>Ga0268299_1000019_pt1 | contig 652513 bp, 650 predicted proteins | sample NOBtaG_FD_193484 | JGI IMG/M metagenome (GOLD analysis project Ga0268299, IMG submission 193484) | Activated sludge microbial communities from bioreactor in Nijmegen, Gelderland, Netherland - NOB reactor | ecosystem: Engineered > Bioreactor > Aerobic > Activated sludge | place: Netherlands... | reverse complement strand
ACCATCGCCGCCGGCGCCAGGCCGGACTCGGGCGGTTGACCCCGATCGAATTCGAAGCGATTATGACGACACCGGCCACTCAGGCCGCGTGACCGAAACTGTCACCTGATCTTGCAGCAGACCCGATGGACCGCGAACTTGAGCGACTAGGTGTTGGCTTTGTGCGCTATGCGGACGATACGCTGATATGGAGTTCCGATTACGGACGAATCTGTAGTGCGGCCGAGGTTCTTCATGAGGCGGCCGAGCAGATAGGCTCCCCAATCAACGTTAAGAAGAGCGAAGGCATCCGTCTCCTGGTGCGGAATGCCGGAGCTAAGACGGAACTCAACAAAGCCACATCGATCAACTATTTGGGGCATTCATTAACACTGCGCGAAATGCGTATTGGAGAAAACGCCGTTGATCGGATTAAACAAAAGATAAGCGCATTCATCTACAATAATCTCATTCGTGAGCCACTTCGCCGGCAGCAGTCGCCGAGTCAACTAACAGTTAATGATCGGGACTACGTCACATGTCTATTGCAGATTCGTAGATACATCTATGGCCCACTCAGCGAGAAGGAAATCCGCCGGTACTTAGATGGGACGGTTCCATTCATGCGTTTTGAAGGCGTAATGGCGTTCTATCCACTAGTGAATGATAACGCACAGTTGCGCGCCCTCGATGGATGGTTGTCTAATCAAGTCTGGCTCGCAACTCGCCGACGACGCAATCTCCTAACTGAACAAGGCTTGCCTACCCCGAGGCCACTCGGGTTATCGAAGCAAGAACTTATCGGCTTCAAGACAACCTCTTCGACCAGCGGCCGTGATGTAGACCTACGAATTCCGAGCTTCCTCCGCATCTCAAAGGTTCTTCGTGAGGCAACAGAGACCTACGGATTCGGCGTTGTGCCTGGGGGTGCCACGCTGTACGCATATGACTAGCGATAATTGGTCATCCGTGCCCCCAGTGAGACTCGAACTCACACTGTGCGGATTGTACGATCGTCCTTTTGGTATTGCGCTGGCCGCGGCTAATTGCGGATGGCCGAATAATGCGTGTCGACCGAGCTATATAGTTGCAGCGCAGGGAATTCGATCTACGGGAAATTCTAGATGCTCAGTGCCGGTAACAGGTGCTATGCGGACTGACAAGTAGGGGGCCGACCGCACGACTTAGGGCCCAACTCATGCAATAGCATTCGCATCTGCACCTGTGGCCTGACACATCCGCTCAAAATGCTCGGGGTCTGCGAATTTGAAAAACTTCATGCATCGGCGAATCTGACCGTGTACTACTCGCCCGTCGAGCACGTCGATGCTTTCATGCCCTTCGCCATGCGAGAATCGGTTACAGAAGTCGTAAACGTCGCGGTACGGATTTTCGGTAGCAACGTCCATTACCGACGCCAGGCGCTGATCGAAGTTGCCGAGGTGAGGTGCCTTATAGCTGGTAAAGACTTCCAATACACGACGGGCCGCGTTCGGCAGAAGAAACAGACGGTCGTGGCCGGGTCCGTTGGCAACACCGTCCATCACCTGCCTAAACAGGTACGCGTACTCCGTGGTCTGTTGCAGCAACATCGCAGGGAGTGGTGCGACCCTGGTGCGGCGACTCCCTTGGTCCAATGAAGCGTACATCTCAAGAAAGGTGGCCTTGGGAAACCGCGCCTCGTCGGCATTCTGCTCTTTGAGGATCTTCCTCCGCGAGTCGCTCCATGCGTTCTTCTGCGATTTAAGGAAGAGTCCAAGAAGCCCGAAGTCATGGGTGAGAACAACAAACTGGCCGAACCCCTTAAGCGAGTCGACAAGCCACTGATGCGTTGCGAATAATGCTTCGCGGTCAAGCGAACTCGACGGGTCATCAATAACGACGAGCCGTGCAGCTTTGTCGCCACTTACGGTCTCGTCTTCTAGCTTGCGAAGGAAATAGAGCAGCGACAATGTGGTGCGCTCGCCGTCGCTTAGGTGGGTGGCCGGGGCACCACCGCGGAGGCATGCGTACGATTTTCCGTTGTCCGTGACGGCAACACTCAGGTGGTCTTTGCCATACACGCGGGCCAAGTCCTTCGTAAGCGTCTCGGCCATCTGGCTGTTGGAGAATTGCTGTTGACGGATCGCTGCGAGTGTCCTTGAAGCGAGATCAGCAGCATCGTTTGCCGCCTTCGCATCTACTTGCGCAGCCCGCGCAGCCGATTCCGCGTTTCGAAAGGCTTCACTCCGAGAGCCAAGAATATGATTCAAGACCGTCTCGTAGCGAGCTTCAACGAAGACGTTGTGTTGATCAGCCTGGTCGTTGTGCTCAGCAACCGCCTGCTGCAAAGGAGCAACCAGGAGATCGGTAGCAAGTACGTTTACATCCGGTACCCCCGGCGTGACGCTTGGGTCATCGGCCTTGAGCTGGAGTGCGTTTCCCACCTCTTCCAGCGCCGCGAGCCGCACCGTCACCTCCGCCGCGACAGCCTCCGCATGGACGGCGTACCCGTCGCGGACCTCACTACACAGTTCCTTCGGGTCTGGCATGTTAGCGAGCCAGTCCTCGAAAGCCACCCTTGTTCCATTGACCTGTTGGAGTAACGAAAGCGCACGCTCGCGGATTTGGAACCAGCTTCGGTCGAAGTGCTTGGCTAGCTTCGCACGACGCTCCTTCGTAAGTGGTCCCGCGCAGAAGAGGCACTGGTCTAGATGCTCGTGAAGCGGCATGCCTTGTTCAACCCATGCCTGCCGAGCTTGGTCAGCGGCAAGCGTTTCGAGGGCGACGCGAGTTGGTGTTTCAGCGAGCAAGGCACCAAGTACTTCAAGATCGACCACCCGTCCGGTCGGTGGGTCCGGAATTGCACTCACACGGTCGGCAGCGCCTTCCCCGAGCCGCTTAAGAGCCTCAGCGTGCTGGCTTTCATTGGGGAACTCTCCGTTGTAGTCGCGAAGCTTCCCCTCAACGACGGGCATTGAGTAGCGATTCTTGGAGAAACGCTGGTAGTCGAATTCGCGCAGTTGATCGGCCACGGCGGTCTGAGCAGCGGTGGCAAGCTTCCGCGCCCTCGAAGTGTGATCCTGCCGCTTCTTATCCGCCTCTTGGGCCTTAGCGCGATGGTCTTCGATCTGGCGTGATAATTCCTTCTCCCGCTCCTTCGCTTCGATCGCCTCTTCGCCGAGCGTCACGATGGGGGAAGCAGTTGCCCCGTCGAGGAACTGCGACAGGTTACGTTGCACCCACGCCTTCGTGAACACCGCGACAGCAGGCGAGGGTCCACCGTGCCCTGCACGCACAGTGTGCTGCTGTCCATCCTCGTCTTCCCAGAGAACCTCCGTGGAACTGCCATCAGACGCGATTTCGAAGAGCAGCGATGCGAACGAGGACTTTCCGCTTCCGTTGTGCCCGTATATAACCGAACGCTTACCCAAGGGCAGGTCAGCCGGCCAGAATCCTCTGCTCAACGAGCGATATGAACCGGTAGGTTCCAAGCGACGAAGCATGGAGCGACTTTAGCGAGGTCAGGCGACAGGTTCGGCCCAGATATGGCCCGCGTGGCGCGACTGACGTAAGCCCCCTGCTCTAGATCGACTTGTTTCAAATCTAAGGTTCTGAGCATCATGGCTCTAAGAGAGTTGCATGACACAGACTCCCATGTCGCACGGTCGCAAAAGCAGGATCAAAACCCCTGTCGCATATTGACGGGTTTTGCGACTTCTGAGACACTCGCAGCATGACCGCAACGACCGCCCCAGCCTCCACTGGAACCGTCCTGGGTTACGCGCGTGTGAGCACCGCGCATCAGTCTCTCGACCAGCAGCGGGATGCTCTCGTTGCTGCCGGTGTGGACGAGTCTCGGGTCTACAGCGACAAGCTGTCAGGCACCTCGACGCGGGAGCAGCGCCCCGGCCTGGCTGCTCTGCTCGACTACGCCCGCGAAGGTGACGCCATCGTGGTGGTAGGCATCGACCGACTGGGCCGCAATGCCGCCGAAGTCATGACCACCATTAGGGAACTTGGTGAGCGTGGCATCGTGCTGCGGTCGCTGCGGGAGGGCATCGACACTTCGAACGCTGCGGGCCGGATGGTCGCAGGCGTGCTGGCGAGCCTCGCTGAACTTGAACTGGAACTCGGTCGTGAGCGTCGTGCGGCTTCGCGTGAAGCGCGGCGGGCGCGGGGGCAGTCGATTGGTCGCCCGAAAGCGCTGGACGACAACAAGATCGCGCTTGCTCGCCGGATGCACGCCAGCGGGGAGCCTGCTACCACCATTGCCTCCGCGCTCGGGGTGTCGCGGGCGACGGTCTACCGTGTGCTGGCTGACAGCTGATGGGGGTGGGGGGTGCCCTGATGCGGCACCCCCGTACCGCCTCGTACGGCCAGCGACCGTTCTCTCTCTGGGATTAGCACGCTACAGCAGGTCTCAGCATGGCCCCGAAGGGCAAGTTTGTAGATAGATCATAGAGGACAGCACGCATCGCTGCTGGTGGACGAGTTATGACGCGTTGACGAGCGACGCCTCTCGGCGCAAAAAACGTTTGGCATCAACGCAATCTCACGCAGATTTGCGTGACTGTTGAACGCGTTTCGCATACCCGGCGCTGGGGGCGCTTCTCAAGACGTGCTCAGGCACACGCAAGAACGACCGGCAGGAATCCGGCCCCAGAACCCCGTACCTGATCGCTGAATCTATGTGGTGTGTCAGGTTGCGATGCTTGTCCGGGCCACCGTACAGAAGTTTGGCCAGTTCGCCGCGTCGAAATGAAGCGATGCCGGTTTCATCGCAAAGCCCTAAAGCCAAGTACTGCAAGCGCTGCCACGCCGGTAAGGGAACCCTGGTGTCAGTCGCCCAGTCGATAAGTACATGCTGAGGGATTCCAATCCAACTCGGCTCTTGTTCTTTCAACACTTCGTTGCCACGCCCTAGCGAACTGCTCGTCTAGCCACGCTATGACGTCAGAATGCCTGTAGCGCAGTGCCTTACCGATCCGAGCACCCTTCGGACCCTTACCAATCTGACGCCAGTAGTAAGCCGTCGATTCGGAGATGCCCAACAGTTCGCACATCTCGGTCAATGTCATTAGTTGCTGTTCCTGCATGTCAGCAACCGTAGGATGATTTTCGCGAAAAACCGGAAAGTGTCCGGAAATTCGGACACGTTGGTCCCGAGAACGTGCCGTGACCTGCGGCCCGGTGTCCGGGCAGTCGGACTCCTACCGGCGCGTAGCCGCTTCCATCGCAGCTGCCAAGTTGTCGAAGTCATCCGGCAGCATGTGGCTGTATACATTCATGGTGACGGTTGGGTTACGGTGCCCCAGTAGCTTTTGCACGGTCACCACAGATGCGCCTGACGCCAGCGCTAGCGACCCGGCAGTGTGCCGCAGCGTATTCGGCGTAACATCCCCTGCGCCGAGCTTCGCAACGGCCTTATCGAACTGCCAGCGGAACCGACCCAACGTCATCGCGCCCCCGCCAGCGCCCGGAAACAAGTACTCGGACGGGTCACGGTCGGCTACTAGGCTCCGCAGTTCGTTCAACAGTGCGGTCGTCAAAATCGGCACGGAGCGTCGCTGGTGGGTCTTCGTGTCGCCCTCTATGTGGCCCTGGCGCTGAACGTAAGTTCTGCCTTTAGCCACCGAGATTCGCTTACGTGCTAGATCAACGTCGCCGACGCGGAGCGCGATGCACTCGCCGAACCTCATACCCGTATAAGCCAGAAACCGAACCATTGACGCCATGTCACCGCTATCGTCCGCAAGCTGGCGCACCTGCTCATGAGACAGCGCCAGCTCTTTCCCCTGCGGCTTGCGCGGCAACTCAATGTTCTCAGCCGGATTGACGGCTAGGTACTTGGCGCGAACCGCGTATGAGAGCACCTGACGCACTACCTGGTAGGAGTGGATCACGCGAGCCGCGGACAGGCCGGTCTCCTGAATCCCGTCGTCGCCGTTAGCGCCCTTAGCTCGCTTAGGCTGTCTGCGCGCAGCCGGATCAGTGGACAGCCATGTCACCCACATCTGTAGCCGCTCATGGTCGATGTCCCGTAGCCGCTCGTCTCTCCATTTGGGCAGGACCACCACATCAAGCAATCCCCTGTACCCGGCAACCGTCTTAGGTGCCCGATTAGCCGCCTTAGCGCTTAGCCACGCTTCGGCCACCGTGCCGAATGTGACAGCGGAGCGGTGAGGATCGGCATAGGTACCGGTGTTCAGCGCCGTCGTGGTGCCGTCAATGTGACGCTTCGCATCAGCGCGCCGGTCAAACGCTTTCGTACGTTCCTGTCCGTCGTGGTCCACCCACCGAGCTAGCCAACGCTTGCCCTTGCCGTGACGCACGGTGCAAACCAGCGCGCCACTCTTGCCGTGCTTCGGGTCGGTACACCAGACCGGGCCGGGCATGTTGTCAGCAGGCCAGTTGACCCGCTCACCGCGCCGCGCTGGCCGATGCCAACGATCCTCTTCGCCTGCCCGGACGCCGCGCTTGGTCGGTGTGCTCATGGGCCGCAGTCTAGAGACTCCTGCGGACTGCATGCGGACTGACACATCGTTCATTGCGGGTTGTGTCAGCATATCACCAGTTCAGGAGTGCCCCCAGTCGGACTCGAACCGACACTTGGCGGATTTTAAGTCCGCTGCCTCTGCCAATTGGGCTATGGGGGCCATAGACCACCTAGTTCTACTAGGCGCGCCCGCCAACACCAACTCCGATATCCCACCGCGCGCGGCTCCGCTTGTTTACAACCAAGCTCACACCCGCAGGCAACACACCCCTTGCGTCACATTGAAACTATCCGGCATGTAGTGATACCCCTTGAAAGACACCAGATTTCACAGAACTCTGATGTTGATTCGTCACCAGACTGCGCGATCGACGACCTTGGAAGTTGCCGCCCGCCCCTCGCACGGCGGGTCACCTGCGAGCTAAGAATTTACTTAGTTAGCGCAGGTAGTGTTTTCCATCGTGAGTCGGGAGCTGGATATGTCAGACGGAGTGGCTGTTCGCCAGAGCGGGATTGAGGATTATCTCGACGTCGACGGTTTGATCGATCTGCCTCCCGGGTCAACGCTACTGTCCAACTTTGAGCGCAATATCGCCGAGTTCGGTTCCACCGCGGCCTACCGGTACCTCGACTTCACCCGTGATGACGATGGCGTGGCGATCGAGTTGAGCTGGGATGAGCTCAATACCCGGATGAGGGCGATAGGGGCCCGCTTGCAGCAGGTCACGGCGCCGGGGGATCGGGTGGCGATCCTGGCGCCGCAGGGCTTGGATTATGTGATCGGGTTTTTCGCGGCCATCCAGGCCGGCAACATCGCGGTGCCGCTGTTCGCCCCCGAGCTGCCCGGCCACGCCGAGCGCCTCGACGCGGTGCTCGCCGATGCCACCCCGTCGGTCATTCTCACCACCGACGGCGCCGCCGAATCGGTGAACGCGTTCCTGCGCAAGCTACCTCGTGCGCGCCGCCCACGGGTGATCGCGATCGACGCGGTTCCCGATGCGGTGGGTGCCACGTTCGTTCCCGCCGCCCTGGCCACCGACGATCTGGCGTATCTGCAGTACACCTCGGGCTCGACGCGCACTCCGGCGGGCGTACAGATCACACACCGCGCTGCCTGCACCAATGTGTTGCAGATGATCTTGGCCGGCGGCCTGGACATGGACATCCGCAGTGTGAGCTGGCTGCCGCTGTATCACGACATGGGCCTGATCATGATCTTGTTTCCGCCGCTGTGCGGCGGACACATCACCTTGATGTCGCCGTTGGCGTTCGTGCGGCGCCCCCGCCGCTGGATCAAACAACTGGCCACCGAATCCGCGTACGGGCGGGTGTTCGCCGCCGCGCCCAACTTCGCGTTCGACCTGGCCGCCCAGCGCGGACTGCCACCGGCCGGCGAGACCTGGGATCTGTCCAATGTCGCGGGCCTGCTCAACGGATCCGAACCGGTCACCATCGCCGCCATCGAGAAATTCACCGACGCATTCGCCCCCTACGGATTTCCCCCGTCGGCCATCAAACCCTCCTACGGCATGGCCGAAGCCACCCTGTCGGTGGCCACCATCGGCATCCAGGACCGTCCCAGCGTGATCTACCTGGACCGTGAACAGCTCGCCGAGGACCGCGCCGTGCCCGTCTCCGCCGAAGCGCCCACCGCGGTACCCCACGTGTCCTGCGGTCAGGTGATTGCCAGCCAGTGGCTGGTCATCGTCGACCCGCGCACCGGAGCCGAGCTCCCCGAAGGAGAAATCGGCGAGATCTGGCTGCACGGCGACAACATCGGCGCCGGCTACTGGGGCCGACCCCGCGAAACCGCGTCAACCTTCCACAACCGGCTGCACTCACGCCTCGACAAGAACAGCCACGCCACCGGAACCGCCGAGGACAGCCGGTGGCTACGTACCGGGGACCTCGGGGTGTATCTGAACAACAACCTCTACGTCACCGGCCGCATCAAAGACCTCATCATCATCGACGGACGCAACCACTACCCCCAGGACATCGAGGCCACCGCCTCACAAGCCTCCCCGGCCGTGCGCTCCGGATACGTCGCCGCATTCCCCGTGGCCGCCAACCAACTCGCCGAAGCCGCCATCGCCGATACCAGTGAACGCCTGGTGATCGTCGCCGAACGCGCCCCCGGTTCCGGTCGCGTCGAGCAAGCCCCGGTCATCGAGGCCATCCGCGCCGCCATCTCGCGCACCCACGCCCTACCTGTAGCCGACATCCGGCTCGTCGCCGCGGGCGCGATCCCCCGCACCACCAGCGGAAAACTCGCCCGCCGCGCCTGCCAAACCGAATACCTCGCGGGGATGTACCGGTAGCCCACCTCAACTGTGGGTTGAATCACACTGAGAGTCTGCCCCTTCGCGTTGAGGGCGCACCGCATCGGTGTTTGACTTATGTAATGGCCACTTCGAGCCCCCCGTCGGCGCCTCCCCAGGACGCCAAATCCGCCGATGCGAATCTGGCTGACCGCATCAATGCACTGTTCCAGTCGCATCGTCGGCCCGACGGGCGCATGTGGACCAACGACGAGGTTGCCAGTGGCATCAAGAAGGCCAATCCCGGCATCAAAGTCGGTGGCGCGTACCTCTCGGCGCTGCGCACCGGCAAGCGTGCCCGCCCGGCCATCGACCTACTCGGCGCGCTGGCCGACTTCTTCCGTGTTCCGCTCTCGGCACTCACCGATCCAGAGCGCACGTACTCGCTCGATGAGCGCCTCGGAGCACTGGACGAGACCACGCGCGACGAAGTGGAGCTCATCGCGTTGCGGGCGATCGGTTTGAACAAGCAGAGCCTGGAAACCGTCGCCGCCGTGCTCGATCACGTACGCGCACTCCAGGGCCTGCCTACGGTGGACAACTCGGTCAGCAACGGGCAGTAATCATGCCGAAGATGCGTTGTGCGACAACAGATCTGCGGTCCACTCGCCAACTTCAGGCGATCCACCAGCAGTGCGCACGCAAACTCTCAGAGCTGGGTCTTGACTCGCTGACCACGGTTGAGGACATCCGCGCCCGCGCCAGTGAGCTCAGCAGGCGCGATATCCAGCTCGTCCCCTACTCTCTCTCGGGCAGTGGAGTGCACGGCCTGTTGGTTCGCACCGATGCCACCGACTACGTGGTGTACGACAGCGACACGACCACCATGCATCGCGAGCACATCATCCTGCACGAGCTGAGTCACGTGATGTGTGGGCACACAGCGTCGAGCAAGCGTGAGCTGGCCGAAGTCCTTTGTCGTGAAACGTATCTGGACGACCAAGAAGTGGAAGCGGAGATGCTGGCCTCCATGATGGGACAGCGGGTGAGTCCGGACAGCCACCGCCCCATCGCCGTCACGAACGCCAACCTGCGGCGCATTCTGGCATCGCTGACCTTGGAAGGCGTGCCGGCGGCGCCGTGACGTCAGTTTTCGAAGACTCCGCCTCGGCGTACTCGGTCGCGGCCGTCTTCAGCTTTGGCGCAGTGGTGGTGGTTGCCGCCGCCATGCTGCGCTCCCGGGTGCGCCCGCCGGCCGCCGTGGCACTGCTGTTGTCGTTCCTCTTCAAAGGGATCGCCGTCACCCTGGCCACCCCACCCCTGTACGAGAAATTCGACAACCTGGTCGGCGTGCACAACATGGGCCGGCTCGTCTTGAACCTTTCCGGCGGCATGGCCTGGACCGCATGCGTCCTCACGGTCATCACCTTCTGGGGTGAATCCGGGCCCCGGGCGGTGCAGCGCGCACGGCTATGGGTCGGCATGGCGGTAGCCATCGGCGGCGCGCTCACGCTCTGCTGGTTTGTGGCCCCCACTTCCGAACTGCCACAAGACTTCTACGCTTCGCACGGCAACAAGCCCGCATGGGTCGCGTACATGCTGATCTATCTGATCACCTACGGCTTGGGCGCACTGCTGATCATCATCAAATGCCTGCAGTACGCCCGTTTTCACGACGTCGCGTGGCTGCGGCGCAGCATGCTCCTCACCGCGGCCGGTGCCACCATGTGCCTGGCGTTCTGCATCATGCGGGCACATTCGGCGATCTACGGCATGATCACCAACGACAGCTACTCCTGGCAGCGTCTGGCCCCACTGGCCGCCACGATAGGGCAGATCCTGATCGTGATAGGGCTTGCGGGACCGTCGTTCTCGCAGTTGGTCTCCTCGGCACGCCAACGCATCCAAACCTACCGCTGGCACCGCCAGCTCGAACCGCTGTGGACCGCACTGTATGAAGGCAACACCCAGATCGCGCTGGCACCCCCCAGCGCCGCGATCGGTGATCACAACTATCGGCTCTACCGCAGAATCGTCGAGATTCGCGACGGTCTGAGCGCCATTCGCCCCTACGTGGCCGAGGACACCTCGTCGACCTCGGCGGCGGGACAGATCCATTCGGCCATCGAACAACAGCGCACGGCACCGCGGGCAGAGAAAAGCTCGGGCGCCAAGATCATCGGCGAAGTTCCGGGCGCCAACCGCAAGCAAGAACTGCGCTGGCTGCTAGACGTCTCGCGCGAACTCCAGCAGATCAACCGCCGACGCACACCTGCGGCACCGGCGCCGGATCTGATTTCTTCGTCTTAGCCGCCGCCGCGGTCCGGACGGCCCGCACGATCTCACGGACCGCGATGAACACCAGATAAGAACCGAAGACCAGCGCCAACCAGCGCGCGTTGAGCGCCAGTGCCAATAGCGCCCCAATCACAGTGCCGGGCAAGGCGAAGGCCGCCAACCGGAACCCGATCGGGGCATCGGCGGTGCCCTGTCGCAGGTGCGTGGTCGCCGCGACAAGCGCATTGGGCAACATGACCATCAACGAGGTGCCCTCTGCCACATGCAGCTCGGAGCCGAAGAGCACCAGCATTGCCGGCACCGTGAGCAGGCCGCCGCCCAATCCCAGCGCGGCCGACCACGCACCCACCACGAAGCCGACCACCGCCCCGATGGCGATCACCGACGGCACGTGTGCGAGCACCCCCTCGGGCAACAAGGCCTCACCCGCGGATGGATCTATTCCCGCGGCACTCAACAGCAGTTTCGCGGCGGTGGCAAGCAGGACGAAGACGAACAGCGCCTTCAGAATCCACTCCGGGATGCGGGCAACCAGCTTGGCTCCCACCACCGCACCGATCACGCCGCCCGCCATCAACCCGGCGCCTGCCACCACGTCGACCTTGGCGCCGTGGAGCGCGTAGACGGTGCTGCCCGCAATCGCGGCAGAGACATTGGGCAGCGTGGCGGTGCCATGAATGACCGCCCGGCTCAAGGTAGTTGCCCGCGCCAGCGACGGAACGGTGATCACGCCCGTGCCACCACCGAGCAGGCCACCCGACATACCACCCAGCACGCCGATCCGTGCCAGGGTCCCCAATCCGGGGCGCTCGGTCATCCGGCCACCCGAAGCTTCTCGATATCAGAGAACTCCGACAGGCGGAAGAACGCCTCGGCACGGTCCAGAATCCGCTCGCGCATCGTCACCGTCTGGCCGTGATTGCATCCTTCCAACAGGGCAAAGTACGCACGCGGCATCCGCACCGCGGCCTCCCGCGATTCGGCCAGCCGCATGGGATCCTCGGAGCCCGCGAAAAACAGTGTGGGCGTCTCGATCTGGAGCAGAGCCTCTTCGGTGACGCCCGGCTCGTCGTCCCACTGACGCAGCAAGGCAGCCAGTCCGCGTTGCCCTAATGCCTCGATCGTCGCCCGGAAACCCGACGCCATGCGTTGCCCACGATGCGATTCCCAACCGTCGATGAAGGCGGGCAGCCCCGATTCTTCTACCACGCGAATGGCATTCGGGAAGATCAAGACATCCACCGCACCACGCTGCGGGCGGTGCGAGGAACCTGCCACCACCAACGAGGTGAGACGCTCGGGCGCAGTGGCCGCCAGGGTCAGACCGATTCGACCGCCCAACGAGTACCCGAGGTAGTGCGCCTGATGCACGTCCAGGTGGTCCAGCACGGCACAGACGTCCCGCGCCGAGGACGCGATGGCGTACCCACCCGGGTGGTCCGGCTTCTCACTGGCGCCGTGGCCGCGCACATCGATGGTGGTCACCCGGTACTGCTGAGACAGCTGCGCGATGTAGCCATGTTTGGACCACACCGCCGAGTTCTGCAAGCTGCCGTGCACCAGCACGACGTCGACCACACCGGGCCGGGAACGCCCATAGGTGCGGTAAGCGACCGCGGCCCCATCGGGGTCGGGCCGCCGGACGAAACCCGTCTCCGAAACGCCGATTTCGCGTACTTCGGCCTTCGACATGGAAGTTGACACGAGGAAACCAAACCTTCCGCACCTAATCAAACATTTGCTGATCCGGGCTCGTACGCGGCGCTGCGTCTCTTCAACCAACCGTTATGAGATTGAGTTGATATCTCAACTGTCAGTTGATTTTTCTCATGCGTCAAGTCGTGGAGCATGAAGAATGTCAACTGTGACTCAGCTCACAAGGGGTGGAATCGGGCGAGCTACCGCAAAGATATCGCGATGCCGTCGAGGATGTCGTGCTCACTGACCACCAGCTCGGTAATCCCCGCACGCTCAGACAACTCGCGCGCCAATTCCTCCACGACGATGGAGCCGCCCCCGATGACATCGACACGGCCCTCGTGCATGGGCCCGAGAGCTGCCCGCTGCGCTCGGGGCATCGCGATCAACGAAGACGTCACTTCGGCCAGACGTCTTAGCGGCACTCGCGAGAGATGGATCGCGGCAGGGTCGTACACGTCGAGCCGGTGTGCCAGCGCCGCCAAGGTGGTGAAGGTGCCCGCCACCCCCACCCAGGTGTGTGCCGTCCGCACCGGCACCACCTCGAAGGTCCGCGCCAACTGTGCACGGACCGCCTCGCGTGCCGCCGCGATCTCGTCGGCGACGGGGGGATCCGAATGCAGACACCGTTCCGTGAGGCGTACGCAACCGATATCGGCCGAAAAACTGGCCTCGACGCCGCTACTGTCACCGATCACCGTTTCGGTGGACCCACCGCCCAGATCGACCACCACGAAGGGTGCCGCCGCCGGATCCAGCTCCCCCACCGCGCCGGCGAAGGACAGCGCCGCCTCCTCGGTGCCGGTGATGACCTCCGCGATGGCGCCCGGAATCACCGCCCCGAGCAGCTCGGCAGTCATCGCGAAAAATACGTCACGGTTGGAGACATCACGCGCGGCGGACGTGGCGACCATGCGGACCCGCTCTACCCCCAGCGATGTCATCAGCTGGGTGTACGCGGCCAGTGCCGCCCGGGTGCGCTCGATGGCCTCCGGCGCGAACTCCCCCGTCGCGTCCACACCCTGACCGAGGCGCACAATCCGCATCTCGCGGTGCACATCGGTCAGCCGCCCGGAGTCGTCGATATCCGAGACCAGCAGACGAATCGAGTTGGTACCGCAATCGACGGCGGCAACCCGCGTCACTCCCAGACCTCGGGAAGCACACCGGGCATGGTGCCCGCCAGCTCACGAATCGCCTCGTCCCCCAGCGGGTTCACCCCCGGGCCCACGGCCAGCGAGTGTCCGATCAACACGTGCAGGCACTTGACCCTGTCGGGCATGCCACCTGCGGTGACGGTGGTTCCGAGCGGTTCGATGGCATCACGCTCGGCGAGGTAGCTCTCGTGCGCCCGCCGATAGGCGGCCGCCAATTCCTCGTCCACGGCAAGGCGTTCGGTCATTTCACGCATCAGGCCGCCCGACTCCAGCCGGCTGGCCGCAGCCGTGAGCGCTGGATGCGTCAGGTAATAGAGCGTGGGGAACGGCGTGCCGTCGGGTAGCCGCGGTGCCGTCTTCACGACGGCGGGCTCACCGTTGGGACAACGGTAAGAGACCTCCAGCATTCCTCGCGGCGCGCGGCCCAATTGCGCTGTGACCGCCGCGATATCGTCGTCTGAGATCACGGGTGCGGCGCCGGGGGTGCGGGCGGAACGGCGGGCGGTGGGGTCGGGACGACAGTCGGCGAGTCGGCGATGTTGTGCCACAGGTTGGTGTACCAGGGATTGCCGGTGTCCACCGGCCCCTGGCCCTGCGGCTTGACGTCGACGGGGGTGTTCGGCAGCTGCACCTGGAACGGCACCTCACCGGGCATCACGAAACCCAACCGCTCACGCGCCTGGGCCGCGATATAGGCCGGATCGGCCAGCCGGCGCTTCTTGTCCTCGAGGGAGGAAATCTGGTCGCGCAGTTGGGCCTCCGCCGCGGCCAGCTGACTCTTCTCGGCCTGCTGGGAGAAGTAGGTGCGTACCGGACCGGCAACGGTCAGGGTCAAGGCACACACCACCGCCGCCAAGATGGCCGCGCGCCGCGCGGTAGAACCGAGGCGCTGTTCGGATTGATGCTCGGCACTGCGTTCGATCGAGGCGGCCACCGCGCTGGAGGCCCCGCCGGACTTGGTCGCCTTGGCCGGCGCCGCGGGGCCGCTACGGGCAGGCCCCCGGACAACCTTCTGCACCGGACGCTTGACCGGCGTCCGCTTACGCGCAGCCGGGGCCGGCCCCCGCGACCTACCGGACGCGGGGCGGCGCTTCGAATCCGCCATGGATCGGCCTTCAGCAGAACCGGCTAGTTGGCGGGCTCGATCGAAAAACGGGGAAAGGCAAGGTCTCCCGCGAAACGGGCAGCGTCCCCGAGCGTTTCCTCGATACGCAGCAACTGGTTGTACTTGGCCACTCGCTCGCTACGCGCCGGAGCGCCGGTCTTGATCTGACCGCTGCCCACCGCGACTGCCAGGTCGGCGATGGTGGTGTCCTCGGTCTCGCCACTGCGGTGGCTCATCATGGTCTTGTAGCCACTGCTGTGCGCCAGCGTCACCGCGTCCAGCGTCTCGGTGAGCGTGCCGATCTGGTTCACCTTGACCAGCAAGGCATTCGCCGCACCCCGCTCGATGCCTTCTTCCAGGCGCTCCGGATTGGTGACAAACAGATCGTCGCCGACCAACTGCACGCGGTCGCCGATCGCCGTGGTGAGCGCGACCCAGCCGTCCCAGTCGTCCTCCGACAGCGGGTCCTCGATGGACACCAGCGGGTAGGCGTCGAGCAACTCGGCGTAGAACGCACCCATCTGCTCGGCGGTGCGCTTCTCCTTCTCAAAGCTGTAACCGTCTGCGGCGCTGTAGAACTCGGTGGCGGCGACATCCAGCGCCAGTGCCACATCCGCGCCCAGCTTGAGGCCGGTCGCCTCGATGGCGGTGCTGATCAGGTCCAGCGCGGCCCGCGTCCCCGCGACGTCGGGGGCAAACCCGCCCTCGTCACCCAGGCCGGTGGACAGGCCCTGCTTCTTGAGCACCGACTTCAGCGAGTGGTAGACCTCAGTGCCCCACCGCAGGGACTCCTTGAAGCTCGGGGCACCGATCGGCGCCACCATGAACTCCTGCACATCCACCCCGGTATCGGCATGCGCGCCACCGTTGAGGATGTTCATCATCGGCACCGGCAGGATGTGTGCGTTCGGCCCGCCCAGGTAGCGGAACAGGGCCAGCCCGGCCGAATCGGCAGCGGCCTTGGCCACGGCCAGCGAGACACCCAAGATGGCGTTGGCACCCAGCCGTGACTTGTCCGGAGTGCCATCCAGGTCCAGTAGGGCCTGATCGATGAGGCGCTGATCGTCGGCGCTCTCGCCGATGATGGCCGGGGCGATCTCGTCCAGCACGGCGTTGACGGCCTTGGTGACACCCTTGCCGCCGTACCGGGCGTCGCCGTCGCGCAGCTCAACGGCCTCATGCTCGCCGGTGGAAGCACCGGAGGGGACGGCCGCCCGTGCGAACGTGCCATCGGTCAAGGCGACCTCGACCTCGACGGTCGGGTTGCCGCGTGAGTCGAGGATCTCGCGGGCGCCTACCTGCTCAAGAATCGGCACTGTCTCTCCTTTGGGGGGTGCTCCGGTGGTCGGGTAACAGACTAGTGCTACAGCGTCGCACCCTTGGCGTAGGCCGTTGCCCAATCCCGTACCTGTTCGGCGTACACGTCCGACATGTTGTAGGCCCACAGCGCCTTGATCCACCCGTCGGTGGTGCTCAGGTCACCGCCGCGCGAACACAAGTAGCCAGCGGCCGACAGCGCCGCGTCATCGATGTTGTCGGGGCTGGGCTCGCCGTCGCCGGCCGCGCGCACGCCATAGATACGCCAGGTTTCGGGAATGAACTGCATAGGCCCCATCGCCCGGTCCTGGTTCGCGTCGCCGTCCAGCACACCTTTGTCGGTGTCCGGGAGCCGCAGGTTTCCGTTGGACCCGTCCAGCCGCACGCCGCGAATCGGCGGCAGTGCGTCGCCGTTGGGTTGCAGTTCGGCCCCGTGATACGTGCCGTTGTGGCTCTCGACGGTGCCGATTCCAGCCAGTGTGGTCCACGCGATCTTGCAGCGCGGGTTCTCCCGCTCGGCAACCTTGGCCGCGTAGGCGTAGGCCTCCAGCGCGATGACGGGAATTCCCGTCTTCTCCGCGCGTGGTGTCGACCACTCACGGAGCTGATCGGCCGGGCGGCCCTGGATGTGTGCGGGCGGCGTCGCGATGTCGGGCACCGGATCACCTGCGGGCGGCGGCACGCCCTGCGGCAGCGGATTGCGGCCGCCCAACTGCCAGGAACAGCCCGCTGCCAGCAGAAACACCGAGATGGAGACGACGAGCATGATTCGTCCAAAGCGCGCCGAGAGGGAGCGCACAGCGACGGACGACACGACAGAACTCCTAGACGGTGCGATGGATTGCCCTCCATCGTCGCATGAGCTGGCCACTTGCCCGCGCAGCCGCTGCTCTCCCGCCCCTGCTTCAGGTAAGGTCAGCCGCACCTTGGCAAGCGTTGGCTAGCCAAACTCCAATGGAGGAAAAGGACCCTGGACATGCGCAGTATCGGCGTCCTAGCCGACGGGCCGACAAGCTTCTCGCAATACTTCAGTAGCGGTCTCATCGGACTGCGCGAAGGACTCGAATGCGGGATCGTCGTGATGATCCTGGTCGCGTTCCTGGTGAAGTCCAACCGCCGCGATGCGCTGCGCTGGGTGTGGCTCGGTGTGGCCGGTGCCATCGCGATGACACTGATCATCTTCTTGACGATCCACCTCGGCAGTAACACCATCAGCGATCTCGGCGCGGAAGCCATTGCCGGAGTGGCCTCGCTGGTCGCGGTCGCCATCGTCACCACCATGGTGCTGTGGATGCGCACCGCGGCGGCCAGCATCGCCGGGGACCTACGCCATGGCATGGCCCAGGCGCTCGAGGCCGGCGCACTCGCCGTCTTGACCGTGGCCTTCTTGTCCGTCGGACGCGAGGGCGTGGAGACCGCGCTCTTCATGGTGGGCTACGCCAAGGCCGAAACCGCCTGGCCCCTGGCAGGACTGGTCACCGGAGTCGCTGTCGCCGCGGCGTTGTCCTATGGCATGTACCGCGGTGCGATCAAGATCAATCTCGGCAAGTTCTTCAAGTACACGGGCACCTTCCTTGTTATCGTCGCCGCCGGGATCCTCTCCTACGGCATCGGCGCTCTCCAGACAGTCGGATGGCTGCCAGGCTTGTCACAGAAGGCCTTTGACATCACCGACTGGTTCGACTGGAGCGCGTGGTACGGGGAACTGCTGCGCGGAATCTTCAACGTGACCCCGACCCCGGCGGTCCTGCAGCTGTTGGGTTGGAACAACTACTTGCTCATCGTGCTCGGTCTGTTCCTCCGTCCGGTGGCTACTCAGCCGGCGGCGTCTACCAACACTCCCCAAGCCCAACCCGAGAGGACCGCTGGATGAAACCGTCACTTGCCTATGTTGGTGCCGCACTTGCGGTGGCCGCCGGCACCACGCTGGCCGGATGCACTCCCAAGGAGCCTGCCCAGGGCGGTGCCGCGGGCGGTGGCCAGGAGATCACGGTCACCGCGACCGACTCCAGCTGCCAGCTGTCCAAGACCGAGGGAACCACGGGCCCAGTCACTTTCAACGTGACCAACAATGGCTCGAAGGTGACCGAGTTCTACGTCTACGACAAGGGCGACCGTGCCCTCGGCGAGGTCGAAAACATCGGCTCGGGCATCAGCCGCAAGCTCATCGTGCAGTTCACCGAACCCGGCACATACCAGACCGCCTGCAAGCCAGGCATGATCGGCGACGGCATCCGCGGTGACTTCACGATCACCGGAGCCGCGGTGAAACTGGACGCCGAAGGCAAGTTCAAGGACGCCACCGACCGCTACCGCGGCTACGTGATCAGCCAGGTCGACGCCCTGAGCGAGGCCGCAGCCAAGTTCGTGGCCGCGGTCAAAGCCAAGGACATCGCCTCCGCCAAGGCTCAGTACCCGACCAGCCGCGTGTACTACGAACGGATCGAGCCGGTGGCCGAAGCCTTCCCGAACGATCTCGACCCACGAATCGACTTGCGCGAGGCCGATCTTCAGCCCGGCGAGAAATGGACCGGCTATCACCGACTGGAGAAGGACCTGTGGGTGACCGGCCTACAGCCGGACACCAATGCGATCGCCGATCAGCTGCTCAAGGACATCAAGGAACTCTCGGACGGAGTGCGGGCCAAGGATTTCGACATCAACACCACCAAGATCGCCGGTGGCGCGCAGACTCTGCTCGACGAGGTGGCCAGGACGAAGATCTCGGGCGAGGAAGAGACCTTCAGCCACACCGACCTGTGGGACTTCCAGGCCAACCTCGACGGCTCACAGAACGCCGTCGCCACCGTGCGGCCGATTCTCGACGAACGCAAGCCCGAACTGGGACAAGCGATCGACAAGCGCTTCAAGGAAGTCGACGCCCTCCTGGGCAAGTACCGCAAGGGTGATGGATTCGTCTTCTACGACACGGTGACTCAAGATCAGCGCATCGAATTGGCACATGCCATTGATGCGTTGTCCAAGGAGGTCAGCGAGGTACAAGGTGTCATCGCCGGACGATGAGCGGCGTGCGCGACGAGAGCCCAGCGTGAGCACGGGGCTCAACCGCCGCAAGCTGCTGGGCGCGGCAGGAGTCACCGCCGCCGTCGCCGGAGCCGCCGGGGCGGGGGTGTTGGGTGGTCGCGCGAGCGCGGCCAGCACCGGTCCGGTCAACGTCAAGGTCCCGTTCCGCGGAGACCATCAGGCCGGGATCGTGACCCCGGCCCAGGACCGGATGCACTTCTGCGCCTTCGACGTCATGCCCAACGCGACCCGCGGCGAGGTACAGGCCATGCTGCGCCAGTGGACCGAGATGGCCGATCGGATGACGCGGGGCGAGGAGACCACATCCGGCGGCGCGGTGGACGGCAATCCCTATTCGCCGCCCACGGACACCGGCGAAGCACTGGACCTGGCTGCCTCGGCGCTAACCCTGACGATCGGCTTCGGCCCCTCTTTCTTCCGCAAGGACGGGGTGGACCGATTCGGTATCGCCGACAAACTGCCCCCACCACTGCAGGAACTGCCCAAGTTCCGCAACGAGAAGCTGGATCCGGCCCGCTGCGGCGGTGACATCTGCATCCAGGCCTGCGCCGACGACCCGCAGGTCGCGGTGCACGCCATCCGCAATCTGGCTCGGGTGGGCTTCGGCACGGTCGCGGTCAAGTGGTCGCAGCTGGGATTCGGGCGCACCTCATCGACCAGTCGATCGCAGGTGACGCCACGAAATCTGTTCGGATTCAAGGACGGAACCCGCAACATCAAGGCCGAGGACACCGCAAAGGTGGACTCCAGCGTCTGGGTGGCCAAGGGTGACGATCCCGCATGGATGGCCGGCGGCACCTACCTGGTGGCGCGGCGCATCCGGATGCTGATCGAGAGTTGGGATCGCACGGTGCTCACCGAGCAGGAACGGGTCATCGGGCGCGCCAAGGGGTCCGGCGCGCCCATCGGTCAGGCCGACGAGTTCGCGGCCCTCGATTTCACCGGCAAAAAGCCGGACGGGGAACCGCTGCTCGATGTGGATTCACATGTGCGGCTGGCCTCGGCGGAGGAACTGGGCGGAATCGAAATCCTGCGCCGCGGTTACAACTTCACCGACGGATCGGACGGCTTCGGACATCTGGACGCCGGGCTGTTCTTCATCGCCTTCGTGCGCAATCCGCAGACCCAGTTCATCCCGATGCAGCGCAAGCTCGCCACCGAGGATGCGCTCAACGAATACATCCTGCACACCGGTTCGGCCATCTTTGCCTGCCCGCCGGGCCTGGGCCCCAAGGAGTATTGGGGCCACGCGCTTTTCGGCTGATGGTGCTAGCCGAGTAGAGCCCTGCCGTACCAGTCCTTTTCATCAACGATACCGGGCAGCGCAAAGAAGTAGCCGCCCCCGAACGGCTGCACGTAATCAATGAGTGGCTCGTCGTTGAGACGGTTCTGCACCGTCTCGAACTGACGCTCCAGATCCTGTTGGTAGCAGACGAAGACGTGGCCCGACTGCATGTTGCCGTTCGCATCCACGCCCAGGTCGTAGTTGTAGGAGCGGCGCACCAGACGCTGGTTGTCCGTGTCGCCGGTGCGCGGATTGGCCAGCCGGATGTGCGCGTCGAGCGGAATCGTCTTGCCGTCCGCGTCGGCGGCATAGTTGGGCGTATCGAACTCGTTGTTGCCGTCCAGCGGCGCACCGCTGTCGCGGCGGCGGCCGAACATGCGCTCCTGCTCGTTGATGGAGACACGGTCCCAGAACTCGACCATCATGCGGATCAAGCGCACCACCATGTAGGTGCCCCCCGCGGTCCAGGCGGGTTCACCGTCGCCGGTCCACACCAGCTTCTCGGCGTCATCGGATACCGGGTTGGCGGTACCGTCCTTGAACCCCAACAGGTTGCGGCCGGTCCCGGACGGGCGCGGCGGCGAGTTGTATCCCTCTATGCGCCAACGCATTTGTAGATCACCCCGGACGGCGCGGGTGATATCCCGCAGTGCGTGATGCACCGTGTCCGGGTTGTGGGCGCACAGCTGTACCAACAGATCCCCGTGCGACCAGGCCGCCTCGGGAAAGTCGTTGGGAAACACCGTCATGGGCTTCAGCTTGGCGGGTTTGCGATCCGCGAGCCCGAACCGCCGGTCGAACAGGCTCGAACCAACGGCGACCGTCACCGTCAATCCATCCGATTCGACCACCGGGCCCAGTACCGCACTGTCGGCGGGGGGCTCACCGATACCCAAGTCCGGCGGGGTGCCGCCATCGCATAGGAACCGCGCACGGGTGGTGAGCGTCTTGAAGGCGGCCACCACCGCGTCCTTGTTCTTCGAGGTCACATCGAAGGCCACGTGACAGGCGAAGTTCTGCTTTTCGGCCGGGGGCGGAACCAGAATCCCGGATTGGTGCACCCCATGGAACGGATACCGGCTGGGCGGGACAGCCACCGCTGCCGCGTGCGCATCGACCTCGGCACCCTTGACGAGCGCCGCACCCGTGATCGCCGTGCCCGCGGCTCCGACGGCGGCACCACGAAGGAAGTTCCTGCGATTGACATCCATATTGCGCGACTCCTTGGTCAACGGCTCGGCGGAAGTTCGATGAGCAGCGGTACCGAGGCAAGCTTCTCGACCGCATTGCCGAGCGCCGCGTTTACCGACTGCCGCTGGCTGCGCGGTACCTGCGCGAGGGGACGCCAGCGGCCATCCCGTTGCGTGGCCTTGAGCGCGGCGTCCAGCACGTCAAGCCGGGACATGCTTTCCCCCAACAGCTTCGGCGCACGAGCAGTGATCAGCGGCGCGAACTGCTCGAGCACCGCCCGAGTGGCATCGACGGCCGCTGCCGCTTCCGCGTATTCGGTACCCGCGCCCTGATCAGTGAAGCCCATGAGCTGGAATCGCAATGTGTCCTCCAGGATTTCGTGAGGACGCTTGGTCTGGTCGGCCGGATCGGTCATCACATCCGACAGGTTGGCACGCAACGTGTCGATGATGGCCCCCAACTCGTCCGCGACCGGAGTCAGCGTGGACGCCGACTGACCATGCCACAACCCATATTCCAGGCGGCGCAAGCCTTTGAACTCGGGATCGTCGACCCCGTCGGGCAACCCGTGGGGCAGCCCGGCAATGGCGTCTCCGTAGTCCTTGAAACTGCCGTAGGCGGCGCCAATCCGGTTCCAGGTCAAAATCGCCGGCACCCAATCCTTCTTGGCGGCCTCGATGTTGCCGGACCCCAGATCGTTGCGCACGGCCCGGACCTGACCACCGAGAACACCCAGCAAACCATCGGCGTACCGCTGGTATGCCGCCATCGGCGCCGCGAGATCTTCTTCGGTCACACGCACCACCGGTTGCGGAGCGCCGGGGACCGAATCGCCACTGACTTGTTGAGCCGCAGAGTATTTGGCGGGCTCACCGGCCATGAGACACACGAATTTGTAGGTTCCATTCGACAACGCGGCCGTCATAGTAGCGCTCGTGGATGGGCCCAGAGTCTCGATCTCGGCAACGACCGCGTTATTGGTATCGACGAGATTGATCTCCCCCGTCTTGCCTGACTTGTTCATCACGGTGAACGTCTGCAAGCCGGACCGTGCCGATTTCCAGTCATCGGCACAGCCCTCGGCGGTCACCGTCACCTGGGCGCCGGCATCGTGGTTAGCCGCGGGCAAGATCGCGATAACGGCCGCGGCCAGCAGCGCGGGCACCACCACAATGGCAGCCGCGACAGCGACGGGACGCTGGCCGATCAGGCGCGCAAAGGCCGACGGCTCCTCGTCCTCCTCAGGCCCGGCGGGTGAGGGCGCCATCCGCGAGACCCTCACGAACGCCGGAATGACCACGACCAGGTATCCGACCCAGACCAGCACCTGAAGCACCGTCATCCTGGGCGTGAGCTGTGTGATGCCGGTGATGATGGTTACCCACCAGGAGTCCGCGGATATCCGTTGGCTCAGGTCGAAGGCGTACCAGGAGTGTCCGGGCAGCCAGCCCGCGGTCTGCAGATCCCCCACACCGTAGGCCAGGATGCCCGCGGCGATCACGATCAGGACGATGGCGGTCCGAGTGAAGAACACCCTGAGATTCAGGCGAACCGCGCGCCGGTACAGCAGCCAGCACAGCACCACGGCGATGGCCAGACCGAAGGCGCCACCGATCACCGGGCCGGTGGTCTCGCCGGCCGCCTTGGCCGCGGTCCAGAAGAACAGGGTGGTCTCCAGGCCCTCGCGGGCAACCGCGAGGAACGCGGTCAGCGCGAGTGCCCCCGCGCCGAGGACCAGGGCATGCTCCACCTTTCCGGACAGTTCGCCCGACAGGTTGGCCGCGGTGCGCGACATCCAGAAGATCATCGCGGTGACGAGTCCGACCGCCAGGATGCTGAGCAACCCGCCCACCACGTCTTGGCCGATGGCGCTCAGGGAACTGGTGGTGGAATTGAGTACTGCCGCGAAGCTGGCGGACACCGTGAGTGCGCCGAGCACACCCAGCCATATCGGAGCAGTGACGCGACGGCCCTGGTCCGCCAGCGCGGACCGGTGGACGGCGGCCAGCAAAATGCTCACCACCAGTCCGGCTTCAAGCCCCTCGCGCAGGCCGATGAGCAAGTTGGGAATCGCGTCTGACAAGACCACGCAGATAAGGTATGGCACCCCTAATACGCAGTGCAAATACGCTTACGGGCAATGGTCCCGACACGACGGGCATAAAGTCCCGTCCGCCGTGAACTTAGCTACAGGTACCGGAGCCTAGGCGCTCTTCGAGCGGCCGGGATCCGCAGCTTCCTCGTCGTCATGCACATCAGGCTGCTGCTCTTCGGCGGTGAGATCCGTCTCGTTGTCCGCCGCGGGGTCTGCCGGGGCCTGCCGCCAGTGCGCGCGCCATTCCTCCGTGCTCACCTCGCGTAGATCGCTGACATCCAGCTCGGAGGCCACATCGTCGCCGCGACGTCCCCGCAGGATGTCCTTCTCGGCGCGCCGCACGGTGTCCATGAATTCCAAGGCATCGGCACGGAGCTGGTTTTCGGCGTCACCGTCGGGGTCGATGCGCACCGACAACAGTTGTGCGGGAATCAGCTCCGCGGGCAGACCCGCGGCCGTCACCCTGCTCAGCACCTTCTGAGTAAGCGCAAGCGCGGGTTGACTACTGGATATGCCATCCAAGCAGGAGTCCCGGTCTTTCTTCTCCTCGGCCTTGCGTTCTTCCCACTGCGCCAATTGCTCTTCCAGTGAGATCGAGGCGGAATCACCACCGGCACCGAGCAGGACCGGGATGCGGTTGCCCAGCTTGTTCAGCAGGGTCTCGGCCACATCGTCGATATTGAACGGGTGCTCCGGGGCGTCCTCGGCGATACGCGCGTGAAAGAGCACCTGTAGCAATACATCGCCCAGTTCCTCACGAAGCTCGTCGGCGTCCCCAGTGCGCACGGCATCAAAAAGCTCGTAGGTCTCCTCGAGCAGATACCGACGCAACGAATCGTGCGTCTGAGTGCTCTCCCACGGCCCGTTCGTCCGCAGCCTGTCCATCACCGCTACCGCGTCGATGAGCTTTTCGCCTTGCCGTGCCGGCGGTGCGATGACCGCGGCACCCGCCTTGACCCGCGCGCGCACCTCCGGGTGGTCTGGATCCGAGGACAACAGGGCGGGAGCGTCCTCGCCGATGTACACCGGGCGCGCCGTCGACAGCGACCACGCCAGCCGCACCGGCAGTTCCTCCGTGTACTGCAGATCACCGGCGAGCAGCGCGACCGCCTCGACCGGAACCATCGACGGATGGCGTGGGTCGACGAGTATGACGGTCATTTGCTCACCTCCAGTGGTGTTATATCAACACTGCCCGCCGGGCGCCCGGACAACGCGATCAACAGCTCGGCGATCATGTGCACAAGCTCCAGGTCCCGAATCCGGTCCGAACCCACACCGCCGTCACCGGCACGCGGGATGGGCACCTGCACAACGGAAGTCGTCGCGCGATATTGCGCGGCCGGATGCAAACGCTTCAGCCTCAGCTGCGCCGAATCAAGAAGTGGCAACGGCTGTATCCGAATATTGGTACCGGCCACGGAAAGATCGGTGATTCCCATCTCGCGGCACAGTAAACGCAGCGAAGCGACCGCGACCAGCCGCTGCACCGGCAGCGGCAGCGGTCCATAGCGGTCGGTGAGCTCCTCAACCGCGGCATTGATCTGTGCGGCGTCCGCGGCAGCCGCCAGCCGCCGGTATGCCTCGAGCCGCAGCCGATCGCTGCCGATGTAGTCGGTGGGCAGATGCGCGTCGACCGGAAGATCGATGCGCACCTCCTTGGGCTCCTCGGCGGTCAGCACCGTCTTCCCGTCGGCGGCAGCGCGATACGCCTCGACGGCCTCGCCGACGAGACGCACGTACAGATCGAAACCCACCCCGGCGACGTGCCCGGATTGCTCGACACCGAGCACATTGCCAGCGCCACGGATTTCCAGGTCTTTCATGGCCACCGCCATGCCGGCACCCAGATCGTTGTTCTGCGCGATCGTGGAAAGCCTGTCGTACGCGGTCTCGGTGAGCGGCACCTCGGGTGAATACAAGAAGTAGGCATACCCGCGTTCGCGGCTGCGGCCGACACGACCACGCAGCTGGTGTAGCTGGGACAGACCGAAGATGTCGGCCCGCTCCACGATCAGGGTGTTGGCATTGGAGATGTCCAGCCCCGTCTCGATGATGGTGGTACACACCAGGATGTCGTATTCCCGGTTCCAGAATCCCTGGACGGTGCGCTCCAACATCTCTTCGGGCATCTGGCCATGTGCGACAACGACTCTGGCCTCTGGAACAAGGTCCCGTATGCGTGCGGCGGCCTTGTCGATGGTGCTCACCCGGTTATGCACGTAGAACGCCTGGCCATCGCGCAGCAACTCGCGGCGCAACGCCGCCGCCACCTGCTTGTCGTCGTGCGGGCCCACGTAGGTGAGCACCGGATAACGCTCCTCGGGCGGGGTCAAGATGGTCGACATCTCACGGATACCGGCCAGGCTCATCTCCAGGGTGCGCGGAATCGGGGTCGCGCTCATGGTGAGCACGTCCACATGGGTGCGCAGCGCCTTGATGTGCTCCTTGTGCTCCACGCCGAACCGCTGTTCCTCGTCGACGATCACCAGGCCGAGGTCTTTCCACCGCACGCCGGTCTGCAGTAGCCGGTGCGTGCCGATGACGATGTCGACCGAACCATCGGCCATTCCCTCGACGACCAGCTTCGAGGTCAACGGATCGGTGAACCGCGACAGGCCCGCAACCTTCACCGGAAAGCCGGCGGTGCGATTGGTGAACGTCTGCAGATGCTGGTCGGCGAGCAGTGTGGTGGGCACCAGCACCGCCACCTGCTTACCGTCCTGGACGGCCTTGAACGCCGCACGCACCGCGATTTCGGTCTTGCCGTAACCCACATCGCCGCACACCACGCGGTCCATCGGAACCGGTTTTTCCATATCCGATTTCACTTCGGTGATGGCGGTCAGCTGATCGACGGTCTCGACGAATCCGAACGCGTCCTCCATCTCGCGCTGCCATGGAGTGTCCGGAGCGAAGGCATGTCCTGGCGCGGCCTGGCGTGCCGCATACAGCGCAACGAGTTCCCCCGCGATCTCACGAACCGCCTTGCGCGCCTTGGTCTTCGTATTGGTCCAGTCGCTACCGCCCAGCCGACTCAGGCCGGGCGATTCACCGCCCACATACCGGGACAGCTGATCCAGGGAATCCATCGGCACGTACAGGCGGTCGCTCTGCCCACCGGCCGCGGCACCGCGCTTGCCGGAGGCATACTCCAGTACCAAATACTCCCGGCGGGCTCCGCCGACCGTGCGTTCCACCATCTCCACGAATCGCCCGATGCCGTGTTGATCGTGCACCACCAGGTCACCGGCGGAAAGCGCCAGCGGATCAACCTGGTTGCGGCGCTTGGCCGGTAGCCGCTTACCGTCGGTGGCTGCGACCCGGCTACCGGTCAGATCCGTCTCGGTGACGATGACGATGTTCGCCCCGCCGAGCACGACACCCTCGGTGAGGTGACCGCGCAGCACCCCGACCACGCCCTCGGCGGGTTCCGCGCCCGGCTCTAACAGCGTTGCGGGGGTTTCGGTTTCCGCCAACTGTTCGATGATCCGGTGCGTGGTTCCGGCTCCGGCGGCGACCACCGCTGCCCGCCCGCCGGTCATCACATGGGCACGCAGCATCGCGAAGATCTCCGCCGCACCCTCCTTGTGACCACGCGAGGAGGGCGACGGCCGCACCGCCAGCCCGACCGCCTGATCGTTGTCCATGCCCAACGGGCTCAGCGACCACCACGGATATCCGGCCTCACCGGCCACGTGCTTGACATCGTCGAGTTCGCGGAATCCCGAATCTGCCAGTGCTTCAACATCTATCGGCGCATCCGAACCGATCGCGGCAACCGACCACGACGCCTCCAGGAACTCCCGGCCGGTGCGTTCCAGGTCCGCCGCGCGCGTCCGAACCTTCTCGGGGTCACAGACCAGAACTGGCGCATGGTCTGGCAGGTGGTCGACCAGCATGGTGAGCTGACCCGAATGTAGCACGGGCAGCAGCGATTCCATTCCGTCGACACAGATTCCGTCTGCCAGTTTGGCGAGCATCTCCCCCACCCCGGCGCCGAGCCGGTGCCCCTCCTCGCTGCCGGAAACTCCGGCGGCGGAGGCCAGCTCGGCAGCCCGGGCCCGCACCTGGTCGGTGAGGAGCAGTTCGCGACAGGGCATAGCGAGCACGGAGTCGACCTGCAGCTCCGGGATCGAACGCTGGTCGGCGACGGAGAAGTAGCGCATCTCGCTGACCTCGTCGCCCCAGAACTCGACGCGCACCGGATGGTCGGCGGTGGGACTGAACACGTCGAGAATGCCACCGCGCACCGCGAACTCACCGCGGCCGGCCACCATGTCCACCCGCGTGTACGCGAGCTCGACCAAACGCGCGATCACCCCGTCGAACTCCAGCTCGGCCCCGACGGCCAGCTCCACCGGCTCCAGATCGAACAGTTCCGGAGACATCGGCTGTAGCAGCGAGCGCACGGTGGTGATCACCACGCGCAGCGGTACCCCCATCCGCGAATCCTCCGGATGGGCCAACCGGTGCAGCACCTGCAGCCGCGCGCCCACCGTGTCCACCCCGGGTGACAATCGCTCATGCGGGAGCGTCTCCCAGGACGGCAGCAGCGTCACCGCGTCGCCGTACACGTCGCGTAGCTCGGCGGTGAGATCTTGCGCCTCGCGGGTGGTGGCCGTCACAACCAAGACGGGCGCATCGCTCGCATCGGCCATACCCGTCACGACAAATGCGCGTGCACATGTCGGGGCGGTCAGATCGAGGCCGGTCTTGGCGGCGATAGCCGGAGCAAGAACATCGAATGCGGGATCCCGCAAGGCTGTCCGGATCACCCCGGCGAGAGGCGGGGTAGTCGCAGTCATGGTGCACCCATTCTATCGGCAGCCACCGGGCCGGCTGCTGGGCGGGCTCGAGCCGTCGAGACTACGGTTTTTGATGCATTTTGCGAGTCGGCGCCGCCAAACACGGCGTGTCGGCGCATAGGGCTACGGCGCCCAGATCCCGACAAAATCGGGCCCGTCGCCGTCAAGGCCACGTCAAGAAACTCCGCACCAGGTCGCCACGAGAGCACGGTGGATGCATGACACTTCTGGACCTCCTGCCGTCCTTACACAATGTGGCTCGCCCACGCGTCGACCCGGCCGTGTGGCCGGTCACCACACACCTGGATGAGCAGGGCCGGATGTGCGTCGGAGAGACGGCGCTCTCGGAGATCGCCGACCAATTCCGCACCCCCGCGTACGTGCTCGACGAGGAGGATTTCCGTCACCGCGCCCGCCGCTACCGCAGCACCCTGCGCGAGATCGAGGTCGCATACGCCGGCAAGGCGCTGCTGACGGCCGATATCGCGCGCTGGGTGGCACAAGAGGGCCTGTCACTGGATGTCTGCTCCTCCGGCGAGCTGGCCACCGCCCTCGCGGGCGGTTTCGATCCGGAACGAATCATCATGCACGGCAATGCCAAGACCCCCGATGAACTCAGTGACGCGGCTGCCGTGGGCGTGGGCCGGATCGTGGTGGATTCCTACACCGAGATCATGTTCCTGGCGACCCGCCTCGCGAAGCGCCAGCGCGTGCTGGTGCGGGTCACCCCCGATATCGACATCCACGGACATGCGGCGGTGACGACGGGAGTCACGGATCAGAAGTTCGGCTTCCCGCTGCATGAGGGCCACGCCATCGAGGCTGCCCGCCGCGTGCTGGATCAGCCCTTGCTGAACCTGGTGGGCCTGCACTGCCACATCGGCTCGCAGGTCACCGACTGTGCGCTGTACGGCGAGACCATCCGCCGCATGATCGCTGCGATGGCCGACATCCGGGCCAGGCACGGCGTGATCCTGGGTGAGCTCAATATCGGCGGCGGCCACGGCGTTCCCTACCGTTCGGGCGACCCCGAACTCGATCTCGCCGAGCTGCGCGACTTCATCGACGACGCCCTGGACGCCGCCTGCGCGGCCGAGCGCTTCCCGCGTCCGCGCGTGGTCGTCGAGCCCGGCCGCGCGATCTCCGCACGCGCGGGCGTCACGCTCTACCGGGTGGTATCGGTCAAGACCCAGCCCGGTGGCCGCACCTTCGTCGCCGTCGACGGTGGCATGAGTGACAACCCCCGCGTTTCCCTGTATGGCGCGAAATACAGTGTCGCGCTGGCCAACCGCCACCCGTCCGCCCCGCCACAGCTGGTGACGGTGGCCGGGCGGCACTGCGAATCCGGCGATGAGATCGCCCGGGATGTCAGTCTGCCCTCCGATGTGCGCCCCGGCGACGTTCTTGCCGTCGCCTGCACCGGCGCGTACCACCACAGCATGGCCTCGTCCTACAACCTGGTCGGGCGTCCGCCCGTGGTCGCCGTACGCGATGGACGCGTGCGCGAACTGGTACGCCGCGAGACGATCGCCGATCTGCTCTCGCGGGACCGCGGCGCGCGCTAGGGCCAGTGAGCGGTGGGCATGGGTTTGGTCTGTTCTACCGTCAGCGGCGGTGTGGCCTCATGCTCGGGATCCGGAGTCGAGTGGATCTCGGCATTTCCCGGTTTCGAGCACTCCTGCTGACCGGGAGCGGGTTCCCGGCAGGCAGGACGGCCGCTCGTCGGCGGCGCCTCCGACGTCGTCGGCAACGAGCAGGTAGCCGCACCCGGTGCACACGGGTCGGCGTATGACGCACCGATCACCACCGAACCTCCGACGACGAGGCCCGTCACCACTACCGACACCGCGGCGCGCGTCAGCGACAAGCGCATTACCCCACCGTAGAAGCCACCGCACGCATCCGTCTAGAGCGCGGCACCGCCCTTGGTCGGCGCGACCGTCAGCGGCGGCGCCGGAATGTGGGCTGTCGGGGTGGAGTGCAGTTCGGCGTCCCCGGGCTCGGAGCAGACCTGCTCACCCGGCTTGGGCGCACTGCACTTCTCGTGCGCTCCGGCCGGCGGCACCACCGCGGTGGGCAACGCGCACGCCGCCGCACCCGGTGCACACGGTGGATCCGCGTGCGACACGCCAAGTGCCAGCGGCGTACCGACGGTGACGCCGACAGCAACCAGCAATGCGACGCGGCGCATCAGGACGAACATCATGAGCCGACGATAAGCCCGATTGTGTGGCCTGGCACCACTTCCCAGCGAATTCACAGCGACACTCAACGGACCGTTGTACTGAGCCCGCGTCGCGTTCAGGGATGATTCCGCGCCTCTCCAGGAGCGTTGATCGCCTGCCACGGCGGCATCCCACTCTGGGGCACCTGCGGCATGACATTGGGATCGGGTTTGGAATGCAGTTCGGCATCCTCGTGGACCGGCGCCGGCGTCGGCGGGGCCTGGCACATGGCCGGATCCGCGCACGGTTGCTCGGCTCCTGCCACCGGAGTCAGGACGACGGGCATCGCGACCAGAGTTGCCACGGACGCGGCGGCGATCACCCGGCTCAGCACTGTTGACGTCATGACCAACACCTCGCCTATCAATCAGCCCCAGGCCATGATTTTAGGCGCTTTGCGCACGTCACACAGCGAGTTCACAGCTTTTCGGCCGAGCCGGCTCACAAGTTGTCGGGGCGCACCGGAACGTCGGGAGGGGTCGGGAGATCGGCCGGATCGGGCCAGGACCGCAGCTCCGCATCCCCCGGCGTCACACACACCTCAGAACCGGTCCGAGGCTGCACGCAGTGACCGTGCCCGCCCTGAGCAAGCGCCGCCGGAACCGCCACATCCCCCACATCAAGGACAACGGGAACCGCGGCCAGCAGACCCGCTGTCACCACCGCCATGGCATACCGAAGGCCAGGCATGGAACAACACCCCTTAACTGCTTAGATTTCCTAACAAGTCAAAATTAGACTCATTAGGATCTGAAAGCAACTACCTGGGGTGTTACGCCAGGCGACGAGGGACTAGTGCCCCATGCCGGGATTACCGAAAACCACCCAGGGCGGCTGCTCGGCTTGCGGCACCTCGGGAATGTCCGCGGGGTTAGGCGAGGAATGCAGTTCCGCATCCCCCGCACGGGTGCACACCATGTCGTCGGGTCCACCGTTGCAATCCTCGGGGTTGGCCGGCTCCGACTGGCACATGGCCGGGTCGGCGCACTGCGGTTCTGCCCCGGCGACCGGCGCCAGCGACACGGGCAACGCGCCCAGCGCGGCTGCCGCGGCACCAACCACGGCCCATCGCACAACTACTGACGTCATGACAAACACCTCACCTTGTGGTCAACCCCAACAACTTAAATTCTAGGTGATCGACGCATGTCACGCGCTGGTTCGGGTTGACAGCGCGTCCGGTCACGGAAGCCAGATGCCCGAGCCGGTGCCGCCGACCACCAGCCACGGCGACGCTTGCGGCACATCCGGGATGAACTGCCGATTCGGCGTGGAATGCAATTCGGCGTTGCCCGGCTTCACACACACCCGCGCGGTAAGCGGTCCGCTGCAGTTGTCGGCGGCCGCCGTGGGCGCGCCGACGACACCGAGCGCCAGCACAGCGGCCACACCAACAAACACTCGAGACCCGGTCACAACCGACCACCACCTTTACGAACCATCCGTTAAGTCGAACGGTCCGCAGTGCGCAGATGTTCCTGCGCGGGGCGTCATTCCTCGTGCAGCTGCGGATCGGCTTCCAGGTGCTTCAACCCATGCCAGCACAGGTTGACGATATGAGCCGCAACGACTTCCTTTTTGGGCTCGCGGGCATCGAGCCACCATTGGGCCGTCATCGACACCTGCCCGACGAGAGCCTGCGCGTACAGCGGCGCCATCTCGGCGTCCAGACCGCGGCGCTGGAAGTCGCCCGCAAGGATGCTCGACACCTGGCTGACCGCATCGTTGAGCAGACTCGAATAGGTACCCGAGCTGACCCCGGGCGGCGAATCCCGAATCAGAATCCGGAAGCCGTCGGTGCGCTCTTCGATGTAGCTCAGCAGCGCCAACGCCACCTGTTCGAGCCGGACCCGCGAGCGATAACTCGTCAACGACGAGGTGATGCCGTCCAACAACACCGACATCTCGCGATCCACCACGACGGCGTAAAGCCCCTCCTTGCCGCCGAAATGCTCGTACACAACCGGCTTGGACACCCCCGCGCGCTGGGCGATCTCCTCGATGGAGGTTGCCTCGTACCCGCGTTCGGCGAAGAGCGACCGTGCCACATCGATCAGCTGACGGCGACGCTCGGAGCCAGCCATCCGGACCCGCGGAGTCCGCCCGGGGACATCCGGCCTACTCGGTACCGCCATGTGCCATCACTTTCCTACGACGCGCCTCGCGCCAGCCTGCCGAGTCGCCCGGACAAGCCTTGCTCCGTGGTCGACTACAGTCTTCATTCTGTAACAGTCCGTCGTGGTGTAATCGGCAGCACCTCTGATTTTGGTTCAGATAGTTCAGGTTCGAGTCCTGGCGACGGAGCAGTAGGGAGTAGGAAATGCCAGGCAATACCGCTGGGACCGCCGTAATCGTGCTGGCCGCGGGCGCCGGCACGCGCATGTGCTCGGATATCCCCAAGGTGCTGCATACCCTCGGGGGCCGCTCCATGCTGGCACACGCCGTATACGCGGCAGCCAGCGTGAATCCCGAGCATCTGGTGATCGTGCTGGGTCACGAACGCGAACGGATCGCCACCGCCGTCGACATCCTCGCCGAGTCCCTCGGCAGGCGAATCGAGATCGCAGTCCAGGAACAGCAATTGGGCACCGGACATGCGGTGGCCTGTGGCCTGCAGGCGCTGCCCGCGGGTTTCGCGGGTACCGTCGTCGTCACCTCGGGCGACATTCCGCTGCTCGACGGGGGCACCCTGGCCGGTCTGATCGGCAGCCACACGAGCGAGCCCGCCGCCGCCACTCTGCTGACCACCACACTGACCGATCCCACCGGCTACGGACGCATCCTGCGCACCCAGGACCGCGAGGTCATCGCGATCGTCGAGCAGACCGATGCCACCGAGAGTCAGCGCGCCATCGGCGAGGTCAACGCCGGGGTGTACGCCTTCGACATCGAGCCGTTGCACGCGGCCCTCTCGCGGCTGCGCTCGAACAACGCACAGCACGAGCTCTACCTCACCGATGCCGTGTCCATCATCCGCGAGAGTGGAAAAGTGGTGCACGCCAATCATGTTGATGACAGCGCACTCGTGGCCGGGGTGAACGATCGCGTGCAGCTCTCCGAGCTCGGTGCCGAACTGAACCGGCGGATCATCCGCCACCATCAGCGCAACGGGGTCACCATCATCGACCCATCGAGTACCTGGATCGACGTCGACGTCCAAATCGGCCAGGACGCGACCATCGCCCCCGGCACCCAGCTGCACTCGGCCACCGTGATCGGCGGCCACTGCCACATCGGCCCGGACACCACCCTCATCGATGTCACCGTCGGCGACTCGGCGACGGTGATCCGCACCCACGGTCAAGGTTCCACGATCGGCGCGCGATCGGTCATCGGACCGTTCACCTACCTGCGGCCCGGCACCGTCACCGGCGAAAGCGCCAAGCTCGGCGCCTTCGTCGAGGTGAAGAACTCAACGGTGGGCCGGGGCACCAAGGTGCCGCATCTGACCTATGTGGGCGATGCCGATATCGGCGAACACAGCAACATCGGCGCCTCCAGCGTCTTCGTCAACTACGACGGAGAGACCAAGCGGCGCACCGTGATTGGCTCGCACGTGAAAACCGGCTCGGACACCATGTTCGTGGCACCGGTCACCGTGGGCGACGGCGCCTACACCGGCGCCGGGACCGTCATCCGCGAGGATGTGCCGCCGGGCGCGCTGGCGGTGTCCGCCGGACGCCAGCGCAACATCGAAGGCTGGGTGGCGCAGAAGCGTCCGGGCTCGGACGCGGCCAAGGCCGCCGAGGAAGCATCCAAGGGTTCCTGACCGTCGAGAACCCAGGTTGGACATCTCGCGTTCAAATTCCGGCAACCCCCTCCCGGTCTTCCGGGAAAGGTCCGTACCATTACCCCGACGGGCGGTACCCGACCCGCCCGATTCAAAGCCCACGATACGACCCAAACCAAGAGGACTAGCTGCGCCGTGAGCACCGACTGGACGGACAACCGCAAGAATCTGATGCTGTTCTCGGGTCGTGCACACCCCGAGTTGGCCGAACAGGTCGCCAAGGAACTCGACGTCCAGGTGACTGCGCAAACCGCTCGCGATTTCGCCAACGGCGAGATCTTCGTGCGGTTCGAGGAGTCGGTGCGCGGCTGCGACGCGTTCGTCCTGCAATCGCACCCGGCGCCGCTGAACACCTGGCTGATGGAACAGCTCATCATGATCGACGCCCTCAAGCGGGGCAGCGCCAAGCGCATCACCGCGATCCTGCCGTTCTACCCCTATGCCCGCCAGGACAAGAAGCACCGCGGCCGCGAGCCCATCTCGGCCCGCCTGGTGGCCGACCTGTACAAGACCGCCGGCGCCGACCGCATCGTCACCGTCGACCTGCACACCGACCAGATCCAGGGCTTCTTCGACGGACCGGTAGACCACATGCGCGCCCAGTCACTGCTGTGCGGCTACATCGCCGAGCACTACGTGAGCAATGGTGAAGACGTCGTGGTGGTATCCCCCGACTCCGGCCGCGTGCGCGTCGCCGAGAAGTGGGCCGACTCCCTTGGTGGTGTGCCGCTGGCCTTCATCCACAAGACCCGTGATCCGCGAGTGCCCAATCAGGTCAAGGCCAATCGCGTCGTCGGCGACGTGACCGGCAAAACCTGTGTCATCACCGACGACATGATCGATACCGGCGGCACCATCGCCGGTGCGGTCGGCCTGCTGCACGAGGCGGGCGCCAAGGACGTGGTGATCGCCGCCACTCACGGCGTGCTCTCCGACCCCGCCGCCGAGCGTCTGGCCAACTGCGGCGCCCGTGAGGTGCTGGTCACCAACACCCTGCCCATCGGCGAGGAGAAGCGGTTCCCGCAGCTGACCGTGCTGTCGATCGCACCGCTGCTGGCCAGCACCATCCGCGAGGTCTTCGAGAACGGTTCGGTGACAGGGCTTTTCGACGGAAACGCCTAGCCCTGCCCCGAACCGATCGAGCTTAGACCTCGTCGTTGTCCGACGTCAGGACGGTTCCGCTCTCATCTCCGCCGCACGCCGTGCCCGCGTTCTCGCATTCGGCCCCGGTGCCGCTGGCAGGAGCCGGTGGTGCGACGTTGTCGGTATCGGTGTCCTCGGGACCGGAGATATCCGAGTCGGGACCGTCATCGCCGGGATCACCCGGATTGACGGGTGCATCCGAGATCACGGCAGCGGGGGCAAGCGGATCGGCAAGCGCGGTCGCCTCCGCGGAACCCAGTCCGACAGCACCGAAGACGACGAGACCAAGCGCCGGCAAGAAACGATGCGCAACCGCTCGTGTTCTTGAAAGTTTCACAAGTAGCATTCAGTAAAGGTACAGGGGTTTCCATGGATGTGAACATGAAAATCTGTGTGCTTTTCAACATCCAAAACCATTGCGCCAATTGCCCGCCAGCGTCGGCGGGCCGTTCGACCGATTCTGGCGAACGGGCGTGACAACCCATAGGGTCGGTTCCGTGACCAAAGCAGTGCAAGGACCACCGCCCGTCCAGCCGGCAGGGGGTCCCCGCATGCTACCGAGGGTCGGCACCATCCACGAGGGCTTCGAGAACGATTCTGTGACAGCACTTCTCGGCCAGAATGCGTAGCGCCGCCCTGGCGGCCGTGGCCGTGGCCGTGGCCGCATTCGCGATGATCGGATGCGGGAGTCAAAACCCCGGGCAACCCGCCGGTTCCGCAAGCGGCACGCCAGAATCGACGGCACCTCCTGCCAAGCCCGCGTCGATGAACGAGTACCTGCACAGTGTCGGCGTCACGGTCACCCCGGTGTCACCGGAGAGCCCGGCCAATGTCCGGGTCGACGTGCCGCTACCCCGGGGCTGGGAGAATCTCGGCGCACTCGACCCCGCCTACCTGATCGCCGACAAGCCCAGCGATGCCGATCAGGGCCGAACGCCCAGCGCGGTGGTCTATCTCATCAAACTGGGCGGCCCCTTGGATGCCCGCAAGGTCATCTCCGAACATGGATTCGCCGACGCGCAGAACACCCAGAACTTTCGGAAGATCGCCTCGTCCCTCGACGACTACCAGGGGTACCCGTCGGCTGCCATCGAAGGCACCTACGAGAACCAGGGCGTGCGGGTGCACGCCTGGAACCGGGACGTGATCGTGCCCGATGGGCCGCTGCACTACCTGGTGCAGTTCACCGTCACGACCACCGAGGCCCAGTCCGCGGCGCTGTCCCAGGATGTCGCCGCGCTCACCGGCGGCCTGAAGATCACGAAGCGCTGAAGCCGCTCAGCCTCTCGACGGTGCTGGCCTCCACCGCCTAGGGTCAGCTCCCGTGAGTAAGTCGACTGCCAAATGGAGTGCCGCCGAGCTGCCGTCATTCGAGGGCCGCACCGTCATCATCACCGGAGCCAACAGCGGACTCGGCCTGGAGACCGCACGCGAGCTCGCGCGCGTGGGCGCGCACGTCATCATGGCGGTGCGCAACACCGAGAAGGGCAACGCCGCCAAGGCTTCGATCGAGGGAAGCGCAGAGGTGCGTCAGGTCGACGTGGCAGATCTGGCTTCGGTGCGCGCCTTCGCCGGCACCGTGGAGAGCGCCGACATCTTGGTGAACAACGCGGGCATCATGATGGTGCCACCGGCCAAGACCGTCGACGGCTTCGAAAGCCAAATCGGGACAAACCATCTCGGCGCGTTCGCGCTCACCAACCTGCTACTGCCCAAGCTCACCGACCGGGTGATCGCGGTGTCGTCCGTCGCGCATCGTGCCGGCAAAATCGACCTGAGCGACCTCAACTACGAGCGGCGCCGATACACCCGCGCGGGCGCCTACGGCGCCTCGAAGCTGGCCAATCTGCTGTTCACCAAGGAGTTACAGCGCCGCCTGAGTGCAGCCGGATCACCGGTACGCGCACTGACGGTCCATCCCGGGGTCGCCGCCACCGAGCTGCAGTCGCACAGCGGGAACCCGATCTTCGAACTGGCGTTGAAGACCGGCAACCTCTTCGCCCAGGATGCCGCGCACGGCGCCCTCCCGACGCTGTACGCCGCTTCTCAGGACCTGCCGGGAGACACATACATCGGGCCCGACGGGCCGTTCGAGGCCAAGGGCTACCCCACGAGGGTGGGCCGCAGCGGTCGGGCGCAGGACACCGAGACCGCCAAGGGCCTCTGGCAGCTGTCCGAGCAGCTCACCGGGGTTTCTTTCCCGCTTTAACCAGCGCTGATTGGCCTTTTGCGTGCACGCTCGGCTACCCTGAGCAGGCTGTCACGGCGAGGGTGGGTCTCCCACCGTTATCGACGGGATCATGGATTTCCTCTGGAATGCCTGCGATGTCCTCCCTGCGCCGTGCCTCACGAGACCGCAAGGAGTTGACCGAATGTCCAAGAAGAACACCCCCACCAGCAACAACCTCGATGTGACCGTCCGCACGGACACCGGCAAGGGCGCCTCCCGCCGCGCTCGCCGCGACGGCCAGGTTCCCGCCGTTCTCTACGGCCACGGCACCACCCCCGAGCACCTGAACCTGCCCGCCCATGACTTCGCGGCCGTCCTGCGCCACTCAGGCACCAACGCGATCCTGACCCTGAACATCGAGGGACGCGAGCAACTGGCCCTCACCAAGACCATCGAGATCCACCCGATCCGCCGCAACCTGGTACACGCCGACCTGCTGGTCGTGCGCAAGGGCGAGAAGGTCACCGTCGAGGTCACCGTCCACATCGAGGGCGACGCCGCCAGCGGCACCCTGGTGACCCAGGACGCCAACACCCTGGAGATCGAGGCCGAGGCGCTGTCGATCCCCGAAGGCCTCACTGTGTCGGTCGAGGGCCTCGAGGCCGGTACCCAGATCACCGCCGGTTCGATCGAACTGCCCAAGGGCGTCACGCTGATCTCCGACCCGGAGACCCTCGTCGTCAACGTCGTCACCGCGCCGACAGCAGCCGACCTCGAGTCCGAGGGCGCCGGCGAGGAGGGTGCCGAGGCTCCCGCCGCCGACGAGGCCGCCGAGGGCTCCACCGAAGAGTAGGCAGAGCACTCCGTGCCGGTTTTATCCGACGATGCCGTGCTGGTGGTCGGCCTGGGCAACCCCGGGCCGAACTACGCCAAGACACGGCACAATCTCGGATTCATGGTCGCCGATCTGTTGGCGGCCAAGGACGACGCAACCTTCAAGCCGCACAAGAAGTCCGGCGCCGAGGCGACAACGATTCGCCTCGGCGGCCGGGCCGTAAATCTGGCCAAGCCGCGCACGTTCATGAATACCTCCGGCCCGCAGGTCGCCGCGCTGGCCAAGTTCTTTTCGGTGCCGCCGGCGAACGTCATCGTCATGCACGACGAGCTGGATCTGGATTTCGGCACCGTTCGGCTCAAGCTCGGCGGTGGCGAGGGCGGCCACAACGGGCTGCGCTCGGTATCGCAGTCGCTGGGCACCAAGGACTATCTACGGGTTCGGCTGGGCGTCGGACGCCCGCCCGGCCGTAAGGACCCGGCGGCCTTTGTGCTGGAGAACTTTGCCAAGGCGGAGACCGATCAGGTTCCGCTGCTGTGCGAGCAGGGCGCAGACGCCGCCGAGCTGCTGATTCGCCTCGGTCTGGAGGCAGCACAGAATCAGGTGCATGCCTGGGGTTAGATCTCTGGATGTGCCCGCTATGGTCTCCTCATGACCGATATCGCGGAGATCACCGGCATCAACAAGATCGGCCTACTCAGCCTGGGGGCGTACCGACCCGAGCGCGTGGTCACCAACGACGAGATCTGCGAGCGCATCGAGTCTTCGGACGAGTGGATCTACACCCGCACCGGCATCAAAACCCGGCGGTTCGCCGCCGATGAGGAAACCGCTCAGACGCTGGCCATCGAGGCCGGGCGCAAGGCGATCGCCAATGCCTTGCTGACCGGTGCCGAGATCGACGCGGTGATCGTCGCCACCAGCACGCACTACCTGCAGACGCCGGCCTCGGCCCCGGCCGTGGCCACCGCGCTGGGCGCCCAAGGTGTCCCCGCCTTCGACCTGTCGGCTGGCTGCGCCGGATTCGGATACGCCGTGGGCGTGGCGGGCGACATGATCCGGGGCGGCAGCGCCAGCAAGGTGCTGGTGATCGGCTCGGAAAAACTCTCCCCCGCACTGGATATGACCGATCGCGGCAACTGTTTCATCTTCGGCGACGGGGCCGGCGCGGTTGTCGTCGGCGAGACCGCCGAACAAGGCATCGGCCCCGTCGTGTGGGGTAGCGACGGCAGCCAATCCAACGCCATTCGGCAGGACATCGACTGGATGGACTTCGCGGCGGCACCCGATCCGGAGGGCCCGCGCCCCTACTTACGTATCGAGGGTACGTCGGTATTCCGTTGGGCCGCATTCGAAATGGGTAAGGTCGGACAGCGAGCCATGGAAGCCGCGAAGGTGGGGCCCGAGCAGATCGATGTCTTCGTACCGCATCAGGCCAACACCCGGATCAACGAGCTGCTGGCCAAGAATCTGCACCTGCGCCCGGATGCGGTCATTGCCAATGACATCGAGCACACCGGCAACACCTCGGCGGCATCGGTGCCGTTGGCCATGGAGACACTGCTGTCCACCGGCGCCGCCAAGCCGGGCGATCTGGCGCTGCTCATCGGCTATGGCGCCGGGCTCAGCTACGCCGCACAGGTGGTCAGGATGCCTCCTGTGCCGTTCGAGTGATGTCCTGCTCAACGGAACACGATGGCACCAGCGGGGCAATGTCTGCTCGCCTGCTGCGCCACTTCCACCTGGTCGCCGGTGAGCGCCAACGGCCCAGCGCCGCCATCTGGCAGTGTTGCGACGCCCTCGGCGCCCACACCGAATAGCTCCGGATGAGAGCGGACGCAGTATTCAGAAGCCATGCAGACGTTTTGGTCGATGGATACGAACGGCATACTGACCACCTCCCTCTCAACGGCGAGTAAGAGTCACGGGCAGGCCACCCTCGATGACGGTTGAGAAGGCGAACTTATGCCGAGGTTCCCAACCCTCGGGAACCTCAAGCCGGTATCGCTGGAAGATCGTCGCCAACAGCAATTGGGCGTTCATGTACGCCATCCCGGTCCCCACGCAGTGATGTGAACCCGATCCAAAGGGCATGAATGCCAATCGCGGACGCGCGCGTATCTGATCGGGATCGACGAACCGCGTTGGGTCGTATCGGTCTGGATCATCACCCCACCATCGGCGATCCCGATGCACCACATACAGCGACGTAGCCACAACGCTGCGCCTGGGAATCGGATAGCCTCCGATTTCGTTCTCGTCCATTGCGAAACGCCAATTGAGTGGGGCCCCCTGCAGGCGTTGACCTTCATCGAAACATGCCTTGGCCCAAGCCAATTTAGGGAGGTCAGCCACGCCGGGCACGCCGCCGCCCAGCGCATCTACCTCATCGTATAACCGCACGAGGTGCTCGGGATTCTTCAGCAGCAACGCCAACGTCCACGACATCGCCGCCACGATCGTCTCGTAGCCTCCGGTGATGAGCACGATCAGCTCTGCAATCAGGTCACGTTCACTCAACGTCGATTCATCGTCATAGCGTGCCTCCAACAAGATGCTTAGTAAGTCCGGATTCTGCACCGGGTTGTGGCGACGGCGCCTCACGATCTTCTTGACCTGCATGACAAGCCGCAACAGTGAATGCGGCGCACTGTGAACACCCGGTAATGGCAACATGTTTGGAGGCGTGGAGAGCAGCAGGTACGATGCACCGAGCCGCATCGTCGCCCGGACATCCACGTCGATTTCTCGAATCTCCTTATCGGAGATCGAGGTTGAGAACATTGTGCGCAAGAACGCGGGCAGCGTCACCTGGGCAATCTCGTGCTGCAGATTGACAGGCTTTGATGTGTCCGCCCATTGCCCCCACCGACCGATCCGATCAACGAATTCCTCCGACAGGACATCGGCCACCCGCGCCAGATGCCTTCGCCCGAACATCGGAAGCAGCATCTTTCTTCGCTCCCTAGACATTTCACCTTCCAGCGTGGGGACGGAACGGCCGATCCACCGAAAAAGCCACTGGGTGGTGCCAAACATGCTGTATCGGCCGGAGGTGTCATCCATGAAAGCCGCGACGTCATCGGGATGGCTAACCACGATGAGGTCATGAATGGGCAACGGCACGCGATATACGTCGCCGTACCGATCAGCGTTCAACCGAAGAAACTCATAGGGGTTGCGATAGTAGGGAATCAATGAGCCCACGATGGGCAGCCCCTTGGGGCCGGGCGGCAACGGCGTCGGACGCCCGGAGCCGTTAACCGCACACGTAGCGACCCGCAGTGGGCGACGAGTCGGCCAAAAGGGGTCGGCGCGAAGCGAGTTGAGAATGCTCAGCCTCCCCCGAGACCACCTTGAGGCCTCGGCCTCGAACGGCGGTGACGAGCTCATGGCAGCTCCATTCACACTCTTCAGCGCCTCACTGACCGGCAATGCCATCTTCGCCTCCGTAACTTGTTACCCGACTGGATGCCCGCGAACGTCGGTTTACACGCCGCCTCGCGGTGAGACTCTTGTGCATCGATAGTCTCTATGCGACCATCACTCTACGAAAGTCTCATGAGACTTTTCAAGAGTGATGGTCTTATTTTTGGAGAGCAGTGCGACAACCGACCGGGAGACACATATGGAGTTCAAGCACCCCCCAGTCCCTCTCGACATGACCGCCAACGTGGCGGTCTCCTGGGGCTTTCTGGCATTCACCGCCGTTTCGTTCATCGCAACCCTGGCTTGGGCACTGCGCATGGGGATGCGTTCACGAGATTGGCTTCCGCTGATACTCATGGCCGGTGGCGCACTCTGCGGGTTTCTCGAACCAGGCGGCGATATCCTCGGCGCCACGTTCTACCCGCTCAACACACCGCTGCTGGTCTTCGAGCTGTGGGGACGCCATATTCCGCTGTTCGTATTCGTCGGCGAATCGATGTTCTTTGCAACCGCCGTGTACTTCGCCTACCGGTTCCTTCTCACCGGGACCTCCGTCGTGCGGCTTGTCGAAATCCTGGTTGTCTTCAGCCTTTTCGATGCCGCCATGGAAATGACGATCAGCCAATTCCACGTCATGACCTACTACGGCGACAATCCGACGCTGATCTTCGGCCTCCCGCTGTATGCACTCGTACAAAATGGAGCGCTCGCCCTCGTCGGAGGCTGGACCATCCTGGTGGCAGCTCCGCGCCTGCCAGGCATGCGAAAACTGTTTCTCGCGCTTCTGGTTCCGTTGTCCTTCGGGCTGCAAGCATTCATAACCACCTGGCCGATGTATCTGGGCCTCAACACGGGAGCCTCGCGCTCGAGTCTGTTCATCCTCGGGCTGATCGCCACGGCAGCCAATCTTGCACTGCCGATTCTGTGCATCTACTCGCCGCAGGCTCGTGCGCATCGCGCGCACCCGCTACCGGCGACCGGACGGGCCGGGACCGGTGTGTTGGTGGCCCAGAATTAGTTGCGCGACTTCCGGCGCCCCTCGAATGCGGGGCTGATCAATGCAAGGAAAGATTCACGAAGCTCATCAGTGCCCGCCACGTCCATACTTGAGTCCGGTACGAGCGCGTAAGCGATCGCCAAATGGCAAACGAGATCGGCCAGGTCAACATTGTCCATGGGAGAACGCGCCGACCGATCTGTCTCCGCGATGATGCTCGCCACCAGGGCGCGCGCCAGGTCCATGGCCGGCAACTCTTGCGAGCGAGAGAAGTCGACCAGTTGCTGCGGATCATCGGCAACCAATCGGCGAAAAGCAGGATTGACGCGTGAAAAACGGACCGCCTGAGACAGCAGATCGGCAAGCGCCACTGCAGGACCGGCCGATACCTCTATGGTCTGCAGAAGTTCGACGACGAACTTTCGAAGTTCCCGAAGGATAACGCGATTGACGACCGCGCTCTTGGTGCCGAATCGCCGAAAGATCGTCGCGCGACTGACGCCGGATTGGAGCACGATATGTGACATCGTGACGTTGCGCTCACCGCGGTCCCCGATCAATCCTGCCGCAGCATCAAGAACACGCGCGTCTATCGGGTCATCAGCCTCATTGAGCAGCATCGCAAATGGGTGCTCCTCAATCCGATCCAACAAAGTCAGCTGCTCGCTCCTTACTCACCGGCTCGATATCGGCAAGCGTATGGCACGGCGGCTCAGCGCACGAACGTAACCGCATCCACGCGTTTCGCGCCGATCCAGTGCATGAGGTTACGTTCAGCGTTCACAACACGATGATGTCGTGAACTTCTGAAGCGTAAAAGACCTGCGGGTCGCGTCCAGCGCTGCCGTCCCCGTTCGCGCCACTCACCACGACCCAGACATCTTCGAGCGGCCAGGCGTCCCCGAACCAGATCTCTTGCTCAATGTCGGTGCCATGCCATGCGATTCGTGCGCGCTCTCCCTGCTCCGCGTCGCTGGAGAGCACCTCGACAATCTGCCCCAATCGAAAGACGGGGTCCGCGGCGCACACCCGCACCGCATGCTCCCACTGATTCTGTTGAGATGGTCTGCGCCGCAGACGACGAGTCGCCAACCACACGACCAGCAGCACTATCGGACCGAAAATGATGAGTTCGGCGAGCCGCTGGCCGAGGAAATAGGCCATCCCTAGATGACGAGCGCCACCGACGTCGAGCGGCGCAGCTTGCCCGACGGGGTCTTGGGGATGCTGCCCGGGCCGAGCACCACCACGTTGCGGGGCCGTACGTCTACCTCGGCGACCACCTCGTGGGCAACCTGCTGCTCGATCCGCCGCACCTCGTCCGGATTCTCGAAGGCGTTGGACTCCACCACAACCGCGAAGGTCTCGCGCTGGTTCTTGGGGTCCACACCGGCCTCCAGCCGCACGGCGACGGCGCAGCCGGGGCGCACCCCGTCGACGCGACCTGCGGCACGCTCGATATCGGTCGGGTAGATGTTGCGGCCCGCCATGATGATGACGTCCTTGACGCGACCGCACACCACAACGTGGCCCTTCTCGGTCAGGTAGCCGAGGTCGCCGGTGTTGTACCAACCGTTTTCGTCCTGCGCGGCCAGAAATCCGCCCATGGTCACATAACCGGGAGTCACCGACTCGCCACGCAGTTCGATGACGCCGACGCCGCGCGCAGGCAGCACGTTCAGGTCCTCGTCGACAACCCGTGCCTCGATACCCGGCAGCAGGGGGCCTAGCGTGGCCAGATGGCGCAGGTTGCCACGGGTGGCGGGAACGGCTCGCCGCAGGGCGGCCAGCAGATCGGCGTCGACCTCGTCGACAACCAGACCGGAGGCCTCGACCTCCGAGAAGGACACGGCCAGCGCGGTTTCCGCCATGCCGTAGGCGGGCACCATCGCAGAGGGCTTGAAGCCGAACGGCTTTCCGGCATCACATAGGTCCTCGACCACGGCGGGGTCCACGGGCTCGGCACCGGAAAGCACGAACCGCAGCGTCGAGAGGTCGAAGTCGCCCGGCTTGGCCTGGTTGCGCAGCCGCTTGGCGAACAACGAGTACGCGAAGTTCGGAGCGGCCGTCATGGTGCCCTTGTACTTGTCGATCAGCCTGCCCCACAACAAAACATCGCGCATGAAGTCCATCGGGGTGATCTTCACGAGCTCGGCGCCGAAGAACATGGGCACCGTCAGGAAGCCGACCATGCCCATGTCGTGGAATAGCGGCAGCCAGCTGACCATGACGTCGATTTCGGGCTTGTACTTGGAGGCGACGTACATGCCGTGCGCGTTGGCGTACAGGTTGCGGTGGGTGATCTTGACGGCCTTGGGAGATCCGGTCGAACCGGACGTCAGCTGCATGAGGGCGACGGAGTCCTCATCGGCCTCGATGGGTTCGATCGGGTCGGCGTCCCACAGATCCTTGATGTGCACGACGATGACGCCCTTCTCCTCCAGAACCGGAGCGGCAGCGTCGAACGGAGCGGACACGATGACGGCCTTGGCGCCGATCATGTCGACGACCTTGAGGGTGTCCTCGGCCCATACGGCGAGGTCGGTACGCGGGGTCGGCTGGTGCAGCATTGTCAGCGAGGCACCGCGCATCCACACGGCCTGGATCGCCGGAGCGATCTCCACGGGCATGCCGACCAACATGCCGATGGCATCGTCAGGGCCAAGCCCAGCTCCTGCGAGTCCACCTGCAATTTGCTTGGCGCGCTCGTGGACCTGCTTCCAGGTATGCCGGACCGGAGTATCGGGTTCGCCGGTGACCATGCCCTTGCTGCTTGACAGCGCGTTGGCGTACAGCTCGTCGGTAAACCTGCTCACAGTTCCTCCTGGCCTAGGCCTGCTGGGCGAGTCACGCTTCCTTATCGGATGGTCCGCCACCTAGGCCGTGACGTGCGGTAGGCGCGCGCGGAGCCTGTAGCAGCGGATTCGTATCGTTCAGGTGACAGTCCGGATGCCTTCTAACAATCCGCTAGCATCTTAGGCTTTTCTTAATCACCGGCCAAACCCACCGTGATCTTGGTATTCGGCGTGTCGCGGTCGCGGGCGTGTCGGGTCAGCCGTCGCTGCGGCCCTGGATGACCTGTGCACCGTGCACGGGTCCGCTGGCCACCCGCACGGTGCGGCACACCCCCGCGCCCGCCAGCTCCGCACTCACCTGCACCGCGTCGTCGGCCGAGGTGCACAAGAACGCGCAGGTGGGGCCCGATCCGGAGACGATTCCGGCCAGGGCACCGGCCGACTCCCCTGCCCGCAGCGTGCGCCGCAATTCGGGGTTCAAGCTGACCGCCGCGGCCTGCAACTCGTTACCGAGCAGCGGTGCCAGCCGGCGCGCGTCCCCGGCGGCGAGCGCACCCAAAAGTTCATCCGCCTCGGCGAGCCGCGGCGGATCGCCGTTCTCACGCAGCCGGTCGATCTCCGTGAAGACCTGGGGCGTCGACAGTCCCCCGTCGGCGAAGGCGAACACCCAATGAAAGACATTGCGCGCCAACACGGTGGCCAGCTGCTCGCCCCGGCCGGTGCCCAGCGCGGTGCCGCCATGCAAGGCAAAGGGGACATCGCTGCCCAGCTGAGCGGCCAGGTGGTGCAGGTCCCGGCGCCGCACACCGGCATGCCAGAGCTCGTTCATGGCCACCAACACCGCAGCGGCATCGGCGGATCCGCCGGCCATACCACCCGCGACGGGGATGTCCTTATTAATGAAGATCGAGACGTCGGGGGCGCGGCCCACATGATCGGCGAAAAGCTCGGCGGCCTGCCAGGCGAGATTGCGGTCGTCGGTGGGCACGGTGCCCTCGCCCTGCCCGACCACATCGACCGATAACACGTCGGCGTCCCGCACGGTCACGTCGTCGGCCAGCGAAACGGCGTGAAAAACAGTGGTCAGCTCGTGATAGCCGTCGTCACGGAGGTCACCTACAGCCAGGTACAGATTGACCTTGCCGGGTGCCCGGACGGTCACCGCGCCGGTAGGAACCCAATCGGAGACGGTCTCGGACACGCCCCTGAGGGTACGTTCTGCGGCGCGAATGGCGCTCATCCATCACACGACGCAGACATCGAGGCTTTCTCTGACTAAAGTCAGAGAAATGACCGATGCCCTGGTCGATGGCCTGCGCAGCTTCAACCGCACCGTCACGCAGCGGATAGGAGTCCTGGAGAGCGAATACCTCGCCCGGGACCGCCCACTCGGGCAATCGCGGGTGTTGTGGGAAATCGGGGACGGCGGTTGCGATATCCGCGAATTGCGGGCCCGCCTGGGCCTGGACTCGGGGTATCTGAGCAGGCTGCTGCGCGCATTGGAGGGCGCCGGGCTGATCACGGTCACCGCGGCCGACGGCGACACCCGGGTGCGCACCGCCCACCTCACCGCCGCCGGGCGCGCCGAACTGGCCGAGCTCGACCGCCGCTCCGATGACCTGGCGCATTCGATTCTCGAACCCCTGAGCGTGAATCAGCGGCAACGACTGGCCGACGCCATGGCCGAGGTCGAGAGGCTTTTCGTCGCCTCGCAGGTTCAGATCGCCGTCATGGATACCCGCACGCCCGAAGCCCGGTATTGCATTCGCGCCTACTTCGAGGAGATCTCCGCGAGGTTCGAGGACGGATTCGATCCCGCACTCACCCTGCCCGCCGGCGATGCTGAGCTCTGCGCCCCCGCCGGGCTGTTTCTGGTCGCCAGCCTGCACGAGGAGCCCGTCGGGTGCGCCGGGCTGAAGCTGCCTCCACACACCGATACCGCAGAAATCAAACGCGTGTGGATTTCCCCCAATGTCCGCGGCCTGGGACTCGGAAAGCGAATTCTCGCCGAACTGGAGCGGCTAGCGGTGGTTCACGGTGCTCACACGATTCGCCTGGACACCAATCGGGCACTCACCGAGGCGATCGCCATGTACCGGTCGGCGGGTTATGACGAAGTCGCCGCTTTCAACCAGGAGAAGTACGCACACTTCTGGTTCCAGAAGCGCCTCACCACCCAGGCCCCTTCGCGCTAGGGCCTTGTGGCCGCACCAATGCACGTCGCGGTCAGTAGCCGGGTGAGGGTGCTGCCAAAGTCGGTGTCCCAGTCGTCCGGAATACCGGGTTCGTTACTGAAGTCGTGTTCGAGCCCCTTGGGGGGATGTGCGAACTGCCACAACATCGCCGCGAGCGCGAAGGACGATATGACGATGTCGAGCGCACCTTCGCGATCGATCTGCGGCGCCGACCGCTCGATCGCCTCGACGATGGTCATCGCGGCCGCCTGATTCACCCGCTGGGCCTCGCGGACGTGGTCGATCACCACCTCGTGCTCGAAGTGGACGTAGTGACTGCCCAACAGGTCGCAAAACAGTGGCGCGTCCACCAGGGCGGCCGAGAGTATGGCGCCGACCTCGATAGGCGATCGCTCCCGCGAACCCTCCAACGCCGTACAGACCGACTCGGCCAGCGCCGCCATGCCCTCGGTCGACAGCCGCAGCAGCACCTCTTTATGGGAACTGAAGTAACGGCGCACGGCGGAGTGGTGGACACCCGCACGATTGGCCAATCCGGTGAGAGTGACCGACGCGACACCCGACTCCAGCGCCAAGGCACGTGCGGCTTCCACGATCGTCGCCGCACGTTGACGCTTGTTTTCCTCGGAGCGGGCGCGCCGAAAACTCAGGGATGTCATCTCCCCCAAGATAACGCACGGCGTGTGACTTGCGGGCACATGAACCCGCTGGTAGGTTGCCCATAACGCACATGCCATGCGTTAAGAATTGAATGCTTCATATGTTTTTGGTCAGCATGCCCTGTAGGTGAAGCATTGCTGTTCAGCTAGTCCGCAGTAAGCGATCTGATCTACAGCAACGGGTGAAGGGGTCCTGCGATTTTTGGCGTTCTGAAGCGGGCGTGGATCCCGGTGGTCATGGTCCTGGTCCTGGTCATTGCGGGCTTCGCGGTGTGGCGGATTCGCGGCATCTTCGGTTCGCATCAGCTGCCCACCTACGCCGGCAGCATGACCGACGACAAAAACAACTCCAAGCCCAAGCATGTCCTCTACGAGATCTTCGGCCCGCCCGGCACCATTGCGGACATCAACTACATCGACAAGGAAGGGGAGCCCCACCAAATCAACGGGGCGACGCTACCGTGGTCGATCGAGATCATCACCACCGCGCCGTCGATGACGGGCAACATCTTGGCCCAGACGCGCAATGCCGACGGGCTGGGTTGCCGCATCACGGCCAATGACGAGAAAAAAGACGAGAGGTATACCAACGAGGTGAGCGCCTACGTCTACTGCTTTGTGAAGTCCGCATGAGCGGGGCGCACGCAAACGGAGAGCCCACCTTCGTGGCCACATGGATCCGCCGCCTGTCGGTCCCCATCGTCATCGGCTGGGTCGCACTTGTCGTCATCCTCGCCCTGGCGGCTCCCCAGCTCGAACAGGTGGGCCAGGAAAACGCCGTTTCGCTGAGCCCCTCCGACGCGCCCTCCATGAAGGCGATGAAGAACATGGGGCGGCTGTTCCAGGAGTCCGACTCCAACAGCGTCACCATGATCGTGCTCGAAGGCGACCAACCGCTGGGACCCGGCGCGCACAAGTTCTACGACGAGATGGTGTCGCAGCTACGTGCCGACACCAAACACGTTCAGCACGTTCAGGATTTCTGGGGCGATCCGCTGACGGAGTCCGGCGCACAAAGCACCGACGGCAAGGCCACCTACGTCCAGGTGAACCTCTCCGGTGACATGGGCGAGACGCTTGCCAACGAATCGATCGAAGCCGTCCGCGACATCGTCAAGAAACTCACGACAGACGAACACGGCAATCCCAAGGCCATGCCCGACGGCCTCAAGGTGTACGTCACCGGCGCTGCCGCCCTCCAGGCCGATATGGGCCACGCCGGCGACAGCAGCATGCTCAAGATCACCGGGCTGACGTTCATCGTCATCATCATCATGTTGCTGTTCTTCTACCGGTCGATCTTCACCGTGCTGATGGTGCTGCTCATGGTGGGCATCCAGCTGGGCGCCGCACGCGGAATGATCTCGGTGCTGGGCGACAACCACATCATCGGGCTGTCCACCTTCGCGGTGAACCTCCTGGTGGTCCTGGTCATCGCGGCCGGAACCGACTACGCCATCTTCCTGATCGGGCGGTATCAGGAGGCGAGAGTCAACGGGCTCGATCGCGAGGCGGCCTACTACGAGATGTTCCACGGCACAGCGCATGTCATCTTGGGCACCGGGTCGACGATCGCGGGCGCCATGTACTGCCTGAGCTTCACCCGCATGCCGTACTTCCAGACATTGGGTGTGCCCTGTGCCGTCGCGGTGCTGACTGCGGTCGCCGTCGCCCTCACCGTGGGCCCCTCGCTGATCACCATCGGCAGCAAGTTCGGATTGTTCGAACCCAAGCGCGCCATGCGCATTCGCACCTGGCGCCGCATCGGCGCCGCCATCACGCGCTGGCCCGGCCCCATCCTGGCCGCGTCGATGGCCATCGCCATCATCGGTCTGGCCGCCCTGCCCGGCTACAAGACCAGCTACGACGACAAGAAGTACATCCCCAAGGACATCCCCGCCAATCAGGGCTTCCAGGCCGCCGACCGGCACTTCGATCCGGCCCGGATGAATCCGGAAATGCTGATCCTGGAGTCCGATCACGATATGCGGAACTCCGCGGACTTCCTGGTCATCGACAAGCTCGCCAAGGCTGTCTACCGCGTGCCGGGAATCGCACGCGTGCAAGCGATTACCCGCCCCCAGGGCACACCGATCGAGCACAGCTCCATCCCGTTCCTCATCAGCGCCCAAGGCGTCGGCCAGGTGCAGAACCTGAAGCTGATGAAGGATCGCATGGCCGATATGAAGGTCCAGGCCGATCAGATGGGCGTCATGGTAACCACCATGAAGAAGATGCTGGCCAACATGACCGAGCTCACCGGCGTGATGCACCAGATGATCGTCGACATGCACACCCTGCAAGGCACCATCCACGACATGCGCGACAGTCTCGAGAACTTCGACGACTGGTTCCGCCCCATCAAGAACTACTTCTATTGGGAGAAGCACTGCTTCGACATCCCGGTGTGTCAGGCGTTCCGGTCGATCTTCGAGGTGCTGGACAAGATCGACGAACTCACCGAGAACATGGACGGCATGATCGTCTCGATGGAGCAGATGGACGTCATCATGCCCAAGATGGTCGAGGACATGCGCGACATGATCCCGCTCATGGAGTCGATGCAAAACATGATGCTGACGATGCACAGCACCATGGCCGGCATGTACGACCTGCAGGACGAGACCAGCAAGGACTCGACCGCCATGGGCCGGGCATTCGACAAGGCCAAGAACGACGACTCGTTCTATCTACCGCCGGAGATCTTCGACAACCCGGATTTCAAGCGCGGCCTCAAGATGTTCCTGTCGCCTGACGGCAAGACATTGCGCATGATTATCTCCCACCGCGGCGATCCCACATCGCCGGAAGGTCTTTCGCATATCGAGCCGATCAAGCTAGCGGCCATCGAGGCGGTCAAAGGTACGCCGCTCGAAGATGCCAAGATCGAACTCGGCGGCACCGCAGCGACATTCCACGATATGGCCGACGGCGCCCGCTACGACCTGATGATCGCCGGCATCTCCGCGCTGTGCCTGATCTTCTTGATCATGCTGTTGATCACCCGCAGCTTCGTGGCCTCGCTGGTGATCGTCGGAACCGTGTTGCTCTCCCTGGGAGCATCATTCGGCCTATCGGTCATCATCTGGCAATACATCCTGGGCAAGGAACTGCACTGGATGGTCATGCAGATGGCGATCATCGTGCTGTTGGCCGTCGGCTCGGACTACAACCTGCTGCTCGTCTCCCGGCTCAAGGAAGAACTCCCGGGCGGCCTGAAGACGGGCATGATCCGGGCGATGGGCGGCACCGGCAGCGTGGTGACCTCGGCCGGCCTGGTCTTCGCCTTCACCATGATGGCCATGGCGATCAGCGACCTGACCATCATCGGTCAGGTGGGCACCACGATCGGCCTCGGTCTGCTGTTCGACACCCTGGTGGTGCGATCGTTCATGACGCCGGCCATCGCGACGATCCTCGGTCGCTGGTTCTGGTGGCCGCTGAATGTGCGTACCCGGCCGCTGCCACCGCCGAGAACTCCGCAGCCGGACACCACACCGCCTCCCCCGGCCCCGGCACCCGTCGGCGCGGGACCGGATCCGGCGACAACGGAGTTCCCCAGAGCGTCGTACTAGACCGAACCACTCCACCAGACTGGGCGATTCGTGACACCCTCGGTACATGCCGGTACCGGGTGAAGAGTTCCACGGTTATGTCGTCGGTTCCCTCGCGGGCCGTGGCGGGACGGCGCAGGTGTATCTCGCACACCGCGTCGACGACGGATTTGAGGTTGCCCTGAAGGTGCTCGAACCGCGGCATCGGAACCCGGAGAACATTGACCGGCTGCACCGGGAATTCGATTTGGCCCAACGGTTTTCACATCCGCGCATCGTCACGGTCTTCGAACGCGGCCAGGATTGGCTGACCATGGAGGCGCTCACCGGCGGCTCCGCCAAGGACCTGGTGGGCACGAACCAGAGTTGGATCATCCCTCTGAAACTGACTCTGCTGCAACAAATCGCCGGAGCCCTGGACTACATCCACGACGAACAGGTCGTACATTGCGACGTCAAGCCGTCCAACATCATGCGCACGCGCTCGGGCAGCGCCGTACTCACCGATTTCGGCATCGCCCAGGAACTCGCCCATGCCGATGGGCCACGGCGGCCCGTTGTGCAGACATCGCTGCCCTACGCGGCACCCGAGGTACTGCGCGGGCAACCTGTGACGGCCGCCACCGATCAGTATGCGCTGGCCTGCACCGCGGTGGAACTGTTCGATGGCAAACCTCCGTTCACCGCGCGCACCATGCTCAAACTCGCCGATATGCACCTCAACGCCGCGCCGTGGCCAATCTCATACCGCCATAAATACATCCCCCGTGCTTTCGATTCCATCGTCGCCAAGGCAATGTCCAAGGATCCGTTAAGTCGCTACCCGACATGTACGGAGTTCATAACACTTTTGACACACGCGATGACCTAATCCCCGGTACCGTCGCTCCATGGCGTCTCCAGCTAATTACGATGTGTCGGCCCTCACTCGTGAGGACGAGGGGTATCACAAAGGCTTGAAGAACCGCCAAGTCCAAATGATCGGCATCGGCGGCGCCATCGGCACCGGCCTGTTCATGGGCGCCGGCGGCCGCCTACACAGTGCCGGGCCCGGACTGTTCGTGGTGTACGCGATCTGTGGCCTGTTCGTCTTCTTCATGCTGCGCGCGCTCGGCGAGCTGGTGCTGCACCGCCCCTCCTCCGGCTCCTTCGTCTCCTATGCTCGTGAATTCCTCGGAGAGAAGGCCGCATACGTCGCGGGCTGGATGTGTTTTGTCAACTGGGCCTCTACCTCGATCGTGGACGTGACCGCGGTGGCGCTGTACATGCACTACTGGGGAGCCTTCAAGGCGGTGCCGCAATGGGTCATCGCGCTCATCGCCCTGATCATCGTGTTGACCATGAACATGATCAGCGTAAAGCTCTTCGGCGAAATGGAATTCTGGGCAGCACTGATCAAAGTCGTTGCCCTGGTAGCTTTCCTGATCTTCGGCATCGTCTTCCTGGCCGGACGTTTCACCGTCGACGGCTCTACCACGGGCCTCTCCGTGATCGCCGACAACGGTGGCCTGTTCCCCAATGGACTGCTCGCGATGGTGCTGATCACCTCGGGCGTGGTGTTCGCCTATGCCTCAGTGGAACTGGTGGGCACCGCCGCCGGCGAGACCGAGAACCCCGAAAAAGTGATGCCGAAGGCCATCAATGCCGTCGTATTCCGCATCGCGATCTTCTACGTGGGCTCGCTCGTACTGCTGGCATTGCTATTGCCATACACCACATACAAGGCCGGCGAGAGCCCGTTCGTCACCTTCTTCGCCAGGGTGGGAGTTCCCCACGCCGGCGACGTCATGAACTTCGTGGTACTCACCGCGGCGCTGTCCAGCCTGAACGCCGGCCTGTACAGCACCGGGCGCATCTTGCGGTCGATGTCCATGAACGGCAGTGCGCCGTCATTTCTTTCACGGATGTCCTCCGGCGGCGTGCCCTATCCGGGCATCCTGCTCACCGGCTCGTTCACCGTCCTGGGTGTGTTCATGAACATGGTCATCCCCGCCCGCGCGTTCGAGACCGCGCTCGATGTCGCCGCGCTCGGCATTCTGGCGTCCTGGGCCACCATCGTGATCTGTCAGTTGCGGCTCTATCAGTGGTCACGACACGGCATCTTGAAGCGCGGCAAGTTCCAGATGCCGGGTGCTCCCTACACCGGCTACGCCACGGTCGTTTTCCTGATCGCCGTGCTACTTCTCATGTGTTACGAAAACTACTGGAACCTGGTGGCCATCGGGATCTTTACGCCGCTGCTCATCATCGGCTGGTACCTGCAGCGGGACCGGGTGATGCGGCTCGCGCAGGAGCGGGTGGGCTACACCGGCGCGTACCCCGTCATCGCGGAGACCCCGATGATGGACGACCCGCCCAATCTCGGCGACAAATAGCCCGCCACTCAGCGCCGAGAGATGACGGGCGGGAACTAGCTGATTGCCGAACGTTCCAGCAGCCGCGCGAAATCGGCGACATCCAGCGTCTCGCCGCGGCGCGCGGGGTCGATGCTGGCCGCCAGCAGCCGACGCGCCGACTCGTCACCCGAGCCCGCCCATTCGGCGAAGGCATTACGAGATGTCTTGCGGCGCTGCGCGAACGAGATATCGATGAGATCGAAGAGCTCCTTGCGGAACCCGGCGTCGGAGGGCCATGCCGCATCCGCGTGGCGATCGATGCGTACCAGTCCCGAGTACACCCGCGGGATCGGCCAGAACACCGCCGGCGATACCGTGCCCAGACGCTTCACCTTGCCGAAGTAGCGCACCTTGACGCTGGGCACCCCGTAGATCCGCGAACCCGGCTCCGCGGTCAGGCGATCGGCGACCTCGGACTGAACCATCACCAAAATGGTTTTCACCGAGTCGAATTCGGTCAGGATTCGCAGGAGCGCGGGCACCGCGACGTTGTACGGGAGGTTCGCCACCATCGCCGTCGGCTCGCCCTGAATATCGGCGGGCGTGAGGTTCAGCACGTCCTGGTGTATCACCGAGAATCGGTTGAACTCGCTGTGCGAGTGTTCCTTGATAGTGGTCGGAAGGCGCCGCGCCAGCACGGGATCGACCTCGACAGCGGTCACCGCGGCGCCCTTATCGAGCAGGCCCAGCGTCAGCGAGCCGAGCCCGGGCCCGACCTCGATGACGTGGTCGCCCTTACCCACACCCGAGGCCGACACGATCCGGCGAATGGTGTTGGCGTCATGAACAAAGTTCTGGCCCAGCGTCTTCGTCGGTCGGAAATCGAGATCCTTGGCCAGTTGTCGGATCTCGGTACGGCCGAGCAGCCTGATGGTCAGCGGGCACCAACTCTCGCGCTGCATACCGGCCAAGCGCCCCACCCCTGCGCCGACAGTGTCTTCTCCGCGATCGCGATCTGCTCCTCGCGCGTCGCGAGGTCGGCGCGGGGCGCGTACTTGCCGCCGCCGTGTGCCAGCCAGGTGCCGTAGTCGAACTGCACGCCACCGTAGAACCCGTTGCCGGTGTTGATGGCCCAGTTGCCACCGGCCTCGCACTGCGCCAGCGCATCCCAGGCCGAACCACGCGTGACGGCCGGTACCTCGGTACCGGGCTTGGCGCCCACCCGCAGCACCGAGTCGCGCGCCGGGGTCAGCACGTTGTTGGACACCGGCATGCGGCCGGTCTCGCGGCCGTTGACCGACAGCACCGAGTAGACGATGTCCTGGGTACCGGGGGCGCCCGGATCCTGAACCACCGAGCGGCTCATGTTCATCTCGGGGTCTTCGATCTTCTGCGGGGTCGGCGCCAGCGGGGCCTGCTCGGTCACCTTGCTGACGCGGATGCGCGTCACGGTGATCGGCATGTCCGCGGTCACCGGAGTGCTCGGCGCCGGATCGACGGTGTCGAACTGCTGCAGTGGGTTACCCGTGGCCTCCAGCAGCGCACCCACGGTGGGGGCGGCGATACGCGGGGTGCTGATCACGCCGCCGTCGTTGAGCTGGACGGTCTTGGCACTCACCACGGCCAGCGACATGCCCTCCAACGGGAGGCGGCTGCCGCGGGTGGCGGCGGTCGGCGCGGTATCGGTCATCGACAACTGCGACAGCGCGTCGTTCACCGTGCTGGCGGTGGTCCACACCTGCTGGGTGTCCTGCCCGTCCACCGAGATGTCCAGCGGACGTGAACGCTTCAGAACAATGGTGTCGCCGTCACGCACCGAATCGTGCTTGGCGGGGGCGACATCGTCACGGTCGGACAGCGCGTATCCATAGTCTGCGAGGACCTCGGACACCCGCGATTTCACGGTCGTGACCGTCATGGCGTTTCCGTCGACGTTGAGAGTCAGCGTCTTGTGCGCAGCGATGGCGTAGCCGCCGCCCGCGCCGATCACCACCAGCAGGGCGGCCACGAGGGCGCGTAGCAAGGGCGATCGCGTTGCGTTGAGCTTCGTCAGTGCATTCACGAGTAGGGGTTTCCTGCGTTCGTTTCGGAGCCTCGATACCGGATTTCACACGGCGAAATTCGGCTGATAATCATCCTCATTGATCACGACACGGTAACGAAAGCATCGCGTGGGGGCAACTCATCAACGATCTTGAACACCGCGATTGCGGTATTAGACGAGGCTTCCGCTAACCGGTCAGCGGTTCGCCCAGTTATTTCCGCCAGGGCGCGAACGGTGTACGGCAGGCAGTACGGCTCGTTGGGCGCACCCCGGTGCGGGTGGGGTGTCAGATAGGGCGCATCGGTCTCTACCAGCAGTTGTTCGTCGGGAATGAGAGCGGCAGCCTCTTGCAGAGCGCGGGCGTTCTTGAAGCTGACCGTCCCTGACAGGCTCAGAATCCAGCCCTCAGCGATGCATTTTTTCGCCATGTCAGCATCCGACGAGAAGCAGTGGAAGATAACCGAGCCCGGCGCGCCCTCCGCCTTAAGCACATCGAGGACGTCCGCGTCCGCATCACGGTTGTGAATCATCAGCGGCTTGCCCGTCCGCTTAGCCAGCTCGATATGCCAAGCAAATGCCTCGCGCTGAATCGACGGCTCCGCGCACCCCTCCAAACGACCCGGCCAATACAGGTCCAGACCGGTCTCCCCGATCGCCACCACCCGGGGATGAGCCGCCAACGTCTCCAATTCGGCACGGGCCTCGTCGGTGAGGTTCCCCGCGCGAGTGGGATGCAACGCCACCGCGGCATAGACACGTGGATCGGCGTCCGCCGCCGAGACCGCCCACCGGGCCGAGTCCAGGTCGTCGGCGACCGTGACGACTCGTCCGACACCGACGGACTCCGCATGGTCGACCATGGCGCGCACATCCGCTGCCGTGACGGCGCCGCACGCGTCCAAATGGGTGTGGGCGTCGATGAGAGGCGCGAGCGGCTCAGGGTCGGGTGGGCGGGAACGAACGCGATCGGGCGGGGATTGCCTGTTATTGCCGGGCGTCATCAGGTATCCATTCTATTTGGATAGATACAGTTGCTCCCACCATGCCTGAATCATTGGATCCGTTCTACATCACCACCGCCATCGCGTATCCGAACGGCGAACCGCACATCGGACACGCATATGAGTACGTCGCGACCGACGCCGTCGCCCGCTTCAAACGGCTGGACGGCTTCGACGTGCGCTATCTCACGGGCACCGATGAGCACGGTTTGAAGGTGGCGCAGACGGCCGCCGCGGCCGAAATCCCCACCGCGCAGCTGGCCCGGCGCAATTCCGATGTGTTCGAGGCGCTACAGCGCACACTCAACATCTCCTTCGACCGGTTCATCCGCACGACCGACCCGGATCACTACGAGGCCTCGAAGGCCATCTGGCGCAAGATGGCCGATAACGGTGACATCTATTTGGACACCTACTCCGGCTGGTACTCGGTGCGCGACGAGGCGTACTACACCGACGCGGAGACCACCGTGGCCCCCGACGGCACCCGCACCGCCACCGCGACGGGGACTCCGGTCGACTGGACCGAGGAGCATTCCTATTTCTTCAGGCTCTCGGCGTACCAGGACAAGCTGCTGGCGCACTACGAGGCACATCCCGAGTTCATCGGCCCCGATGTGCGACGCAACGAGGTGGTCAGCTTCGTCTCCGGCGGGCTGCGCGACCTGTCCATCTCACGGACCACCTTCGACTGGGGAGTGCCGGTCCCCGACAACCCCGAACATGTCATGTACGTGTGGGTGGACGCGCTGACCAACTACCTGACGGGGGTCGGCTACCCGGATACCGATTCGGAGCTGTTCGGGCGGTACTGGCCCGCCAACATCCACATGATCGGCAAGGACATCATCCGGTTCCACACCGTGTACTGGCCCGCCTTCCTGATGTCTGCCGGGATCGCGCTGCCCCAGCGGGTCTTCGCGCACGGCTTCCTGACCAACAAGGGCGAGAAGATGAGCAAGTCGATCGGCAACGTCGTCGACCCCATCAACCTCGTCAACACCTTTGGCCTGGATCAGGTGCGCTACTTTCTGCTGCGCGAGGTGCCGTTCGGGCAGGACGGCAGCTATACCGAGGAAGGCCTGATCGGACGGATCAACGCCGACCTGGCCAACGAGCTGGGCAATCTCGCGCAGCGGTCACTGTCGATGGTGGCCAAGAACCTGGGCGGAATCGTGCCGGAGCCGGGTGAATTCGCCCCCGAGGACACCGAACTCCTCGCCGCCGCCGACACGCTGCTGGAGCAGGCCCGGACGCATTTCGAGGTGCCCGCCATGCATCTGGCGCTGGAAGCGATCTGGCAGGTGCTGGGGGCGAGCAATCGGTACTTCTCGGCACAGGAGCCCTGGGTGCTGGCCAAGAGCTTCCAGACAGACGGATCCGCGGCGGACCAAGAGCGCTTCGGCACCGTGCTGTACACCACGCTGGAAGTGGTTCGAATTGTCGCGCTGTTGGTGCAGCCGGTGATGCCCGAGTCGGCAGCCAAGCTGCTGGATCTGCTGGGCCAGGCCGACGATCAGCGGGACTTCGCGGCCATCGGAACACGGTTGAAGCCCGGCGTGAGCCTGCCCGCGCCGACGGGTGTGTTCCCGAAATATCAGGTGCCCAAGTAGGCCGCCGAATGTGAGCCCGGTCACGGTCCGTCACAGATTTCGTCGCCCCGGTGTCTTAAGGGCATCAGCGACGGAAAGGAAGTCACCGAAATGACCGAGAACACCACAGTGATCGTGATCGGCGGGGGTTACGCGGGAACCCTGGCGGCCAACCAATTGCTGGCCAGCAAAAACCTGACCGTGACCCTCGTGAACCCCCGGCCGCACTTCGTGGAACGGATTCGCCTGCACCAACTGGTCGCCGGTAATGCCACCGCCACCGCCGGCTACGACAAGTTGCTCAATCCGGCGGTCAGCCTCGTCGTCGACAAGGTGACCTACATCGATGCCGGCGCCCAGAAACTGGAACTCGCCTCGGGCGCGGTGCTGCCCTATGACTATCTGGTCTACGCCGTAGGGAGCACCACCAGCACCCCCGATGTCCCTGGAGTGGCCGAATACGCCTTGTCCATCAACGAGTTCGAGCATGCCCAACAGGTGCGTACGCGATACGAAAGGCTGGCGCCGGACGCGCCCATCGTGGTGGTCGGCGCGGGCCTGACCGGTGTCGAGCTGGCCGGTGAACTCGCCGAAGCCGGGCGCCGGGTGACCCTCATCTGCGGCACGCAGCTGTTGCCGTCCGTCGGCGAACCAGCCCGGCGGGCGGCGGCCAAGCGACTGCGCAAGCTCGGCGTCGACGTACAGGCGCCGGCGACGGCGATCCGGGTCGACGAGGATTCGGTGACCCTGTCCGACGGCCGGGTACTACCGAGCGCTTTGACGGTGTGGACCGCGGGTTTCGGCGTGCCGCGACTGGCCATCGACAGCGGGCTGCGCACCGATGCCCTGGGCCGCCTGCTCACCGATGAAACCCTGGTGAGCCTCGACAACCCCCGCATCATCGCCGCCGGAGACGCCGCCAGCCCGTCGGGGGTGCCGTTGCGGATGAGCTGCCAGGCCGCGGGGCCGCTGGCCGCTCGCGCCGTCAAGACGGTGCTCGCCCTGGTCGACGGTCTGCGGCCCGAGGCGCGCACACAAATCTTCACCGGGCAAAACGTCAGCATCGGCCGCCGCGCGGCGGTCATCCAGGTAGGCCATACCGACGACACGCCGCGCACGCTGTATATCGGCGGACGCACCGGCGCCGCCATCAAGGAAATGGTCTGCAAGGGAACACTTTCCATCCTGGCAACCGCGGCCAAACACCCCACCTGGTACTACTGGCCGCAGGGCGGCAAGCGTGCCGAGGCACTCAGAGCACAGGTGTAGCGGTGTCCGGCACCGATCATGCCGAGCTGTTCACCCACCTGCGCCCGCTGCTGTTCACCATCGCATACGAAATGCTCGGTTCCGCAACGGAAGCCGATGATGTACTGCAGGAGAGCTATCTGCGGTGGGCGCAGGTGGACCTGGACACCGTGACCGACACCAAGGCCTATTTGGCACAAATTGTCAGCCGCCAGGCCCTGAATACCCTGCGCACCAAAAGCCGTCGTCGCGAGGAGTATGTGGGGCCGTGGCTGCCCGAGCCAGTACGGGTGGCCTACGACGACAGCAACAAGGACGCCTCGACCGATGTGGTGCTGGCCGAATCGGTCTCCATGGCCATGCTCGTCGTGTTGGAAACCCTGGCCCCGGACGAGCGTGCCGTGTTCGTGATGCGCGAAGTGTTCGGCTTCGACTACTCCGAAATCGCCTCGACGGTAGGCAAATCCGAGGTTGCGGTGCGCCAGATGGCGCACCGTGCCCGCGCGCATGTGCAATCACGGCGACGCCGATTCACGCCCACCGATCGGCAGGCCGAGGAGCTGACCACCAAGTTTCTGCTCGCCGCCGCCGGTGGCGATGTCGACGCGCTGGTCGAGATGCTCGCCCCGGACGCTGTCTGGACGTCCGACGGCGGCGGCAAGGTCAGTGCGGCGCGACGGCCCGTATACGGCGCCGACAGGGTGGCCCGCGTGGCGATCGGGCTATCCCGCGCCGCCGCGGAGTTCCCCGATGTGCGGATGGAATTCAGCACGTTCAACAGCACGCCGGCACTGCTGATCTACACCGAAGGGCGCCTGGACGTGGTGCTCGCCGTCTCGATCGCGGATGGCAAGGTGGAACACATCTTCGCCATCCGCAACCCCGACAAATTGGCCACCGCCGAAATCACACGCCATATCAGCAGATAACCGGTGGCGGCCCCGGCGGGTCATCGGACACAATCACCGGCGTGTTCTGTGATATCGACACGGCCGCGCGCATCGAACGCGCCGAGGCCGACACCATTGCCGCCGGCACTGCCAGGTGTGATGACGGGCTCGTGCTCCCGTTGGCCGGCGGTGTCGCGTCGTACGCCGGACCGGACTCCCCCATGAACAAAATCGCCGGGCTCGGGTTCGGCGGTGTTCCCAGCGAATCCGATCTTGCGGACATCGAGCGTGAATTCGCCGCCCGCGACACCCCGGTGCAGGCCGAGGTCGCCAGCCTGGCAGATCCCACGATCTGCGAGTTGCTGACGGCCCGGGGGTACTTGCTCGTGTCATTCGAGGATGTTCTCGGACGCCCCCTGGCCCAAGCCCCCGCACCCGTGGTGCCGGACGGCATCACGGTGCGTCACAGCGGGACCGACGAACTGACGGCGTGGCTTGATGTGGTGGTTGACGGGTTCGCCGCACCCGATGGGCAGGGTGTGCCCTCACACGAATCGTTTCCCCGCGAGGTGCTTTCCCGCGCGATCGGTGCGCTGGCGACGGTGGAAGGCGAACAGCGGTATGTCGCACTGCGCGACGGCGCCGTCGCCGGGGGTGCGAGCATGCGCCTGCTCGACGGAGTGGCCCAGCTCAACGGCGCGGCAACCGCCGCACCGCACCGCCGCCGTGGCATCCAGACCGCGCTGCTGACCACTCGTCTTCACGAAGCCGCGCGCGAGGGCGCAGATCTCGCGGTTGTCACCACCCAGCCGGGGTCGAAATCCCAGCAGAATACCCAGCGCCAGGGCTTCTCACTGCTGTACACCCGCGCGATCCTGGTGAAGGGTCTGCGAAACTAGATCGATGCACGTCCAGCAGCTCGGCGATCTCGGCGACCCGCCGGCCGTGCTGCGATCGCTGGCCGCCGCCGCGCGCGACACGCAGCGTCCGGCTCCCGCCGCACTGATCGGTTCTTGGTATGGCTCGCGGGCGATCATCGCACCGTCCTTGGCTACGCGCCCCGTGCTGCCTCGACAAGCATTCGGCGGCAAGGCCTCTCATGTGGGCACCGTTGCGCCGGGCGCCGTGGGCGGCGGCTGGATCGGCTATCTGGGATATCCAGACCGGGCGGCAACCGGCCGGGCTCAACGGCTTCCGGCCGCGGCAGGCGGCTGGACCAACGCGGTACTGCGTCTCGACGAGGACGAATGTTGGTGGTACGAAAGCCTTCTGGATCAAGAATGCCCGGAGTGGATACTGCACGCATTGACACACCCTTGCGAGCCCGCACCGTGGTCCATCGACTGGACCGCCCCGGACCGTGAGCATCACCGCGGCGCGGTCGGCCGCTGCCTGGAAGCCATCGCGGCCGGCGAGGTGTACCAAGCCTGCGTATGTACGCAGTTCCGTGGCTCGCTGACCGGGAAAGCGCTGGACTTTTTCGCCGATGCCGTCACTCGGACAGCACCGGCCCGCGCCGCTTACCTCGCCGGCATCTGGGGCGCCGTCGCCTCGCTATCTCCCGAATTGTTCTTGCGACGCAACGGCACCGATGTGTGCTCCAGCCCCATCAAGGGCACCCTGGCGGCGACGGAAGACCCTGCCGCGCTGCTGACGTCGATCAAGGACGTCGCCGAGAACGTGATGATCACCGATCTGGTGCGCAACGACCTGGGACGCATCGCCGATACCGGCACGGTCACCGTCCCGGAGCTGCTGGCCGTCCATCCGGCGCCCGGCGTGTGGCATCTGGTGTCCACCGTGGCGGCCAAGGTGCCCGACGAGGCCACCGCCGGCGATCTGCTCGCGGCCGCATTCCCACCCGCTTCAGTGACAGGCACCCCGAAAACCCGTGCACGCCAACTACTTCGACAATGGGAAGCAGAGCACCGCGGGGTGTACTGCGGCACCATCGGCATGCTTTCACCCGCGGCCGGCCTGGAACTCAACGTCGCGATCCGCACCGTCGAAATCGCACCGGACGGCAGCGCCGTGCTGGGCGTGGGCGGCGGCATCACCGCCGACTCCGACGCCGACGCCGAATGGCAGGAATGTCTGCACAAGGCCGCCGCGACCATCGGCCTCACCGCGATCGCGGAACTCAATCCCGCGCTTTGACCACCGCGTCGTAGAGGTCGCGCCGCGACAGCGTGGCGCCGGACTCCCCGATGGCCGTCGCACAGGCCTCGCGCAGCCCCATCCCGTCGTCCATCAATTCCTCGACCCTGGCCACCAGGGTCTCGATCTCGGGGACCGCGGGACGACCGCCGTCGAGCACCACCGTGATCTCCCCGAGCACCTCGTTGCCCTCGGCCCACGCCGCCAACTCGCGCAGCGTTCCCCGCAGCACCTCTTCATGCGTCTTGGTCAACTCACGGCACACCGCCACGCGGCGCTCCGGGCCCAGCACCTGCACCGCATCGGCCAGTGTCTCGGCAAGCCGCCGCGGCGACTCGAAGAACACACAGGTGCGCGGCTCGGCGACCAACTCGGAAAGCCACCGGCTCCGCGCTCCTTGCTTACGGGGCGCAAAGCCCTCGAAACAGAAGCGGTCTACCGGTAGCCCCGAGACGGCCAGCGCCGTCGTCACCGCAGACGGTCCGGGCAGACACGTGATCGGTATGCCCTGTCTCACACATGCGGCGACCAAGCGATACCCCGGGTCGCTGATCGAGGGCATACCCGCATCGGTCACCACCAGCACGTCGTATCCGGCCTCCAGATCCGCCAGCAGCGGCTCGATGCGGCTGGCCTCGTTTTGATCGTAGAAACTGATGATCTGGCCGCTGATCTGCACGTCCAGTGATTTCGCGAGGGCCCGCACACGACGCGTGTCCTCGGCGGCCACCACCGATGTCTTGGCCAGCGCCTCACGCAATCGGGGCGAGGCGTCCGCCGGCTCACCCAGCGGCGTCGCCGCCAGCAGCAAGTTCCCCATCCGGGCAGCTTAGATGGCCGAGCAGGCTCCTCCCCTACGATCGACCGTGTGACCGCGCCCGCAACCCTGCCGCCGACCTCGGCAGCCGAGTCGGATCTCCAGTCTCCCGGGCCCCGGATACCGCCCGCGGACTTCGGGCCCACCGACCGTTTCCGGGGCTGGGTGATGACCGCCGTCATCACAGCGATAGCGGCACTGACCCGGTTCATCAACCTTGGCGCGCTCACCGATCGCGGCACTCCCGTCTTCGACGAGAAGCACTACGTGCCGCAGGGCTGGCAGGTCGTCACCAACAACGGCGTCGAGGACAACCCCGGCTACGGGCTCGTGGTGCATCCGCCGATCGGCAAACAGATGATCGCCATCGGCGAATGGCTGTTCGGATACGACCCATTCGGCTGGCGGTTCGCGGCGGCCCTCTCGGGCACCATCCTGGTCATGCTGGTCGCCCGGATCGCGCGACGCATCAGCCGGTCCACCATGGTGGGCTCCATCGCCGGCGTGCTGCTGATCGCCGATGGCGTCAGCTTCGTCACCGCCCGCACCGCGCTGCTGGACGTGTATCAGGCGCTCTTCGTGGTGGCCGCCTTCGGCGCGCTGATCGTCGACAGGGACCAGGTCCGGCAGCGCCTCTACAACGCGTATCTCGAGGGGCGCATCGGCGACACGCCGTGGGGCCCTCGCCTGGGTGTGCGCTGGTGGCGTTTCGGGGCCGGCATCCTGCTCGGATTGGCCTGCGGCACAAAGTGGTCGGGGCTGTACTTCATCGCATTCTTCGGCGTGCTATGCATCGCGTTCGATATCGCTGCACGCCGCGCCTACGGCGTGCAGCGCCCCTGGGCCGGTGCGGCGGTGCGCGATCTGGGCCCCGCCTTGTACGCACTACTGATCATCCCGTTCCTGGTGTATATGGCCTCGTACTGGTCGTGGTTCGCCTCCGAGACGGGCATCAACCGGCATGCCGAAGGTCGGCAGATCGGGGTCGGCGGATGGATGCCCGATGCCCTGCGCTCGCTCTGGTACTACACCCACAGCGTCTACACGTTCCATTCCACGCTGACCAACTCGAACGGCAACCACCATCCGTGGGAGTCCAAACCGTGGACCTGGCCGATGTCGCTGCGGCCGCTGCTGTACGCCATCGAGGACAAGAACATCTCCGGGTGCGGCACCAATTCCTGTGTGCGCGCGGTGTTGTTGGTCGGCACACCGGCAATCTGGTGGCTGGCGGTTCCGGTGCTGTTGTGGGCCACGTGGGCGACCGTGGTCCGCCGGGACTGGCGATACGCGGCGGCGCTCGTCGGCTATTGCGCGGGGTGGCTGCCCTGGTTCGCGAACATCGACCGGCAGATGTACTTCTTCTACGCCACGCCCATGGTGCCGTTCCTGGTGATGATGATCGCGTTCATCATCGGTGACTTCCTGCGCAAGCCGACGGATAACCCGGAACGAAAGAAGTTGCGAATGTTCATCGCAACGTTCTATCTGGCGCTGGTGGTCACCAATTTCGCCTGGCTGTATCCGATCCTCACCGGTGCCGCCATCTCACCGTTCATGTGGAACATGGAGATGTGGCTGCCCAGCTGGCGCTGACCCCTCCCCTGCGCCGACACGCCGTGACATGCCGAGCGCAGCGCGCAGAACACGGCGTGTCGGCCCGCAGTGACTAGAGCAGATCGCGTGAGACCGGGCAGGACATGCAGCGTGGTCCGCCGCGGCCGGTGCCCAGCTCCGAGGCGGAGATCGCGAGCACCTCGATCCCCGAGTCCTCCAGGCGGGCATTGGTTTCCACATTGCGTTCATAGGCAACGACGACCCCGGGCGCCAACGCCAGGGTGTTGTTTCCGTCGTCCCACTGCTCACGTTCGGCGGTCACCGGATCCAGCCCGGTGTCGATGACGCGCAGCTTTCCGATGCCCATCGCGTCGGCCGCGGCCTCGACGAACGGCTCCGCACCCGAGATGCTGACCCCGCTGTCCGTGCGGCGGATAGTGAACGCCGACAACGAATCCTGTATCGCCGGGTACATCACGACCGCGTCGGTGTCCACCATCGTGCAGACGGTGTCCAGGTGCATCGACGCTCGCTCCTGGGCGATGGGCACCGCGAGCACGGTATGCGCCAGACCATCATCGAACAGACTGCGCGCCAACGCTTCCGCGCCCGCGGGAGTGGTGCGCTCGCCCACCCCGACGGCGACCACACCGGGCCCCAACAGCAGCACATCGCCACCTTCGACCGGCGCCGAATGCGACTCGTAGGCACGCCGGACCCCGAGGAAGCGCGGATGATGGGCGTAGATGAGATCCGTCAGCGAGGTCTCCCGCACCCGCGCGGGCAGGGCCAGCGTGGTGATCGCGAACTTGCGTCCGATCCAAAAGGACGAGTCGCGGGTGAACAGCAGATTTGGCAATGGTTCGATGACGAAATCCGATCCGTGGTGCATGGTGCGCACCAGCGACGGTTGCGCCACCCCACCGCCCAGCGGAAGCTCGTCGAACGTCATCCCGCACATGAGCACATACGCCAGATCGGCGGCATCCAGCGATCGCAGATACGCCGAAAGGTCTTGCGCCAGAGCGTAACCCAATCGACGCGCATTAACAGCCGCCGCGATGCCCTGCACCCGGGCCGCGCCGCTGGCAAGCGCCTCCCGCAACAAATCCGAGAGCAACAGCACCTCGACACCACGGGAACGCAGCACCTCCGCGAAAGCGTCGTGCTCCTCCTGGGCGCGAGCGACCCAGGGCAGCCCGTCGAACAGCAGCTGATCGTTGTTTCGTGGAGTCAACCGCTTGAGTTCGTCGCCGGGCCGGTGCAACACCACCGCCCGCAGCCGTCCCACCTCCGAATTGGCACCCAGTACAGGGACATCCGTCATGAGAAGACGTTAGCTTGCCGCGCAATCGAACGTATGTGCGATACCATGTGGGTGTGACACACGCGGTTCAAGCATCACTCTTCGGCGCACCGCCGGTCCCGCGCCGCGAGCTGGCCGGCGGCGCATGGCTTGAGGTGCACCACGAATGGCTCGGGCGTGCGGACAATCTGATGGGCCAGTTGCTGGCACAGGTGCCCTGGCGAGCCGAGCGGCGCCGCATGTACGACCGCACCCTCGACGTGCCCCGCCTGGTCAGCTTCCACGACCTGACCTCGGGACCGCCACCGCATCCGGTGCTGGAAACCATCTGCGACCGCCTCAATGGCGAGTACACCGATGAACTCGGCGAGCCGTTTACCACCGTGGGCCTATGCCAGTACCGCGACGGCACCGACAGCGTCGCCTGGCACGGCGACACCATCGGCCGCGGCCTGCGTGAAGACACCATGGTCGCGATCGTAAGCATCGGCGCCACACGAACTTTCGCCCTGCGACCACGACTCGGCGGCGAATCGATCCGCATCAATATCGGACACGGCGATCTGTTGGTGATGGGCGGCTCGTGCCAACGGACGTGGGAGCACGCCATCCCGAAAACGTCTAAGCCGGTGGGCCCCCGGATCAGCCTGCAGTACCGGCCTCGCGACGTGCGTTAGGAGCGCACCGCCGCAACCGCCTTGACCAGCAGATCAGAGGCACGCTTACCGTCGGGCATGGCGGGCGGAACTTTTCCGACGGCGATGGGACTTACCGTCACCACCACCATGTAGCGGCCCAGATAAGCCGAGTAGTTCAGCACTTCTTGGCCAATCGCCCTGCCCGAGGTTCCGCTGAGCACATCGCGCTTCATGCCGAGTGTGCGAGCACCGTCGATGGAGGGCGCGTCGATCACCTCGGTCTGCCCAGCGATCCCGTTGCCACGGAACCCGACCTTCTTACAATTCTCCGACACGGCAGGATCGAACGGGACCTCCTCCGATGTCTCGACGGCGACCGCCACGTACTGATTGCCCGCACCGGTCGCGGTCAGCGCCGCCATGTTGCCCTTGAGTTCCGCGGGCACCGCACTGCCGCCGCTGTACTTGGCACAATCGGGTGGATCTACCGTCACCCCCGGGGGCAACGGAGCCGGAGAGAGCAGCTTGGGATCCATCCCGGCCGGTTTCATGGTCTTGACCGTGAATTCCGGCCCGAACTCGCTCTGCAGCGAGACGATGTTTCCGATCGTGATGTTGTGGTTGACGGGGTTCTGGACGGACCGGCCGCACCCGGCCACCACGACGGCCGCGAGCGCACAGATGGCCCAGGTTCCCCAGCTCTTGACGGTCACCGGCTTCAACACCCGGCCACTGTATCGATTTGGAACGAAAAATCGATGGCACCTATAGGGAACAATGTCTGTGTGACCCAGAGTTAAAAACTGTGAGGACGGTGTGAGATGAAGACGGCAGCTCGGTTGGCCCGGTTGTGCCTGACAGCCGTGGGAGCCGGCGCACTGATGGCCCTCACCCCCGCGACGGCGCTCGCCGATGACGCGCAGTCAGTCATCAACCAGTACCAATCGCAGGGTTACCAGGTCATCATCGACCGCAGCGGCAGCGCGCCCACCAACAAGTGCACCGTGTCCAACATCCGCAACGGGCAGGACGTTTACCGCACGGAGTATCAGCGCACGTGGATGCCCAATGGAAAGTGGCTGGTGCTTCCCGTCCGGGTGCTCGACCACAAGCTGGTGTACATCTCCCTTAACTGCAACGTCTAGTTAGCCTTACCTAACTATATTTGCCGGTTCGCTGGGGTACACCCCGCCGCGGCTGACCCACTCAGCGTCACCTAAGAGTGGACGCAAGCGCGTCTATGAATTTGATGTCAATTTCCGAAACCGGGAATCATTCTGAGTATTACCGCGTTGGACAGGACAGATTCACGAACGTTGATGATTTGGCGAGTCGAGGATCCGGCCTTGATGTGATACGCGGAAACATTTCTGTAACAGCTGGGCCACGAGGAGTGAGGAGAGAGGAGTGAAATCGTGAAGAAGTTGTTATTTGCAGGCATTGCCGCAGCCGGCCTCATCGGGGCGTCGCTGGGATCGGCAAGTGTCGCGCTCGCCGGACCGGCTGGATCGGGCGATGCCAACGCCGTCATCAATGACCTCAAGTCCAACGGGTACCGAGTGATCGTCTCCAAGACGGGCGCCGGCGACCTGACCAAGTGCACCGTCGAGTCGGTCACGCAGGAGTCACCGGTGAGCAATGTGCAGCCGGCCCGAGATGTGCGTAACAACCCCACGACCGTGCCGACGATCGACCGCAAGGTCGCGCATGTCGCACTGAGCTGCTGAGTACAGCAGGACCTGACGATGGCCCGGGCCACAAGCCCGGGCCATCGTTGTCTCTATTTCAAGTGATCGACGAGCGTGCCGTCGGCACCGAACAACTCGGCGCGCCATTGGTCCAACAGGGCGTCCGTATCGAGGTCGTCGGGATGGAAATCCTTCTTCATGTAGACGGCCAGTCTGCCGATCATGCCGTCGTTGAGCAGCGGGCCGCGGATCAATCCCACCGTTTCGCGCAGCACCCGCCCCGGCTGGCGCCGCCCGTCGGGATCACTCCATGCGATGGAGAACCACGAGCCCGCCGTCGCGAACGGCACCGTTCCCGTCCAGATGACCGCCATGACCGCGCGCCGCAACCATTCTGGACCGCCGACCGCGCGGTACACGTCGAAGGCGACCGATTTATGCTCAAGTTCCTCGATCGCATGCCAGTACAACAGATTCCGCACTTCGTCGTCGGTCACCATGTCCTGCAGCTCACTGCTCTCGAGTAGGCGTTCGGCCAGCACGGCAGTGTAGTGCTCCAGCGCGGCCGTCGCGGCCAGCATGGTCAGCCGGACGTATTTGAGGCGGTCCATGTTCGGCAGATATTTGTCGACCAGATCCTCGACCTTGCCCGAACGCCGCCCGATGTTCTCGACCATCTTGCTGCGGTAGCCCATCTCGGTGAGCTTCTCGTTGAGCTCCCGGTGATGCAGACCGTGGGTGACCTCTTGACCAATGAATCCGGCGACCCGCTTCTTGAGCGTCGGCTCGGTGATTCTGTCGGCATAGCGACGCACCGACCGGACGAAGAACTCCTCCCCCGGCGGGAACACCGCGGAAGCGCCCGCCAGCACGTGGCTCAACGCAATGTCATTGTCGGCAAAGTGCCTTCGCATCGGAACCGGGTCGCCGAACCAGAACCGGATGCGCCGGGTCTTCGGGTATGGGGCCGTCGCCGGAGCAGCCATGTCGCACCACCTCCACCTCAATCGTGTAACTCAGTGTTACACGAATCGCTTACGTTTTGAAGTAGTGCGTAAATATTGAGTCGTAGGTCCCCTACCGCAGCCGCGGAACGATCGCCTTGCGCTCACGCGGGTATTCGGTAGGAAAGGTCTGGCGATACCCGCGATGAATGGACAGGGCGACGGTACCGACTGAACGGTGGTTCTAAGCAGGGTCGATGATGTTGGTCTTCAACTGGTTGGCCACCTGCCCGGCGACTTCGGCGTTGTCGGTGGCACCCGATGACGTCACCCCGTACACGACGTTCCCCGTGGTGTAGATGCGTGTGGCGCCGGTGTTGTCGGCCCACGAGAGTGTGATCGCGTTACGCATCCCGAACGAGTACGCACTGGGAGATTGCGAATTGCACTTGTTGAATGCCTCTGTCAGCCGTTGAAATTCGGCTTGAGCGGTGGCCTTGTCCGGAAAAATCGCGACGGTCTCGTGCAGCGTCTGACGCGAGTCGCTGGTGCTGGCCACATTGAGCTGGCGGAACGCCTGCCAGCCGTCGCCCAAGTCACCCTGCGAGGTCGCGTGCAGCATTCCGCACGGGTCCGCGGGGTTGATGGCCGGTCCGTAGACCGGCGCAGTATCGGTATGTGTCGTATCGGCCGACGGGAAGCCGAGGGATTTGATCTCGTCGAGCCCCGCGAACAACGAATCTGCCGCGGCAGCATCGATTTTCAAGTCCGTGAGCTCAGGAGTCGGAGGCTTCTGCACCTCAGGGCTGATCGGTTGCGAGCAGCCCGCGACCACAACACTGGCGAGAAGGCCCAACCCAGCCCACCGTGTCCGCGTCACCTTAGAAGTGTGGACTGCCAACCTGGGAACACGCTGGAAAGTGGGACATCTCACTCACCAAACGCGTCGATGGCCGTGGCAATGCGCGCGCTGGCCTTCTCCAGGATGGCCTCACCGTGGCCGAAACCCCCGATCTCGGCGCCGGTGGCAGCCAGCCTGGACAGCGACCTCGCCGCCACCTGCCGATCAGAGTTGAACACGCCGAGAATGACCTGCCCGTTGAATTCGGCCACCGCATCGCCGGTCAGCACAGCATCGGCGGCGGGCAGATACAAGGCAATACTGCCGGGGGTGTGCCCCGGCACCGCGATAACGTGCGCGCCGCCCGCGAAATCCAGCACCTCACCGTCTTTCACCGCGCGGTCCACGCGGCACACCGGCCCGTGTGGTGGCTCGGTGAACCCGGGATGCAGGGCTTGCTCTCCCGCGGTCAACACGGGCACCGGCCCGCCGCGTTCACCGGTGATGAAGGGTGAGTCAGGCTCTCCCGCAATTACTTCGGCCCGCGACCAGGCGGCTATCTCGGCCGCGGCTCCCACATGGTCCTCGTGAAAATGGGTGAGCACGATCCGGACGATGTCTGTGCGGCCCCTGCCGAGCTGATGGAGCGCCTGCTCGATCAGCTCCGCGCTATCGGGCCATCCCGTGTCGATCAGCGTCACGCCGTCCGGCGCCAGCCACAGATAGCAGTTCAGCAGATGTGCCCGGCCACCCGGAATACGCAGACGGAACAGCGACGGGGCGAGCTGCTGCAGATCCGGAGACGACACCCACACCACGCTACGCGGCGCGCGATGCTCGTTCCTCATCAGAGCCCTGCGGCCAGATGTTCCTTGCGCCACAATCGGAGGGATAAGCAAAATGCAAGGGAGACAACGATGACCGATTGGGATGTCGTCGGCCGGGCCAACTATGTGTCGTTTACGAGTTACCGCAAGGACGGCACCGCCGTTTCCAGCCCGGTCTGGATCGCGCCCGCGGACGGCAAGCTTTACTTCTTCTCGGAGGTCGGCGCATACAAGGTGAAACGGGTCCGCCGCAATCCGGCGGTGACGTTGCAGCCCTGCGATGTGCGCGGGAAGCTCACCGCGGACTCCCCGGTGGTCGAGGGCACCGCCCGTATTCTCGAATTCGCCGACGGCCCGGGCGTCCGCAAGATCATGAACCGCAAGTACCGGTTGCTGGGGCCGCTGAGCGAATTCGGCGTCTGGATAACGCGGCGGCAGCGGGCGTCGGTCGCCATCGAGATCTCCCCGTCCGAACATTAGCCGGGCTCACCCCCGCCGGCCGAAGCCTTGCGCCACGTTCGGCGAGCGACCCAAGGAGACAACCCCATGTATGCGATAACGCTCAACGGTTTTGGCGATCCCGAGGTCATGCAGTGGACGCAGGTAGCCGACCTGCCCGCACCCGGCCCCGGGGAAGTGACCATCGACGTGGTGGCGGCAGGGGTGAACCGGGCCGACGTGATGCAGCGCCTGGGTCTCTATCCACCGCCACCCGGTGTCAGTGAAATACCGGGCCTCGAGGTTTCCGGCCATATCGCCGAAGTTGGCCCCGCAGTACAGGGCTGGGTGCCCGGTGATGCGGTATGCGCGCTGATGGCGGGCGGCGGATACGCCGAGCGAGTGAACGTGGCCGCCACCCAAGTGCTGCCCGTGCCGAGGGGCGTCAGCATCACCGCCGCCGCAGCCCTGCCGGAGACCGCCGCCACGGTGTGGTCGAACGTGGTGATGACGGGCGGTCTGCGCAGCGGACAGACACTGCTGATTCACGGTGGTGGCAGCGGAATCGGCACGCACGCAATACAAGTGGGCCGCGCGCTGGGCGCGAATGTGGCGGTGACGGCGGGTACGCAATTCAAGTTGGACCGGTGCCGCGAGCTGGGCGCGCACACCCTGATCAATTATCGGGAGCAGGATTTCCCCGCGGTGGTCAACGCGGCATACTCCGGTGCCAACGTCATTCTGGACATCATGGGCGGCGGCTACCTAGCCAAGAATGTGGAGGCGCTGGCCGAAAACGGCCACCTGACGATCATCGGACTGCAGGGCGGAGCCGCCGCCGAACTGAATCTGGGCGCACTGCTGTTCAAGCGAGGCTCGGTGCACGCGACCAACCTGCGTCGCAGGCCCGAACAGGGACCAGGCTCCAAGGCCGAGATCATCGCCGAACTGCGGCAGCACTTGTGGCCCTTGATCGCCGAGGGCGCCGTGGCGCCCGTCGTCTCCGCCGAGGTCCCGGTGACCGACGCCGCAGAAGCGCACCGGCTGCTGGACTCGCCGGAGACCGTCGGCAAGGTCCTGCTCACGGTGCGCCGGCAGTGAGCATCGCCACGGCTGAAACGACAAGCAGCCCAACATAGGCCCAGGCGTGCACGGTGTCGGGTAGCCGTGGGGGCCGCCGTCGCAACCACATCACCAACGGTAGCGCCCCGGCCAGCAGCGCGGCCGCGGCACGACAATCGACCGCCCCGGCGAAGTACGGCTCACCTGCCACCGCCGCGGTGCTCGTCAGAAAGACCGCCAGGGCCGGCACGCTGATGGCCAATGTCAACGGATTCGCAAGTGTGGTAGCCACACTCATGGGCTGACCGCCGCGACGCAGCAATGGAACCGTCATCACGCTGCCGCCTACGCCCAGAAACGAGGCTGTCGCACCGATGGGGATGCCCAGACCCGCAGGGATCGCGAACTCGCGTCGGGGGCCGTCGATCACGGCGGGAGGGCGCAGAAATCCGGGCCGCAGCAGTACATCGGCGATCGTGATCACCAGGTAGCCGACGAAACCCCAGGTGGTCAGCTGCGGTGGCGCTAGCCGGGCCAGGCCCGCGCCGAGCGCCCCACCGCACCCCAGCAAGGCCACGAGGGGTACGGCGCTTCGCAGATGGGCCAACGTGGCACGCGATGTTGCCGCGGTAGCGGCGGCCGCGTTGACCACCATCACCACCGCGGACGTCGCTACGGCCACCGCCGGCGCCGCCGCACCCAGCGCACCATCGGCCCAGACGATCACCGGCACGGTGACAAAGCCGCCCCCGAAGCCAAACAGCACGGTGGTCAGCCCGGCGAGAATCCCGATCAGCACGAGCACCAGCATGAGAACAGTTCATCCGACGCCGTCTCCGCAGACAATCGAATGACAGCTCAATACATTCGACTTTCAGCCGTATCCTGACCAGATGCGGAACATACCGCTGGCCGATGTCGATCACCTGCCCCATGAGGTATTGCCGATCAGCACCGACTACGCGGATGGGCAGCTACTGGACTGGCACCGGCATCGGCGCGCACAGTTCCTGTACGCCACCACCGGCACCATGATCGTGGACACCGATGCCGGGACGTGGACCGTGCCCACCCACCGCGCGGTGATGATCCCCGCGCGTACCAGGCACCGGGTGCGCATGTTCGAGGTACGCACCGGCAGTCTCTACGTTGAGCCGTCGGCGGCGCCGTGGTGGCCGACATCGTGTGTGGTGGTCGACGTCAGCCCGCTCATGCATGAGCTACTCAGTGCCGCAGCCGATCTGGATGTCGACTATGACAGGTCGGGCCGCGGCGGAGCCCTCATCACACTGTTGCTGCATGAGATTGCGTCCTTCACCGCGCTGCCGCTGCACGTGGACATCCCATGGTCGGCCGATCTCGCCGAGCTGTGCCGCGCATACCTCGACGCACCCGATGTGTCGGTGACCAACGCCGAATGGGCACGGCGACTGCGTACAAGCGAACGCGCGCTGACGCGCCGCTTCCGGGACGAGGTCGCGATGAGCCCCGCCGCGTGGCGTGTGCGGGCACGGCTGCTGGCGGCGGTGCCGCTGCTGCGCGACCATTCGGTGACTCAGGTTGCCGGGCGGCTGGGCTACGCCACCCCGGCCGCGTTCTCCTATGCCTTTGGCCGGGCGTTCAACATTGCCCCGTCCAGCGTTCGATGACCTAGAGTCCATCGCTATGAGCCGGACCGCGATCATCATCATCGTTGGAGTTGTCGCAGCGCTGGCGTTCCTCGCCGTGGGCGCCGTAGTCAAGAAGGTCGGGATACAGAGCGCCGTCACGCATTTTCTTGTCGCCTGGGCAGGCGTTGCTGTGTTCAATATGGGCGTGGGAGTCTTCGAGGCGGGCTATGGCGTGGCCGAGGAACTGCCCGTGTTGCTGGCGGTATTCGGGGCGCCTGCGGCCGTGGCGGGCATCGGTTGGTGGGGAGCACGGCGCTTCGCACCGTCGTGATCGCCCGCCGCAACACCTCGGAGGCGCTGGTCAGCGCTTGACGATACTGTGGGTCGTATGACGACAACGTTCGTCGGGATAGCGGCGATCGTGGCGATGACCTTGATAGGTATCGGCATGAATGCTGGGCTCTTCAACACCCGCAGGGCGCGCCAGGCAATTCCACCGCTGGTGGCACGGGCGGCTGCCCCTGTATACGCACTCAACCGCCGTATCGGCAATCCGGGCCGTGCCGCCAAGGCGCAGGACGCGGCCGAGTCGCCCGACGAACCGCAGAAATGAAAATCCCCCGGCCTGGCCGGGGGTTCTCTTGGTGGAGCTAAGGGGAATCGAACCCCTGACCTTCTCGATGCGAACGAGACGCGCTACCAACTGCGCTATAGCCCCAAGACGCTAAGACCTTACCAGCCGTCTCGCGTCTCACCGAATCGGATCGTTACTGGCCGACAGCATGCGGCATGCGGTACTGCCGCGGCTCGTCGTAGTAATCCAGGTGTTCGAAAACCGGGTCCTCATCATCGATTTCGAGGACGGCCGCACCCGGGCGGCGCAGGCGCTGCGGCACCACGTCCAGCTCACGATCCGCGACGTTCTCCACACCGACAACCCGCGCACGCTGGTAGCGCGCGGCGCGGCGACGGCGCAGCTGCTCCTCGATGCGGGTCTGACGGCGCAGGTAGCCAAGGTAAAGCACCGAGAGCACCCCGAATCCGCCGCAGACCCACCACGCGGTGCTGGTAGCGGTCGCGGCCAGCAGCCCGGCGACGACCATCGCGCCCACCAGGCCCATCAGCACCCGCTTACGGAAGGCGAACTTGCGCGCGTTCTCCTTGGCCATGACCTCGGGGTCAAACCGGCGGCGCCGCGATGAGCTGTAGACCGGCGGAGCCTGGTGGCGTTCCCGCGACGGCTCGGCAGCGATGGCCAGACCCGACGTATCGTCGACGTACTCATAGGTGCCCGAATCGGTTTCGGCTCCGGTGTGCGCGCTGGGCGCCTCCTCCAGGTCCTCAAGTTCATCGGACAGTGTGGTCTCGCCGACCGGCAGCGCGGTGGCGTCCTCGTCGACGACGTCGACATCGACGGGCTCGTCGGCCTCCACCTTCTTCTCCGGGCGAACCTTGCGCACGGCCATGGCCTTGACGGCCCGGGCCGCGTCCTTGTCGTCCTCGCTGGGCTCGCTGGCGATCACACCGGTCGACTCTTCTTCGTCCTCGTCATCGAGCTCGTCGATGTCCTCGCGGCGGAAGTCCGGGTCGCTGCGGTGGCCGGCGGCGGGGCCGGTACGGCGCAGCAGCTTGGCGGCCTTCCCGTTCAGGACCCGCGTCGCGAGGGCGACATCGCTTGTGCGCTTGACCACGTCACGCTTGTTGATCAGCATCGGCACCAGGACGAACAGCCACAGCACGACCAGTCCGATCCACAACACCGATTGGGGGATGCTCGGCATCTCGGCCTGCTCCTTTCTGCGCGCTCTCCGTGCGTCTACGTCTAAGCCTCAGGTCAAGGCTAGGTTGGCGATCTACGCACGTTACGAGGCGCGCCGATACCAATTACACACCTGTAATTCTACAGGGGCAAGCATCACAGGCCCCAATAGTCACATCAGTCTCAGCAATCTCACGGCGAACAGATGCTTGTTGCCCCGAAAGCCCAGGAAACGCCTGCGCTCAGCGCCTGCCCGCGCAGGGACAAGGGTCAGACCCAGCTGGCGTTGCCGGAACGTACCAGCGTCGCGGCGACAGACCCCCGCACCTCTTCGACGGTCATCGCCACCAGCAAGTGGTCCCGCCAGGCACCGTCGACGTCGAGGTAGCGCTTGAGCAGGCCCTCTTCGCGAAAACCGACCTTGGACAGCACCGCACGACTGGCTCCGTTCTCCGGCCGCACCGTCGCCTCCACCCGGTGCAGGGTGACGGGCCCAAAACAGTGATCGAGCCCCAGCGCCAGCGCCGCGGTCGCCACCCCCTGCCGGGTCACCGTGCTGACCACCCAATAGCCGATCCACGCCGACCGCAACGCGCCGTGCGCGATATTGCCGATCGTCAGCTGGCCGACGAACTGTCCGTTCAGCTCAATGGCACAGGGAATCATCCGGCCCTTGCGCGCCTCGGCCCGCAGACCCGAACACAGCGCCGGCCACGACGACACCCCGTGGCGCGCCATCCAGTCGATCTCCGACGACGGTTCCCACGGTTGCAGATGCGACTGGTCGGCCAGCCGGGCGCGGCTCCACGCCATCCCGTCACGCAACCGGATGGGCCGCACCGACACCACCCCGGCGGGCACCCTCAGCTTCCCGAGCAGCATCGGCCATCCGGGGTGCGCACTCTCCTGACGCCAGACACTCATGCGCGCTCCTGGTCTTCGCGCAAGCGGCTCATCCGCGCCCCTGGTCTTCGCGCAAGCGGCTCATCCGCGCTGCGCCAGGAACGCGACCTCGACGATCTCGCCCGTGCGGACCTGTTCCACCTCGGCGGGCACGATCACGAGGCAGTTCGCCTCAGCGAGCGTCGCGAGCAGATGCGATGACGCACCGGGGGCGCCCAGGATCTGCACCAGATACTCGCCGTTGTCCTGATCGCGCATCAGCTGCCCGCGCAGGAACCCCTTGCGTCCGGCAATGGAGGTAATAGGGGACACGGTGCGCGCCTGAATAATTCGGCGTTGCGACTGCCGACGGCCCAATGCCAGCCGGATCAGCGGCCGCACCATCACCTCGAAGACCACCAGCGCACCGACCGGATTGGCCGGGAGCAGGAAGGTGGGCACCGCGTCACGGCCCAGTTGCCCGAAGCCCTGCACCGACCCCGGATGCATGGCGATGCGGCCTACCTCCATATCGCCCAGCGCCGAGAGTGCCTCACGAATACCTTCCGCTGCCGCACCGCCGACGGCACCGGAGATGACGACCACCTCGGCCCGGTTCAGCTGGCCCTCGACCACCTCGCGGAACGCGGCGGGCTCCGCGCTGACGATGCCCACGCGGTTGACGTCGGCGCCGGCATCACGGGCCGCAGCCGCCAGCGCGTAGGAATTCACGTCGTACACCTGGCCGTTGCCCGGAGTGCGGTCGACGTCGACAAGCTCACCGCCGACGCTGATCACCGATAGCCGCGGGCGAGGATGCACCAGCACCCGGTCGCGTCCCACCGCGGCCAGCAGCCCTACCTGGGCGGCGCCGATGATGGTGCCGGCGCGCACCGCGACGTCACCGGGCTGCACGTCGTCGCCGGTGCGCCGCACGTAGTCACCCGAACGCACCGCACGCAGCACCTTGACGCGCGACTCGCCCCCCTCGGACCAGCGCAAAGGCAGCACCGCGTCCGCCAATGTCGGCATGGGGGCCCCGGTCTGCACACGCACCGCCTGTCGCGGCTGCAGACGGGTCGGTGTGCGCTCCCCCACCCGTACGGTGCCGACGACCGGTAGCTCGACCGTTCCGATCTCGCCCGCGGATTCCTCTATATCGTCCTCGTCATCGGGGCTGCCGCCCTCGCCCGGACTGATCACGCGCACCACACCACCGGCGGCCTGCACATCGACACTGCGCACGGCATATCCATCGATGGCGGCCTGGTCGAACCCCGGCAGCGGCCGGGCTGTCACTACTTCCTCGGCGCACAACAAACCCTGGGCTTCGGCGATCGCCACCCGAACCGGGCGTGGCGCGACCGCAGCCGCCGTCACCTTGGCCTGCTGCTCCTCGACCGAACGCACTGGTGCCTTTCTTACTCCGACTCCGGCAGCACGGACGATTCCCGGCCGAGCCGCTCGACCAGCCACTCCCGCAAGCCCGGACCGTAATCGTCGCGATCCAATGCAAAGTCAACAGCAGCCTTGAGATAGCCGCCGGGATTTCCCAGGTCGTGTCGGGATCCGCGGTGCACCACAACATGCACCGGATGCCCCTCGTCGATCAACAAAGCGATGGCGTCGGTGAGCTGCAGCTCGCCGCCGGCCCCGCGCGGGATCCGCTTGAGCGCGTCGAAAATCGCGCGATCCAGCAGGTAGCGGCCGGCCGCCGCGTAGTTCGAGGGTGCTTCCTCGGTCTTTGGCTTCTCGACCATTCCCTTGACGCGCAGAACATTCGGGTTCGCGGCGTCGGGCACGATCTCGACATCGAACGCACCGTAGGAGCTGATCTCGTGCGGGGGCACCTCGATGGCGCACAGCACCGAGCCGCCGCGTTTGGCCCGCACCTTGGCCATGGTCTCCAGCACGCCGCGCGGCCACACCAGATCGTCCGGCAGCAGCACCGCGACGGCATCCTCGTCGTCGTCGAGAACCGACTCCACGCATCCCACCGCATGCCCCAGCCCCAACGGCTCGGCCTGCACCACCGACTGCACCTTGATGAGCGCCGGAGCCTTGCGCACCTTTTCGAGCATGGCGTGTTTACCGCGCGCCTCGAGTGTGCCTTCCAGCACCAAGTCTTCGACGAAGTGCGCGACGACGCCGTCCTTGCCCTCGGAGGTGACGATCACCAAACGTTCGGCGCCGGCCTCGGCGGCCTCCTCGGCCACCAGTTCGATTCCGGGGGTGTCGACCACCGGAAGCAGCTCCTTGGGCACCGTCTTGGTGGCCGGCAGGAACCGGGTGCCCAGGCCCGCCGCGGGCACAACCGCGGTTCGGGGAATCAACACGTCAGGTCCCGTCATAGCCACTCACCCTAACCACTGACCCGGGAATTCCGCTGGCAAGGCGGTAGCGTCACGGAATCGGCACTTCTCAGAACATCAAGGAAGCCCTGCGGCAACAGATTGTGCAGGCACGACGGGCGATATCGCCTGCCGAGCGCGAAAAGCAAAACGATGCGCTCGCCGCGCATGTCCTCACCGCGGTCTCAGGGCTTTCCGTGATCGCCGCCTACCTGCCGGTGGGGTCCGAACCCGGATCGGTGCGGATGCTCGACGCCCTGCTGGACCGCGGGGTACGGATTCTGCTGCCCATCGCCCGCAATGACGAGGCAGGCATCCCCATGGCGCTGCGCTGGGGGTACTACGCGCGGGAAGAACTGGTCGATGCCCCTTTCGGTCTACGGGAACCCGCCAACCCGGTGGCCGGTTCGGCCGCCGCCCTCGCCGAGGCTCAGCTTGTGCTGGTCCCGGCGCTCGCGGTGGACAAGCGGGGTAACCGGTTGGGGCGGGGCGCCGGCTTCTACGACCGCTCCCTGGGCTTCGCCGCGCAGGCGACGCCCCTGGTCACGCCGCTATTTGTCGGCGAGATACGCGATGAGCTCCCGGCGGGACCACATGATGTCCCGATCACCCATGCGATCACGGCGGACGGATTGGTCACACTCGGCGCGGGGACGTGGCAGACCTAGCACTCCAAGCGGTAGAGTGCTAGTGGCGTTTCACGGCTTGCCAGTTTCGGAGGACCCCCATGCCCACCTATTCCTATGCATGTGCCGACTGTGGCGACAAGTTCGACATCGTGCAGTCGTTCACTGACGATGCGCTGACCGTGTGCCAGAAGTGCTCGGGCAAGCTGCGCAAGCTGTTCAACTCGGTGGGCATCGTGTTCAAGGGCAGCGGCTTCTATCGCACCGACAGCCGCTCGGGCAGCGTGGACGCCGCCACCAAGAGTGACGCCGGAACCAAGAGCGAATCCAAGTCTTCCTCGGACTCCTCCGGTTCTTCGTCGGCCGGCTCGTCGTCTTCGTCGAGCTCGTCCAGCTCCACCGCCACCGCGTCCGCCGCCGCCGGCTGACGAGTTATCCACAGCGAGAAATTCTCTGCTGACGCGGGGATGTGCGTCGCCTTAGCGTGAGGGCATGGCCCGATCGCCTCTCGATCCCACTGCACTGCAGCGCATATCGGCGGCACTTCGTCCCGATTGGGCCCGCACGGTGCTGGCTCGCAGGATCGCGGCAGCGATTCTGGTGCTCTTCGCGGCATTACTGGCATTTCGCCCCGACCCGGCCGATGACCGCGCCGAGGTGGTGGTCGCCGCCCGCGACCTGTCTCCCGGCGCGATCCTGAGCAGTGACGATGTGCGGCTTGAAAAGCGTTCCACAACAATCCTTCCCGACGGCGTACGCACCGAATCCGCCACACTGTTCGGCGCGACACTGGCCGGACCGGTTCGTCGCGGCGAAATGCTGACCGACGTACGGGTGTTGGGTCCCCGATTGGCGGAGTCGGCCGCCGGCAAGGACGCCCGCATAGTGCCTGTACCGCTGGCCGACGCCGCCACCGTAGACATGATCCGTACCGGAGATGTGGTCGACATCTTGACGGTGGCCGGACACGAGCCGGGTGCGGCGCGCGACACCCCTGCCGAGCCGACGGTCCTGGCGAGCGGCGCGGTGGTGGTGCTGGTGTCGCCGAAGCCCGCCGCCAAAGGCGTTGGGACCGAAAGGGTGGTAATGGTCGCATTGCCGCCGCAGCAGGCAAATCGTGTCGCCGCAATCGCGCTAGTGCAGGCGGTAACGCTGACCTTCCGTTAAGGTCGGATCATGCTTAAGGGATTCAGAGATTTTCTGCTGCGTGGCAACGTCATTGACCTCGCGGTTGCGGTGGTCATCGGAGCGGCCTTCACCGCGCTGGTCACCAAGTTCAGTGACGCCATTATTCAGCCGTTGATCAATCGGATTGGCACGGGCCCGGATTCGGATCACCCTGCGCTCAAGGTCGGCATCGGTGGCGGGCAGTATCTGGACTTCAACGTCCTGGTGACCGCGACCATCAACTTCGTCCTGATCGCGGCGGTCGTCTACTTCCTGGTTGTGCTGCCGTACAACACGATCAAAGAACGGCTGGCCAAGTCCGGCGAAGAGCCTGCTGCCCAAACCGAGGCAGAGCTGCTCGTCGAGATTCGCGACCTGCTGGCTGAGCAGAAGAAGGCGTCCTAGCGCCTTCTTCTGCTCGTGCCGCCACTACTTCATGTCCCAGGTCTCGCCGTAGGTGGTCACACTGTCCCCGGCGGAACTGATCAAACGCGCGTAAGGACGAAGCAGCACACCACCGGCCGCACCGGTCACGGTGCCGTGCGCGTTGGACACCGCCACCGCACCCTTCGGACCTGCGATAGCCACTGAGAAGGTGGCGACTTCCTGAATGCCGGGGCCGTTGCCCAGGTCGACATTGATACCGGCACTGGGCAACAGGTTGGTCGTCTGCACATACGAGGCCTCGGGAGTACCGCCGAACGCGTTCGGAATACCGTAGAGAATCGAGGTGTTGGGCGTCGTGTAGTTGAAGTTCAAACCCACACCCAACGACCACGGGTAACCCACCTGGTAACCCAACTCCAAGGTGCCCTCGAAGGTGTCCGAGCCTGCACCCGTCACTTCGTACGCAGCGCGACCGGAGTGGAACCACTCACGCGTCAGGCGGTTGCGGTCCAACGGAAACACACCGTTGAGAAAAGTGTCCCACTGCTGGATCCGCAGCAAGCGCCCCTTGCCATCAACCAGCGTCAGTTCATCGTCTAGACCCGCATGCGCCGTACCGGTGCCGATAACCGTCAGGCCCACCATGCCGACGACGAGTATCAGTGACGTGAGGGTGCTCTGCACAACCCGCCGGATGCCAACCGTTCTCATTTGGTTCCCTCAATTCTCGGGCGAATGAACGCCAGGGCAAATGCCTACCTCGCCAAGACCACATTGTTGCTCAGGCGGGCCAAACGTAACGGCTAAATCATCTCTGTGAGTTTCTTGAATGTTTCGGGGAGGCTAACTCACAGCAGATACACAGATCCCGTGTACATGCAGTGTCCTATGACCATGAACCTATTCAGTAATGGCGACTACTTCATATCCCAGGTCTTGCCGTACGGAACCACACGGAACCACACGGAACCACACGGGACCGATCAAACACGCGCAATGGCGAGAGAGGGCGCGGGCACACCCCGACCCCGGCGCCGCCCGCATCATCAGCGCGACAACACCCTTGCGCCCGACGTTGCCCCAAGACCGGCCCAACGGCCGCGAACACCGCGACGAGGCATCGTGAGCAACCGTCCGCGAATGACCGATAGTGGAGTCGGCCTTGGCGCCTGGTTGCGGGAGGGGTGCCCGCCTACTTCATATCCCAGGTCTCGCCGTAGGTGGTCACACTGTCCCCGGCGGAACTGATCAAACGCGCGTAAGGACGAAGCAGCACACCACCGGCCGCACCGGTCACGGTGCCGTGCGCGTTGGACACCGCCACCGCACCCTTCGGACCTGCGATAGCCACTGAGAAGGTGGCGACTTCCTGAATGCCGGGGCCGTTGCCCAGGTCGACATTGATACCGGCACTGGGCAACAGGTTGGTCGTCTGCACATACGAGGCCTCGGGAGTACCGCCGAACGCGTTCGGAATACCGTAGAGAATCGAGGTGTTGGGCGTCGTGTAGTTGAAGTTCAAACCCACACCCAACGACCACGGGTAACCCACCTGGTAACCCAACTCCAAGGTGCCCTCGAAGGTGTCCGAGCCTGCACCCGTCACTTCGTACGCAGCGCGACCGGAGTGGAACCACTCACGCGTCAGGCGGTTGCGGTCCAACGGAAACACACCGTTGAGAAAAGTGTCCCACTGCTGGATCCGCAGCAAGCGCCCCTTGCCATCAACCAGCGTCAGTTCATCGTCTAGACCCGCATGCGCCGTCGCCGTCGTCGCAATGAGAGCAACAAGAGTCATGAGCAGAGCGCCGACCGCCAGCACACCGCGGCGGGCCCAGCCCGATACCTTGCCCAACAGCTTCATTCTGTTCCTATCAGTCCCCTCATGGCGAACATGAGAATTTCCTTAGCGACGGACAGAAGGACGATATCGGCACGGTGACGGCGCGGCAATCTGAACATTCGATCTGGTAGCCCTCGCATCACCTACCCCCAGGCGGGCCTGTGAGCCGGAAGTTAGCCAAACCCAAGACGTCCGCAAGTCAACGTCCGGGTGAACAATGAATTTGCTGGAAAACCGTCAGGGCTTACTGGGGAACCTGCACCCCGGATGGGTATCCATGATTGGCGACCTGCCCAATTTATGCATGCGATATGCGGAAATTCCCTAGCCGTGGTGAGGCGGAACGTTGTCACGCAACCATTGGTCGCCCTCACGCGCACCGCGTGAGTCGTTCATGTCACGTTCATCTGGGCCCAGCGAAGGCATGGTCTGACCGAAGATCCGGTCGATGTCCGCATTGCTGGCAGTTGTTCCACCTTCACCATTTTTGTGGCGAAGGTCACAATCTCGGCTATCCCGAGGTGACACCCGGTCAGATCTCCAGACTAGATAGCTGCTCGATGATCTGAATCGCCATGGGCGTCAGCGTGGCCATGCCATCACGCACCGCGGCACGCGAACCGGCGATGTTGACCACCAGCGTGCTACCCGAAATGCCCGCGACACCGCGCGACAGGCCCGCCTCGGTGACGCCTGCCGCGAGCCCGGACGACCGGATCGCCTCGGCGATGCCCAGCAGCTCACGATCGAGCAGGGGCTGTGTCGCCTCGGGTGCGACATCACGCGGAGTGACGCCGGTGCCTCCGACGGTCACCACCAGGTCCACTCCACCGATGACCGCGGTGTTCACCGCGTTTTGAATCTCCGACAGGTCATTTTCGACAACCACCACACCGTCGACCACAAACCCGGCCTCGGCGAGCAGCTCGGTGACGAGCGGACCACTAGTGTCCTGGTCACCGTGGGCTGTCCTGTCGTTGACGATGACGACCAGAGATCGCCCAACCGGTCCTGCCTCAAGCTCTGCCATGGAAGCAACCGTAACCGTTCGCGGGGACATGGAGGTCATCGGGCGACCTCACCCAGTGTCACGTCGGCGGTCTTCTCCTGGCCGCCGTTGCCATCGGTATACGTCAATGTCACCTTGTCGCCGGGCGCTTTGGACCGCACCGCTGCCACGAGTCCATCGGCGCTGTTCACAGGGCGGTTGTCGACCTTCGTGACGACCGCCCCATTGGGGATGCCGGCCTTCTCGGCGGCGCCGCCGGCGACCACCTCGACGATCCGGGCGCCCTGGACCTCCTTGTCATTGCCTACCCGGACACCGAGCGAGGCGTGGGTGGCGCGGCCGTTGGTGATCAGCTGATCGGCGACACGTTTGGCCTGGTCGACCGGAATCGCAAAGCCGAGGCCGATAGATCCGCCCTGCGTTTCGCCGCTGGAGTCTCCGCCCATGGTTGCGATCGCGGAGTTGATCCCCACCAGCTCGCCGTTCAGATTGACCAGCGCGCCCCCGGAGTTACCCGGGTTGATCGCGGCATCCGTCTGGATGGCGTCCAGCACGGTGTCCTGATTACCGGCCTGCCCCGCGGTGAACACCGGACGGTTCAGTGAGCTGACGATGCCGGTGGTGACGGTGCCGTCGAGACCCAGCGGAGATCCGATCGCAACAACCGATTGGCCCACAACCAAATTCGCGGAGGAACCCAATGCTATCGGGGTGAGACCCGAGGCCCCGGTGATGCGAACCACCGCGATATCGGTGCCGGGATCGATTCCGACCACGGTGAATGGGGAGGTCTTTCCGCCGGCGATGGTGGCGGTGGTCTTGGCGCCGGGATCCCCCGCCGCCTGCACCACGTGGGCGTTGGTGAGCACCAATCCGTCGGCGGAGAGAATCACTCCGGATCCCTCTTCACTCGACCGGCCCATGATGGTTTCCAGCTTGACGACGCTCGGAAGCACTTTGGCCGCAACCTGTTCCACCGATCCGGCCGGTAGCGAGGCGACCGGCTGAGCAGCGGGCGGACGGCCCGGCGCGATGGGGGTCAGCCCGGTGCTGCTGCTGGTGACGACGGGTGCCTTGTGCTGACGATCGGCGACAACGGCACCGACCGTTCCTCCCAGACCGCCTGAAACCAGGGCCAGGACAACGGCGCCCACCACGAGCCCGCCGCTACTCCGCCCCTTGGGCTGCGCCTGCCGCTGCGGCTGCTGAGCCGGACGCTGCTGTGGCTGCTGCGACGGGTATCCGTACGACTGCCCCTGGTAATGGTGGCTGGACTGGGCGTGATGATTCGGCGCCTGATGATGCCCATGTTGCCCCGAGTAGGAGCCGGACGGCCGGTATGCCCAGCTGCCGTGCGGGTCGTTGGTCATAGCTGCTTCCTCACCAGTCCTTCATAGGCGTTCGGGATCATCTAGCTTGGGCGCCACGCTGCCGGAACGGACTGAGAATCCACTGAGATCTCCCTCGCGTTCGGCCCAGAGTTCCGGCGGCCGGCCGTATCGCCCATGTTCGGCCGAACAATGGGTCCGGGCCTGCCCGGCAGAAGCACGTGCATGGATGTCCCGGGGGCCGGTTCACCGTCGATCACTGCACCGGGATCAGTCTCTTCAACCTTAATGGCGCCACCATGTTTGAGCACTACCTGCTTAACGATGGCCAACCCCAAGCCGGAGCCGGGCATTCCCCGCGCCGGGGTGGCCCGGTAGAACCGCTCGAAGACCAGGTCGCGTTCGGCCGGCGGGATTCCCGGGCCGTGGTCGGAAATGACGAGTTCGGCATGGGCGGCATCAACCTGCGCCAGCCGCACCGACACCGCGGTTCCCGAGGGGCTCCATTTGGCCGCGTTGTCGAGCAAATTGAGGACGGCCCGCGACAGTCCCGCCGCATCGCCGTACACCTGCCAGGGCTGCATCACGACATCGAATTCAATATCGTTGCGGCGGCGACGAACTCGCTCGAGTGTGCCCTCCACCACCTCAACCATGTCGACTGGCTCGTGCACGATGTCGGCGCCGTCTCCCCGTGCCAGATCGACCAGATCGCCCACCAGCGTGGACAATTCCTCGATTTGGGCGATCACATCTTGCTGCAGCGCCTGCATTTCTTCGTCAGGCAGCCTGGGAGCACCCGGCTGCATGGCGGCCATCAGCAGCTCGGTGTTGGTGCGCAGCGATGTGAGCGGGGTACGCAGCTCGTGGCCGGCGTCGGTCACCAATCGCGCCTGGCGGTCCCGAGACTCGGCCAGGGCGCGCAGCATCGTGTTGAAACTGATAGTGAGCCGCGCCAGCTCGTCGCTGCCGGTGACGGCGATAGGGCGCAGGTCATCGGTTCTGGCCACGCGTTCGGCGGCATCGGTGAGCCTCGCCACAGGACGTAGCCCGGTGCCGGCCACCATGGCCCCGGCCGCGGCTGCCACCGCGACACCCACGCCACCGACGATCAGCAGCACCCAGCCCAGCCGCCGCAGCACCGTGTCGGTGGGATCGAGCGATTTGGCCATGATCAGCGTGCTGCCGTTGTCGAGACGAAGAGCAAGCACGCGTTGGTGATTGACGGTACGCAGCGACTGCTGCAGATCGCCCCGGGTTACCGCCTGCTCGGGTGTGCCGTAGGGAATGGTTTGACCCTGCTGCGTCGCCGAGAAGGTGATGAGCCCCGGGAAGATCAGCTTGGCGTTGACGTCGGCCGAATATGCGGTGCCTTCGATGGCGCGGCGTGGATCGACCGAGAGCAACCCACTGCCGATCAGCAGGTTGGCGCGATCGTTGAGCTGCTTGTCAACATCGCGATACAACGCGGTGGACACCAGCAGGTACGAAGCGACGGCCATGAGCACCACGACCATCGCCACCATGGACATTGCGAGCAGCATCACGCGCCAGCGCAGCGATACCGATGAGCTGGTTGCCCGCAGTGGAGTAAATATGGCCGTGCTGGAGTCTCGCATCCGCCTCGGCATCCGTAGTGTCGACATGGGGATTACGGAGGGGTCTCCCGCAGCACGTAGCCGACACCGCGAACGGTATGAATGAGCCGGAGCTCCCCTTCGGCCTCGGTCTTGCGTCGTAGGTAGCCGACGTACACCTCGAGGGCATTACCGGACGTCGGGAAGTCGAACCCCCATACCTCTTCGAGGATGCGGCTGCGGGTGAGCACCCGCCGGGGATTAGCCATGAGCATTTCAAGCAGCGCAAATTCCGTGCGCGTCAGACTGATCGACCGGGTGCCTCGATGCACCTCACGTGTGACGGGGTCCAGTGTCAGGTCGCCGAAGCTGAGCGTGGCGGCATCGGCCGATTCATCGATCGTGGTGCGGCGCAGCAGCGCGCGCATCCGGGCCAGCAGCTCCTCCAGCGCAAAGGGCTTGGGCAGGTAGTCGTCGGCGCCCGCATCCAGCCCGGCCACCCGCTCCGAGACCGAATCGCGAGCGGTAAGGACCAGGATCGGCAGATCATCCCCCGTGCTGCGCAGGCGACGACACACCTCAAGGCCGTCAAGCTTGGGCATCATCACGTCGAGCACCAATGCGTCGGGGCGATCATTGGCGATCACGTTCAGCGCATCGACACCGTCCTCGGCCAGATCGACCGAGTACCCATTGAAGGACAAGGAACGCCGCAACGACTCGCGCACAGCACGATCGTCGTCGACTACAAGAATTCGCACAGGCACAGTGTTAACCGTGCGGCTGAGATATTACTGAGGAAGCCTGAGAATCGGCTCGATCAGCGATCAGCGACGGTCGAGGTCGATGAGCCCGAGGCGGGCAGCCTTCAGCAGGCGACGCGGAACCTTGTGGTTCTGTCCGCCGACAGTGACGTTGACCAGCTCGGTGGCGGTGGCCTTCCACTGCGAGCGCCGGCTACGGGTGTTCGAGCGGGACATTCTCCGCTTGGGGACGGCCATGGTCGCGCCCTCTCCTTATTTCTCAGGTTTCTGGTTTATTCGCCCGCGCCGCGCCAGCATGTTGGGCGCAGCGAGCGACAATCAGCACACGATAGCCGGTAGCGGGCATGAGCTGCAAATTTGCCCTGTTCCCTCCGCGCCGACACGCCGCGTCACGGCGACGACGTATCGCATTTTCTCACCATAAGACGGCGTGTCGAGGCAGCCACGGCAGCTCGGCCAACCACTTGGTTGGACCGCTAGATTGACGTTTTAGCGGGTGGGGTAATTTGGCAGCGCACGAGCAGTCGCCGCCGACCTCGAGAGGACTTCCGATGAGCCGCATGCGCGAAGAGGATCAGGAATCGTGACTACTGCGCCGGCACGAATTGGGAACTGTTCAGGCTTCTACGGTGACCGAATATCGGCCATGCACGAGATGCTCACCGGCGGTGAGCTGGACTACCTGACCGGCGACTATCTGGCCGAGCTGACGATGCTCATCCTCGGTCGCGATCGCGCCAAGGCGCCCGAACGCGGCTATGCCAAGACCTTCCTGCGCCAGCTCGAGCAGTGCCTCGGTTTGGCCCAAGACAAGGGTGTACGGATCGTCGCCAACGCGGGAGGACTCAATCCCGCGGGTCTGGCCGATGCCATTCGCGCGCTGTCCGAGAAGCTGGGCGTCCCGACCAACGTCGCCCATGTCGAGGGCGACGATCTCTTGCCCCGCGCCGCCGAACTCGGGCTCGGCTCACCGTTGACCGCCAACGCCTACCTGGGGGCCTGGGGCATCGTCGAATGCCTCAATTCCGGGGCAAACGTCGTGGTCACCGGTCGGGTCACCGACGCCTCGGTCATCGTCGGGCCCGCCGCCGCGCACTTCGGCTGGCGCCGCGACGACTACGACAAGTTGGCCGGAGCGGTCGCGGCCGGGCACATCATCGAGTGCGGCACGCAGGCCACCGGTGGCAATTACGCGTTCTTCACCGAGATCGCCGACCTCTCCCACGCCGGGTTCCCCCTGGCCGAGGTCTACGAGGACGGATCCTCCGTGATCACCAAGCACGCCGGTACCGGCGGCGCGGTCAGCGTAGGCACGGTCACCGCGCAGTTGCTCTACGAGATCACCGGCGGCCGCTACGCCAATCCGGACGTGACCACCCGCATCGACAGCATCGAGCTGAGTCAGGAAGGCCCCGACCGAGTGCGTGTCTCGGGTGTGACGGGCGAGGCGCCGCCTCCGGATCTCAAAGTGTCATTGAACGCACTGGGCGGCTTCCGTAATCAGATGACCTTCGTGTTGACCGGCCTGGACATCGACGCCAAGGCCGACCTGACCCGCAGGCAGCTGGAGGCCGCGCTGACTTCCCCGCCCGAGGACATCCAGTGGACCCTGGGACGCACCGATCACCCGAATGCCGACACCGAGCAAGCCGCCAGCGCACTACTGCATGTGATGGTGCGTGACTCCGATCCGAACAAGGTGGGCCGGCAGTTCTCCAACGCGGCGGTTGAGCTGGCACTGGCGGGCTATCCGGGCTTCCACGTCACCACGCCGCCCAAGGACGGCGAGCCCTACGGCGTCTTCACCCCGGGATACGTCCCCGCGGAAAAGGTTCCGCATGTGGCGGTGCTGGCCGATGGCACCCGAATCGACATCGCCCAGGCGACGCAGACCCAGCCACTCGCCGAGGCCCCCGCGGCGGCATTGCCGGAACCGCTACCCGCCGGGCCGGTGCGTCGCGCACCGCTGGGCATCCTCGCGGGCGCCCGCAGCGGCGACAAGGGCGGCAGCGCCAATGTCGGCGTCTGGGTGCGCACCGACGAGGAATATCGTTGGCTTGCCCACGCATTGACGGTCGACGCCCTGCGCGAGCTGCTACCGGAAACCGAGCACCTCGAGGTCGCGCGCTATCTGCTGCCCAAACTGCGAGCCGTGAACTTCGTCATCCAAGACATCCTCGGCAAGGGCGTGGCGTATCAAGCCCGGTTCGATCCCCAGGCCAAGGGCATTGGCGAATGGTTGCGTTCCCGCGAGATCGACATCCCTGAATCCCTGTTAGAAGGAAAGTGACCGCCGTGAATTCTTGGAACACGCCCGAACGCAAGGCACTTCGGGAGACCGTGCGTGATTTCGCCGAGCGCGAGATCCTGCCGAATGTCAACGAATGGGAACGTGAGGGGCTGCTCCCGCGCGAATTGCACCGCAAGGCCGGTGATCTGGGCCTGCTCGGGCCCGGCTCGCCCGAAGCGGTCGGCGGCGGAGGTGGCGATGCCATCGACCCGGTGATCGTGTGCGAGGAACTGCACTACGCGGGCGTGCCCGGTGGCGTGTTCGCCTCCCTGTTCACCTGTGGGATCTCCACCCCGCACATGATCGCCTCCGGCGATCAGCGGCTCATCGACAATTATGTGAAGCCAACCCTGGCCGGGGAACTGATCGGCTCGCTTGCCATCACCGAACCCGGCGGCGGGTCCGATGTCGGTCACCTGACCACATCGGCGAAGCGGGACGGCGACCGCTACATCGTCAACGGCGCCAAGACCTTCATCACCTCCGGTGTACGCGCCGACTATGTGGTGACCGCGGTCCGCACCGGCGGCCCGGGAGCCGCCGGAGTTTCGCTGCTCCTGATCGACAAGGACACACCGGGATTTGAGGTGGCTCGCAAGCTCGACAAGATGGGCTGGCGTTCCTCGGACACCGCCGAGCTGTCCTTCACCGACGTGCGTGTACCCGCCGAAAACCTGGTGGGGTCCGAGAACACCGGTTTCGCACAGATCGCGGGCGCCTTCGTCTCGGAACGCATCGGTCTTGCCGCGCAGGCGTATGCGAGCGCGCAGCGCTGCCTGGACCTGACCGTGGAGTGGTGCCGCAACCGGGAGACGTTCGGTCGGCCACTCATCTCCCGGCAGTCCGTGCAGAACACACTCGCCGAGATGGCACGCCGGATCGACGTCGCACGGGTGTACACACACGCGCTGGTCGACCGTGCCATCGCGGGCGAGAGCAACCTGATCGCCGAGGTGTGCTTCGCCAAGAACACCGCTGTCGAGGCCGGTGAATGGGTGGCCAATCAAGGCGTCCAATTATTCGGGGGCATGGGCTATATGGCCGAGAGCGAAATCGAACGGCAGTATCGCGATATGCGCATCATCGGGATCGGTGGTGGCACCACCGAAATCCTCACCTCCCTGGCCGCCAAGCTCCTGGGATTCCAGTCATGACCGTCCTGCGCACCGCCGTCAACACCAACTCGCCCGAGTACATGGCCGCCGCCGAGGCCATGCTGATCAAGCTGGCCGAGGTCAATGCCGAGACCGCCAAGGCCCTTGCTGGCGGCGGGCCGAAATACGTTGCCCGTCACCATGAACGCGGCAAGCTACTGGCGCGGGAGCGCATCGAGCTGCTGATCGATCCCGACTCGCCATTCCTGGAACTGTGCCCGCTCGCCGCATGGGGCAGCGATTTCACCGTGGGCGCCTCCCTGGTCACCGGTATCGGTGTGATCGAGGGTGTCGAGTGCATGATCGTGGCCAATGACCCCACCGTCAAGGGTGGCACCAGCAACCCCTGGACCCTGCGTAAGGTCCTGCGGGCCAACGATATCGCCTTCAAGAATCGCTTGCCGGTGATCTCACTGGTGGAGTCCGGCGGTGCGGATCTGCCCACCCAAAAGGAAGTGTTCGTGCCGGGCGGGCAGATGTTCCGCGACCTCACCCGGCTTTCCGCCGCCGGTATCCCGACGATCGCGCTGGTGTTCGGCAACTCGACAGCAGGCGGCGCCTACATCCCGGGCATGTCCGACCACGTCGTGATGATCAAGGAACGCTCCAAGGTCTTCCTGGCAGGTCCCCCACTGGTCAAGATGGCGACCGGCGAAGAGTCCGACGACGAATCTCTCGGTGGCGCCGAGATGCACTCCCGCGTCTCCGGTTTGGGCGACTATCTGGCCGTGGACGAACAGGATGCCGTGCGCCTGGGTCGCCAGATCGTGTCGCGCCTGAACTGGGTGAAGAAGGGGCCGAAGCCCGCCGCGGTCATCGAGCCGATCGCCGATCAGGAAGAGCTGATCGGCATTGTCCCGGGTGATCTGCGCATCCCGTTCGATCCACGTGAAGTCATCGCGCGCATCGTCGACGGCTCCGAGTTCGACGAATTCAAGGAACAGTACGGTTCCTCGCTGGTCACCGGATGGGCACGCCTGCACGGCTACCCGATCGGCATCCTCGCCAACGCACGTGGCGTGCTGTTCAGCGAAGAGGCGCAAAAGGCCACGCAGTTCATTCAGCTAGCCAACCAGACCAACACGCCACTGTTGTTCGTGCATAACACCACCGGGTACATGGTGGGCAAGGAGTACGAGGAGGGCGGCATGATCAAACACGGATCGATGATGATCAACGCCGTGTCGAACTCGACGGTGCCGCACCTGTCGCTCATCGTCGGCGCCTCCTATGGGGCGGGGCACTACGGCATGTGCGGACGCGCGTACGACCCCCGGTTCCTGTTCGCCTGGCCCAGTGCCAAGTCCGCTGTTATGGGTGGCGCCCAGCTTGCGGGCGTCATCTCCCTAGTCAGCCGTGCCGCCGCGGCAGCACGCGGCCAACAGGTCGACGACGCCGCTGATGCTGCTTTGAAGGCGGCCATCGAGGCGCAGATCGAGGCCGAGTCGCTGCCCATGTTCATGTCCGGACGTCTCTACGACGACGGGGTTATCGATCCCCGTGATACCCGGGCCGTACTCGGTATGTGCCTGTCTGCCATCGCCAATGGACCCATCGAGGGGACGTCGAACTTCGGCGTCTTCCGGATGTGACACGTAAGGAATCGATGACAGTGCCTTCAATCACCTCCGTTCTGGTTGCCAACCGCGGCGAGATCGCCCGTCGCGTCTTCGCCACCTGTCGCAAGCTCGGCCTGGGAACTGTCGCCGTCTACTCCGATGCCGACGCCGACAGCCCGCACGTTTCCGAGGCCGACGCCGCGGTTCACCTACCCGGCACCTCAAGCGCCGAGACCTACCTGCGTGGCGAGCTCATCATCGCCGCGGCCAAAGCCACCGGAGCCGACGCGATCCACCCCGGCTACGGATTTCTCTCGGAGAATGCCGATTTCGCACGGGCGGTTGCCGATGCCGGCCTTACCTGGATCGGCCCTCCCGTAGCCGCCATCGAATCGATGGGCTCAAAGATCGAGTCCAAGAAGCTCATGGATGCCGCGGGCGTGCCGGTGCTGGGCCAACTCGATCCGGAAACCGTGACCACCGCGCAGCTCCCGGTGCTGGTCAAGGCCTCCGCCGGTGGCGGCGGGCGCGGCATGCGCATCGTTTCCGAACTTGACAAACTTCCTGCCGAAATCGCTGCGGCACAACGGGAAGCACAATCGGCGTTCGGCGATCCAACCGTCTTTTGTGAGCGTTACCTGGGTACGGGCAGGCACATCGAAGTGCAGGTGATGGCCGACGCCCACGGCACCGTGTGGGCGGTGGGCGAACGTGAATGCTCCATTCAGCGCCGCCACCAGAAGGTCATCGAGGAGGCTCCCTCACCACTGGTCACGCGGATTGACGGCATGCGAGAGCGGCTCTTCCAGGCATCTCGCACCGCCGCGGCGGCCATCGGCTACGTCGGAGCCGGGACCATGGAGTTCCTGGCCACCGAGGACGGTGAGTTCTTCTTCCTCGAGATGAACACCCGTCTGCAAGTGGAACATCCGGTCACCGAGTGCACCACCGGTCTTGACTTGGTGGCCCTGCAGATTCAGGTGGCAGATGGCGGCACACTGCCCGCCGAGCCACCCGCCATCCAGGGCCATTCGATCGAGGCGCGCCTATACGCGGAGAATCCCGCGGCGGGGTGGCAGCCGCAGAGCGGCACGGTGCGGCGCTTCGACATCCCCGGCGCCACTGCCGAATTCCATCTTCCGGGACACCCGGGAGGCAATGGCGTCCGCCTGGATTCGATGATCGAGACCGGCGCGGAGGTTGAAGGTCGCCCGCTTCGCGGCTCCACCGTCTCGGTGCATTACGACCCGATGCTCGCCAAGGTCATCACGGTGGCGCCCACCCGCACCGAAGCGGCACGGCTACTGGCGTCGACACTGGAACGCGCGCGCATACACGGGCTCACCACCAACCGCGACCTGCTGGTCAACGTGTTGCGCCATCCGGCGTTCCTGGACGGCGATACCGATACGTCGTTCTTGGACAAACACGGTCTGGACACGCTGGCCAGACCGTTGGCGGACGAAGCCGCACATCAGTATTCGGCCCTCGCCGCCGCGCTGGCCGATGCCGCCGCGAACCGGGCCGCGGCGGTGGCCTGCGCCGCCGTCCCGAGCGGCTGGCGCAACCTGCGAGGCCCGTCTTCGGGTTTCCAGACCAAGGAATTCGTGGCCGGTGACAGCACCGTGCGCGTCAGATACCGCCTGACACGCACCGGCCTCGAGCTCGATGGCGCATCCGACACGGCCTGGCCCACTATCGAACTGGTCTCGGCGACACCGGAACACGTGGCACTCGTCATCGATGGCGTGCGGCGCGGTTTCGATGTCGCGAACTACGGGGACACCGTCGACATCGATTCCCCACTCGGCCCGGTGGCGCTGACGGTGGTTCCACGGTTCACCGACCCCAGCACCGAGGTGGCGGCGGGATCGCTCATCGCACCCATGCCGGGGGTGGTACTGCGCCTCGGCGCCGCCGTGGGTGACGCCGTCACCGCGGGGACCCCCATCGTCTGGCTGGAGGCCATGAAGATGGAACACACCATCGTCGCGCCCGCGGACGGTGTCGTCGAAATCCTGAATGTCGAACCCGGCCAACAGGTCGAGCTCGGCACCGTACTTGCCCAGTTGGCCGCCGAGGCCACCACAGAAGGAGAGCCAGCATGACCCAGCCGAACCCGTACGTCGAGTCCGACGAGCGCAAGGCCCTGCGTCAGGCAGTGGCGTCTCTGGCCGCCAGCTACGGCCACGAGTACTACCTGGAGAAGTCCAAGACTCACGAGCCCTTGGCCGAATTGTGGGATGAAGCAGGGAAACTCGGCTTCCTCGGGGTGAACATTCCGGAGGAGTATGGTGGCGGCGGCGCCGGCATGTACGAGCTCGGGCTCGTCTTCGAAGAGCTCTCCGCGGCCGGTTGCCCACTGCTGTTGATGGTCGTCTCCCCCGCGATCAATGCCACCATCATCGCCCGGTACGGCACCGACGCCCAGAAGAAGAGCTGGCTACCGGCGATGGCCGAGGGCAGCTTCAAGATGGCGTTCGCGATCACCGAGCCCGATGCCGGCTCCAACTCGCACAACATCATCACCACCGCCAAGCGCGACGGCGGTGACTGGATCCTCAACGGACGCAAGGTCTTCATCTCTGGTGTCAATGAGGCCAACGCGGTGCTGGTGGTGGCCCGCACCGAAGAAGCCAAGACCGGAAAACTCAAGCCCGCGCTGTTCGTGGTGCCCACCAACACCAAGGGATTCGAGTACACCCCCATCGATATGCAGCTGACGCTGCCCGAGCAGCAGTTCCAGGTATTCCTCGACGATGTGCGCGTGCCCGGTGACGCGCTCGTCGGTTCCGAGGACGCCGCACTCATGCAGCTGTTCGCCGGTCTCAACCCGGAACGAATCATGGGCGCTGCCAGCGGTGTTGGCCTGACTCGGCTCGCACTGAACAAGGCCACCGAGTATGTGAAGACCCGCCAGGTGTGGAAGACCCCGATCGGTGCACACCAGGCCATCGCGCACCCGCTGGCCGAGATCAAGGTCGAACTGGAGCTGGCCAAGCTCATGATGCAGAAGGCGGCCACACTGTACGACTGCGGCGATGACTGGGGCGCCGCGGAGGCCGCCAACATGGCCAAGTACGCGGCCGCTGATGTGGCCTGCCGCGCGGCGGACCGCGCCGTGCAATCACTGGGTGGCAACGGGTTGACCACCGAGTACGGCGTGGCACCGCTGTTGAACCTGTCCCGTTTCGGGCGTATCGCCCCGGTCAGCCGCGAGATGATTCTCAACTTCGTCGCGCAGACCTCCCTTGGCCTGCCCCGTTCGTACTGATTCGTACTCAAGGAGACGCCCCGATGAGTGACACCCTGGTCCAGTACGAGGTCGAAGGCCGTGCCGCACGCCTGACACTCGACTCGCCGCACAATCGTAATGCGTTGTCCAGCGGGCTGGTACGGCAATTGCGGGAGGGACTGCAGCGGGCCGCCGCGGACCAGACGGTGCGCGCCGTGGTACTCACCCACACCGGCAACACCTTCTGTGCCGGAGCGGATCTGTCTGAGGCCTCTGAGGGGTCACCGCAGGACATCGCCAAGGACCGGGCGGGTCAGCTCACCGCACTGCTGCGCGACATCCTGGAGCTGCCACTGCCCGTCATCATCGCCGTCAATGGCCATGTGCGGGCCGGCGGTTTCGGTCTCGTCGGTGCGGCCGATATCGCGGTGGCGGGTCCGGACAGCACGTTCGCGCTCACCGAGGCACGCATCGGGGTGGCGCCATCGATCATCTCGCTGACCCTGCTGCCCCGGCTCACCAGCCGGGCCGCGGGACGCTACTTCGTCACCGGCGAGAAGTTCGACGCGCGGGTGGCCGCGGAGATCGGTTTGGTCACCCAGTCCGTCGACAGCGCCGAGGCTGTCGAGGCCGCGGTCACCTCGTTGGTGGACGACATCGCGCTGGGTTCACCACAGGGACTGGCCGAGTCGAAGCGGCTCACCACTGCGCCGATCCTCGCCGATTTCGACGCGCGTGCAGTCGAGTTGACGGAAACCTCGGCGCGCCTGTTCGTGTCGCCCGAGGCACAGGAGGGCATGCTGGCGTTCCTCCAGAAGCGGCCTCCCGCCTGGCAAGTGTGAACCACGCGCCACTACGTATGTAGTGCGCTGAGCAACACTATTGAACCGCGTGCCTTTAAGCGCCGTTCGTCGTAGGCTCGGCGGTGATGAGCAACCTCCCTGAGCGGGTGACCGCATCGATGCGGGCCGCAGACGTCGATCGCATGCGTGTCGCGCAGCTGTTATCCGACGCTGCCGCGCAGGGCCGGCTGGAGCTCTCCGAGTTCGAGCAGCGCCTCGCCAAGGTGTACTCGGCAAATACCTACGGTGAGCTTGATCAGCTCAGCGCGGACCTCCCCGACGTCGCCACCTCCCCGGTCCGGGGTCAAGGCAGCAAGCCAGCGCCATCGACGGTGCTGATGGCCATCATGAGCGGGTTCGAACGACGCGGCCGCTGGAATGTTCCCGGCAAGCTCACCTCATTCGCGCTGTGGGGTGGCGGCGTGCTGGATCTGCGCTACGCCGACTTCACCTCCAACGAGGTTGAGATCAGGTCCTTCTCCATCATGGGCGGACAGACGATTCTCTTGCCACCCGAGGTCAACGTGGACGTCAAGGGCGTGGCCGTCATGGGTGGCTTCGATCACTCGGCGAGCGGCAATGGTGTACAAGGCGCCCCCCACGTGACAGTGAAGGGGTTCTCGCTGTGGGGTGGCGTCAACGTCAAGCGGAAGCGGCGCAAGCGGCGCGAGTCGTTGGAAGAGCGCTAGACGGGGCTCGACCCAAGGACAGGGCGCCCAACCGCCACAGCGCATTCACCACGTGGCGGCGCCGGTCCTCATCGTCCAGTTGCGGCGCCAGGACGGCATCAAGATCGCGCAAGGTGAACTCACCGTCGAGCGCTAGAAGTTCGTCAAGATTCACAGCGCCACCGAAGACGATCTCCCGGCCCCGGGCCACCAGATGAGTGCGGTCCGCGCCGGCAACACACTCCACCACTCCCGTGTAGGCCCAGGCGAGCGTGGCATCGGCAGGCGGGGCACCGATTCTCAGGGCGGCAGCCTTCGGCGCGCGCAGATATCCGGCGGTGCGCTGCTTGGCCGCGGCGACGTCGATGGTTTCCGACAGGGCGGCCAACGCGCCGGGATCATGGAGCGTATCGACTACCAGCCGCCGCACGTCGTCGAAGCTGCGGGGCTCGTCCGCTGCGTCGAGCCGGGCACCGAAGTGGTCGAGCAGCAAGCCCGAGAATGATTTACGGACATCGGGCGGAAAGAGGGTGACGCCCAAGAACACCGAGGGACCGGCATTACGGAAAAGGTGATAGCGCCCCTGGGGAATGCACACGAAGTCACCAGGGCGCAGGGTGTAGCGACGTGCCCCGGGCAGCAGTCGATCGAAGTCGAATGACACCCGTCCCAGCGACGGGTTTTCGAACAGTTGATCTTGGCCGATGCCGCCCGCCGGCCATACCCAGAGCTCCTTGAGACCCGGGCCCAGGTGGAAGATCAACGACGGCTCGTCATCCTTGTGGATGCCGAAGGGCGTCCATTCCACATCGGCGATAAAGGTGTAGATATCCGCACCGGAAACCAGATCCCGATCGGGAACCAGGCTGCGCACCATCGATTGCGCGAGTGCGGCGAGGCACAGATCCCACGATGACACGTCGTTGATGGCGACACACGCCCGACGGCCGTCAGCCGCACCGGAGAGCCACTCGGTCAGGGACTGCCCGTCCGTCGGGGGCGTGCGCGAGAGTCGCTCGGTGAGCTTGAAATCGAACTCGCTGCCCCGGAATCCGCGCAGCCTCAATCCTTTTGCGCCGCTCGTCGTCGCAGACGTGACCGCTGCCGCGATCCGCTCGGTGAACGCCGAGGGCGCCGGGACCAATGCGGGAAGAAAGACCGTCTCTTCGTAGCGCGGAGCATGATCGGCGACGAACTGACGCCAACGTGGATCCTGGACGAACACTATTTCGTCTCCATGCGTGCCTCCGGGCGGGCGGCCAGTGGGATAACCGCCCGCCCCCGGCAACCACTCTTAGTGGCTGGCAACCATTTCCGTCGCGGTGACGATTTCATCGTCCTCGACAACGATCTCTACAGCGATGTCGCGCATATCGATTCCTTTCGTTTGACGGTCAACTGCCCAAACGCCGCGGCGACATCCGTCGCGTGGAGCCACCACGGTTGACGCACACCCGGCCCGCGGGCGCCGTCACTAGATCAGTCGTACGGGCGTAGCCAAAAGTTCCCGCAACATCCTTGCACCGGTATCAGCCGGGAATCGCGACGAGTTCCCAGCCTCCGGTTCCGGTGAGCTCCAGCCGCGACTGATGGTGGCGGTCGATGGTCGAGCGGTGGCCCACACTGACCACCACGCAGGCGGGCAGCCGTTCGCGCACCAACGCGTACATCGCGTCCTCAAGCCCTTCGTCCAGGGCCGAGGTGGACTCATCCAGGAACACCACTGTGGGCCGCACCAGCAGCACCCGCACGAAGGAGACCCGCTGCTGCTCCCCCAGCGAGAGCACAGCCGCCCAGTCGGCCTCCTGGTCCAGCCGCTCGGTGAGGTGCCCGAGGGAGACATCGCGCAGGGCCTGCTTCAGCTCCTCATCCGAAACTTCTTCCACGGGAAGCGGATACACGACGGTCTCGCGGAGATTGCCCAGCGGCAAATACGGTAGCTGCGGCAGGAACAACGTCGCCCATCCATCCGGGCGCGCCACCAAGCCCGAGGTCTGTGGCCACAGCTGGGCCAGGCTGCGCAACAGGGTGGTTTTGCCGCATCCCGACGGCCCCTTCACCACGACACTGCCGCCCGGGGTCAGCGCGAGATTCAGATCGGTGATCATGTCCTGTCCTTGCAGGTTCCGCACCCCCACGTCGGTGAGCGTCAGGGCCGCGTCGGCATCGGTCACGGCGATGCGGGGCAACTCACGAGCCCGATGGTCGCTGTCGAGCATCTGATCGATACGCAGCAAGGCGGCCCGATAGACGGTGAATTCGTCATAGCTGTCCCGAAAGAACGACATGGCACCGCAGACATTCCCGAATGCGGCGACGGTCTGCAGCAGATCGCCGACCTTGATTTGGCCGGCGAAGAAGCGCGGTGCCTGCACGATGTACGGGATCATGCCCGTCGTCACGTCCCCGACGCCCCGGTTCCAGCCGTTGAGTCTCAACTGCGCGAACACGATGCGCCACATATTGGCGATGATTTCGTTGAACCGCGAATGCAGCAGTCGCCGTTCACGTTCCCCGCCGCGGTAGAACGCGACTCGTTCGGCGCTGTCCCGTAGACGGACCAGCGCGTATCGAAAGCTCGCGCCGTATCGCTCGTTCAGGAAATTCAGACGCACCAGCGGCCGACCGATCCAGAACGCCAGCACGGTGACCGTGATCGAGAACACGAAGGCGATGAACACCATGGCTCGCGGAATCTCGAATCCCCACAACAGCAGCGGACCCGAGAGCTGCCACAACACCCCGGTGAACATGACAATCAGCAGGGTCTTGTTCACGGCGCCGAGCACCAGATCCACCGACTTGGTGGTGTGCGTTTCGATGTCGTTCTGGATCCGCTGATCCGGGTTCTCAACCGGCGGATCCAGAAAACGGTTGCGGTAGAAGGCGTCCTTGCTCATCCAGTCATCAACCAGCCGCGTGTTGAGCCAGACCCGCCACCTGATGGCGAAGACCCTTCGCAGAAAAAGGTCCACCACCGTGTACGTCACCGTCAGGACGACCAAGACACCGCTGATCGCGAACGACGTGAAGAAAGCCTGTCGCGCGTCGGTCAGCAGCGCGGAATCGTGCGTGACGAGCGCCTCGGACCCGACTTGTAACGCATTCATCAGGTCCTTGTACTGGTACGTGAAGATGACCGCGACGCGCGCCATATACACGGTGTGCCACATGACGAACGCCAACAGCGCCCATGTGCGCCAGGTGCCACGCCCCCAGAAGAAGGGCGCGTTGACCCGCCAGAACTGTTGTCCCCACTGGGTAAAACGGGCGACGATGACAGCCACCGCGAGAAACACCAACATGGTGACGGCCCAGGCCTGCAGGGTCCACACCAGCGAGCGCAATGGCTCGCCCGGCCAATCCAAACTGGGCTGAACCATCGGCTCTCCCTCGTGATGCGCCTTAGTGGGCGAAGTGGCGTGCTCCGGTGGTGTACAGGGTGATACCCGCCGCCTTGGCGGCATCGGTTACCAACTCATCGCGCATCGAACCGCCCGGATGAACAACCGCGCGCACACCGGCCTGGCTCAGTACCTCCAGGCCGTCGGGGAAGGGGAAGAACGCATCCGAGGCAGCGACGGCACCGCTGACCCGGTCTCCGCCACGCGAAACCGCGAGCCGCGCGGCATCAACCCGGTTGACCTGTCCCATGCCCACACCGATGGTGGCACCGCCCGAGGCGATGACAATCGCATTCGACTTGACGGCCCGCCCCACCTTCCACGCGAAAACCAAATCCGCCAGAGTGTCCGCATCGGCAGCGGCTCCGGCCACCAGCGTCCAGTTGGCCGGATCGTCGCCCTCCGCATCCAGCGCATCGCGCTCCTGGACCAGCAGGCCACCGCTGATCTGGCGCCACTCGGTGCTGCCCGACTCGGGTTGTGCGGCACGCAGCAGCCGCACGTTCTTCTTGCGGCTCAGCACCTCGACGGCGCCATCGGCGTACCCCGGGGCCACGATCACCTCGGTGAAGATGTCGGCCACCCGCTCGGCCATCTCCACACTCACCTCACGATTGACGGCGATCACGCCGCCGAACGCACTCAATGGATCGCATTCGTGCGCCTTGAGGTGCGCATCGGCAATCGAGATGTCCGACACCGCGATACCACATGGGTTGGCGTGCTTGATGATCGCCGCGCATGCCTTGTCCTGATCCCATGCGGCACGCCACGCGGCGTCGGCGTCGGTGTAGTTGTTGTACGACATCTCTTTTCCGTGCAGCTGCTCGGCCTGAGCAAGGCCCTGCCCGGCGGCACCGATATACAGGGCCGCCTGCTGGTGCGGGTTCTCTCCATAGCGCAGCACCGCCGAACGGTTCCACGTGCCGCCGATCCATGAGGGCAGCTCGGCGTCCCCGGGCTCTGCCACACCGGAGAGCCACCCCGCGACCGCCACATCGTATTCTGCGGTGTGCCGGAACGCCTTGGCAGCCAAAACCTTCCGCGCCTCCAGGGTGAAGCCTCCGGCGGTGACCGCGGCCAGCACCTCGCCGTACGCGGCCGGATCGACGACAACCGCGACGCTCGGGTGGTTCTTGGCCGCGGCGCGCACCATCGAAGGTCCGCCGATATCTATCTGCTCGACGCATTCGTCTTCCGAGGCGCCCGAGGCCACCGTGGCCGCGAACGGATACAGGTTGACCACCACCAGCTCGAAGCCCTGCACCCCTAGCTCTTCGAGCTGGGTGAGGTGCTCTTCGCGGCGGGTGTCGGCCAGCACGCCGGCGTGCACATGCGGGTGCAGAGTCTTCACCCGGCCGTCCAGCACCTCCGGAAAACCCGTGACATCCTCCACAGGCGTCACTGGAATTGACGCAGCCGCAATGGTCTTCGCCGTGGATCCGGTGGATACCAGCTCCACACCGGCCGCATGGAGACCGCTGGCGAGCTCCTCCAGCCCGGTCTTGTCGTAAACGCTGATCAATGCCCGACGTACGGGTCGCTGCGTACTCACTTGATGGAGGCCCTTCTTCCGTTCCATGTCAAACCTTTGGTGGCCACCGCGGCCAGCACATCTACCAGCAGGGTCCGTTCCACTACCTTGATGCGTTCATGCAGACTCGCCTCGTCGTCGTCCCGGTCTACCGGGACGGCCTGCTGGGCAAGGATCGGCCCGGTGTCCATCCCCGCGTCGACCAGATGCACGGTGCAGCCGGTGATCTTGACGCCATGCGCCAAGGCCTCGGGCACGGCGTGCGCGCCGGGAAAGGACGGCAGCAGCGCAGGGTGGGTATTGATCACGCGGCCCAAGAACTGCGAAAGGAACTGCGGTCCAAGAATCTTCATAAACCCGGCGGACACCACGAGGTCGGGGCGGTGCACCGCGGTGGCCTCGGCGATCGCCGCGTCCCATTGTTCGCGGGAGTCGTAATCGCCGAGTCGCACCATGTAGCTGGGGAGCTGTGCGTCGGCAGCGATATCGAGGGCGGGACACGGTCGGTCGGTGCCCACCGCGACGATGCGCGCGGGAAAATCGCCGGTGGCCGCGTCCAGCAGGGAACGCAGCAGGGTACCGGTACCGGAGGCCAAGACCACGACCCGCGCGGGAGCAGATGGCGCGATCTCGACTGACTGACTGGGCACCGACACGCCGCTGAGCGTAGCCGGGCTGGTCACTTGGCCGATTCCGGAGGGTCGCTGGGGTCGATCTCGGGACCCTCATCCGTGTCGGCTTCGGGTTCTGATTCGGGTTCCGGCTCGCGCTGTGGTTCAGGTTCAGGTGCGGGTTCCGGATCCGGCTCGGGTGCGGGTGCGGGTTCCGGATCCATCTCGGGCTCGGGTGCGGGTTCCGGATCGCGCCGCGTCCTGGCGGGCAGGCGGGTCGCCCCACCCAGCATGAACACCGTCAGCAAGCCGATGACCAGGAACCAGAAGAACACCCCGGGGCCAAAAGTGCCCTGGTCGATACCCAGACGCCCGAAGTTCCCGAGCTGTCCGCCGGCCAGCTTGCCGACGATCGCCAGGAAGGTGGCGGCCAGCAGGGCCGCCGTCACCACTTTGTGGATCGCGGTGGGCCACGGCACCGGATGGCGCGCGCACTGTTGACCGACGGCCACCCCGGATACCGCACCGATGATCATCAGCGCGACCCAGGCCGGCCCCAGCGGCGGGGTGGGGACCGCCGCCAGAATGGGTACCGCCGGCAGCTGCCCCCCGAACACCGCGAAAGCGCTGAAGGTCGCGGTCCCCACGTGCGCGCTGGAGCCCACAGCCAGTGCGCAGGAGCCGAGAATCACATTGGGGGCGTACAGGATCGCCAACAGGGTCAAGCTGAGCTGACCGACAAAATCGTTGGTAACCGAGTACAGCTGATCCATCGTCGCCCAGTGGACCACCAGCGAGCCGGCCGTGACGGCCCCGGAGAGCCCGAACAGCGCCAGCACGCCGGCGACGGCACCACGGGCGGCATCCATCGGCCACGACGGCAGCTGCAGAACGAGCGCGATCCGCCTGCCGACTCGCGTCACGACGCCGATGACCGCACCTACCGCATGCACACCCAATACGCAGCCGAAGGCGCGCAGAGCGTTCGGTGATTGCAGCTGCGTCAGCACCGTCGACGCGTCATGGATGATCGCCAGCGATATGGCCGTCATGAGCAGCGGGCCTGCCAGCGCCGAAGCGATCACCCACCGGATCACGTACCAGGACGTGGTCGGGGCGAGGGCCGAGGCCACCGTCCGGGCGACACCCCACACCATCGCCGCCGTGGGCAGGAGCGGCAGTACCTCGATGACGCGACCACCGATGGAGATCGGTACCAAGTGAGTGCCCAGCCACATACTGGCCACCGCACCGAACGTCCCGGTCATATCGCTGTTGGCGATCACCAACTGCACCAGAACGATTGCCGCAATGATGACCAACGCAACTGCTGACGGCCCAAATGCGACCGTCAGCAGTGCGCGAGCCTGTGCGGGATTGGCGCGCGAGGGTTGGTTCACGCGCCGATCGGGAGCCGATGGTCTTCGCGCCAGCGGCTCATCCAAGCCGTGAACACAGTCTTAATTGGAGGGACGCGAGGTGCCGAACAGATCGTCACCACTGGCAGAGGCGGACCCACCGCCAGCGCCTGCGCTGCTCTGCTGCTCACCGCCCGCCGCCTGACCGCTGGCCGCACCGAAGGTGGGGTACTGCTGGGTCGGCTGTGAGGAAGCTGCCTGCTGGGCGGGCTGTGACGACGGAGGCGTGAAGCCCGAGCTGCTGAAGCCCTGCGGCGGGGTCGGAGGGGCCGACTGCGGTTGCTGCTGACCGTAGCCACCGTACGAAGGCGGAGCCGCCGGAGCGGACTGCTGCTGACCGTAGCCGGGAGCTGCCTGGGCGCCGCTCTGGCCATAGCCCTGCGCGGGCTGCTGCTGGCCGTATCCCTGCTGCTGGCCGTATCCCTGAGCCTGTCCGTAGCTCTGTCCCTGTCCCTGTTTGGGCAGCTGCTGCTGCGGCTGTTGCTGTGCCGGGGTGTAGTAGCTCTGCTGGGGCTGATACTGGTTGCCGAACGGGTTGGCCGCCGGCGACGCAGTCTTAGCCTTGATGACACCCACCTCGCTGAGCAGGGAGTACACCGACACTGCGGCCTGCAGGCCCGAGACCACGGCAAGGGTGATCAGGCCCCAACCGATGCCGACCTCGCCGACGGCGGCCGCGAACGGGTTGCCGAACAGCCCGCCGAGCACGAAGAGGAAACCGACAATCGAGAGAATCGCGACGGGGGCCTGCTTGTCGTCCTTACCGGACAGCAGCGAGACACCCGCGGTCAGACCGGCGATCAGCAGGGCGAACTGGGCGAAGCCGAAGACCGGGGAAAGCGCCAGAAGGTCGAACCCACCGAAGCTGCCCGACGTTCCGGAACTGGCCTTGCCGGTGTAGAACGGCCCGAAGCCGGCGATGAAGCCGATCAGGCTCAGCACCAGGACACCACCGGGCAGGTAAACCCCCAGCGCGCCCGTGTTGGGCTCGGCCACGAAAGACGGGGTGCCGTACGGGTTGGACGGCTGCGCGGGCTGGTATCCGGGCCCACCGGTCGAATACGTCATTACATCTCCTACGTCACGGTTTCGGTCGTGGTCTCGGGGTAGATCGCCTCCACGCTACTGCACGTCCATCCCCGCAGGGGCGGAGACAAGCCGAAGCCAAGCCGAGACGAGGCCAGACACGGCCCGGTCGGCGCCGATTAGCTCAAGACCGGCACCCTGTATTCGCTGAGCGTTTCCTGAGAGTCGGCCGCCTCGATCTCGCGGACCAGTGGCAGCACCTTCGCACCGAAGTATTCGATCTCCTCTTGGAAGTGCAGGAAGCCGCCCAAAATCAGGTCCACACCCCGGCGGCGGTAGGCGGCGATCCGCTCTGCGATCTGCTCGGGTGTGCCGATGAGCTGGGTACGGAATCCGTCGTTGTATTGGACAAGATCTTCGAACGAGGAGTCTGCCCACATTCCCTTTTTGTCACCGGTGGCGGCACCCGCCTGCTGAACGGCCGCACGGAAGCCCTCCACGGCGGGCCGATTGGCCTTCTCGACGATCTCCCGCAGCACGTCGCGCGCTTCGGCCTCGGTGTCACGGGCGATGATGAAACCGTTGAGCGCGATATTGACCTCGCGACCGACGGTGCGGGCGTGGTCCCGGACCTCCACGATCTGGTCGGTGATACCGGCGAAGTCCTTGCCGTTGGAGAAGTACCAGTCGGAGTAGAGACCGCCGTTGCGCCGGGCCGCTGTGGAGTTGCCGCCCTGGAACAGCTCGGGGGTGTGCAGCGGCTTCGGCTTCAACGTGAAATCGTGAATCCGGTAGAAGTCGCCGCGGAAGTCGACATCGTCTTCGGTCCAGATCTTGCGCAGCACTTGGAGGAATTCGGCACTGCGCCGGTACCGTTCGTCGTGCTCGAGCCAGGGTTCGCCCAAGTGGGTGAACTCATCCTTGAACCACCCCGAGACCACGTTGACGGCGAAACGGCCGCCCGAGAGATGGTCCGCGGTGGCACCCAGCTTGGCCAGCACGCCCGGGTGCCAAAGCCCGGGATGCACGGCGGCGATCACCTTCAGCCGCTCGGTGGCCAGCAGTAACGCGAGAGAAAAGCTGGTGGATTCGTGCTGATACTCGGCGCCGTAACTCGCCTCGTAACGCACCTGGGTCAGCGCGTACTCGAAGCCGTTGTCCTCGGCCGTGCGCGCCAGCTTGACGTTGTAGTCGTAACCCCAGTCGGTGCGCTGTTCGATGGTGCTGGTAACCAGCCCGCCGCTGACGTTGGGGACCCAGTAGGCGAATTTGACGTGGTCGGAGATCCGTTCGGTCGTCATGAAGGTATGCAAACAGCGAACCCGCAGGGCGGTCATCCGTCTGGCTCACCGTGATCCGTTCCCTGCGTGATTCAGCACCCGCCCTCGACAACAAAACTGGAACACGTTCTAATTGATGGATGGACTACGGCCTCGTTCTGTTCACCAGTGACCGCGGCATCTCGCCGGCCATCGCCGCCAAGGCCGCCGAGGACGGCGGGTTCAGCACCTTCTACGTTCCCGAGCACACCCACATCCCGGTCAAGCGCGAGGCCGCCCACCCCGGCACCGGCGGAGCCGAGCTGCCCGACGACCGCTATATGCGCACCCTGGATCCCTGGGTGTCCCTGGGCGCCGCCTGCGCGGTCACCTCGAAGATTCGCCTCGCCACCGCGGTCGCCATCCCCGTCGAGCACGACCCCATCACCCTGGCCAAATCGATTGCCACCCTTGACCACATGAGCGGCGGGCGTGTCACCGTGGGGGTCGGCTATGGCTGGAACACCGACGAGCTGGCCGATCACCATGTTCCCGCGGGGCGCCGCCGCACCATGCTGCGCGAGTACATCGAAGCGATGCGCAGGCTCTGGGAAGAGGAAGAAGCAAGCTACTCAGGCGAATTCGTCAACTTCGGGCCCAGCTGGGCCTGGCCCAAGACCGTGCAAAAGCACGTGCCGGTGATCGTGGGCGCGGGCGGTACCGAGAAGAACTTCACGTGGATCGCCAAGAATGCCGACGGCTGGATGTCCACTCCGCGCGATGAGGACATCGCCGGAAAGATCGTGGCGCTCAAGGAGGCATGGAAGGCGGCCGGGCGCGACGGCGACCCGCTGATCTACGTGCTGGCGGGCAAGCCCGACCCCGAGCAGCTGGCCGCGTGGCGCGAGCTGGGCGTCACCGAGGCGATCTTCGGGATGCCCGACCGCTCCGAGGAAGAGGTGCGGGCGTACATCGACAGGCTGTCCGGAAAACTCGCCGCTTTCGCCTAACGCACCGAGAACGGCGGCAGGGCGGCGAACTTGTGCGCCACCCGGATGGTCGGCGTCACTCCGGCCACCCACCGGCGCAGCCGCGTCAGCGGGTGATCAGGAAACCTTTCATCCCACCGCATTTCATCGGCGATGTTGTACGGAATTCCTGGTTCCAAATCTGGCGCGTACGGATGTGGGGGCCACATCTGCGACGATGGGCCGCCGGCCGCCAGCAACTCCTCGAGCACAGTCGCCTCTCGGGTCCCGGTAACCGGCCCCTCCGCGAACGCCCCGCAGACCATCGCATAGGAGTGCGCACGCGGCACCACAATGGAGGCCATGAAGGTGAGCCCTTGCGGGGCATCGGCTTTGGGCACCTTCACCACGTACAGCAGTCCAGGTAGCGCGTCGACTCCGACGACGAACGCCTCGACAACTCCCGCGCGTCTATTGAGCACGGTCTCCACGAGCACTCGCCGTACCGCACCCACATCATTCAGCGGCACCGACAGATAGGCGCCCCGCGAATGCGAGACCCAGAACTGATCGCCGGTAGCCGGGTCGTACCAACCATCCTCGCTCGGCACCAGTCCGGATGTGTCGAACGAGAGCTCCACGAATCGGAAAGGTAGCCGCCCAGCGTCGGCCCGCAGGGCATGTCATCCGATTGTTCATGCGTAGGTCACGCAATCTCACTGAACGAAACCAAATATCGCCTACCAGTAGATTTCACGGCCACTGAGCGTGAAGCTACAAAGGCAATTCGGCCTGATTTCCGCAGCAACTTCACACCGGACGGGGCCGAAAGAACAAGGGCCCCAACCGGAAAACCGGTGGGGCCCTTGCGCAGGAAACCTCCTACAGGCTCTGCAGGATCTCTCGCGCCAGCTTGGCCGTCTCGGACGGCGTCTTGCCGACCTTCACACCGGCGGCCTCGAGGGCCTCCTTCTTGGCCTGGGCGGTACCCGAGCTGCCGGACACGATGGCACCGGCGTGGCCCATGGTCTTGCCCTCGGGGGCGGTGAAGCCCGCAACGTAGCCGACGACGGGCTTGGACACGTTGGCCTTGATGTAGTCGGCCGCACGCTCCTCGGCGTCGCCACCGATCTCACCGATCATGACGATGATCTTGGTCTCCGGGTCCTTCTCGAACGCCTCGATGGCGTCGATGTGGGTGGTGCCGATGACGGGGTCGCCGCCGATACCGATGGCGGTGGAGAAGCCGAAATCGCGCAGCTCGTACATCATCTGGTAGGTCAGGGTGCCGGACTTGGACACCAGACCGACCGGACCGGTGCCGGTGATGTTGTTAGGAGTGATACCCACCAGCGCCTCGCCGGGGGTGATGATGCCGGGGCAGTTGGGCCCGATGATGCGGGTCTTGTTGCCCTTCTCGACGTTGTAGGCCCACGCATACGCGCTGTCCTGCACCGGGATTCCCTCAGTGATGACAACGAGCAGCGGGATCTCGGCGTCGATTGCCTCGATGATGGCGTCCTTGGAGAAGGCCGGCGGCACGAAGGCGATCGACACGTCGGCCCCGGTCTCCTTGATGGCCTCGGCGACACTGCCGAACACGGGTAAGTCGACACTTTGACCGCTCTTATCCACATGCGACACGGTGGTTCCGGCCTTGCGGGCGTTGACGCCGCCGACAACCTGAGTACCGGCCTTGAGCATCAGCGCGGTGTGCTTGGTGCCCTCACCACCGGTGATGCCCTGGACGATGACCTTCGAATCCTTGTTCAGAAAGATAGACATTGGTTCAAGCTCCCTTAATCTGCGGACTCGGCGCTCTAGTTGGATGCGGCCGCCAGGGCGGCCGCCTTGTCGGCACCGGCGTCCATGGTCTCGGCCTGGATCACCAGCGGATGATTGAACTCGGCCAGAATCGCCCGTCCTTCTTCGACCTTGTTGCCGTCGAGACGAACCACCAACGGCTTGCTGGCCGTGTTACCGAGAGTCTTCAGGGCGCCGACGATGCCGTTAGCCACCGCGTCACATGCGGTGATGCCACCGAACACGTTCACAAAAACGCTCTTGACCTGCGAGTCACCCAGGATGACATCAAGACCGGCAGCCATCACCTCGGCCGAGGCGCCACCACCGATATCCAGGAAGTTGGCAGGCTTCACGCCGTTGTGGTTCTCGCCCGCATACGCGACGACATCCAGGGTGGACATGACCAGACCTGCGCCGTTGCCGATGATGCCGACCTGACCATCGAGCTTGACGTAGTTGAGGTCGTGCTCCTTGGCCTTGAGTTCCAGCGGATCGGTGGCGTCCTTGTCCTCGAACTCGGCATGGCCGGGCTGACGGAAATCGGCGTTGCCGTCCAGGGTGACCTTGCCGTCCAGCGCCAGGATCTGATTGTCGGGGGTGCGCACCAGCGGGTTGACCTCCACCAGGGTGGCATCCTCGCCGACGAAGACCTCCCACAGCTTCTGGATGGTCACCGCGGCGGAGTCCAGTACCTCGGCGGGCAACTTGCCCTTCTCGGCAATCTCACGAGCCAGCGCCAGGTCGACACCCTTGACGGCGTCAACGGGCACCTTGGCCAGTGCGTCGGGGTTCTCCTCGGCGGTTACCTCGATCTCGACACCGCCCTCGACCGAGCACATGGCCAGGTAGGTGCGGTTGGCACGGTCCAGCAGGAAGGAGATGTAGTACTCCTCGGCGATATCGCTGGCCTCGGCGACGAGGATCTTCTTGACGATGTGGCCCTTGATGTCCAGGCCCAGAATGTTCTGTGCGTGAGTAAGAGCGTCATCGGGGGTGGCGGCGTACTTCACACCACCGGCCTTGCCACGTCCGCCAACCTTGACCTGAGCCTTGATCATCACCGGCTTGCCGATTTCTTCGGCGATCGCCTTGGCATCCTCGGCGGTGGTGGTAACCCGGCCCGGCGTCGTCGGCACATTGTGCTTAGCGAACAGCTCCTTGGCCTGGTACTCGAAAAGATCCATCTAGCTAGCCCATCTTCCTCATCGAACGTCGGGGTCGGCACTATTGCACTAGGGACTGTAGCCAAGGCCACAGCAAGGCCCTTCACTACTTCTGAGTAAGTGGCCGATTTCACCACCTGGTCAGTCGTAAAATTCATCGGCTTGTCATCCGCCGGTAGGACTCGAACACATGTGCAACCGGTTTCAGTTCGGTCACGGGGGCTCGCCATACGTGCGTGATCTGTGGTGAGGTAGCCCCTGCGAGATTCGGCAACGATGCCCGGGCTCGGGAGTCCTATCAGCGACTTCGTGACACAAGTCACATTTATATGCGTATCCGCGCATTGAGTTGCGACTCCCATTGCCCAACCGTTACCTTCTCTTGGGTTAGATCACGTTTTGGTCACGTCAGGTCGTGGCGTCGAACGGAAGACTGGCAGGGTTTTGACACAGCATCGAGCGATACGCACGCGTGGTGGCCGAGGCGCGGAACTAAGCGAGAACGAGATCACCAACATCGTGCCGATCGACGAGTTCGGCCTGAGTGACGCGCTGGAACGCCCCGAACTTGAGGACTACGACGTCTACGAAGACGCCCCGGAAGAGGGCGCCGAGATCGAGGACCAGACCGCTCTGGATCAGCTGGAGCAGGACTGGGAAGAAGACACCGACGAAGCCGACCGGATCCGCGCCTCTATCGAGGCCACCGCTGACTGGTTCGCCGCCTCTGCCGCACGCACCCGGGACCCTCGCGACACCCCCACCGACAAACTGCCCAGGATCAGCAGCGGGGGCGTACACCGTCGCCGTGAAATCGGGCAGGTAGGCAAGACACGCCTCGCGCTGGCTGCCATGGCCGCCGGTGCTGCCGCCGCGGCCGGATACAACGCGTTGAGCGAGCACGACGCCGCGACGGCCGCCGATCACCACGGCCTGGCTTTGGGTAACTCCGCTGCGGTGATGGCCACCCACGGCCCGCAGTTGGTCTCCGCGCCTCTCGCGACCGATGCGTCGGTAACCGATGAGCAGCTGGCGAAGGCCACCGCATTCGCGACCGAGCGTGCCGACCGCGAGAAGCGGCTACTGGCTCCCCGGTTCGTGATGCCCACCAACGGCACCTTCACCTCCGGCTTCGGCTACCGGTGGGGCGCGCTGCACGGTGGCATCGACATCGCCAACAGCATCGGCACCCCGATCGTGGCCGCCGCCGACGGCGTCGTCATCGCGACGGGCCCGACCGCCGGCTACGGCGCCTGGGTCAAGATCCGCCACTCCGACGGCACCGTGACCCTCTACGGCCACATCAATACCTGGGAAGTCTCGGTGGGCCAGCGGGTGATGGCGGGCGATCGCATCGCCACCATCGGTAACCGCGGTAACTCCACCGGTCCGCACCTGCACTTCGAAGTGCTGTTGGGTGGCTCGCAGCGCATCGACCCGCAGGGTTGGCTGGCCAACAAGGGCCTCACCTTCACTCGCTTCGGCGACTGATCACAGCTTCCAAGGCCGGGTGTGAGCAACGTTGCTCACACCCGGCCTTTTTTGCCCTGCCGTGCCATCACAGCGGGCCCGCATGGCTCGGCTGGCCCGTTGTGAGTTCTAGAGCTTCTGCACGGGTGCGAAGTTGTGCATCAACTTCACGCGGCCCTCACTGCCGAAGTCGATGAGCGAAGTGGCGCTCTCGCCGACACCGGTCACCTCCACGACGCGACCCAATCCGTACTTGTCGTGGCTCACCCGGTCCCCGGCCTCCAGCACCATCAGCGGCTTGGTGCGTTTTTTGGAGGGAGCGCCCAGCGAGCCGCCGCCCGCACGCGATCCGCCGGATCCGTACCCTCCACCGCCGTAACCGCCGGCGCCCGTCGCGATCCGCCCAGGCAGCGGATCGGTGCGCCGCCAGTCGATAAGTTCTTGCGGAATCTCTTGCAGGAAGCGTGATTCCGGATTCATCATGGGCTGCCCCCACGACGAACGAACTTTGGCCCGGCTCAGATAGAGACGCTGGCGAGCCCGGGTGATCCCGACATAGGCCAGCCGCCGTTCCTCGGCGAGCTCCACCGGGTCACCCAGTGCCCGCATATGCGGGAACATGCCGTCTTCCCAGCCGGTCACGAACACCACCGGGAACTCCAGCCCCTTGGCGGTGTGCAGGGTCATCATGGTGACGACGCCGGCGCTGGACTCGGGCAGCTCGTCCGCATCGGCGACCAGGGATACCCGCTCCAGGAATGCCTCGAGGCTGCCCGGAGGGGCACCGACATCCTCATCGTCACCCGGCACGTCTTCCCCGGCGGCCTGCGCATTGGCCGCGTCCGCACTGAATTCATGTGCGACGCTGACCAATTCATTGAGGTTGTCAAGACGTGCCAGCTCCTGCGGATCGCTGCTGTTCTCCAGTTCGTAGCGATATCCGGTGTGGTTCAGTACGGCCTCTACCACGTCGCCGATATCGGGCAGCGCTCCCGGATCATCGGTACGCAGGGTGACACGGATCTGGTCGAGCATATCCATGAAGGCCGCAATTGCCTTCTCGGAACGAGAGTTCAGCATCGCCACCTTGCCCGCGGCGGCGTCGGCCAGCGCTTCCCCGAATCCGATGCCATTGGTCTCGGCGTGTACCGCGACACAGGCCTCGGCCCGGTCGCCGATACCCCGGCGAGGGGTGTTGAGGATCCGCCGCAGGCTCACCGCATCGCCCGGGTTGGTCAGCACCCGCAGGTAGGCGACGATGTCGCGAATTTCCTTGCGTTCGTAAAACCTCACTCCCCCAACAACTTTGTACGGAATACCGGTACGGATGAAGATCTCTTCCAGCGACCGGGAATTGTTGTTGGTGCGGTAAAACACCGCGATGTCACCATAGTTGGCATCGCTGCGATCGAAGAGCCCGTCGATCTCGCGGGCGATGAAGGACGCCTCGTCGTGTTCGTTGTCCGCGACATAGCCGACGATCAGCTCTCCCTCGCCGGAATCGGTCCATAACCGCTTCTCCCGGCGGTTCGCATTTTTGGCGATGACCGAGTTCGCCGCACTCAATATGTTCTGCGTGGACCGATAGTTTTGCTCCAGCAGAATGGTTTTCGCGTTCGGATAGTCGCGCTCGAATTCTTCGATATTGCGGATGGTCGCGCCGCGGAACGCGTAGATGGACTGGTCGGCGTCACCCACCACGCACAGCTCGGCCGGCTCCGGACCATCCGGGTCCACAGTGCGGTCGACATGAGCTCCCACCAGCTCGCGGACCAACACGTACTGGGCGTGGTTGGTGTCCTGGTACTCGTCAACCAGGATGTGCCGGAACTTGCGGCGATAGAACTGCGCGATCTGCGGGAACTGCTGCAGCACGGCCACGGTCTCGCCGATCAGATCGTCGAAGTCCAAGGCGTTGGCGGCGCGCAGCCGGCGCTGGTACTCGCCGTACACGTCGGCCACGATCTGCGGAAGATCCCCGCGCAGCTCCCCATCCTGGCCGCCGGCGGTGAGGTTGGCCACCGCCTGTTCGGGAGAGATGAGCTCGTTCTTCAGATTGGAGATCGCGGTGGCGAGCAGCCGTGGCGAATAGCGCTTGATGTCCAGGCCCATATCGCGACCGATCATCTGCAGCAGCCGCCGTGAATCGTCCGAGTCGTATATCGAGAAATTGGAGTTGAGCCCGGGCAGCAGCGAGGCCTGGTTACGCAGGATGCGCACGCAGCTGGAGTGGAACGTCGACACCCACATGGACTGCACCCGATTCGCCACGATCCGCCCAACGCGCTCGCGCATCTCGGCCGCCGCCTTGTTGGTGAAGGTGATCGCCAGGATCTGACCGGGGCTGACGTCCCGCGCGGCCAGCAGGTACGCGATGCGACGGGTCAGCACCGCGGTCTTGCCCGAGCCGGCACCGGCGACAATGAGCAGCGGTGCGCCCTGGTGGGCGACGGCAGCCCGCTGCTGCGGGTTCAGGCCGTCGAGCAACGCGTCGCTGGAGGCACTCGAGTCGCTGGGCATGTCAAAAAGTGCTGGTTCGGAAAGATTCGCCATGACCGATCTAACTTACCGCTGACAAGGGACAATCTCGGCTTGATGCTCTTCACGCCGGCATTCACCGCATGTCGGCTACACTCTTCGATGTGCTTGACCACCCTCAGAGCCGCGTTGTCTTCGCGCAAGCAGCTCACCCACGATTTTTTTACGGGTACCGGACTCCGGTGCCCGTGGTCTAGCCGATTCACGAGCCCCGCAGTCCGCTACCGGACTTCGGGGCTCATCTCTTGTGAGGCCGAATTCCGGGGTGGCACGCGGGGCGACCGCTCCAAGAGAAGGTGTTGAGAAAGAAATGACTACCCACATGACCGAGAAGGCCAGCCAGAGCGCCGGGGATCCCATCCTCGATATCGACGAGCTGCGCAAGGAGATCGACCGCCTCGACGCGGAGATCCTGGCCGCTATCAAGCGCCGTACCGAGGTCTCCCGCGAGATCGGCAAGGCACGCATGGCCTCCGGGGGACCACGCCTGGTACACAGCCGCGAGATGAAAGTGCTGGAACGCTACAGCGAGCTCGGCCAGGAGGGTCATACTCTCGCCATGTTGCTGCTGCGCCTGGGCCGCGGCAGATTGGGACACTGATCGGGCCAGATCCCGGCGGGGATCGCGATGAGGGAGGGATTCGTTGAGCGACCAAGACAAGGGTGACAACAAGCCCGACGCCGAGGAGAACTCCACGGACAAGACCACCCCGAAGGACGCGAAGCCGGCGACGGCCGACGACAGGCCGGTGGATTACGAGCTGGAAGCCGCCGTTGCCGCCGAGCGGACGCCCACCGGCAAGTTCGTCGCCCGGCACGCGACCAAAATCGTCATCGGTGTGCTGGCGGTCTGCCTTGCCGCCGTGACCGCGGTTGCCGTCGGCCTATGGGTCGAGAACAACCGGACCGTCGACGACATCCCGCAGGCCCGCCCGACCGTGAAGCTGGGTGTGCCGTTGGTCAATCCCGAGGTGACCACATCCAGCACGACCACCACGACAAAGTCGCGGACCCGAACGACGACCAGTACCACGACCGGCGGTACGAATATGTCGACGACCAGTGCAAGCGCCACCGCCACGACGGCGACCACGGCCACTTCAGCGACGACCAGCATCTCGGTGCCCGGACCCACCACCACCTCGGTGCCACGTGAGGCGACCAAGGACGAGCAGTATCAGCTGACGAACGTGCTCAAGGCGTTTTATGCCGCGCTGGGCGCCAAGAACCTCGAGGTGCTCAACGCGCTGTCCTGCGTGAAGATCACCGACGAGGATCTCGAAGGCCAGGCCGATGACCTGAAGATCACCGTGGACAAGGTCGAGAAGACTGTCATCAACGGCGATACCGCTTCGTCACGGGTGACCATCACGGCGACCGCCGGCGGGAAGACCCAGACAAAGTCGGGCATCGCCGGGTTCGCACGAATCAGCAACCGATGGGTAACCTGCGCCAACCAATAGGCAGCACTGCACCACGCGATCACCCCTACTAGGCTCGGTCGCATGACACTCGCAGCGGCGTGGCAGGCACTGGAAACTCATCACAAGCAGATCGCCTCCACTCACCTTCGAGAGTTCTTCGCCGAGGATCCGGCCCGGGGAAGTGAGTTGACCGTCACCGTCGGTGATCTGTACATCGATTACAGCAAGCACCGGCTGAATCGTGAAACCTTGGCGCTGCTGGTCGATTTGGCCAAGGCCGCCGATCTGCAGGGGCGCCGCGACGCCATGTTCGCCGGGGCGCATATCAACACCTCCGAGGACCGTGCGGTGCTGCACACCGCCCTGCGCCTGCCCCGCGATGCCAAGCTGGTGGTCGACGGGCAGGACGTGGTCGCCGACGTGCACCAGGTACTGGACGCCATGGGCGATTTCACCGACCGGCTGCGCAGCGGCGAATGGACCGGGGCCACCGGCAAGCGCATCACCACCGTGGTCAATATCGGTATCGGCGGTTCAGACCTGGGACCGGTGATGGTCTATCAGGCGCTGCGCCACTACGCCGACGCCGGAATCTCGGCACGATTCGTCTCCAACGTCGACCCTGCCGATCTGGTGGCCACGCTCGCCGACCTTGACCCGGCCACAACACTTTTCATCGTCGCTTCCAAGACATTCTCGACCCTTGAAACACTGACCAATGCCACCGCGGCACGGCGCTGGCTGGTGGCCGCCCTGGGCGATGAGGCGGTGTCCAAGCACTTTGTCGCCGTCTCCACCAACGCCAAGCTGGTCTCGGAGTTCGGGATCGACACGGCGAACATGTTCGGCTTCTGGGACTGGGTCGGTGGCCGGTACTCGGTGGACTCGGCGATCGGTTTGTCGGTGATGGCGGTCATCGGGCGTGAGGCGTTCGGGCAATTTCTGGCCGGGTTCCACATTGTCGACGAACACTTCCGCACCGCGCCGCTTGAGCAGAACGCTCCGGCACTGCTGGGCCTGATCGGTTTGTGGTACTCGAATTTCTTTGGCGCCCAATCACGTGGGGTACTGCCCTATTCCAACGACCTGTCCCGGTTCGCGGCATACCTGCAACAGCTGACCATGGAATCCAACGGCAAGTCGGTCAAGGCCGATGGGGCACCCGTTTCGGTCGATACCGGCGACATCTACTGGGGCGAGCCGGGAACCAATGGGCAGCATGCCTTCTACCAGCTGCTACACCAGGGCACCCGGTTGATCCCGGCGGACTTCATCGGTTTCAGCGAGCCCACCGACGACCTGCCCACCGCCGATGGCACCGGCAGCATGCACGACCTGCTGATGAGCAACTTCTTCGCCCAGACACAGGTGCTGGCGTTCGGCAAAACCGCCGAGGAGATTACGGCCGAGGGCACCGCGCCAAATGTGGTGCCGCACAAGGTCATGCCCGGAAACCGGCCCAGCACAACGATCCTGGCCAGCAAGCTAACCCCCTCCACCGTCGGACAGCTGATCGCGCTCTACGAGCACCAGGTATTCACCGCCGGCACCGTCTGGGGTATCGACTCCTTTGACCAATGGGGTGTCGAGCTGGGCAAAAAACAGGCCATCGCCCTATTGCCCGTCATCACCGACGACACATCCCCGGCCCAGCAGACCGACAGCTCCACCGACACCCTGGTACGCCACTACCGCAACGCGCGAGGCAGAACCACGTAACCGCGAGGTCTTTGCAGCGCGTCGCAGGCGGCCTACTCTGGCGCTATGCGGCGCTGGTCGCCTTCGGCCGCTGACCCGGCCCTTACCCGACGGCAATTGCTCGTCGGCGTGGTCGCCGTGTGCGCCCTGGCGTGCTTGGACAGGTATGACAGCGCGGCGGCAGATCCTTCGACGCCATCCGCACCCGTTCCATCGATCGTCCACACCGACGCCGAATGGCGCCAGCTACTAACCCCCAGCCAGTACCAGATTCTCCGCAAGGCAGGCACCGAAACCCCGTACAGCAGCCCACTGAACAATGAGCACCGAACCGGCGTCTTCAGTTGCGCCGGTTGCGCGTTGGACCTCTTCTCGTCGGCGGCCAAGTTCGACAGCGGCACCGGGTGGCCGAGCTTTTGGCAACCATTGCCGCATGCCGTGTCCGAAAGACCAGACAACAGCCTGGGGATGAGTCGTACCGAGGTGTTCTGCAGCCGGTGTGCGGGACATCTGGGCCATGTGTTCGACGACGGGCCCAAACCGACCGGGCTGCGCTATTGCATGAACGGTGCCGCGATGAACTTCCGTCCCACGTAATCGCTAGGTCGCGGCGACGATCACCACAAGCGCCGGGGTCTCGGACGTCCGGCGTATCCGGTGGGTGCGGGTGGCATCGAGATAAGCGCTATCCCCTTCATCCAGCTCGTAACTCACCACCTCATCGTCTTGGCCGCACTGCAGTTCGATCGATCCGCGGTGGACGAACACGAATTCCTGACCTTCATGCGACGACTTGTGTTCCGCGAATTCGGTTGACGGACTCGCCAGAAACGGCGTCATGATCTTGCCGAGCATCTCGGTGCTCAGCGCATGGAACTTACCGTCATCCCACTCGTCGGCACCGCGATCCACCACCACCCGAGACTCGTACGCATCGTTGGTGAACAGCCGGCTCACGTCGACATCGAGAGCCCCCGCGATGCGCATCGCTACCGATACCGACGGAGTGCTGTGTTCTCGCTCGACTTTCGAGAGATAGCTCTTGGTCAGACCGGTACGACTACCCAGTTCCTCCAGGGTGAGGCCACGCTCCCGGCGCAGCGCGCGAACCAGCGATGCCATCCCGTCAGTGTGACACGAGGTGTCCGCGGCGTTCGCGATGCAACACTGTTGACGATATGACACCTTGTGTCCTATCGTGATGTCCACCCACCGAGACCAGAAAGGAGCACGAAAATGGCCAGCACCCTTCACGACACCAAATCCGAACTGATGGATCGTGCCGAGCGCAGCATGCAGACCCACTTCTCCGACTCGCAATGGACCACCCGCCAGAAGGTGGCGCTGACATGCCGAGCGCTCTTCGACCGGGGCCACGATTCCGGCCTCGCCGGACAAATCACCGCGCGCGCCGAGGAACCCGGCACCTTCTACACCCAGCGACTGGGCCTGGGATTCGACGAGATCACCGAGGAGAACCTGCTTCTCGTCGACGAGGATCTCAACGTTCTCGAAGGCTCAGGAATGGCCAACCCCGCCAATCGCTTCCACAGCTGGATCTACCGGGCTCGTCCGGACGTGCAGTGCATCGTGCACACCCATCCGTTCCACGTCGCCGCACTGTCCATGCTGGAGACGCCACTGATCGTCTCGCAGATGGACATCGCGCCGCTGTACGACGACTGCGCCTTCCTGCCGGACTGGCCAGGCGTTCCCGTCGGCAACGAGGAGGGCGAAATCATTTCCGCCGCACTCGGAGACAAGAAGGCGATCCTGCTCGCCCACCACGGTCACGTCGTCGCGGGCGCTTCCGTCGAAGAGTCCTGCTCGCTGGCGGTGTTGATAGAGAGAGGCGCCAAGCTGCAACTGGCCGCGATGGCGGCGGGAACCATCGCGCCGCTGCCCGACCGGCTAGCCCGCGAGGCGCATGACTGGACCCTTACCCCCAAGCGCAGCATCGCCAACTTCGCCTACTACGCCCGCACCGCACTCGCCCATCACCCCGAAACCCTCACCCTGCCGACGACACAAGGGAATTCCTAATGACATCCACACCCCAGTTCCACGGAATCATCGCCTACCCGGTCACCCCATTCCTCCCCGATGACACCGTCGACATCGACCGGCTCGCCGAGCTCGTGTCCCGGCTCGTGGACGACGGCGCCCACGCCATCGCACCGTTGGGCAGCACCGGCGAGTCCGCGTATCTCGAGGAGCGCGAGTTCGACGCGGTTGTCGACACCACCGTGGCGGCGGTGAACAAGCGAGTGCCCGTCATCGTCGGAGCCTCGGATCTGACCACTGCCAACACCATTCGGCGCGCCCGCCACGCCCAGCAGGCCGGCGCCGACGCCGTGATGGTGCTGCCGATCTCGTACTGGAAACTCAGCGATCGCGAGATCGCTCAGCACTATGCCTCGGTGGCCGCGGCGATCGATATCCCGTTGATGGCATATAACAACCCCGCCACCAGCGGAGTGGACATGAAACCCGAACTCTTGGTGTCGATGTTCGGCGATATCGACAACTTCACCATGGTCAAGGAGTCGACGGGCGACCTGAACCGGATGCTCGAGATCAAGCGCCTCACCAATGGATTGCTGCCCTTCTATAACGGCAGCAATCCATTGGTGCTCGACGCACTCAACGCCGGTGCATCCGGATGGTGCACTGCCGCACCGTGTCTAGCACCGCAGCCCTGTCTGGATCTGTACGAGGCGGTACGTGCCGGACGCGACGACGATGCCGCGTCCCTCTACACCGCACTCAAGCCCTTACTGCAATTCATCGTCGCAGGCGGCCTCCCTACTACCGTCAAGGCCGGGCTGGAACTGCAAGGACGCCCCGTGGGCGATCCGCGACGGCCGTTACTTCCGCTTGATCCCGAGGGCCGGGAGACGCTGAAGGGCATCCTGGCATCGACTCCTTAATGATAATGGTTATCATTATCATGTGACCACAGCCCAGCTTCTCCCCGTAACCGTGCTCTCCGGATTTCTTGGCGCCGGAAAAACCACCCTGCTCAACCACATCCTGGCCAACACCGAGGGACGCCGTGTCGCGGTGATCGTCAACGATATGAGCGAGGTGAACATCGACGCCGCCCTCGTTGCGGGCACCGGCCACCTGGACCGCACCGAGGAGCGGCTCGTCGAGCTCACCAACGGCTGCATCTGCTGCACCTTGCGCGAGGATCTGATCGAAGCCGTCAGAAACCTGGCCCGACAGAACCGATTTGACCAGCTCGTTATCGAGTCGACCGGAATCTCCGAGCCCATGCCGGTGGCCGCGTCGTTCACCTGGGAATTCGAGGATGGGACCAGCCTGGGACAGGTCGCACGACTGGACACCATGGTGACGGTCGTTGACGCGTCCACCTTTCTCCCCGAGCTGGCCCGCGGCGAGTCGCTCGCCGACCGGGAGATGGCCGCCGCGGATGGCGACGGACGCTCCATCGCCGACCTACTCACCGACCAGGTGGAATTCGCCGACGTCCTGATCCTCAACAAGGTGGACCTGGTGAACGAGCGGACGCTCGGAATGGTGGAAACTCTGCTGCGCCGGCTCAATCCCACGGCGACGATCGTGCGGTCCACCGCTGGCGTCGTCGACCTGGACCTGGTGCTACAGACCGGATTGTTCGATCCCGACCTCGCCGCCCAGACGCCCGGCTGGGATGAGGAAATCGCCGACGGGCACACCCCCGAAACCGAGGAATACGGCATCAGCAGCATGACCTTCCGCTCGGATCGCCCGTTCCATCCGCACCGCCTCAACACGGCGCTGGAAAACATGCAGGGACTACTACGCAGCAAGGGGTTCTGCTGGATCGCGAGCCGCGACGATATCGCCGCGATCTGGTCGCAAGCCGGCCCCAACCTGACCATCGAACCCGCTCAGTTCTGGCACAGCACCGAAATCGCACCCGGGCAGGAAATTGTTTTCATCGGCGTCCGCCTGGACCGGCCCCGCGTACAACATCTCCTGGAATCCGCGGTACTCACCGACGACGAACTCGCCGGGGGGCCCGAGCTGTGGCGTAGCTTCACCGATCCCCTCCCCGCCTGGGGCGTCATGCACGCTCATTAGCCCCGGCGGCCCAGCGCCGCCTTCTTGGCCCTGTTCCCGCAGGTGTTCATGTTGCACCAGCGCCGATTGTTGGCCCGGCTGGTATCGACATACAGGCCATGGCAGTGCTCGTCCGCGCACGTCTTCACGCGATCGCGATCGGGACCGCCTAGCGTCTCGATCGCATTGGCCGCAATCACCGAGAGCGCGTCCGCGACGCCCGCGCCCTGCCAGCCCGCGTCCGGACCCTCGAACACTCTGTGCGGATTTCCGCTGCGGGAGAACGTATTCAGTACCCGAAGTATCTCCGGGTCGATCCGCTCACCATCCGCCACCGCGGTGCCCGCACGATGGATGCTCTCGCGCAGTTCTTTGGCGGACACCAGATCAGCATCGGTCAACCTGGCGCCGGAGAAGTCCAACCCATTAGCCCGCAACCACAACCACAGACGGTCCGGATCGATAAGTCGCTCGGTCGCCGCGCCGGCACGATCAATCACCGTCGCAGTGAACCGGAAGGCCAGCACCGCGTTGTCCAGACGGAACATCGACCGCGCCTCCCGGATCGCACCAGCCATGTGAACCACATTAACCGGTTCGACAGATCCTCAACAGTGCTCTACGGTGGAACCGTCTTAACCGGTTCAGGTGGAGGAGAGATGTCCGTCAACCACGTCGGGATCACCGTGCCCGATATCGCAGCGGCAATCGACTGGTACCGCGATGTGTTCGGCTTCGAGTGCGTCATGGGGCCACGCACCCTCGAACCCGGCCCGGCCGGCGAACTGCCGCCGGGGCTGGACGCCCGATTCGGCCAGGCTCGAATGGCCGGCCTACAGACGGCGAACGGCGTGGGCGTCGAACTCTTCGAATTCATCGATCCCGTGACCGATCCACCGCCGGAGGTACCCGTCGAGTACACCCGGCGCGGCACCTGGCATCTGTGCCTGACGGTTTCCGATGTCGAGCGACAGACGCGATCTGTCGCCGCTGCCGGCGGCCGGGTGATCACCGCGCCACGACGGGTCGTGTCGGGTAGACCATGGACCATGTCCTATCTGACCGACCCGTGGGGCACGGTCATCGAATTGATGAGCCACGACTACACCGACATCTTTACCCATTGGCCCACCGAAACAGGAGCACACTCATGAGCACAATTGCCGTCATCGGACTGGGAGCCATGGGAAAGGCCATGGCAGACAATCTCGTTCAGGCAGGACATCAGGTATCCGTGTGGAACCGCTCACCCGCTCCCGTCGCAGAGCTCGCAGCGGTCGGCGCCCGCCCATTGGATTCCGTGGCACAGGCCTTCGACTCCGGTGTGGTTTTCTCGGTACTGGCCGATGACCACGCGGTGACGGAGACGTTGTTGACCCCAGAGGTCCTCGCGGCCGGGCATGGTGCGCTGCACGTGAACCTGGCCACCGTCAGCGCCCGGCTGGCCGATCGGGCGACGGCATTGCACGACGAGCACGGCGTGGGATACGTCGCGGCACCGGTGTTCGGCCGCGTCCCCGTCGCGCAAGCCGGACAGTTACAGGTATTGGCGGCGGGTGCGGCCGCACAGATCGACAAGGCTCAATCGTTCTTCGACGTCATCGGGGCGCGTACGTGGCGATTGGGCGATGCCCCACGGCAAGCCAATGTCGTCAAGATCATCGGAAATTTCCTCATCGCATCGGCCATCCAGTCGTTGAGTGAGGCCGTCAGCATGGCGGAACGCTCCGGAGTGGACTCCGCACTGCTGGTGGAACTGTTGACCAGCACCCTGTTTCAGGGACCCGCCTACAGCAGCTACGGCAAGCTCATCGCCACCTCGGCCTACGAACCAGCCGGATTCACAACCACCCTGGGCCGCAAGGATGTCGGTCTGGCATTAGAGGTGGCCGCGGATACCGGGCTGCGGCTCCCGTTCGGCGAGATCCTGCGAACGGTTTTCGATGAGGCACTCGCGGGCGGACACGCCAACCTGGACTGGTCCTCCATCGCCGACCTACAGCGGGCGCGCGACGCAGAGTGACTATGGCATGATGTCCGCAGGAATGCCTCACGTACACAGGCGAATCGCACTGTTTTCGTATGGAGGTTTCCTGTGGCTACATCATCTGTCGAGCTGACGGCAAGTCGTCCTTTTCCCCCGCGCGTAGGGCCTAAAGGCTCTCTTATCTACCGGCTTGTTACCACCACCGATCACAAGTTGATCGGCATCATGTATCTGGTCACATGTTTCGCCTTCTTCATGGTCGGTGGCTTGATGGCGCTGCTCATCCGCGCCGAGCTCACCACGCCGGGGCTGGCATTCCTCTCCAATGAGCAGTACAACCAGCTGTTCACCATGCACGGCACCGCGATGCTGTTGTTCTACGCCACGCCGATCGTGTTCGGCTTCGCCAATGTGGTGCTGCCGCTGCAGATCGGCGCCCCCGACGTCGCCTTCCCACGACTGAACGCACTCTCGTTCTGGCTGTTCCTATTTGGTGCGCTCATCGCACTGGCCGGATTCATCACACCCGGCGGTGCCGCCGACTTCGGCTGGACCGCCTACACGCCGCTCTCCGACGCCATCCACTCTCCGGGTGCGGGCGGCGACTTGTGGATCTTGGGCGTCGCGGTGGGCGGTCTGGGCACCATTCTGGGCGCGGTAAACATGATCACCACCATCGTGTGCATGCGTGCGCCCGGCATGGTGATGTTCCGGATGCCGATCTTCACCTGGAACATCCTGGTGGTCAGCGTGCTGGTGCTGTTGGTGTTCCCGCTGCTGGCAGCCGCGGCCATCGGACTGGAGGCGGATCGCCGGCTCGGGGCACATCTGTACGACCCCGCCAACGGCGGGGTTCTGCTGTGGCAGCATCTGTTCTGGTTCTTCGGACACCCGGAGGTCTACGTGCTGGCCCTACCATTCTTCGGAGTCGTGTCGGAGATCTTCCCGGTGTTCAGCCGCAAGCCGATCTTCGGTTACACCACGCTGGTCTTCGCCACCCTGGGAATCGGAGCGCTGTCGATCGCGGTGTGGGCGCACCACATGTACGCGACCGGCGCGGTGCTGCTGCCGTTCTTCTCCTTCATGACGTTCCTGATCGCGGTTCCCACCGGTATCAAGTTCTTCAACTGGATCGGCACCATGTGGAAGGGGCAACTGACCTTCGAGACCCCCATGCTGTTCTCGATCGGCTTCCTGGTGACGTTCCTCTTCGGCGGCCTGACCGGTGTCCTTCTCGCCGCTCCCCCAATAGATTTCCACGTCACCGATTCGTACTTCGTGGTGGCGCATTTCCACTACACCTTGTTCGGCACCATTGTGTTCGCAAGTTTCGCCGGGGTGTACTTCTGGTTCCCAAAGATGACGGGCCGCCTGCTCGACGAGCGCCTGGGCAAGTTCCACTTCTGGCTGACCTTCATCGGCTTCCACGCCACGTTCCTGGTGCAGCACTGGCTGGGTAACGAGGGCATGCCCCGCCGGTACGCCGACTACCTGCCCACCGACGGCTTCACGGCGCTGAACATCGTGTCCACGGTCGGCGCTTTCATCCTCGGGTCGTCGATGCTGCCGTTCGTCTGGAATGTGTTCAAGAGCTACCGCTACGGCGAGGTTGTCACGGTCGACGATCCGTGGGGCTACGGCAACTCCCTGGAGTGGGCCACCAGCTGCCCGCCACCGCGGCACAATTTCACCGAGCTGCCCCGAATCCGTTCGGAACGTCCGGCATTCGAGCTGCACTATCCACACATGGTCGAACGCATGCGCGCCGAGGCGCACGTCGGGCACTAGCCCGGCACGTGACCGCCGTCCGGTTCACGCCCGAACACGAACCGGCGGCCGGTGATCTGTGCCGGAATGATCCGCACATAATGCAGTTTCAGGGTCGGGATCCACGGATACAGTCCGGCGCCATCGGCTTCGTCGATCTCGACCGAGGTGCTGAGCACCTGCGCGGCGCCGCGCACAACAACACTCCAGCCGCCGATATCGTTGTAGTCGTCCGCCTCGAAGAGCACCTGGTCGCTGACCACCGCACCAAAAAGCTTGGTGCCCTCCGCTGTTCGAAATAGGACGGTACCGCGCTGGGTCACGAAATTGATGGGGAAGATCTCGGGCTTACCGTCGATCACCACCACCAGCCTCCCCAACTTGGCGCTGGACAACAGGGTCCAACTTTCGTACTTTTCCAGCAGGGTCACGGGTTGCGAATCGGGCGTCATGACGCCGATGATCGCCCATCACCACATCGGGCGATAGATGCCAAGGTCCCTGCCTCAGTGCGGTGATCAATCAGCGAAAGTCCTTGAGGCGGCTAACGCGAGCCGGCCTTCTCGCCCTCTTCGAAAATCGCCGAGGCCGGGCCGACGATCAGCGGGTCCGGGGTGCCCACGACGGCTGCGTCCTTGTTGTCGTAGTCGAATTGCGAAAGCACGTGCCGCATTGCCTCCAACCGGGCACGCTTCTTGTCGTTGCTCTTCACGACAGTCCACGGCGCGCTATCGGTATCGGTGTAGAAGAACATGGCCTCCTTGGCCTCGGTGTAGGCGTCCCATTTATCCAGGGACGCGAGGTCTGTCGGCGAGAGCTTCCAGTGGCGTACAGGATCGGTGCGGCGGGCCTCGAAGCGAGCCAATTGCTCCTTGCGGCTCACCGAGAACCACAGTTTGATCAGGTGAGTTCCCGAATTCACCAGCATGCGTTCATATTCCGGGGCCTCGCGCAGGAATTCGGCGACCTGCGCGGGGGTGCAGTAACCCATCACTCGCTCGACACCCGCCCGGTTGTACCAGGAGCGATCCATCAGCACGATCTCGCCGCCGCTGGGCAGATGCGCGGTGTACCGCTGGAAATACCACTGCGTCTGTTCCACCGAGGTGGGTTTCTCCAGCGCCACCACGCGCGCGCCACGGGGGTTGAGATGTTCGGTGAACCGCTTGATCGATCCGCCCTTCCCGGCGGCATCCCGGCCTTCGAAGATGATGCAGATCTTTTCGCCGCGTTCCTTGACCCACAATTGCAGCTTCAGCAGCTCGATCTGCAGCTTGCGCTTGGTCTTCTCATACTCTTTGCGACTGAGCTTCTCGTCATAGGGATAGCCCTGTTTCCAGGCGTCCTTGGCCTCTTTGGTGCGGCTGATACCGCCACGCAGGCTCGCGAGTTCGTCGAGTTCGGCGGCGTAGTCCACCGTGACTGAAGTGTTCGGTTTCTCTTGATCGGCCATGGGTTCAGCATCCCACGTGGGCACAAAGTCCCATGTGGGAAACCCTCGGCCGATTACGCGAGGCGCCCCGCCAGCCGGGGCGGCAGCAACCGCATGACCGCCATCACCGGTTCCCACGGCCATCGCGGCACCGCCGCGCGGCCGGGCTCCTTCTCGATGGCGTTCACCATTGCCGTCACGCCGGTCAGTGTGTCGACCATCATCGGGGTGGTCGGCGACTTGGCGCTCAGATCGGTCTGTATGTAGCCAGGCTCAATGGTGCTGACTTTGATTGGGCCGCGGGCATATTCGGATCGCAGTGATTCACCCAGCGAGGAAAGTCCGGCCTTGCTGGCCGCATAGGCGGCTTTGGTGCCAGGCAGCCCCTTGGCCGCTGTCACCGAGGAGATGAGGACCAGGTGCCCGTAGCCCTGTTCCTTGAACAGGGCTAGCGCCGCCTCGATCTGTACCAGTGCACCGATGAGGTTGGTTTCGATGGTCTGGATGTTGGCCCACGACTTGCCGCCACCGAGGTGCCAACCCTTGGCGATGCCGGCGTTGACCACTACCCGATCCAGGCCGCCGAGCTCGTCGCGCAGCTCGCCGAATACGACCGGCACGGATTCGTGGTTGGTGACGTCCAGCGCCCGCACCGCGACCTTGATTCCCGGGTTGGCGCCCAGCAACTCTGCCTTGAGTTCTTCGAGCGCCTCGGTGCGCCGGGCGCACAGCGCCAGGTCCCGTCCCTTCGCAGCGAACTGACGGGCCATCTCGGCACCCAGGCCGGAGCTCGCCCCGGTGATGAGGATCTTCTGTCGCGTCACGTTGCCACTTTATTTGAGCAGTCGCGAGAGCCGACGGTCGGCTAGCACCTTGCCACCGGTCTGGCAGGTCGGGCAATACTGGAACGACTTATCGGCGAATGACACCTCCCGCACCACATCGCCACACACCGGGCAGGGCATCCCGGCGCGGGCATGCACCCGCAACCCGGATCGCTTCTCCCCCTTAAGAGTTGCCGCCTGTTGTCCGACGCTACGCTCTACCGCATCGGTGAGCACCGACTGCATCGCCTCGTACAATGCGGTCAGTTGCCCTTCGGACAGCGTTTTTCCGCTGGCGAAGGGTGACAGCTTGGCCACATGCAGGATCTCGTCGCTGTAGGCGTTGCCGATTCCGGAGATCACCCGTTGGTCGGTGATCACGTTCTTCAGGCGCGCAGTGGTCCCGGCCAATATGTCGGCCAGCCCGTCGGCAGTGAGAGAGAGCGCGTCGGGCCCCAGGGACGCTATCTGCGGCACCGCGGCGGGATCTCGCACCACCCACACGGCCAACCGTTTTTGGGTGCCGGCCTCCGTGAGATCGAATCCTGGCGCATCACCAGGTGTTCCGAGGTGCACCCGCAGCGCGATGGGGCCCTTTCCCGGCTTGAGGGGTGCCGCCGCCAGCTTGTCCGACCAGCGCAACCACCCCGCACGGGACAGGTGCGTGACGAGATACAGATCCCCTGCTTGCAGTCCCAGATACTTGCCCCAGCGAGTCGCACCCGTCACCGGCTGACCGTGCAAAGCGGTGATCGGCGGATCGAAGGTCTTGAGCACGGACAGGGCCGAGATATCGATGCGGCCGATGGTGGCCCCGGTGGCGTGGCGGCGCAGGTGATCCGCGAGCGCCTCGACTTCCGGTAGTTCGGGCATGGGCCCAGTGTGCCCCTACGCGCCGACACTCCGCAGCAGGTAGGTGTCCATGATCCAGCCGTGGTCAGCTCGGGCTTCCGTACGAACCTGCGCGATCCGGTCACCCACCTCACCGACTGTGCCCGCCACCAGCAGCTCATGTTCGGTGCCCAGGTACGCCCCCCACCAGATCTGGGTCGACGGATCCAGCTGCCGGAACGCGCAATCACCGTCCAGCATCACCACGACCGTTCCTGCGCGGGGCCACTCATCCAGTAGCCGGCGCCCCGTCGTGATGAGCACCGGTTCGCCGATGCCGTTCAGCACGATCCGGTGCCGGGCGGTCAAAGCGGAGATCGCGGTGATTCCCGGCAGTACGTCGTACTCGAAGGCGGCCGGGTCGTCGACCAGGATCGCATCCAGGATTCGCAGGGTGCTGTCATACAGGGAGGGGTCGCCCCACGCAAGAAACGCGCCGGTACCACCGTCAGGCAGATCAGACGCAATTGCCTTGGCCCACAGGGCTGCCCGCTCGGCATGCCACTGTGTCACCGCGCCCCGGTACTCACCTTTACCGCGCACCGGATCAGGTAATTCGACGAAGCGATAGTCGGGGTCGGTGATGTATCGCTCGCAGATATGTCGGCGCAGCTCGACCAGGTCGTCCTTGATATCGCCCTTATCAGCGACAAAGAACACGTCGACCTCATTGAGCGCGGCGATGGCTTGCACCGTCAAATATTCGGGGTGGCCGGCGCCGATCCCGATGACGCGAATCCGTCGCATTGCGACTTACGAAGCAGCCGAATCGGGAGCCAACACCGTCGCGGAGATCTCTTCGGTGATCGCCGAGACCTTGAGCAGATTCCCGATGAAGTCGCCCAGCTGCTCATCGGTCTGGGTCTCGACGACACCCGGGGTCACCAACAGTGAGGCCGCAATCCGGAAGCTCCATTCGGCGGCCGCCTTGACGTTGATAGAGGCCAGCTGTTCCTCGGTGAGCAGCTGACGGAAGTACGGCGCCAGCAAGATCGTTGTCTGGTCGATGAACGGGCGTGCCTTCACTGTCAGATACGGCAGCACCTGTTCGGGGTTCTCCTTGAGCCCCTTCTGTAGCAACGGGTGATGGCGGCCGTGCTGCACAATGCGCACGATGGCGTCGATGAACCCGGTGCGGGGATTCTTGGCAGCCGCGAAGACGGGTTCCAGCATTTCACCGAACCGGAGAAACTCGCGGTGGAACAGTGCCTCGATGATCGCGGCCTGATCACCCACGTGCTTATAGACGGTGGGTCGCGACAGGCCCGCCTTCTTGGCGATCAGCGCGTGCAGACGGGCCTCATAGCCGTGCTCCAGCAAGCATTCCTCAGCGGCATCGAGGATACGACGGCGAATCTCACCGTGGTCGCGGGTGCGTCCGCGATGGCTCGACCGGCTCACTTTCATCGGTGCTCACTTTCATTCGCCACGACAATTACGTGGCACTTCGCGTCCCACTTGACGCCTTCAACCTGCAACGTTTACGTTTGACATCTTAACGGAAAGGACTGTCAACGGTGACGGCTACCCTCAACAACGGCCCCGCTCGGACCCCCAATCGGGAGGAATACTCCGACCGGCTCCTCAAGGGCACGGTGCGGCGCTCATACCAGCCGATGGTGGATCTGGATTGGGACGCGCCGTTAGATCCGGACAAGTACTACCTGCCGCCCAAGGTCGTCTCGCTGTATGGCACCGAGGTGTGGAACCGCATGTCACGCGCGGAGCAGATCGAGCTGTCGCGGCACGAGATGGTGAATCTGCTCTCCACCGGCATCTGGTTCGAGAACATGCTCAACCAGGGCTTGCTGCGGGTGATGATGCACGCCAACCCCGTCAGCAGTGAGACGCTGTACTCGCTCGCCGAGATCGGTGACGAGACACGGCATATGACGATGTTTGCCAAGGCCATCGAAAAGACCGGCCTGCCCCCGTACCGGATGCCGTGGTATCAGCGGGTGATGGCCAACCTGCTACCTCTGGCGCTCAAGGGCCCGGTGCTCTGGGTCGCCGCCCTCATCGGCGAGGAAATCTTCGATGCCCTGCAGCGCGAGATCATGGACGACCCAGAGCTACAGCCACTTGTACAGCGGCTCATGCGGATTCACGTCACCGAGGAGGCCCGGCATATTCAGTTCGCGCGTGACGGCATTCGCCAGCGTCTGGACCGCACCCCCACCCGCGTCAAGGTCATCCTGCGACTGACCAACGGTCTGGGCGGACCGATCTTCCGGTACCTGCTGACCAACAAGAAAATGTATGAGGCTGTCGGGCTTCCGGGCCGCGAGACCATGCGGCTGGCGCGCAGCAATCCGGCGTTCCAGGAAGCCTCGCAGACCGGCTTCGCGCCGCTGTACAAATTCCTCGAGGAAACCGGCCTGATGGGCCGGTTGTCCCGGCGAATGTGGCGCAGAACGGGTTTCGTCGCGTGAGCGAGCACGGCACGGACGACGACATTTTCGACGGGACGGCCGTCATCACCGCGGGCGAGTTCACCACCGAATCGCGGGTGCGGCTGATCGGCTTCTTCAATCCTTTGGACGGCAAATTTCACTGGCAGGGAACGATTTACGCCAAACCCGAGGGTGGAGAGCTCAGGGGCGGCACGCAGGTCATCATTGCCGTGGGTGACACCAGCGCACAGGGACGCATCACCGAGCAGACGCCGTGGGGGCACTTCTCGGTGGCCGGCGTCGGCGCGCCGCCGTACCCGCTATCCGAGATCGAGCTCGACGTCGCGAACTGACTTGTCGGTGCGCAGTCCGCGCCAACTTGAGTGCTTCAGAATTCCGCCCGGGGTGCGGTCACCGTATCGGACTTCGGCCACCAACACCGGCTCGACGAACTGCACATCCTTGGCCTCGACGGTGGACAGCGGCGCATCGAAAGGCGATTCGGCACGGTGCAGGGGCTCTAGACGCTCCTTCAGCGATGACAGTTCCCTCTCGGTGAATCCGGTACCGACCCGGCCCGCATAGCGCAGACCACCCTCGACGGGTATTCCCATGAGCAAGGACCCTATTCCACTGCTGCGGCCGCCCTGCCCCTTGCGCCAGCCGCCGATGACGACCTCTTGACTACTCCAGTTCTTTGCCTTGATCCAAGACTGTGTTCGGCCGGGAACGTAGGTGGAATCCAGCCTCTTGGCCACCACCCCCTCCCAGCCTTGATCCTGCGAGTACGCAAGGGCCGCGGCGCCGTCGCCGCTCAACTGCTGCGGGACTGTCATCGATTCGGTGCCGGTAACCAGCACCTCAAGCAGTCGACGTCGGTCCCGATACTTGGTACGCAACAACGATTTTCCGTCCAGATACAGCAGATCGAAGGCCCAGAACCTGATGTCGGCGCCTGGTGTCCTATTCTGCAGCAGCGCAAAGCTGGGCAGGCCCTTACGATCCGGCACCACCACCTCGCCGTCGAGTACCACCCGGTGATCGGACAGTTCATGCGCAAGCCGTTGCAACGCCGGGAATTCGGCCGTGACGTCGCGCCCGCTGCGCGCCAATGCTCTGAGCTGTCCGCGATCGCATTCCAGGATCAGCCGATAGCCGTCCCATTTGCCTTCAAACGCCCATTCTTCGGCGGTCAGACCCGCCACCGACCCGGTGGTCGGCAACATCGGCGCGAGACCGACGGGCATCGAACCGGCGGGCCGCTGATCCTTCATCCGGTGCACCAGCCATTGCTTGCCGTTGGTTCGAATCAGCGCGTACCGCCCGGTGATTCGCTTGCCGTGGAGGGTCACGATGACCTCACCTTTTTGCCCGCCGTCGGCTCCTGAATCGTCGCGCGGGTCGATGAACTTCTCGGTGTCGTAAGTGCCCGAGTCCCAGATCGTCACCTCGCCCGCCCCATACTCCCCCTTCGGGATGGTGCCTTCGAAGGAGCCGTACTCCAGCGGATGATCCTCGGTGTGCACCGCGAGATGATTGACCGACGGTTCCAGGGGCAGGTTCTTGGGCACCGCCCACGACACCAGCACGCCGTCGCGCTCCAGCCGGAAGTCGTAGTGCAGCGCGGTGGCGTGATGCTCCTGGATGACAAATGAATTATCTTGCCCAGCTTCGGGTTTGACTGCCGGTACCGGTTCAGGCGTGCGTGTGGGATCGCGCATGCTGCGATAGGTGGACAGCCTGTCCTCGGCGATCTCAACATCGTCGAGCCCGGCCAGCAGGTCGCCGTCACGCTGGGCCCGCGTCAGTACTTCGTCGTATCGCAGCTGACGCAGGCCGGGGTCGTCCAGTTCTTCCCACGTGCGCGGCGCGGCGACGGTCGGCACCGCCCGGCCACGCAATGAGTAGGGCGCCACCGTCGTCTTGGAACCGCTGTTCTGGCTCCAATCCACGAAGACCTTGCCCGCGCGTAGCTGTCGGGTCATCGTCGCCGTCACCAGGTCGGGCATCACCTGCTCCAACTGGACGGCAACCTTCTTCGCCACGGCGACCGCACCGGACGAGCTGGCTGGTTGCGCCAGCGGCACGTACAAGTGCAGGCCCTTGCTTCCACTGGTCACCGGAAAGGTCGTCAGGCCGATATCGGCCAGCACATCCCGGATGGCCCTGGCCACTTCCGCCAGTTGGGCCATGCCGACTCCCTCGCCCGGGTCTAGGTCGAATACCAACCGGGTTGCCGGACCTGGATTTTCACCGGCGAATCGCCACTGTGGCACGTGCACCTCGAGCGCCGCCTGCTGCGCGATCCACGCCAAGGCGACCGAGGTGTCGATCAGCGGGTAGCTGACGTAGCGGGACTTGTGCTCGATGCGGCGCCTCGGCAGCCAGTCGGGCGCCGAAGAAGCCAGGTCCTTCTCGAAGAACGACGGCTGGTCAATGCCGTTGGGCCACCGCTTGCGGGTGACCGGCCGGCCCGCGATATGCGGCAACATGAAGGGGGCGATCGCGGTGTAGTAGCCAAAGACATCCGCTTTGGTGGTGGCCGGGCTGGTATCCGTGGCCGGGTACAGCACTTTCTCGGCGTTGGACAGCCGGACGAACGCGGTTGCCCCGGGGCCGGATGTCGCCGACTCCGCGGCTCCGGTGGGCCATACTGGGGATATGCGTTCCATCTGGAAGGGCTCCCTCGCCTTCGGGCTGGTGAACGTCCCTGTCAAGGTATACAGCGCGACCGAGGACCACGACCTCAAGTTCCATCAGGTGCACAACAAGGACAACGGCCGGATTCGCTACAAACGCACCTGCGAGGAATGCGGCGAGGTTGTGGAGTTCCGGGACATCAACAAGGCCTACGAGGCCGAAGACGGCCGCACGGTCGTCATCACCGATGAGGATCTGGCGAGCCTGCCCGCCGAATCCAGCCGTGAGATCGAGGTGTTGGAGTTCATCCCCGCCGCCGAGCTCGACCCGCTGATGTACGACAAGAGCTACTACCTGGAACCGGATAGCAAGTCCTCCAAATCGTATGTGCTGCTGGCACAGACACTCGCGCAGACCGACAGGGTCGCGATCGTGCATTTTGCGTTGCGCAACAAGACCAGGCTTGCGGCGCTGCGGGTCAAGGACTTCGGCGAACGCCAGGTGATGATCATCCACACCCTGCTGTGGCCCGACGAAATACGGGAACCCGACTTCCCGGTGTTGGACCAGGAAGTCAAAATCAAACCGGCAGAGCTGGCAATGGCCGGACAAGTCGTGGAGTCCATGGCCGACGATTTCGATCCCAGCCGATACAACGACACCTATCAGTCACAGCTGCTGGAGATGGTGGAGGCCAAACTCGAAGGCGGCGAGGCATTCACCAAGGAAGAGGCGCCGACCGAACTCGACGCCACCGACGTATCCGATCTGCTGGCCAAGCTCGAGGCCAGCGTCAAAAAGCGCCAGGCGGAAAAAGCCAGCACCAACTAGCCAACGGGCGCCCCCGCCCCGGCGCGGACTCGCATGACCTCAAAGTTTCGGCTACTCTAACTTTTCTATTCGGAGTGCTTGAAACAGGAGGTAGGTGTGCTGGAGCGACAGAAGCAGGCACGGCCATTGCGCGGGCTCTCCCTACTGGGCCCCGCCTTCGTCGCAGCCATTGCCTACGTCGACCCCGGAAACGTCGCCTCGAATGTCAGCGCCGGGGCCAAGTACGGCTTCTTGCTGGTCTGGGTGATCGTCACCGCCAACGTGATGGCCGGCCTGGTGCAATACCTCTCGGCGAAGCTGGGCCTCGTCACCGGACAGTCGCTACCGGAGGCGATCGGCGATCGCATGGCACGGCCCACTCGGCTGACATTTTGGCTGCAGGCCGAATTAGTCGCCATGGCAACGGATTTGGCTGAAGTAGTGGGCGGCGCCATCGCGCTACATCTATTGTTCGGCCTGCCGCTACTCCTTGGCGGTGTCATCACCGGAATAGTCTCGATGGCACTGCTGACCGTGCAAGACCGCCGCGGCCAGCGCTCCTTCGAATACGTGATATCCGCCCTACTGGCCATCATCGCCATCGGTTTCCTGGCCAGTGTCGTGGTGGAGCCGCCGCCGTTGCCCGAAGCCGCCGCCGGGCTCATCCCGCACTTTCAGGGCACCGAGAGCCTGCTGCTGGCAACGGCGATGCTGGGCGCGACGGTGATGCCACACGCGGTGTATCTGCACTCCGGCCTGACCCGGGACCGACACGGAAGACCCGCGGAGGGCGAGCCGCGACGACGCCTGCTGCGCATCACGCGCTGGGACGTATGCCTGGCGATGGTCTTCGCGGGCGCCGTCAACATGGCCATGCTGCTGGCGGCCGCCACCAATCTGCGGGGACGCGACGGCGTCGACACCATCGAGGGTGCGCACGCCGCGGTCCGCGACAGCCTGGGACCCACCGTGGCGCTGCTGTTCGCGATCGGCCTGCTGGCATCCGGGCTCGCATCGTCATCGGTCGGCGCCTATGCCGGCGCGATGATCATGCAAGGACTACTGCGCCGATCCATCCCCATCGTCGCGCGACGGCTGATCACCCTGCTGCCCGCGCTGGCGATTCTCGCGGCGGGCATCGACCCCACCCGCGCACTGGTGATATCGCAGGTGGTGTTGTCCTTCGGCATTCCCTTCGCCCTCATACCGCTGATCCGATTGACCGGCGACCGCCGGCTGATGGGCAGCGATGCCAATCATCGGGTGACCACGCTGCTGGGCTGGATTATTGCCGCGCTAATTTCGGCGCTCAACGTTGTCCTGATTTTCCTTACCCTTGCGAACTAGTTTCGTCTGGGAGTAGGCTGTGAATCATGAAACGAATCCTGCCCTCAGCCAGCCGATTTGGGCTGGCAATTGGAGTCGTTGCTAGTGGTTTGTTCTTGGGCGGTATCGCCTCCGCAACCCCGGCAAAGGCCGATCCTGACATTTGCGGCTCGGTAGATACCTATCCCCGAGTTACCGTGTGCGCCGACTCCGGTTGGGACAACGGTTGGGATCGCGGCTGGCACGGCAACAACGGCTGGCGCGGCAAGGGCCACTGGAAGCACTGGGACTAACAGCCGGCGTCGCTGGCTGTTAACCGAGCTCCACCGAAGCAACGCCCGGATGCACTCCGCGGCGTGATTAGCCGCGCCGCCGTACCGCGCGCGCTGGCGCTGATTCCAGCCCGGGCGTTGTCGTCGCCCACTATCTACCGCCCGGATAGTGCGTCAGCGCACCAGCACTACACCACGACGGGTCAGATGGGTCCGCTACTGGAGTAGCCGTCACCCGAACGCGGGCCGAACCTGCGGGCATAGTCTTCATGGATGCGCGCGTCCTTCTGACGCTTGAGCACGTCCACCAGCCCCGGGTCCAGATCGTGCTGCACCAGCCGATGGCGGCGCCACACCTTGTTCAGGGCGTGCGCCATGATCAACACCCACACATAGATGGGCACCGTCATTTCCATGTGGACATAGAGCGATGCGGGCAGCAGCCAGAACGGCGCCAGGATGAACAGCGGCGGAATTGCGCACCGCAGGATATGCCGTCGAACCGCTCCCTTGCCTGCCAGATCATGGGCGACCCAGTCCCTCATCGAGTCAGGCAGGCGTTTCCCGTAGCAGTAGGCGATGTACTGGATGAGATTCGGACGATCGGCGGCCATAACTAGATTGTAGACTAATAATTAGTGCACTAACTAATAGCAAGGATAGTGAGAATGACCGCAGTCTCGCCCGAGGTAGACCCGCTGGCCCTGGAGCGACAGGTGTGCTTCGCGCTGGCCGTGACCAACCGCGCGGTGCTGGCGGTGTATCGACCACTGCTCGCACCCCTAGGAATCACCCACCCGCAGTACCTGGTGATGCTGACGCTCTGGGATCACGCCAAAAGCGGCGCCGACGACACGCGAGAAGCCTTGTCCGTCAAGCAGATAGCTGCACTGCTGCAAACCGACTCGGCAACCATCTCCCCCATGCTCAAGCGACTCGAATCACTCGGACTGATCACCCGCCCACGCAGCACCGCCGATGAGCGCACCACGCACGTCACCCTGACCAGCCGGGGCGCCGCGCTTCGCGAGCAGGCCCTCAGCGTCCCCGCCGCAGTGGTGGAACGCCTGGGTGTCAGCCTGGCCGAGCTCGAGAACCTTCACAAGGTGCTGACCAGGGTCAACACCGCCGCACTGGCCGCCGGAGCCCTCGATACCGAGTAATCAGCACAACCCGTGTGACGCCCGACACATCCCATGTACACCGATCGGTACACATGGTCCAATGATTGGTAGACCGATCGATCTACCAAGGAGGTCGTCATGTGGACGGATACCGGCGTACTCATCGCGATTGTTCTCATCACCATGGCCATGCTCTGGACGGCCGGTGGCGAGAACTCGATGAACTACTACCAACGCGACGCGCAGAAAGGGTTGTGGCAGCGCTAGTTTGCGCCGGCGGTGGACGTCTGTTTGTCTGACGTCATGACCAAGAACGAAGCCGCCGAACTGATCGCCGCGCGCCGCGTGGAAAAGAATCTGACATGGCAACACATCGCGGAAGCCATTGATTCACCGCTGATTTGGACCATCGCCGCCCTGCTGGGCCAGCATCCGGTGCCCGAAGTCAAGGCCAATAGGGTGGCCGAGCTTCTCGACCTGGAGCCGCAGGTCGCCACCGCACTACGCGCGCAGCCGTACCGCGGCACGCTCGATGGCGGTGCGCCCTCGGACCCGACGATCTACCGGCTCTATGAAGCGCTGAGCGTCTATGGCCCGGCGATCAAGGAGGCCATCCACGAGGAGTTCGGCGACGGCATCATGAGCGCGATCAATTTCAAAGTCGACGTCACGCGGCGGCCGGACCCCGATGGCGATCGCGTGGTGCTGACCTTCGACGGAAAGTTCCTCGACTACCGCTGGTGACGCTCACAGCAGGCCACGTATGTTGCGGCCCGTAATGGCACCCCATTTGGTGTCGAGCGCATTCATCAGCAGCTGCCAGTACGGCGCCCACAGGGTGCGTTGTGCCATCGCCGGGGGCATCGTCTTGTAGGTGGCTGCCTGCTGTGTCCACCGCCATGCCAGTCCCCTGGCCACATCGTCGATGCACCAATAGATGAGCTCATTCGGATTGGTCGTCGTCTTCCACACGAAACCCTTTTTCGGATCACGCGTGTGGTACCAGAACTGGGCTCCATCGAGCACGTACTGCGGGGCGGTGTTCGAGTGCCGTTCCCCCTTGGCCAGCTCGGTGGGTACCGGCACCTCGGAAATGGCCACCTCTCCGGCGAGACGGCTCAGCACCGCGATGCGCACGTCTACCTGCTCACGGACCCACTCGGAGCTGCCAGGACTCCCCGGCTCCGGGGTTGCGGCGGCCGGGCTGGCAGCGGGGGCAGTGGCGGTCGGCTGATCCGCCGGAGCCGATGCCACGTGTTCGGTGGGTGCGTTACCTGCGACGTCGACGATCGCCCCACCCGCCCAATCGACCTTGGCGGGGTTGAGCACTCCGTCCTCTTCCAACGACAGATCGACGACGTAGGCGACGTCCACCAGCACGTCCCGGGCACCGGGCGCCAGGGAAACTCCCGGGCGCCGCGGGCCCAACAGCGCGACATGAACCATGAAGAATTCACCGTCGTCGTCCCGGTCGCAGTATTCGCGTTCGTACCGATCCGCGTCGGCAGCCTGGAACCGGTGTTTGACCGGGGGCTCCAGCAGGACGCTGCAGAATTGCACCGGATGGTTGCCATCGCCATCCAGCATGCCGAGTTCTGTTGCGGTAATGGGTAGTTCGGCGGCCAGACTGGGCGCGGCGTCGTCCGCCGCGGCGCGGATGGTGAACGTACGTGCGTCGGGCGGCCAGTCGTCTGGCTCCGGCGCGGCCCCCTCGTGACCGGTGGAATCAACCGTCATGTTCTTAACCGTATGGCAATCGTGAACTTCGGGCGACGATGGTGCACCCAGACCTGTTAGTTTTACCGACAGACCGTCCCCGCTGGGGGGAGCAATTCGGACGTCAAGGAGATCGCATCGTGAAGATCAATGTGCCCATTACCGCCGCCGTCGCGGCCGCCGCGGCGGCTGCGGGACTGGCCCTCATGCCCACCGCCGGCGCCGACACTACGCTCGGGCAGCAGGGGCGGCTGACCAACGGCGACGTCGTGCAGGCGTGGACCATCAGCGACCTGAAGGTCAGCACCGACCAGTTGCCTTACCAGCCCAAGGGCACCCTGTGGGAGGCCACCGCCACCGACGAGGCCATCCAGGGCAGCGTCATCCCGATCGTCGCCAACTTCAACGCCAAGGCCAACGACGGCGAGACCTACCGGGTGCTGTACGGCGTCGCGAGCGCGCAGGGCGTGAACCCGGGCACCTTGTCGCAGGGCGAGAAGACCACCGGCAAGATCTACTTCGACGTGACCGGCGCCAATCCGGAGACGGTGACCTACACCTCCGGTGACGAGGATCTGCTTACCTGGAAGGCCGCTCCGGCCGCCGCCCCCGCGCAGCGCTCGGGTGGTTCGACCCAGTCGCACGGCTCCACCCCCGCGCCGGCCACCAGCACCGCGCCCACCACCGCCACCCCGGCGCCCGCCGCGGTTCCCGCCGGCAGCCAGGGCACCCCGCTGCCCGCCGGCAGCCAGGGCACCCCGGTGGACGAGCAGGCGCCCGCGGCCACCCCGACGCCGACCGTGGCGCCGGTGACCGCCACCCCGACCCCGGCGCCGGCCACTCCCACGCCGGGCGCCGAAGGCACGCCGTTGAACAGCACCGCAGTGCCCGCCTCGCCGGCGCCCGCGACTGCTACACCGGCCGTTCCCGTTCCTGAGGGTGCCGCCCCGCAGACGGGCACCCCGCCGGTCGCCGCGGTACCCGGAGTCCCCGCGGTGCCGGCGTCCGACAGCGTTCCGCACGGGCAGCGTGCAGCGGGAAGCCAGGGAACACCCGTTTCCACCGAAGGCTGAGTAAGACCGTCTTGGCATTGACCGCCGGCCGCCATGTGCGGCCGGCGGTTTTTGTTATGAGTGCGAAGACCACCACGCGTACAGCTGGTCCAGCGTGGGACCGGTGGCACCCGAACGTGTCTCGCTGAGCAGTAGACGCTCCTCATCGGTCCAGGCGACCACCGGGTGTCCCTGATTGGTCCCGCAGAAGACCGTGCCACTGACCTGGTCGGGCGTGGCGTTGCGCCGCCATGGCCCCGGCGACTGGATGCGGCCGGGGCACACCACCACCGCGTTGCGTTTGGTCAGGCGGCTCAGCCCGGCAGCCAGCGCGGACTTGTCCTTGACCAGCGAGTAGCTGGCCTCTATCGGCCCATCCGGATCGTCGCTGCGACCGCATTTGACTTGGGCGACTGCCTCATTGGCCGGTTCGACGGCCTTACACGCCGATGCCGCATAGCCCGCCGGCAGCATGGACAGCAGCCGCGTCTCCGCATCGGTGTCTCTGCTGGACACCGTGGTCGTCGGTGGCGCGGCCGTGGGCTCCGTGGGAGCGTCGTCGCCGCCCCCACTGGCAAAAATGGCGATAACGCCGCCCACCAACACCACCGCCGCAAGCACCGCGCCACCAATGATCAATGGCCGCTTGCTTCTCTCGGGCCCCTTATCCGCCCATGACGCGAAGTCTACGGTGGACGCCGAAGCGCCACTGCCCCAAGGCTTCTCACCTATCGGTTGCGGAGTCGAAGCACCAGCGAACTGGGGTGTCGGCGCAGCAGGGGCCGACCAGTACGGATCGGGGCTCGCGGGCTGCTCGACGAACGGGGGCTGACCGAAGTCCTGCTCCGACGGAGCGAACGGTCCAGGGTCGGACAACATGCCGGGAAGCGCATTGAGGACTGGCAGCGGTGCGGTGTCCGCGGCGTCAGCCGAGCCCTCGGACGCCGGCGAGCCCGCTCCGGTATCCGTATCCATCCGCTACCCCCGATATCTAGTCGTTATGTCCCCGACCATGGTCAATGCACAAGATTACTTGGCCCGGTCGCGCACGGGCCCAAAGCACGCAGAGTTGCCGTCGCGCCGCTAGCGAACCGCCGGGCTGGCAGCCGGAACCAAAGCCTGCGCGATGGGCAATATGTATCGGCGGGCATACTGCTGGGCGTCTTCCCTGGTGGCAAGCTCCCGGCGGGGACTGGGGGCAAGGATCAGAGAATGCGTCAGGCGCACAAATACTTCGGCGATGCCGTACGGATCATCGACGAGGTCACCGGCGCTCTGACTCACGTGGCCGGCCAGGTACGTAGTCGCCATATCCAGTGCCGGGCCCGCTCCACTTGTCATGACCGGTAGCACCGACTCCGGATCGGTCTCCACCGCGCGCCGCATCAAAGGGTGTGTGTGCACGTGCCAATAGATTCCGGTAAAACCTGCGACAAGCTTCTCCTCGGGGCTGTCCAGGGCCGCGATCTCGGCGTCCACCGAAGTAAAAATCGCCTGCGCCTCCCGCATGAGGACCGCAAGGACGAGGTCCGTCTTATTGGACCAGCGGCGGTACACCGTCATATGCGAGACACCCGCACGCCGTGCGATCTCATCGACCGTCGCGCGCCGGATACCAAAACTGAGCATGGTCTGTAGCGCGGCTTCGAGGATGCGCTCGCCGGTGGGATCCGGATCTGCAGACACATCTCAGTCTCTCACGCAGAAACACTTCCCAAACCAATGTTGCGATGTTAGCTTCTAGATAAGTTCATAACATGACGGAGGATGCAATGACGCATGTACTGCCGCGCGACACCGAACGTGATGACCACGCCGAGGAGCACGAGGACGGGCTCGCGTACTTGCGCTCGGAGGGGGTGCGCCCGCACGTCATGGACGCGTTTCGCAAGCATTTGGGCAGCCCTCTCGTCGGCGTCTTCGGCGGAGTGCTGTTCGATGAGGTGGCCTTGGTGCCGGTGGCAGCATCCGTCGACCGTTCAGGGCGGTTCCGGGAGAACTTCACCGACCGCGGCATCCGGAGCGCCCTCAGCGCGATATCGGTATTCGCCGGAGACCGGCAACAACGGGCCGACACGGCACAGTGGCTCAAGGAGCAACATCGCGCGGTCCGTGGCACCGGTGTCGGCGAGTACGAAGGAATCCGTTACAGCGCGTTGGATCCCGAGCTGTGGATCTGGATCGCGGCCAGCGCCATCAACGCCACCATGGAGGCCTTTCCCCACTGCACGGGCTACACGCTGACCGCAACGGAGAAAGAGGCCGCGTATCAGTACCAGCGGTATCTACTCAAGGACCTGGAATTGCCCAGCGCCAAAGGTAAATTCCCCCCGACGTATGCCGCCTTCACCGACTACTACGACGACATGGTGGAGAACAGATTGCAGTCCAATGGTTTCCTGCGGGACCAATTCGCCGGATTGATGCGTCTACCGCTGCCGACGCTGCTACTGCCCACCGCCTTGCGTCCCGCCCTGTTTCCACTCTGGCTCGCGATTCGCCCGATAGCGGGCCGGGTGATCCAGGTGTGCTCCGCCACGGCGATGCATCCGCAGATACGCGAGATGATCGGGTTCGAGCTCAAACGCCGCCATACACTCGAATTCGCGCTGTACACCCGGGTGCTGCAGTTGGTATGGCGCGTGACGCCGGAACGACTGCTCATAGAACCCATGCTGTACAACACCATTCGAATCGACAACGCTCGGGCACAACTCGATGGTTCACCTGCCGCCCAACGCAGGTATGACAAATTGGCCCGATCCTTGACGCGCCGCAATGCGCGCTTGGCGAACTTCTACCACGGCTATCGCCTCGACAGCTTCGCCGCTCCGGAACGGCCGACAGGAGCCTGCCCGTTCGGGTGAACAGCTAACTACCCGCCGCTCGAACCGAAGACGCTACGGACGTGCTGGGCTCCGGCGTCAGGCCGGGCAGCGGGATCCGCGCTGCCTGCGGCACACCCAGGCGGCCCGCCAGCCAGGGCAATGCGGCGTCGAAAGCTTGTGCGGCGAAAGGCCAGTCATGCCTTCCGGGCTGCGCGGAGACGGCGCAGCGGATGCCATGGGCACTGGCCAACCCACACAACGCATTGGCCGCGATGTCTTGCCCCTCCGGGTTGGCGATTCCGTCATGCGGACCGTCGCTGACAGATCCGATGCCGGCGGCCGTCAGTAACCTGTGCTTCATGCCACCGGGGATGTCGAACCACCCGGCGAGCGAGCCGTACCGCCCGTGGTGATTGATCACGGTCGCCGGATCGAATCGGGACCACGCGGCCTCATCACCGCCGAACAGCGTTGCAATCGTGTGCTTTTGGTCGCCGGTGTTGGGGCTGGCGTCACCGGCAATGTCAACGAACGCACTGAAGGTCTCGGGGTGCATCACCGTCAAGTCGAGTGCGCAGGTGCCGCCCATCGACCATCCGGCCACTCCCCACTGGCTCCTGTCATCACCTACCCGAAAGTTCGAGGTCACGTACGGCACCACGTCGTTGACGAGATGGTCGGCGGCATTGCCACGACGACCGTTCACGCACTCGGTGTCGTTGTTGAACGCCCCGGTGGCATCCGCGAACACCAGCACCGGCGCGTATCCACCGTGCCCGGCGGCGAAGTCGTCGGCGGCCTGTGTGGCGTGGCCCGCCCATATCCAGTCCGCGGGAGTGTTCAGCGCCGACCCGATCATCAATACCGCTGGAAGCCGGGGCGCAGGGTTGCGCCCGAACCATGCGGGCGGCAGGTAGACCAACTCGGTGCGGTGCCGGAATCCGGAGGCATCGGCCGGAATCGTCACCGGCGTAACGACTCCCGACGGCGGCTGCACACCGGCGATCTGCATGGCCAACACCGTGCCTCGATCAACCTCGCCGGGGACCGGAGCCAACACGAGCCGGGCCCACGCCGAATGCACGGTGGGCAAATAGCCGATCCATACATTTATCGATAGCCCGGCACATATCACGCACAGCGGTATCGCAAGGACCGTCAGCGACCGGCGCCACCACCGCACCCCGCGCCAATCGGCCCCCGTCAGCCCGGCCGACAGCCCGATGCCGGCGATCCAGAGCCACAGCCACGGCGGCGCCGGTTCACCGGCGACACCCAGTGCGTCGAGATACCAGTACGCGACGGCGGCCAGCACCACACCCATGGCGAGTCCTGCGATGACGGGCATCAACCGAGATCTGCGGTACACCGCGTAGCTCAGCACGGCCGCGGTGCCGACCTGAGCAAGCATCGGCAACCAGCCGTGAATCAACGACAGCTGCCCAATGTAATGACGCATCCGGCACCTAAACGTCGACGGGCGAGGCAGATTCGCCACCGGCCGCGGTAAACGCGTCCAGCGCGCGTACCAGGCCACGGCGTTCTCGGGCGGGCATCCGCGCCGCGATCTCGGCGATCTCGGCACGGCGCTGCGCCATGACCTCTCGCACCACACCCTCGCCATGCGCGGTCAGTTCTGCCACCAGCTCGCGACGCGACCGCGGATGTGGGCGGCGATCGATCAGACCGGCACTGACCAATCGATCCACCATCCGCCCCGTCGTCGAGGGCTGTACCCCCAGCGACTGCGCGAGGGTCGCCAGGTTGATGGGCCCCTCATTGAACAAGATCACCAGTGTGCGGAACTGAGGAAAGGTGATGGTCTCGTCAACCTGCGCGATCGAGCGCGCGGAAATCGCCAGCAGCAGCCGTGACGCGACTAGCAGCGAATCTGCAAGCGCATCAAGCGATTCGTCGAGGTCGACATCGTCAACGGTCACTTGTTTCCCCTTCGAATCCGTGACAGGCCGTATCGAGATCTCACCATACCTAGTGGCAACTATTGCAGAGTGCTACTGTTTGTGGCGCGCCGCGTAAGCAGCGACCATGGGATGCGCGGCCCGTAGGGAACGCTGGCGGACTCACCCGGTAGCGACGGATCATTCCGCCAGCGTTTCCCGTGCGCGCACGTGGCCGTGCCCACGCATGTTCGGGCCCCTGCGCGCAGACCGAGTAGAGTCCTACCTCGGCGCCGGACCGGATTGCGTAACCACCCGCTGGCGGCCCCCGCCCTCGTAGCTCAGGGGATAGAGCACGGCTCTCCTAAAGCCGGTGTCGCAGGTTCGAATCCTGCCGAGGGCACTTTTACGCAGCGCTCATGCACTCGACGGATCCGGTGAAAGCGTGACACCAGCGGGATATCCCGCACGGGTCCTGACCGGGTTGCCACCGCAGCCCTTCGTCCCCGACCGTCGTCAGTACGCGCCCTCGCTGCGCACCACCGCGCCGACGGTCCGGGAGATGATCCGGATATCCAGGCCCATGGACCAGTTGTCGACATAGGAGATGTCGTGACGGATGGACTCGTCAACCGATAGGTCGTTGCGCCCGCTCACCTGCCACTGGCCCGTGACACCGGGCTTCACCAGGAGCCGCCGCCGCATGGTGTCGTCGTAGGCGTCGACTTCCCGCTGCACCTGCGGACGAGGCCCGACGACGCTCATGTCGCCGAACAGCACGTTGAAGAACTGCGGCAGCTCGTCGAGGCTGTACTTGCGGATGAAGGCCCCGACCGGGGTCACCCGCGGGTCCTCCTTCGCCTTGAAGAAGACGGGCGTGCTGCCTGCCGAATCGATCATGCCGGCGGTCTGCAGGTCCGCACCGGTGTACATGCTGCGGAACTTGATCATGCGAAACGGCACGCCGTCCAAGCCGATTCGTTCGGACACATAGAACACCGGGCCCGTGCTGGTGAGCTTGATGGCCGCGGCGATGGCGAGCATCACCGGCGCAGTGGCCAGGATCGCCGCGGTGGCGAACACCATGTCAAAGGCTTCCTTGGACATCGACCGCGCCCGCCGATACCCCGGGGCCAACATCTCGAGCATGTGCACTCGCTCAAGGCCCCGATCGGCCGTCGTCACGGCGGTCTCATCGACGTCGCCCGGCGAGACGGCGAGCTCGATTCCCAGATCCCCCAGATCGGAGGCAAGGCCGACAAGTTCCTTACGTCCCAGCTCGTTGGTCATCGCGACGGCGACGATCTGCGCCGATGTGCGCTGCGCCGCCTCAATCACGTTCCGGTCATCACCGACGACGGGAACACGACGGTCGCCAACCTCGATTTCCGTTGCACCGTAACGCGTATCGGTCGCGGGAGTGCATGCACCCACCACCTCGAATCCACTGTCCCGATGACGATCGAACGCGGTCACCATCTCCCGGACGGCATCGTGATCACCGGCCAGTAGCACCGAGGTTCGAGCCTCCGAACCCCAGACACGGCGCAGCACGTGCCGGGCAATGAAAATGCCCACCAGCCCGAGCGGTATCTCGATGATGAGATGGCGGATGTCGATCAGCTCGATGCGTGAAATCAGATAAGTCAGCAGCACGATGGTGAATAACTGGAAGGTGACGCCCACCACCGTCTGCCATTCCTGGAGCACCGCCCGCAGGGCCTTGCCCGGCCCCACAGTGTGCAACGACAGCGCCGCAAACCACACAACAGCTATCACCGCATCCGTGGCCACATACCAGCCACCGAGGTCCTGCCGCCCCGACAGCAGGTGGTGCGCCAGCTGGTAGGACAGCAGCGAGGTGAGAACGATGGCCACCAAATCGGCCGCCGGCGCCCATCGTCGATGCAGGTAGAACAGCCCGCCTGGACGCTTTTCTACCCTCTGTTGAATTTCGTCATTAACGACGCTCTTGATAACCATAAGTGCACTTCACCTGTTCGTTCATATCGGTGATACGTATGGACGATTTCGGCAATAGAACCCGACCCAATTACACGCTTACGTTTCCATAGCGATTCGAATCGTGCCACGTGATGGGGATCACGTTCAATCGAAAGTACGGTGAAAGTTTCATTGGAGGTAAATAAGAATCATCTAACAAACATCTGACCGGGCCAGGCTTTGCTAATAACCCAACCAATCACGTATCGCTCACTAGCAAATAACAATTTGGTAACATAACCAGCTCAGTAGATATACAAGCAAATACTGATACGCCCAAAACTACCGACGGTAGCGTCGTTTCGCACCCATCGTGGTCTCCGTTGCGGGCAAAAGCCCCGCAGGGCGAAATTAGTATGCGCAATAGCTAGATCCGTGTCGCCTGCGGTTGCGCATGACTCGCCGGTGTTGCAGGCTGAGTATGGGTCGGCTTGCAGGCGGCATGAATGAGCGTGCGTCAAATACAACCGCACGCCGGATTTCGCCCGCGAGCGGTATCGCGCTACTCGCGATATGAAATGCGGCCCGCATTGGCACATATGAGTAGACACCGCCCATCACCAAGGCCGCGTCGGCTGCTCGGGTGGGTGGGCTGAACGATGAACAAACATGAGACATGGGGTCGGGGCCCGGAGCAGAAGACCCAGCAGCGGATAGCTCCCGACGTCGGAACGGTGCACCAGATGCCACGTATCGACAGACATCTCAGCTACCGGGTGGAGGCTTGATTTGGCGCCCATCAGAGTGCACATGACCGGGTCGGAATGGTTCTCCTCATTGCCCGGAGGGCTCAACAGATACTTCACCGATCTGTTCACCGCCTTGCGCACCCGCGGCGACATTGAATTATCGGCCGCGGCCTTCGGGGTTCCCTCCGACGGCGGATCGTCCTGGGGTGGCACCGGCGGATCCACCAGGTCTCGGGTCCTCGCCGCGTTCAACGATCGGTCGGGGCTCCAACAACCGGGCATCCTCGACCGCCACTTCTGTCTCTACGGGCCCGCGGCCATCGGGTGGGGTACCCGGAGCCGGCTAGTCGTACATTTCCACGGGCCGTGGGCGGCGGAAAGCAGATTCGCGGGAGCCGGGCCGCTGCGGGCACGCGCCAAGTACGTCGTCGAACGTCTCCGCTATGCCGGGGCCGAGCGAGTCATCGTGCTGTCGGATCGCTTCCGGGATGTGCTCGTCGAGGACTACCGGATACCCACCGATCGCATCGAGGTCATCCCTCCCGGCGTCGACCTGGACAGATTCGGCGTACTCCCACGATTGGACGCCCCCACCGGCCGACGAACGGTGCTGTGCGTGCGCAGACTCGAGCACCGCATGGGTATTCACCGCCTCATCGAATCGTGGCCTACGGTCGTGTCCGCGCACCCAGACGCCTGTCTGATGATCGTGGGCACGGGCACCGCCGAGAAAGACCTACGGGCCCAGGTAGCCGCTGCCGGTCTGGACGACAGTGTCCACTTCACCGGGCGCGTCGACGACCTGACCCTGACCCAGCTCTACACACTCGCGGATTTCACCGTGGTGCCGTCGGTAGCCCTGGAAGGCTTCGGACTGATCGCACTCGAATCCCTGGCCACCGGCCGCCCCGCTGTCGTCACCGACTGCGGCGGCCTGCCCGACGCGGTGCGTGGCCTGGATTCCTCGTTGATCGTGCCCGCCGACAACGCCGAAGCGCTTGCCGCACGCCTTGTCTCGGCACTCGATGGCGCACTCCCCGATCCGGCGCAATGCCGCCAACATGCCGAATCGTTCTCCTGGGCTGCTGCCGCCCAACGCCACCATGCCGTGTACGCGGAGCTGAGCGCATGATCCGGGCGACATTCGTAGCACACACCGCGGCACCCTCGGGCGCCGAGCTCGCGACACTGCGGCTGCTGTCGGCGGTACGCAACTCATCGACCGGGCTCATCCTTGAACCGTCGGTGGTCTACACCGAGGACGGGCCGATGGTGAACGCGATGAAGTCACAAGGCATCTCAACTTCGGTGTTGGCCAACACCTTCGACAGCCGAAGCGTCACCATCCGGGGCTCCGGCTGGTTGCGCCGCTTGGCGGGGGCGACCTCGCTGGTTCGCGTCGGCTGGTCTCTCGGCGCCGCTGTACGCGAGCACGGGGCCGACGTGCTCGTCGCCGGCAGTACCAAGGCCCTCATCATGTCCGCCGTGGCGGCCAAGCGAGCACGAATCCCCCTGATCTGGCATGTGCACGATCGGATATCGGCCGAATACTTCGGTGCCGCCTTGGCATTCCTCATTCGCATACTGGGCAAGCTGGTCGCCGACGGGTACATCGCGAACAGCCGGTCCACCGAAAGCTCGCTTCGGCCTGGACGCCTTCCGGGCGTGATCGCCTACCCGGGACTGGATTTTCAGCACACCCCGGCCGTGGAGCACGCACCGCAGCGACCTGCCGCGGAGACGGTGATCGCCGTCGTTGGCAGGCTCACGCAGTGGAAAGGACAAGACGTATTCCTGCGCGCACTGGCCAACACGAGAGTCCGACCGCAGCGGGTGTATCTGGTCGGCGGCACCTTCTTCGGTGAGGAGTCCTTTCGTACCGAATTGGAGGACCTGGCCAGCGAGCTGCAGCTGCCGGTGACGTTCACCGGACATCTCGACGATCCCACGGACATCCTGTCCATCGCCGATATCCTCGTGCACTGCTCCGTGATCGCCGAACCCTTCGGGCAGGTGGTCGTCGAGGGGCTTCGTGCAGGCTGCGCGGTCATCGCCACCCAGCCCGGCGGCCCCGCCGAAACCATTGAGTCGGGTGTACACGGACTACTGGTGCGGGCCGGCGACACCGGCCAACTGACCGACGCCCTTGACCACCTCATCGAAGACCGTGACCTTCGAATCCGTTTGGCGCAGGCCGGGCGGGACCGCGCGCGGCGCTTCGACATCGCCGACTCGGCGCAGACGGTGGGGACGTTCCTCTCCGACATGCTGGCCCGGCGCTCAACCACGCCACTGGCAGGGCGCCGTGTCTAACGAACCTCGAAGTAGCACCACGCTGCCCCGGGCCCTGCGGCTGGCCCGCGATTTCGGGGCGGTCGTCTTCGGAAAGTACGGGCAGTATCTGGTCACCTTCGCGACGGTGCCACTGCTCGCGCGGGTGCTCGGCCCGGCGGGCATGGGGCTGCTGGCGGTCGGAATGGCCGCCTATTTCTTCGGCTCGATAGTCGTCGACTTGGGTATGACACCGTTTCTCGCCGCCCGCGTGCCCGAACTGCGCAATACCCCGGCCGAGCTTCAGCAGGTTCGCACCGACTACCTCACCGTGAGACTGATGACCCTCGGAGTCCTCGGCGCCGCACTCGGCGCCGGTTGGATCGCCGGGGTGCCTCCGTACGTGCACATGATTCTGCTGGGGCTCTTCACCGGTGGGTTCTGGGCCGCCTCCGACGACTGGCTCCTGATCGGGCAGGGACGCTTTATCGCATCGGCGATATACCAAGGTTCGGGGCGCATCACCTACCTGCTTCTGCTCGTCGTACTGCTTCCGCACTCCCCCCATGCGGCGACCGCCATCCTCTGTCTGCTGGGCTCCTCGATCCTCACGGTCGCAGGAACCTGGTGGGACAGCCTGCGGACATTCGGTTCGCTGTGTCGTCCGTACGCGCCAGGCCAAATCCTGCGCAGCAGTTGGCCGATCGTTACCTCACGACTGCTGACCACCGGCTACGGCCAGGGGGCGCCCGCCATCTACTCGGCAATGCTGGACGCGGTGTCCCTGGGACTGTTCTCGGCCAGCGACCGCCTGGTCAGGGCGATGCAGTCGCTCTTGGACATGATCGGGTTGGTTCTGTTGCCGCGGATGGCGAAACGCAGTGGCCATGAGCACTTCTGGCGCAGCGGTTTTCAGGGCTTGCGGGGCGCCGTCGCGGTGGCCGTGCTTGCCGCGACACTACTGTGGGTGCTGGCTACCCCAATTGTCCACCTCATCTTCGGCAGTGAATTCCTCGGAGCCGTTGGCCTTTTGCGTGCCGAACTACTCATTCTTCCGGCGAGCACCATCAGCTCATACATCAGTACCGCGCTCCTACCCGTCCGCCAAGACACCCACGGCGTTCTCATCGCCGCGGTGGTCGGCACCACGGCAGCGATGGCCGGGCTGCTCGCCGCCTCGTGGACCCATTCGGTGTGGGCCCTCACGGGCGGTGTCATTGGCGCTGAATTCTGTGTGGCGCTGTGGTATTTGGCTCGGGTACGGCACCTTTCCGGGCGCGAGCGGGGCGCGGCGGCCACCGCTGAAACCGCGCAGGAAGAGGCTGCGCGATGAAGATACTTTTTATCGGCGATGACTGGGTGGGCAGCAACGCACGCTCCATGGCCGACGGATTTCGGCAGGCCGGTCATGAGGTGATCGTGGTCGACACCACCCCGGTCACCCTGCCCACCAGATTGTCACCGGCGTGGGTGTATTCGAAGGCGATGCGCCGCCGTGCGCCGTGGCTGCAGGAATCGGCGCACCGGCAGATCGAACACATTGCCCAGGAATTCGGTCCCGACATGCTGTTTGGATTCAAGTCGATCCATCTGGACCAGGCTCGTCTCCTTCAGGTGCCCGCGGCCGTCCGGGTGCACTACAGCCCGGACGATGTCGGCAATCCCTACAACACGACACCCGACTACCTGGCGCAGGAGGGCAGTTGGGATCTTGTGGTGACCACCAAACGACACAACGTGCCCGAGCTCCTGGAACGCGGCGCGCGGCGCGTGAAGTTCGTACACAGCGCCTATGACCCGGCGTGGCACCGGCCCTGCGCCAAACGTGTGGCGCGGCAATATCTGGTGGGATTCATCGGAGCCCGGCGTCCAGACCGCTCGGCCCTGATGACCCGCCTCGGCGGCGAGCATGGACAGGACCTGCTTGTCCGCGGCCCGGGCTGGCGGCGCGTGCCGGCCCTGCGCGCCACCGGAGCCACGATCGGCGGCGCCGTCTATGGCGACCATTTCGCGACCGCCGTCGCGTCGGTGACCGCGAACCTGGTACTGCTCAACTCCGATAATCGCGACACCCACACCTGCCGCACCTTCGAAATCCCCGCGTGTGGAGGTCTATTCGTGGGGGAACGCACCGATGAACACAGTGAGCTCCTCAACGAAGGAACCGAATGCCTGCTGTTCTCCGACGAGGCAGAACTTCGCGAAGTGCTGCACTGGTGTGCCCGCCATCCCGCACAGGCCGCCAAGATCGCGGAGGCCGGCCATGCTCGGGTGACCCAGGACGCACACCGCTACGTCGACCGGGCCAGGGAGATCATCGATGAGCTTCAGTGACGCGAAGGAGACACCTGTTACCGAGGACTCGCCCGTCGCGCCCAGCCCGGAACCCAAACCGCGGCGGCGACGGATTCTGTTGGTGTGCATCACCGTCACGGTCCTGCTCGCCGGTTTCATCACCGCAGGGTGGCGGGTGTACATGAATCCGCAGACCGACCCGTTGCGACCGGCCGACGCCATCGTCGTCCTGGGCGGCACCCCGTACGAGCGTTTCGATGTCGGCCTGGACCTGGCTAAACGGGGGTATGCACCGTACCTGTTGATCTCGCAGTCGACCGGCGCCGACGACCGCAACATGGACAAATACTGCAAGGGCCATTTCACGTTCACGGTGAGCTGTTTCATCCCAGATCCGTGGACCACTGAGGGCGAGGCGCAGGAAATACGTTCCAAGGCACAGGAATTAGGTTGGCATCACATCATCGTGATCACTTTCACCCCGCATGTTTCGCGAGCTCGTTACATCGTCGGAAAGTGCTTCGACGGGGAACTCACCATGGTCGCCAGTCCCGCACCTTCCGGCGTTGCCTTCTGGTCGTGGATGTTCATCCGCCAGTCCGGCAGCTACGTCAAGGCCTTCCTGACCCTCGGATGCTGAGGAGCATGTTATGAGCACATCGCGTGTCGCCATCGTCCACGAACGTTTCACCGAGTTCGGCGGCTCGGAGCTGGTGGTCGCCGAGTTCATGAAGACCTGGCCGCAGGCCAAGGTCTTCGCTCCCATCACCGAACCGCATTGCCGCCGGCAGGTGATGCATGCCGCAGGCCGAACCGAAGGCGCACCGCACGAACCCATTTCCGGAACCTGGCTGGACGACGCGTATGCCCTCACCGGACGCAGGTCGCACGCACCACTGCTGCCCCTGGTACCCGGCGCCCTCGGGAAGCTTCCGCTTGGCGACGACGTCGACGCGGTGCTGATCAGCCATCACTCGTTCGCGACCCAGGCAGCCTTCGCCACCGAAGCCCCCGTTGTCGCATACGTGCACAGTCCCGCCCGCTGGGCCTGGGATCGCACCTTCCGCGACCACGAGATGGCAAGTCGAGCGGGCCGGATCGCCCTGTCCGCGTTGGGTAAGCTCGCACGCCGCGGCGAGCTGCGCGCCGCACCGCGCCTGTCGCACGTCATCGCGAACTCACACGCCGTGGCCGAGCGGATACGTGACTGGTGGGGACTGCCGTCGACGGTGATCAGCCCACCGGTGCGTATCGACCGCTTCTCGCCCGACCCATCGATCCGGCGCGAGGACTTCTATCTGTGCGCGGGCAGACTGGTGCCTTACAAGCGTGCGGACCTTGCCATCCGGGCCGCGCAGCGGGCCAACTGCCGCCTGGTGGTGTTGGGGGAAGGACGGTTCCGTGAACACCTTGAAGACATCGCGGGGCCCGAGACCACGTTCCTGGGCGCCGCCTCCGACGACGTGCTCCTGGACATGTACCGGCGGTGCCGCGCCCTGCTGATGCCGGGAGTAGAGGACTTCGGCATCGTCCCGGTCGAGGCGATGGCATGCGGGACACCGGTTCTCGCACTGGGCGAGGGCGGCGCCCTGGACACGGTGACACCCGGAATCACCGGTGAGCACATGCGGGCCGGCCCCGATGACGCGGTTGTGGAACAGCTGGCCGCGCTGATGCGTGACTTCGACCCGGCCGACTACGACGCCGGCACAATCCGGGCACGAGCGTGCGAGTTCTCGCCCGAGGCATTTCGTGCCCGGATCGCCGAAACCGTGCAGGGTGCCGTGCGCGCCTAGTCGCCGGCTGAGTGCTTGCCTCCACCGGCACCGGATCCGCCATGCGAACCCGAACCATCCGAACCACCACCGGCATTCGATCCGCTCGAGCCGCCACCGGACGCATCAGGGGCACGGTGCTTGCCACCAGACTCGCTGGGGGTCTTGACCTTCACTTTGTTCGGGCTGCCGGCCGAGCCATCCTCGTGATGCTTACCGGAGTCACTGTCCTTGGCCTTGGCGTCCTTGGTCCCCTCGGCGGCAGCCGCTGACGTGCCGCCGCCGGTCACCGCCGAGGTGGCCGATTCAGCGGTGTTGGTGATGGTCGAGGTGATCGCGCCCCTGGTCTGTTTGATGGAGCCCGTCGCCGAATCCTTGAGCGCCTGGGTGGCCTTGTCGACCTTGTCCTGCAGTTTCTCCTTGACCACCGGCTTGGCGGGTTTGTCTGCCTCCTTCGCGTCTTTCACCTCGGCCTTGGGCGCTTCCTTGGCGACATTCTTGACGGGTTCCGCAGCGGGCGAAGTCGCGGTCTCGCCGACCGACACCACGCTCTGTTCCGGCACGGTAGGTGCCGATACGGAAAGTGTTGTGGACGTGACCTTCTCGACGATCCTCTCCTTGGTGGCGACAAGATTCGAGGTGATGTCCGGCTTCGGAGCTTCGAGCTGCTTGACCTCGGGCGCGGCCGGGCCGGTCGGCTCCTTCGCCGCCGGTGCGGGAGCCGCAACGTGCTCGGCTGCCGGCGCTTGGATATCCGCCGCCGCCAACGCCTTGGGCACGGGAGACGAGAGAGGGGCGGCACCGATCAATCCGCCGAGCTGTGTCATGACATCCTTGTAGAACTTCGAGGCTTGCAAGGTGTTCGACGCCGCACCGTTGAACAGGTTGCCGTACTGCTGCGTGAGCAGATCGGAAATCGGCGTCAGGGCAGGGGTGACCAAGCCCTTGTACAGCGGAGTAAGGGCCTTGGCGAGTTCCACAGTGGGGTCAGGGATTCCGAGCGCGGTGCTGATCAAGCCGGAGACCGTGATCAGCTGAGTGGGCACTACGGCGCCGGTCGGAATCAGGTTCGGCGGGATGACACCGAGCGGCGTGTTGGCCCCCGGCGCCGTGCCCAGTTGGAAGCTGGGCATCAGCCCCACCCCGAAAAGCGACGGCAAGGTGAAACCCGCGCCCTCGGTCCCGAAATTAAAGCCGCCCAGGGAGTAGACGAGCGGCACCGGCAGCGCCCCGCTGAACGGAGTCTGCAGCACCATCACGTTCTGACCATTGTTGACATTGAATCCGTTGGTACCGAGGTAATTTCCCGTCGTCACATTCAGATTCGTCATGCCGAGGCCGAGCACCGGAATCGAGAAGTTGGAGAGCGTCGTACCGATCGGCGAATAGATACCGTTCTGCGTCGGGATCAGCACGTGCGCGTTGAACTGGCCGGCCTGCCCGAGCCCCAGCGGCGCCGTGATGCCATTGGCCCACATCGGGATGGACAGCACGGTCTGCGGAACATTTACCGCACCACCGTCAACGATCAGGGTGGGCGCCGTAGCCCACCACCCCGTCTCCATGCCCAAGGGGAATGTGTAGTTCCCCGCCCCCATCGGGACCCACGCCGTGACATTGGGCAGTGTGCCGTCGGGCAAGATCCGTACCGAGTCGGGCAGGATGCCTAGTGGGTCCAGCGCGGCCGGAATCTTGATGTTGAGCCCGCTCGGCGTCTGCACGAACGTGTTCATGATGGTCGTCAGACCACTGGCCTGCAGCAGCGGCCAGTTGTAGCCCGCCGTGAATGTGTCCTGTTCTGCGATCAGGCCATCGACGATGTCGCTCAGGGGTGGGAGCTGGTTGACGATGGGCCCAATAACCGGATTGTTGAACACCCCGTCCAGCGCGTTGGCAAGACCGTTGAGGACACTCGCGCCGGGGATGGTGGTGGGCAGCGGAAGGTCTACAAATCCCTGCCCCGGGATCTTGATCGCCGGGATGACGCCCGGCACGGCCGTCGGGAGCGGCGTACTGGCGAGGTTCCGCAACACATCGGGCAGATCGCCGATCTTGGTCAGATTTGAGTGGGTCAGGCTCGTCCCGAAGGTCGGGAGCAGCCCTCCGGAACCCTGGGCGAGCGGATTCCAGACCCCGCCGGCCGCCGTGCCGATCGCATTAGTGCCGGATAAGTAGTTATTGAGCGCGTTCTTATAGTCGGTGACCGCGCCCTTGTAGTCCGGCGCCGCCGCCGCTGCCTGCGCGGTCGGGCCGACAAAAGCCAAGCTAGCCGTCGCGGCGACCGCCCCGGCAGCAGTCACAGTGCGTTGGACGACGACCTTTTTGGATGACTTTCGATGTCGCTTGGACAAGACGGCAACCTCTCCTTTGAGGGAATCCAGAAACGTGAGCAGCACTGTAAACGTGTGACTCAGCTCATAGTCGTCATTTGAAAATCGTGTCTACCAGCGATTTGTCTGGTAACACCACGTGCCCAGACTTGCGTTGGTCGCTAAATTCCGGCCGAGCGCCAGCCGTACTCACGCAAAGTGGTTGATGAAAGTTTGCTAGAAGCGTCAACAAGCGTTTACGTCGAGCAACCGGCCGGCCAAGGCAAACACGCGAACAGCCAGGACAACGGGGTACTACAAGCCCAGTAGACGACCGTCAATTTACGTTCACAGGTGAATCCATTTTGGCGTTTTGGGTGCATCCAGGAACCGAATAGCCCATGATGTCCGAGACGTACTCGTAGATTGCTGGGATTTGTGTTCCAGGTCACACAGGGAGCTGTATTGATCGCCGTAGCCGCAACCCCTCCGAGCTGCGTCTGTGTGGGTCACCTGCGATGACGACACAAGACGAACGCCGCGCTACCAATGATGGCGTCGCGGCGATCCAGGACTGGACCACCGGGTACGTCAAACGTCACCCTCTGGAATCACTCAAGACAGTCGGCGAGCAGTTCATGCTCGGCGTGCGCACCATCCAATGGTTCTTCGTCGATCTGTTCACCGGAAACTTCCAGTGGCAGGAATTCGTGCGGCAGGGCGCCTTCCAGGCAGGCACTGCCGTCGTCCCGGTCATTCTGGTCACGCTGCCCATCGGCGTCACACTCTCGATCCAGTTCGCCCTGCTTGCGGGCCAGGTCGGTGCGACCTCGCTGGCAGGCGCCGCCATCATGATCGGCATCGCGCTGACCGGTGTCGTCTGCTTCGTCGGCTTCCTCGGCGCATACCTATTCAATGTGTATTGGCAGAACGGCGCCCCGGGCAGCTTCGTCACCACCTTCTCTGCCTTCGCCACCCCCGGCGACATGATCCTGGCCCTGATCAAGGCCGTCATCTACGGCGCGATCGTGGCGGTGGTGGCCTGCCAGAAGGGTCTGTCCACCAAGGGCGGCCCGATCGGCGTCGCCAACTCCGTCAACGCGGCCGTCGTCGAATCGATCCTGCTGCTGATGACGGTGAACCTGGCCATCAGCCAGCTGTACATCATGATGTTCCCGCGGACGGGGCTGTGACGTGACCGCATCAACTTATGTACCCCCGATTGCACGGCCCTTCGTCGGCATCTACAACAGGGTCCAGAAACCGGTCACCCGGCTGGGCCACATGGTCGCGTTCTTCTTCCGGGCCATCGCCGGTGTTCCGATCGTGTTGCGCCACTACTGGAAAGAGTTCCTGCGGCACCTCTCCGATATCGCGTGGGGCAACGGCTCGCTCGTCGTGGGTGGCGGTACCGCCGGCGTCATGATCGTCCTCGGCGTCATCGCCGGTGGACTGGTGGCCATCGAGGGCTACAACTTCCTTGACCTGCTGGGCCTCGGACCGGCGACGGGCATCATCTCATCGCTGGTGAACACCCGCGAGCTGGCTCCGATCATGGCCGCGATCGCGTTCGCCACCCAGGCCGGCTGCCGCTTCACCGCCCAGCTCGGCGCCATGCGCATCTCCGAGGAGATCGACGCCATGGACTCCATCGCCATCCGGCCCATCCCCTATCTGGTGACCACACGGCTCATGGCCGCGATTGTCGTCACCATTCCGCTCTACGTCGCGTGCCTGGCCGTCAGCTACCTTTCCTGCCAGGTCATGGTGGGAATCATGAGCGGTGGATCGATCGGCTCATACCTGCATTACTTCGGTATCGGCGTCAGCGGAATCGACATCGTCTACTCGGTGATCAAGGCGATCATCTTCGTCTGGATCGCCTCGACCATCCAGTGCTACTACGGCTTCTACGCCAGCGGTGGCCCCGAGGGTGTGGGTGTTGCTGCCGGACATGCGATGCGTGCCGCCATCACCCTGGTGATCATCATCAACATGCTGCTCACCATGGCCCTCTGGAGCGTGGACGCCGGCGCCAGGCTGGGCGGCTAAATGGCGTCGAATTCCTTTGAGACAGACGGTCGTGGCCCCTCTGAGCGACTCCTGTTGGGTACCGGTGCCGCCATGATCGTGGTGGCCGCACTGGTCACCGGGCTCATGCTGCTGAAATCCACCGGTCGTCTCAACGACTTCGTGCGCGTAGTTGCCGACCTCAACAATGTGGGTGACGGCCTGCCGCAGAAGTCCGACGTGAAGTATCACGGCGTTCTCGTCGGCGAGGTCGATGGAGTCACCCCCGCCTCCAACGGTCAGCCCAACTTCGTACACATCAACCTCAAGCCGCAGTACGCCAAATCCATTCCCAGCACCGCCACTGCCCGCGTAGTTCCGAGCAACGTCTTCGCGGTCTCCTCGGTGCAGCTGGTGGATCGCGGTCCGGGCGCTCCCATTCGTGCGGGTGCGCATATCGCCGAGGACACCCAACTGCCGACCGTGCTGTTCCAGACCACGGTGAGCAAGCTGCGCGACGTTCTGGTCGCCACGGGCCGCGGCCGAGACGACCACTCCGTCGGCATCCTGGCGGCCGTCGGCGCCGCGACCGACAACCGCCGCGTCAAGCTGCTTACCGGCGGTGCGCAGCTGAATCGCCTTATCGCCCAGCTCAATGACATCGTGGTGACCGACACCGGGCCGTCCACGGTAAAGGCTCTGCTCGATGCCACCGAGGGGCTCAAGCAGACGGCCCCCGAACTGATCGACTCGCTGCACCAGGCCGTCAAGCCGATGCAGACCTTCGTCGAGAAGCGCGAGCAACTGACCAGCCTGATCAACGGCGGCCTCACCACGGTGGGCACCACTCGTCAGGCCTTCGACAACCACACCGATCAGCTGATCGGCATCACCACCGAGCTCACCCCCGTCATCGGCACCTTCGCGAACAACGCGTCCAAGTTCCAGACGATCTTCCAGAAGGCAACACAGCTGGGAAACAAGTGGTTCGAGGAACCATGGAAGCCGGAAGTGGACACTCCCAACATGCGGGTGAATCTGTCCATGACACCCGGCTCCACCTACACCCGCGCGGACTGCCCCCGATACGGGGATCTCAAGGGACCGAGCTGCTTCACCGCTCCCGAGCTCGTGGTGCGGCCCGACCTGCCGGAAACACTGCTGCCGCAGAACTACAAGGTGCCGGCGGATCTGCAGCCGCCGCGCGGGACCGTGGTGGGGCCCAACGGAAACCTCATAGCCGTGGGACCCCCGTATGTCGTACCGCCGGGCGGACCGAACCTGACAGATCCGAACCCGCCTCTGCCGCCGTGGCAGCCGAATCCGTCGCCGCGCGTTCCCGGGACGGCCGATCCCGATCTGCTCGAACCACCGCCGCCCCCGCCCCCGCCGATCCCCGCCGCGCCGGTAGCCCCCGGGGCGCGCGACGGCGGCGGCGCACCGATCGCGCCCGCCTCGTTCGGCGGCACGGTAGGCCCGGTGGGCAGCCAGGTCGAACGTGCTCAGCTCAGTGTCATCACCGATAAGCCGGCCAGCTCCGCCACACAGCTGCTGCTCGGCCCGGTCGTGCGAGGCACCACGGTCTCGCTCGCGAAGGAAGGATCCCCATGAAGTTCCGTGGCCCGTTGATCGCGCTGACCGTCTTCATGGCGGTCGCGCTGGCGTTGACGTGGTTGGTGTACGCCACGCTGCGCCGCGACGTCGCCGGCGGCACCACGTCCTACTCGGCGATCTTCACCGATGTCTACGGCCTGCGCGACGGTGACGACGTGCGCATGGCCGGTGTACGCGTCGGACGCGTCGAGAAGATCGAGCTGGTCAACAACAAGCAAGCCAAGGTCGACTTCGTGGTCCAGAACGACCAGAAGCTCTACGGCAACACCCTGGCCTCGGTGACCTACCAAAACATCGTGGGTCAGCGGTATTTGGGCCTTTCGCTCGGTAAGACGGGCGACACCAATGTGCTTGCCGGCGGATCCACGATTCCGGTCGAACGGACCGACCCGTCCTTCGACGTGACGACGCTGCTCAATGGCTATGAGCCACTGTTCAGCACACTCTCACCCGAGCAGGCCGATAATCTCACCAAAGGTGTCATTCAGTCCCTGCAGGGCGATCAGGCCTCAATCACCTCCCTGGTTGACCAAACCTCAACACTGACAAAGACTTTCGCCGGGCGTGATCAAGTGCTGGGCAATGTGATCACCAGCCTGAGCACCGTGACGGGCAATCTGGCCCAGCAGAACGACAGCCTGGACAAGGCCATCACCAACACCCGGAAAGTGGTGGCGGACTTCGACTCTCGGCGGCCAGAACTGGTCAACTCGGTGGGCTCTCTGGCGCAGACCATGCGGCGTCTGTCGAAGATCACCGATGAGGTCTATCCGTCCCTCGACGAACTCATCACCCGCCAGCCCGGCTTCGCCAAGCACATGGTCCAGATCGAACCGAAGCTGGCGTTCCTCGGCGGCAACCTGCCGCTGCTTCTCAAGGGCCTGGCCCGCATCACCGGTGATGGCGCCTACGGCAATGCCTACATCTGCGATCTGAACATCACCGGCTTCTTCCCCGGGCTCAACGACGTGGTACCGATCATCGTCAACGCGGCCACGCCCGGCAACGTCGCCCAGCACACCCCACGATGCAGGAATTTGGCCAATGGCTGAGCAATCACGATGGCAGAAAATCAAGAGCAGGCCGGTCGAGACCTATAACAAGACCTGGCTGGGGTTCATCGCTATCGCGGTGATCGGCGCCCTGGTGGGCGGAATGCTGCTGGTGAAGGCGATCGGTTTCGGCTACACCACCTACACCGCGGAGTTCGCGCAGGCCGCATCGCTGCGGGCGGGCCAGCCCATCACGGTAGCGGGCATTCCGATGGGAACGGTCACCAGCATGAAGCTGGTCGGCGATCACGTCGAGGCCAAGCTCTCGGTAAGCGATGACGTCAAACTGGGCAAGGACACCAAGGCCGCCATCCGGGTGACCACCATCCTGGGATCGCGGTACCTGGACCTGCAGCCCGAGGGCCCCGGATCGTTGCCCAACAAGACCATCGACCTGGCGCACACGGAAGTCCCCTACGACCTGCAGGCGACTCTCAGGGACGCGACGAACACCTTCGATCAGGTCGACTTCGACAAGGTGGCGCAATCGCTGAGCATCCTGGGCAAGCAGCTCGATGGGCTGCCCGAGGTGGTTCCGCAGGCCATGCAGAATATCCAGACGCTCTCGCAGATCATCGCCGAACGGCGCGATCAGCTCGGCACACTCTTGAAGAGCTCCGAGAAAGTCACCAACACCCTGCGCCACCAGCAGCAGGGCATCGGAACCCTGATCAACCAGGGACAGAACCTGATCGGTGAATTCGTGGTGCGCCGCGGCACCTTTCACGCCATGATGCAGTCGCTGACCAACCTGGTCCAACAACTCAGCAAGATCACCATCAAGGACCGCCCGCAGCTCGATGAGATGCTCAGAACCCTGCACCAACTCACCGACATGCTCGGCCAGCATGACGACCTGCTACGCAACATCCTGCAGATCACACCGGTCACGTTGCGTGGTGTCGCGAACGCCACGGGTACCGGCAACGCCATCGAGTTCAACGCACCCAACGGTCTGGCGGTCGACTCCTGGATGTGCGCAATCAGTGGACGCGCCAAGCAATTCGGCATGATCCAATACTTCAAGGACTGCAAGTGATGAACAGCAAGGGCGCTGGAAAAGGCAGAGCGATAGCCGTCATCGCAACCGTCGCGGCAGTGGCCGCGGCGATCGTGGGCGCGTGCGTCTACTACGTGAAATCGCAGCTGGACCACATCACGCTGACCGCCCAGTTCGACAACGCCTCGGGTCTTTACGAATCGAATGTGGTTGCGGTGCTGGGCATGCCGGTCGGCAAGATCACAAAGATCACGCCGCAATCGGGATATGTCGATGTCGAATTCACCGTCGACAAGGACGTCAAGGTGCCCGTCGACGTGCAGGCTGTCACGCTGTCCACCTCGATCCTGACCGACCGCCAGGTCGAGCTGACCCCTCCCTACCGTGGCGGTCCGACACTCCAGGACGGCGACACCATCGGGCTGGACAAGACCAAGACGCCGGTCGAGTTCGACCGTGTGCTGGGCATGCTCGACAAGTTGTCGGTATCACTCAAGGGCGACGGCAACGGTCAGGGACCGGTCAGCGACATCATCAACGCGGCCGCCGGTGTCGCCGACGGCAATGGCGACAAGATCAAGTCGGGGCTCGACGAGCTGTCGAAGGCACTGCGGCTCAGTTCGGAAGGCGGCGTGACCACCCGCGAGCAGATGACCACCATCATCAAGAACGTCAGTTCGCTCTTCGACGCCGCGGCCGCCAACGACGGGAAGCTGCGCGAATTCTCCACCACCATCCATCAATTGAGCAACATCATCGACGACGAGGCCCTGGGCACCGGCAACACCGGGCGCCAACTCAACGATCTGGTCACGCAAGCCGGCGACCTCCTGGATGCCAACCGCGACCACATCAAACAATCCATACTCAACGGCAACACCGCCCTCAAGACCGTGGTCGACAACCAACGCGAGCTGGCGGAAACTATCGACGTCGCGCCGCTGGCCGTGGAGAACCTGTACAACACGGTGGATCAAGACAACGGTTCTTTTCGCGCACGGTTTCTCACCGACAAGCTGCTGTTCGAGAGCCAGACCGGCAAGGAGATCTGCAACCTGATGGGTCTGCGCCAGCTGGGTTGCAGCACAGGCACGTTGCAGGACTACGGTCCCGACTTCGGCCTCACCTACGTGCTCGACGGGCTCGCGGCGATGGGACAAAAGTGATGGCTATACGTAAGCGGCTGGCGGCCGTGGGCGCCGCGACTGCCATCGCCCTGTCGGGCTGTGCGACCAACGGTCTGGGTGACCTCCCGCTGCCCGCCCCGGGCGTTGGCACCGGCGGCTACCACCTCACGGCGCTGTTCTCGAACATCCTGAACCTGCCCAACAATGCGAAGGTGAAGCTGGCCGGCGCCGACGTCGGCCAGGTCGATGACATGCGAGTGAGCAACTACACCGCCATCACCACGTTGCGCATTCTGGACGGGGTTCGCCTGCCCAAGGGCAGCACCGCCGAGCTGCGTTCGGCGACCCCGCTGGGCGACGTCTTCGTCTCGATCAGGCCCCCCGCGGGTGCACCGTCAGATGGGCCGATCCTCAAGGAGGGCGACACCATCGGCCTGGACGAGACGACGGCCGCCGCGACGGTGGAATCGGTGCTGAGCTCGGCCGCGCTCGTCTCCAACGGCGGAGCGGTGCGCAATCTGACCAATGTCATCAACGGTTTCGGCAAGGCCACCGGCGATCAAGGCCAGGCCTTCGGCGACCTCATCAAAGACTCCAATCGCCTACTGGGAACATTGAATACGCGATCCGCGCAGATCTCGGAGGCACTCACACAGACCGCGCAGCTGGCTGACCAGCTCGACACCAAGAACCAGACCCTGACGGACATCGTGAAGGAAGCCGACCCAGCCACCGAGACTCTCGCGGCCAACACCGCGCAGCTCTCCCAGTTGGTTTTGCAGATCGGCGCCACCACCAAACAATTGGAGAAGTTCCCGTCGATCGCGGGTACCGATACCAGCGGCCATAGCATCATCAAGGACGCGAACACCATCGCCAAGGCGTGGAACGATGTCGCGCAGGACCCAACCGTCGACATCAATGCGCTCAACCGACAATTCGCATCCCTCATCAAGATCACTCCGAGTGACACGATCTCCGTGCGGGTGAGCATTGATCGACTGATACTGGGCTCGATCCCGGATGCGGGTTTCAAGGGTGATGTGGGTTCGCACGGTCCCAAGCGCTACAACTGGGCCCAGCTGGTCGGCTCCTTCAAGTACACGTTGTGGCGGCTGCAGGAACGTGTCGTAGGCAAGGGCGTGTACGGCGAGGACGTCCCGATGCGACCGAGCCCGACCGAGCCGGGCGTGATCGAGCGCGTTCCCGGACCACCGCCGGGCGCCCCGGTGCCCCCGCCACCGGGGCAGGCAGTTCCCGCTGCTGCCCCCGCAGAGACGACAACGCCCACACCGGCGCCCGCTCCTCCACCGGGGCCCGCCCCCGGGCCGGCGGTGATGGGCCAATGATCAACGCCATCGCCAACGGCCTCGTCGGCTCCGTTCGGGCCGCACATCGCAGGAAGATGCTGCTTTCCGGCATCGCGCTGGCAGCCGTGCTACTGATCGCCATCGGCTATCTGACGGTCGGCGCCTTGCGCGTCAGCCCGTTCTCCGGCACCTACCGCGTCAAGGTTCAGCTCCCGGAATCCGGTGGTCTGTTGCCGAATCAGGATGTCGCGCTGCGCGGCGTCAAGATCGGCACGGTCCAGTCGCTGGATATCACCCAACAGGGCGTCGACGCCGTCGCCGAGATCCAGTCGAAGTACAAGATCCCCGTCTCGGCGAAGGTGCGCGTCACCGGTCTCTCGCCGGCCGGTGAGCAGTACATCAACTTCGAGGGCGTCTCGGATCAAGGACCATTCCTCAAGGACGGCGCGGTCATCTCCCAGGGCGCCCAGGTTCCCGTCACGCTGGCCAAGCTGCTCGCCGACGCCGACGGGCTGCTGGCCCAGGTGGACCCCAAGAAGCTCGAGCTCATCAAGAAGGAACTGAGTCTGAGCAAGGAAGGCCCGCGCAAGCTCACCGAGATCATCGATGGCGGCACCTTCCTGCTGAACACCCTCGACTCGGTGCTGCCCGAGACCACCAGCATCCTGCGGTCCAGCCGTGTGGTGCTGACCCTGGCCTCGGACAAGAACTCCGGCATCCAGGCCACCGCGAACGAACTGGGCCGCACACTGCGCGGTATCGACAAGATGCAGAACGGCTACCGCACGCTCGTCGACCGGACCCCCAACACCTTGCACTCGGTGGACAACCTGTTCGATGACAACTCGGACACCATGGTGACCCTATTGGGAAGTCTGGCGACCGCGTCTAAGCTGCTCTATCTGCGCGTTCCCGCGCTCAACGCGCTGTTCCCCAACTATCGCGGTTCGGTCTTCGACGCACTGATGAGCATCATGCACGAGGGCGGCATTTGGGCGACCGCCGATCTGTACCCGCGCTACGTGTGCGATTACCCGACGCCACGACTCCCGGGCTCAGCTGCCGACTACCCCGAACCGTTCTTGTACGCCAACTATTGCGCGGACGAGGACCCGGCCGTGCTGATCCGCGGCGCCAAGAATGCGCCGCGACCAGCAGGGGACGACACCGCGGGGCCGCCCATGGGGGCCGATATGGGCAAGAAGGCCGATCCGACACCGAAGGGCCGGTTCCAGGTACCGACCCCATATGGTGGACCGACATTGCCGATCGAACCCCCACATTGATGCCTGACCTGCGAATCGGATACAAGGAGCTACTACCGTGGTCACCATGACCAAAGAAGACGTCGATTCCACAAACGACGCCGACACGGACACCGCCGACGACAAAGAGACTGTCGACTCTGCCGCCGAGACCGATTCGGAGATTGCCGAGGACGCTGCTTCGACCGATACCGATGCCGCATCAAGCGCTGACTCTGACTCGGAGACTGCTAGTTCGGACGAGGACGGGGATGCCGCCAAGGGGGCGTCGTGGGTTCGCTATGCCGCCTTGGGTGCTGTCGCGGCGATCCTGGTCGGCGCGCTGGTGTTCTCCGGCATCTTCGGCTGGAAGGTCTGGCAACAGCATCAGATCGACGCGGCAGGCGAGCAGGCCCTGGCGGTTGCCATCCCCTATACCGAGACCTTGACGAGCATCGATAGCAACGACATCGACGAGAGCTTCCGCAAGATCCTCAACGGGGCGACCGGCGATCTCAAGAAGGACTTCACCCCGGCCAGCGTGCAGCTGCGGCAATTGCTGCTCGACAACAAGGCCGCCTCGCATGGCAAGGTGGTGAACTCGGCCATCCAGTACAAGTCCACCAACAAGGTGGTGCTGCTGATGATGGTGGACCAGAGCATCACCAACACCCAGCGGCCAGACCCACGGGTCGACAAGAGCCGGATGAAAATCACCATGGAAAAGATCGATGGCCGTTGGCTAGCGAGCAAGCTCGAGTACCTGTAGACCGCCGGAAAGGTAATCATGCGGATTTCTAAACTCTTCGCCGGGCGGGTAGCCCGAGGGGTTGCCGGAACGGTGGTCGCCGCCGCCATGGCGGGCACCGCGCTCGTCGGCGCACCATTGGCGGCGGCGTCGGCGCAGTCCTTCTGCGGTGAGCTCGGCGGCAATTTCGACGGGCTGTACTGCCATACGGTGATCACCTCGCCCCGCAAGGCCGACCGTGACATCAAGGTAGCCATCCCCGGAGATCTCGTCGACAACGGAACCACCGGACCGACCATCCGCGACTACCTGCGCAACCTGTACAACAACTGGAAAGCCAAGGGCGCTGACATGATTCAGGACAGCTATGGCGAAGAGAATTTCCAGGTGTTCCACCATGGCAACGCCATGTCAGTGGTCTTCCACGAGGACTATCACGCTAACGGTCCACAGACGAACAACGCGTACCGCACCTTCACCTGGGATATGTCCACCGGTAAGCGGCTGCAATTGGTGGACATCCTGAAGCCCGGCCTGGGGCTGGATGCCATCACACCGCTGGCCGAGCCTTACCTCCTGGAGGGCTTCGACCGTGCCGCCTGGGCGCACAGCCCGGGCACCTACCCATTCGTCCCCGAACGCTGGACTCCCGACAAGGTGTACTCCGGCGGGTACAAGGCATGGGCCCTCACCCCGGATGAGCTCGTCATTTACATGCCGGATTACCCTGTGGCGCACGACTATCCGATCGACTACACCCCCGGCGCGCAGGTGTGGTCGATGGACGGCGGCACCGTCGAGGCCCACATCCCGATCGGTGCCGTAGCCCCGATTCTGCGTCCCGGATACGGCGGCTAGAAGTACTGCTGAAAATGCCTGCCTACGAGCGACAACGCTTGTAGGCAGGCATTTTTCGTTTCGGCGACCGGAGCGCCGGCTAGTCCACCCGTTCCAGTACGGCACTGGCACCGTGACCGCCTGCTGCGCAAATACCCAGCAGTGCCGTGCCTTTCCCGCTGAGCGCCAGCTCGTTGGCCATCGTGGTGACCATGCGGGCGCCGGTGGCGCCGAACGGATGTCCGATCGACACCGAACCGCCGTGCACGTTGACCTTGTCGATATCGGGAGTGCCGACCGCCTCAGAGCGCCCCAACCGGTCGGTGGCCCACTTCTTGGAGCCCAGTGCCTCCAGCACCGAAAGGGTCTGTGCGGCAAAAGCTTCGTGAATGTCGATGTAGTCGACGTCATCGAGATCGAGTCCCGCCTTCTCGAGCGCACGGGGCATCGAGATCGCCGGTCCGATGAGCACCTCGTCCGCCGGATCCACGCTGACGTAGCTCCAGGAGCGGAAGGCCGCCAACGGCCGCAGGCCGAGCGCCCGGGCTTTCTCCTCACTCATGAGCAGGACCGCCGCGGCACCATCGGTGAGCGGACTGGCGTTACCCGCGGTCACGGTGCCGTCGCGATTGAAGACAGGCTTGAGCGTGGCCAGCTTTTCCACGCTGGTGTTCTCACGGACCAGGCCGTCGCGGGTCACGCCCGCGACGGGAACGACCTCCCGGTCGAATCGTCCCGACGCGATGGCCGCGGCCGCACGGCGGTGCGAGCGGACCGCGAACTCGTCCTGGGCCTGGCGGGTGATGCCGTGAATCTTGGCCATTTTGTCGGCCGATTCCCCCATCACCTCACCGGTGGTGCGCTCCTCGATCTTGGGCCGGCGTGGCAGCAGTCCGGTGAACGGGGCCAGGCTCCATGCGGCGTCGAGGTAATCCTTCGGCTTGGGCTTACCCAGGGCCAACGGGGCGGCCGCGTGAATCAGCTTCTGCGGCAGGTTGACTCCCGCGTTCGAGGTGGAGTCGGAGCCACCGGCGATCATCACGTCGTATTCGCCGCGCTCGATCGCGGCGGCCGCGGTGGTGATGGCTTGCAGACCGGAAGCGCACGCGCGCGTGACGGTGTGGCCTTCGACGCCGTGCCCAAGCTTGAGATCGAGTGCGATCTCGCGGGCGACGTTCGGCGCGCCCGCGGGCAGGATCACCCCACCCCAGACGATCGCCTCGATCTCACTGGAAGAGACCTTGGTGTTGTCCAGCAAGCCGCGCACCGCCTCGTCGGCCAGCGCAATGGTGTCCATGCGGGTGAACTCACCGAAGGCACGAACAAATGGGGTGCGTGCGCCCGCGACAATGACAGCGCGGCGCTTGGCAGATCCGGTCATGGCGGCGAGCTTACTCGCGAGTCAGTTGCCCGTTTACGCGGGTGCCCGGTTCGTAAAGCGCAGCGCCCGCTGCCAGTTCAACCGCCGCGAAAAACCCTGTGGGCCACGGCAGGACCTGTCGCTCGAACCCACCCGACAACAACCGCGTCAACCCCATGCCGAAGCTGGCATACCGCACGGCGGCCCGCAGACCCTTTGATCGCGCGCCGTCGCCGCCCGCCCGCACCAGGGCCAATGCGAAGGCCAAGGGAATACCGCCGTATACGGCGCGGATTTCGGTGCGAGACTCACTGGTAGATGCGGTGCCCCCAAATATCTGCGGCACCCGGGCGGGCTGCGCCAGCGCGAAGATTCCAATACCCGCATAAAGACCTGCCGCTGCGTTGCGCAGCGCTGCGTTGTGGCTCATGGAAACGATGCTGCCAGCGCAGGTGGGTCCTGACACTGCCATTCGGTGCCAGGACCCATCCGATCCATGCCAATCGCTCACCCGACGTTGGTGCAGACGACTCCCGGGTTCTGGCACACCACCCCGGTTTGCCCCGGCGCACTGACGAAGCCTCCGGCGTCGTAGTTCTCCGGGGCCAGGCTCGATGAGGGCGGGTTATAGGTGCCGCCGCAGACGACCCATCGGTTCTGGCACTGCGCGCCGGCGCCGCCGGGCAGGAAGCCCCATCCGGTGTTCCCGTCGTTGCCGGGCTGATTCGCCATCGAACCGCGCGACGGCGCGTTGGCCGATCCGGGAATGGGCGGGTTCGGAGTCGGGGCGATGGGACCCGCAGAAGCGGTTGCCGCGCCCAACCAGATGTTCACCGCCGCCAAAGCGGTCATAGCGGGGGCGAGAACAAACAGTCGTGCATATGTGGTGCTCATGACTACCTCTATTGATTTGTCGGTATTTGTTTGTGGATATTGAGTTGTCGGCATTCAGTGGTCCCGGGCCGGGTCACCACCAGGAGTCCGTCACCCGGTAGTGACCCGGCACAGACTCCTAAGTGCCCGCGCCCGGGCTGGCCGAGCCGTCGGCGGTATAGGACTTGGCTCCGGTCCCGGCCAGCTGGCCGCCCTCGACAATCAGGTACTCGTCGCGGATGGACCGTCCCCCGAAGAAGTCCTCAAGAATCTCCCGGGTGCCGGCCGCATACCGTGCCTGCGCGGACAACGTGGTTCCGGAAACGTGCGGGGTCATCGCCTCGTGCGGCATGGTGCGCCATGGGTGATCCGGGGCCGGCGGCTGCGGATACCAGACATCACCCGCGTAGCCAGCCAGCTGTCCGGACTCCAGGGCCTTGACGATGTCCTCCTGGACCGTGATCTCCGCACGCGCGGTGTTCACGATGTACGAGCCGCGGCGCATCGAGTTGATCAGGTTCGCGTCGAACAGGTGGTACGTCTGCGGATGCAGTGGAGCGTGAATGTCGACGATGTCGACCGAACGTACCAACGACTGCACATCCGGGTGATACGTCAGGCCGAGCTCGTGCTCGACCTCGGCGGGCAGCCGGCGGGTGTCGAAATAATGTAGCCGCACATCGAATGGCTTGAGCCTGCGCAAGACGGCCTGACCGATACGCCCGGCCGCGATAACGCCGACATCGAATCCCTCGAGGTCATAGGCACGCTCGACGCTGTCGGCGATGTTCCAGCCGCCGTCGACCACCCACTGATGAGCGGGCAGGTAGTTGCGCACCAGCGCCAGGATCTGCATCACCGCGTGCTCGGCGACACTGATGCTGTTGCAGTAGGTCACCTCGGCGACCGTGATTCCGGCCTTGATGGCCGCATCCAGATCGACGTGATCCGAGCCGATACCGGCCGTCAATGCCAGCTTGAGCTTCGGCGCCTTGGCAATTCGCTCGGCACTGAGGTAGGCAGGCCAGAAAGGCTGGGAGATAACGACATCGGCGTCGGGAAGTTCCTTCTCGAACACCGAGTCGGGCCCGTCCTTATCGGAGGTGACCACCAACTCATGGCCGTGCGCCTCCAGATAGCGGCGCAGCCCGAGTTCACCCGATACGCAACCCAGCAGCTCGCCGGGTGTGAAATCGATGGCCGACGGAGTCGGCAGGGACTGCCCGTCCGGGTAGCTGTCGATCGCCGGCAGTGAATCGCGGGCATAGACAGGGGGATACCCCGTCACCGGGTCGGGATAGAGCACACACAAGATCTTTGCCATGACCACTCCTCTGCGGCGGTCGTTGTGGCCGCCGGTTCTGTTGGTACAGATGACTTTTCAGACATCCGATGCGCCTTGTCGACGCATTCTCAGTGTCCGGCGCGAGGCGCACAGGTGTCCAAGACCAAGTTCCGACCGCCCGATAGGCGCGGCCGATCAGGGCTGGTCGGGCGGGGCCACCACCTGCGCCAGCGCGCGGGCAAGCAGCGAGGCGGGATCACCCGCGGCGCGGACCAAGGCCACTGGAGAGCCGAGCGTCGGCGCCTGCAGCTCGACGGTGCGCGTGCCCGCGGGCGGCGCGGCAGTGGCGAACCAGGTCCGGGCGACGATCGCCGCCCAGCGTCCGGTGCCCACCAGCGCGAGCAGCGTGGCCACCGAATCAGCCTCCAGCCGGGGTGACACCGCCAGCCCGTGCTCGGCGGCCGCCTCGTCTATCCGATCACGGTCGCGCATTCCTTTGTGCAACAGGCACATCGGCAAGCTCAAAGCCTCTGACCAGTCGATCGGGTCGTGGGCATCCCGCAACAACCCGTCGCCCGCCACCAACACATAACGTTCCTCGTACAGACGGGTCAGCTCGAGCCCATCGGTCTGCAGACCGTCGTCGTAGACCACCCCCGCGTCGAGTTCGAACCGGCGGATGCGGTCCAGGATCTCCACCGACCGCAGGCTGGACTCGATGCGCACGCGCACCAGTGGATGCTCGGCGCACAACGCGTCGGCCATGAGCGCGACCCGGGTGGCCGCACCGGGCACCACGCCAAGCCGCAATTCACCGGTAAGCCCGCTGCGTAGTGCGGTCACTTCATGCTCCAGCGCGTCACGGTCCGCGAGGATCCTTCTCGCCCAGAGGACCAGGCGATCCCCCTCCGGGGTCAGCCCCTCGAAGTTGGAGCCGCGCAGCACCAGCGGAACACCCAGTTCGTGTTCGAGCTTGCGGATTGCCTCCGAAAGCGCGGGCTGGGAGACGTAGCACGCCGATGCCGCGCGCGCGAAGTGTCGCTCGCGCGCCAACGCCACGAAGTATTCAAGCTGCCGGAACTGCATAATTCGTTCTACCACCAGCGATCGGCGCTGCCTATCAGGTCAGCGGCAACGCGTCTTGGACAGGCATGCTCCGGCCCACACAGACTGGAGAGCATTACCGGCAGACGTTGGGAGAAGACCCGTGGGCGCATCCGCGAGGACGCGGGTACACGCCCGGCCCGACCGGCAGGACCACTGGCATGCGCTGCGGGTGGCCGCCGGTCTGGCCCTCCCGGGCGCACTGCTGTTGGCAGCTGGTCGGCCCGAACTGTTGGTGTACAGCGTGTTCGGCTCATTCACCGGGATCTACGGCCGTGGCGAATCGGGTTGGCTACGCACCCGGCACCAGATCCAGGCCGGTCTGCTGCTCTGTGCAGGCGTTGCTCTCGGAGTCGCGCTCTCTTGGCTGCACGCGAGCGCGTGGATGCTGGTGGTGGTCGAGGTGGCGTTCGCGACGGCGGGCTCGGTGATCGCCGATGTGCTGCGCCTGCGTCCCGCGGGGCCGTTCTTCTTCATCTTCGCGATGGGCGCCACCGCCACCGTTCCGGCCGGGCCGGTGACACCGATGACTGCTCTCGGGTTGTGTGCGGGAACCGCACTGTTGTCGGTCTTGATCGGCAGCGCCGGTTCGCGCGCTACGGAGTCACAGACGGCCGAACAGCCCGATCGGCTGCCACCGGATGTGGGCACGCACGCGCTGCGGTACGCACTCGCGGTCTCGGCCGCGGGCGGGGCCGGACTGCTGCTCGGCTTTGACCATGCCAATTGGGCCATGGCCGCCGCCGCGGTACCGCTGAGCGCGATAGACAGCGCGCGTCCGTCAGATCGAGATATCGCGCGGGTGCTGGCGCGTGCCGGGCACCGCACCGCAGGCACATTCGCGGGTCTGATACTCACCGGAGCGCTACTGGCACTGGGGCTTGCGCCGATCGCCATCGGCGCGCTGGTGATTACGCTGCTATTCCCGACCGAGCTGTTCATGGCGCGCCACTACGCGCTGGCCGTCGGGTTCTTCACTCCGCTGGTCATGCTGATGACCGAATTGGCCGACCCCACAGACCCATTCAGCCTCATTCTGTTCCGCGGTCTCGACACGGTGATCGGTGTCGCGGCCGGAGTGGTGGCCGCGATGCTGCTAGGCCGCCGTCAGATCCTTGATCAACCGGGTGGCACCGACACTCATGTAACCCCCGGTCAGCGCGACCATGGCGGCGGCAGTGGCGCGGGGCAGGTCACCTCGCACCAGATGCAGGGCACCGTGCGTAGTGTCGGTGATATCCACCATCAAGGCGAGCCGCTGCCACCTGAACCGCTCGGAGGCCGCTGAGGTCAAATAACCCAGACCCAGGGCCATGGCCCGGATACCGAATATTCTTGTCATATAGGTGAGTTCGGGCGCGGCGGGAACACGTCCGGCCTTGGCGAGCAGGTTCGGCGCCGCCAAGGAGGCAATGCCCAAGACGATCCGTCCGATCGCCAGACCTCGCAGCGCGCCCGCCAACTCGTTGTTGGCAGATTCTGGAGTCATGCTCCCTATGGTGCCAACTCTCGCCCCGCGAAACCGGCCGCTCCGTGCCAGATGTGCTCGGATTTAGGACAGCAACGCCGGGGCAAGCTGTTCGAGATACCGCACACCCACCTCCGTCTCGACATTGGCCGGCATTAGCACCACGTGATCGGCTCCCGCCTGAAGATGTCTGTCCACCATCGTCGCGACGTCCCCTGGCGAACCGTATGCCACCAGATCATCGACCAAACGATCGCTGATATCGGCGACCTCCTCATCGGCATACCCCAAGCTTTTCAATCCGCCACGCACACCTGGTAGCTCCAGCCGCATTGAAACCATATTGCGAGCAATGGTTTTCGTGTCATCGCCGTCTCCGGCGACAATCACGTCAATACCGACCACGATCAGCTTGTCGCGGCCCAGCGCCTGTCGCACCTGTGCGGTGAATGCAGGAGGCCGGCCCGCGGGCATGGCACCGTCGGCAGCATCGCGGGCCAGTGCCAACATCTTCGGGCCGTTGGCCGCGACAATCCGCGGATACCGCACATCAACAGCCGGTAGCGGAGTCGTTTCGCCCATGCGCGACAGGTAGTCGCGCATGGCACCCAACCCGCTGCCGAAATGGGATCCGACCAGTTCAGCTTGCGAAGGGTAGCCAGCCCCAAGTCCGAGCACAAAGCGATCTGGGTAGGCTTGCGCAAGCATCGCCGCGCCACCGTGCGCGGTCACCGCGGGCCGCGCCCAGATGTTTGCGATCCCCGTCGCGAACGTCATGTGCTCGGTTGCGGCCAGCAGAAGACCCGCCTGCACCAGAACGTCCTTGCCTCCGACCGGTTCATTCAGCCATGTGGTGCGATAACCAGCGGCTTCCATGCGCACCACCGCTGCACGCTGCTCACCCACCGAGGGCATGCTGGTGAAGTGCATGGGCAGAAACGCGCCAACTGCTCCTAAGGCACGGCGCGCCGCTGCGACGACGTCACTCATCGAAGTAGTGTCCCTTCTCAAGGTCCGCAATGAGGCCAGGCTGCACCGGACGCCAGCCCAGACGTTCCTGGGTGAGCACGCTCGTCGCGGGCAGGTCCATAGCGAAAAACCCGCCCAACCAACCGAAATGGTCAAATGCCTGCGCAAGGGGCACCGATTCGACCGGCAGGTTCAGATGGCGGCCGATGACTTCGGCAATGTCACGTACCGGGATGCCGTCCTCGGCCACGCCGTGCAGCCTCGAACCCGTGGGCGCGTTCTCCAGCGCGAGACGGAACAGATGGGCGGCGTCAAGGCGGTGCACGGCGGGCCATCTATTGGACCCGTCGCCCGGGTATGCCGAAACGCCCTTGGCCCGGGCAATTTCGATGAGACGTGGCACGAACCCGTGGTCCCCCTTCCCGTGCACCGAGGGAGCCAACCGCACGGCCGAGACTCGCACGCCCCGGTCGGCAAGGTTCAGCGCCTCCTCCGATAACCGCGGCGATTCCGGGGCGGCCGCATCCTCCTCCGTCAGCGGGCGGCCCAGGCCGAAGCCCGCCAAACCGGAGGTGACGACGAAAGGCCGCTCCGTCCCGGCAAGCGCTTCGCCGATTGTGGCGATGGCCCGCTTGTCCGCGTTGACTGCCTCGGCGTAGTTCTCAAAGTCGTGCACGAAGGCGAGATGCGCGACGCCATCGGCGGCTACGGCGCCGGCACGAAGGCTCTCCAGATCGTCAAGAGAACCGCGATGCACATCTGCTCCGGCGGCGGTGAGTGCGGCCGCCGACGAATCGGACCTGGCCAGACCGGTCACCGTATGTCCGGAATCGATGAGTTCACGCACAACTGCCGAGCCGATAAAGCCGCTGGCGCCGGTAACGAATACGCGCATGCTGTCCTCCTGAAAGTCTCGGTGGTGGATGTACATCAAGCCTGCGAAATGTGCGGCCAAACGTCCAAGACCGATTACTCATCGGGCAATACCAATCAGGCATCACTACATTTCAGAGTGCCTATTTCTCACATTGCCGCTCTTCATACGCATACCATGTGAGTATGGCAGAGACCGCCCCGCTGGACCTGGACCTACGCCTGGTCCGGTACTTCACCGTGGTGGCCGAGCAGCGACATTTCGGCCGGGCCAGCACCCAGCTGCGGGTGGCGCAACCCTCGTTGAGCCGCCAAATCAGCAGACTGGAACAGCAGCTCGGTGTGCGGCTGCTCGACCGCACACCGCAAGGCACCACACTCACGGAAGCAGGCGAGGTCTTCCTCCCCAAGGCAAAGACCCTGTTGCGGTCGGCCGATCAGGCCGCAGCGCATGCGCGTGCCGCGGCGCAACCCAGCCACCTCACGGTCGGGTACTCGATGGGGATCATCGTGACGCCCGCCGTATTACAGATGCGTCAGAAGCATCCAGACGCCGATATCCGCGCCACCCACCTGAAATGGGACGAAGCGCGGGCCGCACTGCTTGATCACCGGGTGGACGCGGTGGTGGCACGCCTACCTTTCTCCACCGACCAGTTGCACGTCACGATCCTGTACGACGAACCGCGCGTCGTGCTGCTGCCATCCGATCACCCTCTGGCTCAACATGACTCGCTGACCCTAGCCGACATCGCGAACGAACCGATGCCACGGATACGCAATGCCGACCCGTCATGGAGTGCCTACTGGCGCGTGGAGCCGCGACCCGATGGCAGCCTGGCACCTGACGGGCCCGTCATCGATGCTATCGAGGACAAATTCGAAGTAATTGCGTCAGGCCAGGCCATCTCCCTATCGGCGGGCGCGCACGGCAGCACCATGCGGCCCGATATCGTGGCCGTCCCACTTGAGGGGGTGGAACCTAGCCACGTGGCCATAGCCACCCGCGCCGACGACCGGGGACGACTCGTCGCAGCGTTCCGCAAGGTCGCGCAAGCCGTCCTGACCGGACCGGGCTAGAGGATCTCGTCGACCGCCTCCGTGGGCCGGGCCATCCGGGTCCCCTTGGCGGTCACCACGAACGGACGCTGAATCAACCGCGGGTGCGCAACCATTGCGTCGAGCAAGGCGTCATCGGATGCGTCAGCAAGGCCTAATTCCTTGTACTCGGTCTCCCCGGTGCGCACTGCCTCCCGCACCGTCAGCCCCGCGTCCGTGATCAGCTTTTTCAGCTGCGTCGTGGTGGGCACATCGTCGAGGTACTTGACGACGGTGACGTTAATCCCCGCCTCCTCCAACCGCGCCAGAGCCTGACGGGACTTCGTGCATCTGGGATTGTGGTAAATGGTCGCGTCCACGCGTTCAACCTACAGGTACGCAAGCCGCGACATAAATTTCTTCTGCCACAACAGTTTCTGCCGTCACATTGCGCTGGCAGCTGTCGGTGGGGGTCGTTAGTATTCGAACATGAGTTCGATTGGGGTGGTGGAGGCGGCGGTTGATGCCTTCTACGCCGAATCGATCGAGGACCTGACCGCCGGTGAGGCGCTGGCCGTGTTGGCGCGCCTGGAGGTAGTGCAGCGCCGGTTAGCCTCGCGGGGGCTGGGTTTGATCTCCGCCGTGACCGGGCAGGCCTCGCCGATGCAGCTGGGCGGCACGTCGTATGCCGAGGTGTTGTCGCGGCGCTTGCATATGGGTAAGGGGGCGGCGCGCCGGCGGATCGCCGACGCCGAGTTGTTGGCGCCGCAGCGCGCGATCACCGGCGAGCAGCTGGCACCCCAGCTGCCCCATACCGCGCAGGCGTTGGGGCGCGGCGACATTGGTGAGGAACACCTCCGGATCATCCGCCACTTCTTTGACCGGCTCCCGGTAGTGGTCGATGCTGCGACCCGCGAGGCGGCCGAGGCGCAGCTGGCGGTGATGGCCACCCAGTTTCGGCCCGAGGCGCTGCGGGTAGGTGCCGACCGGATGATGGCGCTACTCAACCCGGACGGGCAGTTTTCTGATGCGGATCGGGCGCGGCGGCGCGGCATCACGATCGGGCCGCAAGGCTTCGACGGCATGTCAGCGATCTCGGGTTTATTGGATCCGGAGACCCGCGCCTACCTGGACGCGGTGTTCGCCAAACTCGCCGCCCCCGGCATGTGCAACCCGAATGATCAAAGCCCACTCGTGGACGGCCAACCCGCAGACGATGCCGCCGAACGCGATACCCGCACCGTGGCGCAACGCCACCACGACGCCCTACGCGCAGCGCTGCGCTCCACTTTGGTGAGCACAGAGCTGGGTTCGCATCACGGACTACCCGTCACCGTCGTCGTCACCACCACCCTCAAAGAGCTCGAAGACGGCGCAGGGATCGCGATCACCGGCGCGGGCACCCGCCTCCCCATGCGGGACCTGATCCGGATGGCTACCCACGCCCACCACTACCTAGCGATTTTCGATGACCACGGCCGTGCCCTGTACCTCGGGCGTTCTCAACGCATCGCCTCGCCAGATCAGCGCCTCGTGCTGCACGCCCGCGATCGTGGCTGCACCCACCCCGACTGCCATGTGCCCGGATACCTCTGCCAAGCCCACCACATCACCGAATGGGTCCACGACGGCCCCACCGACATCGACAACCTCACCTTCGCCTGCGCACCGCATCACCGCCTCCTAGGCCACGGCTGGACCACCCGAAAACGCAAAGACGGCACCACCGAATGGATACCCCCACCGCAGTTAGCGCTCCCGGGTGAGACTCGGCATGATGACATCGTCGACCAGTGTCCGCACGGTGTCGGCAGTCGGTGACCTCACCGGCAGCAGTGAGCGGAACACCAGATACCCGGGCAGCAGATCCCAGAGTTCCTCGTTGACGGCGTCTGCGTCAATCTCACCCCGCTGCACGGCGGCGAACAGCACGTCGTCGATCAGCGCCTTGCGCTCGTCGACAAACTTGGTTCGAAATGCCTTCGTCAAGGCGGGGTTTCGCTCAATCTCGATCAACAGCCCCCGCATGATCGGAGTATTGCGCCGCACATCGGCGAGCGCATTGGTACCTATCCGCAGCAGATCCTCACGCAGGGAGCCGGTGTTCGGGCGGACCAACTGCGCGCGCATACCCTCGATGAAGGCTGCCAGCACCAGCTCCGCCTTCGATGGCCAACGCCGATAGATCGTGGCCTTGCTCGCCTTCGACTCTGCGGCGACCTCATCGACCGACAACCGGTCGTATCCGTGCTCCTGCAGCAGGCGCAATGTGACCTTGAGCAGCTCCACCTCGCGGGGAGTCCATTGGGAAACCTGTCGCCCCCGCGCCGCCTTAGTCAACCCCGTTGACACATCACTCGCCATGGGAGTACGGTACCGTACCGTTCCGCCAAAGTCGGGCAGCCGACCATCGAGAGGATGTGGGCGCTGGTGCAAGGCTGGTTCTGGAATCTCCTCACACGGTGGTGGACACTTATCGTGGCGGCGGCCGTGGTGGCGGTGGTGGCGTTCGGAGTCAGCCGGCTACATGGCGTTTTCGGTTCAAACATCGAACTGTCACGCCCCGGCACCGAGGCCATGGAGAACACCAACTACAACCCCAAACGCGTTCTCCTCGAAGTCTTCGGCACCGCCGGGAGCACCGCGACCATCAACTTCCTCGATGAAATGGCGCAACCGCACCGTGTCGACAACGCTCCCCTGCCGTGGGCGCACGAGCTGGTCACCAACGACCCCACCCTGTTCGCCGACCTGCGTGCCCAGGGCACCGGTGATACCACCAGCTGCCGGATCACCGTGGACGGCATCGTCAAGGACGAAAGGACCGTCACCATCGTGAACGGCTACACCACCTGCCTGGACAAGTCCGCATGAGCGCCAATCACGCCCACGAGTCACGTGCGGCGAAGATCGTCCGTCAGCTTGCCGTCCCCATCGTCTTGTTCTGGGTAGCGATTGCCGCGGTGACCAACGCGACCGTCCCCCAACTGGAAGTGGTCGGCGAGGAACGATCTGCCCCGCTGAACGCGGCCGACGCACCGTCGACACTGGCGATGAGGCATATCGGCAAGGTGTTCAACGAATTCGACTCCGACAGCTCGGCGATGGTGGTACTTGAAGGCGAGAAACCCCTTGGCGCGCAGGCACATCAATTCTACAACACGTTGGTGCAGCGCCTGAATGACGACCACGAACACGTCCAGCATGTTGCCGATTACTGGGGCGATCCGATCACGGCAGGGGGCTCGCAGAGCAAGGACGGTAAGGCCGCCTACGTGCAGGTCTATGTCGCCGGGAATCAAGGCGAGGCGTTGTCCAACGAGTCCGTCGACGCCGTGCGCCGCATCATCGCGGAAACACCCGCGCCCGATGGGATCAAGGCCTATGTATCCGGCGAGGCTCCGACCATCACCGATCAGTTCGAGGTCGGCAATGCGGGCGCGGCCCAAGTCACCATCATCACCTTCGCGGTCATCGCGGTCATGCTGCTGGTGGTGTACCGCTCGCTCATCACCACCGCGTTGGTGCTGGCCATGGTCATGGTCGAGCTCTCCGCTGCGCGGGGAATCGTTGCAGCACTAGGACATACGGGTGTCATAGGGCTATCCACCTATGCGACCAACCTCTTGACGATGCTCGCCATCGCCGCCGGCACCGACTATGCGATATTTTTCGTCGGCCGCTATCAGGAAGCACGCTCGGCAGGCGAAGATCGCCCGTCCGCCTATCAGACGATGTATAAGTCGACCGCTCACGTGATTATCGGCTCAGGCTTGACTGTCGCGGGAGCGTTGTTCTGTCTGTCGTTCACACGCTTGCCCTACTTCCAAACCCTGGGCGTCCCGGCTGCTCTGGGAGTGCTGGTGACGCTCGCCGCCGCCCTTACCCTGGCGCCCGCCGTGCTGGTGATCGCAGGGCGCTTCGGCTTGATGGAACCCAAGCGGGCCATGCGCACCCGCGGCTGGCGCCGGATCGGTACGGCGATCGTGCGCTGGCCCGGACCGATTCTCGTGGTGTCGTGCATCGCCACCCTCGTTGGCCTACTCGCGCTACCGGGATACCGGACCACCTACGACGGCCGCATCTACATGCCGAGCTCGGTCCCGTCGAACGTCGGCTATGCCGCCGCCGAACGCCATTTCTCCGTCGCGCGCCTCAACCCCGAACTTCTGATGATCGAAACCGACTTCGATATGCGCAATCCGGCCGGCATGGTGCTGCTGGAACGCGTCGCCAAATCCGTTCTCCATGCCCGCGGTGTGGCCCTGGTCCAATCGATCACCCGCCCCCTCGGCACACCAATCACCCACTCGTCCATCCCGTTTCAGATCAGCGCATCGAGCGCCAGCCAGTTGATGAATCTTTCCCAGCAGCAGAATCAGGCGCTGTACCTTTCACAACAGGCTGACCAGATGACGAACACCATCGCTGTGCTGAGACAGCAACTGGCGCTGCAGAAACAAAGTGCCGCCATCACACATGAACAGACCGAGGGGTTCCAACAGACCGTCGCGGTGGCACAGGATCTGCGGGACAAGATCGCCAACTTCGACGATCAGTTCCGGCCCATCCGAAACTATTTCTACTGGGAGCCGCACTGCTTCGACATCCCCTTCTGCGCGGCATTGCGATCCGTTTTCGATGCCCTCGACGGTATCGATGAGCTGGTCGACGCACTGCAATCGGTCACCGGGAGCCTCACCAAGCTCGACGCCCTGCAACCCAAACTTGTGGACCTGATCCCCCCGCAGATCGCCATCCAGGAAAAGAACCGCGACCTGACCCTGTCGAACTACGCGATCAACAACGGCACCAACACCCAGAACGAGGAGTCCACGCGCACCGCAACAGAATTGGGTAAGGCCTTCGATGACGCGAAGAACGACGACTCCTTCTACCTGCCGCCGGAGGCGTTCGACAATCCCGCCTTCAAACGCGGCATGAAGTTGTTCATGTCCCCCGACGGCAAGGCCGCGCGGATGATCATCACCCACCAGGGGGATCCGCAGACCTCCGAGGGCATCGCGCACATCGACGCGATCAAGGAAGCGGCCTTTGACGCCGTCAAGGCCACCCCACTGGCCGACGCCAAGATCTATGTCGCCGGGACTGCCTCGGCGTACAAGGACATTGCCGACGGCCAGAAGTACGACCTCTTGATGGCCGCGCTGGCCTCGCTGGGCCTCATCCTGCTCATCATGATGTTCCTGACCCGCAGTCTGGTCGCCGCCCTGGTGATCGTGGGCACGGTGGCGCTGTCGCTGGCGGCATCGTTCGGCATGTCGGTGGTGGTGTGGCAGTACATTTTCGGGATTCCGTTGTACTGGGTCATCTTCCCGCTGGCGGTCATCATCTTGTTGGCAGTCGGCGCCGACTACAACCTGCTGCTGATATCCCGATTCAAGGAGGAAACCGGCGCGGGATTGAAGACGGGCATCATCCGCGCCATCGCCGGCACCGGCGGCGTGGTGACCGCCGCCGGTCTGGTCTTCGCGGTGACCATGTCGTCCTTCGTCTTCAGCGATCTACGTGTTCTCGGTCAGATCGGTACCACCATCGGCCTCGGGTTGCTCTTCGACACCCTGGTGGTGCGTTCGTTCCTCACACCGGCCATCGCCACCATGCTCGGCCGCTGGTTCTGGTGGCCTATCAACATACGTACGCGCCCGGCCCCGAAACCTTTTGGGCCAAAACCCACCGGCGCCGACGACACCACCGGGCCGATCCCGGTGAGCGGATAGCTTTCAGCCGGGCTGGGTCCACGGCTCCGTCGGCAGCGGAGCGCCGGTCTCCAGGAACGACTTGAGGTTTGACAGCACTGCCGCCCATCCACCACTGGCCTGCGCGTACTCGGCGGGATCCGCAAGGTCGGCGTGGGACACGGTCAGCCGCACGATGTTCTGATAGGGCTGAATCAGAAACGTGACGGTGGACACCGCGGCAGCGGCGCCGTCGGCCGGATCCGCCCAGGTGGTCACCAGCTTGCGGGGTGGATCGCTTTCCACCACGGTACCGACCACGTCGGCGATGCCCGAACCGTCTGTGCGCCGGTGCTCCCAGCGCGAACCCTCTTGCCAGTCAGAGACATTCGCATGTCCCCAGTACTGGCCGCTGAGCTCGGGGTCGGTGATGGCCTGCCACACCTTTTCGGGTGTGCTGTTGATGTAGGTGGTGTAGACGAAAGTTGGTTGAGACATGTCCCGCTCCTCCGCTCGCTGCTTGATGGCGCTCAACGCCCGCAGCCGCGGGCGTTCGAACTTGTCGATCCACCGTTCCTGAATTTCGTGCAGCGGAACCGGATTGAGATAGTGCAGCTTCTCGCGGCCATGTCGCACGGTGCTGATCAGGTTGGCGGATTCGAGTACGCCCAGATGTTGGGTCGCGGATTGACGGGCCATGGCGACGCCCTCGCATAGCTGACTCAACGTCTGACCGTTGCGTTCATGCAGCCGGTCTAGTAACTCGCGCCGCGTGGGATCGGCGAGAGCCTTGAAAACCACGTCCCAATGAGAATGGCCGGGTGCTGACTGCACCCGGCCATTATGCAGGTATTTACCTGCCTATTGCAACGGGGGCCTCGTGCGAAGCATTTCCCCTGCCGGACGTCGCCGACCCTGCGGCTCCGGAACTGAAACGGACACCCTTGTCCGCGACCTTGCCGTACTTGAGCACCGGCAGCTCGCGGAAGTAATTCTGGTAGGAGCGCCACGGGGCCAGCGGCACCTGGTGCGGCATCGCGTTCTCCGCGCGCGTGACGTATCCGGAGACCAAGTCCTCCAAGAACGGCAGCCGCTCGGCGGTGTCCGGCTCGACCGGCCACACCACCGTCTGCCCTTCCTTGTCCATGTATTTGAGCAGCCGGCAGGTGTACTGCGACACCAGGTCGGCGCGCAGCGTCCAGGAGGCATTGGTGTACCCGAACGTGAAGATGAAGTTCGGCAGGCCGGTCAGCATCAGACCCTTGTAGCTCACCGAATCCGCGGGATTCAGCTGGACACCGTCCACGATCGGCCGCAGTCCCCCGGCCAGCTGAACGTTCAAGCCGGTGGCGGTGACCACGATGTCGGCCTCGAGCTCTTCACCGGACTCGAGCAGGATGCCCTTCGGCGTGAAGCGCGTGATCCGATCGGTCACGATGGACGCGGTGCCCTTGCGCAGCGCGCGGAACAGGTCCGAATCCGGCACCACACACAGCCGCTGGTCCCACGGGTTGTACTTCGGAGTGAAGTGCTTGTCCAGATCGAAGTTAGGCAACTGCCGCTTCAGCAGCGCGCGCAGGATCCCCTTCATACGCTCGGGATCGCGGCGGCTTGTCTGGTAGCTGATGAAGCTGACCATTTGGTTCTTCCACTTCACGATCGGGTACGCGAGCGAGGCAGGCAGCTTGCCCTGCAGCGCCACGGCGAGCGCATCCGTCGAGGGCAGCGACACCACATACGTGGGCGAACGCTGCAGCATGGTCACATGACCTGCCGTTCCGGCCATCGCGGGAACCAGGGTCATGGCCGTGGCGCCACTGCCGATGACGACGACCCTCTTACCGGAGTAGTCCAGATCCTCGGGCCAGTGCTGCGGGTGGACCACCTGTCCGGCGAAATCCTCGATGCCCTCGAACTTGGGCGTGAAGCCCTCGTCGTAGCGGTAGTAACCCGTGCAGCCCAACAGGAACTGGGTGGTGAATTCGACCATCTCACCCGCATGCTCGACCTGCAACGTCCACAGCCCACGCTCGGAGGACCACTCGGCGCCGACGACCTTGTGGCCGAATCGGACCTTTTCCGCCACACCGAACTCACGCGCAGTCTCGGTCACGTACTCGCGGATGGAGGTGCCGTCGGCGATGCCCTTGGTGCTCGTCCAGGGCCGGAAGTTGTAGCCGAGCGTGAACATGTCCGAATCCGAGCGCACACCCGGGTAGCGGAACAGATCCCAGGTGCCGCCGATGCGCTCGCGCGCCTCCAGCACCACGAACTTCTTGCCCGGCAACTCACGGGTGACACGGCACGCCATGCCGATACCCGAGATCCCGGCGCCCACGATGACAATGTCGACATGTTCGGTCATGACAGCTAGGCTATCGACGCAGTGTTGAGAAAGTCAACAGTGTGTCGATAACTTTAAAGAATGCGCAGGTAGACGTGACAAAACCGGCTACGAGAGGCCGCAAAACGACGCGCCCGTCCGGGGACGAGCGGATACAAGCGATCCTGGCCACCGCCGAAGAACTGCTCGGCAAGCGCCCGCTTGCCGATGTCTCGGTCGATGATCTGGCGCGCGGAGCCGGGATTTCCCGGCCGACCTTCTACTTCTACTTCTCCTCCAAAGAGTCCGTACTCCTCACACTCGCCGAGCGAATCATCGAGGAGGCCGACGCCAATGTCGCGAGCATCGATCCCGCGGCCATGACAAGTCCCGCGCAGTACTGGCGGGCCGTGATCAAGGCCTACTTTGACGCCTTCGGCTCCCACCGGGCCCTCACTGTCGCGCTGTCCAGCATGCAAGGAACAAGCCCCGAGCTGGACCAGCGCTGGTCCGAGGTGACCGAGAACTGGGTCGCCAATACGACGGTGGGCATTGAGGCCGAACGCGCTCGTGGCGCGGCGCCCAGCGTGGTACCCGCCCGTGATATCGCGATCGCGCTCAACCTCATCAACCAGGCGATGATGCGCGCCACTTTCACCGGGCAGCAACCCGCCGTCGACGACGGCAAGGTGGTCGATACGCTGCTCCACGTCTGGCTCAACGCGATTTACGGAGGGGTTTGTGCGAATTCGTAGTGCGGTGCTGCACGCGGCACCGATCGAAAGGCCGTACCGCGACACCCACCCGCTGAAAGTCATTGAGCTAGAACTCGACCCGCCGGGCCCCGGCGAGGTGCTGGTACGCATCGAAGCCGCGGGCCTGTGCCACTCGGATCTGTCGGTGGTCGACGGGAACCGGATACGTCCGGTACCCATGGCACTCGGACACGAGGCGGCCGGTGTCATCGCCGCGGTGGGCCCCGGCGTACGCGACGTCTCCCCCGGTGATCATGTGGTGCTGGTGTATGTACCGAGCTGCGGCGCGTGCAGGTACTGCTCATCCGGTCGCCCGGCGCTATGCCCGGACGCCGCCGCGGCGAACGGCCGCGGTGACCTGATCCGCGGCGGCACCCGGCTGCACGATCTGGACGGCACCGAGGTACGTCACCATCTTGGTGTCTCCGGGTTCGCCGATCATGCTGTGGTGGATCGCAATTCGGTGGTCGTCATCGACGAGAACGTTCCTCTCGACACCGCTGCCCTCTTTGGCTGCGCCATGCTCACCGGCTTTGGCGCGGTTACCCACACCGCGTCCGTGCGCCCCGGAGACTCCGTGGCGGTCCTCGGATTGGGTGGCGTCGGTCTGGCCGTGGTGATGTCGGCGGCCGCCGCCGGCGCGGGTGAGGTACTGGCTATCGACCCCGTGCCCGCCAAACGCGAACTCGCCCTTGAGCTCGGCGCCACCAGCGCCTGCGCGCCGGATGAAGCCCCCGGCGGACACGACTGGGTGTTCGAGGTGGTCGGTTCGGCCGCCGTGCTGGAGCAGGCCTACGCGCTCACCGGGCGCGGCGGCGGCACCGTGTCGGTGGGCCTACCGCATCCCGATGCACGAATCAGCCTGCCCGCGTTGAATATCGTCGCGGAGGGCCGCAGCATCCTGGGCTCATACATGGGTTCGGCGCAACCGCAACAGGACATCCCGGCCATGCTGGCGCTGTGGCGGGCGGGGCGCCTGCCAGTGGAGAAGCTCAAGTCCGATGACCTGCCGTTGTCCGATATCAATATCGCGCTCGACGCCCTTGCCGAGGGCCAGGCGGTGCGTCAGATCCTGCGCCCGGGAGTGAGCGCGTGACCAAACCCGAGCTGCCCACCAAGGCTGACTTCCCGGTGCACCGGAGGCACCAAACTCGTTGGGCCGACAACGATGTCTACGGGCATGTCAACAACGTGGTCTACTACGCCTGGTTCGACACGGCCGTCAACGGCTGGCTGATGGAGGCGGCCGGGTGCGATATCCGCGACCTGCCCGCCATCGGGGTCGTGGCCGAAACCTCGTGCAAGTACTTGGCAGAGGTGTCCTTTCCGGACGAGCTGTCGATCGGCCTGGCACTTGAGCACAGCGGACGCAGTAGTGTCATCTACAAGCTTGCGGTGTTCAAGGTCGTCGACGGTGTTGTCGAGGACACGCCGCGTGCGCTGGGTCGGTTCGTCCATGTCTACGTGGACTCCGATGCCCGCACACCCGTCCCCATCCCCGAGCAAGTAGCGACAGCTCTCGAACAGTTGAGGTAACAACGTGTCTGCAACTCTCACCCGCGACGGCGCCATCGCCACCCTCGTGCTCGGCACCGATGAGAATCGGTTCACCTTGCCCTTCATCGACGAGGTCAACGCACGGATCGACGAGATCGTGGCCGACGAGGAACCCACAGCTCTTGTCGTGACCGGAAGCGGCAAGTTCTTCTCCAACGGGCTCGACGTCGAGTATCTGGGCGCCAACCCCGACAAGCTCGGTTGGTATATCACCGAGGTTCAGAAGATTTTTGTCCGCTTGCTCACCCTCCCGGTACCCACCGTGGCCGCCGTGAACGGACACGCCTACGGAGCGGGAGCGATGGTTGCGCTCAGCTGCGACTATCGGGTGATGCGCTCCGATCGCGGGTTCTTCTGCCTGCCGGAGGTGAACGTGGGGCTGCCCTTCACACCGGGCATGTCCGCGCTGTGTCAGGGCCGCATGACCCCACAGGCGGCGTCGGCCACCATGCCGAGCGGTCAGCGCTACGGCGGCGACGACTGCGTACGACTACAGATCGTCGACGCCGCCGTTCTCGAAGACGAAGTGATCAGTACCGCAAAGGGATTCGTAGAGCCGCTGGTGGGTAAGAACCGCGGCACACTGAGCACCATCAAAAACGGGATGTACAGCTCGATCGTCCCGCTGCTACTTGCCGGATTGGGTTGAGCGACTCAGCGAGGGCCGTGACAGCAGTGCCACGATCGCCAGCGCGACGGCGATAGCCGACGCACAGATCGCGACCCAAAAGCCGTACCCGGTCACGATCGGGGGCTTGATGTTGGTGCGGTAGTACAGGAGCTCCAGCGCCAACAGCACCAGGGCCAGGGCACCCGCGGCCACCGGAGCGATGCGGTGCAGGATGTGCTGCCCCACCATGCATCCGGCCACCACCAGCAGCGCGGAAACCAGCAAGATCAGCTGTCCGGCGCCGAATCCCGCAGGCAGAACCACCGATCCGGTGGCGCCGCCGATGGCATTGGCTCTGCCTCCACCGCTGGCCGAGGTGCGCAGCCACGGCAGCCACACGCTGAACCCGATCACCAGACCAGTGAAAGCGATCAGCCAGCCGGCACGTCTCATGGCAGCTGGCTCGGCACGCACTTGGCCAGCATCGCCTTCAACGCGCGCTGCTCGTCGGCGGTCAGCTTCTCCATGACCTCGTTCTCACCCGCGGTCACTGCCTCCACCGCCTTCTCCAGTTGGGTGCTACCGCGCCGGGTCAGGCGGGCTGGCAGCGACCGGCCGTGGTCCGCACTCTCGGGCCGGCTGATGAGGCCCTCCTCCTCCAACCGATGCAGTACCGCGTTCATCGCCTGCCGGGTGACCATGGCCTGCCTGGCCAGTTCGGAGTTGGACATGCCGGGGTAGGTACGCAGAATCCGCATGCAGATGTACTCGGGCAGGCTCAAGCCGATCGGCTCCAAACGGGCCGCGACCTTGCCCCGCAGTGATGTCGCGGTACGGGTCAGCAAGTACCCCAGGCTCGCGGTGCCGTCGATTTCCATGTCAATGATGTTGACTTATGTCAGTGCCGCTTACAAGCAGGTCCCCGCGCCGTGTCGGGCGCGGGGACCTTTGTGCTTGTTACCGGGGACTAATTTCACGACGCCTTGTGCGAGTCACTGTGCGACGATCCGCTGGACGAGGAGCCGCTGGACGAGGAGCCGTTGGAGGAACCCGCGTGCGAATCGCTGGACGAGGAGCTAGAGCCCGACTCCGACTTGGTGCTCGACGACGCCGCGGCCTCGGGCTTCTTCGCAGGTGAAGAGTCCTTCTCGGGCTTCTTCGGGGTGGATCCCTTGTCGGCCTTGTCCGTCTTGGAATCGGTCTTCTCGCTCTTGTCGGCCTTGGCAGAGTCATCGGTCTTCGGCGCAACCCCGCCACTGACCTCTCCGACCTTGGTGACCGGGGTGGGCAGCTTGACCTTAGGCACGTTCACCTTGGGTTCCGCGGGCTTGGCCGCGTCCACCGGCTTGGCAGCGGCGTCGGCAGCAGTCGCCGGCTTGGCGGGCTCCGCCGGAGTAGCCGCGTCCGCCGGGGTGGCGGGCTTGGCAGGCTCGGCCGCCTTCACCGGCTCGGCCGGAGTAGCGGACTTCGCGGGCTCTGCCGGCTTGGCGGGCTCAGCCGGGGTAACCGCCTCGGCCGGGGTGGCGGGCTTGGTCGCACCGGCCTTGGCGGGCTCCGCTTCCGGAGAAGACTTCGACGTGGTCGCCTTCGACTCGGCCGCCTTGGTTCCCTCGACCGCCGTCTTCTGCTCAGTCGTCGCGGTCTTCGCCGCAGTGGTAGAGGTCTTGCTCAGCGCCGAGAGGATCGACGTCGGAGCCTTGACGCTTGTGGCGGTTGTGGTCGCCGCCGGCGCGCTCAGACCCGCCGGCAGCAGCGACGCAGGGTTCTGGGTCAACGCCGTCACCACCGCGATCGTGTTGGAGACGTACGCACCCGGCAGACCGACCAAGAGACCAAAGGCCTTGGCTTCGGCATTGATCAGGTTCTGAATCGTCGGCGCCGACGTGGTGCCGTCCGGATTCACGATCGACTGCCCGGTCAGCAGCTGGAACGGCGCATTGACGATCGTGAACGGCGACGCCAACACCGGCGACTGCCACTTCGAGTTGAACTGCAACGGACCCACCAGCAGGTTCACCACCGGGTTCGTCGACGGCCACGTCGACCCCGCAGGGGCCGTCGGAGCAGGAGCCGTCACAGCCGAGCCCGTCGGAGCCGAGGCCGTCGGGGCCGCAAGCGTGTTCGCCGTGGTGGATGTTGCCGTCGTCGACGATTCGGGAAGCGACAGTGCCGTGGTCTTGGCGACCGTGGGATTCGCCGTCGTCGTCGCCGGCTGGATCAGGCCCGAGGGCAGTATTGATCCCGGGTTCTGGGAAAGTGCCGTCACCACCGCGATGGTGTTGGCCACGTAGGCACCCGGCAGACCGACCAAGAGACCGAACGCCTTGGTCTCCGCGGCGATGAAGTTCTGCACCGTCGGCGCCACCGTGGTGCCGTCCGGATTCACGATCGACTGCCCGGTCAGCAGCTGGAACGGCGCATTGACGATCGTGAACGGCGACGCCAACACCGGCGACTGCCACTTCGAGTTGAACTGCAACGGACCCACCAGCAGGTTCACCACCGGGTTCGTCGACGGCCACGTCGACCCCGCAGGGGCCGTCGGAGCAGGAGCCGTCGCAGCCGAGGCCGTAACGGCCGTGGAGGCAAGCGTTTTCGTCGTGGGGCTCACCGCCGTGGTGTTCGCCGCCGACAACGTCGTCGCCGTGGGCACGAGTCCGGACGGCAGCAGCGATCCCGGGTTCTGGGCAATGGCTTGTACCACCGCGATGGTGTTCGCCACGTATGCGGCCGGCACCCCTGCCAGCAGCCCCAGCGCGGTGGTTTCGGCGTTGATCAGGTTCTGCACCGTCGGTGCAGAGGTGGTGCCGTTGGGGTTCACGATCGACTGCCCGGTCAGCAGCTGGAACGGCGCATTGACGATCGTGAACGGCGACGCCAACACCGGCGACCGTGAGAACTTGGGGTCGAATTGCAACGGACCCACGGCGAGATTCACCAAGGGATTCGCCGACGGCCACGTCGATCCCTCGGGCGGAGTCGGAGCGGCCGCCGTGGTGACCCCCGGTAAGGCGGCCAGCGAGCCGATGCTGGCCGGGGACAGCGTCCCGTCGTTCGACGTCAGGACGTAGGCCTGAGTCGACACGGTCCGATGTTGTTCCGGACTGGCGCTGAGAGTTTGGATCGTAGGCACGGAAACCGACGCGGCGATGCAGACACTGCAAACCGCCGCGGTGGCCGTGGCACGGAGACGGACGCGCACGTGAACCACCCCTTCTGGGCAAAGAATGTCAATGGGCTGAAAAGAACCTGGAGAACTCGCAATAAACGTAGGGCACACTGCACCATGCCGCCGACCACGGATTCGATAGTTTTCCTAGCCGTAAGTCAAATATCTCCCGGGCGCCATCAAGGATTGCCCAGTGATTCTCCGAATCAACCGCCGGTTGGGCAAATCAACCCGATCCGGCTGTCGGACCCCGGTGCGAGCATCGGATCATGACCGGGACAGCCAGCATCCTGCATGCCGATCTGGACTCGTTCTACGCCTCCGTCGAGCAACGTGATGCGCCGGCACTGCGCGACCGCCCGGTGATCGTCGGGGGCAGTGTCGTGCTCGCCGCCAGCTACGAAGCAAAACATTGTGGCGTGCGTACCGCCATGGGAGGTCGTCAGGCGCTACGGCTCTGCCCGCACGCGGTGGTGGTACCACCGCGTTTCGACGCCTACAGCGCCGCGAGCAAGTTGGTGTTCGAGGTCTTCCGGGATACCACTCCCCTGGTCGAGCCGCTGTCCATCGACGAGGCGTTTCTGGATGTGTCCGGTCTGCAGCGGATCTCAGGGGCGCCAAGCGATATCGCGGCCGCATTGCGCTTGGAGGTGCGGCGCCGGGCGGGACTACCGATCACCGTCGGCATCGCCCGCACCAAGTTCTTGGCCAAAGTCGCCAGCCGCCAGGGCAAGCCCGACGGACTGTTGGTGGTGGAGCCGCACGAGGAGTTGTCGTTTCTGCGCCCGCTGCCGGTGCAGGCGCTGTGGGGAGTCGGATCGGTCACCGCCGAGAAACTGCGGGTGTATGGCATCCGTACCGTCGCGGACGTGGCCGATCTGGGCGAGTCCACCCTGGCGTCGATGGTCGGACGCGCCATGGGGCATCAATTGCATTGTCTGGCAAACAATATCGATCCACGACGGGTGGATGGTGGACGGCGGCGGCGCTCGATCGGTGCGCAGTGCGCGCTTGGCCGCGGGCCACGAGCGGACAGCGAGATCGATGCCATCACAACACAACTCATGGAGCGGATTGCCCGCCGCATGCGCGGCACCGGCCGCAGCTGTCGCACGGTGGTGCTACGACTGCGTTTCGGCGACTACACCCGCGCCACGCGCTCACGCACCGTGCCGCGACCCACCACGTCCACCGAACGCCTCCTGTCAGTGGCCCGCGAGCTTGTCGAAGACGCCGGCCCGCTCATCAAAGAACGGGGCATTACTCTCATCGGATTTTCCGTATCCAACTTCGACCCTTGTGGCGCAGCACAGTTGGAGCTGCCCTTCTCGGATGCGGCGGAAAACACCTTGGCGCTCGACAGCACCCTTGATGGGCTGCGCGACAGGTTCGGGACCCGGTCGGTCACCCGCGCCAACCTGTTGCACGGAGGTGGGCGGGAGGAATGGGGCATCCCGACCTTCGAAGACCTCTAGCGAGACCGGGACGCCCGGGCCATGATCAGGAGTCCACGGAGCACAGCCAGAAGGTGCCGCCAGTGGTGTCCCTTATCAGCGCCATCCGGCCATACGGCGTGTCCTGAGCCGGAGCGAGTACCGCACCACCCAGTTCAGTGGCCTTGGCCGCGCCGGCGTCGGTGTCGTCGGTGCCGAAATACACGGCCCAATGCGCCGGCACCCCCTCGGGAAGTGCCCATTGGCCCACCGACGCATCGTTGACACCCGCGATCGGCGCACCGTCATGCTGTGCACATGCATACCGGAAATCCGCGGAATCGCCCTCTATCTTGGTGTTCCATCCCAGCACCGTGGTGTAGAAGTCCACAGCCCGGTCATACTCCCGGGTATTGAGCTCGTGCCATACCGGCGCGCCACCCTCGCCAACCAGTTGAAACCCCTTGTGCGCCAATGGCTGCCATAAACCCACCATGGCACCGGCCGGGTCGGCGAAAAGGGCCATGTAGCCAAGCTGTGGAACTTCCATGGGGGGCAAGCAGTTGGTACCGCCGTGTGCCACCGCTTTCTGCAGGGTGGCATCGATGTCTTCGGTAGCGAAGTAGGTGGTCCACGCGTCGGGAGCATTCCACTCCGGGTTGTTGGTGATCATTCCCGCAACGGCTTTACCGTCCTTGTACGCATTGATATAGCCGCCGTACTCGGGGCCCGCCTCCTGCAACGTCCAGCCGAACAGCGCACTGTAGAACGCCTTCGACTTCTCGAGGTCCGACGAGGCGAGGTCGATCCACGCTGGGGCTCCGAGCGGAGTTTCGTCACGAGTGGGCATGGGGTCTCCTTGAGCTGGAAGGGGCATTCACCGGTATCGACCACTGCCGGATCGAAAACTCATCGCGGAAGGGGTTTGACCACCTCAGCGCGACGGACAGCAGCCCAGTTCGCTACGGTCTCTGCGTGATCGTGCTGCTGCCGCCCTCGGAAACCAAACACGAAGGCGGCGACGGCCCACCTTTGCGCCTGAACGAATTGGCAACGCCCACGCTGAACCCGGTGCGTGAAGCACTGGTGGACGAGCTCATCGCCCTTGCCGCCGACCCCGACGCGTGCAGGCAGGCACTGGGCATCTCCGCATCCCAGGATGCGGAGATTCAGCGCAACGCCGAGCTGCGCATGTCCCCCACCATGCCCGCCCTGCACCGGTACACCGGCGTGCTGTACGACAACCTGGACGTGACATCGCTGCGTGGCGCCTCCGCCGCCAGGGCACGTGCACGCCTCGCTGTCGGTTCGGCACTGTTCGGGCTGTTACGGGCCGATGATCCGGTGCCTGCCTACCGTCTGTCGGCGTCGTCCAAGCTGCCCGGAAAGCCCACCTTGGCCGCACGCTGGCGGCCGGTATTGGAGCCGGTGCTCGCCGAGCTGGCGGCAGGCGAGCTGGTGGTGGACCTGCGCTCGGGTTCCTATGCGGGCCTAGGCCGGCTACCCCACGCCGTGACGGTCGACTGCCTCACCGAGCATCCCGATGGCCGGCGCACGGTGATCACCCATTTCAACAAGGCGCACAAGGGGAAACTGGCGCGCATCCTGGCAGGAAGCCGTGCCGAACCCAACGACGCCGCGTCGGTGGCCACCGTCGCCCGCCGCGCGGGGCTACATGTCGAGCGCGACGGCAATACGCTGACGATCGTCGTCAGTCCTTAGAGCCGGAATGCGACTTTCCTTCCGAGGAGTGCGACTTGCTCTCGGAGGAATGCGAGCTGCCCTCCGACGACGAACCGCTTTTTTCGGACGAAGACTTCTCCGTCGATGGCTTGTCGGCGGGCTTGTCGGGCTTGGCGCCCACGGCCGGCTTCAGGCCGTCATGCACCTTGGTGTCGGTAGACGCGGCGGGTGTCTTGCTGTCAGTCACCGAGCCCTTGGACCCCTCGGTTGTCTTGGTGCCGCCGGTGGTTCCGGTTTCACCTGGCGTCGACTTCAGGCTGTCGCGAGTAACCTTTACCGGGCCCGCGGATTCGGGCTTAGCCGGTTGTGCCTTGGTCTCCGGTTTAGCGGTGACAGGCTTGGCGACCTCGGCCTTGGAAGACTCGGGCTTGGAAGACTCGGGCTTGGAAGACTCGGGCTTGGAAGACTCGGGCTTGGCGGGTTCCGCCGCCGCATCTGCCTTGGGTTCGACGGCCTTGGCGGGATCAGTCTTCGGTTCGACGGCCTTCGCCGGGTCAACCTTGGGCTCGACAACCTGGGGCTCAACAACCTTCGTCGGATCAGCCTTGGGTTCGACGGCCTTGGTCGGATCAGTCTTCGACTCAACAACCTTCGCCGGATCCACCTTGGGCTCAACGACCTCCTTGGCCGGGTCTGTCTTCGGCGTCTCCTCCGAAGCCGCGCCCGGCTTGGTCTCATGCTCCGCCTTGGGCACCTCGGCGGCCTTGTCCGCCGTCTTGCCCTCATGCTCGTTGCGCTCGATCTTCGAGGCCTTCGCATCGGCGCCGGACGTGGCGCCCCCGGGCTTTTCGGACGCGGAATCCACTGTGGGAGCAGCCTTGTCGGCTTGCTGCGAGGTGGAGTCCTGCGGTGTGGTCTTGGTATCGGTCACGGGCGCCGACGGCTTGGGCACCTGCCCCAGCAGGCTCGACAAGTCATTCAGCGCCGCCACGATGACCGACGGCACTCCCTCGGTCTTGCCGATGATCGCCTGTACGGGCACCGTGATCGGCAGGGCGAGAACGTGCAGCACCGCGAACGCCAACTGCGCAAAATAGGACGGAGTACCGAACGCCGGACGGGGACCCGGGAAGTTGGTGGGCAGCGGCTCCGCCGGAGGCTCGGGGTCGGTGGTCGGGTCAGTCTCCGCCGCCGCCAGCTTCTGCAGCGGCAAAGAACTCTGCGCTATCTGCTGTGGCTGTGGCTCGGTAGGTTGCTGCGGCGACAGGCCGGGTATCTGGCCCAGCAGGCCCGACAAGTCGTTGATCGCCGCGGCGATCACCGTCGGCACGCCCTCGGCGCTGCCCAGGAAGAACTGCACGGGCACGGTGATCGGCAACGCGACCACATGGAAGACAGCGAACGCCAACTGCGCAAAATAGGACGGAGTGCCAAACGCCGGACGTTCACCCGGGAAGTTGGTGGGCGGTGCCGGCTCGTCGGCGGCGGGCGGATCGGTGGGCTGCCCGGTCGGCGGATCAACGGGTTCACTGCTCGGCGGATCGACAGTACCGACGGCCGCGGTGTTGATTCCCGGAGTCACGCCGCTCTGAGTGATATTCGGTGTCGCGAGGAGCTTGGCGACAGTGCCGATCAAGTCGGTACTACTCACCGCGCCGCCGCCCACCGAATTCATTTGCGCCGCAGCATCGTTCTGTGGCGCAGCGGCCGCCAGCAGATCAGAGAACGACGCGAGCGAGACCGCCTGGCTCGATACGGAACGCGTTGTGGGCGTGCCTGCTATGGAGAGGTTCGGCCGAACCGCCCGTGCATCAACGCCCGCGCCAACACACAGCCCGCACACCGCGGCGACCGCAACCGTCCGAATACCTACGTGCATAACAACACTCCCCACGGCCAACCAGACCGACTCCGACAAGGGCAAACTACTACCTACCCGCGCCGCGGACAACACGAACGCGGTGCGGCCGCCTCAGCCGTCGGCGCCGGTTCGGACCGGCTGATTCGCCAATGCCAGCACCTCGTCATCGGTGAAAAGCCTGGAGCGGATCAGAAACCGCACCCCCTCGGGTGCCTCCAGCGAAAATCCCGATCCCCGCCCAGGTACCACGTCGACCGTCAGATGTGTATGCGACCAGTACTCGAACTGGTCTGCACTCATCCAGAATGGGGTATCGCGGCTAACTTCGCCGAGCAGTACATCCGATGCACCGACGCGGAACTCTCCCCGCGGATAACACATCGGCGCGCTGCCGTCACAGCAGCCACCGGACTGGTGGAACATCACAGGGCCATGTTTGGCCACCAGCGAAGCCAACAATTCCGCCGCAGCCGGCGTGAGTTCGACGCGATTGATCAGGATCCGACTTTCTTCCGGTGAACCCTCATCAGAAGAAGCCCGCGGCATCGGGCGAATAGCTCACCAAGATGTTCTTGGTCTGCTGATAGTGGTCGAGCATCATCTTGTGGTTCTCACGCCCGATGCCCGACTTCTTGTAGCCGCCGAAAGCGGCATGCGCCGGGTACTGGTGGTAGCAGTTGGTCCACACCCGCCCGGCCTTGATACCGCGACCCAGCCGGTAGGCGTTGGTCATATCGCGCGACCACACCCCGGCGCCGAGGCCATACAGGGTGTCGTTGGCGATCTTCAATGCCTCATCCAATGAGTCGAACTTCGCCACCGACAGCACCGGGCCGAAAATCTCCTCCTGGAAGATGCGCATGTTGTTGGTACCGGCGAACACCGTGGGCTGGATGTAGGCGCCGTCGGGATATTCGGAAACCTTGCGCGCATCTCCGCCGGTCAGTACCTGCGCACCCTCTTGCCGCCCAATATCGATGTACGACAAGATCTTTTCATATTGGTCATTGCTTGCCTGCGCACCGATCATGGTGTCTTCGTCGAGCGGATCACCGCCTACGATCGCCTCCACGCGCGTGATGGCACGCGCGATGAACTCGTCGTAGATGGATGCGTGCACCAACGCACGCGAGGGGCAGGTGCACACCTCACCCTGGTTGAGCGCGAACATGGTGAAGCCCTCAAGCGCCTTGTCCAGGAAGGCGTCGTCGGCGGCCATCACGTCGGGCATGAAGATGTTGGGGCTCTTACCGCCGAGTTCCAGCGTGACCGGGATGATGTTCTCCGTCGCGTACTGCATGATGAGGCGCCCCGTGGTGGTCTCGCCGGTAAACGCGATCTTGGCGATGCGCGGACTGGAGGCCAGCGGCTTACCCGCCTCCACACCAAAACCGTTGACCACGTTGACGGTTCCGGATGGCAGCAAGTCGGCAATCAGCTCCATCAGCACCAGGATCGAGGCGGGCGTCTGTTCGGCGGGCTTGAGCACCACACAGTTGCCCGCCGCCAGCGCCGGAGCCAGCTTCCACACGGCCATCAACAGGGGGAAGTTCCACGGGATGATCTGCCCGACAACGCCCAGCGGCTCATGGAAGTGATAGGCCACGGTGTCGTGGTCAATCTCGGAGATCGACCCCTCTTGGGCTCGGAGCACGCCGGCGAAGTAGCGGAAGTGATCGATTGCCAGCGGGATATCAGCGTTCAGGCTTTCCCGAATCGGCTTGCCGTTATCCCAGGTTTCGGCGACCGCGAGCCTCTCGATGTGCTGTTCCATCCGGTCGGCGATCCGCAGCAAGGCGTTCGACCGTTCAGCGGCCGAGGTGTTACCCCACGCCTCGGCCGCGGCGTGCGCCGCGTCCAGCGCCTTCTCGATATCCGGCGCGGTACCGCGGGCAACCCGGGTGAACACCTTGCCGTCGATCGGAGAGGCGTTCTCGAAGTACTGGCCATCCGCCGGGGCAACCCATTCCCCGCCGATGAAGTTGTCGTATCTGGGCGCGAAAGTGACTGCACTGCCCTCGGTTCCGGGTGCCGCGTACTTCGCCATTGCCTGCTCCTGTCGATAACGATACCAGCCCTGTGACGTACGTTACACCCGCGTCAGCAGCACGGACACGGCCCGTCAGCCGCGCGGCCAAAGCACCAGTTGGGTGCAGCGGAACACCGCCACGGTGCGCCCGTCGCGGGAGGTCACCGTCGCATCCCACAGCTGCGTGGAACGTCCGCGATGTACCGGCACGGCGGCTGCGGTGAGCTTGCCTTCACGGGCGGCGCCCAGGAAATTCGTCTTCAGTTCGACAGTGGTGAATCCTGATGCCCCCTCGGGCAACGAGGCCAGGCATCCGTAGCCACACAAGGTGTCCGCGAGCCCCACTATGACGGCAGCATGCACGAAGCCGTTCGGGGCGAAGTGTTCTCCACGAATCGGCAACTCGGCAGTGACCCGGCCGTCGTCGAACGAGACCGACTCGATGCCCAGAAATCCGGGAAATTGGTCTGTGGGCAGGTGTTCGGTTGTCATCTGGCTTCCTGTCCGTTGGCGGGCGAGCAACGCAGCTTCATGATGCGCGAGGCCGCATACCTTTAGCATGGGTAAGTCATGCCAGCCGAATCACACAAGCACTCAGCTGAGTCCGGAACAGTCGACCAGGAAGCGGCTAGCTCCATGATCAGCGTGCAGCGACGCAACCTGATTTTCGTCGCGGTCCTGCTAGGAATGCTGCTCGCCGCGCTGGACGGCACCATCGTCGCCACCGCTCTACCCACCGTCGTCGCCGATCTCGGCGATGCGGGACACCAGTCGTGGGTGGTCACCAGCTACCTGTTGGCCTCCACGGTGGCAACCGCGGTGATGGGCAAGTTCGGTGACCTGTTCGGACGGCGAACCGTCTTCATCACCTGCATCGTCATCTTCGCGGGCGGCTCGCTGCTGTGCGGCATGGCCGGCTCCATGGCGATGCTGGTGGGTGCGCGCGCCATTCAAGGGCTCGGTTCCGGTGGCCTGATGGTGACGGCGACGGCCCTGATCGGGGAGATCATCCCGATGCGCGAACGCGGCCGATATCAGGGCATTCTCGGCGCGGTGTTCGGGGTGACCACGGTGATCGGCCCTCTGCTCGGCGGGCTGTTCACCGACCATCTCGGGTGGCGCTGGGCCTTCTACATCAATCTGCCGATCTCCGTTGTGGTGATCATGGTTGCCGCCGGAGCCATCCCGGCGTTGGCGAAGGCGACGCGCCCTGTCATCGACTACTGGGGCATCGTGCTCATCGGCCTGGGCGCCTCCGCGCTGACTCTGGCCACCAGCTGGGGCGGCACCACGTACCCCTGGTCCTCGCCCGTGATCATCGGCCTGTTCGCGAGCTCGATCGCCGCGATCGGCACCTTCGTCTGGGTGGAATCCCGAGTGCCCGAACCGATCCTGCCTCCGCGCCTCTTTCGTGACCCGGTGTTCACCATTTGCTGCGTGCTGAGCTTCGTCGTCGGGTTCGCCATGCTCGGCGTGATGACCTATCTGCCCACCTTCATGCAGTTCGTCAACGGCGTCTCGGCCACCGTCTCCGGCCTACGCACCCTGCCCATGGTGGCGGGCATGCTCATCACGTCCACCGGAACCGGCACCCTGGTGGGACGCACCGGTAGGTACAAGCGTTACCCGGTCGCGGGTACCGCCATCATGGCCATCGCGCTGGTACTGCTGTCCAGGATGGACGACTCCACGCCGTTCGTCCTGCAGTCGCTGTACCTGTTCATCCTGGGTGTAGGCATCGGCGCATCCATGCAGGTGCTCACCCTCATCGTGCAGAACACCGCCCGCTTCGACGACTTGGGCGTCGCGACATCGGGTGTCACGTTCTTCCGCACCATCGGCAGTTCCTTCGGCGCGGCCATATTCGGCTCACTGTTCTCCAATTTCCTTACGCGCGAACTCAGCTCGGTGAACACACCTCCCGAGGCCACCCAATCGCCGCAGGCGCTGCACGCACTACCGCATGACGCGGCGGTACCCGTCATCCACGCATATGCCGATTCCCTGGACCTGGTGTTCCTGTGCGCAGCACCGGTCGCCGCCGTCGGGTTCGTGCTCGCGCTGTTCCTCAAGGAGGTCCCGCTGCGCGGTGCCGACACGAGCCTTGCCGTGGATATGGGCGAAGGCTTCGGTATGCCCAATTCTGTCTCGCCGGACAAGCTGCTGGAGATCGCGATCGGCAATGCGATGCGTGGATTCCCGCACGTGGGCCTGCATAAGCTGCGCGAACATGCGGGCGTCTCGATGCCCATCGCGCCGCTGTGGGCACTGGTGCAGGCCAACCGCTTCCTGCGGGCAACCGGTTCCGCCGAGGTGTCCCGCATCGCACAGTGGTATCGCATACCGCCGGAGATCGTCGACCCCGCATTCAACGAACTCGTCGCCAACGGCTACGCCCTGCGCACCAACGATCACATCTGGCTCACCGATAGCGGCCGGGAAGAGGTCGACAAGATCAGCGAGGCCATCAACCAGTATTTGATCGAACGGCTTTCCCGTACACCAGATTTCGAAGATCGCGCAGACCGGGAGCAGATTCAGGCGGCACTGGAACGCATTTCGCGCCGAATTGTCACCGACACCGATTGGCGCGAGAACCCTATCGCTGCGCTGCCCGCGGCGTCTGGGGCGGCGTCACCAGCGCGGTAAGCAGTGCCTCGATCCCCGGGCGGGGGTTGAAATCGGCCACCGGGTTGGCCAGCTGCTGGTAGATGATGCCGGTGAGGTAGTCCTGGAAAATTTCCGCATGCAGTTGGGGCGTCTTCGGATCGACCTTGCACATCAAGTGCAGTGTGCGGGGAATCTGCGCATCCCTGCCCCGCTGTAGTGGCTCCCTCAATTCCGGATGACTCCAGCCTTCCATGAGCAGCGCCATATAGGCCCGCACCCGGGTGCTCATCGCCCCGACGGCGCCGTTGGCATACGCGGTGCCGATACCCACCAGATCGGAGACCGTGGTCGGGTTGATCTCGGTGACAAGCGCCCGCCAGAAGGCACGGCGCAGTTTCTCGATCTCCAGAATGGCACCCAGCAGCAGGGCATCACGAGTACGGAAGTGATTCGAGGTCGTGCCACTCGGCACGTTAGCGGCCGCATCTACCGAGCGGTAGGTGAGCCCACCAATACCCATGGTGCCCGCCACTTCAATGGCGGCCGCGAGCACCTCTGCCCGCCGGCCCCTCGGTTGCTCCTCCACCACTGCGAGGGTAGTACGCCATAACGGCGATATGTGGATCGCCCCTAGGATCGGAGTCATGCGCTTTTCGATATGGGGACAAACCAACCAATCCTGGGCAGATCTGCTGGACATCGCGCAGTACGCCGACGACGGAACCTGGCGCGCCTTCTACGCCGCCGACCACTTCATGTCCCATGCCGACACGGCCGAGGAGCGCACCGATTTCCACGAGGCGACTGCCCTCTTTGCCGCGCTCGCCGCCGCCACCTCCCGGATCCGGCTGGCACCCCTGGTGCTGTCGATGACCTTCCGCCACCCGGCCGTGCTTGCCAACTGGGCCGCCACCGTCGACCACGTCAGCCAGGGGCGTTTCACGCTCGGATTGGGGGCCGGCTGGCAGGAGAACGAGCACCAACGCTACGGCCTCGAGCTGGGTAAGCCGGGAGCGCGAGTCGACCGGTTTTCCGAAGGACTACAAGTGATCACGGGGTTGCTCAACGAGCCAGTGACCACGGTGGACGGCCAGTACTACCGGCTGGCCGAGGGGATCTGCGAGCCCAAACCGCTGCAACGGCCCTTACCGATCCTGATCGGCGCGACTCAGCCGCGGATGCTCGCCCTGACCGCCCGCTACGCCCACGAATGGAATCAGTGGTCGTCGCCCGGCACTTTCCGCGAGGTATCCGGCCGCCTGGATGCCGCGGCCGAGAAGATCGGCCGCGATCCCGCCACCATCTGGCGTTCCACGCAGGCACGCGTGATCGTCACCGATGGCCCGCAATCCGAAGCGCGGGCGGCGGAAACCGCTGCGGCATCGCCGATTCCGGTGCTGTACGGCACCGCGGAACGCATCGCCGAACAGATGGCACCGTGGGCACAGGAGGGCGTCGACGAGGTGATCCTGCCCGACCATCTGCTGGGCAGCGGATCAGCACGCCGCGACGCCTATGACGCCTTGGCTCAGGCCCTGCGCCCGCTCTCGAACGAAACGGATTAGCCGCAGGGGCTAGTTGCCCCAGCCGCGCTGGCCATCCCAGCCGCCGCACACACCGTTGTAGCAGCCGTGGCCCCAGCCGCCCTGGCTGGGGTTCCAGCCACCGCACACGCCGTTGTAGCAGCCGCCTCCACCACCCGCGTCACCGCCGCCCGAGCCGCCGGGATCGGCAAGAACGACCTGGTTGGACGTGGTTGTCGACACCCCGGTGCTCATCACGGTGGCAGGCGCGGCAGCGATAATGGCCGCGCCAGCACCAGCAGCGAACACCGTTCCGATGATCTTCCGTGTGATTGACATATATCCATATTGCTACTGAATTCGGAGCATGCCAAACACCGACACGAATTCGGTGCTCGCCAATCACAAACCGTCGCTTATGTTTTCGCAGGTAGACCGCGAAAATGGCGACTACGGCGTGGCCGCAAAAACTTGCACGAATTTCGCGAGCGAAGCATCGATATCGCTGCGCAACGCGGCGGCCACCACCGCACCGATGGGGCCGAACATCGCAGGTCCACCCAGGTGCAGGTTGAAATCGACGACCGAACCGGAGCCCTTGGGAGAGATCGTGACTCTGAGCTTCACCTTGACCCCACCCCTGCCCTGCCCATCCAGAAACAGGCCCGTCGGCGGGTCGTACTTCTGCAGCGTCCACTTGACGCGGTTGTACATGCCCTTCACGCACACGATCGAATCGATGACGGTGCCCTTTTCCAGGGTCTCGGGCAACGCACTGCGCCACGCTGTGTGAACGCTGAGCCACTCATCGAAACGCCGCAGATCCGAGGCGTGCGCCCAGGCCTCCTCGGGAGGGAGGGGCACATCGATGGAGGAATTCAGTTTGGCTGCCACGTGGGCAGACGATACCGGAGAGATCCGAACAGACCGCTAGCAGTTACTGGGCGCCGGTAGTCCGGCAAACCGGTCGGCAATCCACTGCACCCCGAGCCGCTCTCCCTCGGGATCCACATGGCCCTTACCCGGCGACACGACCTCCTGAACCGTGTCCCCCAGCGCGCAGGCCCGGCGGACCGCCGCATGGATCCAGCCCGCCTCGATGAGCCGGTCGGCTCCGCCGGCGTAGACGAACATCGGCCCGGAGGCTGGGCCCAACGGTAACGCGATCCGCTTCAGTGCGGCGGCGAAGACGATCGGGTCTGCGGGACTGGTGCCGTGAAAATCCTTGGCGTGCAACCTACTTATGGCAGCTGATCGAGCGGGATCGAGTCCGTTGTGACATCCCAACAGCAGAGCCTTGTCCCGCGGAATATCTTGGAAAGAGCCGTGCAGAAAATTCTCCGGCCGCAACTCGGGGACCGTCACTGACAATCCCGTCAGCAAGGTCGGCATCATCGAGAGCTGGCTCCAGTGGTACCTGCCGTCGCCCACATGCGTCGCCATGTCGGTGAGGTCGGCGGCCGGTGACAGGTTGGCCGAGCCGACGAACTCCAGCTCGGAGGCATAGTCGCCGGCCAGCTCGGACGCGGCCCAGGTCGCCTGGCCGCCCTGGGACGCACCGATAGCCGCCCACTTCGTCGACGCCCCTGGAATCAGCGATACCGCGGCGCGGGCGGCATCGATGACGTTGAATCCTTCCGATCTGGGTTCCAGATACGGATGCGGCCCCGGAACGCCCAGCCCTTCGTAGTCCGTGATGGCCACCACCCAGCCACGCTTGCTGAGATTGCGCACCAGCCAGATGTAACCCCGCAAGTCGGGGGCACGCGAGACCGCACACTCGTCGTCCAGCCCTGTGGTGCCATGGCCCACCGAGACGATGGGCCAACCCGCTTGCGGTGGTTCGCCTTTCGGCGCGAAGACGACACCGGTCACCTCGGTGGGTGTACCGGTGGCACCCGACGTCGACATATAGCGGATGAGATGACCATCGGCGATGGCATCAAGATCCGGGGCCAACGACAACGGCACGTCGGATAGCACTTCACCCGGCGGGGGCGACGGGGGCTGGGGCGCAACACCTTCCGCCTCGACCCGAGCACAGGCCGCCGTGATCAACACCAGCACCGCAAGCAGCGGCGCCAGTCGGCTACTGGGCGTCGCCGTCCTTCGGGGCCGCCGCACCCTCGACCTTCTCGACCGCGCTCTTGGCAGCGTCCTGAACCTTGTCGACCACCGCCGAGTACTTGCCACCGGTCTTGGAGTCGATCGTGTCGCCGACCTTGTCGACGGCCTCGTTCACCTTGTCCTTGTTGCCCGCCAACAGGCTCTTCAGCTTGTCGATGAGGCCCTTGAAATCAGCCATGAGCTTGTTCTCCTTCGTCTGGGACGGCGCAACTGTAATACGAGATCGGGGCGTATGTTGGTTCGAGTGACGGACCCAGTGAAAATCACGCTGACCGGGGCTCCCGAGACGATGCTGGCCACCCTGTACGGCAGGGCGCAGGACGCCACATCACCCGATTCGGTTCTTCATGACCACTACGCCGCCGAGGCCGTCGCGCGCATCGACTACGACTTCTCCAAGACCAAGATCAAGGGCACCCAGGCAATCGGCGTGGCGTTGCGTGGCCGTCAACTCGACGACTGGACCTCGGAGTTTCTCACCGCACACCATGAGGCAACGGTGCTGCACCTGGCCTGCGGCCTGGATACCCGGGTCTTCCGGATCAACCCATCCGAGACGGTGCGCTGGGTCGATGTCGACTATCCCGATGTGATCGCCTTGCGCCGCGCACTGCTCCCGTGCCGCGACGGCGATTACCGGATGATCGGAAGTTCGGTCAGCGAGGCGACGTGGCTGGACAGCATCCCGGCCGACCGTCCCACTCTCGCGGTGTTCGAGGGTTTGACGATGTACCTGACCGAGGCCGAGGGGCAGTCACTCATCCGGCGTATCACCGGCCGATTCCCCAGTGGTCAATTGGCTTTCGACTGCTACGGCAGCATCGGCATCAAACTACAGAAATTGGTGCCGGCGGTGCGCAACGCGGGAGCCACACTGCATTGGGGAATCGACGATCCCGGACAGATCGAGGCGCTGCACCCGGGCCTGCGCTGCGTCAGCGATCTGCGCAGTACCGATGTGGCGGGTGAGGAACACCTGCCACTGTCCGGCCGCATCCAGATGAAAGTCATCTCCCACATCCCCGCCCTGCGCGACATCGGCAGGATCATGCGGTTTTCCTTCTAGCCCTAACCTCGCGAGCAGACGAGGGGCGGTCAGTCGTCTCCCGTGGCCCAGAAGTGCCGGGGCTGGCCGGACCACTTGCCCTGCAGCCACCACACCGCTTCGATCACCGCGGCCGCCGCGATGCCGATACCCAAGGCCGGACCGGTGACGGCCAGATTGCCCGGGTCGAGCATGAATGCCTTCCGCGCCAACGGGATCGCGAAGATCGCCACATAACCCAGGCCCGAGAGCGCTACCAGTGCCACCCGCCACCACTGGTACGGCCGGGCCACCACCGCGAGCACCCACACCGCCGCCACCAGTTCCGTGATCAGTGCGGCGGTCGAGGCCTGTGTGCTGTTACCGGATACGTGAAGGATTTGGCGTGCCAACAGGTAAGACAGGAACGTCGCGATACCGACCGTCAGGCCCGACGGAATCGCCGAGAGCATCACCCGGCGCACGAATCCGGTCTGCGCGCGCTCGTTGTTCGGTGCCAGCGAAAGGATGAATGCCGGGATGCCGATGGTGAACCAGGCCGCGATGGTGACATGGATCGGCTGGAACGGGAACGGCACCGCGCCGTAATGGAAGATCTTCGAGCCGAGCCCCGCAAGTCCCACCGTCAGCGCCAGCAGCACCGAGTACACCGTCTTGGTGAGGAACAGGTTGGACACCCGCTCGATATTTCCGATCACACGCCGCCCCTCGGCAACTACATAGGGCAGGGTGGCGAACTTGTTGTCCAACAGCACAATCTGCGCCACCGCGCGGGAGGCCGAACTACCCGCTCCCATCGCGACACCGATATCAGCGTCCTTGAGGGCCAGCACATCGTTGACGCCATCGCCGGTCATCGCGACCGTGTGCCCGTGCGACTGCAGCGCCTTGACCATCGCCCGCTTCTGGTCGGGGCGCACCCGGCCGAAGGTGGTCGCGTCGGCCAGCGTGGCGGCCAGCTTGTCGGTGTCGGTTGGCAGTGTGCGGGCGTCCACCGCGGCGCCCGTCAGCCCCAGCGTCTGGGCCACCGCACTCACCGACACCGCGTTGTCACCCGAAATCACCTTGATCGAGACATGCTGGGAAGCAAAGTAGTCCAGCGTCTCGCGAGCGTCGGGCCGGATCTTCTGCTCCAACACCACCAACGCCCGGGGAGTCACCGCACCGGGTGCATGCGCGTCGTCAACGGACAGTTCGGCCGAGGCCAGCAGCAGCACTCGCAGGCCCCGCGCCCCGATCTCCTCGGCGGCGGTGGCAATGGCGTCGGCCGGATCCAGCAGCACATCCGGCGCACCGATCACCCAGTTGCCATGCTCCCCATACGAAGCGCCACTCCACTTCTTGGCCGACGAAAATGGGGCTATCGCAGTCGTTTCCCACCCCGGCGGGGTGTCATAAGCCTCGGCGATGGCAGCGATGCTGGCGTTGGGCCGGGGATCGTCGGCAGCCAGTTGCGCCAGCACCGCCAGCGCGTCCTCGTCGCCGTCACGGTCGGGGAAGCGCACGTCTGCCAGGCGCATCCCGTTCTCGGTGAGGGTCCCGGTCTTGTCGGCGCACACCGTATCGACCCGGGCCAGCCCCTCGATAGCAGGCAGCTCCTGCACCAGGCACTGGCGCCGCCCCAGCCGAATCACGCCGACCGCAAAGGCGATCGACGTCATCAGCACCAGGCCCTCGGGCACCATCGGGACGAGCGCGCCCACCATGCGCAGCACCGATTCCTGCCAGCTGTCATCGGTGGTGAACAGCTGGGTGTAAATGATCAGCGCGCCCGCCGGCAGCAGCAGATAGGTGATGAACTGGAGAATCTTGTTGATACCGTTGCGCAGCTCGGAGTGCACCAGGGTGAACTTGGAGGCTTCCTCGGCGAGCTTGGCCGCGTAGGCCTCCCGCCCCACTTTGGTGGCCCGGTACGCACCGCTGCCGGCCACCACGAAGCTACCCGAAAGCACTTGCGAACCAATGGTCTTCTCGATGGCATCGGCCTCGCCGGTCAGCAGTGACTCGTCGATCTCAAGGGCCGACTCCTCGATGACCTCTCCGTCCACCACGATCTGGTCGCCGGGCCCGAGCTCGATGATGTCGTCGAGCACCACCTCATTGGGCGCCAGTGCCGTGGCCGCCCCGTCGCGCCGCACCAAGGGCCGGGTCTGGCCGACGATGGCAAGTTTGTCGAGTGTCTGCTTGGCGCGTAGCTCCTGAATGATGCCGACGGCACTGTTGGCGATGATCAGCAGACCGAATGCGCCGTTGATGATCGAACCGGTGGACAGCACGATGATGAGCAGCACCCCGAGAATCGCGTTGATCCGGGTGAACACGTTGGCCCGCACGATGTCCGACACACTGCGTGCCGCACGCGACGGAACATCATTGGTCTTCCCCTGCGCCACGCGCTCAGCGACCTCGGCGGCGGTCAGGCCGCTGATGGTCAATCCCTCGATCGTTGCCACCCCTGCACAGTAGCGACCTGTGACCGCCCGGCACGGCCATCGAGCGCCAACTTCGCACGATTATTTGGCGCAATCGTCACGCCACGTTCCCCTCCGACGCGGGTAATGTCAGTTGGTATGACATCGAATGAGCTCCCGGATTGGGACGCCACCTATCAGGGCAAGGGCGAGCTTTTCCAGGGTGAACCACCGTGGAATATCGGCGAGCCCCAGCCCGAACTCGCCGCGCTGATCGATGCCGGCAAGTTCCACGGCACGGTTCTCGACGTCGGATGCGGGCACGCCGAAACCTCGTTGCGGCTGGCGGCGCTGGGACACACCACCGTCGGGCTCGATCTATCCCCCACCGCCATTGAGGCGGCGCGAGCCGCGGCGGCCGAGCGCGGACTGACCAACGCCACCTTCGAGGTGGCCGATATCACCGACTTCTCCGGCTATGACGGGCGCTTCAACACCATCGTCGACAGCACGCTGTTCCACTCCATCCCGGTCGAGGCGCGCGAGGCCTACCTGCAGTCGATCTCACGCGCGGCGGCTCCGGACGCGTCGTACTTCGTGCTGGTGTTCGCCGTGGGCGCCTTCCCACCGGGTATCGGCCCCAACGCCGTCACCGAAGACGAGCTACGCGCGGCGGTCGAACCCTACTGGGCGATCGACGAGCTGAGTTCGGCGTATATCCACTCGAACATCCCCGAGGTGATCCCCGGCGCGAACTTCGAGATGCCGGTGTTCCACAAGGACGAGAAGGGACGCAACAAGCAGCCCGCGTTCCTGCTGCAGGCGCACAAACGTTAGGTAAGACGCCACCAGCCGTCCGGGGCGGCGGGCTGCCGAGCATCGGCCCGCTGTCCTGGCCTGGGCGCGACCACCGTGACCCCCTGCTCCTCAGCGGCGGCGAGCACCCGCTCGATCGGCTCGGCCCACGGGTGCAGCGCCAGATTGAACGTGGCCCAGTGAATGGGCAGTAGCGGTGCCTGCGCAGTGGCCAGATCCAGATGTGTCTGAACCGCCTCTTCCGGATTCATGTGGATATCGGCCCACGACGTGTTGTAGGCGCCGACCGGCAACAGGGTCAGGTCGAAGGGCCCGTACGTGTCACCAATCACCTTGAACGCCTTGGTGTATCCCGTATCGCCACCGAAGAAGACCTTGTGCTTCGGTCCGGCGAAGGCCCAGGACGCCCACAGCGTGGTGTTGCGGGTGATCGATCTACCCGAGAAGTGGCGGGCCTGGGTGCAGGTGAGCGTCAGCTTTCCGAGCTGATGGCTCTGATCCCAGTCGAGCTCGATGACCCGAGCCGGTGAGACACCCCAGCCACGCAGATGCGCTCCCACCCCCAGTGGCACCACGAACACGGCGTTCTGGCTGCGCGTCAGGGCGATGATCGAATCCATGTCGAGATGGTCGTAGTGGTCATGACTGATCACCACCGCGTCCAGCGCGGGCAGCGCCGAAAGTTCCACCGGCACCGGGTGCTGCCGATGCGGCCCCACCACACGCGAGGGCGAGCATCTGTCGCTCCAGACGGGATCGGTGAGCACGCGATAGCCGTCTATCTCGACGAGCACACTGGAATGCCCGAACCAGGTGGCCGCCAGATCGGCAGGCGGGCCGGAGAGCTCCGGCACCGCCAGCGGTACCTGCCCCTTCGGGGTCCCCACACCGCGGCGTGTGATCACATCCCACACCACCGTGGTGGTCTCGGCATCGGGCGAAAACTGCCGCGCCGGTTCGGCATTGTGGAAAGTGCCGCCCCGGTATTGCGGGGACCCCTTGGCGACCTCGGCGATGCGCCCCTTGCTGGCACCCAGCGTCTGCGGGACATCACGCAGGGCGCGCCCGATCCACGTCGACGCAATGGCTGCGCCGGCACCAACCCAGAGCGCCCGCACGCTCAGGCTCCCTGGAAGTTGGGGGGACGCTTCTGAATTCGGGCGACCTGGGCCTCGATGATGTCCTGGCTGCCCCACGCCTTGTCGAACAGTTCCTTGTGCTCGGGCCACTGGTCCTCAAAGGCGCCGTCGTCATTGAGCACGCGCTTGGCGTGCTTGAGAGCAAGTGGTGCGAACCCGGCGAGCTCGGCCGCCCAGGCCTGCGCATCGGCGAGTTCACCGATGCGGTTGGCCATGCCGGTCTGCAATGCCGTCTGCGCGTCAAGCGGCTCGGCGGCCAGCAGCATGGCACGCGCGCGCCCGTAGCCCACCAGCGAAGTCAGCCGACGGATACTCCAGTTATCAAGGGCGATGCCATATTTGGCGACGGGGAACTGGAAACGCGCGGTCTCGGAGACCACCCGCAGATCGGCGACCATCGCCAGCATGACGCCCGCGCCGATCGCGGGGCCGTTGACGGCGGCGATGACCGGGATGTCGGCCGCATCGACACTCTTGATCGAGTGCTGCCACGCATCGGCGAATTTGTCGGGATCAGGAGCGCCGCTGGACAGGTCGGCACCGGCGCAGAACGACGTGCCCTGCCCCGTGACGACGATGGCACGTGCGGTTTCCGCGGCCTTCTTGACCTCCTCGGCGAAGGCGAGCGCGAGCTCATAGGTCACCGCGTTACGCCGCTCCGGGCGCTGCAGCTCAATGGTGGTGACGGGACCGTCGCTAGTTACACCGATCATGGCAACCACCCTAATATGGCGCCCATGACTACCGTCGCCGTGATTGGTGGCGGGCAGGCCGGGATCGCGGCGGGATACTTCCTACGCCGGCGCGGTCTGGAGCCGCTGAGCCGGCGACAGCCCGCCGATGCGCCCGGCCACGGGTTCGTCATCCTGGATCACTCGCCCGGCCCGGGCGGGGCCTGGCAGTTCCGCTGGCCGACGCTGACGCTGGATAACACCAACCGCATCTACCAGCTGCCCGGGCTGCCGTTCGACGAGATGGGGGCCATCCGGGCCTCCACCGCCATGCCCAGGTACTTCGGCGAATACGAGGACCGGTACGCCCTCGATGTGCGCCGGCCGGTTCACGTGCGCGCGGTGCGGCCGGCCCGGAGAGGCTTCACGATCGACACCTCGGTGGGCGAATTTCCCGTCGACGGGCTGATCAATGCCACGGGGACGTGGGACAAACCGTTCGTCCCGTTCGTGCCCGGCGCCGGCACCTTCCGGGGACGTCAGCTGCACACCCACGACTACCAGCGACCGGAGGAGTTCACCGGCCAGCATGTGCTCGTGGTGGGCGGCGGCATCTCGGCCGTGCAGCTGCTCATCGAGATCGCCGGGATCGCCTCCGTCACCACCTCGTGGGTGACCCGGCGCGAGCCGGTGTTCGTCACCGACCTCACCGTCGAGCGGCTGCGCGCGGCGGTGGCGGGTGTCGATGAGCGGTCGCGTCGGGGCGAACCGCAGCGGTCGGTGGTCTCGGCGACGGGGCTGCCGTGGACCGCGGAAACCGCCGAAGCCGCGCGGCGTGGGGTCCTGACCCGACGCCCCATGTTCAGCCGGATCACTCCGACCGGGGTCACCTGGCCCGACGGCAGCTCCCTGGAAGTCGACGTGATCCTGTGGTGCACCGGATTTCGGCACGCGCTGGACCACCTGGCACCCCTGCACCTACGCAACGGACGCGGCGGCATCACCATGACCGGCCGGCTGCTCACTCAGGTCGCGGGGCAGCCCGCCATCCATCTGCTCGGCTATGGCTCGTCGGCAAGCACCATCGGAGCCAACCGCGCATCCCGTGCCGCCGTGGTCGAGCTGATGAACTATCTAGAAGGACGTACTGCCTGAGGGCTGCAGGACAAAACCGTGCTTCTGATCGCCCGTGACCACCTGGCAGGCGGTGACGCTACCCGCCCCGACGGCACACGTGACGTTGCCATAGGTGAGCTTCTGGCCGACATTGAGCAACGGTGCTTCAGGCTTGGTACCGCACGACCACGCGCCCTTGCTGATCTCGAAGGCGCCGTCACCCTTTTGCGCGACGGTGCCCATGGGGCAGGTGCCGACGCCGGGGATGTTCACACCGCCCAGCCCGGGCACATTCGCGCTCGCGCCACCGATACCGGGCACATTCGGAGCGTTCGGGGCGTCTCCGGGAATCCCGGGAACCGCGCCGTCGCAGCTGAGTCGTTGACGCGAGGTGGGTGTCATGTTCGGGGAGGCACGGAACATGCACCCGATGCCGTCAGGGGTGGAGAAGTGAATCGATCGCACCGAAGAGTTCTCGTTAGTGACGAAGAAACCATCGGGCGGCACCACGGCGAACCCGCTCAAATCGGGGAAGGCCGGGTCCGCGTGCGCAACGGCCGCACCTCCGGAAAGCAGCCCAACGCCAAGCGCTGCACACACGCCAGCAACATAGGAAACTAGCTTTACAGGTACTGATGTTGACATGCGCAAGCTTTCGGTATGAGACGCCGGATTATCAGCTTTCATGATACTGGCGACGCCCGGCACAGCACCGGCGACGATAGTTCGACCGTTTTACCCATCTCATCGGGCAAGATGGCAGGCATGGTTGATGGGCAGGGCTCCCCGCGCGTACTGGTGGTGGACGACGACGCCGACGTGCTCGCCTCGCTGGAACGCGGCCTGCGCCTCTCCGGATTCGAGGTGAATACCGCCAGCGACGGCGCCGAGGCGCTGCGCTGCGCCACCGAACACCGTCCGGACGCGATAGTGCTCGATATCAACATGCCGGTGCTGGACGGTGTCAGTGTGGTGACCGCGTTGCGCGCGATGGACAACGACGTACCGGTCTGTGTGCTCTCCGCACGCACCTCGGTCGACGATCGGGTCGCCGGCCTGGAGGCCGGTGCCGACGACTATCTGACCAAGCCGTTCGTGCTCGCCGAGTTGGTGGCCCGCGTCAAAGCGCTGCTGCGCCGCCGCGGCGCAGTAGCCACGTCGTCGACGGAAACCATCACCGTGGGGCCCCTGGAGGTGGAGATTCCGGGCCGGCGCGCCCGCATCAACGGTGTCGAGGTCGATCTCACCAAACGCGAGTTCGATCTGCTGGCGGTACTGGCCGAACACAAGACCGCGGTGCTGTCACGCGCCCAGCTGCTGGAGCTGGTGTGGGGCTACGACTTTGCCGCCGACACCAACGTCGTCGACGTGTTCATCGGTTACCTGCGCCGCAAGCTGGAGGCCGGCGGTGCACCCCGGCTGTTGCACACCGTGCGCGGTGTCGGGTTCGTGCTGCGTTCGCAGTAGCGACGGATGAGCACCTCGCACGAGAACCCGCCAGTCATGGGCCGCCCCAGCAAGCACCGCAGTCAACGGATCACCGATCTGTCCTACCGGTTATTGGAGAAGCCCATGCGGATCTTCTCGCTGCGCACCCTGGTCGCCATCGCCGCGCTGGGCGTGATGGTGCTGGTGGTGACACTGGGCACCTGGGTGTGGCTGGGCGTCGAGGAAGACCAGTACAGCCAGCTGGATCGGCGCCTTGATTCGGTGTCCAGCCTCGGTGCCGTGTCGAATCTGCTGAATTCGGTGATCAGCTCCGACAAGAAACTCGACACCCCCGACGGCCTGGTGCTCACCGCCCGCGTGGCCGGCCTCACCAAATCCATCCCTACCGACACCGAGCTTCCGCTGTTGGAGCCGGGCTACGCCAACACCAAGATCAATGGTGTCGAATACCGCGTCCGGTCGTTCATCGCCCCGGGAAACATCCCCGTGGCGGTGGGAGCCCCGGTCGCCGAGACACAACGCCAGATCGACCGGTACCACATGCGCATCCTGGCGATCTGCGGCGGCGTGCTGATCGGCACCGTGATCGTCGGCTGGGTCATCTCGCTCATCGTGGTAAGCCCGTTCCGGCTGCTGGCGCAGCAGGCCCGTCTGATCAACGCACAGTCCAACCCCGATGACGTGAACGTTCGCGGTGTACGTGAGGCCGTCGAGATCTCCGAGGCCGTCGAAGGGATGCTCGAGCGCATCAACACCGAACAGGAAAAGACCAAGGCCGCACTGGAATCCGCACGTGATTTCGCGGCCGTCGCCTCACACGAGCTGCGCACCCCGCTCACCGCGATGCGGACCAATCTCGAAGTGCTCTCCACCCTCAATCTCAGCGATGACCAACGCGAAGAAATCATCGAGGAGACCATACGGACCCAAAGCAGGGTCGAGGCAACACTTTCCGCACTGGAGCGGCTGGCGCAGGGCCAGCTCACCACCGAGGACGACCACGTGCCCGTCGACATCACCGAGTTGTTGGACCGCGCCGCGCACGACGCGGATCGCAGCTATCCGAATCTTGAGATTTCGCTGGTGCCGTCGTCCACGATTCTGATGCTCGGGTTGCCCGCTGGGCTACGGCTGGTGATCGACAACGCGATCAAGAACGCGGTGAAGCACGGCGGTGCGAGCAAGATTCAGCTCTCGGCGACCAGCACGGTACACGGGGTAGAAATCGCGGTCGATGACAACGGCAGCGGCATCCCAGAGGCCGAGCGGGTGCAGGTGTTCGAGCGATTTTCACGAGGCTCCACCGCCTCGCATTCGGGCTCCGGGCTGGGCCTGGCACTGGTGGCACAGCAGGCCGAACTCCATGGCGGCACAGCTGCTTTGGAGTCGAGCCCATTGGGAGGCGCACGGCTGGTGCTGCGCCTCCCCGGGCATTGATCCTGGCGAAGCCCTAGCGGGCGCCGAGCAGGTCGATCACGAATACCAGCGTCTTACCCGACAGCTGGTGGCCGGCACCGGCCTCGCCGTAGGCCTGCGCCGGTGGCACGGTGAGCTGACGACGTCCGCCCACCTTCATGCCGGGAATGCCGTCCTGCCAGCCCTTGATCAGCGCGCTCAACGGGAATTCGATGGACTCGCCGCGGTTCCAGGAGCTGTCGAACTCCTCGCCACTCTCGAACTCCACACCGACGTAATGCACGTCGACGACCGATCCGGGGGTGGCCTCCGCACCGTCACCGACGGCGATGTCCTTGATGACCAGTTCGGTGGGCGGCGGACCTGGCTGAAAGTCGATCTCGGGTTTCGTCATGCCAGCAGCGTATCGTCCGGCCGCCGGTGGGCCGCCAGTCTGCTCACCACCCGTTCCACCTTGCCGTCCACACCACGACTTTCCTGCGCGACGGCCGATGTCATGGTGGCCGTCAGGCGCACTCGGTCCGCACGGAACAGGTCATAACTGAATTCGAAGGGCCGGCCGTCGGTATTGCGGGTCACCCGGGTGATAGCCAACAGGGGCCTGCGGTGCGGCACGTCAAGCCATTCGGCCTCACGCGGGTTGGCGCTGACCACTTCGATTGTTTCCGTCGATGAGTCCGCTTGTAAGCCATAACGCACCTGGCACAGCTCGTACAGCGATCCCCCCAACGGCTGTTCGAGCAAGTCCGGCACCAACTCGGCGGGAAAATACGCGGTGTCGACCGATAGCGGCACTCCATCGGCATATCGAAGCCGCCGCACATCGAAAACTTCTGCGCCTTCGGCAATTTCGAGGGCCGCTCGTTCGGCCGCAGTGGCGGGCCGCCGGGAGGTGCCCAGCACCCGGGTATCGCTCGTGTGGCCACCGATGTGCAGCCTGGTGGGCAGACCCACCAGCTCGGCCACGTTGCGCTGCACCACATCGGCGCGTACGAAGGTGCCCCCGCCACGGCCGGTTTGACGCTCCAGAATGCCGGCCCGGCTCAACGGCACCAACGCACTGCGTACCGTCGCGCGCGACACCGCGAAGCGCTCGGCCATCTCGCGCTCGGACCCCAGCCGTGAACCCGGATGCAACGTGCCCTGTGCGAGCATCGACAGGATTCGACGCCGCACATCTTCGGCTACCGGGCCGCCCTCCGACTCCTCCATCTGCTCAGTATCGCCGCAAACGCACCTAGGGGTTAACCGCGTCCGGCGATTCGGGCAGTACTTGCCCGCCGTCAACCACGATGGCCTGTCCGGTGATGTAGCCGGCCTCGTCCGTGGCCAGAAAGGCGGCCAGGTGCCCGATATCGACCGGGCTGCCCAGCATTCCCATGGGGATCGAGCGCGCCATCCCGCTGATGTACTCCTCACCCATGTCCACCAGGCCCTCGGTGAGGATGTTGCCGGGCAGTATCGCGTTGACGGTCACCCCACGCGGCGCGAGCTCGATGGCGGCCGTGCGCATGAAGCCGAGCTGGGCTGCCTTGGACGCACCGTAGTGGGACCAGCCCGGGTACCCGGTGACCGGTCCGGTGATGGATGAGGTGAGGATGACCCGGCCCCGCCCGGACGCGGTGAGCGACTCCAGACATGCCTGCACGGTGTAGACGGTGCCCTTGACGTTGACGTCCAGCACCTCGGACAGTTGCTCGGGGGTCATCGTGTCCAACCGCGCCTCCGGGAAGATTCCGGCGTTGGCGCACACCACATCCAGGGCCCCAAACGCGTCCACGACGGTGCGCGCGGCATCCGCACACGAGCCCGGGTCAGACACATCGAGCCGCACACCGATGACATTTCCCGCCCCCAGCTCGCCCAATTCCGCTGTCACCGAGGACAGCTCACGCGGCGACCGGGCTGCCACGGCGACATTGGCGCCCGCGCGCGCAAAAACCGTCGCGATCCCGCGGCCAATTCCCTTGGTTCCCCCGGTCACCAGCACCGACCGGGCAGACAAATCGAACATCACTTTCCTCTCCGCCGGCTCAGCCGACTCGACGACCAAAAACTGCCTCCCGCAACCATGTCCGGTCGGTCAGGTAACGCTCCGCCAGACGTGCGGTACGCGCACCGAAGCCATCACTGACCCTGATCGCCGCATCGGCATCGGCGTGTGAGGCGATCCAGGCCGTGAGCATGACCCGCCGCAGCATCACGAAAGCCGGGATCATGCCCAGATCATCGCCGGAGAGCCGACGCACTCGCTGATAACCATCGAGCCAATCCGCGACGGCCGCCTCGGCCATAGGCGTGTCTTCCACCCAGGAGACCACCGCACCGAGATCGGCCATGAACCAAGACCATCCACAGTCGTCGAAGTCGATGACGGTGATGTCGGATCCGGGCCGGCCCGGGTCGACCATGAGATTGGACAACCTCATGTCGGCGTGTATCAGGCCGAATCGGTCTGGAGTGCAACCATATTCGCTGAGTCGCCGGATGATGTCCCGTACCGCGGCGTCCACTGCTTCCCGGTCGGCGTCGGTCAGGCCGGGCGCCTGCCGCCAGTCACCCCAACGCGCCTGCGGCCCGAACATCGAGTCCAGATCCCAGCGAAATCGGGTGAACCCCGGTGGCAGCCGCCAGCCCTGAGCATGGTGGTGCATGTGTGCGGTCAGTTGGCCGAGCTTGCCGTACCCGACCACGCCCGACGTTTCCTCAGCGGTGCAGCCCGGCACGAAACCCATGGCGTCGACATGCAAGGTGATCCCATCGACACCGACGGCGATCACTTCCGATCCGTTCCGCGCCCGCACGAGTTCCGGTGTGACGACGGGTGTCTCGGCGCGAAGCGCACTCATCCAGGCGAGCTCGGAGCGGATCGCGGACAACGAGTGGTACCCGGGCCGGTGCGCCCGCAACACCATGGGCTGCTGGTCATCCACCAGGTACGTGGCGTTCTCGGAAAGGCTCAACAACCGTAGCGGTGTGTGCGGATCGCGACCATAGCTCGTCAGAGCGGCCCGCGCGAACGCGCTGTGATTCGGCGGTAATCCCGGCATGGGTTGAGTGTGCACCACAAGACGCGCTTAAGCGGACCAAATCGGACCATTTAACGTCAACGAACCGAAACGACTCAGATTGAAACTTCACCGAAACCAACCGGGACGATTTCCCTGATTCGCTTTCAACCTGGGCACTAAGCCAGGTATAAATGAGCGCGTCGCACTAAAACAGCACCGCCGACCTGAACCATCAGGCTTCGCCGGTCGCGGAGAACCAACAAAACCAGACCAAATACGGAGAAGGGATCTTCCGTGAGCGACACCATCGACCCACCCGTCGGCACCACCACCGAGCCCGACGGCATGCAACGACTCAAACCCAATGCCGTCGGTCTGATCGGTGTGTTGTTCATGGCGGTCGCGACGGCCGCCCCGATCACCGCGATGGTCGGGAACGTGCCGATGGCGGTGGGATTCGGTAACGGCGCATACGCCCCCGCCGGCTATCTGGTGGCCACCATCGTGCTGACGCTCTTCGCCATCGGCTATGCGGCGATGTCCAGGCACATCGTCGCCACTGGCGCCTTCTACGGATACATATCGCACGGCCTCGGCCGTGTCGCCGGGCTGGGCTCAGGATTCCTGATCACCCTGGCCTACATGGTTTTCGAAGCTTCCCTGGTCGGCATCTTCTCCTTCTTCGCCAATGACCTCTTCCAGACCTTCTTCCAGGTCGACGTTCCATGGGTTGTCTTCGCAGTGGCCATGCTGGCCACCAACGCGGTGCTCACCTACTTCGACCTCAATCTGGCGGCACGCGTGTTGGGTGTCTTCCTGGTGACCGAGATTCTGATGCTGTCGCTGCTGGCGCTCTCTGTGCTGTTCGCCGGGGGTGGTCCGCAGGGCTGGTCTTGGGGATCGTTGAATCCGCTCAACGGCTTTCACGATCTCGGCGGCGTTGTTCAGGGCCCGGCAGGTCCGCTCGCCGTGGCCGGCTCGGCCGGCGTGGGGCTCTTCTTCGCCTTCTGGTCCTGGGTTGGGTTTGAATCCAGCGCGATGTATGCCGAGGAGTCCAAGAACCCCAAGAAGATCATCCCCATCGCAATCGTGACCTCGGTGGTGGGCGTCGGACTCTTCTACGTCCTCGTCTCCTGGCTGGCCATCGTGGGTACCGGACCCGAGAACGCCGTTGTGCTGGCACAGGATTCGTCAACAGCCGGCAATATCTTCTTCGGCCCGGTCCAGAGCCACCTCGGAGTATGGGCGGTGAATCTGTTCAAGGTGCTGCTGATGACGGGATCATTCGCCTGCGGGATGGCCTTCCACAACTGTGCCGCGCGCTACCTGTATGCGATAGGACGCGAGAACGTCATCCCGGGAATGCGCAAGACGATCGGCTCCACCCATTCGGCCCACGGCTCACCGCACGTGGCAGGCTTCGTGCAGACCGCCTTCGCGACCGTGGTGGTGCTGTTTTTCGCCGCCACCGGGCGCGACCCGTACACCGGCCTCTACGGATTGATGGCGCTGCTGGGCACGACGGCGATCCTGATTGTCCAGGCACTCACCGCCTTCGCGGTGATCTCCTACTTCCATGTGCTGCGCCACCATCCCGAAACCGCACACTGGTTCCGCACTCTGGTGGCTCCGCTGCTGGGCGGCCTGGGCATGGTCTACGTGGTCTATCTACTGGCCAAACACGCCTCGTTCGCGGCAGGAACCGCATCCAATGACTGGGTCTTCACAGCGATCCCCTGGGTGGTTGCCGCCGCCGGAATCGGCGGTATCGCCCTAGCTCTCACCCTCAAGTACACCGCACCACACCGTTATGACGACCTTGGCAGAACAGTGCTCGAGGAGGCACACGAACGATGAGCTTTTCCAACATCATGGATTCGAATAGCTACGCCGGAGCGCACGACGACCCGGCCACCGAATCTCTGATCACCGCCCGGGAACGGGTGCTCGGCCCGTCCTATCGGCTGTTCTACGAGCGGCCGGTGCACCTGGTGCGCGGCCAGGGCAGTCACCTCTTCGACAACGAGGGCAACCGCTACCTGGATGCCTACAACAACGTGGCAAGCGTGGGCCATTGCCACCCACACGTCGTCGGCGCGGTCACCCGGCAGCTGTCCGCCCTCAACACCCACACGCGGTATCTCCACGAGGGCATCGTCGATTACTCGGAACGTCTGCTTGCCACCATGCCCACCGCCATCGACCAGGTGATGTATGCGTGCACCGGCTCCGAGGCCAATGACCTGGCACTACGGGTGGCTCAGAGGTACACAGGACACAAGGGAATCGTCGTGACCAGCGACGCCTACCACGGCAATACCGCGGCGGTCACCGCGATCTCGCCCTCTCTCGGGGGAAACTCGTTGGGAGCGCACGTTCGTACCGTCGCGCCGCCCGACAGCTATCGGACCCCACCGGGCGAGCTGGCCGAGCGCTTCGCCGCCGACGTATCGCATGCCATCGATGAACTATGTGCCGCGGGATACGGGTTCAGCTGCCTGGTGGTCGACACCATTTTCTCGTCGGACGGGATCTATCCGGATGCCTCGGTGTTGGAACCGGCGGCGGAGGTGGTGCGCGCCGCGGGCGGGGTGCTGATCGCCGACGAAGTGCAGCCCGGATTTGGCCGCACCGGCGAGGCCTGGTGGGGGTTCATCCGCCATGGCGTGGTGCCCGACCTGGTCACCATGGGAAAGCCTATGGCCAATGGCATTCCGGTTTCGGCGCTGGCAGCCACCTCCGAAGTCCTCGCACCGTTCGCGCAGGATGTCCCGTATTTCAACACCTTCGGGGGAAATCCGGTATCGATGGCCGCGGCCGCGGCCGTCATGGACGTGATCGAGGATGAAAAGCTACAGCTGCATGCCGCGGAGGTCGGCGCGATGCTGCGCACCGAACTACGCTCCCTGGCCTCGACCCACGTCCGGCTCGGCGACGTCCGGGGTACCGGCCTGTACACGGGAGTGGAGGTGGTCGACGACCCCGCCGCCCGCACTCCCGATCGCGCCGGAGCGCTGCACATCGTGAATGAGCTGCGGAACCGACGGGTTTTGATATCGGTCTGCGGACAGGATGGCAATGTGCTGAAAATCCGTCCCCCGCTGGTGTTCTCGCGATCGGACGTGGACTGGTTCTGCACCGAACTCGACGACGTACTGAAAAGCACCGGCTGATCACCCGAAGCCCGTACAGTCGTTTCATGGGCCTCTCAGAATCCGATCGATACGACACGGTCATCGTCGGCGGTGGCCACAACGCCCTGACCGCGGCCGCTTACCTGGCCCGCGCGGGGCAGCGCGTGATGCTGCTGGAGCGGCTCGACGTATTTGGTGGCGCGGCGATCTCGGCACCGGCCTTTGAGGGCGTCGAGGCGCGGTTGTCCCGCTATTCGTATCTGGTGAGCTTGATGCCGCGGCAGATCATCGACGACCTGGGCCTGGACGTCCGCCTGGCCCGACGCAAGTACGCGTCATACACGCCGGATCCGATGAATGGAGGTCAGCGCGGATTTCTGGCCGGCCCCAACGATTTCGCAGAGTTTGGCGCGCTCTGCGATTCCGTGACCCGGCCGATGTGGGATTCAATGCTGCAACCGCTACGCCGACGTCGCGCCGTGCGCACCGGCGCCTGGGAGCAGCTGATCGAAACGCCGATCGGCAAGGTGATCCGTGCCGCCACGCCCGACGATGTACGGCGCGGGGTACTGCTCACCGACGCGCTCATCGGGACTTTCGCGAGTGCCGATGATCTGTCCCTGCAACAGAATATCTGCTTTCTGTATCACCAGATGAATCCCTGGGATGTCCCGATCGGCGGAATGGGTGCCGTGACCGGCTCGCTGGAGGCGTCGGCGCGACGGCACGGTGCCGAGTTGCTGTCCGGGGCGGAGGTCTTGTCGATCTCGCCGGATGCAGAGGTGCGATACCGCAGTGACGGTGACGAGCACACCGTCGCCGGCGACCGGGTGCTCAGCGGCGTCAGCCCCACCGTGCTGGCCGGCCTCCTCGGCGAGACCCCACCCGCGGGACAGCCGGGCGCACAGGTGAAGGTGAATCTGCTGTTGAGGCGGCTGCCACGGCTGCGTGACGAAAATGTCACTCCCGAGCAGGCTTTCGGTGGAACATTCCACGTCAATGAGACCTATACCCAACTGGAATACGCCTACCAGCAGGCATCACACGGCCGGATCCCCGACCCGCTGCCATGCGAGATCTACTGTCATTCCCTGGCCGACCCCAGCATCTTGTCACCGGAACTGCGCGCCTCTGGGGCGCACACGCTGACAGTTTTTGGCCTGCATACACCGCACGGGCTCGGCGCCAGCGCCGAACAGCTTCAACAGGCGGTGCTTGCTTCGCTGAGTTCCGTTCTTGCCGAGCCGATCACCGATGTGGTGGCCACAGATACGCACGGCAGGCCATGCATCGAGACCAAGACCACCATCGACCTAGAAAGTGCCCTCGGGATGACGGCAGGCAACATTTTTCACGGCGGCCTGCAGTGGCCCTTCGCCGAGGACGACGACCCGCTGGAGACCGCCGCGCAGCGCTGGGGCGTGGCCACGAATCATGATCGAATACTGTTGTGCGGCTCGGGGTCTCGTCGAGGCGGCGGTGTTTCTGGGTTGGGCGGATATCACGCCGCGAGGGCAGTGCTGGAGACGCACTGAGCCGCACTCCACAGCGAGGTTTCACACCGGCCGGTAGCGGGTACGCGCGCGGTATGACACGTTTCGGCTATACCTTGATGACAGAGCAGAGCGGACCAAAAGACCTTGTCCGTTATGCCGTCGCCGCCGAAAAGGCGGGATTCGACTTCGAAGTGTCCAGCGACCACTACTCACCGTGGCTCAGTTCGCAAGGACATGCTCCCTACGCCTGGTCGGTGCTCGGGGCGGTCGCCCAGGCCACGGAACGAGTGGATCTGGCGACCTACGTGACCTGCCCGACCATGCGTTATCACCCGGCCGTCGTCGCGCAGAAGGCGGCCACCATGCAGATCCTTGCCGACGGACGGTTCACCCTGGGCCTGGGCAGCGGGGAGAACCTCAACGAGCACGTCGTCGGGCGCGGATGGCCCACCGTGGGACGGCGCCAGGCGATGCTCAGGGAAGCCATCCAGATCATTCGCGACCTGCTGTGCGGGGAACACGTGGACGGCAAGGGTGATTACTTCGAGGTCGACTCCGCCCGGCTGTGGGACCTGCCCGATGTCCCGGTGCCCATCGGCGTCGCGGTGTCCAGCGGTGACACGGCGGCACGCTTCGCGCCGACGGCCGACCATATGATCGCGGTCGCGCCCGAATCGGACATTGTGGACGCCTGGCGACAGGCCCGCAGGTCGGCGGCCGCACCCGAGGAGAGCCGCGTGATCGGTCAACTGCCGATCTGCTGGGATACCGACCGGGAGGCGGCGATCAAGCGCGCCCACGACGAGTTTCGCTGGTTCGCCGGGGGCTGGCCCGTGAACGCCGACCTTCCGACCCCTGCCGGGTTCGCCGCGGCAACGAAATTCGTCCGACCGGAGGATGTCGCCGGCAATATCCCCTGCGGATCGGATTTCGGCACCATCATCGAGAACGCGCGCGCCTACGCCGACGCCGGGTTTACCGATATCGCGCTGGTGCAGGTGGGAGGCGACAGCCAGGACAGCTTCCTGACCGAAGCGGCCGAACCGCTGCTCGCGGAATTGCGCGCCTCCATCTAGCAAGGCCTCATCGGTGTGACGCGGTCGCTTTCTCCAGAAGCGCACGCAGAGAACGCAAATCGGCTTCTGCCAGCGCGGACAGGCCCGCCGGTGCCGGGTCATCCAGCCCGGCGATCCTCGCCACCAGCTCGCTACCCTCGTCGGTCAACGACACCCGTTTACATCGACGATTGTCCGGGTCGACGCGGCGCACCACCAATCCCCGCCGTTCCAGGTCGCTCACCGCTACGGTGGCCGCGGGGGCATCCAGCGACACCGCTTCGGCAATCGCCTTCATGGTCAGGGACTGCCGGGCAAGTCTTCTCAGGATGCGCACCCTGCTGAACGGGAGGCCTGTCGTCTCTACGACGGTGCGTCTCCAGCTGTCACGATTGTCGAGCACCAGGCTTGCCATGCTGCGCCATACTTCGTCCGCGAGCGATCTATCCGACACGAGACATCTCCCGCGCCGTGGTGCCCTCGATGAGCGGTGCGAGCCGCTGCGCGGACCGCACCGCGGCCGGTGACGTGGACACAATCCCCAGCGTAGCGATGAGCAGGCCCAGCCCCGCACACATGAACCACAGGGCGGGAATCCCGATCGAACCACACAGCGCCACACCGATACTCACCCCGACCTGGCGACTGGTGGACGTCACCGCGGAGGCCGCGCCCGCGCGGTCCAGCGGCATACCGCTCACCGCGGCGTTGGTGATCGGCGCATTCACCATCGCGAACCCGGCACCGAAAATCGCGAAGGTCACCAGTAGCTCCCAGATTGGCGTCGCCTCCGACACCCTCGTCAAGAGCAGCGAAGCGGTCAAGAACAGGGTGCCCGCCGCGAACAGCGACGGCCGTGCGCCGAATCGGCCCACCATCCGGCCCGATATCGGGGAGAACACCAGCGCTCCGACGGCAATCGGGAGATAGATCAGCCCGGTGTGCATTGCCGAGAAGTGGCGCTGCCCCTGCAGATACAGCGACATGGTGAATAAGAACGCACTCCACGCCATGCACGCGCATATCGCCGTAAGAGTGGCCGAGGCAAATGGGATGCTGCGGAAGAAACGTAGATCGATGAACGGGTGCCGCCGCCGGGACTCATAGCGGAGGAACACCGCGAACGCCGCCAGCGCGACTGCCAGCACCACGATCAGTCCGGGCGTCGCCCACCCCAGCGATGGCCCTTCGATCAGGGCGAACACGATGCCGAACAGGAAGAGCACCGCAAGTGCCTGGCCTACGGGGTCGATGTCGCGCATGGTGGCCGACTTAGTCTCCGGCACAAAGACCGCCGTCAGCACGAAGGCCAGCACGCATACGGGCAGGTTGATCCAGAACACGGCGCGCCAGCCCACCCATTGGATCAGCAACCCCCCGACGATCGGGCCTAGCGCCATCGATATGCCCACCACGGCACCCCAGAACCCCAGCGCCCTGGCACGCTCCACGCGGCCGGTGAAAACCTGCGAAATGATGGAGAGGGCAACCGGATTCAGCATCGATCCACCCACCGCCTGGAGCAGACGGGCGGCGATGAGCAGCCCGACGGTGGGCGCCACACTGCAGAGCAGCGAACCGATCGCGAAGATCGACAGCCCGAGGTGAAAGACCTTCCGGCGTCCCAGCCGGTCCCCCGCGGCGCCCGAAAGCATCAGCAGCGAGGCCAGGCCCAGGGTGTAGATATCAATAACCCACTGCAGCTGCGAAGTAGTCGCGCCGAAATCCGCCCGGATGGTCGGCAGGGCGACGTTCACGATGGTGGAGTCCATCGACACGATGAGCAGGCTCAGGCAGCAAGACCCCAAGATGACGATCTTGCGGCGCTCACTCAGGGCACCGACGGCCGCTTCCATGAAACCATTGTGAAACCACAACTATTAGCAATGCAAACAGACTTGCGTCACAGTGTCAGATCACAGTGTCAGATCACTGTGTCAGATCGGCCGCTACGCGACCGGCACAGATCAGGGGTACTGACGCTCCCCATAGCCGGTGTAGATCTGCCGCGGGCGGCCGATCTTGCCCGGCTCCGAATGCATCTCACGCCAGTGCGCGATCCAGCCGGGCAAGCGGCCCAACGCGAACAGCACGGTGAACATGCGCGTCGGGAAGCCGATGGCCCGGTAGATCAGTCCGGTGTAGAAGTCGACGTTCGGGTACAGCTTGCGCTCGACGAAGTAGTCGTCGGTGAGCGCGGCTTCCTCGAGGGCCTTGGCGATCTCGAGCAGCTGGTCATCGCCGCCGAGCTTGCCCAGGATCTTATCGGCCTGTTCCTTACAGATCCGGGCGCGCGGGTCGTAGTTCTTGTAGACGCGGTGCCCGAAGCCCATGAGCTTGACGCCGTCTTCACGGTTCTTCACCCGGCGCACGAAGTCGTGGGTATCGCCGCCCTCCGAGCGGATGCGCTCGAGCATCTCCAGCACCGCCTGGTTGGCACCGCCGTGCAGCGGGCCCCACAGCGCGTTGATGCCGCCGGACACGGAGGTGAACAAGTTGGCGTCCGAGGAGCCGACCAAACGCACCGTCGAGGTGGAGCAGTTCTGCTCGTGGTCGGCATGCAGGATGAGCAGCATGTCCAGGGCCCGCACGATCTCCGGGTCGACCTCGTACGGCTCGGCGGGAAGGCCGAAGGTCATCCGCAGGAAGTTCTCGACGAGGGTCAGCGTGTTGTCCGGGTACAGGAACGGCTGCCCGACCGACTTCTTGTAGGCATAGGCCGCGATCGTCGGCAGCTTGGCGAGCAACCGGATCGTGGACAGCTCGACCTGTGCGTCATCATGCGGGTCCAGCGAGTCCTGGTAGTACGCGCTCAGCGCGTTCGCGGCACTGGAGAGCACCGGCATGGGGTGCGCATTGCGCGGGAAGCCGTCGAAGAACCGCTTGAGGTCCTCGTGCAGCAGCGTGTGGCGCTGGATCTTGGTGGTGAAGTCCTCCAGCTGCTGCGGGGTGGGCAGCTCGCCGTAGATGAGCAGGTAGCTCACCTCGATGAAGGTGGACTTGTCGGCGAGCTGCTCAATCGGGTAACCGCGGTAACGCAGGATGCCGGCGTCCCCGTCGATGTAGGTGATGGCGCTCTTCGTGGATGCGGTGTTGACGAAACCCGCATCGAACGTGGTGTAGCCCGTGTCAGCCAGCAGCTTGCCCAGCGCGAACCCGTCGGCACCTTCGGTCGCGCGGACGATATCCAGCTTGGTTTCGCCTCCGGGGTACTGGAGAGTAGCGAAATCATTGTTGTCGGCCACAGGCATCCCTTCTGAGGTTGAGCGGGCTAGAGAAGAAGGTAGTCGCTCCGCCTCCGGGCCGCCTGGTCAGGGTCGGGCTCGGGGGTCCAGGCGGCTGCCGAACGACCGGCGCCGGTCCCCCCTTCTGCGCGCCGTCGCCAGCGCACCGTCCCATAACAGCTTTGCTCCCGCCGCCATGACCGACGGTTTGAAGGTGTCCTTGGCCAGTCCTGCCGTCGCGGTGGCCTTGGTGGCTGCGCTGGCCTTGGACATGTGCCCGGAATCGAACGGCGGTTGCGGGTCGTATTCGATGCTCAACTGGATGGCCTTGGCCCGCTCCTCCCCGGCGATCTGGCCCGCCAGCCACAACCCCAGATCGATGCCGGCTGAAACACCCGCCGCGGTCACCAGACCCGCGTGGCCGGTACGCACGATGCGCTCATCGCCGACCGGGGTCACCCCGAACGGCTTCAGCAGTGGCAGTGTCGACCAATGCGAGGTGGCCCGTTGCCCTTCCAGCAGACCGGCCGCGGCCAGTACCAGCGAACCGCTACACACCGACGTGGTCCAGGCAGCCGCGGGATGCACCCGGCGCAACCAGTCCAGCAGTTTGTCGTCACGCGCGGCCATCGTTGTTCCCGGGCCGCCCGGTACCAGCACGACGTCGGGCGCGGGAGTCTCGCCGAAGGAATGGGTGGCACCGATGACCAGCACACCGGAATCGGCGGTGACGGGCCCGGGCTCATGCCATACGAATCGAACCTCGGTGTCGGGAATGAAGCGCAACACCTCGTACGGTCCGATGAAATCCAGCGCGGTGAAATCGGGATACAACACAATCGCGATCTGTGTCGCAGCGGAAGTCATACGGAACTCCTGTCGGTTCGTTGGAAAGTTTTGCGGTATTGATCGGGCGATACACCCATGCGCCGGACGAAGTTGCGGCGCAAGGATTCCGCCGACCCAAAACCGCAGCGGCCCGCGATGACCACCATGGTGTCGTCGGTCTCCTCGAGCTGACGGCGCGCGGCCTCGGACCGGATGCGCTCCACGTACGCCGACGGCGCCTCGCCCACTTCCGCGGTGAACACCCGCGTGAAATGCCGTGGGCTCATCGCGGCCAGCCGGGCCAGCTCCGGCACCCGGTGCGATCCGCTGGGCTCGGCCTCGATGGCCTCCTGCACGTCCCGGATCGGCATTCTCTTGGCCCGCGGCATCCATACCGGTGCCGCGAATTGAGACTGCCCACCGGGCCGGCGCAGGTACAGCACGAGCCAGCGCGCGACCGCCTGGGCCACCTCCGCACCGTGATCTTCTTCGACAAGAGCCAGCGCCAGGTCGATCCCCGCGGTCACCCCGGCCGCCGTCCACGTCTTGTCCGAACTGCGGATGAAGATCGGATCGGGATCGACTGTGACGCTGGGGAACTCGCTGGCAAGCTGTCCGGCGATCGCCCAGTGGGTGGTGGCCCGGCATCCGTCCAGCAGGCCCGCCTCCGCGGCCAGGAACGCACCGTTGCACACGCTGACCACGCGCCGGGCGCCGCGCGCCGCGGCCCGGACCCACGACATGAGCGCGGCGTCGCGCTGGACCGCGGAAACCCCGATTCCGCCGGGCAGGAGCAACGTGTCGCAGCCCGGTTCGGGGTCCGGCAAGGGCTGGGTGACCAACTCCATGCCCGAGCCCGTGGACACCGGCGCCCCGTCGGCCGAGACCAGCTTCACGTCATAGCCCGGCGTAGTGCCGGTCATATGGCGCGAGGCGGTCGCGAACACCTCGTATGGGCCCACGAGGTCCAGAGCCTGAACCCCGGGGAACCCCAGGATCACCACCGAACGCCGCATGTCTGTCAGTCTTCGCCACCTGGGCAATGGCGTCCAGGTCGGGCACCCCACAAATTAGGACATCAGGATGTCGGCAGCCATTCCTCGTCGGTGGCCGCGAGTAGCCGCTGATGGTCCTCGCGATTGCGCCGCGAATAGGCCTCGGCGAAATCGGCGAACGCGGTGTCGGCGGCGTTGGGATCCGTTCCACCTCCCAGGTAACCCGCGATCACACCCGGAACACCTGACTGGGCGTGGGCACGGGCAAGCGCGATGGCACAGAGTGACCCGTAGAGAGCCAGGTCATCGGGATTGGTGAGGCTGGTGATGTCCACCGAGCCCTTCATGTCCCGGAACTGCCGGACGTAGAAGCTGCCTCGCCGGGTGGACGTCACGTACCCGAGGAAGGGGTCACCGCTGGCTTGCATGATGCGCTGGCCCGCCACCACCCGGCGCCCGTGCTCCCAGCGCAGTTCCTGGGGGAAATACGCCTCGACGACCGACGCGGACGCCTCCTTCATCTGCAGGAACAACGGCGAACCGTCGGCATCGGTGAGCAACGCCAAATAGCAGCGCGTGCCCACGCTGCCGACACCGACCACCCGCACCACGGCGTCCTGGAACTGGTGACAGGCCAGCAGGGCGACCACATCCTCGGGCACCGAACCGAAGTACTCGTCGACCATCGCGGCCGCCTCGGACAGGCCCATCTCCGGGACGCGGACCGCGATGTCCTGCTGCTCCACGATTCGGTAGTGACCGTCGACAGTGGTGGTGGTGAGCTTGCGTAGCGCCCGATGCGAGGTGTTCCTCGAGGCCTTCGAGACCGTCTCGGTGGCCAATTTGGAGGCGCTCTTGGAGAGCCGGGAAACCAGATCCAGCACCTCGAGTGCCGTGGTCTTGAGATAGAAGCGCTCCAGGGCAGACATCTGGGCCAGCTCGTTGATCCGGGTGCGGTAGGCGGCCGCCGTCTTGGTGGCCGTCTGCCGCACGTCGTCGTCGGACATCCCGAAATCGTGGCCGAGGATCGCCATGCTGGTGACCAGACGCTTGACATCCCATTCCCACGGCCCCACCGCGGTTTCATCAAAATCGTTGACGTCGAACAACAATGCGCGCTCACGTGAGGCGAAGAGGCCGAAATTGGAGAGATGAGCGTCGCCGCAGATCTGAATCAGGACCCCGGTCGTGGCGGTGCCGGCAAGATCCGCCGCCATCACCGCGGCCGCCCCACGGTAGAAGGCGAACGGCGACTCCGACATGCGCTCCCGGCGTACCGGGACAAGGGACGGGATCCTGGATTTGTTCTGTGCGGCAAGCTCGGCGATCGGATCTCGCCGCTGCTCACCCGAGAGCTCCGCGAGGCGCCGCCGCGGCATGCCATCGCGCAGTCCACGACCGAACTCCAACTGCTTCTCCCGCGAGAACCTCCGGAGATCCCCGGTCGTCAGCGTTGCCATACGGTGAATCTATTGCGGGTCGAGCTGGGCTTCAGTGGAAGTCCGGAACCGCACGAACACCGGCACCAACAATGCCGCGACGATCACTCCCACCACCACAAGGGCGCCGCCGCCGGCAGCGGCGGCGGTGGTACCCACCGCAGCGGCGGCCGCACCGTGCGCGAAGTCCGCAACGCGCGGTCCCCCGGCGACCACCACCGTGAACACGCCCTGCAGCCGGCCTCGCACATCGTCGGTGGCGACCGACTGCAGGATCGTGGTGCGGAAGGCCGCCGACACCATGTCCGCGATGCCGCCGATCACCAGGAAGAGCAGTGCCAGCCACAGCAGCGGTGCGTGCGCGGTGAGACCGAATCCCACCATCGCCAGACCCCACACCACGATGCTCACCACCACCGCCAAGCCCTGGCGATCGATCCGCTGGAACCACCCGGAAAACACCCCGCCGATGACCGCACCCACCGATATCGCGGCAGACAACAGCGCGATCACGGTGCCACCGTCGGCGGGGTCGCCGAATCCCTCGTGCGCGATCTGCGGGAACAGGATGCGCGGCATCCCGAAGATCATGGCGACGAGGTCCACCACAAACGACATCAGCACAATCTTGTGCCCGGCCAGATACCGAAATCCGTCCAGCACGTCCTGAAGACCGGAGCCGTTGGCCCGTAGATCCTTCGATGCTCCGGTCGGTGGCATCGTGTGTAGCCGTACGGTCGCCCAGATCGGCGCCACGCACGCGATCGCATCGATCAGGTACAGCGTGGATAGATCCACCCATTTGAGCAGCACACCCGCCAGCAACGGCCCGGCGATGAACCCGAACTGCTGAACCGTCATGTTGAGCGCATTGGCGGCCGGCAACTGCTCCAGGGGAAGCATCCGCGGAATGGCCGCTGCGCGGGTAGGCGAGTTGACCGCAAAAAACCCCTGCTGCACCGAGAGCAGGCACAGCACCACCCACACGTTGTCGACGGACAATGCGGCCTGCAGCCACAGCAGCACCGACGAGGCAGCCAGTCCGGTCGCGGTGATGATCAGCAGCGTTCGCCGGTCCATGCGGTCGGCCAGCGCGCCACCCCACAGACCGAACACCACCAGTGGCACCAGGCCGAAAACACCTGTCAGCCCGACATACGCCGAGCTCTGGGTGAGCGCGTAGATCTGCACCGGGACCGCGAACAGCGTCAGTCCCGCCCCGATAACGGTGACCACTCCGGCCAGCCACAGGCGCCGGAAATCGGTATTGCGCAGCGGCGTGATGTCTGCGAAAAAACGTCTCAGACCGCACCCGCTCCATTCATTACCGGCTGTCGGACGCCGCGGCGTCCCGGGTAGCTAACTTACCCGGGACGCCGCCGGTTCACTCCTTCAGCTCGGATACTGCGTCAGATGCTGCCGCGGGACCCGTGCCGGACTCGGCCTCGGCGGACTCCACAGCGGGCGGCGCCTCGACCGATTCCGCGTCCGCATCCGGCAGCTGGCCCACGAGGTACTCGGCGAGCCCACCGATGGTCGGGTAATCGAACACCGCCGTCGCGTTGATCGTGAACTTGCCGCCGAACTGGCTGTGCAGACGGTTACGCAGCTCGATCGCCATCAACGAGTCCGTGCCCAGGTCCAGGAACCGGCTGGTGGCGGCCGGCGGCTGCGCCAGGCGCAGGAAGTTCTGCACCTCACGCTGCAGGAACTCGGTCACGAAGCCCGCCCGCTGCGGCACCGGAATCTCCATGAGCTGCTTGAGCAGCTCACTGTCACCGGTCACCTCACCGACGGCACTGGGCAACACCAGATCCAGGATCGGTGGCCGAGAGCTGCCCAGCACCTTGGCAGCACGCTGCCAATTCGCCTTCAGGATGGTCGCCTGTCCGGTGCCATTGGCGATCACCTCGGCCAGCGCCGCAAGCGCCGCCGAGGGATCCAGCGGAATCAGGCCCTGGGCACTGATGTTCGCGGTCGCCGCCTCCGACGACGCCATGCCGCCCTGACCCCACGGACCGAAGTTGATACCCGTGGCCGGCAGACCTTGCGCCCTGCGCTGCGCGATCAAACCATCGAGCAACGCATTGGCCGTCGCGTAGTTGGACTGGCCGGGCGAACCGAACAGGCTGGACACCGAGGACGACACGATGAAGAAGTCCAAATCGTCACCCTTGGTCAACCTGTCCAGATACTCCGCCCCGAATGCCTTGGGCGCCAACGTTGTCCGGAACCGTTCCACACTCTGCTGACCGAGCAGCGCATCGTCGAGCACACCGGCCAGATGTGCCACGCCCGCCAGCGGAGGCAGTTCCGCACGGATCCGCTCCAGGAGCCCCGCGACCTCAGACTCCGCGCCGACATCGGCGGTGAACACGTGGATACGCGTCTTGGAGCGCTCGGTGATCTCCCCGATCAAGCGTTGCGCATCGGTGTCGGGCGCACGACGGCTGGTCAACACGATGTCCCCGGCACCCAGCTGAGCCAGGTAGGCCGCGGTGTGCAGACCGATCGCGCCGAGGCCACCGGTGATCAGATAGGTCCGATCCGGCCGCGGTGCCAGCGGATTCGGCATCTGGCACACGATCTTGCCGATATGCCGGGCCTGCTGCATGCGGCGGAACGCCGTCCTGGCCTCCGTCAGCGGGTAGATCTCGGCGGGCAGCGGCGTCCACTCTCCCTTGGCCAATCCCTCGGAGACCTCGGTGAGCAAGACCCGGATGCGGTCCGGCTCTTGGAACATCACCGTGTCCAACGCGACAATCTCGTAGGCGATGTCGGGCCGGGCCTGCGCCATCTGCTCCGTGGTCCAAATATCGCGCTTGGCGATCTCGGCGAAGCGACCGTTCTTGGCGGTGGCGCGCAGGGTCGCCTCGATGAAGCCCTCGCTGGTGAGGCTGTTGAGCACCACATCCACACCCGCGCCGTCGGTGTCCGCCAGGATCTGATCGGCGAAATCGGTTGTACGCGAGTCGTACACATACTTCACGCCGAGCTTGCGCAGTGTCGCCCGCTTGAAGGTGCTGGCCGTGGCGAACACCTCGGCCCCGAACTGCTGGGCCATCTGAATGGCCGCCAGCCCGACACCGCCACTGGCGGCGTGAATCAGCACCTTGTCACCCGGCTTGAGCTGCGCCCAGTCGAACGACAGTCGCACCGTGAGCGCGGCAGCGGGAATCGTGGCGGCCTCGACCCCACTGATCCCGTCCGGAATCGGCGCCAGGAACTGAGCCGGCACGTTGAAGCGGCTGCCAAAGGCGCCCTGCATGGAGCCGTAGACCCGCTGGCCCACCTCCACTCCGGTGACACCTTCACCCAATTGCGTGACGATGCCGGCGAAGTCACCGCCGATCGGTCCCGGATCACCCGGATACAGCCCCAGCACGTTGAGCACGTCGCGGAAGTTGAGACCCGCGGCCTCCACCCGCACCTGCACGTAACCCTCGTCCGGCGCCGGCACCTCCTTCTCGGTGATCCGCAGGTTGTCGATGGCGCCACGCTCGGTGGGCGCCAAGACGTAGTCGCTGCCGCGCGGCACCGTCAGATGCCCGGTGCGCGACCACGGCAACAACCGGGAAGCCAGCAATTTACCTTGCCGCACCGCGATTTCCGGCTCCTCCACCGGGGTGACCAACAGCCTCGCCAGCGCCTGCACGGCCTCCGGCGACCCGTCGCCGTCGACGAGCTTGGCGCGTAGCGCCGGTTCCTCGTTGATCGTGGTACGCCCGAATCCCCAGAGCGCTGCCTGCACCGGGTCCACCGGCTCGCCGGACTCGGTGGCCACCGCACGCTCGGTGACGATCCACAGCCCGCCAGGGAGTTTCACGCCGTTCTGGGCACTGTTCTGCACCGTGTGCACGGCGCTGAGCAGGTGGGCGATCTCGCCCTCGAGACGTGCGGCGCTCTCGGTGGTCGACTCCGTCGCGCCCGGTCCGGCAGCGCGCCAGACGACTCCGGAGAACGGCACGCCGCGCTCCTTGGCCGCCACCAGCACCTCGCCCAACAGTTCCGGATCCGTTTCGCGATTCAGCGGGATGCAGCCCGGCACCTTGGCGGCGAGCTCATCGAATCCCGCGATCAACCAGGTGCCAATCGATGCCGCCGACTCCTCGCCCTCATCCGCGACCGGCGGCACCGCAACCTCGTGCCAGCCAAGGGTGTACAGCAGCCGGGTGGCGTCACCCCCGAGCCCGCGCAGCAGTGCCTCGCGCGGTGCACGTTTGACGGTGAACTCACGAATCCCGCCCAGGTGACGGCCATCCCGATCCAGGTAGTCGAGATCGAAGACCTGCGTCTCGCTATCCAGCGGGCTCTCATGCCAGCGCGCACGGCAGTAGAAGCGCCGGGGCATCTTCTCCTTCAACGTCACCTGTCCGTATCGCAGCGGCAGGAACAGGTCGTTGACGCCCTGCTCGGCGGCGAGCAGGGCGGGGAACGCCGGGAAGGCGACACCCGTGCACAGGTCCATCAGGACCGGGTGCATCGGCTCGGTGCCCAGCTGCTCGGCCAGCTCTTCGCCCACGAGGACGTCGCCGATGGCCTCACCCTCGCCGAGCCACAACGACTTCAGAGAGCCGGACCAGGTTGGGCCCCAGGCCAATTCCAGATCGGCGAAGATCTCGAAGAGCTCCATAGGACGCATGCGCTCCATCCGTTCGATGGCGGCATCGACCGGCTCGGCAGGCTCAGCAGCCTCCGGTGCCGGCTCGGCGTCGTCCCCGATACCGGTGACCACCGTGCCTTCGGCGTTCAACGACCAGTCGACGTCGCGTTCACCGTAGGGACGGCTGTGCACCTGGAACTTCGAACCACTGCCGTCCTCCAGCGGATGCAGCGTCAGCTGTACCTCCCGAGAGCTCTTCTCCGGCAAGATGATCGGCTCGTAGAAGAACACATCCTTAGCCCGTGCGGGAGTGCCGACGGCAGCCAGGGCCATCGCGGCGTAGGTCGCACCCGGAACGACGACGGTGCCGTAGATGACGTGATCGGACAGCCATGGCTGCGAGCGCACCGACAACCGGCTGATGTACACCGAATCGCCGGAGGCGAGATCCTCGCCCCTGCCCAGAATGCCCGAGGGCAAACCGCCGCCGCCCTCGATGGCAGTACCGGACGACTTCGGCCAGAAGCGGCGGCGCTGGAACGGATACGTCGGCAACTCGACCGTTCGGCGTGGGTGGCGTTGCAGCGCGGCGAAATTGGGCCGATGACCGCTGACGTAGGCCGAGGCGAGAGCGTCGGCGATCTGACGCCTGTCCTCAACACCCTTGCGCAGCGAGACGATCGCCCGGGGCGGTGCCAGATGCTCGGGCCAGACCTGCACCGCGGCGCCCGTCAGCACCGGCTGCGGGCCGATCTCCATCAACACCGAGCACCCCAACGCAGCCACCGTGCGCACGCTCTCCGCGAACTGCACCGGCTGACGGGAGTGCCGCCGCCAGTACTGGCCGTCGATCGGGGTCTGCGCCGTCAGTACGGCACCCGTGCGGTTGCAGACCAGCGGCAGCGTCGGCGCCGCGAACTGCACCTGTGCCGCGTACGACTCGAATTCATCAAGGATCGGGTCCAGCAACTCCGAATGGAAGGCATGGCTGGTCTCCAGCCAGGTGCAGCGGATTCCCTCTTCCTGGAATCGGGCGACCGCCTGCTCCAGATCCTCGCCCGGCCCCGAAAGCACGGTGTTGGGCCCGTTGTAGGCACCCACCGACACCCGCGGGAACTCACCGGCGATCTGCTCGACGTGCTTGGCGTCGCTGAAGACGGCCACCATGCGGCCACCCGCGGGCAGACCGCCGAACAGCCGGCCGCGCTCGGCGATCAGTCGCGCCCCGTCCTCGATGCTGAACACCCCCGCCACGCAGGCGGCCGCATACTGACCGACGCTATGCCCCAGCACCACATCGGGCTCGATTCCCCATGACTGCCACAGTCGCGCCAGACCCATTTCGACGGCGAAGAGCGCAGGCTGCGCGAATGAGGTGTGCCGCAAGGCTTCTCCAGCCTTGCCTCCGGTTTCGCGATCGGTTGCGAACATCACCTCCAGTAGCGGCCGCGTCACGATGTCCTTGACCGCCTCCGCGCACCGCGTCACCGTCTCGGCGAATACCGGCTCCGCGTCGAACAGTTCACGTGCCATGCCCGGATACTGGCTACCCTGCCCGGTGAACAGCCACGCCGTCGTCGGGTGGTTGGTGTGTTCGCCACGCACAACTCCGGGACGCAGACGGTTCTGCGCCAGCTCGAGCAGGCCCTCACGTGCGGTCTGGATCGAATCCACGACCAGTGCGGCCCGATGCTCGAAGTGCGACCGACCGCGCCCGGCGGTAAGGCATACATCCTCGAGGTCGACATCCGGGTGCGCCGCCAGCCAGGACTCGTACCGCTGCGCCACCGCGGCCAGCGCCTCCGGTGACCGCGCGGACAGCGGCAGCACACTCACCGGAGCGGACTGCGGCGTCGATGCGTCATCCTCATCCGGCGTTGCCTGCGGCTGGGGTGCCTCCTCGATCAGCACGTGCGCGTTGGTTCCGGTGAAGCCAAAGGAGCTCACTCCGGCGCGGCGCGGGCGACCGTTCGCCTGCCACGGAATCGCCTTGTCGACCACCCGCACCGGCAGTGACTCCCATGGAATGTGCGGCGACGGGTTGTCGAAGTGCAGGCTCTGCGGCAACACGCCGTTCTGCAACGACAACACGACCTTGATCAGACCCGCTGCCCCCGAGGCAGATTCGGTATGCCCGATGTTCGACTTGACCGAACCCATCAGCAGCGGCCGGTCCGCGTCACGCGAACCGCCATAGGCCGCGGCGGCCGCCTGCACCTCGATCGGGTCGCCCAGCGGGGTACCGGTGCCATGCGCTTCCAGGTAGTCGACATCGCCCCCGACCAGACCGGCGCGCGCCAGCACGCTGCCGATGAGCCGCTGCTGCGCACCGCCGTTGGGGACGGTCAGACCACTGGAGGCACCGTCCTGATTCACCGCACTCCCGGGAATCACGGCGAGCACCCGGTCTCCGTCACGTTCGGCGTCGCTCAACCTCTTGAGCACCAGGATGCCGCAGCCCTCACTGCGTACGTAACCGTCGGCGGAGGCGTCGAAGGTCTTGCATCGCCCGACGGGTGACAACATCCTGGCGCGCGAGGCCGCGATGACCGTCACCGGGCTCAGCAGCACGTTCACTCCCCCGGCCAGCGCCAAGTCGCAGTCGCCGGAGTGCAGGGCCTGGACGGCCTGATGGACCGCCACCAGCGCCGAACTGCAGGCGGTGTCGACCGCAACCGCCGGACCTTCGAAACCCAATGCGAAGGCGACGCGGCCGGAGATCGCGTTGAGGGCGTTACCGGTGATGAAGTACGGCTCGATCTTGTCGATCGACTCCGACGACAGCAGGTGTGCGTACTCGTTGGCACCGACGCCCGCAAAGATTCCCGTTCGGCTGCCGCGCAACGCAGCTGGCGAGTATCCGGCTCTCTCCAGACCCTCCCACACGGTTTCGAGCATCAGCCGCTGCTGTGGCTCGATCCAGACGGCCTCACGCGGGGAGATACCGAAGAACTCGGGATCGAATCCATCGATGCCGTCCAGGAATCCGCCGAAACGCGTGTACGTCTTGCCCGCGACCTCTGGATCCGGGTCGTAGAACTCGTCGATATCGAAGCGGTCTTCGGGCACTTCCCGGATCGCATCCACGCCGCCGGACAGCACATCCCAGAAGGCCTCCGGATCAGGTGCACCCGGGAAGCGGCAAGAGACCGCGACAATCGCGATCGGTTCGTCGGTGCGATCCGTGACGGCCGAAGCCAGTTGCGCCGCCGGCTTGGCTTGCTCGGCCAGACCGAGCACATCACCGAGCAGGTAATCGGCGACATCGGAGATGCGGGGATGATCCATCACCAAGGTGACCGGAATCTCCTTACCCACACCCTGTTCCATGCGGCGCCGCAATTCGACCGCCATCAGGGAATCCATGCCGAGGTCGAAGAATCCCGCGTCCTCACGGATTTCCGAGACGTCAACGCGCGTCACCTCGGCCACCGCGTCTCGCAGGTAATCGGTGAGCAGCTTCTTGCGCTGCTGCACGGGAGCGTTCGCAAGCCTCTCGACGAGCTGCGTGCTGCCCGACTGTGCACCCGCCACCCCCGCCAGGTGTGACGGCACCTCACGATCCAGCTCCGCCAGGAATCCTCGCTTGCCCGCCTGTTGATAGAGCGGCAGGAAGCGGGCCCAGTCGATGCGAGCGATGACGCCCTGTACGGCGTTCGAACCGGAAGCCGCCACCACATCGGCCAGACCGGCCAGTGCGTCGGTGGGCGACAAGGTCTTGATGCCGCGCTGCTCCAGTCGCGCACGGGATTCCGCGTCAGCCATGCCCGCGGACCAGGGACCGAAATTGACGCTGGTTCCGGCGATGCCCTGCTCACGCAGCCGCCAGGCGAGCCCGTCGAGAAAGGCGTTCGCCGCGCTGTAAGCAGTCTGTCCATAGCCACCCCATACCGCGGCAATGGACGAGGTGTTGATGAAGAAGTCGAGCTTCAGCCCAGCGGCAGCCTCGCTCAAATGCCATGCGCCCCAAACCTTACCGGCGAAGACGCGATCTACCTCGGCATCCTCTAGGTCGCTCAGTGGCGTGGTGCCGATCTCGCCGGCGGCATGGACGATGCCCGCCAACGGCGGCAGCTCTGCCTGAATTCCCGCCAGCAAGCGGGCCACGTCATGGCCGTCGGCGACGTCGGCGGTGACCGCGCGCACTTCGCAACCCTGCGCTGCCAGCGCATCGATGCGCTGCCGTGCCGCCTCACCGGGTTCGCGCCGACTCGTCAGGACCAGATGCTTGGCACCGCGGCCGGCCAGATACCCCGCGATCTCCAGTCCGATGGAGCCCAGTCCACCGGTCACCAAATAGGTTGCGTCACTGCGGACTTCCAGTGGCTTTCCGCTCGGTAGTTCCTCCCTGCGCACCAACCGGGGGACGTGGACTGCCTGACCGCGCAACGCGAGCTGGTCTTCCCTGGTGGACGCCTCTCCCGATACGGAGACCCGGCCGATGAACTGCGCCCATTCGTCGGTACCGGCATCGGACAGGTCGGCAAGGCCGCCCCATACCTGCGGAAGCTCCAACGCCGCGGCGCGGCCGAACCCCCACAGGGCACTCTGCTCGGGCGCGACGGTGTCGCCCTCGATGACGTGCTGTGCGCCTCGGGTGACTATCCAGATGGGAGCACGCAGCTCAGCTGCGGCCGCCGCGCGGAACAGTCGGCGTGTTCCGCCCAGAACCTGGTGCTGGATCCGCAGCAACGACTGTGTCGATGAGCTGCCCTGGCCCGCGAGGGCCGCGACATGCACGATACGCAGCGCCGAGTCCTCGTCCGCCGCCGATCGCAGCGCCTCCACGAGCTCTGCCTCGTCGGCATCCGACACCGGTAGCGCAAGCACCCGATGCTGCTGTCCGCGTGCGGTCAACACGTCGAGCAACGGCTGGGCCGCTCCCGCCGCGTCAGCCACCAGCAGCCAGGTAACGCCGCCCGCCGCTTGCGAGCCCGACAACGGGGTCGGCGACTTTTCCCAACGGAATTGGTAGCGGTCATCCGCGATGGTCTGTGTTGTGCGCTGCAGATTGTGCTGCGCCGCAAGCTTTGTCAGCACATTCAGGGTCTGCTGGTCGCCATCGACGCCGCCGAGCAGATTCGCGAGTTCCTCGATCTTGCCGTCCTCGAGCAGACGAACGGCCTCGGTGCGTGGTCCACCATTGTTCTGCTGCCGGTTCCCGGCGTCACGGTTGTCGCCGTCACGCTTGTCGCTGAACCAGTACTGACGACGCTCGAAAGGGTATGTGGGTAGGTCCAGCTTACGCGCGGGCGCATGCTGGAACGCACCGAAGTCGGGCAGGTGGCCCAGCACATACGCGTCGGCGGCCGCCTCGGTGATCTGGCGGTGGTCCGCGGTGTTTCTGCGCAGGGACGCGATCGCACGCGGCGCGGTGGCGGGATCCGGCCAAGCCCGCAGAGCCGCGGCGGTGAGCACCGGCTGCGGGCCGATCTCGAGCAGCACCTTGCAGTTCATATCGGCAAGCGTGCGCACACTCTTGGCGAATTCCACCGGCTGCCGGGCGTGGCGACGCCAGTAGGCGCCGTCGAGTTTCACGCTCCTGCCCAGCGCGGTACCGGTCCGGTTGTCGATCAAAATCCGTTGCGGCGTCTTGTAGTTGAACTGATTCGCGTAGGCCTCGAACTCGTCAAGGATTGGGTCGAGCAACGCCGAGTGGAACGCATGAGAAGTCTCCAGGAAGTCGCAACGAACACCATCGGCCACCAGGGCGGCGATGGCCTTCTCCAAATCCTGTGCGGGGCCTGACAATACGGTGTTGGCCCCGTTATAGGCCGCTACCGACAGGCTGGGGAATTCGTCGGTCAGACGCTCCACCCGCTCAGCGTCGGTGAACACCGCGGCCATCCGGCCGCCCGCCGGCAGGCTGCCGAACAGCCGGCCGCGCTCGGCGATCAATCGCGCGCCATCTTCGAGGCTGAACACCTCCGCGACACACGCGGCCGAATACTGACCGACGCTGTGTCCGAGCACCACATCCGGCTCGAAACCCCACGACTGCCAGAGCCGGGCCAGACCCATTTCCACGGCGAACAGGGCGGGCTGGGCGTAGGAGGTCTGCCGCAGCGTCTCCTCGGCCTCGGGTCCGTCCACATCGAAAATGACATCCAGCAACGGCTTCTCGAGAACGTCAGCGACCGCCGCGGCGCAGCGATTCAGAGTATCGGCAAACACCGGCTCGGTCTCGAACAACTCCCGGGCCATGCCGGGGTACTGACTGCCCTGGCCGGTGAACAGCCACGCCGTCTTGGGCGTGTCGTGCGACTCCCCACGCCCCAAACCGGGTGCGGGGCGATCGTCCGCGACGGCGCTCAACAACTCGACGGCCGCTTCCCGCGTGTTGACGACCAACGCGGCGCGGTGCTCCAGGTGCGCCCGTCCCACGCCCGCGGTGAAGCACAGGTCGGCCAGGGCGGCCTCCGGGTGTGCGTTCAACCAGGCGCGGTACTTATCGGCGAGCTGCGCCAACGCAGCGGGCGTACGCGCAGAAAGCGGCAGAATGCTGAACTTCCGACCTCCAGCGGGGGCGGGAGGCTCGACCGCGTCCCGCGACACGACCGGAGCTTCCTCGAGGATCACATGCGCATTGGTTCCGGCGAATCCAAACGAGCTGACGCCCGCGATACGGGGCCGCCCATTGCGGCCCCACGGCCGGGCCTCCCTGACGACCTCCACCGGAAGCCTGTCCCAGGGAATGTGCGGCGACGGGTTCTGAAAATTGCGGTGCTGCGGCAACAGCTCGTTCTCGAGCGACAGGATGACCTTGATGACACCCGCGATACCCGCGGCCGCCTCCAGGTGCCCGATGTTCGTCTTCGCCGATCCGATCAACAGTGGATCGTTGGTTTCCCGGCCGATGCCGTACGCCGCACCCGCGGCCTGCGCCTCGATCGGATCGCCCAACGACGTGCCGGTACCGTGCGCCTCCAGATATCCGACCTCGCTGGGCGCGACACCCGCGCGCTTGAGCGCATCGGCGATAACACGCTGCTGAGCAACGCCATTGGGTACCGTCAACCCGCCCGATGCGCCGTCCTGGTTAATCGCACTGCCGCGAATAACGGCCCGGATCCTGTCGCCGTCACGGATCGCATCCTCAAGGCGCTTGATGACGATGACACCGGAACCCTCGCCGCGCACGTAGCCGTCCGCAGCCGCGTCGAAGGTCTTGCACTTGCCGTCGGGCGCGAGCATATGGGCGTGCGAGAAGGTGATCATGGTGGCCGGCGTCAGCAGCACATTGGCGCCACCTGCCAGCGCGAGATCGCACTCCCCCAGTTGAAGTGCTTGGCACGCTTGGTGAATTGCTACCAGCGACGAACTGCACGCAGTGTCGACGGCAACGGAGGGGCCTTGCAGTCCCAGGCGGTAGCTGATCCGGCCGGCCGCGGCGGCGTTGGAGGTGCCGATGGCCATATAGGCCTCGATCTCAGGGAACGTCAGTTCGTCGGACGCCATCCCCAGGTAATCATGAGTGGCCAGGCCGACGAATACGCCGCTATTAGTCTCAGCCAAATCCGTTGGGGCAATGCCGGAATGCTCCACCGCGCGCCACGCCGTCTCCAGCAAAAGTCGGTGCTGCGGGTCCATCAATCTGACCTCGCGCGTCGACATACCGAAGAAGGGCGCGTCAAATCCCGTCACATCTTCGACGAAGCCCGCGCGCCGGGTCACGACTTTTCCGGGAGCACCGGGTTCCGGGTCGAAGAACTCCTCGGCGTCCCACCGATCGGCGGGCACCTCGGATATCGCATCGCGGCCTTCCCGCAACACATCCCAGAATTCTTCCGCGTCTGCGGCCCCGGGAAAACGCGCTGCATAACCGATGATGGCAAAGCGTGGGGTTGACTCGATCGGATTTTCAGCGGAATCCATATTGTGGCCTCCTTGCGTCGGCAGGTGAGAGAGTGGGCCTCGACGTCGTGGGACGAGAATGTGACTCGGGACATCGACGGGTGCGAACGCGACTCTAGCCGAACAAGTATCGTGCGCACTGTCGTTCCCAAACTTCACAGTTCCTAGGACAGTCAGTTCTAGTTATTAACGGTATGCAATGTGGCGCATGGGGTTTCCGGGTTTCGGTGTGACCGGCGACCACGCCACCAAACCGAGGGTATGTTGGGCCAGCGATGAGAGATGCCGGAACGGGGCCGGCCGAGCGAGAGGGACGGCGTTTTGCGCATTGGCACGATAACGGTTGGCGCACTTGATGAATGGACGTTGAATGCGGGCACGGTAACGTCCTGGCACCCCACTCCCGCGGCCGCCGAAAAAGCCCGGCAGGCACCTGTGAGTTCGGTGCCGGTCAGCTACATGCAGACTCAACATCTTCGTAATTACTACGAACGCAACAATGCCGGGCTGAATTTTTCCCGGCAGATCATAGCCAGCTGTGACGTTCCTGGGAATTGCGATATCGCCGCCATGAATCACGCCCTCAACGCGTATCTGCGCCGGCACGACACCTTCCGAAGCTGGTTCGAGCGCACCGACGACGGCGAGTTCATCAGGCATTCGATCAGCGATCCGGCCGACATCGAATTCGCCCCTGTAACGCAAGGACACATGTCGGTCGATGAGATACGTAGCCATGTCATCGACATACCGAGTCCGCTGGAGTGGGGGTGCTTCACCTTTGGAATCATCCAGAGCGAGAACCACTTCACGTTCTTCGCTGCCATGGATCACGTACACGGGGATGCCACCCTGATCGGCACCACGATGATGGAAGCCAACGGGATGTACTCCGCGTTGAGCAGTGGCGGTGCGGCACTTACCCTTCCGGACGCCGGCAGCTTCGACGACTTCTGTACTCGCGAACGCGAATTCACCTCGGCGCTGACCTTGGACTCGCCGGGGGTGCAGGCGTGGATTGACTTTGCCGAAAACAACAATGGCACCTTCCCCGAGTTTCCCCTTCCGCTCGGAAACCCGGCGGAGGCCACCAACAGCACCATGACCTCACTGCTGCTGTTGAACCCCGAACAGACGGACCGCTTCGACGCCGCCTGCGGGACAGCCGGTGCCCGGTTTGTCGGCGGGCTCTTCGCCTGCCTGGGTCTGGTCGAACACGAATTCACCGGAGCCGTCACGTATTACGGGCTGACACCGCGAGACTCCCGCACAGCTAGCGACAACTTCATGACACAGGGCTGGTTTACCGGGCTGATCCCGATCACGGTGCCGATCGCGGCAACCTCTTTCAACGACGCCGCCTACGCGGCCCAGACCGCTTTCGATTCCAGCCTGGACATGGCCCGGGTGCCGTACTACCGCGTGCTGGAGCTGGCACCCTGGCTCAAGTGGCCGGAGCCGAACTTTCCGGTGTCGAACTTCTTCCACGGCGGCGCCGCACCGCTCAACGCGATCCTCGCGGCGGGCGAGCTGGGCCTGGCCGACAACATCGGCATCTACCCGGACGGCCGGTTCTCCTACCAGCTGACCATCTACATATTCCGGTACGGCGAGGGCACGGCGATGGCGATCATGCATCCCGACAATCCGATCGCCGAGAAATCAGCCCTGCGCTACATGGAGGCCATGAAGTCGGTGTGCGCGCGCGTCGCGGACACCGGGCACTGGGGACGCGTCGCGTAGCTTGGGCGACATCAGAGTGAGGGTGAGGAATTTATGCGGCGGCTAGCCGATCTCGTGGTGCGATGGCCATGGGTGGTGATAGGCGCCTGGGTCGCGTTGGCCATCGCGTTGCCCTTGACCTTCCCCTCCCTGACCGAGATGGCGGAGAAGCATCCGCTGGCAATCTTGCCGGCGGACGCACCGTCAAGCGTCACGGCCAAGAAGATGACCGAGGCGTTCCACGAATCCAGTAATGACGATCTTCTGCTGGTCGTATTCATCAACGAGAACGGACTCGGCAAGGACGATGCTGACAGCTACCGCAAGGTGGTCGACGCACTGCGACACGATCTGACCAACGTCGTGTCGGTGCAGGACTTCATCGGTACTCCCGAGTTGCGCAAGTTCCTGACGAGTCAGGACAACAAGACCTGGGTGCTGCCGGTCGGTCTGGCCGGTGAGTTGGGCACACCCAAGGCCTTCGAGTCGTACAACCGGGTTACCAGCCTCATCCAGCACAGCATCGACGGCAGTCCGACCACCGTGCACATCACCGGGCCCGCGGCCACCGTGGCCGACCTGACCGTCGCGGGCCAGCAAGACCGGCTGCCGATCGAGATCGCGATCGCCGTCCTGGTGCTGGCGGTGCTCCTGCTGGTCTATCGCAGCGCACTGACGATGATGCTGCCGTTGGTGACCATCGGTTCATCTCTGGTCATCGCACAGTCGGTGGTGGCGGCGTATTCGCAGCTGACCGGCGCGGGCGTCTCGAACCAGTCCATCGTGTTCTTGAGCGCGATCCTGGCCGGCGCCGGCACGGACTATGCCGTCTTCCTCATCAGCCGCTATCACGACTACCTGCGGTCGGGTAAGAACTACGACCAAGCCGTCAGGGCCGCGATGATGTCGATCGGCAAGGTGATCACCGCCTCTGCCACCACGGTGGGCATCACCTTCCTGCTGTTGAGCTTCGCCAAGATGGGCGTCTTCCAAACGGTCGGCGTGTCGTCGGCGATCGGGATCGGTGTCGCATACCTGTCCGGGATGACGCTGCTGCCCGCCATCCTGGTGCTGGCCGGGCCCCGCGGGTGGGTCAAGCCACGGCGCGAACTGACCGCCCAGTTCTGGCGGCGCTCGGGTATCCGGATCGTCCGCCGGCCGATTCCTCACCTAGTGGCCAGTGTGCTGGTGCTGGCGCTGCTGGGCAGCTGCGCCCTGCTCGCCCGTTATAACTACGACGACCGCAAGGCCGTCTCGCCGTCGGCGCCGAGCTCGGTGGGCTACGCCGCGCTGGAACGCCACTTCCCGCTCAGCCAATCCATCCCCGAGTACATCCTCATTCAGTCACCACGCGACTTGCGCACTCCGCAGGCTCTCGCCGACTTGGAGCAGATGGCTTCTCGCATCGCGCAGCTACCGGACGTCGGCCTGGTCAGTGGTGTCACCCGCCCACTCGGCGAGGTGCCGCCCGAGTTCAGGGCCACCTATCAGGCCGGACTCGTGGGCACCCGGCTGGCGGACGGCTCCAACCAGATCAACCAGCGCAGCAGCGACCTCAACCGGCTCACCTCGGGCGCCAACACCCTGGCCGGCAGCCTTACCGATCTGCGTAATCAGCTCAACAAGATCACCCCCGGTCTGCAGAGCCTGCTCGAAGCGTCGAACTCGTTGAAGACGAAATCCGGCGGCGACGAACTGGTACGGAACGTGGACAACGCCGCCAAACTCGTCGACGAAATCAACGCGCTGGCCAACGACATGGGGTGGAACTTCTCCGCCGCGAAGGACATGTTCGGCTGGATCAACCCCGTTCTGGCGGCGCTGCAAGGCAATCCGATCTGCGATGCCGACACCTCATGCAGCAACACCCGCGGCCAGTTCGAGCGGCTGGTCGGCGAGCGCAACAGCGGTCGCCTCGATGAGATCGAACGGCTCGCGCATCAGCTCGGCAACTCCCCGGGCAACAAGGCGACGCTGTCCACCACGGTCACCAAACTCAACGCCTCCCTACTGAGTGTCGTCAACGGACTGCATGCCATGGGCCTGGACAAGCCCGGTGGCCCGCAAGCCGGGCTCAACCAGTTGCGACAGGGCGCCGACCGCCTGGCCGGCGGCAGTCAGCAAGTGGCCGGCGGCGTGGATCAGCTCGTCGGGCAGATCAAGGTGATCGTCAACGGGCTCAACCAGGCATCGAACTTCCTGCTGACCATGAAGACCAATGCGGCGGACCCGTCCCAGGCGGGCTTCAACATTCCCGCCGAGGTGTTGAACAATCCGGACTTCCAGCGAGCCGCCAAGGCGTTCATCTCACCGGATGGTCACTCCGTGCGGTACCTGGTGCAGACGAAGCTGAACCCGTTCAGTCCCGAAGCAATGGACCAGGTCAACCAGATCAGTGATGTCGCCAAGGGCGCTCAGCCCAACACCACACTGGCCGACGCGACGATCTCGATGGGCGGGTTCCCCACCGCGCTGCGCGACACGCGCGACTACTACCAGCACGACATCCAATTCATCATCGCCGCGACACTGATCGTCGTTCTGTTGACGCTGATGGTGTTGCTGCGCGCCATCGTGGCACCCCTGTACCTGGTTGGTTCGGTGGTGTTGTCGTACTTCGCGGCGATCGGCATCGGAGTACTGACATTCCAGTATCTGCTCGGAGAGCAGTTGCATTGGACCGTGCCGCCACTGGCCTTTGTGGTGCTGGTCGCGGTCGGTGCCGACTACAACATGCTCTTCGTGTCACGAATGCGTGACGAGTCGGCGAGCAGTGTGCGCTACGGCATCATCCGCGCCCTGAACTCCACGGGCGGCGTCATCACCGCCGCCGGACTGATCTTCGCTGCGTCGGTGGGCGGTCTGCTGTTCTCTAGCATCGGAATCGTGGTCCAGGGTGGCTTCGTGATCGGTGTGGGAATTCTGCTGGACACCTTCGTGGTCCGGACCATCACGGTGCCTGCCATCGCGGCATTGGTCGGCAAGGCGAACTGGTGGCCTTCGCAGGTCAACGCGCGGCAGACATCGTCCGCGAAGCCCTCGGCCGCCGCGCCGGCAGGTTAGCAAGCACTCGTTATGTATGTGAGACTGAAATTGAAGTTGAGTCAGGAGCACGGATGAGAAACCTCCTCGCAGGAACAGCAGTGCTGGTAGTTGCCTGCGTAACAGGATGTTTCGGCATCCCTTCCGCGGTCGCCGATGACCCGCAGGTTCCCGGCCCTCCCATTCCCGGGATCGCACCGGACGGCACGGTCAAGGCCGCCCCCTCAGCGCCGGATCGCACCGCGTACGCGCTCGGCGGCGCTCACGTGCTCGGTATCCCCTATGACGAGTACATCCGGATGACCGGCAAGGACTGGTTCCCGAACATGAAGCGGGAAAACGTCTGGTATCCGGCCGGTCAGGTCCAGGGCCACACCCTGGAACGCTTCTTCCCCGGCATCGGTCCGATCGGAGAAAAGATCCTGCCCGGCCTGGGTCTGGACGGTCCCAGCATCGGCGAATCGATCGATATCGGAGAACCCAATCTCGAGAACGCCATACGCAGCGGCGGCCCCGGGACGGCGATGGGGTTGTCCGAGGGCGCGCTGGTCCTCAACGCGGTCAAGAATGCCCTGGCCACCGACCCGACCGCACCCGAGCCGGAGTCGCTGACCTTCGCGACGTTCGGTGACCCGATCGCGAAGAGTCCCTTCAGCGAGAGCTTCCTGACCCAGAACTTCGCTCCTGGGTCTGTGGTGCCCTTCATGGACTATCCGGTGCCGGCTCGGGTGGACAGTCAGTACCACACCGACCAGTTCATCTCTGCTTACGACAGCATCGCCGACTGGCCGGACCGGCCGGACAACCTGTTCGCGCTCGCCAATGCCATCGCCGGCTTGGCGACCGGCCACACCGCGGTGGCCTTCACCAACCCGAAGATGGTTCCGGCACGCAACATCGTGACCGAAACCAATTCCCGGGGCGGCACGACGACGACGTATTTCATCCCCGAGCAGCACCTTCCCCTGGTGATGGGCTTCAAGTACCTCGGGGTGCCGGAGGAAACGCTGAATCGGCTCGACGCGATTCTGCAACCCCGGGTGGACGCGGGCTATTCGCGCAACGACGATCCGGCAACGGCGCCGATCGCCGTCGACCCGCGTCGGGGCTTCGACCCCGCAGAAGTGACGGCGCCTGCCTCGCAGGCGACATTCGGTGGCGGATCCGATCCGATTTCACAGATCACCAGCGGCGCTCTGGCCGTGCTGGGCAACGGCACCCGCCCGACCCCTCCTAATTAAGCATGACTTGGACAAAACTATGACACCTTCAACCCAGTCATCCATCCTGTCGATGCTGCACGGACGTGCGAGCCTGCGCCCGGACGACATCGCATTCACCTTCACCGACTACACCAACAGTCCGACCGGTGTCGCCGAAAGCCTCACCTGGTCTCAGCTGTCTCGCCGCACCTTCAATGTGGCCCGCGAACTCGGCCAGCACGCCTCGCCCGGCGACCGGGCGCTGATCCTGGCACCGCAAAGCCTCGAATACATCCTGGCGTTCCTGGGCTCCATGCAGGCCGGACTGATCGCGGTGCCGCTTCCCTTGCCGCATCGCGGCTCGAGTCTTGACCGGGTCAGTGCCGTCTTCGACGACACCTCGCCCTCGGTGGTGCTCACGACGTCCGCGGTCGCGTCAGATGTCGGCGACTACGTCGACCAGTCGCGCCTGGAGATCGCGCCCAAGCTCATCGAGATCGACACCTTGCGCCTCGACGTGGACGCCGGGCCAAGCCTCGTACCGGGCGACGTCCCCAACATCGCGTACCTGCAATACAGCTCGGGTTCCACCCGGACACCTACCGGCGTCATGCTCTCGCACCGCAATCTGCAGGTGAACTTCGAGCAGTTGATGCGCAGCTTCTTCGTGGACACCGGCTGCACCATCCCGTCGAACGCGACGATCGTGTCGTGGTTACCCTTCTACCACGACATGGGCTTGGTGCTGGGCGTCTGCGCTCCGATCCTGGGCGGCTATCGGGCCGACCTGACCAGTCCGCTGGCCTTCCTGGAAAGCCCGTCGCGCTGGGTGCGCGCGCTGGCCACAAACCCGCACGCCTGGTCCTCCGCTCCCAACTTCGCCTTCGATCTGGCGGCCCGCAAGACGACCGACGCCGACCTGGCGGGGCTCGACCTGGGCGGCGTGCTGGGCATCATCAGCGGTGCCGAGCGGGTCGAGCAGGCCACTCTGCAACGCTTCGTCGACCGGTTCGCCCACTTCAATTTCCGGGACTCCATGATGCGCCCCTCCTACGGGCTGGCGGAGGCGACGGTGTTCGTCGCCTCCGGGACCTGGAGCGAGACAGCACCCGCCGCCCACTTCGACGTCGAGGAGCTGTCGGCGGGCCGGGTGCGGCGGTGCGCGGCCGGGGCCGGAACGGCGCTGGTCCAGTACAAGGTGCCGCACTCCCCCGTACTGCGGATCATCGACAGCGACACTCACCGGGAGTGCCCGGCGGACGTGGTCGGCGAGATCTGGGTGCACGGCGACAATGTCGCTTCCGGCTATTGGCGTAAGTCCCCCGAGGAACAGCGGTGCTTCGGCGCGCAGATCGCCGACCCATCCACCGGCACCCCGGAGGGGCCCTGGCTCAGGACCGGCGATCTCGGCTTCGTGTCCGAGGGCGAGCTGTTCATCGTCGGCCGCATCAAGGATCTGCTCATCATCCGCGGGCGCAATTACTACCCCGAGGACATCGAGGCCACCGTTCAGGAGATCAGCCGCGGCCGGGTCGCGGCCATCTCGGTTCCGTTCGACAGCACCGAGAAGCTGGTCACCATCATCGAGCTCAAGAAGCGCAGCGATACCGACATCGAGGCCATCAGGAGCGAAATCACCTCGGCGATCTCGAATGCGCACGGGGTAAACGTCGGAGATGTCGTGCTGGTGCCACCGGGATCGCTACCCACGACCACCAGCGGCAAAATTCGGCGCCGCTCGTGTGTCGAGCAGTATCTCCAGCATGAGTTCATCCGATTGGACGCGGACTCCCCGGTGGGCGTCGCCTAGCCCCTCTCGGTATCAGATGCCGGCAAGCCCCACGGCCAGCAATACGCACCCGACCGCCGTCAGCACCAACGCGATATTGCGGCGGCGGTTGGATTGGATCCAGCTGTTGAGTCTGGCCATTGCCTCGGCCGTCCGCTCCGGCGCCACCGCGTGAGCCAGGAACGGAATCTCCACCAGCGCAAAGGCGATGACGTTGAACATCAGCAACGCGCTGATCTGGGTGGCGGGCGGAGAGCCCGAGGCAACGATCACGGCCAGTGCCGCCAGGAAATCCACAGACGGCAACGCGATGCCCAGTCCCGCGACCCCGGCCACCCAGAGCGAGCCACCCGTCGCGATCGACTGAATACGCGCCGAGACCTTGTCCAGCTGCGCGTGGGAAGCCGGCCCCCGCAGCCGTGAGGCCACGAGCGCGGCGACCAGGAGCGCCGCCACCCCGATGCCGATCTGTACCCGGGGCAGCGTGAAGTGAGCGGATCCGGTCGATACATTACGAAAGGCGAACAGCACCACCAGACCCACCGCCATGCCCATCACAAACCCACCGGACAGGAATGCCAGCAGCTGCAGCATCGGGCGCGGCCGATTCAGCATCAACACCGTCATGCCCAGCCGGAAGGGTTCGAAGCTGACGGCGATCGCCATCACCAGCAGAGTGATCCACATGAGGTCAGGGCTGCAGCCGTTCAACCCGGCCGTCGGTCACCACGATTCGGTTATGCACTCGATTCTCCCGTCCCTGCCAGAACTCGACGGTCTCGGGGGCGATGACGTAGCCGCCCCACTGTGGGGGCACCGGTATCTGATCCAGCCCCGCGAACCGCTGGGTGACGTCATCAAGCTGGGCCAACAGCGCCTCGCGCGACTCGATGGGCGCGGACTGCTGGGAAGCCCATGCGCCCAGCTGTGATCCACGCGGCCGATTGGTCCAGTAATCGGCGGTCTGCGCCGGATCGACCTTGGTCACCCGGCCACGCACATGGACCTGGCGCCCCAGCGCGTACCAGGGGAAGGTGACACTCGCATACGGCGTCGCAGCGAGCTGGCGTCCCTTGGCGGAATCGTAGTTTGAGAAGAACGTCACACCCGCTGCGTCGAATCCCTTGCACAGCACCGTGCGCGTCACCGGTCGGCCGTCGTCGACGGTGGCGAGCACCATCGCGTTCGGCTCCGGGATGCCCGAGGCCACCGCGAGATCAAACCATTTGTGCAACAGGGGAAGCCAGCCATCGGCGAGCCAGTCGACGTCGAGATCGCCGCTGCCGTCCTTTTCTCCGGGGCGGTAGTCAGAGCGCAGCCATTCGGTCACGAAAATCACGCTACAGGCGCCCGGATAAGGCACTGCGGGGTGACTAAGAAGCACCCTTATTTGCGAGTGCAAGAATCGCCTTTACCGAGTTGTTACCCACAGGTAGGGAGTCGAGAATCATGACGGTTGCAGCGCCGCTACCAGCGGATTTCGCACCTGGACTGGAGGGCGTAACCGCCTTCGCCACCGAGATCGCCGAGCCGGACAAGGACGGTGGTTCACTGCGCTATCGCGGTGTCGACATCGAGGATCTGGTCGCCCAGCAGGTGACCTTCGGTGATGTATGGGCACTGTTGGTCGACGGCAAGTTCGGACAGGGGCTCCCACCGGCCGAACCTTTCCCCATCCCCGTGCACACCGGCGACGTCCGCGTGGACGTACAGGCCGGGCTGGCCATGCTGGCACCCATCTGGGGTTTCGAGCCGCTGCTGGACACCGAGGATTCGGTGGCGCGCAATCAGCTCGCGCGCGCCTCGGTCATGGCGCTCTCGTACGTCGCGCAGTCGGCGCGAGGCAATTCCCTGCCCGCCGTTCCGCAACACATTGTCGACGAATGTTCAACCGTCACATCGCGTTTCATGACCCGCTGGCAGGGTGATCCCGATCCCAAGCATGTCGAGGCCATTGACGCGTACTGGGTATCGGCCGCCGAGCACGGCATGAACGCCTCGACGTTCACTGCCCGCGTGATCGCCTCCACCGGCGCAGATGTGGCCGCGTCGCTCTCCGGCGCGGTCGGAGCGATGAGCGGGCCATTGCATGGCGGCGCCCCCGCCCGCGTACTGCCGATGATCGAGCAGGCCGAGAAGACCGGCGATGCCCGCGGCGTCATCAGGGGCATTCTGGACCGCCGCGAAAAGCTCATGGGCTTCGGCCACCGGGTGTATCGCGCCGAAGACCCCCGCGCGCGGGTGCTGCGCAGCACCGCCAAGCGACTGGGCGCCGCGCGCTATGAGGTTGCCGCCGCCCTTGAGCAGGCTGCCCTGGCCGAGCTGCGGGAACGCCGCCCCGATCGCGTCATCGAGACCAATGTCGAGTTCTGGGCGGCGGTCATTCTCGACTTCGCGCAGGTGCCGACGCGGATGATGCCCGCCATGTTCACCTGCGCCCGCACCGCGGGCTGGAGTGCGCACATCATGGAGCAGAAGCGTCTCGGCAAGTTGGTGCGCCCGGCCGCGCTGTATGTGGGGCCCGGACCGCGCCCCATCGAATCCGTCGAGGGATTCGGGCTGCTGCACTCTCGCGTCGGTGCGTAACTACCCGAACTCCTGGCGTCACTCTGCGTGAGGTGGTTGGGTGAGTCTTCATGGAACCCTCGCAGACCTCTCCCGACCTCCCACCAGTGCAACCCTCCGTCTCCCCGTACCTCATCGTCGAGGACTCCCGCGCGGCGATCGAGTTCTATAAGAACGCCTTTGGCGCCGAAGAGCTCGGCCTGCTGGAGACGCCCGACGGCAAGGTGATGCACGCCGCCGTCAAGATCAACGGCACGACCATCATGATGAACGACGACTTTCCGGAGTACAACGACGGCAAGTCCAGCACTCCCACCGCGCTCGGGGGTACCCCGGTCACCATTCATCTCACGGTGCCCCATGTGGACGACTGGTTCGGTCGCGCCGTCGACGCCGGGGCCACCGTCGAGATGCCGCTGGAAGATCAGTTCTGGGGCGATCGCTTCGGCGTCATCAAGGATCCGTTCGGGCACCTGTGGTCACTGGGTCAGCCCGTCAAGATCGTGAACCCCGAAGACCTCAAGAAGTACGCGGCAGGCGGCAGCGAGTAAGTCCGCCGACACTCCGGTTTCTGATGCAAACGCCGAGACGCTCACGCAAAACACGGCGTGTCGCGCGCCTGGTGGCGGGCATGGCACGGGCCGGTGGCGCGGCGGGCGGCCAGTAGCCGCTACCGCAGCAGGTCCTCCAGCGCGGAGCCGCGAATCGCCTTGCGCCACAACGGTGGTTGCGGGGCATCCGCGGCCACGCGCAGCATCTCGGGCACCGAGACAAACTTGTCGCGCGGCCGGCCTTCGCCCTTACCACGCGCGATTTCCGCGCGATCGATGGCCAGCCACCCCTCGTGGCCGATGATCGTCGGCTGGCGCCGCTGAATCACCTTGGAAAGGCCGGACAACCGTTGCGGCGGATCGGCGAGTAGCCCGTTGTTGTAATCCTCCACCAGCGAGGTGACGGTCTGCTGCGAACAGGACTTGTTGGTCCCGATGAATCCGGTCGGACCGCGTTTGATCCACCCGGCCACGTAGGTGCCGGGATGCGCCTGGCCGGTGGACGAATCCTTGACGCGTCCTTGCTCATTCGGGATGGTCCCGCGCTGGCTGTCGAAGGGCACGTCGGGCATCGGGACACCGCGATAGCCGATCGAGGTCAGGAACAGGCCCGCCTTGATGGTGTCGGTGGTATCCGCATGCTGGAACTCGATGCCCTCGACGCGGTCCTCCCCCAGCACCCTGGCCGGAGTGCGGTTGTAGGCGAAGCGGATGGTCTTTCCGCCCGGCTCCCGCGCCTCACGTGGGCAGGTACTGAGGACTTCCAGCTTCTGCCGGGTCAGCGGTTCCAGATGCGTCTGCAACGCTTGGTCCACGAGGTCCGCGGTCTCTTGGTCGATGACAACCGTCATGTCAGGCAGTCCGACCAGCCCGAGGAGTTCGGGCAGCGTGAACGCCGAATGCTCGGGGCCGCGTCGCCCGACGATGACCACCTCGCGCAGCTTGCTGCTGCGCAGCGCGGTCAGCGCGGTGTCCGAGATGTCGGTGCGCGCAAGGCGCTCGACGTCTCCGGTGAGCACCCGAGCGACGTCCAGGGCCACGTTTCCGTTACCGATGACGACCGCACGTTCGTGGTCCAGGTCGACGCGGAAGTCGGCGTAGTCGGGATGTGCGTTGATCCACGCGACCACCTGGGTAGCGGTGGCATTGCCCGGCAGCTCGATCCCCGGGATGTCCAGACGACGGTCCGAGGACGCACCGACGGAGTAGATCACCGCGTGGTGATGCGCCAGCAGTTCCTCGTGGGTGATGTCCTTGCCCACCTCGACGTTCAGGAAGAACTCGAAGTTGGGCTGTGCGGCCATCGTGTCGAACAGCTTGGTCACCCGCTTGGTCTGCTGGTGGTCTGGGGCCACCCCTGCACGCACCAAACCATATGGAGCAGGCAGCCTTTCGAACATGTTGACCTTCACATTCGGCTGGGTCAACAGCTCGTCGGCGGCGTACATGGCCGCCGGGCCCGAGCCCACGATAGCCACCTTCAGCGCGCTGGTCCCGCGCACCGGTGGCGCTTGAATGACCGGAGCCAAACTGGCCCGCGGGATTTCGCGCGGGTAGAACTCGGAATTGATCCGCAGGAAGGGCAGCTGCTCTTCCTTGAGGGTCGAGTCCGGCTTGATGGCATCTACCGGGCAGGCAGCAACGCAGGCACCGCAATCGACACATGCCGAGGCATCGATGTGCAGCATCTCTGCCTTGAGGAAATCAGGCTCGTCAGGCGTGGGGTGGATGCAGTTCACCGGGCATGCGTAAACGCAGGAGCCCTCGTTACAGCACGCCTGGGTGACGACGTGCGGCATCAGGCGGGAACAGCGCTGGGTGAATCAGACGCTGCGGCCTCAGGAGCCGCGTAGTTCACCAGCGGGCCGCGCTGCGGCTCGCTGCGGTAGCGGGCGGCACGGCCGTCGATGTGCAGCACTCGCCACACCAGCTTGGCGATGGGGTTCATCATGCCCACCCCACGGCACAGCATGCGGACGTCGGAGAAGACCTCGCTCATCGTCTGACGAGAGGCCGGGCTCTTCCAGAAGATCTCCTTGCGGACATCGTCCGGGATGCCGAACTTCTTGAAGAAGCTGCGCGGCGGCGTCATGATCGCGCCCATCAATACCCGCATGATGATGGGGGTGCTGATGGACAGCACGAAACGGTTGAACCAGTGCATCGTCGGGACGCGCTTGTGCAGGTACTCGTGCGCGAACGAGATGTGCCGAGCCTCCTCGGCGACGTGGATCTCCATGACGCGCCGCATGATCGGGTGCAGGTTGTCCCCCTCGCGCAGCACGTTCTTCTGAGTGTGGTCGATGGGCTCTTCCCCGGCGAGCACACCGATGAAGAAGGTCTCGGGCGCGACGGTCGACGCCAGCGGAATGAACGGCGACAGCCAGCGCAGCAGGCGCGGCATACCCGGAACATCGACACCGAGGCGGTTCACCATCTCCTGGAACATCAGGGTGTGGTTGCACTCCTCGATGGACTCGTGGTTCAGGTAGCGGAACTCCGGGGAGCCATTGGGCACGCTGAAGGCGTACTGAATGAGCCCACGGATCAGGATGCTCTCGAAGTGCAGTCCCACCTTGGCCACGTTGGCCTGGCGCCACATCCCGATCTCGATCTGCTTCTCCAGCGGCTGCGACTGGTACCAGGGGTGCCGGCCGAGCGGGTCGGTGCGATGCGGGAGCACCCAGCGGGTGTCATTGGGGACGACGGCGTACTCGGGCGAGTCCCAGTCGATGTCGATGAACGGATCGAAGTTCCGGTTCGTTGATCCGTGCGACAGGGTCTCCAGCACCTGGACGTACTTGGCGTCGCCGCGCACTTCCTTCTTCGCGCGCAACTTCTCGCGGAGGGACATGCCTATCTCCTTTGATTAGGTAACGGACCTGCAAACTTTTACGTTCTGGGGCTACTTGGAAGTCTACAAGCTCTGGGCGAGTGTAAACAGGGCGAGAAGGCCCTATCTAGGTTTGGGACGAAACGTCCCATGTGACGTTCCCACCGGGGTTTGTTTTATGTGACGCAGCTCTCAGTGGGCCACCGTTTAGGCTGGTAGTCGTGGCTGAATTGACCATCCCCGCTGACCTACTGCCCGCCGACGGACGCTTTGGCTGCGGCCCCTCCAAGGTGCGCCCCGAACAGCTGCAATCGCTCGTGACTGCCGGCGCTTCCCTTTTCGGTACCTCGCACCGGCAAGCACCCGTCAAGAACCTCGTGGGCCGCGTCCGCGAGGGCCTCAAGGAGCTGTTCTCCGCTCCCGACGGCTACGAGGTGATCCTCGGCAACGGCGGCTCCACGCTGTTCTGGGATGCCGCCGCGTTCGGCCTGATCCGCGAGAAGTCGCTGCATCTGACGTTCGGTGAATTCAGCGCGAAGTTCGCCTCCTGCGTGGCCAAGAACCCGTTCGTCGGTGATCCCATCAAGGTGGTCGCGGACCCGGGCAGCGCGCCCGCCCCCGTCTCGGACCCGTCCGCCGATGTGATCGCCTGGGCCCACAACGAAACCTCGACCGGTGTCATGGTTCCGGTGCGACGTCCCGCCGGGTCGGAGGACGCACTGGTACTCATCGATGCCACCTCCGGCGCCGGCGGCCTGCCCGTCGACCTGTCGGAGGTGGACGCGTACTACTTCGCGCCGCAGAAGAACTTCGCCGGCGACGGCGGGCTGTGGGTGTCCCTGATGAGCCCCGCCGCCCTGGAACGGGTGGAGGAGATCGGCGGCAGTGGACGCTGGGTGCCGGACATCCTGTCACTACCGATCGCGGTGGAGAACAGCCTGAAGAACCAGACCTACAACACCCCCGCGATCGGGACCTTGCTGCTGCTGGCCGACCAGATCGACTGGCTGCTGGCCGGCGGCGGCCTGGACTGGGCCACCAAGCGCACCGCCGATTCGGCCTCGCGGCTGTACTCCTGGGCCGAGGCGACGTCGTACACCACGCCGTTCGTTGCGGATCCGGCGCAGCGTTCACAGGTGGTGGGCACCATCGACTTCAACGACGATGTAGATGCGGCCGCCGTTGCCAAGGTGCTGCGCGCCAACGGCGTGGTGGACACTGAGCCCTATCGCAAGCTGGGCCGCAACCAGCTGCGGGTGGCCATGTTCGCGGCCATCGATCCCGAGGACATCTCCAAGCTGACCCAGTGCGTCGACTGGGTCGTCGAGCGCCTCTGACCCCATTGCGTCCCGCCTCGAGTGGGAACCTCACGTGGATAAAGACCACACAAACCGCGCCAGGTTCCCACTCGATCGGGCTAGCGCCCCGTGAGGTCGTAAACCTCGACATCGTCGATGGTCTTTTTGGTGAAGGTGCGCTGCACCCACTCCCGAATGGACTTCGAGGTCTCGCTGCCGGGCGGACCGAACCCCTCACCGCCGTGGCTACCGCGCTCCCCATCTATGAAGTAATGGATCTGTCCGTCGGCCACGTACTGCTGGAATTGGGCCAGTGTCGGCGACGGATCGGTTCCGTTGAATCCACCGATGGGCATCACCGGCCGCCTGGTGGCCAGCTGATATCCGGACGCTTGGTTCGAGCCGATCGCCGCGGCCACCCACGTGTAACGATCCGCGTTGTCGTTGAGAGCGGCAACGATATTCGGTCCGGGATCGCTTCCGTCCAGCAGACTGCCACCGCGCTTGGACACGGGTTCGAATTCGGCCCGGTGTGGCCGCTCGGGCATATCCGGAAATTCCGGGAAGCCGCCGCCGTTCACCTCCGGCCCGGCAGAGGGAAGCGCGCCGCCGTGTGGGGTGGCGATGGTCGCGGCCGAGTACGCGACCGGCCCGGCCAGTGCCGCGACGAGCGCGGCGACAACGACGGCCTTGGGGCATCTGCTCATCGCCAGACCGATCAGCGCCAGCAGCGCGAGGATCAGGATCGCCCAGCGCAGCCAGGGCTGGAATTCCGGCGAACGCCCCAACAGCAGCCACGCCATCGCGGCGGTGAGCATCAGCAGAGCCGCGAGACAAGCTCGCACCCAAGACTTTTCACGTTCCCGCCAGCCCAGTACCGAACCGGCACCAACCAGCGCGGCGACCGCAGGGGTCAGTGCCATCGAATAATAGGGATGGAAGATGCCCTGCATGTAGCTGAACACGATGCCGGTGGTGAGTATCCACAAGCCGAAGACGATGAGCACGGCACGCCGCGCGTCAGTACGAGAGTTATTGCGTAACAACACTATGCCGAGAATCGCGAGTAACAGCGCGGTAGGCAGCAGCCAGGCGATCTGGCCACCGAGCGCGGGCTGAAACAGCCGTCCGATCCCGGGCTCGCTCCCGAAGTGGCCCCCGAAGCCGTACATCCCCTCGCGCGGGCCCGAGGCGCTTCCCGTCTCATTGCCGTTGATGCGGCCCAATCCGTTGTAGCCCAGGGTGAGCTCGAGGATCGAGTTATCGGGCGATCCACCGATCCACGGGCGTGAACCCGGCGGCCACAGCTCGACAGCGGCGATCCACCAGCCGGCCGAAACCACTGCCGCGGCGGCCGATCCGACGAGCTGTGCCAGCCTCTTGCCCGCACCCGCCGGCCCCGCGATCAGATAGGTGACCGCGACGGGCGGGATGACCAACAGGACCTGGAGCTGCTTGGTCAGAAACCCGAACCCGACGAACACCCCTACGAGCAGCATCCACCGGGTACGCCCGTCTTCGACGGCACGCATCATCGCCCACACCGCGGCGATCATCAAAAACACCAGCAGAGCGTCGGGGTTGTTGAAACGGAACATCAACACGGCCACCGGCGTGACCGCGAGCACCAAGCCGGCCAGCAGGCCGGCTCGATGCCCGAAGTACCGGCGAACGGTGGCATAGAGCAGGCCGACGGACGCCACGCCCAGCAGCACCTGTGGCACCAGGATGCTCCAGCTACTCAGCCCGAACACGCGCACCGACAGTTCCATGAGCCAGAGCGCGGCCGGCGGTTTGTCGACGGTGATCGAGTTCGCGGCGTCCGAAGATCCGAAGAACCCAGCCTTCCACGAGACCGAACCTGCTTGTACCGCAGCTGAATAGAAGGAATTGGCCCAGCCGTTGGAGGCGAGGTTGATCAGATACGCCACCGCCGTCCCGACCAGCAGCAGGGTGACCGAAAGCGGCTCGCGGGCACGCCCGCGAGCCGTCGACAAGACACTCATCGGCTATTCGCGCTTCGGAACACCCACCGCAACCCGACGAACCGGATCAGCGTGGCAACGAGATTGGCCACCGTGAGCACGATCAGCAGCACGTGCTTGGAGGCATCGGGAACCAGATGATGCATCGCGACCAGCGATCCGCTGGTCAGGGCGAGCCCGATGCCGAAGATGACGAGTCCCTGAAATTGATGTTTGGCGGCGTTACGCCGACCGCGTACCCCGAAGGTGAAGAAGCGGTTGGCCGAGGTGTTGAGCACCGCGGTGATGAGCAGGGCAAGGAAGTTGGCCGCCTGGTCACCGGCCAGGCCGTGCAGCGCCAGGAACAGCACGGCATAGGCCAATGTGCTTGCCACACCGATGATTCCGAACCGCACCAGCTGGCCGACCATGCCCGCGGGTACGCCGTCCACGAGGGGCTCGCGGCCGAGACTGTGCCGCAGCTCCTCCAGCGGCAGCGTGCCGAGCATGAGCGCCCGGCCCAGCCGCCAGATGCCGAGCAGGTCTTTGCGCACGGTGTCGACGATGTCCACCCGGCTGTCCGGGTCATCCACCCAGTCGACCGGCACCTCGTGGATGCGCAGGCCCACCCGCTCGGCGAGCACCAACAGCTCAGTGTCGAAGAACCACTCCTTGTCCTCGACCAGCGGCAGCAGTTGGCGCGCGACATCTGTACGGATCGCCTTGAAGCCGCACTGAGCGTCGGAGAACCGGACCTGTAGCGAGGCATGCAAAATCAGGTTGTAGGTGCGCGAGATGAACTCGCGCTTGGGGCCGCGCACCACCCGCGAGTTGCGGTTGAGCCGCGAGCCGTACGCGACATCGGAGTGTCCCGAAATCAGTGGCGCCACCAGCGGCATGAGCGCGTTGAGGTCGGTGGACAAGTCCACATCGCAGTAGGCGACCACCTCGGCATCCGAGGACAGCCAGGCAGCCGCGAGTGCCCGCCCCCGCCCCTTCTCCTCCAAGTGCAGCACGTCGACGCCGACCAGCTCGCGTGAGAGACGGTGTGCGATCTTCAGCGTGCTGTCGGTGCTGGCGTTGTCGGCGATGGTGATACGGGCGGAATAAGGAACCTCGTCCGCCAGGAACGCATGCAACCGCCGCACGCATGGCTCCAAGTCGTGCTCCTCGTTGTATACGGGGATCACGATGTCGAGAGTCGTCGCGCGGATCGCGGTCGGTGCCGTCGGGGTATCGATCGGCTGCATCACACTGGTCACGAGAATCACCATGGTCGGCGCGGCTCTGTTGTCACTGGGTCGCCACTGTGAGTTACCTGTGAACGAAATCGCCCTTTATCAATTGTGCACAATTGAATTGTGGGCTACCGTATTGTGATGAGCGCGCTCGGACTGGACCATCAGTTGTGCTTCGCCCTGTACTCGGCGTCGCGTGCGATGACCGCGGTGTACCGCCCGATCCTGACCGAACTGAACCTGACCTATCCCCAGTACCTGGTCCTCTTGGCGCTATGGGAAGAGGACCGCGCCACCGTCAGCAGACTCGGCGAGCGACTACGCCTGGACTCCGGCACCCTCTCCCCCCTGCTGAAGCGATTGGAAACCAACGGACTCATCCGGCGCGAACGATCCGCCTCCGACGAGCGCCTGGTCGAGGTCACGCTCACCCCGGCCGGGCGGCATCTGGAGCGGAAAGCTCAATGCATTCCCGAAAAGCTCGCCCTCGCCACCGGCATCGCCGAGCGGGAGGCCACGGACCTGCGCGACGCGGTCCGTCAACTCACCGATGCCCTACAGGCATCACTACGAAAGGAATCCGCGTGAGCACTCTCTACACCGCCGAGGCATTGGTCACCGGGGAAGGCCGAGACGGCAAGGGCCGCACCTCCGATGGCCGACTCGACCTCGACCTCGCCATTCCCAAGGAGATGGGCGGCAGCGGCAATGGCACCAACCCCGAACAGCTTTTCGCGATCGGCTACGCCGCCTGCTTCCACTCCGCATTGCGGATGATCGGCCGCCAAGAGAAGGCCGACATCACGGACTCGTCAGTGGGAGCTCGAGTCTCACTGGGGCCCACCGACAACGGCGGCTTCGCCCTCGCCGTCGAGCTCGAGGTCACCCTGCCCAACCTCGACCATGACGCAGCGCAGCAGCTGACAGAGAAGGCGCACCAGGTCTGCCCGTACTCCAACGCAACGCGCGGGAACATCGACGTCACGCTCGTGGTCACCGACGACTGAGCGGGCCCAGCGCCCGAACACAGCCTTGCTTATCTATCAATACTGATACGCTCGTGTCGTGTTCAATAGTTTTACTCCGGGTAGAACAACCCGGCGCATGCTCGTCGCGGCCGCATGCGTGATCGCGCTTGTCCTCGGTACCGGTGGCTGGATTATCTATGCCAACGACTTCGCCATCCGCGAAGAACGGCTGACGATTCCCGGCTCGGTTCAGCCGCTCCAGGCGACGCTGGCGCTGCCCAAGGACGGCAACGGCCCCTTCGGCCTGGTGGTTTTCATCCACGGAGACGGACCTGCCGATGCGACCAGAGATGGCTTCTACAAACCGATCTGGGAATCGTTCGCCAAGGCCGGATACGCCTCACTGTCCTGGAACAAACCGGGAATCGGTGGGGCCGCGGGTAATTGGCTGGACCAAAGCATGCATGACCGTGCGACCGAAGCCGAGGCAGCAATCAGGTGGGCCCGCGGACGCGCCGATATCGACCCTCGGCGCATCGGGATGTGGGGAATCAGCCAGGGCGGATGGGTGGTACCGGAGGTAGCCGCGCGTACGCCCGATCTGCAATTTGTCATTCTGGTGGGTGCGGCGGTGAACTGGCTACGTCAGGGCGAGTTCAATACGCGCGCCAAGCTCACGCATCAAGGCGCGTCCGAATCCGAGATTGCGGCGGCCCTGGATAGCCACAACGCAACCCTACAGCCGCTGCGCGACAATGCGACCTACGAGCAATACCTTGCGACTCAACATGATTCCGATCCGATGTCTGCCGATCGCTGGGACTTCGTACGTAAGAACTATCTGTCGGATGTGACCGGCATACTGCCGCAAGTCAAGGTACCGGTGCTGCTCGCGCTGGGCGACGACGATCTCAACGTCGATGTCAACGAGACGGAGCGGGTTTACCGCCAACTACTGCCGCCGCAACAGTTGACGGTGCAGCGGTACCCGGATGCCTCACACAACATCGTGAAGGCTGATCTCGACAATGATCAAAACTGGCGCTCGACGTTGGTCGCGGTGTTCGCTCCCCGATCGCTCTATGCCCCTGGGTATTTGGAAAATATGCGGAATTATGTTGCGAGACAGCCAGTGCACTAAGCCCGATGGGTGTGCAGCGACGCATCACTCGGCGCCTGGCCTTGGGTGAAGCAGCGGGTGCCGTACTGCTCGCGGCGATGACACTGCCCTTCGCCGCTCCGTGGGCCGGCGCCCCGCCACTGTGGGCCCAGCTGCTCGGCCTCATGTTTCTGCTGACCGTGCTAGCGGCCAACCTGTATTCCGTGCGCCGGATCCGTCCCACCGTGACGCTCGCGAACTTCAACGACGTTCTGCGCCTTCGCTTGACTATCGGCATATACGGCGCCGCGGTCGCCGTGCTCTTTCCGTTGCCGCCGTCGTGGGGCTGGTTCTGGTTCAGTCTGACAGTCCTCGGCGCCCTGCTGGGCAGCGCCGGGCTGGTACGGATGCTGCGCAGTGATCCGTTCAGATGATCTGCTGAATCGCTTCGCGGTACCAGCCGAAGAGCCGAATAGATTGGTCAGCTTCAGTTTTGGCGAGTTCTGCCCAGCATGCGGCGGCAGCCGATCGGGCAGCCGCACCGACCCACGGCTGCGGGAGCAACTGCGGCGGCAGTAGCGGGTCGGGTTCGACTGCCCGGGTGAATTCCGCGGCAAGAGCGACGGCAAGGGTCAGCAACTCGGTGGGCGACGCCGTACGCAGCACTGGGAGTAGCCCTTCGGCCACTGCCAGCAGCCTGCGGTGGCGTTCGGCGATCGCATCGATCGGCCAGAGCCGTTCGGCCAATTCACGCGCGCCGGTCTCGCCGCCAATCGCTAGGTCGGTCGTGGTGAACATGGTGACATGTTCCGCCACGCCGAACCTTTCCGCGGCCGCCCCGACCCGGGACTCCCAGGCGTTGGCACACACGTACAGTCCCCCCTGAATCGGTGCACCACCCAAGCGAACGATCTCTTCACGCATCGCATCGCGCGCGGTTCGAGCCGATTCGGGCACCGCGAAAGCGGTGAGGTGCCACCCCCCATCCCACGGCGCCAAACCACGGTCCTGCTGGTACATATAGCGGACAAAATCCAGATCGGGCTCCAGAGTGTTCCTGGTCGCACCCGTGGCATGCAAGATCGCTTTGCGCCCCCGCCCCTCCTGCGTAAAACGCCCCTCCGCGACAAGGCGTTTGATACACAGCCTCACCTGCTGGTCGCTCATGCCGAGAATATTGGCAACGTCGTAGAGCTCGCCGGTGGCAATCGTGGCGTCCTCACGGATCATGCTCTCGACCACGCTACGAGTGGAGATATCGGCGTTCAGCACGTGTTGGATGTCCAAGCATTCACCTCCGAAACAGCAGCGTGCGAATTGTGTTCAATCATCCTACGTTCGGTGCGCCAGCGATCGGATCATGGCAGCGGTTGCTGCTCAACCAAGTAGGGCGATACTCCGCTGTCACATCCAAGGGCCACTGCGAGATCGGCAAAAAAACGCGCGGGTTCGATGACGGCCTCCGGCGGGTGAACGCCCGGGCGGCGGCCGGACCCGTCGATCACCTGCGCCATCCCCAGCGCCAGCGGCACGCCCGTGATACGCGCCATATCGCGCAACGCAGTTCTGATCGGATGCGATTGCGATCCTTCCAGATTCAACCGGGCGAGCACAGTATATCGATTTTCGTGCCGCTCGCCGGTGACTGCGGCGAAGAACGGCGGGAGTGTGCCCGGCCCCCGGAGACGAAGTGCCACATAGGCGGAACGCAGCACGCGGCGGAACTTGGGCACCGCGAATGCCTCCGCGGCTTCTTCTCTGCTCAGCCGGCCCGCGTCCATGTCGCGCCGCAGTGTGTCGAGATACGCCACGGTCCAGGGCTTGATGACCATCAGATTCAGCGCGTCGCCACGCGGTTTCAGCGTGCGCTGCACAGTGATCGGCTCCGGATGGCCTATCGAGTAGGCCGTGCCGCGGCGCCCCGCGGGCAATTCCAACGAGACCGGGCTCAGCGGACGCTTCTCCACGAGCCTTCCGGCACCGACCGCAGTGATCGTGCCGCTGGCCTGCTCCATCCAATGCGTCGCCGCGGCGGTAGGCCGGCCGTCCGCCCCCAACAGCTGCGACTTTTCTTCGGTATCCGCACCGCTGCCGCCGACATCCACCGGCCATGCCGTGTAGACGTCATCTACCTCATCGAGTTCCGCAGCGGCGGTGGCGGCAAGCAGATTGCTGATTCCCGGGCTGGCACCCATACCGATCACCGCACAGACACCGTGCGCACGTGCGATCTCGTCAAGGCCGAGCATCTGCAACGTGGGCTCCCAATCATCGCAGATGTCCAGGTAGTGGGTTCTGGTCTCAATTGCCATGCGCAGCACCGTCAATCCAAAACGGAAGTAAGGACCGACGGTGTTCAGGACCAGATCAACATCTTCGAGTGCTGCCCTGAGCGCTCCCTCATCGGTCACGTCAACGCACACAGCTCGAGTCGGGACAGGCCCCTCCCCCAGGCGTCGTACTAGAGCCTCGGCAGCACCCAGATCTTGGTCGGCGACGACAATCTCCTCGACACCGGGTATGTCGAGTGCGGCGCGTACAGCCGCCGCCCCCATCGCACCCGCGCCGCCCAAAGCCAGTATCTTCACACCGCCATAATACCTATCATTATTAGAACGATGGTTATCGTTTCGATAGATATCTACCGCGCGATCGACTGGGCTATTCCGAACCCGCCGCGTTTACCCACGCACACACCCGCTGGCGAGGCGTCCCACCGAGCGCGCGGTAAGTTCGGCGGCGTGACGGAAACGCCGCCCGAGGCACGGGAGATCGACTACCGATTCACACTGGCCAATGAGCGCACCTTCCTGTCATGGATCCGCACCGCGCTGGGACTGCTTGCCGGCGGTGTCGCCGTCCAGACCCTGGTACAGCCGTTTCACCATGCGGGTGTCCGGCACGCGCTCGCGGCGTCATGCCTAGCGCTCGCCGTGGTCGTATCGATTGGCGCGTACGTGCATTGGCGCGACGTCAAGAACCGGATGGACCGCGCGCAGCCACTGAAAGGCACCATGCTGGTTCCCCTGCTCGCGATCAGCATCGGGCTGGTGGCGATTCTGGCCTCCGTCGCGGTCTTCTACCGATGAGACCGCACGACACCTACGCGGTGGAACGCACGGCTCTGGCCTGGCGCCGCACCGGATTGACCGCCGCCGGAACCGCAGCGGTGCTGATGACCCACGCACTCATCCATAAACACACTGCCGGAGCGGCATTGATCGCCGCCACGGTGGTGCTCGGACTCGTGGCGATCAGCTCGGCACGGCACCGCTCGCTGGCCCGTGGACATTGGGCGCAGGACGGCAAGGTCATCGCGCTGACGACCGCGACGATGGTCGCGGTGATTCTGCTGTCGGCGGGTATCTACCTGTCAAATCTGGGTACGTAGGTATACCCGCGTTCTGCGGACCGCGGCCCGTTACCGCCCCATACTTTGTCCTGTTCGGCTCCACCCCATCACATATAAGGAGAACGCTATGAAGCGTGGGCTTGTGGTCGCCATTGGCGGCGCGGCGATTGTCGCCGCAGGTCTGGTCGGCTGTTCGGGCGATAAGGACAAGTCCGAGACCAAGGGCACCACCGTGAGCAACGGCGCCGGCGCGGTAGCGACCAACAGCAGCGCCAAGGTCACCATCGACGGCAAGGAACAGAAGATCGAAGGCGCGGTCGTCTGCCAGTCTTCGAACGGCAATGTCAACATCGTCATCGGCAGCGGAGCCCAAGGGTTCGGCGCCGTGGTGACAGAAGGCGATTCTCCGACCGTGAAGTCGGCGGGGCTCGGCAGCCTCAACGGACAGTCGCTGGCGTTCTCCGAAGGCACCCCCGGTGCCAGCGCGAAGGCCACCAAGGACGGCAAAAAGTACCACATCGAAGGCACCGCCATCGCCGTGGACATGGCCAACCCGACGCAGCCTTCCAATAAGCCATTCGAAATCGAAGTCACCTGCCCATAGCGGTAAGAAATCGCGATCTAGCCGGGCAGCACCGTCGTGTTGCCCGGCTAGTCTGTCTCGGGAGAACAAGGGGGGACACTATGAAACGAGTGTGGGCCGCCGTCGTCGGCGGAGCCATGTTGGCGGCCACCCAGTCCAGCTGCGCCGCCAGCACGCAGATCACGAAGATCACCGATTCCGCCACCAGCCCTGCCAAGCCCGAGCAGTCCAGTACGCCGGAGGGCGGCACCGCGACGATGACGGTCGGCGCTCTGGCCGTGGTAGCCGGGGCCCCCGTCAGATGCGACGCGTATGAACAACGGACGTTCATCAGCGTCGCGAAAGACCCCGATGCTCGCGGGCTGACCCTCACGGGAGACCCACCCGCAATCGAGACCGTCAACCTGGGCGAGGTCAACGGCCTCAAGTTCATGTACTACGAACTGCTCAAGAAAGACGGCGAGAGCGCCACCCTCACCAAAGACGGCAAGCACTACACCGTCAAGGGCACCGTGCGGGGAAGCGATAGCCAGGGGGCGGACGGCATGATCAAACCGTTCCGGGTCGACGTCACATGCCCCTGACGGCAAACAACACCTGCCACACGTGTCACATAGCGCGAACTGGCCTTGAAAGCAAGTAGCCCGCCCCTCCGCGTGTCAGCAAGGAACTGCCATCTACCTGCACTAAGGTCCCGAGGAACTGGGTTATCCAGTCCAGGCGAGGAGGTCAACATGCGCGAACTGAAAGTCATCGGCTTATCAGCCGACGGCAAGCGAGTGATCTGCCAGGACGCCAACGGCACCGACAAGTTCGCGATCGACGCCGACGACAGACTCCGTGCAGCTGCCCGGGGCGATCTGTCCCGTCTGGGGCAGATCCAGATCGAAATGGAGAGTTCGTTGCGACCCCGGGAAATTCAGGCCCGCATCCGCGCCGGTGCCACCGTTCAGCAAGTCGCCACCGCCGCCGGAGTCGACGTCTCGCGGATCGAACGGTTCGCCCATCCGGTGTTGCTGGAGCGGCAGCGTGCGGCCGAGATGGCCTCGGCGGCGCACCCGGTCCGCAACGACGGACCGGCCGTCAGCACGCTCGCCGACACCGTCGCCGGTGCAATGTTCGCGCGCGGCGGCGATCCCGATGCCATCGAGTGGGACGCGTGGAAGGTCGAGGACGGCCGCTGGACGGTCCAACTGCAGTGGCGTACCGGGCGGTCCGATAACAAGGCGCACTTCCGCTACACACCCGGGGCGCACGGCGGCACGGTTACCGCGCTCGATGATTCCGCCCGGGAGCTGATCGACCCGACATTCACCCGCAGCCTGCGGCCCGTCGCGGCGGTGTCCCCGCTGCTCCCCGAGCCCGAGCCCGAGTTGTTCACCGAGTCTCCCGCGCCGCTGCCCGAACCGGAGCCCGCAGTAGCCGAAGAGCACACGGAGACCGAGACCACGCAGGCTCCCGCACCGCGCCGCTCTCGGCGCAGCAAGCCCGCCGTACCCACCTGGGAAGACGTGCTGCTGGGTGTTCGCTCCAGCGGTCAGAACTAACGGCGCCTCAGGTAATCAGGGCGGTCACCACCGTAGCCAGCCATCCACCGGCCACGCCGATCGCGATACCCAACACAAACCAGCGCAACACCGGACGGTCCCGCCAGCTCCAGAGCGTTGGCGAAAGACCGCCCACTGCAACGATGTTCAGCAGGATCGCCCACAGGGGATGCACATGGATCAGCCCCAGGCTCAGCACCACCACCGCGACCGCGACCACCACGGCCACACACATCGCCGAGACGATGCCCTCCACCCACGGGGTATCGGAGTCGGTCATGGCGCGAGCCTAGCGCGCTCGTAGAACGCCAGCGCCGCGGCGGTAGCGACATTCAACGAATCGGTGCCATTGGCCATCGGGATACGTACGCGCAGATCGCTGGCACGCAGGGCCACGTCGGTCAATCCAGGCCCCTCGGCACCGACCATCAACGCCACCTTCTCGGCCCGCAACGGCGGGATCGCATCAGCCAGCGCCTTCGAGTCACCCGCCGGAGTCATGGCCAACAGCCGGAAGCCACTGTCTCGCAGCCTGTACAAAGACTTTGGCCATTCCGGAAGACGCGCGAACGGCACCAGCAGCGCATGGCCCATCGACACCCGGACGGCCCTGCGATAGAGCGGATCGGCGCAGCCGCTGCCGAAAAGCACGGCGTCCACTCCCATTCCGGCGGCGTTACGGAAGATCGAGCCCAGATTCTCGTGGTCGTTCACACCCTCGAGCACGGCCACCGTGCGTGCCGTCTGCAGCAAGTCGGCCGCCGGGAGTTCCTCGGGGCGACGGGATGCCGCGAGCACTCCGCGATTGAGATGAAAGCCAACGACTTCCGCCATCACCTCGGCGCTGGCCCGGTAGTACGGCACGTCGACCGGTTCCAGATCAGCTGCCAGTTCGCTCAATCGACGGTCGGTACCCAACAGCGCGAGCGGCCTGAAGCGCGAGGCCAGCATGCGCTGCACAACCAATACGCCTTCGGCGATCACCAGGCCCTTACCGCTAGGCAGGTCGGGCCTACGGTCGACGCTATTGAGATCGCGGAAGCTGTCGAGCCTCGAATCGGCGGGGTCGTGGACATCGATAACCAACATCTACGACCGCCTCGCCAAGGGCGTCGGCTCGCATACCGGGGTGGCAGCCGGGGCAGGCGGCACCATATCGTCGGCCTCCGGAACTTCGCCTGCGACAACAGGACACGGATGCCTGTGCAGATACGTCGCACATACCAGCCCCGCCGCCGCCGAGACCAGCCCGCCGACCAACAGCGGCATCCGGCCCCCGTGCAGGTCGGCCAGCCAACCCACCAGCGGACTGCCCAACGGAGTGCCTCCCAGGAACGCCACCATGTAAATGCCCATCACCCTTCCCCGCAGCTGCGAATCCACGGACAGCTGAATGATATTCATCGCCGACGTGGTGAATGTCAGCGCCAGCAGACCTGCCGGGACAAGGGCCAGGGCCACCGAGAGGTAGGTGGGCATCACGCCGACTACGACTTCCGATAGCCCGAAAGCCATTGCCGCGCCGTAGAACAACGTCATGCGCACCTTCTTGGTGCGACGGGCCGCGAAAGTGGCGCCAAGCAGCGTGCCGATGGCCAGCGCCGTGGAGAGCAGCCCGTAGGACTCCGCGCCGCGGCCGAAGGTCTCTCGGGCCAACACCGCGAGCGTCAGCGAAAAATTCAGCCCGAACGTCGAGACCAGAAAAACCGTCAGCATGATCATGAACAGATCGCGGCGGCGCCATACATATGAGAACCCCTGGCGCAGCTGCCCCTTAGCCGCAGGGATGGGCTCGCTCGAATGCAGCTCGCCGGGGCGCATCCGCCACAGCGCGATGCCTACCGCGATGAAGCTGACGAAGTTCAGCAGGAACACCCAGCCCGTGCCGATCAGCCCGATCAGCACACCCGAGATCGCCGGCCCGATGATGCCGGCGAGGTTGAATACCATCGAATTGAGTCCGACGGCGTTGGGCAGGTGCTCCGGCCCCACCATCTCGATGGTGAACGACTGGCGCGTGGGCGCCTCGATCGCCGCGGCACATCCCATCGCACAGGCCACCGCCATCACATGCCAGATCCGGACCAGTCCGGTCACCTGAAGCAGGCCCACGGTCAACGCGAACAGGGCCATCAGCGCCTGGGTCAGCATGAGCATCCGTCGCTTGTCGTAGCGATCGGCCAGCATCCCGCCCCACACCGACAGCAGCAGCGTCGGCCCGAATTGCAGGGCCATCACCACCCCGAGCAGGAAGGCGTTGCCGTGCGAGAGATCCAGCACCAGCCAGTCCTGGGCCACTCGCTGCATCCAGGTGCCGATAAGCGACACCATCTGGCCGCTGATCCACAGCCGGTAGTTACGGGTACGCAGCGATACGAATATCCCGCCGCGGTCAGCCACGGAAGGTCATTTTAGAGAGTAAGGAGATTGTCAGCTAACCGTTTTCGTTGACCAGCGCCGACAACAGGTCGGTTGCCTGCCGCAACACCGCGCGTTGGTCCGGGGTGAAATCCGCCAGGTGTTCGCGCAGCCATTCCTCGCGCGCACTGCGGTCGGCCTGCACGATATCGGCCCCGGCCTCGGACAGTGAGACAACCACTTGGCGTCCGTCGGTCGGATGCGCCGACCGCTCCACCAGCCCAAGCTCGGCCAGCGAGGCAATCACCCGGGTCATCGACGGCGGCTGTACGCGCTCGCGGGCGGCCAACGCGCCCGGGGTCATGGCGCCCTCGTTCAGCAATGTCGCCAGTGCCGACAGCTGCGTCAACGAGACGGGGGAATCGGCACGCCGGAACCGCAGATGCCGGGCCAGGCGGATCACAACAAGCGATAGATCGCTGGCCAACCGGGCATCTGGGTCGCTCACGGCCCAAACCTTACGGCACGTCCAGGGCTTTCACAGGGACTGAGCCGACTAAGCCCCCGGCCGGTGTCGTCGCCCGCGTATGCTGCGCATCTAGTGGACACCCCCGCGCCCCAACCGCCCCCTCTCCCGGCCGCACTGCTCAACCCGTGGCCGGTCGTCGTCGCAGGTACCGTGCTGTGGCTGATAGCTAACGTGCTCGCCTTCACCGTGCCCGCGTTCGAGAGCTGGCGTCCCATCACCGTTGCCGGGCTCGGAACCGGCGCCCTGGGCACCACCATCGTGCTGTTACAGGTGCGGGCCGCGCGGCGCGGTTCTCGCGGCGCGCAAACCGGCCTGTAGCCGAACCAATCCCGCAACAACCCCGGAAAAGAGGAGCTAGCTCATGCCCAACGCATCACTGCTGGAAGCCGCCGTCGAGATCGACGCGCCCGTGGAAAAGGTGTGGGGGCTCATCTCCGACCTGGACAACATGCCGCGGTGGAGCCCCCAGACCCGCAAGATGTTCGTACGCGGCCCGGTGCAGGCAGGCACCAACGTCATCAACTACAACCGCAAGGGTTGGAAGGTGTGGCCGACCCGCGCCGTGCTGACCGCCGTCGAACCCAACAAGCGCCTGGCCTGGCACGTCAAGGACAACCTGAGCGAGTGGAGCTATGACCTCGAGCCCACCGCGGCCGGTGGCACCCGGGTTACCGAGCGCCGCGTGCTGGGCGATAAGCGGTCGGCCGTCTCCACCAACCTGCAGAACCTGATGTTCGGCGGCACCGAGGTGTTCGACCAGGTACTGCTCGAGGGCATGCGGACGTCGCTGTCAAAGATCAAGGCCGCCGCCGAGGGCGTCTAGGCCTGGCGCCGAGCGCGAGCCTCACGCGGATTTCCCTCCGATTTTCCGCGTGAGGCGCGCACTCGTTGAGGGCTCAATCGGCTAGATCGAGAACGCCGTCGTCGAAGGGCTCATACAACGGCATCGCGGAGTTGACCGGCTGCGGTGTATCGGAATGAGCGCCGCAGCCGTACTCGATGTGCACCACCCGCCCGTCGGCGGACATCGAATTGGCGCACACTCCGAACGCGACACCCAGCGAGCCAGCCAGCGGCAGGTAGAAGCCGCAGGACCGGCAGACGCGGCGGGTAGCACGCGCCATCTCCGCATCGGGACCCCACTCGCCGTCAAACCATCGCTGTGCGGCGTCGATACGCCCGGCCAGACTCAGCACCTGCTTGCGGCCCAGGCCGATCTCGCCCGCGGTCTCGGTGACCTGCGGATCTCCGCTGTCGGTATATCCGGGCACCAGTCGAGGGTCGTTGGGCGGCGGGGCGAGCAGATCGCCGGGGCCCAAATCGCCCGGACGGATCCGTTCCTCCCACGGAATCCAGTTCGGCGGGCGCAGCGCCTCGGCACCCGGAACAAGCACGACTTCGCTGACGGTGGCGACAGTGGCACCCGGCGCCGCGGCCATCACCACTTCCCAATGCCACCCGCGGTACCCGGGCAGCTCGGCTTCGAAACGGTGGGTCAACGCATGTAGATCGCTGTACTCGGAGGAGGCACCGAGGTACTTGCCCACGGTCTCCCCGCTGAACTCGACAATGGCCGTACGTGCCTGCTCAATACACGTGTACAGGGCGTCGCGGCCGGAGATAGTGATGTCCATCGCTGACCATCTTCTCACCGTGAGGGACAATCGATGCGTGCGGGACGACTACGCGCGGTTCGGGAACCGCCACGGCAGTAGCGACTCCCCGTCTCGCCGCCGCAACCAGGATCCGCGCGATGCCAACTCCCACCCGGGTATGGCCAACTACCCGACGGGCAGCGCCCCGCGGGAACGCCTGCGCGCAAGCAGCTCATCGAATCGCTATCTACCCCCGCTCGGCGAGGAGCGCCGTGAGCGGGTGCGCCGCCGGCCCCCGCCCGAGCAGGACCGCCCGCAGAAACTGACGGTCACCCGGGTTGCCGCGATGCGCAGCCGCGAGATGGGCTCCCGGATGTACGGGCTGTTCCAGAAGGCCGCCACCGCGGACGGCGCCGATAAGTCGGGCCTCACCGCCCTCACGTATCCGGTGATGGCCAACTTCGCGGTGGACGCCGCGATGGCGGTAGCCCTTGCCAACACACTCTTCTTCGCCGCCGCCACCGCCGAGTCCAAGAGCAAGGTGGCGCTGTATCTACTGATCACCATCGCACCGTTCGCCGTCATCGCCCCGCTGATCGGCCCCGCGCTGGACCGCCTGCAACATGGACGCCGGGCCGCACTGGCCGCTTCATTTGGATTGCGCACCTTGTTGGCCGTGATCATGATCGCCAACTACGACGGCGCCAGCGGCAGCTTCCCGCCCTGGGTGCTGTATCCCTGTGCGTTGTCAATGCTGGTGCTGTCCAAGTCTTTTGGCGTGCTGCGCGGTGCGGTGACGCCACGTGTACTGCCCCCGACCATCGACCTGGTGCGTGTCAACTCGCGGCTCACCACCTTTGGCCTGGTCGGCGGAACCATTGTCGGTGGGGCCATCGCGGCCGGTTGCGAGCTCGCGTTCACCCGGTTATTGCACCTGCCCGGTGCGCTTTTCGTGGTCATCACGGTCACCGCGGTGGGTGCCTGGGCCTCGATGCGCATCCCCAAGTGGGTGGAGGTAACCGCCGGTGAGGTGCCCACCACCTTCGGCTATCACGGCGACGACGGCGAGCACCCGACGATTCTGCTACGGCGCTCCCATAAGCAGCCGGAGAAGGTCCGGCAGCCGCTGGGCCGCAACATCATCACCTCGCTCTGGGGCAACAGCACCATCAAGGTGATGGTCGGATTCCTCACCCTGTACCCGGCATTCGTCGCCAAATCTCACGATGCCCACGGCTTCCAGCAGCTCGCCATGCTGGGCATGGTCGGTGCGGCCGCCGGTATCGGCAACTTCGCGGGCAACGCCACCAGTGCCCGACTCAAGCTCGGCCGCCCCGCCCTGCTCGTGGTGCGCTGCGCCAGCGCGGTGACGGTGGTGGCGCTGGCCGCCGCCGTGACCGGAGTCCTGGCGGTGGTGGTGGTCGCGACGCTGGTGACATCGGCGGTCAGCGCCATCGCGAAGGCCTCGCTGGACGCCTCGTTGCAGGATGATCTGCCGGAAGAATCCCGCGCGTCCGCGTTCGGGCGGTCCGAGGCACTGCTGCAGCTGTCCTGGGTGCTCGGTGGCGCGATCGGCGTGATGATCTACACCGACCTATGGGTGGGATTCACGGTGATCTCGGCCGTGCTCATCCTCGGCCTGGCCCAGACGCTGGCCAGCTTCCGCGGCGTCTCCCTGATTCCGGGTCTGGGCGGCAACCGCCCGGTGATGGCCGAACAAGAAGGTGGCAAGGTACACGCGTGAAAGCGAAACTGACGGCGCTGGCCGTCGTCCTGGTGCTCACCGCTGCCGCCATGGTCGGGTTTATCACCTGGCGGGTACGCGGGCACCAGGAGGAGCGACCGGAGATCAGCGCGTTCACCCATGGCACCGTGATCCATGCCGCGCCCTACCAGTACTGCGACAAAAACAAGCTGGACCAGTGCGACCCGCTGGGACACACCGTTCAATTGGCTGTCAATGCCCATGATCCCGTACAGCTTTCGGTTGACGGGCGGATCGCCAGGGCGCCATGGATGCTGTCCCGGATCTACGCGCCGACAGGCGACGTCGACCACAAGCGGGCGGAATCCAGTGTGTACCGCGACCACCGGACCGCCGTGACGATACCCACGATCGACGGTGAGGGCCGTCGGCTGCTGGGGCTGGAAATCAAGCTGCCCACGGTGGTTCAGACCGAGACCGGCGACCTGCTGGAAGTGACCCATGCCGTGTGGTCGGTCGCGACGGTCTGGAAGGACTAGCGCGCAGCGCGATACCTCGCGCGCACCCCGGCGTCCAGATGCTCGGTGGCATAACTGAGCGCCGTGCGGCCCATGGCGGCGGCATGCTCATCCAGATAGCCGAGCAGCACCTCTGTGCCACAACGCTTTCCGGACTCACGGAGCATCCAGCCGAAGGCCTTCTGGACGAGATCACGACGGTCGTCGATCAGCAATGGCGCCATGGACAGCAAGGGCACGGCGTCTCCGCGTCTGATGAACGCGAACGTACCGATGATCCCGACGCGGCGCCGCCAGAGCTCTTCGTCGGCGGCCAACTCCAGCAGCAGTGAATAATCCTGGCCGACAAGCCATTCACCCAAGATCTGCTCGGCAGAGGAATCAACCAGATCCCAGTTGTTCACCCGGCCGGCGAGCACCTGCGCCAGATACATACCCACCCAGGCTTCACGCTCGGCCATTTCGGCGTGTGTGAACTCCCAGACCGCCAGGATGAGCCCCGTCAGCCGGTGCTCATGCACGTCGCTGGCGAGTAACCGCACCACCTCGCCACGAGTGATCCCCCGGAATCGCCGTGCGAGCTTGCGCTGCTCGGGTACGGACACACCGAGGAACACGTCTCCCTCGCCGTACTCACCGGGCCCGGTCTTGAAGAACCGCGCCGACTTAGCGGCACGATCAGAATCGCCGGCGGCGTCGAGCGCCGCCATCACATCCTCGGCGCGGACGGGTGTCAGATCAGGCGTCCAACTCGCTGGCGACAGCGCGGACAACCTCGGACACCTTGCGGGCGATCTTGCGGTCCGGGTAACGCCCCTTACGCAGCTCGGTCTGCACCGTGCCCTCCAGCAGCGTGATCATGTCTTCGATCATTCCGTGCAGTTCGTCGGTGGTGTGCTTGTGGTTGACCGGCCCGCTGCTCTCGCGGCGCGTCTTCTGCACCGACGGTGGCGCGTCGATGAGCTTGAGGCTCAATGCCTGCGGCCCACGACGGCCGGCGGCCATGCCGAACTCGACCTTTTGTCCGGCCTTGAGTCCCTCAACGCCAGCAGGCAGCGCCGAGGACCGGACGTACACGTCCTCGCCGTCCTCTTGCGACAGGAAGCCGAAGCCCTTCTCGGCGTCGTACCACTTGACCTTGCCGGTTGGCACTGCACTCACCTCACATGATTAACGCGCCCCAATCAGGACGCGGTGACTGGTCATCCTACTCGGCTCGCGCAAGTGGTCGCTACGCTGGACTTATGACCCCGTTAATTGATTCGTTCGGCCGCATCGCGACCGACTTACGGGTGTCGTTGACCGACCGGTGCAATCTGCGCTGCACCTACTGTATGCCCGCCGAAGGACTGGACTGGCTGCGCAGCGAGACACTGCTCACCACCGATGAATACATCAGACTCATCGGGATCGCCGTGACACGCCTCGGGATTGACAGCGTTCGATTCACCGGTGGTGAGCCGCTGATATTCAAGGACCTGGAGAAGCTCGTTGCCGCCGTCGCCGGCTTGTCGCCGCGCCCGGACATTGCCGTCACCACCAACGGCGTCGGACTCGACCGTAAGGCGGTTGCGCTGCGAGAGGCCGGATTGGACCGCATCAACGTCTCGCTGGATACCTTGGACGCCCATCGTTTTGCCGCGATCACCCGGCGGGATCGGCTGTCCGACGTGCTGCTGGGCCTGAAGGCGGCAGGATCTGCCGGGCTGTCGCCGATAAAGATCAACGCGGTGCTGACACCCGAGCAGTACAAAGAGGATGCCGTCGCCCTGCTGCATTTCAGCCTGGAGCACGGGTACGAACTGCGGATCATCGAGCAGATGCCCCTGGACGCCGGACACAGCTGGAGCCGGGCCCGCATGGTGACGGCAGACGAGATCCATGCCGCACTCAGCCGGGAGTTCTCCCTGAGCGAGGATCCCGCGCCCCGCGGCAGCGCCCCAGCGCAACGCTGGCTGGTGAACGGGGGCCCGGCGACGGTCGGAATCATCGCGTCGGTGTCCCGGCCGTTCTGTGGCGACTGCGACCGCACCCGGTTGACCGCGGACGGGCAGGTGCGCAATTGCCTGTTCGCCACCACCGAGACGGATCTGCGCGGCCTGCTCCGCTCGGGCGCGTCCGACGCCGAGGTGGCATCGGCCTGGCAGGCCGCCATGTGGGGCAAGAAGCCGGGGCACGGCATCAACGACCCGTCCTTCCTGCAGCCGGACCGCCCGATGAGCGCGATCGGCGGTTAGATCTGCATGCTTGCGAGCATCACGGTCAGGTATTTCGCGGCCGCCGCGGCGGCTGCCGGGCTTCAGGAAGAAACCGTCGATCTGCCCGCCGGGGCGTCATTCGACGATCTGACCCGTCTGTTGGCCTCCAGGGGGCCGGAACTCGAACGCGTATTGGCGCGTTGTTCCTTTCTCCATGACGGCGTGGCCGTCCGGGACCGCTCCCAACGGCCCAAATCCGGCGCTGTCGTGGATGTTCTCCCGCCGTTCGCTGGCGGATAGAAGTCCGCTGGCGCATCCATTTCCTAAGGAAGCTCTAAGGCATCTCTGAGAGCTGTATACAGAGATGGCCCGGCAATTTCGTGATCTACGACACACATCTGAAGGTCACAGTAGGGTCACGACACGGACACGGGGCAGTGGAGCTGCCCAATAACCTGCACAGACCCCGCCCCTCTCGGGAATAAACGCACCCCGTCATGGACGAAACACCGAGAAATGTCCAACATGACGAGACGCGCATCGGCACGTACCGTCATCCGAAGTCCATACCCGCGCACCGAGCTCCGTCCCTCGGGTGTGGACCGCGTCGGAAGACCAAGGGACGGAGACGGGGGACCCATCCGCCGGAGATCCACCCGATCTCCAGCACGAACCTTGATGGTTCTTGGGGTGAAGCCCGGGCAACCGGGCCGAGCGACCTCTTGCTCGAACCCGACAGCTGACCTCGCAGGTGCGTCACAGAGAGGAACACGACGGATATATGAGTGGACGGCACAGTAAGCCCAGCAAGGCGAGCGCCAAGGCGGCCAAGGTCGCGGTAGCGGGCGCGGGCCTTGTCGGTGGCGGTTTGATGATGGCCGCGACGGCCAACGCAGCCACCGACGGCGAATGGGATCAGGTCGCACGCTGTGAGTCGGGCGGCAACTGGGCCATCAACACCGGCAACGGGTACCAGGGCGGACTGCAGTTCTCGCCCAGCACCTGGATCAATAGCGGTGGCGGTCAGTACGCCCCGTCCGCCCACCTGGCCACCAAGGAACAGCAGATCGCGGTCGCCGAGAAGGTGCTCGCGGGGCAGGGCCGCGGTGCCTGGCCGGTCTGCGGACGCGGCCTGTCCGGTTCCACTCCCCGTACCGCTCCGGCGGCCAACATCACCCCGGCCGCACACCACGAGGAGCAGGCGGCTGCCGAGCCCGCTCCGGCCCCCGAGCCCCCCGCCGAGGGCGACGAGCAGTTCGTGGCCGAGGCTCCCGAGGCTCCGGCCATCGACGAAGCTCCGGCCCCTGAAGAAGCCCCCGCTCCCGAGGCCCAGGACGTTGACTTCCAGTCCGGCCCCGCTCCCGAGGAGCCGGCCCCGGCCCCCGAACCCGCTCCGGTCGACGAGGCGCAGGCTCCCGCGCCCGAGCTGATCGCCGCGCCCGCGCCCGAGGCGCCCGTCGTCGACGAGGCCCCCGCGCCCGAAGAGGCTCCGGCTCCCGAGGCTCCTGCCGCCGACGACCAGGTGCTGCCGTACGAGCTCCAGTCCGGACCGGCCCCCGCCGAGCCCGCCCCGGCACCCGAGCCCGCCCCGGCACCCGCTGCGGCTCCCGAGATCCCGCTGCCCGCGGGTGTCCCGGATGCCGCGGACATCGGATTCGCCGCCGGCAAGGCCGCGTTCGACGCCGGCCCGGTGGCATCCAACGGCATCCCGACCAGTCCCGAGGCGGTCGCCGGTGTGGTCCGCCACCTGCCCGACCCGAACAACCTGCCTCCCGGCACCACCGACGTGGCGCCCGGTGACAGCCGCGGGGTCTCCTACCTCAAGGACATCGTGTTCGCGATGCAGACGCAGGACGTCAAGGCCAGCGACGCAATCCTCGCCCTGGCACAGCGCTGACACAGCCATCTCGTCGATCGCCCCGGCCGTCTCGGCCGGGGCGATTGTCGTTGTGGGGTAAACCTTTCGACGGTTAGCCTAGGCCCCTTGTCAAGGGGGTTGACGCGCCAGCTTCGAGGCGTACCTTGGTGACCATGACGGCATCGACCCAGCCTCCAGACGTACCGAGCCAAGAAACTTTCGAAGCGGTCTACAACGGCAAGCCCATGTTCGAGGGCGCACCCGCCGCCGGCGTCCCATGGGATATCAGGGACGCACAACCCCGCATCAAAGAGCTCGCGGCCTACGGCGCCCTACGCGGTGCGATCTTGGACATCGGCTGCGGCCTCGGCGAGAACTCCATCTACCTCACACAGCAGGGCCTGTCGGTCACCGGGCTCGATTTCTCGCCGTCCGCCATCGAACAGGCGAAACAGCGCGCAGCGGCCGCGGGGGTAACCGTCGACCTACACGTTGCCGATGCCACCAAGCTCGACGGCTGGGACGCACAGTTCGACACTGTGATCGACAGCGCGGTGTATCACTGTTTCGATCACGAGGGCCATCGTCAGTATGCGAGCGCCCTGCACCGCGCCACCCGGCCCGGAGCGCGCTGGTTCATTGCCTGCTTCGGCGACGGCTCCGTCAACGGCATTACGATGCCTTTTGGCGTCCAGGATCCGGACGAGATCAAAAGCGTGCTCTCGGAAGCCCACTGGAATATCCAATATTTTGGCAGGACAACATATCTCGGTTCGCGGGCGGCATTCGTCGGTGCGGCGCTGGCCGGTATCGACCCCGAACAGATGCCCGCCGATATGCGCGAACGCTATCAGCGACCGGGCGTGGCAGAACAAGCACAGCAGTCCTTCGAGCGCCTTCAGCAGCTCGACGACGCCATGATCCACATGCCCTTCTTCAACATCGTCGCGGAAAGAGGCTGAACGCCATGGGTGCACCGACCCAGAACGTCTTCGAGGACCTCTATCGCGACAGCCTCCATGAGGGCGGCCCCATCGTGCCGTGGGATTCCAAGGATGCCAAACCCCGTATCAAGGAGCTGGCCCTACTGGGCGCGATCCGCGGCGACGTCCTGGACATCGGCTGTGGCCTCGGCGACAATGCCATTTACCTCGCTCAGCAAGGCTTTAATGTCACCGGCTTGGATTTTGCGCCCTCGGCGATAGAACAGGCAAAGGGCCGGGCGGCCGCCGCGGGCGTAGCCGTCGACTTCCAGGTGGCCGACGCGACCACACTCGACGGCTGGGACGCGCGGTTCGATACCGTGATCGACAGCGGCGTCTACCACTGCTTCGACGCCGAGGGCCACACCGAGTACGCGAGCGCGCTGCACCGTGCCACTCGACCCGGAGCGCGTTGGTACATCTGGTGTTTCGCACAAGGCGCGGTGCACGGCGTGCCCACACCATTCCAGAATGGGCAGCGAGCCGAGGAAATCGAGCAGGTGCTGACCACCAGCGGGTGGTCGGTCCTGCAAATAAACCCGACGACCATGAGTGCGCCAAAAGCCGAATTTCTCAACGCGATTCGCGGCTCCTACCGTGGAGACCCCGCCGTACTGGACCGGCTGGAACAGGATGTCACCGATCCGCAGCTGCACGTGCCGGTGTACACGGTGATCGCCGAACGGATGTAGCCGGGCCACGGTGGGCGACCGGAGTTTTCAGGCCGAGCCCACCCACTCGTCGGTGCCGTTGGCGAAGAACTGGTGTTTCCACACCGGCAGCGCGGCCTTGACGTCGTCGACGAGGCGCTGACAGGTGGCGAAGGCCTGACGGCGGTGGTCTGCGCTCACGGCCACCACGAAGGCTGCTTCCCCCACCGTCAGCGCACCGATGCGATGGCTCACCGCGACGGCCCGTACGCCGTCTGCTTCCCCGGCGATGCGCCGCACCACATCGGTGAGCACCTGCTGCGCCGACGGATGCGCCGAATACTCCAGCCGCAGCACCGTCTTGCCGCCGTCGTGGTCGCGCACATTGCCGACGAATCCAACAGTGGCGCCGGCCGATTCATGATCGACCAGCCTCTCGTGTTCGATCAGCGAGATGGACTCCGCGGTCAACAGGGCACGAGTGACGGCGGCGCTCATACGTGATCACCCCCGGCTAGCTGGTCCAAGGCGTGGCCGAGCACGCCGCCGAGCACCGTGAGCCCGTCGCGGACGCCGCCGGCGGAGCCGGGCAGGTTGACCACCAGGGTGCGCCCGGCGACCCCGCAGACGCCGCGGGACAGGATGCTGGTGGGGACCGCGGGCAGCCCGGAGCGCCGGATCGCATCGGCCAGGCCGGGGACCTGATAGTCCAGCAACGCGGCGGTCTGTTCGGGAGTGGCATCGGTGGGCGAAAGCCCGGTGCCTCCGGTGGTGATGACGAGTGAGGCGCCGAGCGCGGAACGTATCGCGTCTCCCACCGCCTCACCGTCGGGCACCACAACCGGCTCGTCTACACGAAATCCTTGTGCACCAAGCCATTCGACGATGATGGGGCCTGTCCTATCGGTGTACTGACCGGTTGCCGCCCGAGTGGAGGCCACGATCACCCGCGCCGATCTCAGGGTCGGGTCCATGTTCCGGTCTTACCGCCCTCTTTGCGTAGCACCCTGACGTCGTCGATACGTGAGGCGGGATCGACGGCCTTGACCATGTCGTGCAAGGTCAGGCCGGCAACCGTCACCGCGGTCAGCGCCTCCATCTCGACCCCGGTGCGGTCCTTGGTGCGGGCGACAGCCGTGATCTGAATGGATCCCGCGGTGGCATCGATCGCGAAATCCACCTCGATACCGGTCAGCGGTATCTGATGACACAGCGGGATGAGTTCGCTGGTGCGTTTGGCGGCCATGATGGCGGCCAGACGGGCGGTGGCGATGGCGTCGCCCTTGGGCAACGTGCCGTCTGAGAGAAGCTTCAGAACCTCGGGAGTAGTGACAAAGCGCCCCGCCGCGACGGCCTCGCGTGCGGTGGCCTGCTTGGCCGACACGTCGACCATATGCGCGGACCCGTGCTCATCGATATGGGAGAGCCCCTCGGGCCCGGATGAGCCGCTTGCGCGAAGACCCTCGGGCCCGGATGAGCCGCTTGCGCGAAGACCCTCAGGCACCGCTCTACTTGTTGATGACGGTGACGGGGTGCACGTAGGGCACGGACTCCACCGGGAACTCGAGGTCACCGAACGGTGAGAGCGCTCCGGTGCGGTCGGCCGCCAGCTCGGAGACGGCGTGCTCGCCGTCCACGTGCGCGGGCCAGCCGTTGTCGACATATTGCTCTTTGTCAGCCACGCAGCCATTGTGGCAGGCCGAGAGGCCGACGGCGAACCCAACCCGCCTCTACGCTGGTGATCGATGAGTGACGATGCGGCGTTGGCTGGTTTGTCGGCGTGGTTACGCCGCTTGCCAGATGAACAGTTGGTACGACTAGTGCGGCTGCGGCCCGATTTGGCCTCGCCGCCGCCGGGTTCGCTGGCGGCGCTGGCGGGGCGTGCGCTGTCACGCCAGTCGGTGCGCGCGGCCACCGACAACCTGGACTTTTTGACGCTGGCGGTGCTGGATGCGCTGCTGGTGGCGCGTGCCGATGTCGCGGGCATCCCGATCGCGAATGTACTCGCTCAGGTCGACGGGCGGGCCACGGAGCTGCAGGTACGCGCCACACTGGATCGGCTGCGCGAGCTGGCGCTGGTGTGGGAAGAGGGCGAGCTGCTGTATCTGGCGGGTGAGACCCGGTTCGGCCTCCCCTGGGTGGTCGGGCAAGTGATCAGCGAGCACACCCCCGATTCCTACGACGAAGCGCGCACGGCATTGGAGGGTGCCGACGAGCGCGGCATGGAACTGCTGCGGGCCCTCATCGCCGGATCTCCCATCGGCCGCACCCGCGACGCCGCTCCCGGCGCCCCACCGGACCGTCCGGTGCAGCGACTGCTGGCGGCCGGCCTGCTGCAGCGCATCGACGACGAGACCGTGTTGCTGCCCCGGTTCGTAGCGCAGCTGCTTCGCGGCGAGGAGCCCGACCGCCTGCAGCCACCGGCCGTCGAGACGACAACGGCTACCCAGTCCGAGGCCGACGCGGCCGCCGCCGGAGCGGCCCTTGACTTGCTGCGCGAGGTGGGCCTGCTGCTCGACGAACTCGGGGTCAACCCCGCGCCCCAGCTGCGCAGCGGTGGGCTGGGCGTGCGCGAGGTCAAGCGGCTGGCAAAGGCGACCGGCCTCGAGGACAACCGCATGGGTCTGTTGCTGGAGGTACTGGCGGCAGCGGAGCTGATCGCCGTCGGCGACCCCGATATCGACACCGATGCCGACGGCTGGCACTGGGCGCCGACCACGCAGGCCGACCGATTCGCCGAGCTTCCGACCGCGACCCGCTGGTTCCGCTTGATGTCGGCGTGGTTGATGCTCGCGGCGCGCCCGGACCTGATCGGCAAGCGCACCAGCGATGACAAACCGATTGCGGCCCTTTCAGATTCACTGCGGTCCACGGCGGCGCCGCATGACCGCAAGCTGCTCCTGGAGATTCTGGGCGAGCTGGACCCCGGGCATGGACTGCGGGCCGAAGAGCTGTCCCGGGTGATGCGGTGGCGCCGCCCGCGCTGGGGCGCCCGGCTGGGCGTCGAACCCGTGACGGCGCTGCTATTCGAGGCGACGACCCTGGGCGTGATCGGCCGCGGCGCGCTCACGACGCATGTGCGCACGTTCCTGGACAGCAGCGGCGACGAAACGGCGACCCTGGCCGCGATGGAAAAGGCGCTCCCCGCCCCCATCGACCACTTCCTGGTACAGGCCGACCTGACCGTCGTCGCACCCGGACCGCTCACGCGCGAGGTCGAGCTGGATCTGGCGGCCGTGGCAGATCTGGAATCGGCGGGGGCTGCCAGCGTCTTTAGGGTCAGCGAGGCCACCATCCGGCGCGCGCTGGATTCGGGGAAGACCGCCACCTCGCTGCACAGTTTCTTCGGATCACACTCGAAAACCCCTGTCCCGCAGTCGCTGACGTATCTGATCGACGATGTGGCCCGGCGCCACGGTCAGCTGCGGGCCGGGGTGGCGACGTCGTTCCTGCGCTGCGATGACGTCGCCCTGCTGGCACAGGTAATGGCCTCGGTACTGGCGGAGGACTTGGGGCTACGGCTGCTGGCGCCCACCGTCGCGGTGTCGCTGGCCCCGCTGGCCGAGCTGGTGACCGGGCTGCGCTCGGCCGGTTTCGCCCCCGCCGCCGAGGACGCGACCGGGACGATCGTGGAGCTACGCGCGCACCGGGCGCGGGTGACCCCACAACCGCACCGGATGGGGTGGACACCGCCGGTGCTCAGCGAGCCCGCCGCCGCGGCCGTCGTGAAGGCATTGCGCGCGGCGGGCGACCACGACGGGGTACGCATCGAGCCGTCGCATGCGGTGGCGCTGCTACAGCAGTCCGCCAAGGCCCAGACCAGTGTGTTGATCGGGTACGTGGACCCGGCCGGGGTGGCCTCGTCGCGCGTGGTCAACCCGATCAGCGTGCGCGGTGGGCAGTTGTCGGCCTTCGACACCGCTGCCGGGCGCATCCGTGACTTCGCGATTCATCGTATCACCGCGGTCTCGCCGCCGGGCTGAGCCGGTTCGACGATGCCACCTAGTGCGTCAGCGGACACCTTCGAAGGGATTCCACGACTCGCTCTTGCGAACCCAGTGCAAGTAGTAGGCCTGGTTGGCGATACCCATGAACACCGCAGCAAAGCCTATGGAGACTGCGCGCGTCACACTGTCGGAAGCTCCTACAACCCCGAGCACCACACCGATGCCCAGACTGATTCCCAACAGCACCAAGCCCTTGCGCCACATACCCTTAACGAAGAAGTAGATCGGACCAAAGAAAAAGGCCAGGAAATTACTGGTCAACCGGATGCGCGTCCAAAACGGGCCCGCGCGAAAGATGGCGTTCGCCTCTTCTTTCGTCGGAGCCGCAGCGTAGTGATCATAGAACGCGAACCGTCGCTGCCAAATCTCCGCCAGAGCGCTGCGGTCTTGAGGTATCGTCACCGCAGCAATCTAGCAATGACAGACGACATCCTCCAATGTCGCCGCGGGTCACTATCCTGGATCGAATGACCGATGGACCGCTGATCGTCCAGTCCGATAAGACCGTGCTGCTGGAGGTCGACCACGACCAGGCAGACGCGGCGCGCCAGGCTATCGCCCCGTTCGCCGAGCTCGAACGCGCCCCCGAACACGTACACACCTACCGCATCACCCCGCTCGCACTGTGGAACGCCCGCGCCGCGGGACATGATGCCGAACAGGTGGTCGACGCCCTCGTCACCTTCTCCCGCTACGCGGTGCCGCAGCCACTGCTGGTCGACATCGTCGACACCATGGCGCGCTACGGGCGCCTGCAACTGGTCAAGCATCCGGCGCACGGCCTCACTCTGGTAAGCCTGGACCGCGCCGTGCTCGAAGAGGTGCTGCGGCACAAGAAGATCGCCCCCATGTTCGGTGCCCGCATCGACGACGACACCATCCAGGTGCACCCCAGTGAGCGTGGCCGCATCAAGCAGATGCTACTCAAAATTGGCTGGCCCGCAGAGGATCTCGCGGGCTATGTGGACGGCGAGGCCCACCCGATCACCCTGGCGCAGGATGGCTGGGAGCTGCGGGACTATCAGCAGATGGCTGCCGACTCCTTCTGGGCGGGTGGCTCCGGCGTGGTGGTGCTGCCCTGCGGCGCGGGCAAGACGCTGGTGGGCGCCGCCGCGATGGCCAAGGCGCAGGCCACAACGCTCATTCTGGTCACCAATACCGTTGCCGGGCGGCAGTGGAAACGCGAGCTCCTCGCGCGCACCTCGTTGACGGAGGACGAGATCGGCGAATACTCGGGCGAGCGCAAGGAGATTCGGCCGGTCACCATCGCCACCTATCAGGTGATTACCCGCCGCACCAAGGGCGAGTACCGCCACCTGGAACTGTTCGACAGCCGCGACTGGGGCCTGATCGTGTACGACGAGGTGCACCTGCTGCCCGCCCCGGTGTTCCGGATGACCGCAGACCTGCAGTCACGGCGCCGCCTCGGCCTCACCGCCACACTCATCCGGGAGGACGGCCGCGAGGGCGACGTGTTCAGCCTCATTGGCCCCAAGCGCTATGACGCGCCATGGAAAGACATTGAGGCACAAGGCTGGATCGCCCCCGCTGAATGCATCGAGGTGCGCGTCACGCTCACCGACAACGAGCGGATGATCTACGCGACCGCCGAGGCCGACGAGCGCTACAAGCTCTGTTCCACGGCCCACACCAAGATCAACGTGGTGAAGTCGATCTTGGCCCGCCACCCCGGCGCGCCGACACTGGTGATCGGCGCATACCTGGATCAGCTGGACGAACTGGGCACCGAACTGGATGCCCCCGTGATCCAGGGCTCCACCAAAAACGCCGAACGCGAGGCGCTCTTCGACTCGTTCCGGCGTGGCGAGATCGGCACCCTGGTGGTGTCCAAGGTCGCCAACTTCTCCATCGATCTTCCGGAGGCGTCTGTTGCCGTGCAGGTTTCGGGAACCTTCGGCTCGCGGCAGGAAGAAGCGCAGCGCCTCGGGCGGCTGCTGCGCCCCAAGGCCGACGGTGGGCAGGCCTACTTCTATTCGGTGGTCTCGCGCGACACCCTCGACGCCGAGTACGCCGCACACCGGCAGCGCTTCCTGGCCGAGCAGGGCTACGGGTACCGCATCACCGATGCGGATGACCTGCTGGGCCCCACCATCGGTTAGCCGCTCGCTGCGGGTTACCCGCCCGACGCGGCGATCTTGTCGAAGTACGCCTTGGTGCGCTTCATCGAGAAACCGACGATGGCATCCACCGCCGGGGTGGCGTTGCGAATGGGGCCGGTGCCGTCGATCGCCCATGCCCAGGTGAAGTCGGCCCCGTGTTCGGTCGGCGTCACCACGTAGTCCTCGGCGAAGGCCCGTATGCCCGGTATCGGGACCGGCAGGCTGGTCACGTAGAACGCCTTGCGCCTGCCCTCCTCCCAGAGGAAGTAGTGCTCGTTGACCTTCGGGCCCACCACCGGCCCGATCTTGCGCACCGCCCCCACTCCGGCGCGGGGGGAGCCCCACACGACCCGGATGCCGGGCGCCAGCCAGCGCAGTGTGGTGTCGTTGGTCAGCTCGCGCCACACCGTGTCGGCGGAAACCGGCACGGAAATGGTGTGGCTCGCTCGCACCGGAGCGCTGGACAGGAAGGCTTCATCGACTGCGTCAAGCGAAGGCATTCCCGTAACTTACGGTATCGGTTAGGCCGTAAACAATGGGGCTAGACCCCAATGACCTCCCGCACGAACAAGTCGATACCGGAACGGTCGTAGGCCGCCTCCGGAAAGTTGCATATCGCGTAGCCCAGGCCCAGCCCGCGGTACTCGGCCAGCCGCTCAGCGATCTGCTCCGGGGTTCCCGCGGTCGTCGCCAGGTTCGCCACCGTGCCCTCGGCGACATCCTCGCCGATGATGGGTACCAGCCGCGCCTTGATGGCCGCCAGTCGATCGGCCACCTCGGCGGCGTCGGACCCGATCACGATGTTCATGTTGGCGCTTCGGACAATCGCATCAAAATCCGTGCCGATGTCCTTGCAGTGGGCGGCAAGCACTCTCGACTTGTGTCCGAATTCTTCGGCCGTCTGACCAAAGTTGGTGTACTGCGCATAGCGTGCCGCGATACGCAAAGTCACCTTCTCGCCACCGCCGGCGATCCATAGCGGAATCCCGTTCGACTGCAAGGGCGTAGGCGCCACAATGGCGTCGTCCACCTGGTAATAAGTACCGTCCAGGCTCACCCGGCCGTCACGCCAGGCATCGCGCATGATGCGCACCCCTTCGCGCAGTCTGCCCAGACGTTCGGCGGCACCGGGAAAGCCATAGCCGTACGCGCGCCACTCGTGCTCGTACCAACCGCCGCCGATGCCCATCTGGGCACGCCCGCCCGAGATGATGTCCACGGTGGCCGCAATCTTGGCCAGGTACACCGGATTTCGGTATCCCATCGCCGTACACATCTGCCCCAGTTTGATTCGTGAGGTCACGGCGGCGAAGGCCGACATCAACGTCCACGCCTCATGGGTCGCCTCGTCGGTGGGCACCGGCACGGTGTGAAAGTGGTCGTAGACCCACACCGAGTCCCAGGGACCGCCCTCCGCGTAGTGCACGAGATCGCGCATCACGTCCCAATGACGCTCCGGGGCGATGCCTACCAAATCCAGACGCCAGCCTTGCGGGATGAAGACTCCGAACTCCAGTGTCTCGGCCACCTGGGCCACACTACGCCCGAGAAGGTGATCCCACCCATCGGGTCAGCGCGCCGCGAAGTCCATCCGCACTGCCCTCGCCCACCCACGCCACATACCCGTCGGGCCGCACGAGCACCGCATCCGGCGCCGACACCTCACCCAACACCGGAAGTTCCCATATTCCTGAATATTTGGCGTCGACCACGTGTACTCGATCTTCCCATCCCTCGACATTCAGGATCTGCCGAGCCCCGAAGTTGAACAACACGGGGCGCGCGGTGCGCAGATGTTCGTAAACCCGCACCGCCCCGTCCGCCGTCACCACGTCGAGGTCGGGCATCCGGCGGCCCAATAGTTGATGTCCGTCGCCCAACATGTAGTGGATGTCCAGCCCGCTCATCATTCCGGCGATGCGCTTGCGCGGTTCGTCCATGGCCAGCAGGTCCGCCACGATGTCACGCAACGCGTCGATCCGCGGACCGGCTTCGGACAACGGCGTTTGCGCCATGGTGTTGTGCAGCACCCGTTCGGCGACAGGGTGGCGCTCCAGGTGATAGGTGTCCAGCAGCGCATCCGGGGCATGCCCCTTGATGACCGCGGCAAGCTTCCAGCCCAGGTTGACCGCGTCCTGGATGCCGGTGTTCAGCCCCTGGCCGCCGAATGGGAAATGAATATGCGCGGAATCACCGGCCAAGAACACCCGCCCGTCTCGATACCTGTCGGCCTGACGTGTCATATCGGAGAAGCGGGATATCCACCGCGGATTGTGTATTCCGAAATCTGTTCCCGCGATGGCGATCAGCGCTTCTTTGGCCTCTTCCAGCGTCGGTTCGACGCCGAGCCGGTCCAGGCCGGTACTGAAGGCGAGCCGGCACCAGCCTTCTTCGAACGGCAGGATGCCGAGGAACGCCTGCCCGGGCTTGCGCAGCAAGCCGAACTCCAGCGGTTGTTCGGTGATTTCGGCATCGACCAGCATCGCCGAGCAGGACGGGTCATGTCCCGGAAAGCCGATCCCGGCCGCCTTGCGGATGGTGCTGCGCCCGCCGTCACACCCGACGAGGTACTGCCCCCGCAGGGTGCTTCCGTCGGCAAGTGCCACGTCCACGCCGACGTCGTCCTGACCGAGGCCAACAGCCTCGGCGTTGTAATAGATCGGTACCCCGAGCTCGTCGATCCAGGCCGCCAGCGTCTTCTCGGTGTAGTGCTGCAGTAGGCCCAGCGCGTAGGGGTGACGGGTCGGAAAGTCCTCGATGCTCATGAAAATGCCCGAAAAGTGGGTGACCTGACCGGTACGTCCCTGGGCGAGGAATCGCTCGGCGATCCCCCGCTGATCGAAGACTTCGATGGTGCGCGAATGCAGGCCCGCCGCACGAGATCCCACTTCCTCATGACTGCCGCGGCGCTCCAGGAGAGCGACATCGATGCCCGCAAGGGCCAGCTCACCGGCCAACATCAATCCGGTCGGGCCTGCGCCCGCGACAACAACCGCATACTCAGCCATAACACTCCTTAACATCGTTATCGGCATTAACACCATAATGTCTTTAACGATGTTAAAGTGTCAACGTGATTTTGAATCGAGAGACGATCGCACGCGCCGGACTGGCCCTGCTGGACGAGAAGGGCAGCGACGGACTGACCATGCGCGCACTCGCCGCCTCACTCGGCGTCCAGGCGCCAGCCCTCTACTGGCATGTGAAGAACCGCCGAGAACTCATCGACCTCATGGGCGAGGTGATCGTTCAAGAGGCCTACGAATCCTTCGATCTCTCGACCGCACCCTGGGATGTTTTCCTGGCCAACGGAGCTCGCGCATTTCGGCAGGCAATGCTGCGGTACCACCAGGGCGCCCGGATACTCGCCGGCACCTTTGCGACCAATGCCGCCGACATGGTGGAGCCGCTGCTGGACGCCATGACGTCGGCGGGCTTCACCGTTCGCGAAGCCGCTCGATTATCACCCGCTATCTACCACTACACAATCGGTTTCACGATTGAGCAGCAGTCCCGGGACGGCTCCGAGTACCCGGGGCCCAACCCGTACACCGAAGAGAATCTGCTGGCCAAGCTCGACCTGCACAAGTATCCCGCGGTCGCGGAGGCCTTCTCGGAGATCTACGACCCCGACTTCGATGCCGATTTCGAAGATGGGCTGACGATCATCATCGACGGCCTGCGAGCTCGACTTCACGCGAAGCGGAAATCAGCGGCTCCTCGGGTGACGACTCGCCGCTAGCAGCCTCGGGATCGTCCGAGACGGCGCAATCCCCTTCCTGCGCGTCCGGCTTCAAACGCGAGAAGCGCTGGCGGAACCATGATTCCACGCTCGCCGAGGGCCACCAGTTGGCCTGCCCGCACAGCACCACCAGGGCAGGAATGGTGATGGTGCGCACCAGGAAGGTATCCAGCAGCAGGCCCATGCCGATGATGAAACCGGCCTCCACCATCGACTGCAGATTGCCGATCAGCAGGCCGAACATGGACGCGGCGAAAATGACTCCCGCAGAGGTGATCACGCCACCGGTGGACTTGACCGTCTTGATGACGCCCGAGCGAATACCGTCCGGCGACTCATCGCGAATGCGTGATATGAACAGCAGGTTGTAGTCGGCACCCACCGCCACCAGCACGATGAAGGCCATTCCGGGCACACTCCAGCTCAACGGCTGGCCGCCGATGAATTGGAAGGCGATCACGCCGATACCTACCGCCGACGCATACGAAATGATCACTGAACCAATGAGATACAGCGGCGCCACGATCGCGCGGAGCAGCGCGACCAGAATGAGCAGCACCACGATCACGGTGAGCACGATGATGAATCGCAGATCGTGGTTGTAGTAGTTGCGGATGTCGTTGTACATCGCCGACAGTCCGGCCATCGAGATGGACGCATCCGAGAGTGTTGTGTTGGGTTGCGCGCTGCGGGCCGCCTCTTGGATAGCGCGGACCTGATCCATCGCCTCGGGGCTGAAGGGATTCAGGTTGCTCTGCACCAGGTAGCGCACCGCATGTCCGTCCGCTGAAACAAACGCGGCAGCAGCTGTTTTGAAGGAATCCTGAGTCAGCACCTGCTGCGGGATGTAAAAGCCCGACATCGACCCGGGTGCGGCATCACGCTTGGCCGCCACCAACAGCGTCGAGGCATCGCCCAGCTGCCCACCCATCTGCTTGGTCTGATCCACCAACATCTGCACGCCCTCGGCAAGCTGGGCGCTGCCGTCGGCCAGTGAATTGACCCCGGTCAGAACCTCGGTGAACCTCTTTTGAATGCCATAGGAATCGGACAGTCCCAAACGGCGCAGATTGGTGTCGATCGAATTCAACGCGGTACGTAGCCGGGCGATGGTCGAGCTGATCTGCTTGTCGTTGTCCACCGACTTCAGTTCGCGGCCGAGCTCGACGATCTTGTCCCGGGTGCCATCTTGTTTGGTCTCCAGGAACTTGTTCATCTCGTCTCGCGAAGACCGGCATCCCGGATCCATATCGCAGGCCGGGTTGCCCACCAACACGCGCGCGACGGGTTCGATCCAGCCGTATACCTCGCTGGCGCCCTGGGCATTGGCCTCGATAGCATCGCCCAGGGAATGCATGCTGGTGACCAGCTTGTCCACGGAATCCAGGTCGGCCAGGGTGCCCGTCCTACCACTGCCCCGCAGCTGGGCAAGCACCTCAACCAGTGCGCGCGCGGTGCCCAACGAGTTCTTCACCGAGTCGCGGACCTGACCGAGCTTGTCCGCCAAGGTGTGTCCGCCCGCCGCCAGCTTGTCCAAGTCCCTGGTCCGGGCATCGATCAGGTTGGAGGCATCGCCCAGCTTCCCGCCGACCTCACCCGCCTGATACGACAGCTTGGCTTCCTCGAGTGGTTCACCCGTGGGGCGCGTGATACCGCGCACCTTGTCCACGCCGGGCACCTGGCTCACCCGGGCCGCCATCTGCTCAAGGTCGGCCAGCCCCCGCGGGGTACGCAGATCATGAGGCGATTTGATGTAGAGGTACTGCGGCAGCGTCGAGTTGACCGGGAAGTGCTTCTCGATTGCCGCGTATCCCTGGTTGCTGTCGGCCCAGGGCGGCAGGTTCTTACGGTCGTCGTATCCGAATTTCACCATCGCTCCGCAGGTGGCCAGAATGACCAGAACGACCAGACTGACCGCCAGGTGCGCACCGGGCCGCTTGACGATGTTGATGCCTGAGCGGTGCCAGATCTTGTTGGCGTAGGCCTTTCGCGGCGTGATCCAACCGCGGCGCCCCACCAGGACCAGCACCGCGGGAAGGAAGGTCACCGATGCCACGAAAGCGATCAGGATCGACACACTCAGTGCCGGACCCACGGTGGACAGGATGCCCAACTTGGTGAATCCCATGCCCAGGAAGGTCACTGCGACCGTCGCAGCCGAGGCGGCAACCACCTTGCCGATGGACTCCAGCGCCGCGGCGACGGCATCGTCCGAAGCCAGGCCCTGCTTGATGTATTCGTGATATCGGCTGATGAGGAAGACCGCATAGTCGACGCCCGCGCCCATCATCATCGCGGTCATGAACGTCAGGGTCTGATTCGAGATACTCAGGCCCATCTGCGCCAATCCGCCGACGGCGGCCTGAGCGATACCCAGCGAGACCCCCACCACGATGAGCGGCAGCATCATCGTCACCGGATTGCGGTAGACGATCAACAAGATGAGCAGAACCAAAGCAGCCGTCGTGATTTCGACCTTGTGCAGGTCGCGCTCACCCACCACCGTCAAGTCCCCGACAGTGGCGGTCGGCCCCGTCGTGAAGGCCTTCAGGCTGGTCCCCTGGGTGGTGTCCTTGATGATCTTCAGGGCCCCCACGTAGGCCTTGCCCGATTCGGGGGTGGCCAGTTCACCCTGCAGGCCCACCGGCAGGTACCACGCCTTGCCGTCGGTACTCGACATCATCTCGCGCAGAGGCGGTTTGGTGATGAAGTCCTGCACCATGCTCACATCGCGGGTGTCCTCGCGCATCCGCGCGGCAAGAATGCGATAGGTCTGCTCGTCGGCGGGAGTCAGCCCGTTCTCGTTCGTGAGCACGATCAACAAGATGTTCTGCGCACCCGATTCCTGGAATGACTCCACCATCTGCCGGGTGGTCTCCATTACGGGAGCGTCCTTGGGCAGCAGGTCGACGGGGTGGTCCTCGATGGCCTTCTGCAGCGAGGGCGCGGTCAGGGCCAACACCGCGGCCAGTCCGATCCACAGCCCGATCACGATGACAGGGGCCCGCCGGACGATCTGCGCGATCAGTCCGTAAATGCCACCTGTGTTCTCCGCCACGACTACTCGATCACGGCGTGCAGGCCGAAGTCGTCGAGCGTCTCGGCCAGCAGGGTGGTCAGGTCGGCGCGTGATTCGATCACACCGGGCTGGTATGCGACGACAGCCAAGAACACCTTACGGTTGGCGCGCCCGGATGCCAGGAACAATTGTCCGTAGGTGCTCAGTACCTTGTCGGGCCGCACCCTTTGCTCGGCCAATTTGCAGAAGATGTAGTCGGCGTCCGTACCATCGGGACGATTCACCTCGGCAGGTAGCGCTCCGACATTCGAACATCCGACGGGATAGTCGTTGTACTCCAACGCGACGTCGGCGAGTCGGCGCGCGGCCGCCTTCGGAATGAAGGGCGTCAACGGCAGCAGTGCCCACTTCTCGTCGGGTGCGTCGCGCAATCCGGAAAGCACCTTCTTAGTGGCGCTCCTGATGCCACTCAGATCGGTGGTCAGCCGCACCGGGTCGATCGCGAACATCACCGAGGTCATCGCGTTGGCACGATGATCACCCTCGGTGCGCTCGTTGACCGGCATGGAAAGGGTGACCCGACCGTCCCGTCCCAGCCGCCCCGCCTTGGCGGCCAACTGGGCCGCGAAGGCGCCCACCAATGAATTGCTGGTGCCACCACGGCCATGCGCATGTGTATCCCAATGGTTTTCATCCAGATACACGGTGGCCGCCGCGACCCGGTCCACATGTGCGGCAATCGTGGGCAACCCGGCGTGTTTGATGTCCTGGCGCCGCGCAGTCAACAGCTTGGTGGCCTTGCGAAAGGCCCGCGCGGTATCCGGCAGGTCGCGTCTGGCGCGCCGCAAGTCTTCCCTCATGCTCCGAAAACGCTTGCGCGCCTGCGGTTCGGCATAGCCCAGCGGTAATTCGGCATCATTGACGGCGTCGGCGATACCGCGGCACAGCCCTACCCCGTCGGCGATGCTGTGCGAAACCACCAGGCTGACCGCAGCGGCACCATCGGTGAACCGGGTGACACCCAGTCGCCAGGAGGGGCCATGCTCAGGGTCGATCGGCAGCTGTGCATGACGGTGTACCCAGTCCTGCAGTTCGGCGCGTGGCAGCGGCGCCAGCTCCACGTCGATCGGGTGGCACGCCGGATCGAGCACCCATCGGTGCCTGCCGAACGGCAAGCGGGAACGCTGGATTCGCCGGCCGAACAACCCCCGGCCAAGATTGGCGTGGAACCTGCGCAACCGGTCGGTGTCGATATCGCGCTCATATATCCACACCATCTGGCTCAGCGTGGCCATTTCCGTGGCACGCAAACCGAGGAAAGATGCCTGATCGACGAAGTCCAGATGAGCGATCGAGCCGGATGTCGCGACCGCGTGCGCCTTGGTCTCCTGAATCGTTGCCGTCACAGCGATTCTCCCGCCGGTGACACCCCCAACGTGGTGTAGAGCTCGTTGATCAGCCGCACACTCCGGGGATCAGCATCCGCCTTGGTCACGTCGAATTGGTTCATCACATACGAGTAGCCGATGCGGTGCTCCAGATCGACGAAGGCATAGGACCCACCGGACCCGCCATGCCCGAACGTCTTCTGGTTGGGCCCTGCGTAGCAGCGCTGGTTGAGCATGTAGCCCAGACCCCATCCGTGGTTCGCCACCCGGGGACCCAGCACCACATCAGGATCGAATCCACCTTGGGACACCCGCACCACATCCATGTGCTGGTGACTGAGCAGCTTGCCGAGGGCCATGGCGTTGTAGAAGGTGGCCATGCCCAGCGCGGAAACGTGCGCGTTGGTGCCGGGGAACTCCAACGCGCGCCACAGCGCGATGTCCTTGCGGGCGATCTCGTCGTCGGGGATGAAGTCGCCCGAGATGAGCGGACCTGCCAGCGGGTGATCACTCATGCAGTCGAATTCGCCGGGCGCACCGCGAAACACATCGCGCAGGTACGGCTTGTTGATCAGTTCTGCGCACCGGTGATGCTCGCTGTGCGGCAGTCCCACGTGCACATCCAGCCCATAGGGCTCGGCGATCTCGGTACGCAGGAACTGCCCGAGCGTCTTACCCGTGGTGCGGCGAACGACCTCGCCGAGAATGAATCCGAACGTGGCCATGTGGTAACCCTGGGCGGTTCCGGGCTCCCACCACGGAGTCGCCCGCGCGATGTGCTCGCACACCTCGTCCCAGTTGGCCGCCTGCTCCGGAGTCAACCGGGTACGCGGGCCGATCACACCCGAGCGGTGCCCGAGCACCATCGCCAGCGTGATGGATTCCTTACCGCCCTGGCCGAATTCAGGCCAGTAGCGCGCGACGGGAGCATACAGATCGAGCACACCGCGCTCGACGAGCATGTGAACGCAGGTGCTCATCAGGCCCTTGGTTCCCGAATACACCGGCGCCAAGGTGTCTTCCGTCCACGGGCGGGTGCGCGCCTCGTCGGCCCAGCCGGCCCACAGGTTGACGACGAGTTCCCCGTCAACCCAGATCGCTACGGCCGCACCCAATTCGTCGTTCTCCAGGAAGTTCAGCGCGAATGCGCGCCGGACGTTATCGAAATCCGGTGAGTTGGTGCCGTTCACCGCGACATCAAGGCTTGTGCTCATGGCAATGCCAACCTTCCAATGCTGCTCAATGCGGCGCCTGTGCCGCGGATTCAGGAAACGAACTGTGACTGCGCGACACGCTGGTAAACCACGCGTGCTACTTCGAAATAGCGCGACACAGATTCACGGGCGACGGCATTGTCGGGGAACGAGATCGTCAGGTTTGTTTCGTTCTCAAACCTGTTGACCCACATACAGACCTGGTCGGAAGAACGGCTGTCCCCGTAGATTCCACCATTGATGCGATCCCATTCAGCGCTGACCGGGATCTTGCGCGCGTCCAGGAAGGACACCATCGGGACCACGTACTCGGGAGCAGTCAGCCCCGAATCCGGACCCGCGAGTTCCAGCGCCCGCTCGAACGGCACCTTGGCCAGGGGCTGGCATTCGTCGAACGACTTCTGCGCGGACCGCGCGACGGTCGCGAAGGAGTCGTCCGACATGTCAACGATAAAGGGGATGAAGCTCGCGTACCACCCGACGGACATTTGCTCCTCGGCGGTGCCGCGGGTGTCGTACGGGGTGATGCCGTAGAAGGTGCCGGCACCGGTGAGCTCGCGATCGATCAACGCCGTGCACGCGAACACTCCGCCGCTGAATCGCACGCCGGCTTGTTCACAAGCCTTTTCGAATGCCACGGTGCCGTGGGCGTCCAACAGCGGAATGGCCACCATGGCGCCGACGTTCGGTGCCGTGCGGTCGCCGAGAGGCAGGGCGAAGTCCGGCAAGGTGCCACCGTTGTCCCGCGCGTACCGGAGCCAGGTCTGCACCTCGAAAGAGTCGAGGGTCATCGCCTGGTTGTGCGCGAGTTCGCGCGCCGAGAAGTCGAGATATCCGGCCGGCGGCGGCAGCTGCAGCGCCGAACCGTGCACCAGGCTGGCATACATCAACTGGATCTCGATGTACAGAATGCCGGTCGACATGCCGTCGGTGTGTAGGTGGTCGACGCTGATGTAGACGGTGAAATGGTCTGCGCGCTGGATGACACCAAAGGTGAAGCAATCCCACGACAGCGGAGTGCCCGAGGTACGGAGCAGGTGAGCACGAATCTCGTCGGGCCCTTGCAACCCGTGATCCTGGGGCACGAAGTCGATGCTCGCCGGATCGTCGATCACGTGCCGCACGATCTTGTCCACCGGGTCGAACTCGAACCATGAGTGATAGGTGTCGTGCCGGCGCAGATGAGCATTGATGGCCGCGGTCATGGCGTCGATATCGCAGACGCCGGGAACGTCCCACGATCCGATCCCGAGTCGAGCCATCTCGCGGTCTTGACGGGCGAGATCTCGATAGGAGCGCAGATGCTGGGCTTGCTGATAGCTGGGGGGAATCGTGCTGGCGGGCGCCTGCGCGGCAACCTCACGGGCGCGTGGTGAAGCGCTCCAGGAGATGACGGTCCCGGGCGTCGGGCGCCAGTCGTGGATCGTTCCAAGTGCAACCATCGTCCCTATCCCTGTACAGCGATCTTGAAAATAAGCCGAATTAAGCTCGATTTACCCGCCACATTGCAGGTGGCAAAGAGATTACCCATCGCGGGCAGCGTAGCGAATAAATATCGCGCAAAGGTACGTTACGTCAAAGAAATAGCTAATGAACTGTGGGTAACGCAGCGTTACGCCAATCTACAGCAACTTCTCGAAAGACTTACCGTAACCTAATTCCAGCAAATATAACTTACATGCAGAAATACCGCATGACCTGGCGGTTCGCATCTGGTTACGCGAAGTGCCAATAACTATGTCCGTAGTGCCTGCAGAGAACCTACGGGATCTTGCGGAGATTTTGTGGGCCACGCCCCGCGGGCCCCACTGCTGTGGCCCCCGCCACCCCATCCGGACCTCCGCGGCGGCCACGCCCCCGGGCGAACTGCTCGGCGCATACCCGAAAACGGCCCTGAAACGACCTCAGCCGCCCACCCGAAAGGGTGAGCGGCTGAGGGGATTGTTTCGACCTGCTACGCGTCCAGGAGCGAAGCAGGCGGGTTGAATCGGTCACCGTACTTGGCGGCCAATTCCTTTGCGCGGGCGACGAAACCAGCCTTGCCCTTTCCGGCGGGACCGTCGTACCCGAGGATGTACTGGTGCACACCACCGGTCCAGGCCGGGAAGCCGATGCCGAAGATCGAACCGATGTTGGCATCGGCGGTCGACGTCAGCACACCCTCGTCGAAGCACTTCTGCGTCTCGATGGCCTCGGCGAACAACATGCGCTCGATGAGGTCCTGCAGCGGCGGGTTGGCGGGGTCGGCGCCATTGCGGGTCTTGAACGTCTCCCGCAGGCCGGGCCACAGCTCTGTGCGCTTGCCGTCCACGTAGTCGTAGAAACCGGCGCCCCCGAGGCGGCCGGGGCGGCCCGCCTCAACCAGGGTGTCGATGACACGACCGGCCGGGTCATCCGGCAATTCCTTGCCCTCGGCCTTGGCAGCCTCCGCCGTCTCCTTGCGGATCTTCTGCATGAGCGTCAGGTTCAGCTCGTCGGAGAGCTGCAGCGGCGGGGCCGGGTATCCGGCCTGGCTGCCGGCCTGCTCGATGGTCGCGGGCTCGATGCCCTCGGCCAGCATGGCGACGGCCTCGTTGACGAAGGTGCCGATGACGCGGCTGGTGAAGAAGCCACGGCTGTCATTGACGACGATCGGGGTCTTCTTGATGGCCAGCACGTAGTCGAACACCCGGGCCAGCGCCTCGTCCGAGGTCTTCTCACCGCGGATGATCTCCACCAGCGGCATCTTGTCCACGGGCGAGAAGAAGTGGATACCGATGAAGTCCTCCTGACGCTTCACACCCGTGGCCAGCCCCGTGATGGGCAGGGTGGAGGTGTTGGAGCCAAGGAGCGCGTTGGGCTCGACGATGTCTTCGATCTCCTGGAACACCTTGTGCTTGAGCTCGGTGTTCTCGAAAACGGCCTCGATCACGAAGTCGACACCGGCCAGGTCGGCAGGGTCGGCAGTCGGGTGAATTCTTGCGAGGAGTTCGCTGGACTTTTCCTGGGTGGTCTTGCCCCGCGAAAGAGCCTTCTCTTCAAGCTTTTCGGAGTAACCCTTGCCCTTCTGAGCCGCCTCCAGCGAAACATCCTTGAGCACGACGTCGTAACCGGCCTTGGCCGAGACGTAGGCGATACCGGCGCCCATCATGCCCGCGCCCAGCACACCGATCTTCTTGATGTCTTGCTTGGCGATGCCGTCCGGACGTGAACCACCGCCGTTGATGTGCTGCAGGTCGAAGAAGAACGCCTGCGTCATGTTCTTGGCGACCTGGCCGGTGGCCAGGCTGGTGAAGTAACGGCTCTCGATGCGGCTGGCCGTGTCGAAGTCCACCTGCGCACCCTCGACCGCGGCGGCCAGGATGGCCCGCGGGGCGGGCATCGGCGCACCCTTGAGCTGCTTCTTCAGGTTCGACGGGAACGACGGCAAAATCGCGGCCAGGGCGGGAGTTGCTGGGGTGCCGCCGGGGATCTTGTAGCCCTTGACATCCCAGCGCTGCACGGCCTCCGGGTTGGCCTTGATCCACGCCTTGGCGGCCGGGATCAGCTCGTCGACGGAGCCGACCAACTCATCGATCAAGCCGACTTCCTTGGCCTTGGTCGGGTTGAAGCGGGTGCCCTGCGCCAGCACGGTCACGAAGCCGTTCTGGATACCGAGCATGCGGGTAACCCGGGTGACGCCGCCGCCACCGGGCAGCAGGCCCAGCGATACCTCGGGCAGACCGATCTGAGATCCCTTGACGTCGGCCGCGATCCGGTGATGGGTCGCCAGCGCGATCTCCAGGCCACCGCCGAGGGCGGCGCCGTTGATGGCCGCCACCACGGGGCGGCCGAAGGTCTCCAGCGTACGCAGGTCGGCCTTGATCTCCTCGACCTCGTTGAAGGCCTCCTGGGCGTTCTCCGGCTGGATCTGGATGATCTTGGTCAGATCACCACCGGCGAAGAAGGTCTTCTTGGCGCTGGTGATCACCACGCCGGTGATCGAATCCTTCTCTTCCACAAGGCGCTTGACGGCCGCGGCCATCGACTGCTTGTAGTCGTCGTTCATCACGTTGGCCGAGCCGTTGGGGTCGTCCAGGGTGAGGGTGACGATGCCGTCGGCGTCCTTCTCCCACTGAATGGTGTTTGCAGACATAAGTTCTCGCTCCCTTAGCTCAGACTCGCTCGATGATGGTGGCTACACCCATGCCGCCGCCGACGCACAGGGTGATGAGGGCACGCTTGAGGCCGCGACGCTCCAGCTCGTCGACCATGGTGCCGGTGATCATGGCGCCGGTGGCGCCCAGCGGGTGGCCCATCGCGATGGCGCCGCCGTTGACGTTGAGCTTCTCGTCCGGGATGTTCAGGTCCTTCTGGAACTTCAGGACCACCGAGGCGAAGGCCTCGTTGAGCTCGAACAGGTCGATGTCGTCCACGGTCAGCCCGGCACGGTCGAGCACCTTCTTGGTCGCCGGGGTGGGACCGGTCAGCATGATGAGCGGCTCGCTGCCGGAGGTGGCGGTGGCCACGATACGAGCGCGCGGGGTCAGGCCCTGCGACTTGCCGGCCTCCTCGGAACCGATCAGCACCAGGGCGGCGCCGTCGACGATGCCGGAGCTGTTGCCACCGGTGTGGACGTGGTTGATCTTCTCGACGTAGTGGTACTTGATGCGCGCCACGTCGTCGAAGCCGCCGAGCGCGGCCAGGCCCTCGAACGCGGGCTTGAGCTTGCCCAGGTCTGCCGCGGTGGTACCCGGGCGCATGTGCTCGTCGTGATCGAGAACGAGCAGCCCGTTCTGATCCTTGACCGGCACAACGGACTTGGCGAAGTAGCCACCGGACCACGCGGCCGCGGCACGCTCCTGCGAGCGGGCGGCGTAGGCGTCCACATCGTCACGGGTGAAGCCCTCGATGGTGGCGATCAAGTCGGCACCGATGCCCTGCGGAACGAAGGACACGTCGTAGTTGGTGGCCGGGTCCGACGCCCACGCGCCGCCGTCGCTGCCCATCGGCACGCGCGACATCGACTCCACACCACCGGCGAGCACCAGGTCGTCCCAGCCGGAACGCACCTTCTGTGCGCCGATGTTGATGGCCTCCAGGCCCGAGGCACAGAAACGGTTGAGCTGGACACCACCGGTGGTGTCGGGCAGGCCGGCCGCCAGCACCGCGGTGCGGGCGATATCGCCACCCTGGTCGCCGACCGGGGACACGACACCCAGCACGACATCGCTGATCAGGTTCTCGTCCAGGTCGGGGTGACGGTGCCGGATCTCCTCGATGAGGCCGACCACCAGGTTCAGCGGCTTGATCTCGTTGAGAGCGCCGCCACGCTGCTTGCCGCGAGGCGTACGGACGGCCTCGTAGATGAATGCTTCAGTCATGGGTATACGTCCTTATCCGGTGCGTATGGGGGCATGTGGTGCAGGTGCCCCGGCCCAGAACCCGGATTGACTCCGGGTCAGTTTCGCCGAGACAGCCCTACGTTAGACCAGGATGGCGTCCCCATGGTAAGCAGCCCTCCCAACCCGTTGGTTGGGAATGTTGTGACGCTATGCTTCGAGTGTGCTGTGGACCCGATCACGACCACTAAGACGCGTGCTCATCGGCGCTATTGCACTTGTGGTGATATTCGCGGTGTGGAATGGCTGGGAGTCGTTCACCGATGGTCCCGGTCACCGCAAGCCGGCACCCCCGCCCGTCTCGTTCACCCAGCGGATCGCGCTTCCCGACTGCGGAACGCACCGGTACGTCCGCGAGGATCTCCCCGCTGCCCAACGCGACTGCATGAACAACGGCAGAGCCTCCGGACTCGGCGGGGAACTCACCGTGGTCCAGCCCACCTTCGAGGGTGATCCCATCACCACCTACTACCGCGTCTTCTCGACGGACCGGCGCGTGGAGATCTTCACCGACGCAAGCGCCGATCGGTTCGGCAATGCCGGCTGGAGCCACTTCTACTGCTGGGCGGTACCGCTGAACTACCCACCGGATCCCAGCTGCGTATCACCGACAGACCAGCCCGACCGCTAGCCGCCCTGGGGTGCGACCCCAGGGCACCGCGTAGATTGCGGTGCCCTGCGACGAGATTTCGCCGAAACCTCCCCAGGCCGTGCCGTATCCGGCAAGTCTGGAGCGATGCTCAGACGACTCTGCACGGCAACTGCGACCCTCGCCCTCGCCGCGGCCGCGTATCCGCCGGTGGCACAGGCCGAGCCAGAACAACTCAGCGCCGAGGCAGCATTCGATCAGCGAGCACCGCTGCACTCGTGCGGCCGGCTGCGGATGTTGCCGCCGTCCCACGAGATCCCACCGGATTACCTGAACTGCATGCGACAGGCCCGTGCCGGGGGCACGGGTGCGGAGTTGGTGACCACCGTCGCGAACTTCTTCCTCGAGGACACCACCACCTACTACCGCGTCTACAGCACGGGCCGGGATGTCGAGGTGTTCGTGGACAGCCACGATCGGGGCAATCCCGGCCTAAGCCACTACTTCTGCCCGATCCCGGATACCGACCTGTCCTTCGAACCGCCCAGCTGCTAAGTCCAGCGGTAGGCTGCCCGGCATGGAGCCGCGGCACACCGAACACGGGCCAGCGTGAATCAGAGAACCGTCGAACGGTTACGTCCTTTCGGCGCAACGATCTTCGCCGAGATGTCGGCACTGGCCGTCCGGCATGACGCGATCAATCTTGGTCAGGGCTTCCCCGACGAGGACGGACCCGCATCCATGCTCGATGCGGCGCAACGGGCCATCCGCTCCGGCCTGAATCAATATCCGCCGGGGCTGGGTATTCCCGAATTACGCCGGGCCATCACCGCCGATCGGCTCGCCCGCTACGGCGAGGAGCTTGACCCGGACACCCAGGTGCTGGTGACCGTCGGCGCCACCGAAGCGATCGCCGGCGCCCTGCTCGGCCTCGTCGAACCCGGTTCCGAGGTCATCCTGATCGAGCCCTACTACGACTCCTACGCCGCCGTGGTAGCGATGGCGGGAGCGGTCCGCGTGCCCGTGCCCCTCGTACCGGACGGGGCGGGCTTCGCATTGGATACCGACGCGCTGGCGGCGGCCATCACGCCCCGGACGGCGGCGCTGGTGATCAACTCGCCGCATAACCCGACGGGCAAGGTGTTCACCGATACCGAGTTGGCGCGGATAGCCGAGCTCGCGGTGGAACACGACCTGCTTGTCGTCTCCGACGAGGTATACGAGCGCCTGCTTTTCGATGGGCGCACCCAAACTCCGATGGCAAGCCTGCCCGGGATGGCCGACCGGACCGTGACCATCTCCAGCGCCGCCAAGACATTCAACTGCACCGGTTGGAAAATTGGCTGGGCCTGTGGCACGCCGGAGTTGGTCGCGGGCGTGCGGGCCGCTAAACAGTTCCTCTCCTATGTCGGCGGCGGACCATTTCAACCGGCGGTGGCAGTGGCCCTGGACACCGAACAGTCGTGGGTGAAGACCCTACGAGAATCACTGCAGCGCAGGCGCGATCGCCTCTCGGCTGCCCTCACTGGCCTGGGATTCGAGGTGCACAGCAGTGACGGCGGATACTTTGTCTGCGCCGATCCGCGGCCGCTCGGGTTCAGCGATAGCGCGGAGCTCTGCCGGCGTTTACCGGAAACTGTTGGCGTCGCCGCAGTCCCGGTAAGCGCCTTCTGTGACAGATACGCCGACCAATGGAATCACTTGGTGCGGTTCACCTTCGCCAAGCGCGATGTGGTGATCGATGAGGCCATCACCCGCCTGGCCCGGCTAGGAGCCTAGGCCGGTCGCCATCTCACCGGGACGCTGCCGCGCCTTGGCCAGCCCCGGCAGGACCTTGATGAAGTCGGTGATCTCCGCTACCGCCCGCCGCGCATCCGGGTTGGTCATCGCGAACACCTGGAACACGTGGATCGCCCGATCGAAGATCTGCAGGCGCACCGGAACTCCGGCTGCGACAAGACGTTCCGCAAGCAGCTCGGAGTCCGGACGCAATGCCTCCTGCGAACCCACCTGCAATAGGAACGGCCCCAGGCCCGTCAGGTCAGCATCCACCGGACATGCCCCCGGCTCCCGGGCACCGTTGCGAAGCAGGAAGACATCGTTGATCATCCTCAAGAAGTCCACCGGGAACATGGCGTCGCCGACACGCTTGCCGACCGCATACTTGGGCTCCATGTCGTTGCTGGTTGCCGCCGAGATCAGCACACAACCAGCGGGCGGCGTCAACCCCTGATCGCGCACGGCGATCGCGGTCATCGCCGCCAGGAAGCCACCGGCCGAGTCTCCCGCGAGCACGATGTTGTCGGGATCGACGCCCTGGCTCAGCACGTAGCGATAGGCATCGACGCCGTCGGCGATGGCGTCTTCGACGAGATTGCGTGGGCACAACCGGTATCCGACGCTCAACGCTCGCGCACCGGAATCACGTGCGATGTGGCTCACCAGCGGCCGATGGCTGTTGATACCCAAGGCGATGAATGCCGACCCATGGAAATAGATGACCACCGGCGCGTCACTCGATGCGCTGGAGGCCGATTCGTTCTTGACGTTCCACGTCCATTCTGCGGGGCAGTTCGGCAGCTGAACCCGCTCGGTGCGCGTTCCCGAGACGCCCGGAACCCACCCCATCAAGCGTTCCAGCCCGTCGTATCGCCGATTGAGCAGCACATCGGGGAACCGGCGATTGACGGCCAGCATCAGCCGGGTCAGCGCGTAGAGACCAGGCTTTCCCAGCGCCTTGAACAGGTACGTCTCGGCCACCGAATGCCAATTGGCCTTGCCCATCCACTCCGGTCCGGCATATGTCACCGCGGCCAGCCGGGAATCGGCGGCATGTCGGGCACTGGTCATCAAGCCTCCTCATAGCGTCATTGCTTGGAGTGAGACTACCAGTACCTAGTACCGACAATCTCGGATAAATCACCAGCCGATATCGGAGAGCTCCGTCGTGTCCTTCGGGGGAGCTCCAAGGGGCCCGCTCGGCGTCCGCGAAAAGCGCGGGGCCGGCGCCGCCTGGGTCACCCCGTCCACGTCAACGATGGTGCCGCGATCACGAAGGTGCTCGTTCTGCTTGGCCTCGCCCCAGGTGAGCACCGGTGATACGCACGCGTCGGTGCCGATGAAAATCTCGGTCCACTCGTCGCGCGTCTTGGTCTTGAAGGCGTCGTCGAACATCTTGCGCATCTCCGGGTAGCGCGCCTTGTCGAGCTGGAACGGCACACTCTCTGGATCCAGCCCCAAACCCTGCACCAAGATCGCGAAGAACTGCGGCTCAATAGAACCCACCGCCATGTACTTGCCATCGGATGTTTCGTACGTCCCGTAGAAGGGCGAGCCACCGTCGAGCAGTCCGGCCTCACGCTCGTCGAAGAGCAGACCGTTGTTGTACATCGTCCACTGCATCTGAGCCAGCTGGCTCACTCCGTCGACCATTGCGCCATCGATGACCTGGCCCTTGCCCGACTTTTCGCGCTCATACAGCGCGGCCAGGATGCCTTGCACCAAAAGCATTGAGCCACCGCCAAAGTCCGCCACCAGATTCATGGGCGGCATCGGCGGGCGGTCCTTGTAACCCATCGAGCCGAGGGCTCCGGTCAGCGACAGGTAGTTGATGTCGTGCCCGGCACGGTCTGCCATCGGGCCGTGCTGTCCCCAGCCGGTCATCCGGGCGAAGATCAGCCGCGGGTTCCGCTTGGCGCACTCCTCGGGTCCGATCCCGATGCGCTCACATACGCCGGGACGAAACGGATCCAGCAACACATCGGCCTTATCGACCAGGGCCAGCAGCGCCTCGGGGTCCTTCTTGACGTCCAGATTGACCAGCCGCTTGCCGCGGTGGAACAGGTCGGTCTCCTCGGCGGGGATGGCGAGCCCGCCCGGCCGGCGCACCCGGATGACGTCGGCACCCAGGTCCGACAACATCATCGCCGCATGCGGCCCAGGGCCGATCCCGCCGAGCTCGATCACCTTCACGCCCGCCAGGGGGCCCGTCTTGACGCCAGTGTCAGCCATGGGGCCACCCTAGCCAGTCAACCCGTTGGTTGGGAAGTGCGGCTACAGCGACGAGGAGATGGCCGGTGACGACGTCTGCGTGGGCGCCGGCGCCGGAGTCGGGGTGGGGAAATTGGGGATCACCGGCCGTGACGTGCTGGGCGCCGCCGGGGTGTCCGAGGCCGGAGGTGGCGCAGGCGGCGGTGTGAACTCGTACGCGGGCAGCGGCGGGGGTGGCGGATCGTCATCGCCCTCACGCCAGTGCGTCGAGCGATACAGGTCGATCACCTTGCCCAGGTCGTGCAGGCGCAAGGCGGGCGGGCGTCCCCCGCGCGCGTCCCGGATGCGTTGTGCCTCCCACGCGACAAGGCATTGGGCGGTCGGTGTGTTGTACAAGCTTTCCAGGAACGGCGTCAACGCCTTTGCGAGATCGCCCTCGGCCTTGAGCACATCATTCCGATAGGGCCCGTAGTACGGGAGAATCGCCTCCAGAATCCGCACCATGACGGTCTGAAATCGGGTGACGAACTGGTCGATCGCCCACGGATGCCGGGACAGCAGCGGGGAGATTCGCGCCAGCACCGGGCCCATCATCTTCAGAATCGGTTCATAGGCGGTGGCCGGGGCGAAAGCCTCGGAGGAGAACACGCCCGCGGCAGGAGCCACGTCGATCAACGAGGCCAAACCGCCCTGTTCGTCGGGACCAGGCGCCGGCCAGCCGAAGGGGCAGGGCTGGGCGACGGATATCGGTAGACCGCGGTCCGTCACCGAAGGCAGCGCGCCGAACGGACCGGCGGCGACCGGCCCCGGCGGGTGCGAGGGCGGCTGAGGGCGAGGCAGCGGAGCCACCAGCTGCGGGCCGGGCGGCGGCACAGGGATCGGAATCGCACCCTCGGGAATCGAGCCGTCCCGGTTGACAATCTGGTATCCGACGATGGGTGCACGCGGCGGCGAGTACGACAGCTGGGTGATCGCGGCCACGCTTCCGATGACCGTGACCGCGGCGAATGCCCGTACCGCGATGCCGAACACACGTTCCTTGGCACGCTTCGGGCTGGCGGTGGTGATCGGCGCCGTCTCTTCGGCGGGAGTTTCGCTCATCGATCCCTCACCACGCCTTCTAGATGCCACACCCCGGTGAAACTGTTGAACGGACCACCGACAATCAGACTGGTCCAATCGAGGGTGAACTTTTTGGTGTCCTTGTCATAGGTCCCGGTGGCCTTGGGACTTTCGCCGTCCACGGAATCGTGGCCGACCCAACGTCCGGCGACGAACTCCCACACCTGTTTGGCGCGCGCCTCACCGGGGATCTGGGCCTGCTCCTTGGCTTTCGGCTTGGGCGCCCCCTGGTTGAACTCCTGCCGATTCCACGATGCCGCCCACGCCGACAGGTCCGCCGAGATCGAATCGCCCGAGACGGTGGCCGTGGGCGCCAGCAGTTCGCGCTGAGTCTGCGGATCGATCTTGTTGGTGGATATGCCGAATTCGATGTTGAAGAACTTCGTGGGCTGAGTCACCCGCGATGCCAGCGAATAGCCCGTGGCCTCGTCGAACGCGGGATCCGGCTCGCCCTGATAATCACCCAGGATCAGCCCGCCGTCGGTGCCCGGCGAGAGCAGCGTCGCCGATCCCTGGGGCACAGGCGAATTGGCGTTCGGCATGAATGGCCCCTCCTGGGGATTACCGCCCGGTTGCACCATTTTGAACCAGGTGCCGCTGAGCTTGTTGCCCTCGATCTTCCCCGGCTCCAGCGCCAGCAGTCCCTTCAAGGCGGACTCGGCGGGCTTCTCGGACCCGCAAGCCGGCGCGGTCACCAGCACCGTGGCCGCCACCGTGAAACCCAGCGCACAACGCAACATCGTTTTCGCGGTCACTTTTTGTTGGGCCATCGAAGCAAGCCTTTCGAGTCGAGGGCGACCGCGGCCGCCAGTACACCGGGCACGAGGAAAAACCAGCCGAAATAGTTGAATGACCGCAATCCCAGCGGGGCGGTGATCCGATCGAGGGCCACCACCCTGTCGAAGTTGTCGACGTTGTCAGCCATCACGCCGATCAGCGAAGCGAAATCAGCTGTCATGGGCTGCCATTGCGATACGAAAGCATCGATCCCCGGAACCGCGCGAGCCGGATCGCGGTGCCGCAGATCCTCGAGGAACTGGGTGTCCAGTTCTCCCTCCGCCGCCACCAGCACCACGAAATGCCGCTGCACCGCCGCCACCCGCTCATGCGTCATGATCGGGGTGAAGGCATCGATGAGCTGAGCACCGGCGGGGGCACGCGAAAATAGACCATCCGCGAACGGCACGGCGATCAACACCGTAGCCGCCAGCAAAGCGAGAATCCTTGCACCGGCCGTCTTTTCGCCGTCGCGGGTACGCCGGAGGCCCCACACTCCGGCGGCGATCAGGATCAGACCCGGCACCGCCAGCAGGAAGGGCAACACGTCAAAGGGCCCCACGGCGCGCAACTGCTCATAGTTGCGCACCTGGCCGTCCACCGCGGTCAGTAGATCGCTCATGTCCCGTCGAATCGACGGGTATTGGGTTACAAAGGAATCCAGCCGCTCATAGCGGCCGCCCGCAATCCCCTGGGTGGCCTGTACGTCGGCGCGCGCGGCATCGACCGTGTCCAGGTAGCCGTGAAACTTTGCGAGAACCTCGGTGGAGACAAACGGATGGAATTCGGTGAGCAGCTGCTGGCCACCCGCTGCCCGCGTGAACATTCCGGTGAGTACCGGCAGTGCGAACAGCAGTACACCGAGCACAATGAGCACGAGGAACGGCCACCGGGGTCTCGGCGCCGGGCCCGCCTCGGCGACCACGGCCCGCTCACCCACGATGGCGGCATACGTGGGCAGAGCCGGCGGCGTGTCGGCTGGCTCAGGTGTGGCCCCGCGCGCGAGGGCCTCAGCGCCCACGGCTGAAGATCCGCTCCCCCACCACAAACAGGATTCCGCCACCGATGGCCACGAAGACCAGCAGCGCGATGACCCACGGCGGGGTCACGGTGCGGGGGTTGTCGTCGACGGGCAGCGCGATGAGCTGTTGCCCCGCGGATAGTGGAGGCGGTGAAGCGAACTGCTGTCCCGCTTGGACCACCACCTGCCCCGGCACGGGCGCCACCGGCGCCGCCGCGGCGGGTGGAGCGTCGGCGGGCGGCGGTGGAACACCCGGGGCCGGAGCGGGCGGCGGCGCGGCGGCCGCTCCGCCGGGCGCACCTCCGACCTTGCCCACCAGATGCCACAGTCCGGTGAAATCGTTGAAGGGTCCTCCCACAATCTGGCTGGTCCATTCGAGAATGAAGGCACCGGAGTTGCGGTCGTAGGTGCCGGTCACTGGCGTGGTCTTGCCGGGAAGTGCGCCACCGGGTTTCGGCGCTCCCTGGTTGAACACCTGGTTGTTCCAGGTCACGCCGAAGGCGCTGAGATCACCGCCCAGCTTGTCGCCGCTTACCGTGATCTGCGGCGTGGAGGTACCTTGGCCGGTCTGTGGGTCCGTCTGATTCGAAGCAGTCGCAAAGCCGACGCCGTAGAACTTAACCGGCTGAGTAATACTGCCGGACACCGCATTTCCATTGCCATCGAACGCGTTGGCCGGCTGCGGCTGATACTCACCCGATTTCAGGCCGCCATCGGTACCCGGCGCCAACAAGGTGACCGTGTTATCCGAGCATGTCGAATCGCCATTGGCCAGATAGGGGCCCGACGCATCACCGGCCGGCAGGATCATGCGGAAGTAGGAACCGGTCGCACGACCTTCCGCGCAGCTGCCGGGCGTTAACGCGAATAGTCCGTTCAGCGGCGTGGCGGTATCGGCCATAGCCGGATAGGCGGCAGGCGAGATCGCCGCGGCTGCCACGACGAGGGCGACCGTCGCGCGGCGGGTGAGATGCTTGATCATCGGTGGTCCTATTGCAGGCTTATTGCACTGTTGCTCTGACCCGTGGCACGAGCTGGGAACGGCGCAAACGTATGAAGGTCCCAACAGTGCGTCAATGGCAATGCCCCCGCAGCCGAAATCCAGCTGGTGACGTTCCCGCAGGTGGTGGGTGTGCAACCCTCCGGGCGGTCGTTCGATTCACCCCGAGCCGATTCGGGTCACATCCGTTTACCGCCGCTGGCCGGTGCTAGCTTGCCCGGTCCGATCAGGCCGGATGCGGCTCGAATGGGCCGGCACCCGCTACATCCGGCTACGCGCGGGGCACCGACGTGCGTAGAGACGTATACCTGTGGCCCCGATCACTCGCGTGCTACGGTCCTATCGCTTGATTCAATCAGTCGATAGAAACCTTCTCTGGGAGGGCTGTGACCGACCAAACCGCCGAATCTCTCCGGGCTCCTTACACGATCGAATTCGGGTTCGAACGGACTGTTGGCCCCAAAATCGGCGCCTTCCTCGGCGGTCTGCGCGCCGCCCGGCTGTTCGGAGTGCGAACCGCCGGCGGCCACGTGCTATGTCCGGTGCTCGAATTCGATCCGGCCGATGGCAGTGCCACCGGCGCGCTGGTCGAGCTGGAACCGAAGGGGGTTGTCCTGCAATGGACATGGGTGCCGCCACGGCCCGCGGACGAGTTGGAGACGAGCTTCGCCTGGGCGCTCATCCGCATTAAGGGAACCACCAACTCGATGTTCCACGCTGTCGATGTCGGCGGCAATCCCGCGGCCATGAAGTCCGGGTTGGCGGTCACGCCGCGCTGGCGCACAGACCGCGTCGGTGCGATTACCGACATCATCTGCTTCCAGCCCATCGGTGAACAGTGACCGCGGTGCCCGAACCCGTCTCTTCGATCACCAGTCCATTTCACATGGACTACACGTATGTCGCGGGTACCGGCCGCTCGGTCTTCCTGCGTGGATTGGCCCGCCGGCTGCTCCTCGCGCGCCAATGCCCGAATTGCGAACGTGCGTACTGTCCTGCGCCGCAATTCTGTTCGCGCTGCCTCACCGAACTCGGCAGTCCGTACCCGCTCGATGGGAAGGGCACGGTGGCAACCTTCTGCATCGTCAGCTTCCCCTTTCCGGGCCAGGTCTTCACGCCGCCGTACGCGGTGGCACACATCCAGCTGCGTGGAGCCGACACCAGACTCATGCACATGATCGGCGACACCACGTTGGACAGGGTTCACATCGGAATGACAGTCGAACCGGCCTGGGTCGCCGACGCGGAGCTGGCACCCACGATGCAGAGCATCCGCTACTTCCGCCCGTCCTCGGACGAGGCCTCCCATGCGTGACGTCGCCGTGGTTGCCTTTGCCCAATCCCACTGCACCACTGCCAATCTGCACGACGATATGGCCGAAATACTGCTGCCTGTGGTCCGCGATGCGCTCGCCCAGGCAGACCTGCGCCGTACGGACATCGACTTTTACGCGTCCGGTAGCCATGACTTCTTCGAGGGCCGCACTTTCGCATACATAGAATCCCTCGACGCCATCGGCGCCTGGCCGCCGATATCGGAATCGCATGTCGAAATGGATGCCGCCTGGGCCTGCTACGAGGCGTGGGCCTGGCTCCAATTGGGGCACGGCGACATCGCGCTGGTCTATGGCGTCGGCCGGGGTTCGCTGCCGGCCGACCTCGACCAGGTGATGCCCTCCTCGCTCGACCCCTACTACCTGACCCCGTTGTATCCACATCGTCACGCCATCGCCGGACTGCAAGCGGCCGCTGCCATCGAGGCCGGCATCACCACCGAGCGCGAGATGGCCGATGTGGTCAACCAGTCACTGACCGATGCGCTGTCAAATCCCTTCGCCCTCAAGTCAGGTGCTCCAGGGGTGGAAGCACTGCTGGAGCAGCCGTACATCGCCGCACCGCTGCGCCAGCACGACACGGCAGCGGTCTGCGACGGGGCGGCGGTACTGATCTTGGCCACCGATCAGGTCGCACGCCGGCTGGCCCGGCGGCCGGCATGGATCCGGGCCATTGATCACCGGATGGACACGCACTACCCCGGATCACGCGACCTGGCGGTGCTCGAATCGGCCCGAATCGCCGCCGAGAAGGCCGCCGTGATGGCCGGTTTCTCGGCCGCCAATGTGGAGGTCGCCGAACTTCACACCGAATACAGCTACGCCGAGCCCCTGCTCACCACGACCTTCGGCATCGAGAACGCCTTGGTCAACCCGTCAGGCGGACCGTTGGCGGGTGCTCCGGCCACCGCGACGGGATTGATCCGCATCGGCGAGTCCGCCCGCACCATCATGCAGGGACGCGCCACCCGCGCACTGGCGCACGCTACCAATGGCCCTGCACTGCAGCACAACCTGGTGTGCTTGATGGAAACAAGCGCATGAGCCGCGGTGTCGCCGTCGTCGGTGTCGGGCAAAGCAAGCAAGCCAAAAAACGTGAGGTGACCATCGCCGCGCTGGTCCGCGAAGCGGTGGACGGGGCGCTGGCCGACGCCGAGCTGACCTTCGGCGACATAGACGCGATCGTGCTGGCCAAGACACCCGATCTATTCGACGGCGTCATGAACCCGGAGCTGTACCTCGCCGACGCGATCGGCGCGCGGGGTCTGCCGGTCACGCGCGTATTCACCGGTGGCAGCGTCGGCGGTCACGCCGCCATCTACGCCGCGCACCTGATCCAGGCCCGGCTGGCCGGACGGGTATTGGTGGTCGCATATTCCAAAGAGTCCGAGGGCAATTTCACGTGGGCACTGTCACGTCCGTTGCCATTCAGTGCCCAGTTGGGAGCGGGCGCCGGCGGCCACTTCGCACCGGTGATCCGGGAGTACATCCGCCGCTCGCACGCACCGGAACATATCGGCTGGCAGGTGGCGGTGAATCACCGCCTCAACGCCACCCGGAACCCCTACGCGCATATCCACAAACCCGATATCACCATCGAGGAGGTGCGCAACTCCCCGATGCTGTGGGACCCGATCCGATTCCTGGAGTCGTGCCCGTCCTCGGATGGCTCATGTGCCGTCGTGATTTCTTCGGAGATGCATGCGCGGCTCGCTCCCCGACCGCCGGCCTGGATTCATGGCACCGGATGGCGCACCGAAACAGGACATTTCGCGGGCCGAGACGAAGTGAACCCGCGCGCCGGACAGGAGTGCGCCGCCGCCGCGTATCGCGAGGCGGGCATCACCGATCCCGGCACCGAAGTGGATGTCTCCGAGCTCTACATTCCCTACAGCTGGTATGAGCCGATGTGGATGGAGAACATCGGTCTGGCACCGGAGAGTTCGGGCTGGCGCGCCGTCGATGAGGGCCACACCGCATTCGGGGGCCGGCACCCGATCAACCCGTCCGGAGGCGTGCTCTCCGGCAATCCGACCGGTGCCACCGGCCTACTCCGATTCGCCGAGGCCGCCCTGCAGGTGCGGGGGCTCGCGGGTGAACACCAGGTCGATGGAGCCAGACGTGCCATAGGCCACGCCATGGGCGGGGCGTCACAGTTCCACGCGTTGTGGGTGGTGGGAAGTGAGAAACCATGAGCACAGCACGAGAACTCCTTGTCGAACGCGACGGGCCGGTCGTTATCCTGACGATGAACCGCCCGCACCGGAGAAATGCCCTGTCCACCAACATGGTCAGCCAATTCGCCGCGGCCTGGGACGAGATCGACCACGATGACGGCATTCGGGCCGCGATCGTCACGGGTGCCGGCTCCGCCTATTGCGTGGGAGGTGACCTGAGTGACGGCTGGATGGTGCGGGACGGCTCGGCGCCACCGCTTGATCGGGCCACCATCGGGAAGGGGCTGCTCCTGAGCCACACCCTCACTAAGCCCCTTATCGCCGCGGTCAACGGCGCATGCCTCGGCGGTGGTTGCGAAATGTTGCAGCAGACCGACATCCGGGTTTCCGATGAGCACGCTACCTTTGGCTTACCCGAGGTACAGCGCGGCTTGGTGCCCGGTGCCGGATCGATGGTCAGGCTCAAGCGACAGATTCCGTATACCAAGGCCATGGAGATGATCCTGACCGGCGAGCCGCTCACCGCCTTCGAGGCATACCATTTCGGGCTGGTCGGACATGTGGTGCCCGCGGGTACCGCACTGGACAAAGCACGCAGCCTCGCCGACCGGATCGTCCGCAACGGCCCGCTGGCCGTGCGCAATGCCAAAGAAGCGATTGTCCGCAGCGGATGGCTGGCCGAGGAAGACGCCCGTGCCATCGAGGCGAGGCTCACTCGCCCGGTAATCACCTCCGCCGACGCACGCGAGGGATTGGCCGCGTTCAAGGAGAAGCGAGAGGCACGGTTTACCGGGAGATGACCGACACGTCGGCTGAAACAAGCATCCTCACAGAGGATTCCACCGACCAGCGACTGCTCAATGCCGCCGAACGGCTCTTCGCCGAACGTGGGGTGGATGCGGTCTCGCTGCGCGCCATCATGGCGGCAGCCGGAACCAATGTCGCGTCGGTGCACTACCACTTCGGTTCCAAGGAACGTCTCATCGAGGCGCTGCTCGACAGGTACCTGGACCAGATAGAGAAGCGCCGGTTCGCCCTCCTGGATGTCGCAGAAACCGCGCGCACACTGCGCGCCATCGCCGAAGCGATCGTCACACCGTTGTCCGAAATCGCCGAAGAAGGTTCGACTGCATGGCTTTCCACGCTTGGCAAGCTATTGATCAGCGGACACCCAGCGCTGATCCCGATGAGCGTGAGCTTCCAGCCGCAGGCCGCGCGCCTGCAGGAACTCATCTTGCGGCTACGCCCCGACGCGACCCTGCCCTCCATCCGGTTCGGGGTCACCCATGCGGTGACGCTCACCTGCGTGGTCCTCGGTGATATCGCGCATACCAATCGCCTGATGTCGCTGAGCGGAACCTATCTGGACGATGGGCAGATGAACGCACAACTGATCGACATGGTGACGGCGATCTTGGCCGGGCCTCCGGACGAGAGTTAGCCGCGCCCTTCCCGGAACGCGTCAAAGGATCGACGCAGTTCTCCGGTGGCAGTGCACATCACCTGCGTTCTATTCTCCAGATCCAGCGCATGCCGCAGGCTCGGCGCATCCACCGTCTGCCACATCGTCTCCTTGGTCATCCAGACGGCCAGCGGCGAGTGAACGGCGATCTCCCGGGCCTTCGACAGCGCCGCATCCAGAAGTTCCTCGGCGGGCACCACGTCGAAGACCAGACCCATGCGGTATGCCTCCTGCGCGTCAAACGCACGGCCCGTCAACATCAGCTCGGCAGCACGGGCGGCACCCACCAGTCGCGGCAAGTGATAACTGGTGCCCATATCGCAGTTGGAAACCCCATGACGAATAAACACTGCGCCGAAAGATGCTGCGGGACTGGCAAAACGGATATCACAGGCGAGGGCCAGGGCAAAGCCGCCGCCTATCGCGTGCCCGTTGACGGCCGCAATGACCGGCTGCCGCATCCGGTGTATCCGCTCGAATAGAGACGCCATCAGCTCCTGCGCGGCGAGCGTACGCACCAGCTCGGAGTCGGTGGCGGCAAGCAGTGCGGCTGTGGAGGTTACCCCGGCGCTGGTGAAATCACTCGGTAGCGACTTCAGATCGGCTCCCGCACAAAAGGATGCGCCGACGGCGGTGAGCACCACCACACGAACCTTGGGATCTCCATCGATGCTCTCGATCACCGCATGCAACTCGGCCACCGTCTGCGGGTCCAAGGCATTGCGACGTTCCGGACGATCAATGGTGACTACCAGGATTCCGTGTTCCCGCGGCTCGACACGGATCATCGGGCCACCAGCCCGCCATCGGCGATGATGGTCTGGCCGGTGATGTAACTGCCCGCATCAGAGGTCAGAAGGAGTGCGGTGCCTACCATTTCGTCAGGCAATCCGAGCCGTTTGAGGTGGTTGGTGTTCGCCATTCGCTCCACTTCAGCCGGTGGCGTCTTGCGCACCATATCGGTGTCGATGGCACCGGGCGCGAGCGCGTTGACGCGCACACCGCGCGAGGCGAGCTCGGCCGCAGCCGAGCGGGTGTAGGAGACGAGAGCGGCCTTGGCGGCCGAGTACATGGACACCCCCTGACCGAACATGAAGGCCCCCACCGAGACCACGTTGAGTACCGCCGCATGCGGACTGGCCACCAGGTGCGGCAGCGCCGCCTGCACCAGGAAAACCGGGCCGCGCAGGTTGACTCCGAACGACTTGTCCCACCCGTCTACGGTGAAGGCACCGACCGGTTCAGTAAGGGCATTGGCCGCGTTGTTCACCACGATGTCGATACCACCGAACTCCTCGGCCGTGGCCCGCACCAGCTCTTCGAGAGAATGGATGTCACCGGTATGCGTCGGCACGCCCAGCGCCCGGGCCCCCAGGGAGCGCAGGCGCTCGACCGCCTCCGTACACGCCTCCGGTTTGCGGCTTGCCACAACAACATTGGCCCCCGCACAGGCATACCCTTCGGCAAGTGCACGCCCGATTCCGCGAGTACCGCCGGTCACGATGGCGGTGCGCCCCGTGAGATCGAACAAGCGGGAGAAGGTCTCTCGATTCATCGTTTCCGTTCCTTGTCGCTGTTCGTCTCGTCGAGATGAAGGCCCCGGCCCACGGAACTCGCGGCATCTACCACGTCCAGGATCTGTTCGACGAGTGCATCGTCCGCGGTTCCACGGAGCACGCCGTGATAGACGGCCATGCCCACGATGGTGTCGAAGAGCGCGTCCGCGCCCGGTTGGTCGGCGCGTTCGCCGGATCCGACGGCCCCGGCGTGAGCCCGGCGGAATGCCTCACGCAGTGGCATTTCGGTGCGCTCGGCCAAAACCACGTATTGGCTCGGTTCGCGGTAGTACTCGACCAGTAAGCCAGGCATCGCCGCGCGCGTCGCCGGATCGGCGAAGTACCCGACTACCACGCGCACCAAAACCGGTAAATAGTACCGGAATTCGCTGGGTGCTGCCAGCTCCTCCGGCCAGGGCCGATCCGCGATGGCGCTTTCCACCATGGCGGCCTGGGTTGGCCAACGACGGTAGATCGTAGGGGCGCCGATTCCGGCGGCCCGCGCCACGGCGGGGATGGTGGTGCGTTGATACCCGTCGGCGGCCAGCATCCGGCGCACCGTCTCGCGCACCGCGTCATCCTTGTCCGGGTCGCGGGGGCGTCCGCCCTGTCGTTTGTCCATTGTCCGGCCACCCCGCTAGTTTCGATATTAACAATAACGATACTAGCGGGGCGCGTGAGAGGGAAGGCCCTACCGATACGTGGCGAGAACCTGCTTGCGCAGCCCGTCGGTCGCGGTCTCCATGGCGCCCTTGATGGCACGTTTCAGCACAAACCCGGGAAGCGGGATCAGCGGGTCAACCGTCAACTCAAACTTCACGTGCGTCTTGTCGCCCTGGGGAGTGAACGTGTACTTGCCGTCTTGGCGGCGCTGTTGACTGGCCTTGACCAGCGTCCAGCTGACGGTGTCCGGGCCCCAGGTGTACGCGACGGTCTGCTCGTCCGTGATGCCCGCGGTCTTGACCTTCATCGTGACCTGGTGCGGGCGCCCGTCCTCCCCCGTCGTCAATACCGTGGAACTTTGGTGTGCCGAGGACCATTTCGGCAGCACCTCAAAGTCGGCGATGACATCCATGATCTGTTCAGGAGTCGCTTCGATGACGATTTCCCGGGTGTCGCTAGTGGCCATGATCTGACCCTAGCGACCCGCTGTGGTCTAGACGCTGAATCCGCCGTCGATGTTGATCGCGGTTCCGGTGATGTACCAGGCCTCGTCGGAGACCAGATAGCTCACCAGGCTGGCGATATCGCGCGGCTGGCCATAGCGCCCGACTGCGATATTGGGCCTCAGGATGTCTGCCAGCTGGCCGTCCTCGGGGTTCATGTCGGTGGCGACGGGCCCGGGCTGAACGTTGTTGATGGTGATGCCCCGGGGGCCCAACTCACGCGCCAATCCACGGGTCAGGCCTGCCACCGCCGCCTTCGACATGGAATACAGCGACGCATTGGCGACCGGAGAACGATCTCCGTTGATGCTGCCGATAGTGACGATTCTGCCGCCCTCGGTCAGATGCGGCGAGGCCGCCTTGATTCCGGCAAAAACTGCCCGCACGTTGACGGCCACAATCTCGTCGAAGTCCGCCAAGGTAGCGGTGTCTACGTCGCCAAAGGACGCGATACCAGCGTTGTTGACCAGGATATCGAGTCCGCCAAGCTGTTCGGCTGCCTCACCGATGGCCGTCGCAAGCTGGTCCGGATCGGCTACATCTGCCTTGACGGCGCGTGCCCAGCCGCCGTCCTCTTTGATGTCGTCCACGACATCCGCGGCCTGTTGCGCCGAACTCGAGTAGGTGAAGACGACGCGTGCCCCGTCTTCGGCAAGCCTGCGCACAATGCCCGCGCCGATGCCGCGCGATCCGCCGGTCACAAACGCGCGACGACCCTTCAGTGGTGGAGTCATGATGGTCCTTCCGTAGGTACGCAGGGGTCAAGTGGACTCGGGTCCGAAACATTCCCCGTCACACCAAACTGCCGCGGTGTGTACACACCACGGGCATACTCGCTATGTGTCGTCGCCTGACATTCATCCCGATCTCCGCTTGGCAGCCAGGGCATTTCCGCGACAGGTCGGCCTGCCGCGAACCCTCTCGATACTGCGTGCGAGCATTTACCTCACCGATCTGCTGCCCCGGCTCGGGGTGCGGCGCATCGCGGTCAACGACAACGTGACGGTCCGGGCACATGTTCCCAAGAACCTCGAAGAACCGTCCGCGGCGCTGTTGTGGATTCACGGCGGCGGCTACGTGATGGGTACCGCACGTCAGGACGACTTTTTCTGCCGCAAGGTGATGCACGAAACCGGGATACCGGTCGTGTCGGTCGACTATCGACTGGCACCCGAGCACCCTTACCCCATTCCACTCGAGGACTGCTACGCCGCGCTGCGCTGGCTGTCCGTGCAGGGATGGATCGATCCGACGCGCATCGCCGTCGGCGGCGCCAGTGCCGGTGGCGGACTGGCCGCGGCGCTTGCGCTCCTGGCCCGCGACCGTGGCGAGGTAGCTCCCGCCGCACAGCTGCTGATCTACCCCATGCTCGACGACCGCTCCAGTGAGCGCACGGATATCGACGGAACAAATCTGCGGCTATGGAGCGGAGACAGCAACCGGTTTGGCTGGGATTCCTATCTGGGCGACGCGGATCGCGATATCGCCGTACCCGGCCGTCGCACCGATGTGGCGGGACTGGCGCCTGCCTGGATTGGCATCGGAACGGCCGACCTGTTTCACGACGAGGATCTGGCGTATGCCGAACGCCTACGCACCGCCGGGGTCCCGTGCGAGCTGGAGGTGGTGCCCGGCGCATTTCACGGCTTCGACAAACTCGTGCCGTGGGCAGGAGTGTCCAGGGACTTCGTGGCAAAGGCGTGCCGCAGCCTGTTGGGCGCGCTGAGCTGACCCGATCTTCGCGGCCGGCTTACACAACTTCCCGTGACATGAACTATCCCAACAGCGCCCGAGCACGGATGGCGATCCACAGAGCAGCCCGGGTGTCCGCAGAGTGCAAGTCACAATCGAGCAACGCCGCGATCCTTGCGATCCGGTTCCTCATGGTGTGCCGATGGACACCGAGATTCAGTGCGGCGGTTTCCATCTGACCGTTGCAGGCCAGGAACGACTCGAGGGTGTCCAGCAGCGTGGTATCGGCCCCCGTGCCGAGCAGGGGCGCCACCGACTGTGCCAGCACTGCGAGTTCGCCGCGGTCGCGGCCGCCGAGCAGGACGCCGTAGATATCGAGCTCATCAAACTCCGCTATTCGCCCGTCCGGGTGGGCACGCGCGACCGACCGCGCCTGGTGAAGCCCCAGCGGCACTTCGTCGAGCCGGACCCGTCTGCTGATACCGGCGCAGATCGTGCGTCCGAGGGCGGTGCCCAGGCTTCGATGAAGCTCCGATGCTCGACCCACGTTCTTGGCCGCCAGCACCACCACGATCTCGCCGGACACCGAGGCCATCAAATACGGGCCTCCCCTGGCCAATTGCCTGTCGATATGCAACTCGCCCGGCAACACCGAGCCGACGTTGCACAACAGCACCACGACGACCTCGGTATCCGGATCGAACCCGAAGTAGCGCAACACACTTCGGTCCGCCGCCGCGGGGTCTGCCAGCAGTGCCCTGGTCACCGCACCCCGTAGTCGCTGCTCCGCGTCCGCGACGCGCGCCGGCTTCTCGAGCTCGATGGCGATCAGCGCCATGGCATGCGAGACGAGCAGACGCTGCGCCGCGGTCAATGCGTCTTCCGAACGCACCGCAAGATAGCCGCGCTCGGCCTTCCCGGCACGGACCGTCTGGATCGTGCAGTAACCGTCGCGATCGGCGACCACCCGGCTGGCATGCTTGCGACTGTGATTCGGGAAAGCGCCGCGCGTGATCTCGGCCAGATGCTCGGCATCATGCCCTGCCTCGGCCAGAAGTGTTCCGTCCGTTGCGGTCACGATCACGGTCGCGGCGAGAGAGCGACTTAGCGCGGACACCACACCGGGCGCACCATCGCGCAGCGTAGCCCGCACAAGCACGTCCTGCTGATCCACCACTCGTTGCACGGCGCGCAATTCGTCTGCCGTCAATTCATCGATCACCGCCCGGGTGATGGCGATGAACGGCGTACTCACCGGCACCTGCAGAATCGGCAAGCCCAGTTCATCGCCCGCCGCGAGGATCCCGGGCGGCACCTCACTGAAGGTTGTTCCGGTGTCGAATGCCAGCGCGGCCACGTTCTTGCCGGACAGCCTCGCCGCATACTCGTATTGCTCGGCATGGCTCAACCCCACCGTCAGCCCGGTGGTCATCACCAGTTCCCCACCAAATAGGTACGGTGTCGGATCGTTCAGTTCAATCGCATGCGCCCACTTGATGGCCCTGGCAGCGCCCGCCTCGCCAGCGGACAGCACCAGCCCCAGATCAGCTCGCTGAGTCAAGTCCCTGACGGTGATCGGCACGGTTAGACGGTACTCGGCCATGCCCCGACAACTGTCTCATCAGGCGCGCGACTGTCCCAGCCGCGGCGGGCCGTTGCGATACACGACCGGCGTCTTGGACATCGAGACGGGATTGGCCACCTGCGGTTCCGGGCTACCCGGCACCGTCACGGCCACATCGAGCCCAATACGCTCGGCGAATCGGAACGCCTCCGCGATGTCGTTGATCGGACCCACCGGAACACCCACAGCGGTCAAGGTGTCGTACCAGTCGTCGGCGTTCTTCTCCCGAAGCCGCTGTTCCAACACCCGCACCAGCTCGCCACGGTGGCGGACGCGCAACGGGTTCGTAGCGAATCGGTCGTCGCGCGCCAGCCGCGGCATTTCCAGCGCCTGTGCGAGCAGCCGGAACTGTTTGTCGTTGCCCACCGCGATCGCGATCGGCCGATCAGCCGTCTCGAATGTCTGGTAGGGCGCGATACTGGGGTGCCGGTTGCCGAGAGCCTCCGGCACTACGCCTGCCCCGAGGTAGCCCGATGCCTGATTGACCAATGAGGACAACAACACTGACATCAGATCGGTGTCGACGCGTTGTCCTTGCCCAGTGCGGTCCCGATACGAGAGTGCGGCGAGTATCCCGGATAGCGCGTGTAGCGCGGTCAGCACATCGACCAGTGCGACACCGACTTTGGACGGATGGGCGGCGTCGGGACCGGTGACACTCATCAACCCACCAACGGCCTGCACCAACAGGTCGTAGCCCGGCAGATCTGCCCCTGCTCCGCGTCCGAAACCTGTTATCGCACAATATATCAATCCCGGATTGAGCTGCTTCAGGCTCTGGTAGCCGAGACCGAACTTCTCCATGGTGCCCGCCCGGAAGTTTTCGACCACCACGTCGGCTCTGCCTGCCAACTCGCGTGCCCGGTGCTGACCGTCGGGGCTGGTGAGATCCAGCACAACCGACTGTTTGTTCCGGTTGACCGAATTGAAATACGTTGCCTGGCCATCGGAATCGTAAGGAGGTCCCCACTGCCGGGTGTCGTCGCCAAGTACTGGCCGTTCGATCTTTATCACCTCGGCGCCGAAGTCACCCAACATCATCGTGGCGTAGGGTCCCGCGAGCACCCGGCTGAAGTCGACCACCAGCAGCCCGTCCAGCGCCGCCGCCGTCACATTGCCTCCTCGCCGCGCAGATACACGGTGGTGGTGTGGGTAAAGAACTCCCGCGCGGCCCGGCCCTGTTCCTTGGGGCCTAGCCCGCTCTTCTTGGCGCCTCCGAACGGAACATGCGGGTCTGCGCCAGCGGATTCCGAATTCACATGCAGGATGCCCACGTCCACGTGGTCGACCGCCGATAAGGCCCGGGTGAGGTCTTTTGTGAATATCGCTGCGGACAAACCGTACTCACTGTCGTTCGCCAACCTGAATGCCTCCTCGGTGTCTGCGGCGCGGCGCACCGCCAAAACCGGGCCGAACAATTCCTCGGTCCAGAGGTCCACCGCTCCCGTACCGAGTTCCATGATGGTGGGCGCGATGAAGTAGCCGGCGGCCAGGGGGCCGTCCCCGTAGCCGTGCCCACCGGCAAGGGTGACCGCACCCTGTGCGACCGCGCTGCCGATCCCCGCGGTGATCGTGCCGAACGCGGACTCGCTGACCACCGGGCCCATCTGGGTGTCGTCTGCGGTGGGATCGCCGACAACCAGCGCGTCCGCGCGATCCTTGAGCAACGACAGGAACGCATCCGCGATGCCCTCGGTGAGCACCAGCCGAGACGTGGCGGTGCACTTTTGTCCCGTCGAGCGGAAGGCTCCCAGCAGTACCTGCTCCACGGCGAGGTCGACGTCGGCATCGTCGAGAACGACGGCGGCGTTCTTGCCACCCATTTCCGCTTGGACCGGTATGCCCCGCGCCGCCCCTGCCGCCGCAATACGCCGACCGACGCCGGTTGAACCCGTGAACGTGAGGGCATCGACTCGGCTGTCATTCACCATGGCATCACCGATACCTGTATCCCCGACGACGAGGTTCAACACACCAGGTGGCAGCCCAGCGGCATCAAATGCCTGGGCAAGACGCATGGCCAACAACGGGACCGTGCTCGCCGGCTTCCACAGCACGGCGTTGCCATATACCAATGCGGGGGCGATCTTCCAGGCCGGTATGGCGATAGGAAAATTGAATGGGGTTATTACGCCCACAACCCCGAGAGGCTTGCGGGTCACCAGGATGTGTTCACCGCGTCGTGGTGAACTGAAGATCTCCCCAGTCTGCCGGTCGCCCTCGTTGCCGTAGTACCGCAGGATCTGCGCGGCCCGCCGCACCTCCGCGATGCCCTCTGCCTTGGTTTTCCCCTCCTCCGCAGCAAGTTCCAGGCCCCAGGCATCGGCGTTACGGTCAACAACCGCGGCAGCGTGCGACAACATCGCGCCCCGCGCGTGCAAGGACATGGCGGCCCAACCGGGCTGCGCCGCGCGCGCCGCCGCGGCGGCCTCATCGAACTCCGCCGGCCCCGCAGCCAGCCCTTCGGCGATGACCCGGTCAGGAAATGCGGGGCACACGCTGATCACCGCCTGGCCGCCCCCGCTGATCCACCGGCCACCCACAAAACTTTGAATCTCATTGGTATGCATCGTGATTCCTACTCCACCTGGAATATATGGGCTCAGCGGAAGGCTGCCTGGCCGGTCAGGGCCCGCCCGATCGAAAGCAGATGCATCTCGGACGTGCCCTCATAGGTGAGCACCGATTCAAGATTGTTGGCATGTCGCAGGGGGGAGTATTCAAGGGTGATACCGCTTGCACCTAATAGGGTTCGGCATTCACGGGCGATGTTGAGTGCCTCACGCACGTTGTTCAGCTTACCCAGGCTGACCTGCTCCGGCCGTAACCCGACAGAGTCCTTGATGCGGCCCAGATGCAGCGCCAACAGCATGCCCATGCCCAGCTGAACCGTCATGTTGGCGAGCTTCTCCTGGCTGAGCTGATAGCTCGACAACGGACGCCCGAACACCTCGCGAGTACGCGTATAGTCAAGCGCCGCTTGCAGGCTGTCGCGCGCGGCGCCCAGCGCGCCGAAGACGATGCCGAAACGTGCTTCGTTGAGACAGGACAGCGGAGCCGAAAGCCCCCGGGCGCCAGGCAGTTCCGCCGAATCCGGCAGCCGCACACCGTCGAGCACAAGCTCCGAGGTCACCGATGCCCGCAGGGATAGCTTCTTGTGAATCACATTGGCGGCAAATCCCTTGGTGGCCGTCGGCACGACGAAACCGCGCACACCGTCGTCGGTCTGCGCCCAGACTGTGGCGACATCGGCAAGATTGCCGTTGGTGATCCACATCTTCGTGCCGTCGAGTATCCAGTCCTTGCCGTCGCGGCGTGCGCGGGTTCGCATCCCCCCGGGGTTGGATCCGAAATCCGGCTCGGTAAGACCGAAGCAGCCAATGGCATGACCAGATGCCAACTGCGGCAACCATTCCTGCTTCTGCTCTTCCGAGCCGTACCGGTGGATCGAATACATGGACAGAGAACCCTGCACCGACACGAAGCTGCGCAGACCGCTATCGCCTGCCTCCAATTCAAGGCAAGCCAACCCGTAGCTCACGGCGTTGGTGCCCGCACACCCGTAGCCGTCGAGGTGCATACCAAGCACACCCAGTTCACCGAACTGGCGTGCCAGATCTCTGGGAAGTGTCGCGGACTCAAACCATTCCGCGATATTCGGACGCAGCTTGGTATCGACGAACTTACGCACCGTGGCCGCGATGTCGCGCTCGTCCTGGTCCAGCCGGCGATCTGTGTCGAACAGCTCCAGCGGGGTCGAGCACATCTCCGGCGACGGGGTTACTGCAGTGGACATATCGAAACTCCTTGGGTCTGGTCTATTCGCAACGTCTTTAGAGGTTCCGGAACGCGTCGCGCAGCACGGCGAGGGCCTCTTGCAGCAGCTCGTCCGGCATGGACAGCGGCGGCAGGAATCGCAGCACATTGCCGTACGTTCCAGCAGAAAGCACCAGCACACCGTTGTCCTGGCAATACTTCAAGATCTGTGTCACCGCTTCACGATTCGGCGAGTCGGTGCCCGGCACCACCAGCTCGGCAGCGATCATCGCGCCGCGCCCACGGATGTCTCCGATCAGGCCGGTCTCCGCGGAGATGGCACGCATCTCCCGAAGCAACATCTCGCCCATATCGGCGGCACGCCTGAGCAGGTCGTGGGTCTCGATCTCTTCGAAGACGCCGAGTGCCGCCGCACAGGAAAGCGGGTTGCCACTGAAGGTTCCACCGATACCACCCGGATGCGCGGCGTCCATGACGTCGGCGCGGCCGGTTACCGCAGCCAGAGGCAGTCCGCCCGCAAGCCCCTTCGCGGTGGTGATGAGGTCGGGTACCAGCTGTTCGTGCTCGGAGGCGAACCATGCACCGGTCCGGGCAATGCCGGTTTGGACTTCGTCGGCGACCAACAGGATGCCACGCGCCCGGCAGAAGTCGGCAACCATCGCCAAGAATCCGGGCGCCGGGACGATAAAGCCGCCCTCGCCCTGGATCGGCTCCACCACCACACAGGCCACCGCTTCGGCACCGATCTGGTTGTCGACCAGGGACGCGAACTGGCGGAACGCGTCCGAGGCGCAGTTCTCGGCTCCGGACGACCACCGATAGGGGTGGGCCATGGGTGCCCGGTACACCTCCGGAGCGAACGGCCCGAAACCCCGACGGTACGGAGCCTGTTTGGCGGTCATGGTCATGGTCATCAGCGACCGGCCATGGAAGGCATGATCGAAAACAACCACCGCCGGGCGGGCCGTCGCCACCCGGGCGTACTTGACCGCGTTCTCAACCGCTTCGGCACCGGTGTTGAACAGCGCGGTGCGCTTCTCGTGGTCCCCGGGAGTGATTCGGTTGAGTGTCTCGGCGACCTCCAGGTACTGCTCGTAGGGCGTCGCCAGAAAGCATGTGTGGGTGAACCGTTGAGCCTGCGCGGCCACACGGGCAACCACCGCAGGTGCGCTGTTGCCCACCGTGGTGACGGCAATGCCGCTGCCCAGATCCAGAAAGCTGTTGCCGTCGACATCGACCAGTACGCCGCCGCCCGCCGCGGCGGCATACACACCGGCACCGCTGACCAGGCCGGCTGGCAACGCCGCTGCGCGGCGCTCGGCGAGCTCGCGCGAGCGTGGCCCAGGCACTTCCGTCGCCATTCGTCGCACCTGGGCCACTGCCGGCCCTCCCTGGAGGCTATACACCGAGGTCATCAGCTTTCCTTCCGCTCAAAGTCACCCCGAGCGTAGGAGCGGAACACGGTGTACAGGAATATCCGAATTGGACAAGTCATATATGTTTCATGGCCTTTTTGGACATATGTGACGCATGTCGCAAACGCCAGACTGAGACCACAGCGAAAGAAATACGGAGGGCACCATGACAGCGATCCAATCGCCGGTACTGCCATACACGGCGCACGTCCAGGAGGTCGCCGAACGCCTGACGGGCGCACCGCAGGAGACCGTGCGCGCCGAGTTCCTGGACGACGCGGGGGACGGCACCATACGCGCGGTTATCGCGTGGCCCACCGAAGACATCGCACTGTCAGATATCTGCACACTCTTCGAACATTTCGGCTTGCGGCTGCGTAGGCAACTGCCCTTGGGCCCAACGGGAGCCGGCACGTATTTGTATGAATTCACCTCAACCGCAACACCTCTGGCCGATAGCCTCCGGAATGTCGCGGCCGCCGTCCAGGCCCACGGCACTAAGCACTTCACGGTAGATCCGTTCGCCGCTCTTATCCTGGCTGCCAATATCGGCTGGCGGGACACGGTCTTGTTACGGGCTCTCGCTCGGTTCCTCAAACAAGCGGGGCTCGGTATGTCACACGCATACGTGATCGACAACCTTGCCCAAAGACCGCGATTTGTCGCCGCGCTGTTGGATTACTTCAACGCACGATTCGATCCCATGACGGCGGACCGGGACCGGGCCGTCACCGAGGCCGCACGCGTGCTCGACAGTCATGTCGAGGCCGCCACTACCGTCGATGAAGACCGAGTGCTGCGTGCGTTTGCCACTTGCTTCGGCGCCCTGGTCCGCACCAGCTGGTTTCAGGTCTCGGAAAGCGGCGGCCACAAGGCACACCAGGCGTTCATGTTCGATTCCGCGCAGCTGTCTTTGTGCGGGTCGGTAGTCCCGTATCGGGAGATCTTCGTGGACTGCGACGATATGGAGGGTCTCCACGTCCGCAGCGGAGCGATCGCACGTGGTGGCCTGAGGTTCTCCGACCGGCCCGAGGACTACCGCACCGAGGTACTAGGCCTGATGAAAACCCAAACCGTCAAAAACTCCCCTATCGTGCCGACGGGAGCCAAGGGCGTATTCATCCGCAAGAACCCGGAAATCACTGTCGCTCAGGCATACAGCGTATTCATTAACGGACTGCTCGACGTGACCGACAACATTGCCGACGGCAAAACCGTGCACCCCGCCCATACGGTGACCTACGGTGCGGACAGCAATTACCTGGTGGTAGCCGCCGACAAGGGCACCGCAGCCTTCTCGGACATCGCTAACCATATTGCCGCACAACGCGGCTTCTGGCTGGGCGATGCGTTCGCCGCCGGTGGCACCACTGGCTACGACCACAAACAGATGGGCATCACCGCACGGGGCGCATGGGTATCGGTACGCGATCATCTCACCGAGATCGGGATCGATGTCGACACTGAAGCCGTTACGGTGGCCGGCATCGGGGACTGCTCGGGGGATGTATTCGGCAACGGCATGTTGCACTCGGCCAATCTGCGGTTGGTGGCCGCCTTCGACCACCGGCACATTTTCATCGACCCGGATCCCGATCCTGCCGCCAGTCACGCCGAACGCCGGCGACTGCACACGCAACCGGGCAGCAGCTGGGCCGACTACGACCCGAACCTCATTTCTGATGGTGGCGGTGTCTGGCCCCGCTCTGCCAAAAACATTGTGCTGCCCAAGCCTGCACAGGAACTGTTGTCCGTCGATCGGCAGACCCTCACCCCCGATCAGCTCGTACAGGCCGTGCTGTGCGCGAAGGTCGACCTGCTCTGGAACGGGGGTATCGGCACGTACGTGAAGTCCCATCGCGAATCTCATGTCGATGCGGCAGATCCCGCCAACGACAGCGTGCGCGTCAACGCCGAACAATTACGCGCGCGAGTCATCGGCGAGGGAGGCAACCTGGGCCTCACCCAACGGGCACGGGTGGACTTCGCTCTGCGTGGCGGCAGGGTCAACGCCGACTTCATCGACAATGCTGCCGGCGTGGCCACCTCCGACCGCGAGGTCAACCTGAAAATCGCGCTTGAGTCCGTCTGCGGTAGCGGGCAACTCACCGAAGTACAACGCAACGCTCGCCTGACGGCAGCCGAGAACGATGTCGCCGCGACCGTCCTGTCGGGGTGCCACAATCAGGTCCTGGCGCTCGGGCTCGCGGAGGCGTACGCACCGCGGCTCCTCAATCGTCACGAAAGGCTGATCGAGAGTCTGGAGCGGCACAATGGCCTCAATCGCACAGCCGAGGGGTTGCCGTCCGAATCCGAGATCGCCGCGCGCGCTCAGGACGGGCGGGGACTTACCCGGCCCGAAATCGCCGTCTTGCTCGCCTATTCCAAGAACGTGGTGTGCCAGGAGCTACTCAGCTCCGACATCCCCGATGATCCCGCCTTCGTGTCTGCGTTGTCGGCGTATTTCCCCGATTCCTGGCAGTGCGGACTGCTGACCGACGGCATCACCGAACATCGGTTGGCCCGTGAGATTATCGCCACCCAGATCTCCGACGACCTCATCAACCATGTCGGCCCCGGTCTGATCTACCGGCTCGAGGAGCGGTTCGGCGTACGCAGCCCGGAAGTGGCGGCGGCCTACATGGTCACCCGAAGGCTGTTCAAGGTCGACAGCTTGTGGGAGCATGCGCGACGCGGAGGAACCGTTGGAGCACAGGGACGGTGGCAAGGTCTCCATGACCTGCAACAGTTCATCGAGCACACAGCGGGCAGGTTGTTGCGCCACGCCGGTAGCCGTATCGACATCGCCGCGACCGTAGAGCGATATGCCGCACATATCGACACATTGCGCAGTCATCTGCAAAGGAACGCGCCAGATTCCTGGCTGCGGCTGCGCCGTCAGGCCGTCGACTTGAGTGAGACCGCCGTGCGGCTCGGCTCTGATGTCCGGAACGTCGCGCAAACACATCTGGCACTCGAAGAGGCGCTCGGCATGAACTGGGTGATCAACGCGCTGGAATCACATCACCCTGCCAATTGGTGGGAGGCCATGGCAGCTGATGCGCTGCGGGACGACATCACCGACGCACTCCATCGATTGACCGAGTTTCCACGTCACGTTGACGGCTGGCAACCCATTGCACCTGAGCGGATTTCACGGCTGAAGGAGGTGGTAGCTCGCGCGCGCAGGGATGGATTCGTAGATGTGCCACGTGCCGCGGCAATCAGTGCCGAGCTGTCGAGCTTGTGCCGCTGGGCCGGCGGGGCCGGCGGCTAGGGCGAAATCGCTCTAGCCACCCGATCTTCAAGGAAACAGTGCCGGGAACGGGTTCGGTCGATCACCGCCCGGTCCACGTCGGCGACAAGGAGGCCCTCCCCCTCACCGGCCCGCGCCAGGGCTGTGCCGTCCGGGCCGACGATGGAACTTCCGCCGCAATACGCCAAGCCATCGTGGTTACCGCAATAGTTTGCGTATGCCACATACAGCTGGTTTTCATATGCCCTTGCCGGGACTACGGTTTCGCACACCGCATGAAACGGTTCCATATTTGCGGTGGGCACCACGACAACGTCCGCCCTGGCCATCGCCAATGCCCGAACGTTCTCGGGAAACTCAACGTCGTAACAGATCAACAGGCCGACAGAGACACCGTGCACCACAGCCAGCGGCAGCTGCGGGCCGGGCCGGGTGAAGACCTTCCTCTCCGTGTCGCCGAACAGATGGGACTTTCGATAGTTCAGCACCACGCGCCCCCGCGGATCACAGATCAATGCAGAGTTGTAGATCTGGCCGTCAGAGGCACGTTCTGGGTACCCCACGCAGATGTGCATGTCCGCATCGCATGCGGTCTGCCGGATGAACTGCATGGCCGGACCGTCCGGTGACTGGGCGAGGTCCCGGATATCCCATTCGCCGATGTTGTATCCGGTCAGATACATCTCCGGGAAGACCACGAGCTGAGCATCACCCGCAGCCGCCGCATGGGCTGTTTCGGCGAGCCGGGCCAGGTTCGCTTGTACATCGGCGGCCTGCGACGAGCACTGCACCACCGCAAGCCGTAGCCGCCCGGTCATTCGGGCAACTTCAGCGGGCCGATTTCCGCGAACACATCACCCGGGCCCGGGTTCCGAGTACTCGAGCCACCCCCGAAATGGGTCATGATTCCCCACACCGCGTTCAAGGCGGTCTGCACCGCCCCTTCGGCCCAGGCGGGCGTCCACGAAACATCGTCGCCGGCAAGGAAGATCCCCCTATGTCCGGCCTCATGCTGATCTTGCATGAAGTGCGAATACATCCGGTGGTTGTACCGGTAGTGGCCCGGTAGGGCACCCTTGAACGCCCCGAGGAAATTGCGGTCCGCCTCCCACGACACCGAAATCGGCTCGCCGACGATGTGCTGGTTGATGTCGACGTGCGGGTAGATGCGCTTAAGGGCGTTGAGCGCCATATCCGCGCGATCCTGCGCCGAATACGGGAGCACCTTCATCGCGTCACTCATCCAGGAGTAGGTCAGGCATACCACGGCCGGAGCGTCGTCTCCGTTGTCGAAAAAGTAAGTTCCCCTGGTCATCCTGTCGGTGAGCGTCATGCTCATGGTGTCTCGCCCGGTGACCGGGTCAACATCCTTCCAGAACGGTCTATCAACCAGGACAAATGTCTTGGATGACTGCATGTACCGGGTGCGATCCAGCGCGGTCCACATCTTCTGCGAGAACAATGACTCGTCACAATCGATCTCGGTGGTCAACAACCAGGACTGGCAGGTCGCCAACACGGCCGGGTAATCGCGCGTGACGCCCCACTGATCTGTCACCGACAGCTGCCCGTGCGGGCCGCGCGCTATCCGCTTTACCCGAGACCGGGGAACCCCGCGGTGCAACTTCGCCAAAGTGGTCCCTCGCGGCCAATGGCACATGCTGTCGGGCTCATACGTCCAGAGGCCACGCGGAACCTGCTCGGCGCCACCGACGATAAGTTGTTGGTCCTCATCACAATTCGTCATCACCACCCTGAGTATCTCCAGCATCGAGTTGGGGAAATCCGAATCCCAGCCTCCGGTACCGAACCCGACCTGGCCAAAAACCTCACGATGATGGAACGACAACTTAGAGAAGGCTTTTGAACTCGCCACGAAGTCGTAGAAGGTGCGGTCGTCCCATTCGGTGACGAGCTGGTTCCACAACGACTTGAGCGTTACCGCATCGCGTGCCCGAATGGCGTCCTGGACAGGTGTGAAGCTGACTTCCTCCAGCGCCTCCGCCCAGGCCTCGGCTACTTCCTGGAAGATCTGCGGCAATTCATCGATCGCACGCGCGTGGTGTGTCACTCCCTCGATATCGATCACGGTGCTTCCGGCAGCAGGGGTGAGCGGGTTGGGAAATGGTTTGGCCGTCAGGCCAAGCATGTCGACATAGTGAAAGAACGAAAACGACGATGAGGGAAAGCGCATTCCGCCCAGCTCCGCGATGACGCCCTCGGGTGCGCCGTCGAATTGCTGCGAACGCAGCCGGCCGCCGATCCGTGCCGATTCATAGAGCACAGGCCGCAGTCCCAGTTTCATGAGTTCGTAGGCGGCCACCATTCCCGCGATCCCCGCGCCGATGATGGCAACCTCCTGACCGAAAGCGCCTTCCGGTACTTGGCCCAACCCGTCGGGATGGCTGATCCATGCGTCGAACTCAAATGGGAAGTCGGGCCCAAAGATTGAAACAGGCTTGATGGCATTGTCGGCTCCTGGCAGGAGGCTGGTCATTCGTGTTTCCTCGTGTGTCGGGGGCTTCTTGTGGCGGATGGCGTGCAGCCGTTATCCCATGGAGCCGGTCATGATGTGTTTGACCCGTGAGTAATTCTCAAGCGCGAGCGGCGACAGGTCCTTGCCGTAGCCGGAGGATTTGAAGCCACCGAACGGCATCTCCGTGGCGTAGACGCCATGGGTGTTGATCCATACCGTGCCAGCATCAATCCGCTGCGACAACGCGACTGCCGAAGAGTGCTCTGTGGTCCAGATCGATGCCGCCAGACCGTATTCGGTGTCGTTGGCCAGAGCCACCGCCTCATCTGCGCTCTCGAATTGCTGCACAGTGACCACCGGTCCGAAGATCTCTTCGGTGACGATCTCGTCGTCTTGTGCGACGTTGGTCACCACCGTCGGTTCCACGTACAGACCGGGAGCGTCGGCACGCCGTCCGCCGCATTCCACACGCGCCGTCTTGGGGACGCGGGCCAGTAGTGCAGTAATCCTGTCCAGGTGTTCCCGGGTCGCCAACGGTACCGTCCGGCTGGCCAGGAACTCCCGAGTGAGGGCTGCGACGAACTCGTCCACCACCTCGGAGGCAACGATGAGACGGGCGGCGGCCGTGCAATCCTGGCCCGCGTTGTACAGTGCGGCCTCGGCAATCTCGTGCGCGACCGCTTCGACATCGACGTCCCCGAGGACGATGACCGGGCAGTTGCCCCCGAGTTCCAGGTGCAGCACCTTCAGCCCTGCCGCACGCGTGATCTCGTGTCCTGCCCGCACACTGCCCGTCAGCGAGATCAAGGCCGGGATGTGGTGTGCCACCATGTATTGGCCCGTCTCGCGCCCGCCGAATACGGCGTTGACCACACCAGGCGGCAATGTCTCACTCGCTATCGCCAAGAGGGCCTGGACACTGCATGGCGTGGGGGCCGCGGGCTTGAGGACCGATGTATTGCCCATGGCCAATGCCGGGGCGAGTTTGGAGATCGCGGACGCCAACGGATAGTTCCAGGGCAAAATCTGGGCACATACTCCGAGGGATTCGCGTGATGACGTGGAGACAGTGCCCGGCACGTAGCTGCCGGCCAACGGCCCTTGCAGCGCACGCTGGGCGCCCGCCATGAAGCGCATCTCGTCCAGAGCCCCGGAGAGCTCGTCGCCGGCCTGCTCGCGAGTCTTTCCGGTGTTGCGTTGTTCAACAGCGACCAGCTGATCCGACTGAGATTCAATGGCATCGGCGAAAGCAAGCAGTGCTATTTGGCGCTCCGCTGGCGTAGTGCCGCGCCAGTTCCGCCACCCCTCGTGCGCCGCCGAGAACGCCGCGTCGACCTCACCGTGGGTCGAGTCGGGCTGAAACTCATAGCCCTCTCCCGTGCGTGGGTCCACGATTTCAGTGCCGTTTCCGTGCAAAACCTTGGCCATGTCAGTTGTCCTCCATGAGAAAACTTGCGATGCGTTCACCGACAACGGTGGTCGGGAGGGCCGTGGTACCCCGCGGGATGTCCGGGAACACCGAGGCATCGGCGATGTACAGGTTGTCGATTCCATGCACGGCGCCGCGATGGTCGACGACCCCACCGGTGGCAGGCATGCCCATCGTGCAGGTGCCTACCGGGTGCCAATAGTGCCGATGATTGGCCGCAATCCAGTCCGTGGTGAGGCCCTCCATCGGATTGATCCGTGGGCCAAGGTATCTGGAGAACTCCGAGATGCCCGTATCGATGATCTCCTCAGCCCATTCCATGCCGTAACGCATGGCGTTCACATCGCGCGGGTCAGCCAGATAGCCGTGGTTCACTTCAGTCTTCAGTTCTCCGCCCACCAGCCTGAGAGTCAAGGCGCCACGCGAGCGCGGCTTGACCAACCCGATCGGCACCACGCATCGCCAGCCATGTGGGCTTGCCGGATCACGCTCCGTCCATGGGTAGATGTGTAGGTCGAACGGTGCGTCACCGGCCTCCGGCGACTTCACCTTGGCAATGGCTTGCTCATCCGGAAGCCATTGTCTGCTCATGAATTCCGCGAGGGCATCGGCAAGTTCACGGGTGGCGGCGTATTCGAGTTGCAGTGAGGGATGATCCTGCAGCCCTTTCCCCACACCGGGAAGGTCGCATTGCACCGGCACGCCGACTCGGGCGAGCTCACCCGCGGGGCCGATACCCGATCGCAGCAGCAGCTCAGGGGTTCCATAGGCCCCCGCACTTAGTACCACCGCATCGGCATAGACCAGTGCGGGTTCCGGCGCAGTGCGATCCGGCGCGTACACGTAGACACCGACCGCTCGGCCCTGTTCGAGCCGTATGCCGGTGACCTCCACGCCACCGAGTACCGTCAGCCTGCCCGATTCGCGAAGATCATCAAGATAGGCGAAAGCGGTGTTGTAGCGGGTGCCGTCATCGGTGATACTGACCGGCGAATAGCCGACTCCTGCACTGCCGTTCATAGATAGAAAGTCGTTGCGCTCTTCGAGGCCCTGGTCAACGACCGCGGCCACGAAGGCGGTTTGGAGCGGTTGGAGCTGTTCGTCTCGATAGTTCCGCAGATTCAGCGCCTTGCCTGCCAGCTCGAAGAACGGCTCCAGTTCCGACGAGCTCCACCCGGTCAGTCCCGTTGCAGCCCAACGGTCATAGTCGCCGCCCCAGCCCACGTTCTGTGTGGCGCCGTTGTGAGTCGAACACCCTCCGATGACCCGGCAGCGTTCGAACTCCAGATGCTGCCCGCCCGCTCCGGTTCCCCGGTAACCCCAATCATGTGAACTGGGGATAGTGGCGGCCGACAGCAGGTCCGCCGGCCAACGACCGGACGACGCATGCCCATAGTCTGGGCCGGCCTCTAGCACGAGCACCTTCCTGCCGCTGCCTGCCAGGCGCGCGGCCACCGCACATCCGGCGGTCCCGCCGCCGACAACCACGACGTCAAACCTGTTGAGCACGTTATGCACCGATACTTTCCTTTTCGTTAGTGATGCCGGGAACGCCGTCCTGCGGCGAAGACATGTCTTGGCGAGCCGCCGTTGGCCGTTTACCGAACACACCGATCAAATACAGACAGCTGGCCATCCCCAACACGGCTGCCATCGGGACCAGCTGGCTCAACGTGTATTCGAGCCGATGCCCCTCAAACCCCTTCGGAAGCAATGCGTCTGCATCATCCCCGGAGCCGGTCCACCCCACCCCCACACCGGGCCAGAACAGCGAAACGACGGTAAACAGCATCGTCCCCACCGTCAATACCGTGACGATCCAGCCGCCGATCCGTCCACCGAAAACCTGGAACGGTCGCCGGGTATGCGGATACTTGTGCCGCAGGCGGATGAACGACGAGAACGTCAGGATGTAGGAGATCGCGGTGGCTGACACCACCAATCCGATTGCCGCCGAGAAGTACTTCTCGGCATTGCCGTGGGCAAAGATCATCGCCGCCGCCATGACGATCGTCGACACCACTGCCGACATGATGTTCACCCTGGCCGGAGAACCGTTGCCGGAAAACTTTCCAAGCCATGCCGGCCCCGCACCGTCGGTGAATGCCACCGCTTGCGCGCGACTGACCCCCATGGCCCAGGCCGTACCGCTCGTGAATAGACCGATGATCAGCCCGGCGGCCGCGACTTGGGCGGCCGCTTGTCCCAGCCCGTGCAGCTCTGCGGTCCCGTCCGGCGCGACACTACCGCCGTACACGGTGAACACGGCCCGGCACGCATCAACGAATCCGGTAACGGTTCCCAACTGATTCTTGGGCAGTACCAACAGAATTCCCAAGACCGGGATGCCGTAGAGCAACGTGGCAGTCAGTCCGCCACGCAACACCGTCAGCGGGACGTCCTTTTGCGGATTGACCATCTCTTCGGCCGCGTTCGAGGGCACTTCAAAACCCAGGAAATTGAAGACAATCACGGGTATCACCGCAACGAATCCCGCATAGGTCCAGGAGAAGTCGCTGGTGTGCATGGGCTGCAGACCGTTCTTGTACGCATAGACGATCACCGACGCGATGAACAACCCCAACAGGGCGATACGTGCGGCGGCGCCCACCAGAAAGATCCATCGTCCAAACCGGACACTGGCGCCGATCACACACGCCGAACCCCATACGAAGACGGCGGCGGCCACCCATTTCCACAAACCCGGCAGCGGGAAGAAGAACTCTTCAAAGGTGACCACCGCGACGATGCAGAGCGTGCCACCGATCCACACCGGATTGGAGATCCAGTAGAAGAACTGATTGATACCTGCGGCGAACTTGCCGAACGCAAGCTTGGTCCACACATAGGGGCCGCCCTCTTGAGGGAAAGCCGACCCCAACTCCGCGGTGAGCAACCCGTACGGCAGGAAGAAGATGACTGCGACCAGCGCCATCCACAGGAGCCCTTGCGGCCCATACGCGCTGACCGCGCCCAGGGTGTCGACACCCACCAACGCACAGACCAACACCGCGAAGACGTCCACGCGACGAAGGGTCGGATTTAGGTCGCGCCCCGAGCCGGACGGGGCGGTGTTGGTGCTGGTCGTCATCGATCCTCCGTGTGCCGTAGATCACCTGCGCGGCCCAGTGTGGTGGGTGACGTTCATAATTGTCAAGTATTGTTGTTTATTACGAACGCGCTATTCTTTTGCTGTGGTCACGACCGTCGACAAGGGGTTGTTGCTGTTGCAGGCGCTGGCCGCCGAGGAATCACGTACGGGCGCGCCGGTGACCAACACGTGGCTGGCCGACCAGTTGAACCTTGACCAAGCGCAGGTATCACGAATGCTCAGCGCGCTGGCGGCGGCCGGATTGGCAGAACGAGAGCCCGAGTCACGGGGATATCGCGTGGGCTCCAGGTACTTCGATATCGGTGCTGCCGCCATGCGTGTCGAGGTGCTCGCGAAAGTCCGCCCCGTGGTTCGGGGGCTGCTGCACGCCTGGCATGAACCAGCGTGGCTCTCGGTGCTGTCTCGCGGGCAGGTGCTCACTGTCCAGGCTGAGCCCAGCCAATGGTTCCCATACTTTCCGGTACGAGTCGGCGCGATGACGCCGGCCTGGTGCAGCGGGCCCGGCCGCGCGCTCACCCAAGACCTTTCTCGCGAAGAGCTGACGACCTTGTTTCAGGACGAAACGTTCGTCGGCGGCGGACCTGGAGCGGTGCGTGACCCACTAGAACTTTTCGAACGAAACCTTCAGTCCGCCAAGATGATTGCGGTAGTCGCCGATAGCGAATTCGAGCACGATGTTGTCGAGTTCTCGGCCCCGGCACAATGCGATCAGCTGGATATGACGGTGGCCGTAAGCGTTGCCGTTCCCAAACACCGAATCTCCGGCCGGACGACGGCCATCGCCACCTCGGTGGCCGAAGCTGCGCAGGGTGTCACCGCATTACTGCGGGCCGCCAGCCCAATCGCTCCGAAAGCTGGCCGGCCAGCTCCCTGATAGTGGGGCCCAGTTCCCGGGCACGTGGCGCGAGGGTGTGCGTTGGCCCCTGGATATGCAGAGCGCACCGCACCGTCCTGGTGAAATCCCTTACCGGAGCGGCAATCGCATAAACACCAGGCTGAGACTCCCCGTCCACCAAGGAGTATCCGGCTTCACGCGAACGTTCCAACCGCTGATAGAAATCGGCCGTCGAAGTGGGTGTCGTCGACGAGTACGCGACGAAATCGGTATCCCGAAAGATAAGCTCCAGTTCGTCGCGCTCACAGTCCCACAACAGCGCCTGACCGGCGTCGTCGCAATACAGCGGGAATGACCGGCCCACCCAGGACACCCCAGAGACCAACCGCTCCAGGACCGCGACCGAGCTATCCCCGCGGACCTCCGCGATGAAAGCGCTCTCCCCCGTTGCCTCGACAGTCTGGCGCAACGCCTCGGTTCCGAAAGTCCGCAGCCGGGCCGCCGCAATCTGTGCGGATACACCAAAGACTCTCGGGCTGGGCGCATACCGACGGTCGCCATCTCGTTCGAGAAAGCCGGCCGACTCCAGGCTGTGGAGAGTACGAGCGATCTGGACCCGGTCGCGGCCGAGATAATCGGCCACCATGGTGGCCGACAGCGGAGCGTCCGAGTCCGTCACTGCGCGCAAGACATCGAGAGCTCGCGCAAGGCTCTTGACCTCGACCACCACAGGCAGACGGTACCCGACCTTCACGTTCGCGCGCGCTGGGTGATGACGATGCACGTGAGCACTACCGTAGCCGTGAGCGGGACCGCCGGGCTGAATCGCTCATCGAGCAGCAGCACCGCCCAGATCAGAGTCAACAGCGGCTGTGCCAGCTGAAGCTGGCTCGCGCGCGCCACACCGATGAGTCCCATACCCCGGTACCAGACCACAAAGCCACCGAACTGCGAGATCGCGGCCAAATAGGCCATGCCGATCAGTGCGTGGGCGTTCAGATGGACCGGTTCGTGCGGTAACGCCAACACCGTGACAAGCAGATTCACCGGCGCTGCCAGCACCACCCCCCAGGCGATCACCTGCCATCCGGGCATGCGGGCCGATAGCCGACCTCCTTCGGCGTATCCGGCCGCACAGACCAGTAGCGCGGCGAACAGGTAGAGATCGGCGAGGGTGGGACGCCCATGGTTCTGCGCGAGAGTGAAGACGATGACGGTGGCCGCACCGACAGACGCTGCCGCCCAGAACGTTCCCGAATGGCGGGCTCCGGTGCGGACCGCCGCGATCGCCGCGGTTGCCATGGGCAGTGCACCGATTACGACGGCCGAGTGCGCGGTCGACGACGTCTGTAAGGCCAGCGTGGTCAGCAGCGGGAAGCCAACGGCGCAGCCGATAGCGACGACCGCCAGCGCACCCCAGTCCGAGCGCGCGGGCAATGGGCTGCGTGCCACGCCAAGAGCGATGAGCGCGAGGGCCGCGGCGACGGCGCCCCGGATACCGGTGGCGCTCCATGGCCCAAAACCCTCCAGTGCCCAGGCTGTCGCCGGGAAGCTGAGCGAGAAGCTCAGCACGCCGAGGGCCGCCAGCCCGGTGCCCTTGGATAGTGACGGCGTTCCCGCCTGCACAGTAGCGCTACTATTGTATCTCATGGATGATGGTAGCAGTCATCGCCAGGTGGCTGAGCAGGTGCGTGGCGAGATCCTGGCACTAGCGCCCGGTAGTCGCATTGCAAGCCACCGAGAGCTGGTCCGGCGCTTTCGCGTCAGCGCGAGCACCGTCGCCGATGCGCTATCGCTGCTGGCGCAGCAGGGCCTGATCGAATCGCGGCCCGGGGCCGGATCCTTCCGCACCGAGAATCGCCCGGTGCCCCGGCCGGGCGACACCTCATGGCAAGAGACGGCACTGGAGCTCGGCCCACAAGAAGAATCCCCACCCGGGATCCGGCGCGTGTTCGATGCCCCGGGGCTGCTGAGCACCTTGGCGCCCAGCGCCGCCGACGTCGTCGATCTCAACGGCGGGTACCTGCATCCGGACTTGCAACCACTGTCGATGCTCACCGCGTCGCTGGCCCGCGCCGCGCGCCGGCCAGAGGCATGGGACCGTCCTCCTCCCGGCGGACTTCCCGAGCTCCGCGATTGGTTCGCCGCCGAACTCGGCGGCGGGCTTGGCCGCCAGGACATTCTGATCTGCGGCGCGGGCCAGAGCGCACTGTCCACTTCCCTGCGTGCACTGTGCCAGCCGGGTGACCCGGTACTACTGGAATCACCGTGCTATCCCGGCGCGACAGCCGCGGCACGCGCGGCGGGTCTGCGGCCCATCGCTATTCCGTTGGACATCAACGGTATTCGTCCCGACCGACTCGACGAGGCGCTGACGCACACCGGCGCTCGCGCCCTCATCGTGCAGCCCGTCTTCCAGAACCCAACGGGTGCCAGCCTCACACCGCAACGCCGCGATGAACTCCGCGAGATAGCCCGTCGGCATGGAGCATTCTTGATCGAGGACGACTTCGCCCGGTACATGGCCCACGATGACGGCAAACCGCTTGTGCCGCCATTGATCTCCGACGATCCCGACGGCACCGTGGTGCACATACGCTCGATGACCAAGGTGACGTCGCCCAACTTGCGGGTGGGAGCCATCGCCGCACGCGGGCCCGTCATGGCCCGTCTGCGCGCGGCGTCGGTCATCGACACCATGCTGGTTCCCGCACCACTGCAATACACCACCCTGGAGGTGGTGACCTCGCCGTCGTGGCGACGCGGCCTGGCGACTCTCGGCAAGACTCTCAAACACCGGCGCGCGACCGCCCGCGACGCCATCGCCGCGGCCTTCCCGACCGAACTCACCCACTACCCGCGCGGTGGATATCACCTCTGGGTGTCGCTGCCCCCGCAGTCCGACAGCCGGCAGTTCGCCGCCGAGGCACTCACCCGGGGGGTGGCGATCACCCCGGGAGACAACTACTTCACCAGCGGCGGCGGCAGTCCACATATCCGGATCAGCTATGTCGCCGCCCCGTCTCCCGCCGATATTTCTGAGGGAATACGACGCCTGGAGCCTTTGGTCAGCAAATATATTGCCGAGGGCGCCGGCTAGTAGCCCAATGTGTGCACACCACACAACGCGGCACGACGGGCGCCGAACTCTGTGAGCTAGGTGGCCGAAAGCTGTGAGATCGCTGCCGCTAATGTAAATGAAGACCGTTTTCATTATCATTAGCGAGAGGGCATATGTTGGCTGCTCCGGTGTGGATGGCGTCGCCGCCTGAGGTGCATTCAGCCCTGCTCAGCAGTGGTCCGGGCCCCGGCCCCCTGCTCGCGGCGGCCGCCGAATGGTCGTCGTTAGGCGCGCACTACAGCGCAACTGCCCAAGAACTCCGGGCAATTCTGGCCGCCACCCACGCGAGTGCATGGCACGGCCCAAGCGCGGAAACGTATGTGGCAGCACACACTCCATACCTGGAATGGCTGAACCAGGGAGCCCTCGAGAGCAACGCCCGGGCAGTCCAGCATGGAGCCGCCGCCGGCGCCTACAGCACCGCGCTGGCCGTGATGCCCACTCTTGCCGAGCTTGCCGCCAATCACGCCACACACGCGGCACTGGTGGCAACAAATTTCTTCGGAATCAACACAATTCCCATCCTCGCCACCGAGGCGGACTATGTCCGCATGTGGGTGCAGGCCGCCACCACGATGGCGACCTACCAAACGGCCTCCGAGGTGGCGTTGGCGTCCGCCCCTCCCTCAACACCACCGCCGTCGATCCTGCACGATCATGATCACGGACACGACGATCACGACCATGAGCACGGTCACGATGACGACCATGGGCACGGAGATCTGGACCCGACCGACCCGGAATGGTGGGTGCATGTGGCCGGAGAGATGGTCGAGCATTTCGAGTTGCTGCTCAACAACCTGCTCACCGATCCCGCCGCGCTGCTCACCAACCTGCCAATGGTCTTGGCAGATGTGGCCTTCCACGCGGCCCAATTGGCGTCGACAATCGGCCAGTTCGCGCCGGCACTGATTCAGCCGGCGTTGGCTCTGGCGATCGCCAACCTGGGTTGGGCGGCCGGGTTCGCGGGCCTGGCCGGAATCCAGCCGTCACCGGAAATCCTTGCCGTGGAACCGGGTTCCGTTGAAGATGCTCCCATGGCAGCGTCCGCCGGCACGGCTCCGGCACCCAGCCCGCCCGCTTCGGCCGCCGCCCCGGCAGCGCCTGCAAGCGCCCCCGCACCCACCGCATCCGGTACCGCGCCCGCTCCGCCATCCCCGCCGCCCGTGGGCGACCCGGGATTCTCCTTCCCGTATGCCGTCGGTGGCGGGCCGCGTCTCGGCACCGGGTTGGCGCTGGCGACTCAAGTACGTAGGGGAACCAGTGCGGCAGCGCGGTCCTCGGCGCGAGAGCAGGCCGCCGCCGCGGAAACCGCAGCGGCCCGTCAGGCACGACGACGGCGAGACAAGAGCAAGCAACAGGGTCGCGGCATCGAGTACATGGATATGAATGCCACTGCACGGTGCGAGGAGCCCGCTCCTGACACGACCGCCTCGCATCGCGGAGCCGGCCCCATGGGATTCGCCGGGACCGTAATCAAAACGGGCGCAACGGCGTCAGGGTTGGCGACGCTGAGTCGCGACGACGACTTGTTCGAGGGAGTGCGGGCGCCGATGGTGCCCAATACGTGGGACCCGGAGCACGGCCGCCAGGACTAAGGCGGTGAAGCGCAGGCTGATCGGCTGACTAACGATCGCAAGGAGCGATATCTCGCCCATGCGCGCGGGACTCCCGTGTCGAACCGCGTACGCCAGGAAACGCATACTCCGGAACCAGAGTGAAATTACTCCGCGATCAAACTGCCATCACGTCGCTACCCAATAGCGTTGGCCTGCACTGGACGTCGGTAGGAACCGGCGACTTCTACACCTACCAGGACCTGCAACTCTTCCAGGCCGGCACCAACGACTACGACAACAACCACCAGATGACGGCGATGCCCACCTATCTGCTGACGTTCGATCATGGCCGCTACGTTGGACCCGTCACCGACCACGCGTATTCGTGGCTGCAGGGCCAAGTCGACAAGACCGACCCCACGCTCATTCACCTGACCGTCCATCTGATCAGGAACGGCAAGTCGGCCCAACCACAATTTCGAGCCCGCTACGCAAACCGGCGAATCACCCTGATCGACTCCATCCCAGCCGACGCAGTTCCAGTGAAATGATAGTTGAGCATGAACGTGCTCGAAGGCTGAAGTGAATCCGTTGTCTGCCAGAAACTCTCCTGCACCGAACCGATCGACACCACCTGCCCTGCAGGTCGTTTCGCGTACACACTGCTAGCTGCCGTCGCGACCATGGGGCGTGAGGTTCTGGCTGAGAGCACGAAGGCCGGCCTCGCTGCTGCTCGATCCCGCGGCGCGAAGATCGGCTGTCCCCGCTCACTTTCTGCTGCGGACCGGCGGCACGCGAAGATGCTGTTTGACGGCGATAGCTCCGCAGAAGAGATCGCAGCATCGCTGCGCTGTTCCAAACGCACCGTATATCGCGCGTTGGCCGCTTAAAGCCCAGCCGAGGGGCGGGTGGATGTGGCCTGGCCTCTGAGGGAACTGCGCCGGTGCTCGCCCTTGGGTCAGTGAAAGACGCCGTCGCAGGCTTGGAGTACCTGGTGTGTTTCGTCATACATCTGGTTGATGATCTTGTAGTAGTTGATCTGTCGTTCCGTCGTTTTTGCTTGCGGGGCGTCAGGGTCATTGCGAGCGTCGCGCACGAGATTGAGCGCCTGTTTTGAGAGGCTGGCGACGCGGTGCATCGATACTCCGATATCACCTTCCGGTATTGGAGCTGCGTAGCGGTTGATCTCGTCGGACCAGTCTTGGTAGGCGGACAGGCTCGGGCCGTTGGGCAGGATCGTTGGCCCGTCGATCATCTCCTTGTGCTCAGTGAAGTAGTAAATGCCATGCACGGCATTTACGCAGTCTCGCTTGAGGGTTCGGTTTGGTTGATCGGCGAAATAGGTAACTGCTGCGGCGAAGATGGCGGTTGTCAGCCCGATTGCTACTGCGATCAATACCTGCTTTCGCCCTGACATTAACGCCGGGTAGTCGGCTGCAGAGTGGGGCGGAGCGGCCCCGGCTGCGCTTGCGGCCGAGTTCAAGAGATCGACACGGCTCTGTGTGCGGTGCCGGACATGTTCACTCCACAGCACCGAAACCAGGAGCAGCACCGCGAATACGGTGTAAGCCAGTGCATGCCGATTCTTATCGTTGATGAAATCGCCAACTGCGAAGGCGAGGAACAAGATTGGTGATATCCGCTGAAACCATTTGGCCCAAGAAGGTGCTCGGCGTTGAACGCCAAGAGCGATAGTGGCCAGTCGAACGGCCGCGGACAGCACCGCGGGGTCGCGCGGAATATCGCCGCGCGAAATTGCCGTGGCGGCTTGCCGCCGCTGGACCCGGTTGAGTCCGGCTAGCGCCGTAGCGAACGAACGGCGAACCGGCTGCTGAATCAACGCAAACATGGTCGCTAACCCCACGCTGAAAGCAGTCACTTTAACGATGAAGAACAGCCAGCCGCGGGTATCGCTGTCGGACTGCATCAGCAGCCACATCGGCGCGGAGACCGCCGTCATCAGGCACACCATCGCCAACCAGTTGACCCACCAGGGCGCCACCGACATGCGTATCCACACAGCAAACATTCTTGCACAGCGTCTGCAGGCGCCTTCTCGTGCTCAGGGAAGCGGGTTGAGCGCACCGGGCGTGAGATCGCGTTGGCTAAAGGGTGTGCCGAACTATCGGCCAACCAGGGTCGCTGTAAGTAGTCAAACTTTGCCCGTCTTGGTCCGGCTCCAAAGCCGCGTCCCGACGAACCCGAACAGAGAGCGCTTCTACTTGTGTTGTGCCCCGGCACATTGCAACGAGTCTATATATCGCCGCCTGCGTTGATCTGATCGGTGATCAGCTGTGCGATGGCCTCGGCTTTGTCGGTTATACCGGGCTCAGCGGGGTGCTTCAGATCGGCGAAGTCCATGATTTCAACATCAATGAGATAGCGCGATACTTGGGCCAAGGCACGTTGCACGGGCATCGGGCGGCTACTGCCCGTTCCGGAGAACATCAGCACCGTGGTCATCAGGTCGCCGGCATCGGAGATGGGGCCGATGTCGTAGCGAAGCGTGTAGTTGGCCCTGACTATGACCGCAGTTTTGCCTTCACATCGGCGCCAGTCGGCCGCCAACCGTCGGTACCAAGAACGGGCGCTGTCAGAGGTGTCGAGTTCGATAACCCCGAATGTGGTCCGCAAGTCCGGTGCGGGGAACTGCATGTGGCCGCGCTCGGTGTTCCAGGTAATCCGGGTTGCGGCGTGTACTGGCGCTTGCTCATAGGTGTGCCGCATGACTGGCGCATGGACCTTGATGCACTCCACCAGGGATGCGCCGGCCATGCCATCCGGCAGCATCTGCACCCCACCAGGTCTGCCGCCGTACCTGGCCTGCATCGGCGAACGCAGCACTCGGGATAGTTCCGCTTGATCGGGCAACACCCTCGTAATCGGACGCTCGGGCGGGTCAGGGGGCGGTGCAGGCTTGAGCGCCCGCCCGTTAACTAGCTCCGAACAACCAACCAACATCGCAACCACGACAAGCAGTGCTGGCCACAACGCCATTCGCAGCCACATCGCAACTGCTACTGATCCTGCCCGGACACCGTGAACTGGAAGCCATCGAGAATGGCTTGCTTACTCGCAACGTAGGCAGGGTTGTCGGGGTCGGTGGTTTGGATGGTTACGATCGCGGCCCAGGTTTTCGCGCCGTCCTCGGCTGCGGTGATGAGCGCCGTGACCGGTCGATTCTGCAGGGTGTAGGTGATTGTGCTGCTCGGGTGCCCGCACACAGTTCCCGCAGTGCGGGACTGCACGGCCATACCGCCCTGTTCCACGCCGGTGATCTCGGCATCTATCCCCTGCTGGGCGGATGTGACCTTGCCGGTCAGGTCTTCCAAGGTCACCACCGCGTTCGGTGTGAAATCGTTGGCCCGCAACCCTATATTGGTGACGGTGCCGCGGATCATCGGCGAATTCATCGCCGCCGTGTACTCCCATCCGGCCGGTGTGGGCAATGCCAGCTTCGGCTCTTCGGCAGCCTTGGTATCCAACATGACCCGGTGAACGTCACTAGCCGCACACCCTGCGGCGGTGGCTGCCGTCGACGGCGTTGATGACGTAGCCGGTGAGTCAGATGCAACGGTCGGTGACTGAGGTGACGAACACCCTGCGGCGCCCACAGCAACTACCGCGCCAAACAACGCCACTAACAAGCTAAAGCTTTTCACAGCAGAACCTCTTTCCGCTCAACGATTACTGGCTCGTCAATACTTGTCGTGCTTATTGCGGCTCCTGCGCAGGCGCCGACGCAACGGCAGGGTAATCCGGTCGAACGTTTTATTTCCTAGTGGCGTATACCGGAGAACAAAAAGAAATCGGGCTGACAAGAACAACAAAATACATCCGAAAGCGATTGCGAGATTTGGCGATACGAAGAGAAACAGCGCCGCCGCCGCTGCGGGTGCCAGCCAGGACCGGGCAGTTGACATCTCCTTATAGGCGTCTTTTCTAGAGCTAAATACGGGTGATACCAGGACTATGTAGTTCAGTATCAGAACGAGGTAGAACAGCCCTTTTAGCACTCCATCTGCGGTCATGAGCTACTACCCGGTGATGCTGTGTCGTGTCGCCGCCGTACCACGGTAGCGATATTCAGCAAGATGACAACAGCGCCGCATACAGCGCCGGTCTTCAGCGCCTGTGAGTCCGACAGCGTATATAGCCCGAAGGTTGTCAGCGCCAGGAACGCCATCGCTCCGGTCGCCAGTGCCGATAGCTGAATAGATGAAACGCGTTCCGGGAGCTGGATGAGGACGAGCGTGATTGCTAATCCGAGAAAGCCGATTATTACTGCGGCTACTGTGAGCATGGTTTCTCGTTTCTTTCAGTTACAAGCTGCCGAAGAAGGATGCGACGGCGCCGCCAGCTTTGGAGAGTGCAGAACCAGCTGCGCGGACAGCCCCGCCGGCCGCTTTTCCTACTTCGGAGCCTAGGCCGCTGCCGACGAACCCGCCGATCACCCCGCCTACTGCACCCCCGATCACGGTGCCGGGGCCGGGGAAGAATGATCCGATCGAGGCCCCGATGATGGCACCGCCCTCGGCCCCGGCCCACGCGCCGGCAAGCGAACCCACAGTGCTACCGACCGTTTCCGGTACCGGCGCACCATTGGCCAAGTCGACACCAGCTTTGGCGACTTCCATCCCACGCCCCAGCCAAGTGAACTTTTCTCCGGCCCGCAGAAGGTTTTGGGCCGTGCTTTTCGACATGGTCGAGACTTTCGCGTCGGGAGCCCAGTGGGTACCTGTATTGGCGTACTTCCCGGTTTTGCTCAGGCCGTCACCGAGCTGGCCCATGTGGAAGTCGGCGGGGAACTGTTCGCCGGATTCGACCGGCTTTTGTGTGCCCTGCTGGGTCGCCTGCTGTGTCCCCTGGGTGGTCTGCTGGGCCGCTTGTTGGGCGCCTTGTTGTCCAGCCTGCTGGGCGGCTTGCTGCCCGGCTTGTTGTGAACCGCGGCGTGTGGCCGCCGTCGCGAGATCCGTGGGATCCATCGGATTCTTCTTCGGTGTGTCCGGCTCTTTCTGCGGCTGCTGTTGCGGGGTCTGCTGGTTGACAGGATTCTGTGGCTGCTGCTGGCCAGGCTGGCCCTGTTGCGGCGGATTCTGTTGTGCCGGTTGCTGCCCGGCTGGTTGTTGCGGTGCCTGCTGCGCCGGCTGCTGGCCGGCAGGATTTTGTGGTGCTTGTGCGGGCTGCTGCGGAGCTTGAGGAGCCTGCTGAACGGGTGCCTGTTGTACGGGTGCTTGGGCGGGAGGTTGTGCGTCGGGTTGCCAGGGCCCGTAGTTGGGCAACGGTTCTCCGTGTGCGGCGCGCTGGCCAGAGGTCTGCGGGCCCATGTTTTGTTGCGGAATCTGCTGACCGCCCTGGCCAGGGCTTTCGTTGTAAATCGAGATCCCCGAGTTTTGGTCTAGCGGCGGCTGATTGATCCCGCCTTGATAGTCGGGCTGCTGACCGGGCATCTGCGGAGGCTGGAAGTTACCGGTATCTGGACCATAGGAACCTTGCCCATTGCCACCCCCACCACAACGATCCCCACACGGATCAGCCGAAGCTGTAGCGGCGTTCTGGGGCAGGTAAGAGGAGAAGGTGGCCAGACCGAAGGCGGTGGCCGAGAACGCGATCAATGCCAACACCCCGGCGCCGGCATAGATCTGCCCGATCGGGGTGGGCCCGCCGGGGCCGTTGGGGGTGTGAGCCCACGCCCACCAGCCCGACAGCGCCCGCCACCACCACGTGTTGGCCAGCAGCGCCAGAGCCAGGATCGCGGTGATCGCCGCCAGGGCCGCCATCGGGTCATCGCCGGTCAACCATGACGACACCCGCGGAACTACATACCCGGACAGGAACACCAGAGCGCCGCCGCCAGCCAGCAGCGTCAAACCCAGGCCAGGGTGGCTGGCCCACCACTGCCGCCAACGCTGGCCACCGTCGTGGTTGGGTGAGGGCTGTTGGCGGGTACCGGAGTTGGCGAAGATAAGCTTGCCCAAGACCTTGGCGCCGCCGAACAGCAGCGCTCCGGCGACCACCATGATCGCCACTTGCACGAGCTGTGAGGGCAGCGACCACCCCAGCCCGCTGCCGGAGTCACCGCCGGTTATCTGTGCCCACCATCCGCTGGCGTGTCCGCGCATCACCCACCAGATACCGGCCGCACCGACAATGATCCCCGCCGCGGCTCGTAGCAGCGGTGGCACACCGTCGACCGATGCCGACCACACCGCCGACAGCGGGGCCAGGGCGCGACGTAGCAAGGTGATGCCTTTACCCAAGGCGCTAAAGGCCAAGCACAGCAGGATCACCCAGCCGAGGACACCTGCCACACCATCACCGCGGGTGAGCACATGTAGACCCCACACCCCGAGCACCGTCAGCGCGGCCCCGACGATCCCGGCAGGAAAGCCCGTCAACTCCGGCGCGGACAATGGGGCTGCGGCGGGCAGGGTTTGCGTGGGCGCATCATCGCCATCAGGGCGATCGGTGTCGGTCATCGGTTAACCTTCTTTCCCCGGAGAACGTGCTGTGAAAGATGTTGTGCCGTAGGCATGTCAAGCTCCGCCCGCTGCTGCGGCGGGCTGGCCGGGTGCCAGGTTTTCTTTGGCCCACCGCACATGCCCGTTGGCGGTGGCCAGGCAGCCCTCGTAGTCACCGCCGTCGTGGCCGAACGCGGCCACGCAGGTATTCGTCAGGTCGGCCATAAACGTGTTCTCACACGTTAGGGCGCTGGTGTGGGCGGGGGCAGCGCTCATGCACGCAGCCAGCCGGGCACACGACGGCGCGAAATCAGCGGCCCCGCCAGGGGTTCCGTCGTCCCCGCCGCCGGCGAATTGTGGCGGCCCAGACACACACCGCCCGGCCGCACTGCCCGCTGGTGCTTTAGGCGCGGGATCGCCTTGAGCGACCGCCGGAACACCGGTAGATGGCCGGTAGGCCACGGTGATGGTGACGGGAAAATTGAGCAATCCGACATCGCCGACGTTCAGATTCACATCCGATTGCTGATACAGATAACTTCCCCCGACCAACGGTGTGACCGGGATCGGGTTACCGGCACCGTCTTTTGCATCAGGGATGCTCAGCGCCCCGATAATCGCTGCCGAATGTCCGGGGGCTGCATCGGTCTCAACAACCACCGCTTGCGCGGCTTGGCGCAGATGAGTGCCCTCCGGATAGCGGACGCCCAACGTGAAGTCACTCGGCGAGATGAAGGTCTTGCGAATCATGCGAATATCGGCGCCCCCGCCGGCATCGGGGAGCACCACATAATCCACCGGGCCTGATCCGTATGCGGCCGCACCGCCCTCACCCCAATTGGCAGCCGTCAAGGCCCGTTCGTTGGGTAGATGGATGACGACTTGCTTGCCTGGCCAAGCGGTCGCGGCATGTACCCCGTCGGTAGCGATTGGCGGAACGGCCACCACACCACGCTGGCGCGCCTCCGCAAGAGGTCGCCCTGTTCCTGACCCCATCCCTTGCGGCACATTCGTCTTAGCCTGTGCCCCACCAATACTCACCGCACGCGGCAAATTATCGGGCTGCGGCACCGCCAACGGCGGCGGAGCCGGAGCAGGAGGCCCAGGCTGATTGGGGTCTGCTCCAGCTGCACTCGCGCTAGATAACGCAAACCCAGCAACCGCTGTCACGGCCGCCAACAAAACCGATCTGAGATGGAACCGCCTAGGCATGCGTCGGCTGTAGTGGACGCCCGAAGATTCGCTGGAAGCAGGTCGCGTACGGCAGTTGATCACCGTCATCAGCCGATGCGGTACGCCCCGACTGCCGGTTTCGCCGCCCACGAGCCCCCCTTGAGCCGTATTGATACCAACCTGTCAGCGACTAGACTATACCAGCAATACCAGCACACCTACACGGTATGGCAAACTATAGAAGGCGTCCTTCGTTGACCCGCCCGTTTCTGCACTCCAGGGCGATATTCGACCGAGTTCAGGCGTTGAGTGTGACTGATGACGAAAGCTGCGGGCGTGGGGAAAAGATAGCCCCAACCTCAAATGTGGCCGACCGCCGCTGCACCCAAGTGCCCAGTCGCCGATCACCACCTGCCCGCGCCAGCGACCAAATGCGGCCACTTCGAGAGCCCGCCTACGAAAACAACGCCGAAGCAGTTTTCGGGACAACAGCCGTGATGCAGTTGGAGCTGAGGAATTGGGCGTAGCTACGTTGCCGACGACGCTGTGACGGAGAGCTTGTCCGAGCTGCACCAAACCCGGTCGATCTCGGCTGGCTCGACCGGCCTCCACAGACCGAAACCGAGCTCTACGCCGCTGCCCCACCTCCTCGCCAAGGCATCCCAGCTTGATCCCCGTGCCGTCGTGACTGTGTCGCGACGGAGCCTTACGGACATTGCACCCGGCTCAACCGGGCGGGTCATCACGAAAGTGGTCGCGTAAGTCCCGTTCTGCAACCTGCCGCAGTTTCGCCGAGCTCGACTACAGCCCGTTAGTCGAATCGGGCCGCATCCCAGCGATGGTGACGTTCACCTATCCGGGCGAATGGGAGAGCGTCGCCCCAAGGGGGCTCCAGTGAAGCGGCATATGGTGTTGTGGCGCAAACGCTTTCACAGCGAATATGGTGTGCGGCGAGAGACGAACGCTCGTGGGTGATGAAAGCCGGGCGGTGGATCTCCCCGCCATCCACGATGCGATCACACGTCGCATCGAAAGCTGCAGTCGCCGCTGAGGGATATGGCCTGTAAGACCCCAGGGTGGTTGCCACACTTATTCACCCCTTGGCGGCGAGCATCGCCGCCCACTTGGCTACAAGGGCGCTCACCAGATCATGCGCCTCGGTAAGAGGCTCGCGAGGGGGTACCGCTGTCGACCTGGCATGCCGCACCCGTTGCGCCGAGGCAATGAATGAATCCACTTGTGTCTTTGTGGCCCAATCTAATTCGTCATAGATCTTACTCCGGCCACCAATCACGTCGGTGATGATCTCGAAGACCCAATACAGATCTGACCACCAGACATTCTCTGGCTTACCCAGAACTTCCAGCGCCTCGGCGAGATCTGGATTCGACGCCGCCGCTGCGAAACGGTCCGGCCAGGGAGATGGCGGATCGGGAACTACCGTGCCGTCTGGTCTCGCGACCGTAACTGTCGGTCGCCCAACATTCACACGGATCTGAGCCGGTGCGGGTCGGAGGACCGTGTGCCGCCGACCGTCGGACGTCGTGTACTCGTCGCTCAGCGCTACCGGACGAAAGTTCTGATTTTCAACGCGCCCAAGGCCGTTGATGCGCAGAAGGAGCCGTTCGGCGGCTTGATAGAACTTCTCGTCTTCTGAGGGAGAGTCGATCTCGTGAAAAGCCAAGTAATAGTGGGTGGAGTATCGCGACCGGATCATCGCCGTGTTCCCGGAGACCGATGCGAACGAACTCGGTAGGGTGCCGCCGTTCGTTGCGTGTGCGTGTGCGTGTGCTCCATATGGCCACGGTTCAGCGCCAGAGCAACGTGAGCTCTCCGCCGTCGGGGAGTTCCGCCCAGCGCGGTGCGAAGTCGTCGTAGCGGGCGAAGATCCGGTCCAGGAGAGCGGGTTCGACGTAGACCTCGGCCGCTGGCCCGGGCCACGGGCCAGCGGCCTGCCGGTGGCCGCGCTCGACCTCCCACAGCGCCGCCGTCAGCGACGCGAGGTACTCCGACCGTGCCATGTCCGCCGCCTGCGCCGCCGTGGGCTTGCGGTTTCGCCGGGACGCCTTCCGCCGCTCCGCCGGATCGGCGGGCCAGAAGAGCCCGTCGAGGCCGTTGGCGTCGGCGAGGCGCCCGAACACGCCGCCGCGCAGCCGCGCCTCCTGCTCGACGATGAGGTGCGCCGCGTCGTGCGGCACGGGTGGACGGCCACCCGGCCCGCCGCGCGGCGTGAGCTCGGGGCCCCTCTCCCGGCGGATCCGCACGTCGTACCCGTTCCGGCGCTTGACGAACGTGACCTCCATGCCCTCTAGGGTGCGTCGTAGGCGGGGGCGCCACAACCGGTTTTCGACGGCCTGCGGCCCGCCCGCCACGCGCCCCACAGTGATTCCATGTCGATCCGTGACCGCTGGTGCCCGTCCCTCCTCGACGCGACGGCCGGACTCGGAGCGGTCTACAGCACGTAACCCAAGCCGTGGGAGCCCAGGTGTCAGGATCCGCGCCCCGTCGACGGGGCCCTTCTTCGGCCGCCCAGCAGCTGAACATCGCCCGCCTGATCGCTGGATATGGTGGGTGACATCGTCGGGAAGCGAGGGATGAGGGGAGCGCCGTGGATGGTCTGAGTGACGTGTCGGTCGATCACCGCGTCCGGCGTTGGAACCTCGCACGGTCGCTGTTCGCGTTCCTCACGTTGGCAGGGGTCGTGTTCTGCATCGCCAGTGTGCTCGGCACCTCCCCGCACTGGGTGTGGATCGCGGGGTTCGCCGCCACCTTGGTGAGCGGGTGCCTGCTCAGGATCGCCTGGGACAAGCACCGCGTGGCTCTCTTCGCGGGAGCCCCCACCGCCGTGGGCACGGTCCGCGACGTGCTGGAAAGCCAGTTCGGAGACGGGGCATCGAAGTACCAGCTGCTGATCGATGCGGAACTCGCACACGGGGTGTCGATCCACCGGCGGATCGACATCGGCGGGGATCCTGATCCGCTCGGCTGGGTCGGGAACCAGGTCCGGTTCCGTCACCGCACCCTCGACCCGGATGACCTCGACGACGCGTTCGTCGGGCGTGAGGAGCGCAACGCGTCGTTGGGGCCTGGCTCGTGAGCGCCCACGAGTCCGCGTCGACCCCGCCCGGCCGCGCCTACCGCTGGTGGGGCGTCGGGGCGATCACGTGCCTGGTTCTGGCGGTGACCGGTCTGCTCGGAGCCATCGCGAGCGCGTTCAGCTCCAGCCCAGAACAGCTGTGGGTCGCAACCGCCGTCGCGGTCTTCGTCCTGATCCCGGCGGGCATCCTCGGCGGCCTCTACTGCGGGCACAAGCGGTACCGCGCGTGGTTCACCAACGCGCATGTTTCCGAAGCGCCGATCGAAGAGGTCACCGAGGTGCGTCGTACCAACGACGACGGCAGCGTCTCGCGCTACTTCATGCTCACCGTGTCCGTGTCCGTGTCCGTGGCAGTGGAGGGCGGGCCGGCCATCCGAAGGCACTGCACCGTGGGTGGGGACCACCCCCGCCCACGGATCGGGCAGACGCTGCGCTTCCGGCACACCACTCTGGACCCCGACGACCTGGAGGACGCACTGTTCGACAGCATCCGCGAACATCAGCGAGGCACCGGGTGAGTCCGACTGAGCTTCGGCCCTGGCCCGCCGATCCCGTGTCCGCATGGGCGCAGGCAGTCGCTGCCCCAGCGGCGAAGTCACGGTATGGCGAGCGGCCGTCGATCAGGCCGTTGGAGGAGATTGCGGCTGACGTGCGCGGGCAGCGGGTGTTCGTGCCGGCGGTCGCCCTGGTGTTCACCGTAGTTGGTGCGATTCTCGTCGGTGGCCTGCTGGTCGGGGTGTTCCCGCTGAGCGGGCGCAGCACCTCCGCTGGTGTGCAGTGGTTCGCCGGCGTCGTTCTGCTGATCGTTGGGCCGGCGCTGTGGCTCGGGCACCGGCAGTGGCGCAAGTATGAAGAGCGCCAGGGTTTCCCACCCGCGCGCGGTGTGCTGTGTGAGATCTATCCGACGAGCTTTCACATCGGTGACGGCGATGGGTGGTGCCTGACCTCGGTCGCTATCGACGCACGCACCCCGGATGAGCAGGTGTCGAGGATCGCGACCGCATTCCGGATCTGGCTGGCCCGCCTCGAAGCCGACAAGGAAGCCGACTCCGCCGCCAAGAATGCGTGGAACTCGGGGTTCCGGCGGCGCATCATCAACGCCTTCGCATCTGACGAGATCTTCGGCCCCGAGGCCTCCGGTGGATACCTCGTCCGCGGGACCGCCAAGCGTTCACGGTGGGCGCTGCTGCTCGACTGGCGAGAACCCGAGGCCCCGGCATACCCGATGCGCAATGCGCTCGTGATCCCCGTCGACCAGGCACAGGGGTGAGAAGCGCATGGGCTGGATAGACCGACTGCGCGGGCGGGAGCGGCCGTCCACCGGAGACGCGGCGTCGGCGGACGTCGGTGTCCCGGACCTCGCCGAACCCGTCTACGCGCGTGCGCTCGTGCTCCAAGTTGATCACGACGCGGCGATCATCGAGGTCCAGCCGCCGGGCCGAGCCTCCTTCCGAGCGGAACTGCGCAGCGGCACGGATCCAGGGAGCTTCACCGGACTGGTCATCCGCTGGCACGCCCCAGTGATCATCGACGGGGCCGATCCGAAACGCGTGATCCTGCTCGAACCACCGTGCGGCCCGGATCTGCCGCTCGTGCCAGATGATCTGCAGGCGATCCGAGACGCCCGGGACCTGCGCACGAGCGCCTTGGCGGCACTGTACCCGCCGCCCTCCGCCGCCGAACTGGCCAACCTGATGACACCGACCGCGTCGGCGGCGCACCCGGCCTGGGACGCCGTCTGCTACCGGCTCGGCCTGCTGACGACGCCCGAGGCCCAGGCCATCCTCGATCACATCCGCCGTGACGGAAACGCCTGGGTTCGAGCAGAAGCCGAGCTGTACTCCTGGGGCCCGAGCATCCCCGACGATCTACGCAAGCAGGTCGGGGCGTTCCTGTCGCATCTGCATGATGTCGCCCCGCAGGGCCGCGGTATCGATCGCGGGCCGTTCTGGACACTCGGCGTCGCGGCCCTGATGCGCGACCTCGCCCCCAACGACGTCGACGCCCGAGTCTTCGAACTGGTGATGGGTCCGTTCGTCGACGTCTGCGGCCCGCTGCCGGAGCAGCTGCTGTAGCGCGTTGCTCGGTTCACAGCGTTGGGAAGCCCTCCGGTTCTCCCCGGCAGGGCGCGAGCCAGGACAGTCGCCGGTCGCAGCCCACATCGACCATGCTGACTGGCGATCGGACCTGGTAGACGACGTAGGCGTCCGCGCCCAATCGGGCATCGATACCTATTTGCGTGTGTGCAGTGTCGGGGTCGTCCGGGGTGGGCATCGTGCAGCGGTCCGGCTGATGAGACGGCGGTACTCCTTCGGGATTCATCCACCAGAGACCTGTCGCAAACTCGTCGATCCTGCTGGCACCGACGTCGGGGGTCAGCACGTCGAAGAGTGGCTCGGCACAGGAGGGTTCACCCGCAGAGTGGCCACGGAGGCGCTGTGCGACCTGCGCTGCGTCACCGGCATCGGGCGGCAGCGCGTAGATCTCGTAGGCCAGGAGCGCGCATTGTTGCCAGTAGAACATGACCACGTCCTGCTCACCGTCGCCGTCGCTGTAGCGCGGGGACATCCAACACGAGACCTGAGTCCATGAGCGCGCCGGGTTTCCTAAGCTCGCGAGCGGTGGCCGGAACTCGTCCTGTTTGGCGAGCAGTTTTGCGCGTCCGGTGGAGACGTCGTCAACCAGCTGACGGGCGTTGTTCGCCTTGAGGATCCCCGAGACGGGGCCGGGAACGAATACGAAAAGTGCCAGCACCACCACCCCGCTGAGAACACCGAACGTCCGGCGGCGGCGCGGTGGCCACGGCACCGCAGTCGCTTCCACGTCCGCTGGTTCCTGCCCATCACCCATACACGCCACGATATCGACGCGGGTGCACCCGGCCTTCGCGCCTCAACTGAGCGCACCGAGGATGGCGACTGTGGTCCATGCCGCGGCGACGGCTGCCAGTGCGAGCGACACCCACAGCAACGCCCAGAACGCACCAGAGCCGTCACGCGGACCACGCGCCGACCAGAGCAGGGCGATACCCACTCCAAGCCCGTTCGCGGCGATCCCGAGTGCGACCACGGGTAGCGCGAACATGCACGCGACGACGAAGAGAGCGGAGATCAACACCAGGATCGTCAGCGCCGCGCGAGTCCACCCTTGCTCGGGATCGTGCCGGCGGCGCAGGACGGTCTCGAGGATGCTGAACCCGGGGAAAGAAGCGATGAGCCCGCCCATCACGGTCAGCGAGTAGAACACCGGCGCGAACAAGAGCGCCTTGTTCTCCGCGGGGACGTTGCCGGTCGTCGCACCGAGGGCAAGCATCCCCGTGAACAACAGTGCGCCCAGGATGAGCGGTGCCGTCCCCGTGACGGACGCACGATCTCCCGCGCCCCTGGGGGCCGCGCTCTGTCTACTCACCGCCGCCGTTCCCAGTCGACGAACCAGGTGGACTTTCGGTTCGGTTTCTTTGGGTCGTAGCGGATCCAGTGCTTGCTGCCGACGTAGGGCTTGTGGGTGCGCGTCATGGCCTTGTGATCGTGCTCGATACCTTGGGAGTCGGTGAAGCGCAGGATGACGTCGTAGTACGCGTGGACGTTGCTGCCCTTCGAGCGCTTCACCTCGACCACCTTCGCCCGCACCCGCGGCCCGGTGAGCCGGATACTCCGAGCACGCTCGGCGCGGCGGTGTCGCCACCCGAACAGAGCGCCGAGGAAGTTCTTTGCGCGACTCATGTCACTGGGCCTTCTGCGGGATCTGGTGCATCGACGAACCCGAGGAACAACACATCCTTCAGGTCGTCCGGGTCGCCGGTGTTGTGACGGAACCGGACCATCTGTCCAAGCTCCGGCGCCGTGCGCTCAGACACCCGGCAGGTGCGACGGATGCCCCCATTCGGAAGCCTGGCCGCGATCGTGATGTCGTATGCGGGCAGTGCCTCTGGATCCGTGTGTTCATCGACAACGATCTTGGTGATAGTGCCGACGGTTTCGTCACCGTCGGCATACCGTGCGACGTCAAGCCTGAACGAGGCCAGGCACCACGGGAGGATCGAAACCACGAGTACTGCGAAGGCTGCGAGGAAGACCCACCACGGGTCCGGCTTCCCGAGGACTTCGCGGATCGCAGCCACGACGACGGTGATCACGAACCCCGTCAACCCGAGGCAGGCCAGCCCGAAGAAGACGCGCTTGAGGAACACCCACCGGCGGATCCGCGCCCGGGTCTCGGGCGTCCGCGCCAGGGCCATCCACGCTGTGGCGTCGCGGTTCACGAGACGAACCTGCGCTTCCCGTTTAGGAACGGCGACCCTGCTGCGGGTTGTTGGAGGCTTGTGAACTCGGTGTTGCCGTGGAGGCCGGTGATCAGGTAGCCGCTGCGTCGCACGTCGTCGTGTGCTTCGGTGAGCAGAACCATGGTGTCGGCCAGCTCCGGATCGGCGAAGGCGTACACGTGCCAGCTGCTCTCGGGTGTGAACTGGTCGATCGACGCCTCGTTGATGAGATCGCCCAGCCAGGCTGTGTGTGTCTTCCCGTCGGCTCCGTCGTAGTCGACGATGACCTTCTTCGTTTTTGCTTCCGCTGTGGTGTCAGGTTGGTCCCATTCGCGGATCTCGCGCACGCGCGCCACCCGGGGGTGTGGTCCAGCGCGGGCAGTGGTGTGCTCGACATCGCCTGGAGCCACCCGACGCCGCACGCGATCGCGACCACGAGAATGGCGAAGAACAGCATCACGCCGCGGACAGTCCCGTCGAGCGGCAAGGACAAGATGCCCCAGCTCAGCAGGACCGAGCTGGTCAGGAACAGCCCGAACCACGTCCCACCGTCGGTCCAGATCGAACCGTTCGGTCCCTGCTTCCGGTGCGGTCGGCGACTCTGCGGTGTGCCGGTCACGAGGCGGCGAACTCCCACTTCGAGCCCGCGCGCAGGAACGGCGATCCCGGTCCGGGCTTGACGGGGCCGCCTTCACCGCCGATGCGGACGCCGTCGAGCTTCCACCCGGCCCGCCATACGTCGTCGTGGGCCTCGGTGAGGAACACGACCGAGTCGGCCAGTTCGGGATCGCGGAACGCGTAGACCTGCCACCGCGAGCCGGGACAGAACCGGTCCTCCCAAGACTCATGGATGACATCGGCGAGCTCCGCGTCGTGCCCCTGTCCGTGCTCATCGCGGTATTCAACGAGGATCGTCTGCCCGCCGTCCGCGTCGTCCGCACGCAGGGTCACTCGTGCTGTCCGCGGGGTGCGGTCGAGCGCGGGCAAGGGACCGCGGGTGGCTCGGAACATCCGGACGAACGTCGGGATCATCAGCACGACGCAGAGCGCGCCGATCCCGATGACGGTCCACATGAGCACCCTTCCCCATCCCTGGAAGCTCGCGACCAGCACCAGGACCGCGAAGAGACCGCATCCGGTGAACACGACGGCCGGGATCGCCCAGTCGTGACGGACGAGGAACGGCACCTCCGGCCCCGAGCCGACGAGCAGCCTCTCCGCGACCCGTTCGAGCAGCGACTCCTTACGATCCTTTGTGCTCATGAGCGTTCCACCTCCGTATCCGGCCAGCCGGCGAACTGCTCGTCTGCGAGATCCTCCGGGTCGAGGGTGTTGTGGCGGAAGCTGATTCGTCGCCCGACCCAGGTCTCGTCGGGTGTGTCCGAGCTGCCGGATCCGCTGTCGGTGCTCCAGTCCACGTGCCTTCGGATCGTACCCCCGTCCGGGAGCGCGGCGGTCACGGCGAGTGCGTAGAAGGTCGTGGGAGAGCCTTCCCCGTCGGTTCCCTCCCACGAGCGGACAGCGTCGATCACGCCGACGGAGCTATATCCGTCGGCGAACTTCGCCTGGGAGAGGCGGGTCTCGACGGCGCTGTTCAGGAACACGCTGGTCACCGTCACCCCGAGGGTGATCCCGAGCACCCAGAGGAAGATGGTCGAGTCACCGGCGTCGGGGGCCCAGAACCAGATGGCGAGCACAACCCTCGTCAGGGCCATCAGCAGGAACAGAATCATTCCGGTGAGCAGGATGCCGTTCGTGAGGTCTTCGAGCCGGGAGAGACGGCGGATCCGTGCCCGGGTCTCGGGCGTCTTCGCCCGAGCAACCCAGTACTCGACGTACTCGTCGCTCATGAGCGGCCTGCGTTCGTCTCGTCTGCCCAGCCGTCGAAGCGGACGTCCCGCAGATCGTCGGGATCGAGGGTGTTGTGGCGGAACCGGATGGTGCGGCCGACCCACCGCCGAGGGATGGGCCAACTGGTGTTGTCCTCGCCCCAGTCGAGCCTGCGACGCACCAATGTGCCGTCGGGGAGCTCTGCGCTGATGAGCAACTCGTAGGTGGCCTGCTCATCCCCACCGCCCGGATGGGTAATGACCTCGTCGACACGCCCGACTGCCGACTGTCCGTCGGCGTAAAGCGCCGTCAACCGCCGGTCGCTGGCATACGACCCGAACCAGGCTCCTGCGAGCAGGAACAGCGACGCGGCCCCGATGGACCCGATGAGCCACCACAGCCACGGGGCGTCGCCGTGGATGGCGTCCCAGACGCCGAGACCCACCCCGACAAGCGGAGCTCCCAGAGCGCAGAGCCCGCCGACGACTAAAAGACACACCGACACGGTCTCCCAACGCGACCACCGCCGGATTTCCGCGCGAGTCTCCGGGGTACGGGCCTTCGCCATCCACTGCCGAGTCTGCTGATCAGGACTGGTCAGGCTCTGCAACGTGATCACCCGCAACCTGCTCACAGCGCGCCCCTTCGGACTGTCTTCCGGTGGAGCCTGCGGCGGATCCTCGCGAGTCTCTTCGGTACCGGCACAGGTGTGACAATCACGTCGCGCTCGTCCTCTTGCGGTTGGGTGATGAGCATCCACTGGTGCTCGGTGGTGTCTCCGGCGATCGTCGAGACGGGGAGGTGCAGGATGAAGTACCCGCCCTTGGCCTGCGGACCGAACAGCGTCTCCGAGGAGATCGGCTTGGAGCCCGAAGGCGGCAGTCCTGCCTGAAAGAGCCACAGCTCGAACGCGGCGTGAATCGTCGCAGCCTGTCCGTCATCGAGGCGGTGGTTGATGGCGATATACGTCGCCCAGCGAGCCTCACCGTCGTCGTGGTCGATGCAGGCGCGATGGATCGAGTGCGCGACGCCATGCCCGTAGACCCACGCGTTCTCGACACGCAGATCCCTCAGCGCACTGAGCCGCAGCAGCAGAACCCCGACGGCGATGAGCAGCCATACGGTGACGCCGATCCATGCGAGCCACGGCACCCAAGCCAGCCACGTATCACGGCTCGCACCATTTGCCGTGATGCTCCAGCCAGCACCCGTCGGGTCGGTGATCATCTGGTAGATCAGGAAACCGATGACAGCGAGGGGAAGGAACACCCAGAACACGGGCACATACACGAGCTCGGTGCGCCGCAGATCCTCGCTGCCGGCCCATCGGCTAATCTCGTCGACCGACTCCGGACGCGGAACGTCGTGAGGGCGATCGAGGGTGGTCGGCATCGATGCGCTCGCGCTCGCCCATATCACTGAGTGATCGCTGGGGGTCGCCATCCCCGGGCTGTGCTGCGGCATCTGTCCGCCCTTCCCGTCAGGTCAGGGATCGCCATAGTGTGGTGCGGTTCTGTGTCGTCCCGACCAGTGCTCACCGCCGTCCGCGGGGTGCGTAACGTCCCTTCTCTTCTCTATCCACACTGTCCCATGACGCGTGCTACCGATCACAAGGAGAAGCGTTTTCGGGGAGCGCGCAATTCGTCTTGAGCTCGACGCGGTTTCCCCGGAATCGAAGCATCCGGCCCGAGCTGGCGTTTCAGTGGTCTCGGAAACCGACGCATGGCGCCTCACGTGAGTTACAGCCTCAGCCGTTCCTTACTTCCCGATCGACGCGTAGCTGCCAGATGGCCAGATTCACGCTTCCGAGCACCCGCCCCAGAAACGAGAAAAACCACCCGCTATCAGGTGGTTTTATGGTGGCCAGGGCCGGGATCGAACCGGCGACCTTCCGCTTTTCAGGAGACCGGTGACGCATCTTCCCAGGTCGCGCGAGCGCACCCTACAGCTCTGACCTGGCCTTTCTCCGGCTTGATCGCCGCGGGGTCGGTGGCTTGTGTGTCACTTCTGTGTCAGGTCGTGTCAGATCGGGGGCGGCCACCGCTGCGGGACGGGTAGCTGGGACAGGGAGCGGGGCGGTCACCTTCGCGGTGGCCGCCCCTTGTTCGTCTCGGCTCTGCACCACCGTGATGCCGTCTCCGTTGCCCGCGACGGGTGCAGGTGCACCGTCACCCGGAACTCCGAACGGCGTTGCCGGTCTTACGCTTTCAGAGCATGGCCGAATCCGATCCCGTCGCCGCCGCCCTCACCGCGCTCGTCGCCGCGATCCGCGAACAGGTACTCGCTGAGGTGGCCGCAGCGACACCGCCCAAGCCGCCAGCAGGAGACCCACCACGGGAGCTGCTCACGATGAAGGAGGCGCTGGAACGGCTGCGGGTGTCCAAGGCGACGCTGGACCGGCTACTTCGTCAGGGACGGCTCCGGAAGGTGAAGATCGGCTCCCGCGCGTTCGTCCCGGAGGAGGAGATCAGCCGGTTCATCGCCGAGGCGTCGGTGGACTGACTACTCGCGCACCAGTCGGGTCATGCTCGACTCCCAGCCCTCGCAGGTGCCGCCAGGGCAGTGACCGCGCGTGTGCTCGTGGAGCGCGTCGGGTGCCAGGTCGATCACCTGCCCGTCTGGGAGCGACCACGCAACGGTCCCGTCCACCAGCTGCGCGGTGGGGATCAGCTTCGGCGTCAACTCGGCGAACACTCCGCTCTTCCCGATGAGGTACGAGAAGTCGAAGTCCGCCGTCACGGAGTCCGCGAACGTCAGCCGCACCACTGTCCCGCCGCGGGCCTCCACCGCGGTGATGGTCCACGGGACGCCGCTCACAGCTGCTCTACCGTGATCGAGGCTGGCTCGGACAGGATCCGCGCCACGACTGCACGCTGCGCGTCGCTCAGCATGTCCTCGGTGAAGCCGTCCAGCTCGATGGCCCACCAGACGGTGCGATCCATCGGACATTCGCGGCAGGTGCGCGGCGAGATCACGCCGAAGGTTCCCATCTTCGGCGGATAGTCCCACCCCGCGGCGTAAGCCTCTGCGGGCGTGAGGATTTCGTCCCGGCCGCACACCTCGCAGATGTGCCGCAGAGACACCTCCACCACGCAGTGGCGGTGCGCGTCGGCGTCGTGCCTCACTGGTCTGCTTCCTCATCGCCGTCGCTCGACTCGGCGTGTTCGTCGCACAGCGTCGCCGCCCACGGCCGGTCCGTCCGCAGTCGTCCCGGCCGACCGCACACCTCACAGGTGCGACTGGACGCGGACTCGGCTTCGGTGATCCGTTCCCGCACCGCGGCGGCCACGGAGGGGTCACCGGCCGCGACGTACACGCGGAGTCCACCGAACTTCGCCTTCGCCTGTTCCACCCGCAGCTCCGGATCCAGTTCGGTGAGGTCGCGGCGGAGGACGTCGACGATCGCCTGCCACCCCGGCGGCACTACCGGCTCGGTGTCGATGACGACCGGCGGCGAGTCGTCGAGCGGCAGCACGGTGCACAGCCACCACCGCGTGCGGCCGTAGTCGCGGACCGCGTCCGCCTCGGCTTCGGTCACTCCCCAGATGGTGGGAGCCCAGAGCGGTGCGGCTTCGTCTTCCGCGGCGGCGTCACCGAGCACGGCGCGGACACCGAACACCTCGCCGGAACTCCAGACGGATTCGTACGGCTCCCAGCCGTCACGGCGGACAAGCTGCGCGCGGCGTCGGAGGTCAGTGGCGAGACGGAGGCGGTCCGCATCAGTCGGAGGTTCGATCGGCATGGTCAGTCCTCCTCCACCAGCTCGTCGAGCAGCACACGCCGCGGTTCAACGCCCTCCGGCACGAGCACCACCGCCCACGTCGTCGCCCCGCTGTGCTCGATCTGCCGGATCTCCAGCCCCTGTACCTCGATCGGCGGCCCGCCCGCGGTGGCGATCCGCAGCGGTATGCCGAGGGGCAGGTGCCGCACCCGCCCCAGCAGGGTGATGAGCCGGTCGACGGGGCCTCGGGACACCGTGACGATGGGCGAATCGAGCGTCACGGTGGTGTCGAAACCGTCGGGTCCGGGTACAGCGCTGGTGATCTTCACGGGGCAAGTGTGGACGCCGCCACCGACACCCGGCGACCGATTATGCGGATGCACGTTCGGGTGCATGTGCATCGAGACCGGCAACGCTCCCGGGACCAGCGGCGCAGCGGTTCGCCGAACATGCAACTGTGAGAAGCCTTGAGCTGCTGTAGCTTTCGGAGTTCCGGATGTCACCCGGCCGTGGCACGATCCGCCCATGAGCAACGCCACCGACACCCGCCCCGTCATCCGCGCCGGCACCCGCGACATCGCGGCAGCCGCCGAGTTCCTGTCCGCTCTTTTCGACGCGCCGGTCGTGATCACCGCGGCGAACGCCGAGGTGCCCGCGCCGGCGTCGCGGCACCTGGTGATGATCGTCGCGCAGACACCGGAGATGGGTGGCGCGGCGTGATCACCGTCTCCCGAGTCCTCCTGTTCACCGAGCCCGATCAGGTCGAAGACACCGTCGCCGCCCTCGCCGCGATCACCGGCACCGAGCCCGTCACTATGCGGATCACCAGGCGCGACGGCACCGTGGTAACGGCGCACCTCGTCGATGTCGGCACCACGGTGATCGAGGTCGCACCGGGCGAACCCGCGGTCCCGGCGTTGATCGAATTACTCGTGCCGGACCTGATGGCCGCGTGCGATCGCCTATCCGTGGCGGGTATCACCGCGGTGGCCACGCCGGAGCGGGGCGGGGTGCGGGTACAGATCGGCGGACTCACCGTCGCGGTTCGGGAGGAGGAAGCGTGATCACCGAGATCCGCCTCGTCTCCAACGACGGCTCCAGCACCGCGGCCTTCTGGTCGGCGATCCTGAACACGCCGGCCGAGGATCTCGGCGGTGGCCGGTGGCGCATCGAACCGGCGGCCGGCCCGAGTGTGAGCATCTCCACGGCGCGCGTCGTAGAGGCGATCACTCGCGGCGACATGACCGTGGTGTGCGACCACGCCGCCGCGGATCGGCTGCGCGCGTTGGACTTTGAGGTGGCGCTGGACGGGTTCGCAGCGGTCGACGTCAACGGCACCGACGCGACCGTGTACCTGAGTCCGCGTGGCTGGGATGGGGTGAGCGCCGTGGGGTGGGAGGAACCGACACCGGAGGAACCGGTACGCGACGACGCGTACTACGAGCAGCTCAGCGATGCCGTCGAGCGCGGCGACTACAGGGTCGTCGGCCCGGTGGAGATCCGCGGTGAGGAGCACGAGAAGTGAGGCTCAGCTTGATCGTGCTGTACATTCCGGAGCCGTCGTTGGATATGGCCGCCCGCTTCTACGGCGCCCTGCTTGACGCGGAGCCGGTTCAGGAGAAGCACGCCGCCGGGCCGGTGCACTGGGCGATCACCTGTCCGGCAACAGGTCTCGTGATCGAGGTCTACCCGGCGGGTCGGCGGCCGGTGACCGCGACGCGGTTGGAGTGGCGCGGCGACGCTGACGCCGCGGTGCAGCGGCTGATCGACAAGGCGTATGCGCTTCCGGAACGGACGCGGGACGGTGCCGGTTGGTGGGTCACCGATCCGTGCGGCAACACGGTGGTGCTGCTGCCCGCGGGGTAGCCTCGCGGGACGTAGCCGGCAACCCGACGGTGACCGTTGGACGCATCCCCTTGAGCCCCTGCTGATCTCACGCGCCCCGGCCGCCGGATCGGGCGCGGTGGCGGTACAGCTGCCGGCATGACGAACATGGACATGACCGATGAGCAGTACGAGCAGGCGTTGCACTACGCCGACATGCGGGACCGACAGGTGTGTCAGCAGCGCACCCGTGCGGCGATCAGGGTGGCCCGTCGCCTGGGCGCCGGCGTCGATGAGCTGCACGACGTGATGACGGCGATGCACCGCGGCTGGACCCCCGAGGCGGAGAAGCGGGACGTCGGACAGAAGCTGCTCAGCGAGTGTGACGACCACTGGCGCGACCGCGGTGAGCCCGGCGCTCCGACAAGGACCCGCAAGGTGTGCGAGCTGCTCGGCGAGATGTGGCCGGACGTGATCGCCGAGTGCAAGCGGGAGGAACGCGACCGCGACTGACACCATCGAGCGGTGAATCCCCCTGTGCCCCTGCCTGATCCGGGTGGGGGCACAGCTGGGTCAGCAGTGCGCATGGTCTCTGTTTTAGAGAACCGTCGCGTTATCTCGGTGCACCGCAACAGGATTGGGTGTACAACGATGTCCACAGATGCCCGCGATCGTGTATCGTTGTCTGTACGGCTCGGCGCGAACCGTGGGCATTGGCCCGAAATAGCAACTGGCTCCCTTGCTGGAACCGCCTCCTCCCCGCGCTGGGGGATTGTGTGAGTGCGGTGGCCCGGCCCCCTACGGCAGCCCTCATGTGAGGGCAGTTGCGGAGCCCTGCCTTGACTTCCACCGTCCCCACCCCCGCCGCTCTCATCCCGCCCACCGTCAACGGCCTCCCAGCCCAGACGGTGGGCGTTCGTGTCGCTGCCCAACTGCTGAACAAGAGCGAGCGCACCATCCGCCGCTGGGTGACCGCCGGCGCGCTGCCCGCCGTCCGCACCCCCGGCGGCGGCATCTCCATCCGGGTCGCCGACCTGAACGCGTTCGGCACCCCGGCTGCCGCTGAACCTGACGTCGCCGAGTCCACCTCCGAGCCGACGCCGGCGGTCTGGACCCCGCTGACCGACGAGCAGTGGCTGGAGGCATGCCTCGCGCCGCGCGGCTCCTACAGCCTGATCCGGACCGCCCGGGAGCCGCACGACTTGCTGGTGTTCTGGGGCACCGGGATGTTCGACATGCTGGGCGAGAACCTCGGTAGGACCGCCTGGGGTAATAGCCGGTTCATTGTGCGTCCGCAGATCGGCCCCGCCATCGTGGTGGAGTACGCCCCGGCGGACGAGATCCTGCGCGACCAGGCCCACATGTGGCAGCCGACCGCAGCGGTCGATGTGGGCGCCGCGGATCGCTTGCGGCAGTACGGCTTCGAGGTCCGCGACGGCCAGGCGGTCAGCCCCGACGGCGACGTCGTCAACCTGGTGGTCACCGAGGGCGACCACGGGATCATCGGCTGGAACATCGTTCAGGCGGGTGCCTGATGAGCGCCCCGACCACCACGGTGACGATCCAGCTGCCGACCGGTCGCCCGCTGCGGGTGCGCACCGTCGCGGATCTGAGGCCGCTCCTGCGCGGCAAAGTTCCGCCGGACGCCGTGATCACGAAGGTCGACATCTCCGCGACGGACATCCTCTGCCACGTCGCCCTGCCTGAGCAGCTCGCTCTCATCCCCGCCGCCTGAACAGCGAAACGGCGCCGGGGTTCGAGGCCCGACGCCGCTCACATCGCTGTTCCGCCTGTAAGGAACTGAATATGACTGTAGCGCAGTCCGACCCGATCGACCCCACGGATACCGCGGCGCGCGTCGACCTCAACCACGAGACCGTCCGCCGCACGGTGTGGCGGCTGCTGCTCGATCTCGCCGACTCCCCCGCCGACGCCATGGTGCGCGCGGCCGAGACCGTGACCGTCGACGAGCTGACGCTGCTCGCTCCCGCGTCGGGAAAGTTGTACGGCCTCATGGTGACCGTGGCCCAGACCGGCGAGCGCCCCGATGCGGTGACGCTGCTCTCCGCCGCCCTGGCCGCGGGCCTGTTCTCGGGTCCCGGCGGTGACCAGCTGCACCACGTATTGCTCACCCTCGCCGGCGCCACCGGCGAGGCGCTGCGCCTTCCGACTTCGCTGCGGGCCGTGCTCGCGCTCGTGGTGCGGTCCCGCGCCGCGGCCGTCGGTCACGCCCTGGCAAGCAACGCCGCCAGTGCCGGCGAGGCCGATCTCACCGCGTTCGCCAGGCGGGACGCCACCGAGCTGATCGCCCAGATCGCTCGTTTGGAGGCGTACGACCGCAGCTGCGGGGTTCACGTCGAGCCGGCCGCGGATCTGATCGCACGGAAGGCGGCCGCGTGATGACCGCTGACGAGTTCGTCGACGACTGGACCGATCCGTACCGCGACGTTCCGCCGCCGGAGTTCGAGCCGGCGCCGGAGGAGTTCGAGCCCCCGTTCGACGACGTGGTGATCCCGTTCTCCGCGGCCGAACGGGAACAGCGACGGGAGGCGCCCGCCGCGTCGAAGCCCAGGGCGAAGGCGTCACGACCTCGGCGTCTCACCCTGACCACGCCGGACGCCCCGATGGTCGTGGCGCGGGAGCTGATGAAGGCACTGTGGACTGACGAGCAGGGCCGCGAGACGCTGCGGTACTGGCGCGGCGGGTGGGTCAAGTACACCGGCAACTGCTGGGAGCACCGCGACAAGGACAGCGTCCGCGCGGAGGTGTACCGCACGCTGGAGCACGCGCTCAAGCGTGGTGCCGCCGGCGCGGAGCCGTCGCCGTGGACGCCGAACACGAAGCGGGTGAACCAGGTGATCGACGCCCTGACCAGCGCGGCGCACATCGACGTCGACCGCGAGGAGGACCGCGGCGAGTACATCGCCCTGCAGAACGGGTTGCTTCACCTGAAGTCCCGCGTGCTGGAACCTCACACGCCCGAGTGGTTTTCCTTCACGTGTCTGCCCTACGACTACGACCCACTCGCCGGACCTCCGGCCGCGCTGCTGGCCTTCGCCCACAGCGTGTGGGGTGACGACGAGGAGTCGATCAACCTTCTGCAGGAGTGGTTCGGGTACGTGGTCAGCGGTTCGCTGCGGCACCAGAAGCTGCTCCTGCTGATCGGCGCGCAACGCGCTGGAAAGGGCACCATCCTGAAGCTGCTGGTGAAGCTGGTCGGGAAGCGCAACCGCGCACCGCTGACCATGGACGCCCTCGGCAGGCAGTTCGGCCTGCAGAACGCGATCGGGAAGACCCTCGGGATCGTGGGCGACGCCCGGCAGGACGGACGCGCCCCGGCCTTGCTGATCGAGCGCCTGCTGATGATCTCCGCGGGAGACGACATCGAGGTGGACCGCAAGCGGATCGACCCGTGGGAGGGGCAGCTCGCCATGCGGCTGGTGATCGCCAGCAACGAGGTTCCGCGCCTGCGTGACGGGTCCGGGGCACTGGCCAACCGGTTCCTGATCCTCAACTTCGAGAAGTCCATGCTCGGCAAGGAGGACAAGGACCTCGACGACAAGCTCGCCGCGGAGATGTCAGCCATCTTCAACTGGGCCTTGGCCGGGATGGATCGCCTCGACGACACGCGCCGGTTCTCCGACCCCGAGGCCGGCCAGGAGGAGCGCGAACTGCTGGAAGACCTCGCGTCACCGATCGGCGCGTTCGTCCGCGACTACGTGCAGGTCGGCGCCGAGTACTCCGAGAGCAAGGACCTGATGTTCGCCGCGTGGGAGAAGTGGTGCGAGCACTTCAAGCACGAGGCTGGATCGAAGATCGGGTTCACCAAGGCGCTCAAGAGCAAGGTGCCCTCGCTTCGGTCCCGGTCCCGGGGCAAGGACGGTGAGCGTCACCGCCCGTACTTCGGTGTCCGCCTCGACCCTGACGTAATCCACGAGCTCCACATCAACGTCGGCAACGGCGAGGACAGCGAGACCGCCGTGATCGGGCAGTGGGGCGACGGAACACCCGTCACCGCTGCACGGTGCACCTCGTGCGGCGAAGTCCTCGGAGACCGCGAGCACGACTGCCCGTATGCGGTGCCGATGTTCTGATCCACTCCTACCGAGCGCCCCGTCTTCCAGCCGCGAAGGCGGGGCGTTCTCGTGTTCGCAAGTGGGACAACAAGTGGGCCATGTCCGATTCTGTCCCACTTGCAAGCGGGACAGAGACCGCCGGGCTGGGCGATATGCCCGTATAGGCCGGGGAGGCGACGAGGGGATGTCCGATTCTGTCCCACTTGAAGTGGGACATGGCCCACTTGGTGGCCCACTTGAAAACCGCCCCTGACCTGCAATGTCCCACTTCGGCCCACTTAGCGTCGAAAGTTTTCAGTAAAACGTGAGCCCCTATAGAACCGAACCGGCGAACGCCAAGTGGGCCGAAGTGGGACAAGCGTGAACGCTGCCTAACATCCGGCGGTGACGTGGCTGCTGTCGAGGCCGACACCACCCGCCCCAGTCCCCCGCTCCCGCACCACCGCGTCCGCCGTCGCACTCCGCGTACCCCGCGCCGCCCCGGCCACCTGTCCGCACCCACCCACAGATCCACTATCCGAAACCGCCACTTCACCGTCGTTACGGTGGTCTGGAATCATCTGCAGGGCGGTATCATCAGGACGTGACAACCGACCACTTCATCTCCCGCAACGCGGCGGCCACCTTGCGTGGGTGCACCCGCAAGCGCATCGACACCGCGATCAAGCGCGGCGACCTGCCCGCCTACGAGGTCGCCGGACGCGTCGTGGTCAAGGAGGCGGACGTGCAGGCCCTGGAGCTGACCGTGCGGCCGTCCACACCCCCGGCCGGGAAGATCACCCGCACCGCGGCGGCCGAGATCCTCGGGACCTATCCGCAGCGGGTGACCGCGATGATCAAGCGCGGCGAGCTCGCCGCGGAGGAGATCGACGGCACCGTCTACCTCGACGAGAAGGCGGTGCGCGAGATGGCCACGCCGCGCCGCATCACCCCGTAGCATCACCGTTCCAGCCCCCGCGCACCCCTCAGCGCGGGGGCTTCTTCGTGCCCGGGCCGTGACGCCTCCTGGTCTCCGTTTTGGAGAATACGTGCAGGTCAGAGGCTTTTAGTGGTTGCGTAATCATCGACGGGGCGGTATCATTGGAGGTACAGGAACGAAGACATCGACACCAGGAGGACACCGTGACCGCCACCATCGCCCGCATCGAGACCGTCACCGCCGAGATCGCCGAGACCACCTACGAGCTGGTGCTGCGCGGCCTGCACATCCACGCCGCGGATCAGGTCGTGACCATCACCGTCGCGGACCTGGGCGGCTTTGAGATCGACTACCTGACCACCCACGAGGAGCGCGAGGAGTTCGCCCAGACGTTGGAGGACAACGGCTACGCCCTCACCTGGACCGGCGGCCCCAGCTACGGCGTCCACAGCCTCACCGGCGACACGTTCGGCTTCCTGACCCACCTGCAGCGCACCTTCACCGCCGGCGGCTACGACCTCCCCTGATCTACAGCCCCGCGCCGGTAACGCCGGCTTCGAGTTCGTGACTCGGGTGGGGCGCTTCACCTTCCGGCAATCCGGCCGGCGAGGAAACGGTGCACCGCACCGGGAACGGAGAACACCATGACCCTGACCGCCGAGATCACTACTGACCCGCGCATCGCCGTCGCCAAGGCGGCCGTCGCCGCCCTCCCCGCCGCGGTGCAGGCCCTGGCCGAGATCGACGCCTCCGCGCTGCCCGACCGCGACTTCCCCGCCGTCGTGGCCGTGGGCGACTGGTACGCCCGCATCTGCTTCGCCGACCACGACGGACGCGGCGGCGAGGGTTTCGTGGCCTACCTGGGCAACGACTTCTTCACCGCTCCCACCCCGGCGTACGCGTACACCGTCGAGGAGTTGGTCCCGACCGTGACGGACTGGATCAACGAGCCCGGCTCCACCTACGCCGAGACGGCCGCGATCGAGGGCGATCTGATGGCACTGGCCCGGCGGCTCCGGGCGACCCTCCGCGACGGTGGCGACGCGGCCGCCGTCACCGACCTGGTGCGCACCCTCGACCCCGCCGCCGAGGCGCTGCCGCGTCGGCGCAAGGGGGGATCGCATCAGCACCTGGTGACCGTGCGCGGTCGCCGGCTGCACCTCAGCTACTACGCCAAGGATCGCGGCTGGGTGTGGCGGTCGGTCGAGGAGGCGGACGCCGCGTAGCGCGGTAGCCCCGACGGTCACCGAGGGCGGGTTCGACTCCCGCCCGGGGCACCGAACCTCCGGCAACCCGGCCGGTAGGTCAACGCGGGCCGCGTGCCCGGGAACGGAGAACACCATGACCGAGACCATCACCGCCGACGAGGTGCTGGCCGAGCTGCGCAAGGGCAGGTCGATCAGCGCCGTCGACGAGATCCGCCGAGAGGTCCAGCTGCCGACCCCCGACCCTTGCATCCAGGCCTACGCCGCGGTCCGTGACCGCGAGGTGGAGGTCACCGCGTACTGGCCGGAGTGCGCGGAGCGCCACGTCACGGCGCAGGTCAGCTACTGGCGCTTCGAGCAGGCGTTCCTCCGCACCGCCGAGCCGGACGCCCGCTGGTACACCATCGCCCGCATCGCCGAGACCGTGCGTGACGTGGCGAACGGACTGGCCACGGCGCTGACCGCCACGGAGGGACGCACGCCGCTGGGGTACGTCTCCGATCCGTGCGACGCGTGCAGCGGTGGCGGCGTCATCACGCGACGGGTGGTGGCTGAGTTCGTCTAGACGAGGCAGCCCCGATGGTCGTAGCCGCGGTTCGACTCCGCGGCGGGGCACGACCCGTCGCACTCCGCGTACCCCGCCCTGCCCCGGCCCCGCAGCGGGCCGCTCAGCGTCAGCAAACAACTAGCCGCCACGCCACCACCCTCTGCGTACCTCCGTCTAACCGGTTAAGTATCCAAAATATTAAGTGCGGCAGATCAATTAGTAGCGCTACATCGACTGCATCCGTAGCATCGATAGCAACGGTTCCAACGGTTCAGCAAACGAGGAGTGCCTACCATGACCGCACCCACTGTCGACCCCGACGCCCTGTACGCGGCCCTGTGCCGGAATGGCGAGCGCCTCGAGTACTACGAGGGCCGCGCCGTTCGACTGACCCGCAGCGGCTGGGGCGAGACCATCGCGCGGGTGCACCGGTACGACGTCACCATCAACGTCTACGTCGGCGCGAGCATGTGCGCCGGGTACGCGATGTTGGAGCACGCCAACCACATCTCCGACCCGGAGCTCGCCGTGGAGTACGCGGTCGCGCTCGTCCGGAAACGGGAGGCGGAACTGATCCTGCGGCTGATGGACCAGCGCGAGCTCCGCCTCGCTGCAGCCGCCGCCTGACCCACCGCCCGCGAGGGCAGCCCCGCTTGGAGCAAGCCGCGGTCCGACTCCGCGGCGGGGCGCCGATCCTTCCGACGACCCAGCCGGCGAGGACGCGGGACCGCGAGGTCCAAGAGAGAGGAACAACATGACCACGACCATCACCGTCGACGACGTCTACGACGCCCTGGGCGCCCTCCCCGGTGCGCACCGGGACCCGCACCGGACCGGCACCGACGACGTGGCCCTCGCCGCTGCCGCCACCGACCCGACCATGATCGAGACCTGGGTTCCGGCGCGCGTCTTCTGGCTGCGCCGCGATCGCCCCACCGCCGTCTTCGTGTCCGTCACCGTGACCTTCGCCGACGAGATCGGCGGCTGGATGACCGCGTACAGCGACGTGCCGGTCGCCGGCCACCGCACCGCCGGGGACGTCGCCGCCGCGGTTCAGGAGCTGGCCGAGAAGCTGGTCGCGATGGTGAACGTGGGCGCACGCCTGGCCCGTGACGGTCGCCTGTCCGAGGCCGTCGAGTACGCGCAGGCGCATCGGATCGTGTGCCACCCCGCCGCGGTGAGCGCCTGACACACAGACCTCCGGTCGCCGTGCCTGTCCACGCGGCGCGGCGGCCGGCTCCCACCCTGAACCCGAACACGAACGAAGGAGCTCCACATGTCCGTCACCCGCCCCGCCGACATCCCCAACGGCTACATCCACCAGACTGATCTGCTCGCCCGCCAACGGCGTCCCCACACCGCCGGTCCAGGTGTTCACGGCTGGACCAAGGAACTCGCCGCGGAGCTGCTCGCCGACCACCGGATCCGCACGGCCGACCATCCCGCCCACATCAGCCCCTGGTGGTACGAACTCGCCGCGGTCGACGACGCCGAGCGCGGCCCTCGCCGCCCCACGGTGCGGTGCAGCCGCGACGACGAGGCCCGTGCCGACGCGATCGCCATCATGGACAGCGCGCTGCCCGCCGACGTTGCGAACCGCGACGCCGCGGTGCAGTACGCGGGCGTGGTCGCCATGGCGTACAGCCGCTGGCTGGCCGGTCCCGGCCACTACCGGTTCGCGGAGCTGATCGCGGAGATCCTCGACGAGGACCCCGGCGTCGCCACCGCCACCGCGGAGCTCCCCGAACGCTGGGGTGAGCGCCTCCGTGACGTGATCCCGCGGTACTACCCGGAGGAGCTCTCCGTGTTCGCCGACCGCGTGCGCAGCGGTCAGGGGAACCGATCGCTGACCGTCTTCGCCACCGTGCTCGCCGCCGCCTGACCACCCGAACGAAGGAGAACACCATGACCATCACCGCCACCGTCCTGTCCCAGCCGAACTGTCAGGGGTGCACCTGGGTGAAGAAGACCTTGGAGCAGGCCGGCATCGAGTACGTCGAGTACGACGTCCGCACCGATCGCGCCGCCGAGGTGATGCTGCTCCGGCTCTACGAGCGCCGTCCCGGGCAGCGGCCCGCCACCCCGGTGACGATCCTCAACGCCGAGAACGAGACCGAGACCGTGTTCGGCCCCGACATCCGCTCGCACCTGAAGCGGTACACCCGCGCCGCGGCCGTGTCCAGCGCCGCGTGACCGGTATGGATTCCGCCATGGACACGGAGCACATGCCGCCCGCGCACGAACTCGTGAGCCGCCCCGAGGCGGGGCGGATGCTGGGGATCGGACCCCAGGGGGTCGACGGACTGATCCGCCGCGGAGAGCTCACCGCTTGGCGCATCGGAGAACGGGTGAAGCTCCGGCGCCAGCAGGTACTCGAATACCTCCTCCGCGCCGACGGGTGGGTGCCCGCCGGACGGGAGCGCTGACATGGCCTCCCGTTCGCGCACCGACTGGCTGACCGCCACCGAGGTCGGCGAGGTGCTCGGCTGCACCCGGCAGGTCGTCTGTCGGCTGATCCGCGCCGGCCAGCTGACGGCCGAACAGAGCAAGCCGTCTTCGGGCTCCGCGTACCGGATCCACCGCACCTGGCTGAACAGGTACTTGGAGCAGGCGCGGTGACCGTCCTGGACCCCGCCGCCGCGGGTCGCACCGTCGTAGGCCTCGACTTGTCGCTCACGGGGTCCGCGCTGGCCGTGATCGACCTCCTCAGCGGGACGCTGAGCACCGCCGTGCACAAGTCCCCGGCCCCGAAGGAGGACCTGCTCGGCGCCCACGTACACCGTCACCGCGAGCTCGTGGACGGGATCGTGACGCAGGTGATCGGCTGCGACCCCGTGGTCGCCGTGGTGGAAGGGCTGCAGTTCAGCGTGGCGAGCAAGGACAGCTCGTTGACGCGCCGCGGGTTCCTGTGGTGGGCCGTGGCCGAAGGGCTGGTCAACGCAGGTGTCCCGGTGCTCGAGGTGGCACCGAGCCAGATCAAGCAGCTCGCGACGGGCAAGGGGAACGCCTCCAAGGCGGAGGTGGTCGCCGCCTACGCGGTGGCCTGGCCCGACGCCACGCGCGGCTCCAACGTCGAGGACCGCGCCGACGCCTCGTTCGCCGCCGCGCTGGGTGTGGCGTACCTCCGCCGAGATGTGTTGCCGTTCAAGGTGACGGGGCCGCGCAGGAAGGCGCTGGCGAAGGTGGGAGCACCGAGCATCCCGCCGCGCCTCGGGTCGGAGTCGATCGCTGCGTGACCTCGAATCCGTAGGGAGCCCTTCATCCACCATCGTCGCAGATCAGGACCATTTCACCGACGCCAGTAGGATGGTTCTACCCCGCGCAGAAGCACCCCGCCACCTCGAAGGTGACGGGGTGCTCTGCTGTTCAGACCGGGTCAGCGCACCGCGGCCGGATCCAGCTTCTGACCGCCCGTGCTCGGCCCACCGACGCCGACTCCGGTGTCCGTCGCGGCGGCGTTCGCCGGTCCGGCACCCGGAGCGCCGGGCTTCGGCACACCCGGCGTACCCGCGGCCGGCACACCACCCGGAGCCGCCGCGGGAGGCGGCGACGTATCAGCCGGTCCCTGCGGTGTACCCGTGGCCCCGGGCACCTCGAACGCGACCCCCTGTGTGCTCTGCGGCGACACCGGTCCCTGCGGTGCGGCAGGAGGCGTCTGAGGGCCGGTAACGCCCTGCCCTGCAGGCGAACCCGGCGCCGGATCGTTCAGGTGGAAGTAGCCGGCGCGCTCGCCGAGCTGCTGCGGGATCTCCGACGCGCCGACCACCTTGTAGTCGGACAGGTCGTAGAACCGACCCTCGCCGAGCAGCATGTAGTTCTTCCCGCCTGCCACGAGGAGATCGCCCGGCTTCGCGTCGGTCGGCGCCACCTGCTTACCGGGATCCTGGCCCGGCGTCGGAGGCGTGAGACCGGCCTGCTTCGCCGCGTCGGCCAGGGACATCGGGTGCGTCGGATCCGCGGCCGCGAGGGTGCGTGCCAGCGCCGCGGTCTTGGCGTCGGGGAACGTCGCCTTGGTGCCCTTCACGTCGACGTCGGTGTTCGGCTTCTCCTCCGCCTTCGCCGCGTGCGCCGCGTTCTGCTGCGCGGGGGTGGGCGCCGCCGGCGCCGGGGTGGCCACCGGAGCCGCGGCGGGAGCGGGCTTGGCCTCGGCGGGAACCGTCGACTTCACCTGCTCGGGCTTGGGAGCGGCCAGCGACTTGTCGTCCGACAGCTTCTTCGGCTCCGTGACCTTGCGCTCGGGCCGCTCGGCGGTCAGCTTCTTCGGCTCCTCCGACTTCGTGGACGTGTCCGGCTTCGACGTGGTGAGCGGCGTACCGCCGCCCTGGCCGCCGCCGAGGCCCTGGCTGCCCAGTGGGGAACCACCACCGAGACCAGAACCGGTGGAGGACAGCGGGTTCGACGTCGGGGCCTTGGCCTGTTGACTCAGCTGGTTGAGCAGTTTCGACAGATCGTCGGTGTTCTTCGGCGTCTCGGACTTCGGCGTCTGCGCGGCCGGCGTCTGCGGGGCCGGGGTGACGGCCGGGGTCGGCGCGGGCTTCACTTCCTGTGGCTTCGTCTCCGCCGGACGGGTACCGGTCGGCGCGGTGGTGCCGCGGGCCATCACCATGGGCGGCGGCGTCTCCGAGAAGAGCTTGCCCAGCTTGTCGTTCGCCGCGGCGATCTGCGAGGAGGACGTCTCCACCGCGGTGATCATCGTCGTCGCCGGCCCCTGATCGCTGAGGGTGCCGGAGTCCGAAAGCTGCTTGCGCGCAGCGTGGTTCGCATCCAGGACCGACTGGTACGCCGTACCCGCCGCGTCCGACACCGCGGTCAGCTGGTCGAGCAGCGGCTGCACCTGCCCCTTGAGCTTGGCCATCGCCGTCAAGTGCGGCTGCAACATCGAACGCTGTTCGGTGAAGTACTGCTCGTTGGCGCTGGTCATGGCCTTGTCGATCTGCTCGAACAGGTCGCTGATGCCGCCCAGGTACGCAGTCACCAACTGCTGGATGCTGCCGTCCGCGGAGTCCCTGCCAGAGCCGGGCACGATGCTGTTGAACGCGGACAGGGCGACACCCGAGATCCCCGTACCCGTAGTCGCGACGGCGGCCGCCGCCTTCCCGTCGACCCGCAGCGCGGCGGGCGGCGACTGGTTCCACACCGTGCCCTGCGGTCCGGTCTGGAAGCGGAACACGCTGTTCTGCGCCTTGGTGATCAGCGCGTCGGCATCCTTGACGTTGGCCACGTCCTTCGCCGCGCCCGGGAGCATGAACGTCGCCGTGCCGTCGGGCTGGTCCCACTCCCCGTACGTCTTGTGGCCCCAGCCCATGAAGTCCCACGCGGTCGCCGCTCCCAGCGCCACCCAGCCGACCGGGCCGGGGATGACGCCGAGCATGTTCAGACCCGCGCCGACGTAGTCGCCGCTCTTGAAGTCCTTCCATGCGCTGTAGCCGGCGTACAGGGAGCCGACACCCGGCAGGAGCTTGCCGCTGAGGCGCAACGCGTTCTTGCTGAGTCCCTGCAGACCCTTCGCGGCGAGCTTCGAGCCCAGCTTGTCGGTGGCCTTGTTGCTCCAGTGCTGACCGGCGTTCCACTGCGCGCGGGCCAAGCCCTTGATGCCCGCCACCGGCTCCCCGGCCTTGAAGTTCCGTACCGCGGACGGCGGCACACCCATCTGGGTTCCGATACGGCCGGCGTTCCAGACGCGCTTGCCGTCACCGGCGGCCGTCGCAGCTGCTGGTGCGGGCTTCGGAGACGGCTTGGGCTCCTGCTTCGGGGTATCGGTCTTCGGAGTGTCCGTCTTCTGCTGCGGCTTCGGTTCCGCCGCATCGGGTTTCGGTGCGTCCGCCGACTTGGGAGCGTCGGCCTTCGGTGCGTCCGTCTTCGGTTCGGTCTTCGGCTCCGGCGTGCCGGTGGGCTTCGGTTCGGCCGGAGCGTCGCTGCCCTGACTACGGCGGAATTCGTCCTCCGCGGCGCCCCGCCGAGCGGCTTCGGCCTTGGCGTACTCGGACCGTTTGAGGTGTTCCTCCTGGACGAAGTGCATCAACGCCTCGGGGTCGATGGTGGGCACGATCACTCACCCCCGATCGAGGCCTTGTAGGAGTCGAGGTCCGCGCGGCTGATGAGGATCGCGCGGCCGTCACGCGAGGTGGACGCCGCGAGCACACCGCGATGCACCAAGTCGCGGACGTGCTGCTGGGTCCGCCGCAGTTCCGTCGCGGCCGCGGCAGTGCCCACCCATTTGCTCGACGTCACGCCCCCGCTGATAGGAGATGGTGTGTCCATTTGCTTCGTCATGCTCCAGGTCTACCTGGCGAGTGCCGGCGACGCAACCGAATCAGTTGTGCGACTGGAGGTTTCGCGCGCACGGAAGTGCCCCCGCCGGAATCGGCAGGGGCACAGGGGCGTTCGCTGGACCGCTACCGGCGGCGCTGGCGGCGTTCGGCACTCCACGCGGCGCGGTCCTCCCTCGACGGCAGCCAGATCGTGACACCGAGGTACCAGCACATCCGAAGAACGCCGAGTCCGATCACCGCGGCGAGAGCGATCCACGCCCACCGCTGCTGATCCGGCCACAGCCAGTGCATCAGCACGGCGACGGCGAGGAGCAGACCGATCGGCTTGAGCCACTTCTTCATTCGCCCATCACCTGCCGCACCACCGCGGCGGTGTACTCGCGTTCGTAACGGGCACGAACACCGCGCCGACATCCGGCACGGATCGCGTCCCGCTCCCAGTCGGTCAGCGCGGCGGCCCTCCGCTTCGTCCCCTCGAACTCCTTCGCGTACGCGCGGACGGTGCTCACGGAGATGTTGAACTCGGCGGCCAGCTGCTCGGGGGCGATGCCGGACGCCACGGCGAGGGCGATGTCACGGCGGGTGTCGGGGTTGGCGACGGCGTGCTGGAACGGGATCGGGGTGCTCATGGAGCGGCTTGTACACCCGCGGCTGCCGAGACCGGGTGCGCGACACGGAAACTGAGGTGGGCGGCGCCGACTACCCCTGCGTGTCGGACCTGCCGCGTACGGTCCGCGTCATGGGCATCACCCGGTTCGCGACGCGCGTGCACCTGTCGACCCGGGTCGCCACCGCAGCGGACACCATCGCGCCGGCCGGCACGCAGCTGTGGGTGATCACGTACACCGTCGTGGAGCGCGGCCGCGAGAGCTCCTTCACCGTGCCGTGCGTGGCGGAGGCCGCGGCCCGGCGCATGGTGCGGAACCTGCTCGCGGATCGGCTGCCCGGCACGGCCGTGGAGGACGTGTACTCGGAGGACGTGGGCTGAGACCCGGTGCAGGGCAACGGAGTTCGGCGTATCAGTCCCCGTGCGTGGGGATGGCCTCCGCCAACTCCCCGGATAGCCGCCACCGCGCATCGTGGCCGTCTGCGACCGAACCGTCGTTGCTCAGAGTGATGTGGGCGGCGACGCAGAAGTCATCGGCGGGATTCCACCGGACTCTTCCCGCTGCTGTCGAAGGGCGCACGACTGGTATCGCCCCCAGTGCGGCCCATCGTGGATCGAGGAGCTGGTCCCGCAGCGTATCCCTCGCTCCCAGCCCTGCCTCTTCGAGCCGCTGAGCTTCGACGACTCCGTCGGAGCCTTCATGGCTGTGGTAGGCGCTGATGATGCCGTCGAGGGTCGGCTTGACGATGTCGACCAACGAGCTCGCGGGCCGCTTCTCCCTCGTGTCCGTCACGTGGAGCCCGAGGAGGAACCGTGTAGGTGCACTGGCTGTCTCGGCTGGTGGTGCCGCGAAGTCCCGGATCGCCTTCCACACCGGCGCAGGCTTGTCGTCGACGGAGTGCACCGGGACGTCGGTAAACGCGGCCAACCGCTTTCCCGGTCTCCAGAACTCGAACGTGTCGTCGCGCGCCTCGCGGTAGCACTGGTAGTGCAGGGCCGCGCCTTCGGTCAGTCCGCTCCCCGCCGGCGGCGCCGGCATCTCGTAGCTGCGTTCGAACGTCACCGAGCGTGCCATCAGTGGCCGGCGCGCACCGCTGCTGACGTTGTAGAGCAACACGTTCTCGGTATCGACGACCGCGCCGTCATCAGCTGCGCCATACACCGCATACAGCCGCCCACTCGATCTGGGAGCCAAGCCGCGCAGAGCTCGACTCAGGTCGTTTCGCATTTCGAGCACCCAGCCGCGAGGCTCATAGGGCAGGCGGACCGTTGACCACAGTTCGACGACGTCGGGTGCGGCTCGCAACACGTAGGAGGCCGGCATGTCGACACAGTAGGTGGATGAGGGTCACGTCGTGTGGAGACGCGGCGGTCAGTCCCACGGCTCCCTGCGCCGCCACCAAGGGGCCGAGGCCCACGCGCCGCGCTCGACGGTGACCGCGCGGAACCGTTCGTCGAGCCGCTGCACTTCGACACGGAGCCGGTGGGCGTGCTTGCCGCGGCGTCGGATGAGCGCTTCCAGCCGGTCGCGGGAGTCGTCCCAGATCTCCCCGTCGCAGCAGGGGCAGCCGGTGGGGCCGCGGTAGACGGAGCGTCCCGACTGGTGGAGTCGTTCGGCTCTCTCGACTTCGAGTCGCCACAGGTCGAGATACCGCAGGGCTGCGCCCTCTTTCCGAGGGCGACGGGGGCGGTGCCGGTTCACCGGCGCGGAAGGGGCTGCCCCTTCGGTTCGATGTGTGTCATGTGCGGCGCCGTGACGTGGCGCGGGCGGTGAGACGGGACACGAACCCGATCAGGGTATCGCGACGGGTGGTGCTGGGCACCGAGGTGAGCGACGTCTTCTGCGCGGAGCCGGCCCGGCAGAGCAAGATCGCACTTACCCCTTGCACTTACGTGAACCAGCTTCGAATCCGGTCCCACACGCTGGGACGTTTCGGTTCTGGTCGTTGCAAGGGATTGTGCTGTCGCCACGCCGGGACGTCGCCGCACGGTTCCTCGAGCCCGTAGCGGATGTTGCGGATCGGATCAGGCAGCGCACCGCGCTCACCCATGGTTGGCCGTCTGCGCTCGCTCACGCCACTCGCCCCTCCCCCGATGTCCGCCGGCACGGAACCCGTTACCGCCTTGAACATCTCCGTCCGAGTGAAGGTAAGCCCCGGAACGGCACGGAGGAAGCCGCTTCGGACATATTTCTCGTGCACGAGCGCAGGAGCTCGCGGTTCCGTGCAGCCGCCCCAAGCCGCGCGCGAGGACGCGGGTAGCTCGGCCGCCGCGCCTGCGACACTGCTTCCCGTGGACTTCACCGAGATCGCCGGGTACCGAGTCGTCCGCCAGCTGGGTGCCGGCGGGATGGGGCAGGTGTTCCTTGTGCAACACCCCCGACTCCCCCGTCAGGACGCGCTCAAGCTGCTCGATGCCGGCGTGTCCCGCAACGAGGATTTCAAGGCGCGGTTCCAGCGGGAGGCGGACCTACTCGCTCAGCTGACCCACCAGAACATCGTCACGCTGCACGACCGCGGCGAGTTCGAAGGCCGGCTCTGGATCACGATGGAGTACGTCGACGGCACCGACGCCTCGGAGCTGATCAAGGACGGCGGCCCCGTCTCCCCCGACTTGGCGGTCCAGCTGATCGGTGGCGCGGCCGCGGCGCTCGACTACGCCTGGAAGAAGTCGCGCGTGACACACCGCGATGTGAAGCCGGCGAACATCCTCGTCGCTCTCGACGGCGATGAGATCGAGGCCGTGAAGCTGGCGGACTTCGGGATCGCCAAGGCGGCGGGCGAGTCCACGTCGCTGACGTCGACCGGGATGACCGTGGGCACCATGTCGTACATCTCGCCAGAGGCGATCGAGGGCGAGGAGGTCGACAACCGCTCTGACACCTACTCGTTGGGCTGCACCGCCTTTCACCTCCTCACCGGACGGCCGCCGTTCACGGGCACCACCATCGCCTCGACGATGTCCGCACACCTGACCAAGCCGGTGCCGTCCATCAGCGCGGTGAACCCGCATCTGCCGAGGGCGATGGACGCGGTCTTCGAGCGGGTGCTGGCGAAGAACCCCGACGACAGGTACCAGTCCTGCGCCGAGTTCGTCACCGCGCTGCACGAGGCGACCGGCGGCGAGGTGCGCTATCCGGCGTCCGCTCAGACGCTGGCGGCGGCGACGCTGCCGTCGAACGCGCCGACACAGGTGCGGAAGGTCGCGGCGAAGGCCTCGCCGCCGCCGCAAGCGAAGTCCCGGGCGGTCCCCATCGCTGCGGGGGTGCTGGCGGCAGTAGCGGTCGCTGCGACAGCGGTCGGCATCTACGTCACCCGCGGTGGGAGCGATGAAGCCGCGGCGCCGGCCACCAGTACGGCGGTGAGCACGCCGCCGTCATCGGCGCAGGCCGCGCCGCTGCCGGACAGCCCATCACCAAACGCAGGCTGCCCAGGCACCGCCACCGCTCACCACGACCTCGAGCATCCCTATCTGGGCCGGATGCGGGTTTTCGTCATCCCCCAGACACCGTCGTACGCCGCCGCGGTCGGCGACGGCGCCTGCATCTCTGCCGTGACCGCTGCAGGCTCGGTTCTCATGCCGATTCCCGTCAAGTTCGGCAACAGGTTCGAGTTTGCCGAGCCAGCGACCGATCTGACCGGCAATCTCTTCATTCGCTACCACGGCGGCGGAGCTCACGACCCTGCGATGGTTCTGGTGTTGGTCCCGACCGCACAGGGGTTCAGGACCATCGGCGAGGACATGATCGACTCCGAGCTGATCGGTCCCGGCGTCGACGGACGATACGTGCTTCGCGAACACCAGAACGACTGCACACCCTCGTGCGCCGGGGGTACATGGACCGACAAGGACTTCCATTGGGACGGAAGCGGTTACGTCGGCGAAGACAAGCCGGCAACGCCCGCGGCCACTTCGACCCGCACCGTGGTGACGACGACCACCAGTGCTCCCCTCCTGTACGAGGGCAAGCCGTGCACCCCGGCTGAGTCCGGCGACGTATCTCCGGATGGCACGTTGTACTGCAGCATGGAGACGGGTTCGTGGCGAGACAAGACCCACCAGAGTCGGCCGGCCGTCCAGCTCGGGTCGGCGTGCACCGAGCCCGGGGCGCGTGCCCGCGTCGTGCAGACCGACGGGATCGCCACGTGCAAGGCAGACCTGAACGGCGACTTGGCGTGGGGCTGGTGACCGACGAGGACTGGACGGTTCGCCGCGGATCCGTTGGCGGGGCGCGAGTTAACCCCGCCGCGACTTCGACGGCCTAGACAGTACGAACAGCCTTGAGGCGGTGCATGTTTCGAAACATGCATCCGAACATGCAACGGGCACAGTCGAGTTCGTCACACGACTTGCGAGATAATCTAAAACTATGCTCAACCTCCCCTAGGATCTGATGTAAGCGACCTGCGACGACGGGTTCCCGTCAGAACGCGGCGCTGGACGTTATCCGCCAGGTGCCCCAGGGAGGGCGAAATGTCAGCAACAGTCACGGCGATCGGAACGCGGCGGGGAACGGAGACACCCACGGTTCGAGCGGCGGTGGACGGGTTCCTCGCGGCGCCGCGGAACAACCGGTCCCTGAACACGGCAAGGGCGTACGGGAGCACCCTCAGTCACGTCGCCGCGCATCTCGGCGGCCACCGGCTGCTCGCGGAGGTGACCGAGGACCAGGTGCACGAGACGTTGAAGGCGCTGTGGGGCGAATCCGCTCCGGCGACCTGGAACCGGAACCGCGGGATCGTCGCGTCGTGGCTCACCTGGTGCGCGACCCGCCCGCGGTGGGACTGCCCCGCGATGCCGACGATGGCGGAACGGCACCGGGAGAACCGGGACTCGACGCAGGCCATGGACCGCAGCGAGATCGACCGCCTGTGCAAGCGCTCCGACATCCCCCTGCGCGAACGGACCCTGTGGCGGCTGCTCTACGAAACCAGTTCGCGCACAAGCGCCGTCCTCGCCCTCAACGTCGAGGACCTCGACATGGTTAACCGCCGCGCGAAGATTCGGCAGAAGGGCGGCGACACCATGTGGATCGCCTGGGGCACGGACACGGCGCGGCTGCTCGGCCGCTTCGTGAGCGGCCGCACCTCCGGCCCGCTGTTCCTCTCCGGCGTGAGGCCGGGACCCTACCGGCTGTCGCAGACCGCGTCTGGTGACATCGACGAGGCAACGGGACGGACCCGTCTCAGTTACGGCCGGGCACGAGCTCTGTTCGATCAGTACAGCGGCGGCCGGAACCTGCATCAGCTCCGTCACAGCTCTCTCACGCACCTGGCGGAGGCCGGGGTGCCGTCGACGGTGCTGATGGCCAAGAGCGGACACAAGAGCCTCCACAGCTTGCAGCGCTACGTGAAGCCGGGTCTCGCTGCGGTGCAAGAAGTTACGGAGTTGCTGTCGAGTCCGGCGAGGAAGGGATAGCAGCGTGAGCTTCTTCACCACCGAGGAGCAGGTCCAGAACCTGATGCGCAACATGCAGGACGCGCACTTCTACCGGGAGGCGACGCGGGACTACCTCCGCTTTGTACTGCAGTCTGGCAGCTGGCGCGACTATCGCACCCCGAACGGCGTCCGGGTCCAGCACGAGCGCTTCATCGATTTCGTCGACCGGCTTCACCCCTTCGGGATGAGTACCGTGACGCACACGGTGACCGTGGCGGAGCTGCGGGTGCTCGCGGCCGGCGACCGAAGGTTGACCGTGCTGCTCGACATCGCCCTCGGCACCGTCACCGATCCGACCGCAGAGGCCTCGCTGATCGCGGCGGACCTCCGGAACCGCCTCTCCCCCGAGGTGCTGGCCGCTCTCGCGGCGGAACTGGCGGCGTAGTCCAGGCGCGAGGCCTCCAGCGCCGCAACGGGATTCGGTCCAGGACATGCAACAGCCCCGGCTCTCGTGATGAGGGCCGGGGCCGCTGGATGGATCTCCCCGCTGAAGCGGAGTGGTGGAGCAAGAGCCATCCCCGCCGAAGCGGGGAACACAGTCCAGCCGCGGCCAAGGCGTCCGTCCCGTTCGGATCATCCCCGCTTGCGCGGGGAACATGCGGTAGCACGCACACGGCTCGGTGACCGGTGGGGATCATCCCCGCTCGCGCGGGGGAACAACGCACGCGCTGTTCAGTTGCGGCCCCCGGACGGGAGCCGTCTCCCACTCTACCCGCAGCTGATACGCGAGACCTTCAGTACCGCAGCAGATTTCGTGGTCATCGGTCAAGCTGCGGTGTCGCCCACGATCTCTTCCCACCGCGTCGCGACCACCTGCCGTGTCAGATCACGGGTCTGTTCGGTGAGCCGGTCCGCGGCCCCCGCCGTGTCCAGTTCGGCGGCGCGCACCTCGAACAAGTCCAGCTGCTCCGGATCGGCGCCGGCCTGCAGCCACCGCGTGCGACCAGCGGCGAGCGCCCCACCGTAGGTGAGGATGTCCGGGTCGGTGATGTTGTGCGCCTGCATCCACAACCGGGCACCGCGACGGGCAGACTCCACCTCCTGTTCCGGTCCAGCCACGGCCGCGGCGATCGCCGCGGTGGCCTCCAGATCAGCGGCCTTCTCCCGGATCTCGTCCCAGTGCTCGGCCATAACCTTCGCGGCGGTCCGCTTCCACCCGGCGTCCAACTCAGCGTCCGCGGCCGCCGCGACCGGTTCAGAGGCCACGACATCACCGATCAGCGTGAGTGGATCCATGCCCTCCACCAGATCGAACTCGCCAAGGTGCCAGCGTGTCCTCGCCGCCGCCATGACGTCGACGTAGGCGACCACCGCGGCGGTCGACACCTCACCCTCGAATCGGATGCGGTCCAGGGTGAGCTCCACCGCAGCGCGGCGGTGGAACCGCTCTGCGGAGGCGAGCTGCGGCGTCGGGGCCTCCGCAACACGGGCCTCGATCTGCGGCCACATCCCGCTGACCCACCTCTCGTTGCGGAGGCTGTCGATGGGTCCCAGCTCGGCGGACGCCTGCACGCCGAGGGGGTCGCCGATCAGCGTCTCCATCAGCGAGTCGGTGAAGGTGTACCCGCCACCGTTGCCGGTGAGGTGGATGTTGCGCATCGCCGCCGCGACGGCGCCGATGTAGACCACCGATCGCATCGGCGGCCGGTAGGCCTCCCAGGCCAGCTGCTCAGCTGCGTGGCGGTACCGGGCAACGTCGGCAGCCTTCTCGCCCATGAGCACGTCACTTCATGCTGAACGCGGCAGGAACCGACGGATCAGGCGTCAGCGGGGAGGGCTTCGGCTCCGCGGGCTTCGGGGCCTCTTGCTTCGGCTCGGTCGGCTTGTCGCCGCCCTGCTGCGTCACGGTGGTCGCGGCGTCCTCCTGGAGGACCTCAAGCGTGTCGACGTACCCCTTCCACTCTCCAGAGAGGGTGCCCAGTGAGGCGGCCACCGCGTCGGCCTGGGCCTTCAACGAGGCGCCGACGCTGGAGACGCCTTCGATCCCGGGCGTCTCGCCGTCGACGGTCGGGTTGAGCAGCTGCTCCAGCTCATCGAACTCCGCCGCGACATCGGTTCCGAGGGTGGTGATCGTGGTCTGCAGCGCGCCGAGGTCCCTGATCGCGGCGTCCGCGGTCCCCTTGTCCTTGACGCTGATCGTGTCGCCCATGGTTCAGATCTCCTGTCGTTCAGTCGGTTTCAGGTCAGCTGACATCACGCCGCGCGGCGGCGGGGGTCGTCGTCGCGGCTGGGCTTGTTCTGCGCGATGGTGCCGCCCGGCGTGGCTTCCGACAAGGTGTCGCCACCGTGCATCAAGAACATCTGCTCGTCGGGGTGCGCCTTGATCCGACCGTCTCGTTCGCCCTGCTGACCCTTCTGGTTGCCCGGCGCCCCGGCCGCCAGCGGGGCGCCCATCATGCCGGGGCTCATCGGCATGCCGCCGGTGCCGGTGCCGGTGGGACGGGTGCCGGTCTGGTTGATGGGATCGGCGCTGCTGAGCCGCGTACCCGGAGCAGGGTCGGTGGCCGTCCGCGCCGGCTCGGAGCGCCCGCTCACCTCCGTGTTGCCGGCGTTGGTCACCAGGCCGGTGTGGGAGGTGCCGGTGGTGGGCGACGGCGCCGTCTGGACGGGGGTGCCGCCCGCGGTGGTGCCGGCGATCTTCGCCTCGGGACCGCGCAGCTGCGTGACGATCCCGTTCCCGGCGCTGATCGGCGACGACGCACCCGGCGTGTACGCGGCGGTGAGCGCGGGTCCGGTGTTCTCCCCGATCATGCGCGCAATGTCGTCAGTGCTCAGGACGCCGTCGGTGGCCAGGCCGTGCTTGGCGTCCTTGCCGTCCTGCTTGCCCTGCTGCGGCTGGGTGGCCTGCTGCGGGACCTGTGCGGCCACCTGGGGCTGGGCCGCGACCTGCTGTGCCTGCGGCTGCTGTGCCTGCTGGCCGAGCTGCGACAGCAGCCTGGACGGATCGGTGTCGCTGGTGGTACCGGAGGTCTTGGTCGAGCCCGGGTTCGCGGCGGTGTTGGCCTGCCCGACGGTCGGCATGGCCGGCGTGGAACGGCTGGTGCCGGGTGTGGCCGCGGTGGATCCGGTGCCGCCGGAACCGGCGGTCTGACCGGGGGTGACGAATCCGTTGCCAGCTCCGCCCTCGTGATCGCGGTCCCCGCCGATCTTGATCTCCTTCACCTTCTTCGCCACGGACCGCAGCGCCTCGAACAGCGCCCGACGCGCGTCGTCACGCTGCTTCCGGAGCTTGGCCAACGCATCCTTCGCGTCGGCCGCGGCCTTCCCGGCGTCATCAGCTGCGGTCTGATCAGCCTGCGTGGCACCCGCGGCGCCAGCCTTCTCGTTCGCGGCCGTCGACGCGGCCGACGCATCGGTGTACGCCTTCTCCGCGGCGCGCAGCTGCTCCGGGGTCGGGGCTACCGAGTTGAACGTGGCGAACGCACGCGCGATCTCGGCTCGGATCGCCGGAGCCTTCGTCGCGGCGTCCGCGAGGGCGGAGACTCGCTGGCGGATCGCGACGGCATCGCCGCCGAGACGCTCCGGGGTGACGCCGTCCGTGACACCGGCGAGTCTGGCGGTGGTGGACCCGATCTGGGTGGCCGCATCGCCGCCGCGGGTGGATGTGGACGGGCTCGCGGCGGGCGCGGCAGCGCGGCGGACGAGGTCCGGGTCCGGGTTGCTGTATTCCATGCAGCCATTGTTCCAGCTGCGTTGGGGTGGTAATACTCGAAACACGTTGTGGGAGCTTGAGTTACGAGCATTCGCCGTGCTGACGCGCTGCAGTGCAACGTGATCAGTGCGCGAAGCGGCGGGAAGCGTTGTGCCGCAGGGCTATTTTCCTGCTATCCGCTGCGAGTAGCTGGCACCGTCGAACGCTTCGGTGTCCGGGTCGAGCCGCGCGGCGTTGCCCGTGGCCAGCAACGCGGACTCGAGGTAGGTCGCGGTCGACGAGGTGTCGTTGCCACCCTTGAGGATGCCGACCAGCGCCGCCCGCTTGATGGCCGGATCGACCACGAAGACCGGGGCGCCGGAGTCACCCTCTACCGACACTCCGCTGAACGCCACCAGCCCGTTGCGATCGGCGATGCGCGGACCGCAGCGCACGCCGCTCACGGCGCCGGCGAAGCACACGAAGCTATCGACAGGCACCAGCTTCTGCACACCCGCCTGGGTGAGTACCCCGGCGACGGGCCACGTACCTGCGATGCGAGTCACGGGCATTCGGCTCGTCTTGATCACCGCCGCGTCGACCGGACCGATCACGGACTCCGCTGCCCCGAGCAGGCTCAGGTCGCCGGTCGGGCTCCCCACCAGGTACTGGTCTGGGCTGAACCCCTTCGCGCAGTGACCGGCCGTCAGGTAGCCGCTAGTCACGGCCGGGCCGAGGGTGCACGGAACGGTGTCGCCGGGGGTCGACGACTTCGCGTGCACGATCTCGATGCCCGGAGCAGGGGTGCTGCCGTACTGGGCGCGGTACTGCGTGCTGTCCCGCGGCGCTTCCACACCCCGGCCGCTGACGTCCGCCCAGACCGGCACGTCGGCTGATACCGGGCTCGGAGTCGGCCACGAACGAGTCTCCGAAGCCGCCCCGTTCGAACACGCGGACACCGCCACGCTGGCGATTACCAGCCCGGCCAGTCCGACATGTCGAAGGTTCATACCAGCGATTGTCTCATGCGTTTCCCGCATCGCACCAGGTCACGTGATCCGAGACCTCCAGTGCCCCTGCAGTTTTCACCCGCGAACCGCCGCGCGCACCGCTTCGGCATGGCGTTCGATGAGCCGTGAGAGCTTCGCAACGGCCGCCGCGTAGGCCTCCGGATCCTTCCCGGCGGACGCCTTCCGGTCCGCCACCCGTCCCTGCTGCCGGCGCACGGCGGCGGCCGCACGGGTTGCCGCGAGTACCGGATCGTTCATCGGGTTCATGCACCGGTATCTACACCTGTCCGTGCTGGTCAGCCGTACGGGGCGCGGGTACCGGGTGTCGATGTCTATTCTCCAAAATAGAGAATCAGCGAGTGACGATGTTCAACGAGCAGTGGGTGCCGTACAGCCTCGCCGATCTACCCGAAGACGAGTCGATTCTCCTCACCGATCTCGACGGGTTCATCCCCTACTTGACCGAGAAGTGGCCGCCGGGCGGCAAGCCACACCGCATGGAGATGCTCAAGGGTTCGCGGCCGAATCCGCCGGGCGTGGACGGCTACATCGTGTTCCGGTTGCCGCCGCGGGAGCGGGAGATCGATCCCGAAGCACCGGTGATCGATTGGGACGCCGTGCGCGACGCCCGGTTGGCGGACCGGAAGCATTCGGCTACCGACACCGACTGCGCGGAGTAGCCCGGTGCCGGACCCCCACCCGGAGGACATCGACTTCGACGCCGAGCTCGACGACCTGGACCTCACGATGCGGATGAGCTCGGCGTTGGCGGACGCCGCGAACCCCGACGTAGATCCCGCCACCGCCCTGCTCCCCGCCTCGTTGGTGTACCGCGCGGACGCCTTGGCGCACCCGCAGGCCTTCACCGACGGGCACCTGCGGTCCGGGCCGGGGACCACGGCCGTGCAGATGCTGCTGACGCGGATCGGCGTGCCGGAAGAGTTCCGGGAAGCGGTGCTCGGGCTATGCGAGGGGCTCGCCGCGCGGGAGGTGCGCGGCGATCTACCGGGAGGGGCCGCAACGTGGACGGTGGGGATCGAGGCGCTGCTGCGCGGCTGGGGCCTCACCGCGGAGTAGGTGCAGCCGATCGCGTATTTCGGTGTCGGGACCCCGTCCCTGCGGCGGATAGCGTGAACGTCGTGGGGATCCCGACGCACGTCATGGAGTACAGCAGCGGCTTGGCCGCGACGATGGGGGGCCGACGGTGAGCTACGACTTCACCGTGCTGATCCCGGAGCTGATCGGCACGCACGAGCAGGCTTTCGCGTTGCACAACGCGATGTGCCAGGAGCCCGATGAAGAATCCGTGCCCGACAACGTGCAGAGGTTCGTCGACGAGCTGAACGTGAAGTACGGCTACGACAACGACGAGGAGTCCGGATTCCTCAGCATCGCCCCAATCGACGGGGATGCGCGGGGCGTGGTGGTCCCTACCTGGGCGCTGTCCGCGGCCGGCAACCGGGCCGCGATGCTGGAACTCACCCGGGATCACGGCCTCGGCCTCTACGACCCGCAACATGACCGGCTCTACGACCCGCGCGGTCACATCGACCTCACCGTGCAGCTCGGCGAGGGCCACGAGGTGCCCTACCTCAGTCCGGGGCTGCTGACCGAGCTGTTCGACCACCCGCACCCGGAGTATCCGTGGCTGGTCATCGAGCGCCGTGAGCAGCACTTCATCCAGTCGTTCTTCCCGCCCGACGGGCAGGTCGCGGTCGAGTACCGACGCGGTGGTCCCGACCAGCATTACCGCGCCTTCACCGAGGATCGTCAACTGGCCCAACGGGTGCTGTGGCACTGGGCGACCGGCACCACGGAGTGGGAGTCGGCGCTGCTGTGGGAGCCCATGGACTTCAGCTGAACCGGCGAGTGACTGGCGCGGCGTGGTCGCGGCGTTCAGTTGCGGCCATCTGCGGCGTGGAGAAGCGTGAGATGGCTACTGCCCCTTGGACATCGCTATCGAGTTCGTTCCCAGTACTTCTCGGCGTGTGACTCCACGTACCCGCGCAGCAGCTCGGCGAGGGAGTCGAACTTGTACCACTCGCCGCGGGGGTACGAACCCGCCGAGATCAGCACCGCGCCTTCGGCGTCGATGACCAGCATGTCGGTGTCACCGACGAATTCGCCTAGCACCCAGTCAGATTCGGCAACGTCGTAGCCGGCGTCTGCCCGATCCGATGCGCTCTGCCTCGCCTCGATCGGAGCGTGGAGCATCAGCCCGCAGATACCGAACTGCTCGTCCACCAGCAGCGGGCCTCCGGACGTCCGCTCCCACAGCTCCCGCAACTGTCCCGGGGCACCGCCGGGGATGCCGGCACTGGGGATGCCGGCGCCCCGTCGGCACGTCAGGACGACGCCGTCCATCTCCGGTTCCGGGACGGTGATGTCGCGGTAGTTCTCCAGGAACTCGAACATGTGCTGGTTACCGCTGTTCTGGTCAGAGGTCGACGCCGCTGAAGAGTTGGTAGAAGTACGGGATGTCGTCGATCGGGCCGTTGTCGACTCGCTTGAAGGCCTTCCCGATCGGATTCACGCGCGACACGGTGGATGCACGGAACACGGTGAGCGGCATGAACATGCGGGCGACCTCCGGCGGGGTTCGCACCCACTGGTAGTCGGCGTTCCGGACGAGCACTTCGCCGATGTAGCAGCCGAACACGAAGATGGTCTCGGCCACCGCGTCCGAGCCCGGCTCCCGGAAGCTGTCCAAGACCTCGTCCACCAGCCGCAGCGACTCCGGGGTGTAGTCGAGATCGATGCCGGAGACGTTTCGCGCGGCGTCGGCGGCGCGCTGCGCCAGCTCGGCGGCGTGCTCCGGATCCGGTGGTGCAGGAAGCCGAAGTGGACGGCCGTTCCACGCCGGGCCGGTCACGTCGCCGCCAGGGAGTCCGCGACCTGGACCTTCACCGCTTCGATCGCCTCGTCGATCCGTTCACGCGGCCACGTCTCAGATCCGCCGAATGCCCACATCACCGACAGCTCCCGCAGCTTCCCGATCACATAGGAGAACTGCGGCAGCTTCAACGGCGGCAAGTAGGCGTCGGGTCGGATCTGCTCGATGAGCCGACCACCCAAGCGGTTGGCCATCGCTTCGGCTGGGCCACCGTGCCCTGGGAGCGACAGCCACGACTCGACGTCGCGCGCACGTGGATCGCCCGCGAGAGTGAGCACCCGGTACGCCGCGCCGGTCGTCGCGCTGGCCGGCAGCCACTGGTTGTAGTTGCCGATGAACGGGATGCTCTTGGCCGCCTCCGCCAACTCGAACATGGCGTCGGTGTCTGCGACGAGGCTGAGCAGCATGGCGGGTTCGAGCAGCATCTGCATGCCCACGTCGCCGCCGACGGTGCCCTTCTTCACGGCCCGGTCCACGATCTGTCGGCCCCGCTTGGTGAGCAGAAGCGCGCACCGGTCGTACACAGCCGCGAGCCGCGGATTGATCGCGGCGTTGAGTTCGGTCATCTGCGCCGTGGAGAACCGGGTGATAGACACTCCCTCAGCGTTCGCCGGGCTGTGCACGGAACTGCGGCGGCACGTAGAACTCGTCCTCAGGGATCTGCCGCCCACTCGGGGTGTCGTAGATGCTGATGCCGCGCTCATCGCGCACGATCTGCAAGTCGGATCCGACCGGGAAGTCGTAGATGCAGACCAGCGCCGGCTCGATGTTGCAGACGTCGTTGAACGCGACGATCTGCCAGTTGCTCTGGTCGTTCAGGTACTCGGCGGTGTCGATGTGGCTGGAGATCTGCCAGCCGTTGTCGGCGCCGCCGGTCGACGCGACTCGCACCATCCAGCGAACCTTGCCTCGCCTGTCCATGACGTTCTTGGTTGCCAAGCACGCGCCGGACTTCGGGATGAACTCGATGTAGTCCGGCATCTACGGGGTGCTCCGTGCCGCTTCGTATGCAGCGGCTCGCTCGCGCAGGATCGGGAAGTTCCACACCGAGTCGAAGATCAGATCGCGGAGGGAGCCGCGAAGACACGGAGCCGAGAGATCGAGGTTCGGCTGATCGAAGAGCACGTCGTAGAACGGGACGCGCTCGGCTTCGGGGCTCGGTCCGTGCTCGATGAGGACCGCCAGCGGTGGCCCCGAACGCTTGGACACCTGGTTGATGTCGGCGCCCGCGTCGATGAGGCGTCGCAGCATCGGAGCTTCGAGTGCTGTCTCGTGTCGTCGTGTGCCGAACAAGACGTGCAGGACGTTGATCCCGTTGGACACGATGGAGGCATCGGCGCCGTCGTCGAGCAGGCGGTTGGTGATCGCGACTCGGGCCTCGACGTCCGGATTAGCGACCGACTGGAACAGTAGGGATCGATCTCCGGCGAACAGGCGGGTTGCGTCACTGGGTGAGTACTCGTTCATGAAGTCCGAGTAGGAGCCTGCCTTGGCGGCGCCGACCAAGCTCATCGCCTCATCGCTCCTCGTCGTAGTGCGACTGGTTCCTGTAAGGGTCTTGGACCTGGTAGTTCTCGGGGTTTCGATAGTCGTGCATGAACTCGTCGTAGCTGATCTCGCCCCGCAGATACTGATCCCGAAGACCCCCGGGGCCACCATACTCTTGGCCTGGGAGGTGGCCCATGTCCCACAATCCTCTGCGAGGATCGCCGGGCTTCCACTCGATGAGCCGATGTCCGTCTTGCACTGCCCAATCATCTCCGATCTTGCCTTCTGGGTGCAGCGGAACCCACTGCTGGTCTGGGCCGGGGCGCGGCAGGTTGAGCTCACCGCGGTCGATCTGCCCGATCTGCGCTTCGCGAGACTGATTCCAGACGTCGACCACCTGGCCTGATCCGTAATGAGGGCGATCGTTCGCGTACGGCATGCGATTGCCATCGGCGTCGTAGCCGAAGGAGCCGGGGTCGCCGGTCTCCGGCAGGTGTCCAGTCGGTGACGGTTCGCTGTGCGTCGGGACCGAGTGATCGGCACCGGTCGGCGGACTGGCATCTCCGCCATGCCCGGACAGCCCGTGGTCTGCTACGTGAGGTACGTCGACAGGTGTGTGAGGAGCTACCGGCGGCACCGCGTCGTGAGCGATGGCCGCGGCGGGTCCAGGTATCGCTTCGTGGACGACCTCGTGCTCAAGACCATGGGTGAGCGCGCCCCGTGCCAGCGCACCCTCACCACCACCGAATGGCAGGGTGGCCGCGCCTGCCGTGGCGTCGAACCCCTTCTGCCCGAGCCAGTACTCCGGGTTGGCTTTGAACGCCTCGTACTCGTCGCGCAGGGTCCCCACTGGATTGGTGACCGTGTTGTTGATCCCCTCGCCCAGGTTCTTCCAGGTCTCCTTGAACTTGTCGAAGCCGTCCTGACCGGTCAATGCGTGGACTGCGTCCCCTGTGCTGTTCCACGCGTCGCGGAACCCGTCCGAATAGCTGGGTGTCGGAGGCTTGGGGCCGTCAGCCCCGTGAACCGGCGGCGGCAGCGGGTTCTGCGCGCCGGCCAGCGCCGCGTTGATCTGCTGGTCGATCTGCGTGGGCGTCAGCTTGCCCTCGTTGACCATCGTCTGGCGCAAGGTGGCGATCGCGGCCTTGCCCTCCGGGCTGTTCGGGTCGATCTTCACCGCCGGCGCCTGAGTGGGCGCCGGCGGCTTGCCGGCCGCGTCGCGCTTGGCCTGCTCAGCGGCGATCAGGTCCATGGCGTTCGCAGGCGACTTGCCCGGATCAGGCTTCTTCGCGTCGTCCGGCTTCTCCGGTGGCAGCATCAGCGAGGCCAGCCCGTTGGGATCGGCTGCGCCAGAGGGCTTCTCCCCCGGCTTGTCCTTGCCGTCACCGGGTTTCTCGACGCGGTTGTCCACCATCGACACGTGCGCGCCGTTGCCGCCGTGCTCGGGAAAGGTCAACCCTTCCAGCGGAGCCAGCGCGGACCGGATGCGCGCACCCGCCTGTTTGTCCGCGGCGACCAGTGTCTGCACCGCCGCCTGTATGTCATGGGCGTGCTCGGTCGCCTTCGACTGCCGGTCCTCGGTCCCGAGCAGCAGCGACGGCATACGGGTGTCCTTCACCGAGAAGTCCTGCCCGACGGTGAAGCCATCCTGTTCCGCCTCGGCGATCGCATTGAGCACCTGCCGCTTGGCCCACGCCACGTCGCCGGACCCGTGCGTGGCGTGCCCAGCCGCGGCGTGCAGGCCGTCCACCGCGCCGCGGACCTTCACCAGGTCGCCCCAGCTGCTCTCGGCGGCGGCGTCCGCACCGGCGCCCTCCCACGTCGTCCCACCGGGGCGAAGCATCCCAGTGTGGATCGTCTCGAACTGGGCTTCCCACTCCGTCGCCGCCGACGTCCAGTGCGTTGCAGCGGCTTCCAGGTGCTCAGTACTCCACGCCTCGACATCAGCGCGAGTGAGGGAATTGCCGCCGGCCGCGGGCATCAGACCTGCACGGCGGCGATCGCCTGCCCGGAGTCGCCGTCGGTGGCGGTGTAGCTCGCCGCCGCGGTGCGCAGGGTCTCACCGGTCGAGGTAGCGCGTCCCACGAGCTTGGCGGTCGCGGCCCGCACCAGCGTGTTCCCGTGCGCGACGTCAGCGGCGCTCGGCTGGGTGAGATGACCGGCGGACGTTGAGGCGGCGCCGCCGGACAGCGCGGCCGCGGCACTGTCGCACACCGCGGCGTGCATGTGCAGCCCCTCCGCGTCGACTTTGATCGCATCCGCCACGTAACTCCCCCTCCCCGGAGATCCAAGGATAAGGCCAGATCCGGTGGAGTTCCGACGCTGAATTCGGCGCCAGGATGGGCTGATGGGGGATCTGTACGCCGAGGACCTGGACGGGCCGGCGCTGCCCGCGTGGGCCGAGGAGTTCCTGGCCCGGGAGCGGGCGTGGCACCGGCCGCTCAGGGGCACCGGACTGGTGAGCGATGAGGAGGCGCGCCGGGAGCTGGGACGGTGGATGGACCCGTAGCCGCTACCGCAGATCAGTCACCGTGATCGGCATTCCGGGGAACAGTCGCTCGAAGAACTCCTCCACGTAGCGGATCTCGTCCGGCCCGCCGAGCCTCGACTCGTCGGTGACGGCGCCGTCCCACCAGTAGTACTTCCCGCGATCCCTGAACCCGAACGGGTTAGGCACCTCGACCTCTGTGTGGAGACGGGCGAAGGTGTGCGCGACACCCACGGCGAACCACCAGTCGTCACCCCCGAAGGTCCGCGAACCATCGGGGTCGGCGAGGTGAGACATGCTGCGCGGCAACTCGACTCGCACCATGCACTTATCCGCTGGCTCTGCGGCGGTCGGCGGTGGCCGCCTCAGCGACCGGAAGTGACCGTTGCGGCCGGGCTCGTCGGGGCCGGGTTCCGACCTGTTCGGGTGCACCACCCACTCCCGCGGGTTGAACTTCTTCGCTGGCTTGGCCATCGCTTAGCCCCTACTCGTCCTCGTAATCGCCTGGGTTGCGCCGCATCTCGGCGTCCCACTCCGCCACCGACGCCGACACGGCGTCCAGGAGCTCCCGTGCCGCCGGTGTGCCGGCACGGCGCAGGTCACCGACCGACCGTTCCTGCGCGTACGGCAGAAGGCGTTTCAGCGCCGAGAGCGCGGCGTCGACTTCGGGTTCGATCGCGTGGTCGTAGACGATCGCGGCGTTGAGCAGCCCTTGCAGTACACCGGCCTCGCGGTAGACGCGAAACATGTTGGCGCGGCGGGCGATGTCGTACGAGAGTTCCGTCGAGGTGGTCATGTCGGTGACGGTAGTTCGGGGGTACGACACGGCGGCGGACCGGACGAGGCGGTCATCCGGAAGGAGTCAACCGATGCGCTGATGCGGTGGACCGAGCGGTGACCGCTACCGGCCGTTCCAGCTGACTTCGCGCACCGGCTGCGCCTGGACCGCCTCGATGGTGCGGCCGGGGTTCTGCACCAGCTCCGCGAGCGACCGGAACCGCTCGTGCACGTGCGCGGCGCCGCCGTCGATGCCACGGGCCGCATCCACGAGCTTCCAACGTGTTCGGAACCCCACCCCCGGCAGGTGTTCCTTCTCCATCGCCAGCCAGTAGCTATCCCCCGCAGCCCACATCGCCCGGTCGCACTCGTGGTCCGCATCGGAGATCGCGGCGATCTCCGGAGTGCGCCGCATCAGCAGGTCCATCCGGCTGAGCCCGTCGGTACTCGGTCGCCGGGCTTCCACCCGGTCGAGTTCTGCGACGTAGGAGGAGAAGGCCTCCCGTGACGCCGCCGACTCCTCGGTGTCCAAGCTGAGCGGCACCGCGAGCGTCTGCACGTGCGTGATCACCGACGGCACCACCGCCAGCGAGATCGATCCGGGATGCTCGTGCACGTTGACGTAGCGCACCACCGGGAACCCCGCCTCGTACAGGTTGCGCAGCCACACGTTGCCCATGAAGTCGCTGAGCTCCTCGCTCAGCGGTGACACCTGGGCGGACGGGCACGCGATGCGGACCCGGTGTAGGTAGAACTGGCTGTCTGCGTCGGCCTGGTCGCGCATGCGCCGGAACATGTTCTCGATCGCCGACTCGAAGGTGCCCAGATGCGTCGCGCTCGCCTCAGGTGACAGGTCTGTCGGTGGCCAATCCGTGCGGGTGCTGGTGTGGTACCAAGCCAGGCGCTCGATCTCGGCGGGATCCAGGGCGATGTCGGACAGGTCGGTGAGCGCGGGGTGTTCCGTCTGCGCTGAGACCTCGTGTCCGTTGCGGCAGGTGCGGGATTCGCCGTTGGCCTGGTCCTCGAACGTCATGACCACGCGATCGCGGCACTGTGGGCACTCGAACCAGCAGGCGTCGTAGGAGAAGTCGATCGGCCGCTCGATCCCCTCGCCGAGAGCGTCGGTCATCGGGCCGGCTGGATGAAGAGTGCCCGGTGGAACTGGGGCTGACCGTCTCGGTGATCGAAGCGGTCCCAGCCGAGCGACGCCCAGAACGCATCCGCCTCCTCGCTGTACGCGAACAGCCGGCGGTCGCGGTGCCGTTCCGCGAGACCCTGCACCACCCGGGTGCCGATCCCGCGGCGGGACGCGGCGGTGGCCACCTCGATCAGCTGGATCTCCAGGCGCTCGTCTTCGGCGAGATCAGGCACACCCGTGTACTCCGGGTTGATGCCGCCGGGGTCGTCAAGCTCCACCCGCGCCACTTCGATGTCGTCCTCGAGCACCTGCACGAACCACGGCTCGCTCACGTAGTACGACCGGACGTCGTCCCACCACTGGTCGTTCTCGTAGCCGACCGACCAGTCGAAGGGCGGCACCCACGAGTACTTGTCCGCCGATCCGCGGCGGTGGTCGATGAACTGCAGGGACATGACGCGCAGCCTACGGAGGACGTCCGACAGGATCGGGCGTCCGCGGGTCGGTGACCCGCTCAGCTCCAGCCGCTCAAATCCAGGCCGTCCAACCACCCCGGTTCTCTGACCTTCGCCGCCCGCCCCTTGCCGTCCAGCGGCACCGTCGGGATCCCCAGCCGTTCCAGCGCCGCGGCGAACGCGATGGGATCGTCGTCGACGCCACGAGCCACCATGTGCGCCTGCCCCACCGCGTTCGGCGAACCGTCCGTGATGTCGGCCCAAGCCTGGCCCTTCACCAGCAGCCGCAGCGTGCCCCGCTTGATCAGGGTGGAGTACCGCACCCCGACCGCTTCGATGTCCGACAGCGGCACCGTCCACGGCTGCCCGCCGCGGGCCGGAGTCACGGTGACGGTGCCCGCGGCCGGGTCTACGACGACGCGGGCGCGGTGTCCGACGTAGGTGACGGGGTCCAGCGTCACGTGTACGCGACCCCGTCCGATGCGAAGATCGCCTCGATCAGGTTCTGGTTCGGAGCCTCCGCGAGACGCTTGTCCATCCCCTCAACGGTGAGGTCGAGTGCCCGCATCTCGCCATCGATCTTCGTGACCGCAAGACACCGCCGCACCCGGTCGGGGTGGTCCTGCGCGTACTTCGACAGCGCGGCCCACTTCGCGTAGGTGTCCGAGAGGTCGTGACGGTGCGGGTCCACGATGTCCATGACGTACTCGCCGTCGCCGTCGTCGTGCCAGAACAGGAAGTCGGGGTGCATCAACTGGAACTTGCCCCCGACCTCGTACGGGATCGCCAGCGCGTGCTGCCCCGACGACGGGTTCCGGTACCAGCCGACGAGCGTGGTGGGTTTGAGCTCGGATTCGAGCACCGCTGCCTCCCACGACGAGCCCGAGGTGTCGACCGGGAACTCGCCCGCGTTCGGCTTCCCGTCGGGGATCACGTAGAGGTGGTCCGGGTACGTGGCGACCGCCTGTGTGGTCCCGTTGCGTACCTTCTCGGTCGCCGCCGAGTAGACGTCACGGACCTCGACTGTCGTGGGCAGCATCGGCGCCGAGCCAACGTGCCACCGTGGTTCGACCTGATCCCGGATGTGACGTGGCCGGCGGGCCAGTTCCGACTGATACTGATTTCGCCACGTGCTCATCAGTGCGGCGGCCTGCGTCTCGATGGTGTCCTTGAAGCCCAGCTCGGCCATCGCCGTCAGGCGGGCCATCGCGTCGACTTCATCTTCACCGGCGTCGCAGAGGGCGTTGAAGTACCAGGTCGCCGAACCGTCGGGAAGAATCCGCCTGGCTCGTCGGAAGTAGCCGTCGAGGTCCCGCTCGTTGGTGGGAGTGTCGCTCTTCCCCTCGCTGAGCATCACCATCTCGCCGTACGTGACCACCGTCGTGTTGATCGTCAGCGACAGGATGTCCCGGACCTTGTCGTTGAGCTCGTTGCTGCGCTGGCCGTCCGCCGCGGCCATCTGGTCGACGATCCACTTCTTAGCCTTGGCGGACCCCTGCTGGACGAAGTTGTGCTCCGTCAGCGCTGCGGCGAGACTCATCAGCTGCGCGGTACGTGAGGTGAACGTGGCGCGCTGCCGGGTGTGTGACGGCAGGGTGTCGAGCAGGTCGAACACCTCGGCTGGCACCTTGGAGGACCGCTCGCACACAACCGGGGCCACCACGATGTCGACCTCAACGGTCTCATCCTCGGTCAGCGCATTCACTACCTTGGCGACGTGCTCGGCTCGGAAGCCGGGCAGGTAGGCGGCCACCTCGTTGAGGCGGTCGTCGCCCTCGACGCGCTTGGCCAGCGGGGTGCGGACCAGTCGGCCGATGAGCTGCGCGATCTCGGTGTAGGAGTCCTTGTTCTGGAAGCTGATCATCACCTCGGCGCGGGGGCAGTCCCACCCGGTGGTGAGGGCCGATTTGAACAGGACGACGCGAGCTCGATCGTCGCCTGCGATCGCCTGCGGAGCCAGGTACCGCACCCGCTTGTTGCCGACCTTGAGCGGACCATGCGGCTCACCGAAGGAGTGGGCGATCGCGTAATCGGTGAGCTCCGGCCACGTCGACGCCATCACCGACAGGATCTCCTCCAGCCGGGCCTCAGTGACCTTCGGTTCGACCTGGACCACCAACAGCGGCTCCACCAGCCGATCACCCGTGGCGTCGTGATGAGCACGCCACGCCTCGTCGGAGGTCTTGAGGTCCTCGACCGCCAGAGCCAGCATGGTGTTGTCGGCGCTCTGAGACTCACCGACGCTGCGAAGCAGAATGCGGTCCTTGAGCAGCCCGGACTCGCGGACGTCACCCGCACTGACCGCGTGCAGCCGCTCAACCCGGTTCGCGGCCCTCATCGCCGCGTGGAACCGGTCCGGTGTGGCGGAGATGCCCAGAACCACAGGAGCCGCAGGCTGGACGGTACCGATGTTCGTCGGTCCGCCGCCGACGATGGTGCCGGCGATCGTCTTCCGCTCGTTGTTACTCGTGCCGGACCCGCGGTGCGCCTCGTCCCAGATGACGATGAAGTCTTCACCCCGCTCACGCACCGTGTTGGCGATCATGTCCCACACCCCGTGGGTCCGCTTGTCGTTACGAGTGCCGTCGGCGCGGACCGCGTGCAGGGTGGAGTTCTTCTGCAGCGCCTGGATGTGCACGAAGTAGATCAGCCCGGGTTCAAGCGTCCGACTGTCCTCCTTCCAGAGCAGCCGGATCCGGTTCACGTCGATCCTGCCGCCGGAGGCCGTGGTGATCTTGCCGATCGTCTGCGCGTTGAGCGCGCGGTCGTCGGTGAGCCACAGCACCGTCGTGTTCGGCCTCGGATCGCGGGTCGGCGTGCCCTGGTACAGGCCTTCGAGCACGGCGGTGGCGATCACGGTCTTTCCCGCAGCGGTGGGGGCGGTGAGCCCAACGGCGGTGTGCTCTCCATCCTCCAGGTAGCCCGCGCGAGCCTTCGACAGGTGGGACAGCAGGATCTCGACAGCTGAGCTCTGATACGGCTCCAGCGTGAACTTCATCGGGCACCTCCGGAGAAGTTGACGGTGTAGTTCAGCAGGTAGTCCTCGTACAGCTGGACCGTCTCGATCCCGACCGGTAGCCGCTCAACCGCCTGTTGGTACTCGGCGAGTGAGTCGGTGACGATGAACAGAACATCGGGTGGTGTACCGGAGGTGGCCGCCACCGTGACCGCGTCCGCGAACGCCACGAGGGAGTCGATGTCGAACAGGACTCCATAGGTCGCGGTCAGCGCCCAGCCGCTGCCGGGATCGGCTTCGATCCGATCCCCGCGCGCACCGCCCTGCAGCCAGAACAGGGGCGCCAACCGAGGAAACTCCACTCCGCGACGGACCCTCGACGGGTCGAGGTACTTCAGATCGAACAGCTCGATATTCGCCGGCAGCCCTTCGGAGTATTCGGAGCCGTCTGGCCGAACCCCCTTCACCACGGTCGAGATCCGCGGCTCGCAGACGTACTTGAACACCCCCCGTTCCTCCCATGCCGGTTCGCCGGGGTGCAGTCCCGCCCTCCGCAGCTTCTTCGCCTCGGACTCACTGATCTCGTTGTTCGTCACGATGATGGCCTGTCGCGCTCCGCCGTCCTCGGCATTGAGTCGCATCACCGCTTCCGCGGTGGTGCCGGACCCGCCGAAGAAGTCGAGAACCACGGCTTCGGTATTTCCCTGCCCGAACCCCAGGAGGATGTCGGTGATCAGATCGAGCGGTTTGGGATACGGGAATCGGGCTTCGCCGAGGATGTCCTTCAACAGCTTGTTGCCCTGGCTGGTGCGGTGACCGGTCTCCTTCCAGATGGTCGGTACCGCGGTGCCCGCGGTGGTGCCCGCGCCGAAGATCAGGGTGGGGACCCCGTCCATCTGCCCGCTGGGAACGAGTACACCCTGCCGGTACTTCTTCTGGTTGCCCTCCGCGATGTACTGGATCCGGTAGCTGGGCTTACCGTTGCGCGCCTTCTCGGGCGTGATGCGGATGAGGCCGGTCTCCCAGTCCTCGAGGAGGGACTCCGGGATCAGCCGCCAGACGCACTCCTTGCCCTGACTGGTGATCGGCCACACCGCGACGCAACCGTCCGGCGTCTCGTCGGTGTCGAAGACGAAATCGGCCTTGTCCCCGGTGTATTCGCCGCTGGCGATCATGGCCCCGAGGCTCTTGCCGACTCCGCGGAGAGCGCCGGTCTCGGTGTCCACGAAGATCGGGTACGTCTGGTTGGGCCTGGTCACCGGCGTGAAGGTCGTCAGGGTCATCCGTTCCCAAGGGCTTCGCGCAACTCCGCCGGCGAACGAGGTCGCGCGGGGCTCAAACGACTCGGGGGTGATGGCGATGAGGTACTCGTGCATGTAGTCGAGGCCATTGGACGGCTTGCCACCGCTCGTCTGGACGGTGATGCACTGGACGGATCGCGACCGGAACACCTGCTCGCACAGGCACTGGAGGCGGTGGACCTCCTGCGGCCCGATGCTGATGCAGATGACGCCGGTCGGCTTGAGTAGGTCCCGGGCGATGAGCAGCCGGCGTTCCAGGAACGACAACCACTTCGACGACTTCGCCCTGTCCGCCTGGTCCACGTACCGGTCGTTATAGATCCAGCCGTCGTTGCCGGTGTTGTAGGGCGGGTCGATGTAGATCAGGTCGACACCTTCACGGTGGGTGGACCGCAGCGCCTGCAGGGCGTGGTAGTTCTCACCGTTGATCACGACGTGCCACGGGGCGTCGTCGGGACCGTTCGGGATCCGCGCGACCGAACTCAGGCCTGGGTATACCCGCTCCCCGAACTCCCGGACTGCCAGCAGATCGGCCAGTAGACGTTCGCCGCCGTCACCGCTGAGGACGGCGACCGTCTTCGCCTGATCAGCGAAGTCGAGCACAGTCCACGTCGCATCGCTCGACTCGTCACGCAAGGCGACACGGACGCCCCTACGAATCGGGTAGTCGACCAGCCGAACCGACTCCGGCAGGTGGCGGTCGAATACGAGGCCGAACTGACGGGAGCCGCGCAGTAGGTCCACCTCGCGGGCAAGGTGGTCACGCAGCGACTCGTCGGGGACCCGACTGATCAGCTGGTCGAGGATGTTGGTCGCGTCGGCCATGCGTCCTTCCCGGTACGTGCAGCGGTGGAAACGAAGAACTTCTAAGTACCTGCGGCGACGGTTCCGCGGACCAGGCCGTGAACCTCGCAGCTGTCCAGCCTAATCGGCGGCACCGACACTTCCGCCGGAGCTCGGACGTCGCGCTGAGTGCCTTATCGACGGCGACGCTGCCACTGCCAGATGCCGTGGTCGAGGTCGGTCGGTGAAATGCCCATCTCGGCGGCGGCAGCCGTGACGATAGCTCCGGCGAACTCCGCGGTGACACCGCTGCGGGGGAGGTTCAACGTGTCCGCCGTGTACCGAACGATCATGCGATCGGGCTTGACGCCGGGGATGCCGGCGAGCATCCCCATGTAGCGCCAGGTGATGCCAGATCCCTGACCGGTCACCGACCTCCATGCCGACTCCACCGCGGCGAACCGAACCTCGTCGTCGGCGACTTCGCGCAGTGCATCCGCCGTCGAGACCCGCTCCGCGTCGAGAACCCGCGTTGCGTCCCTGATCGCCGTGGCCTTGAGCGGTGCCCAGGCGTGCGTGGACGTCCGGTGCCGGTTGCCGATCGTCTTCGCCCACCCTGCCGGGTCGCCCAACTCGTCGAACGTCGCGAGGAGCTCTGCAGTGCCGTCGGCGTTCGGGTCACCGCCCTGCCCGCGGCGGTGCCTGCGGTAACGGTCAACGATCTTGACGACGCTCGGATACCGGACGCCGGTCGACTGGATGCTGTCGATGATGCAGAGGGCCAAGCTGGTCGGGTAGCCCTCCGGGGCACGGGAAGTACGGAACTGCTCGCAGCTGGCAACCAGGGACCGCAGCTGTTCAGCCGTGAAGTCGGGCATGGGCTCATGTCTCCAGGAGTGCTGGTCGGCTACTCCGCCGCCGTGCTGAACAGGTCGGGCTCGGGTTCCTTCGGCGGGGGCGGATCGTCGGGCACGGCGATCTTGAACCCGAACTGTCCCTCGCACTTCAGGAGGTCGGTGTCGCGGGTGTACAGCTGCGTGCAGCTCCACTGCTCCGCAGTCGCCAGGATCGACGCGTCTGGTCCCTTGAGCTGATGGGCCACTGCGAGCGCGGCCGCACGCCGTGCAGTCCGCTCCGACAACTCGGCGACGATGAAGTTCGACTGGCGGATCCAGTCGAGGGCTTTTGCCACGCGCTCCTCGCGAACCTCCGTGGTCAGGTGCTGCCCCCGAACCTCCCCGGCGCCCGCGATCTCCGTGATCACGATGGCCGGCAACAGGATCTGGTGGCGATCACGATGCCCGGCCAGCAGGTACTCGGCGCGGTCGGCATGGGCATCGTCAACGGGTACCAGGAGGTCGAGCACCACTGACGAGTCGACGGCGACTCGCTTCAACCGTTCAGCCACGCATCGTCCTCACCCAGTCGGCGGGGTCGACCCCGGATGTCCAGTCGTTCCCGAGTAGGCCCCGGCCGTCCGCGGCGGTCGCCGACCCACCCGCCGGCTCGACGGGTTCGATGCCCTCCACGGAGAGGTGGTCTATGCCACCGGTCGCGTCACGCGCGATCTCACCCCAGACTTCGACCTGGCGCTCGAGGTGTTCGCGCACCCGGGCGGCGTTGTCGAGGGTGAACCGCAACTCGATGATGTCGCCGGTGTCAGCGCGGCGCAGGCCGGCGGAGCGCTTCTTGCTGCGGGGGTCGTTGCTGTACCGGTAAAGGACCCCGCGCATCGCCCCCAGGGACTCCGAAGAAGGTGCGAGTGCCTTCTCGGCGTTCTCCTGGACCGCGGCGTCGATGGCGGCCACGGCGCCGTCGATGCGGAGGTTGATCGAGTCGACGCCGCGGCGGTTCGTCAGCTTCGCCAGCCCGACCACAGCCACCAGCGAAGAGCGGGTCCACCCAGTCGGGAGCACGGGACCCCGGCGCAGTTCGTCGATACCGCCGCTGATGTCGTCGAGGGAGGTGCCGGCGACCGACATGGAGATGTGGGCGCTACCGCCGTGCAGGTCGGTGAGCGTGAGCTGGACGTCCTCGGCGTCGGTGAGGCTGGTAACCAGGATCTGCACCTGTTCGATGGCAGCAGCGACCGCCCCGGGGTCGAGCGCAGTGCCCTCCAGGTCGACGGTGATCCCATCCGCGGCGGACAAGGTCTGGCCTCACTTCCGTGACTGGTGTTGTCAATGATGCCCCAGATTGTCGCGCTGGGCACCGACATGGGAGACAGGAGTTCGGGGTGGCGCCTCCGGCGGTGACCGCTCGCCCTTGCCGGTTCAGAAGGCCTGGTCGACCCGGCGAAGGATGTTCGCCAGCATGATCACCGCATCCGCCGCTATCCCGGCCTCCCGCCGCGTTGGCTCCGTGGAGTGCTTGACGCTGTGTGCCAGCTCGATCGTCTTCACCACGACGCCGCGAATGGCCTCGTTGTCCTTGCCGGCCAAGGAGTCCTCGACGTAGCGGCTGATACGCAGCTTCGTCTTGTCGGGCGAAAGTTCGGTCTCCCCTTCGCGCACGTGCACCGCCGGGTCGTACACAGTGCGGCTGATGGCCTCCAGGACCGCCACAGCGCGGTTGCCGGTGTCCCGGTAGTCCTGCGTCGTGGCGGCGGTACGGAAGCGTCGACGTAGCTCCGTCAGCTCGGTGTCGACCTTCGGCCACCCGGTCTTAGTGTGCGGCGACACCGCCTCGGCGTTCACCGCCCGGAACTGGGCCTCTTCGAGCTTGTCCAGCTTCTGCTGCAAGGGGCCGAAGAACTCCTCGAGCAGCACGCGGCGGGCGTGCCAGGAGCCGGAGCAGTCGTTCTTGATCCAGTACGTCTTGAAGCTCTCGAAGTCCCGCCAGGGGAAGTCCAGTTCGATGTCGATGCGGTGCAGCGTGGCCTTCAAGGCGCGCTGCGCGAGCGCGATCTGCTTGTCGTCGAGGCGGGTGGCACCGTCGGTCCCGCACGCCTTCAGCTCGTCCCAGACGAGGCCGGTCAACGCGATCGCCACATCCAGGTCGTCGTAGCCGGGCACCGGGCCGGCCCGTAGCTGCCCCAGCAGGTCGACGCGGAGGTCGACAGTCGGGGTGCCCCACGGCCCCGAGTCAGCGCTCTCGGCGAAGAAGTCATCCTGGATCACGGGAAGTGACGGTACGTAACTGGTCCGACAGAAAGTGCTTGTTTCCGGACCTGATTTGCACGCCCGACAATTTCGTCGGACCTGTGTGCGAAGCTGCCTGCACATCCGGTTGTGAGGGGGACGTGACAGTGGTCGATGCGGGGCTCGGCGGTTCAGTCGAGGCGGAGGTCTGGGAGCTGCTGGCCGACGACGAGTCGGTGGCTGACGAGACCGTGTACCTCGTCGCGGCGGCGATGCGGGGAGACGACGAGTTCGCTGATCAACTCGGCGGGGACGCACCGGCACCGGAGCGGCCGAAAGTCGAGACGATCGACGCCCCGCCGCCGCTGCGCGCCTTCCTTCGTTCCATCACGGTGTCGGGGTTCCGCGGCATCGGCGGGCGCGCCACCTTGGAGGTGAACCCGTACTGCGGGATCACCGTGATCAGCGGCCGCAACGGCTCCGGCAAGTCCAGCTTCGCCGAGGCGCTGGAGTTCGCGCTCACCGGCACCAGCTACCGGTGGGAGGCCAAGAAGGGTCAGCACTGGCAGGCGTCGTGGCGGAACCTGCACGCCGGCGAGCCGGCGTCCATCAAGATCGACTTCGCGATGGAACCCGACGACGACCGCACCGGGACCGTCGCCACCGTCGGTGTGGACTGGCCGCCGGACTCCAAGCTGAACGCGGCCGAACGCTGGTCGCAGATCAAAGGGCAGACGAGGGAGCCGGTCGCTGCGCTCGGCTGGGATCCGGCACTCAAGACGCACCGGCCGCTGATGTCGTACGACGAGCTCGGCGGGGTCTTCGAAGAGGGACAGGCCGCGCTGTACGACGCGCTCGACACGCTCCTCGGGCTCGACGAGGTCGCCGCGGCCGAGGGCCGGCTCAAGGACGCCGAGAAGCGGCTTGGTGGGGCGCGCAAGACGGCGAACGAAGCCCGCACTCGTCTGCGCAACTCCCTGAGCGAGGTCACCGACCCGCGAGCGGAACAGGTGAAGAAGCTCACCGCGCGGGTGCCCTACGACCTCGACGCGATCAAGGCGACGACGTTGGGTACGGCGACCGACCAGGCCGCCACCATCGCGAAGCTGCGGAGGATCGCGGCGCTCGAAGTACCGCAAACGGCCAAGGCCACCGAGGTCGCCGACGAGTTGCGCGCGGCCATCGACGCGCACGCGGCCGGCGCCGACTCCGCTGTGAAGGCGCTGGCCTCGCGGGCGGCGCTGCTGCGCGACGCTCTGCACCTGCACGCCGACACCGGCGACGGAGCCTGCCCGGTGTGCGAGACCGGAACCCTGGACGCCGCCTGGCGCGCCGGGGCCGAGGAACGCCTGAGGGCCGCCGAAGCGAGCACCGCGAAGCACCAGGCACTGGCACAGCGACTGAAGCTGGCCCGGTCGGCGGCGGACGGCTTCTTCCGAGAGGTCGTCGACGTGGCCGCGGTCGAAGGGGCGGAACTCGCCGCGCTGGCGCCGTTCGCCGCGGCGCTCAAGAGCGCGCGCACGGCACCGGACACCCTGGCCGACCGGCCCAGCCACATCGAGCTCGCCGCCTTGGAACTCGACGAGGCCGCCGCGGCCCTGCGCAAGGAAGCCGCGGAGCGCGCGGACAGTTTGGAGGACGCGTGGGCACCCATCGCGGGTGCGATCGTCGCCTGGGTGGACCAGGAGACCGCGGCGCGCAAGGACGACGCCAGCCTCGATCAGGTCAAGCGGGCGTTGAAGTGCCTGCGCGAGGCCGCCGACACGCTGCGTGAGCGGCGCCTGGCACCGATGGTGGAACAGACAAGCGAGTTCTGGGGCCGGATGCGGCACGAGAGCAACGTCGACATCGGCAACATCAGCCTCGAGGGAGTCGCCAACCGCCGCCACGTCGTCGTCGACGGTGCCGTGGACGGGGTGTCGACCGGCGCGCTGACGGTGATGAGTCAAGGCGAGCTGCACGCGCTGGCGCTGGCCATGTTCATCCCGCGGGCCACCACCCCCGCGAGTCCGTTCCGTTTCCTGGTGCTCGACGACCCGATCCAGGCCATGGACCCCGCCAAGATCGCGGGGTTCCTCGACGTGCTCGTGGAGCTCGGCAAGACCCGGCAGGTGATCGTGTTCTCGCACGACGACCGGCTCCCCGCCGCGATCCGCGCCCGCTCGGTACCTGCCCAGCTGCTCGACGTCACCCGGGAGCAGGGGTCGCTGGTCGTGGTGAAGGCCAACGACCTGCCCGCCGACCGGTACGTCGCGGACGCAGAGGCCCTCATCCTCGACGACGACATCGACGACCTGATCAAGCGGAAGGCCGCACCGGGCTTGTTCCGGATGGCGATCGAGGCCGCCGCGCACCAGCGGTACTTCGGCGAACGCGCGAAGGCCGGCGCCGCCTACCACGAGACCGACACGGCGTGGGAGGACGCGAAGACCACGCAGCGGCGGGTGGCGCTCACCCTGACCGGCGCCGCCGACGGCGACGTGTCCGGCTGGAAGCAGTATCGGAGGTACAGGTTCCCGACGATCGCGATCTCCGCGTCGGGAACACACCGCGGTGCCACGCTGGACCGCGGAACCATCCGGGATCTCCGCGACACTGTCCGCGACATCGTGGCGGGCCAGTGAACACCGACGCCGAGGCGCTGCTGGCACGGGCCGACAAGCTCCTCGACTCCCCGGACCGGACGGTGTTGGGCAACTCGGCACGGTTGGCGGCCTTCCTGGCCAGACAGGCGGTAGAGGATCTGATCGATGCCCGCTGCGCGGAGCTGACCGGTGTCCAAGTGGTCGTCGGGACCGCAAGGGCGAAACTGGCGGTGATCAAGTCACTCGACAAGACACCGGCCGGACCCGTGCTCATCGACGCCTGGCACCAGCTGACCGGCTTCTGCCACCACCACGCCTACGAGCTGTCGCCGACGGTGCCGGAGGTGAGGGCGCAGTGCGCTGCGGTCGAGCGGGCCTGCCTGGGTGGGCTGCCCGAACCGTCTGCAGGTTCCGCGGCCGGCGATACGGTCAGCGCATGACCTCCGCGTTCAAGCGCCCCAAGCTGACCACCCAGCAGGTCGGCGCGGCGGGCGAGCACTTCGTGGCCGCCGAGATCCACCGGCGGGGTGGCTACGCCGTGACGTTCTCCGGGAACATGCACGACATCGACCTGCTCGCCAGCGACGCCAACCACGACCGGGTGATCAGCATCCAGGTCAAGACGAAGACGGCCGGCACGTGGCAGACGAGCACCAAGCGGGGCAAGAAGCGGAGGGCACCCGAGGTCGAGACGAAGTACTGGGTGCTCGTCGACCTCGGGAAAGAGCACCCGGAGTTTTACGTGGTGCCGCTGTGGTGGATGGAGAACGACATCCACAAGGCCCACAGCAAGTACCTCGCCGACTCCGGAGGGCACCGCGTCAAGAACGACGCCAGCACCCACCACGCGATCCCCGTCTCGCGCATCGCGCAGTGGAAGGACCGGTGGGACGTGCTGGAGATCCTGCCGAAGGTCTGACACCAGCCGCGTCCGGGGTCATCTGTGTGCAGCCCCTTGCCGCCCCACGCGACCGCCGATAACGAGAAGGAAACCCGATGCCGGACAACGCGTTCGAAGACGAGGGTGTGAACGACTACATCGAGGTGTTGAAGGCCGTCATCGGAGGCCTCGACCTACTCATAGACACCCTGATGGGGAACTCCGTCGACGGGGTCGAGACCACTCCCGAGGAACAGCGGCAGGCATGGGAGGACGGGAAGGCGGCCGGCCGCCTCAGAGCGAACGGGCCGCGGGTGAATCCGTACCGGACAACCACCGAGGGGCGGTACCTGCTCGCGCAGCTCTGGCTAGCTGGCCGGCACGGCGTCTGGGACGGTCACCTGAGTTGATGCACGCCGCCGCGATGATCAGCGCCCGGCCGCGATCTTCCGGCCCTCGTTGAAGTAGGCCATCTCCACCGCGTCGGCACGCACGCCCTCGGCGGCCGCGACGGTGTGTGCGTGGTCGATCCACCTCGCGTATGTAGACGGATCCCACGGCCCGCTCCGTGAGATGTCCCAGTCGTCAACCGCTTTCAGCGCCACGGCCACGAACTGGTCCAGAATCAGGGCTCGTCCCGGTCGCCGGGCGCGGGCGTCGGCGGCGTAGAGGAACTTGGTGAAGAACGACGGGCCGAGGTGCTTGAGGTAGTGCGGCCGCCCCCGCAGCATCGCGGTGTACGCGTCGACTGTGCTGCCGGACCGCACCATCTCGGCGACCGACTGCAGGGCCTCTTCCAGACGGTGGGAGTCGTTGTCCCGGAACACCCGTGCCCGCCGGCCGACGAGGAACGCTGAGCTCCCAGTCCCCCAGAAGTAGCCGGCGAGTAGTGACTGCGGCAGTCCGTGGCTCGCCGCCGAGTCGAGTAGATCGGCCCTCGTGATCGTGCGATAGCCGCGGTCTCGGGCGGCGAGCTGGTCGAGGAAGTCGCCCCACCCCTGCGGCACCCGCGGCATCCACCAGGCCGGCCGGAACCGGAAGCCGTGAGCGAGAACCTCGTCGTCGGCGGGGAACTCCATGCTCGCTACCTCTTCTCGTCCTCGGCCGTGAGACTGAAGCTCCACCGGATCGCCGCGGCCAGACCCGACACGTACTCGGCCTCCAATGCGTCGTCGTGCTGGCGCTGGATCCACGACGGGTGCTTCGCGGCGAAGATGTACGGCACTCCCTTGGGGAGTCGTCCGCGCGGAATCTCGAAGGGCGGCTCCGAAGCCCGCGCCCGCGGGTAGAAGAACCTCATCACGCGTTCGGCGTCGCGGCCCAGCGTGATCACCAGCCGCGGTCGGACGATGTCGAGTTCACGGTGCAGGAACGGCGAGCAGTTGACGATCTCGCGCTCATGGGACGGCCGGTTCTTCGGCGGGTGGCAGTGCACCGCGTTGCTGATGAACACGTCGCGCTTCTCAAGGCCGGCGAGCTGGATGCCCGCGTCGATCAGGTCGCCGCTACCGCCGGTGAACGGCACCTGACTGTCCATGCACTTCTCGCACAGGCTCTGCCCCACCAGCGCCGCCGGTGAGGTCAAGCACCCGTAGCCGGGCGCGGACGCTGTGACACCGGGGATGTTCATCCCGTCGCAGCGGCGGCAGCGGGCGATCTCGTCGTCGAGGGCGATCTTGAGCCTGCGCCGCGCGGCGTCTGTGTCGCTCATCAGCGCGTTCGAACCCACCGGTGGAGTGTAGGTAGGTCGACGCTTGCGACGGTGGGGATCACGGCCACCTGCGTCGGTCCACATTCGGTCACCAGCACTCCCCCGCGTGCGCCATCCGGCAGTCCGGGCACACTGGCGGTTCCGGTCGCCCGGACGATCCCGCCTTCGCCGGCGCCCCGGTGGCGTACGGGCACCGCAGCGGCTCGGGTTTCAGGTCCGCGAAGTAGTCCGACTTGAAGCGCGCCAGCTGCGCGAGCACGTACCGGCTCAGCCCGTCGGACATCTCGCCGCGGAAGTGGAGCAGGGCGCGGAACACTGCCTCGTCGTAGCTGGCCTGCGTCTCGTTCGCGGAGAAGGTGCCGTCGAGCACCCGGTTCACGGCGCGGCGGCAGGACGCCACCTGGTCGCGGCCCACGTCCCGCTTGACCGAGGCTTCGTCGACGGTGAGGCCGTCCTCCACCTCGCGCAGGGTGTGGCCGAAGTGGCAGTCGGCGCGGCGGAGGTAGCCGGCGATCTCGTCGCGGTACGGGTTGTCGGTCACCGTCAGTGTCCCCGCCGCGTACCGGGGGCGCCGCCCGACACCTCGCGCCACCCCATCTCGAGGCCGCGCGCCTGGCCGATCTCGCCGGCCGACGGAACACCCGATCGGTCACGGTCCGGAGTATCCGACCCACCCGTCAGGTGTGCCCGCGTATCGAGCGCCTGCGTCCACAACGTCCGCGCCATCGGCACCGTGCGCGACAAGGTCTCCAACTCGGCGATGAGTCGGTTCAGGGTCTGCGCGTCGGTCGGGGTCATGGGACGGCCGCCCTGGGCGATGCGGAGCAGCTGGAGGGAGTAGCCCTGCGTTCGGGCCTTCTGCTCGGCGTGTGACGGACCCTCCTCGCTCTCGTTCTTCGAAGTCTTGGTCCGTTTCGGCTTCCTCGCCGCGGCCAGCGTCTGCGGGGTGGGTCTACGCGTCCCGTTACGCACGGCGGTCACCCGGCGCAGCAGGAGCCTGATCTCGGCGCTGCCGGTGGTGGAGAGCTTCAGTCGCAGCCGGGCGGCGAGCGCGTCGAGAAGCTCGATCTCCTCGGCGGTGAGCGGGCGGCCCTCGGGGATCCGCTCAGCCTGGACCACCTCGGAGGTGAACAGCTCGTACTTCGGCGGCTTGGCCACAGGTCCTCCTCGGCGTAGGTCGGGTCAGGGCAGCCTAAGCGGCGGGTCCGACGCGCGGGTACGGCTCGGTTGGCGGGGTCGCCACACGACGAGTCGTCACTCCCCCGCGAGAGCCCGGCCGAACGCCTCCGCGAACTCCTTTTGCCGCCCCGACGACGGGAACGGGATCCGCACCTTGCTGACGGGCAGGCTGGCGGCCGCCAGCGCGGGATAGGCCACGTCGTGTACGTCGGCCTTGATCAGGATGATCCGCTCCGGTGCCAGCTCCGCGATCCGGGCCAGCAGCGCCGGCACACACGGCGACAGCGGCGACCCGTCGACGGGATCGGGCTTGAGGTCGATCAGGAACACGCCGCGGTCACGCAGCTGCGCCAACAGCGAGGCCTTGTTGTCCCGGGTGGGTTCGGTGTGCGGCAGGATCGCCCGCGCCACCGACCGGAACAGCGAGTCCTGCGTCGCGACGTCGGTGAAGTAGAAGTAGCGGTCGTCGGCATCGGGAGGCGCTTGTGCCACCAGCAGGAGCCGAACCCTGTCGGGCCGGTACCGCTCGGCGGCGGCCGCGCGGCGCTGGCGCACCTCCACGGCGGCGGTCTCGTCCCGCGGAGCGGTGGGCGGTGACGGGGCCGGGGTCGGCGGGTTGGTGCGCGTGCCCATCCGGCTCGCCGGTCCACTGGTGCGGCACTGCTGTCGACCGGCCTTGGTGGGCGGGTGCAGGCCGTCGCGGTAGCAGGCAGTGTGGTCGAAGTTGGCCACGGTCAGTGCCCCCGCCGCGACGACGGGAGCCCGCCCAGCACCTCGCGGCCGCCGTAGGTGAACTCGGGGTTCTGGACGAGCCCGGCGGGACCCATGCGCCTCCCCTTTCGCGGCGTCGACGGTGCGGTGGGCTTGGGCGCGCCCTTGTGGAGCCGGAGCGCCCACTGGTACAGGCGCTGGTACTCGGCGTCGTGTGCGACGAGGGGACCCGACTCCGTCAGGATCTGCTCCAGGCGCGCGACGTCCTTCTGCTTGAGCCGCGGCTTGGCGGCCATCTCGGTCAGCTCGCGGCGGATCTGCCGTGGGCCTTGCTCCACCGGTTCCTCGACGGCGAGCGCCTGCGTGTCCGGTGCGGGTGCTGCCGCCTGCTTCCGGGCGCGGCGGATCGCCTTCAGGCGGCATTCCAAGTCGGTGAACAGCTCGTTCTCCTCCGCGGAGAAGTCGCGGTCGACGGGGATCAGCTCGACCTGGACGACCTCGGCGGTGAACTGGTCGAGCGTCGACGGGTCGGTCACCGGCGGTTCCTCCTCGGCGTGGGGTGTCGGCGTGGGGTGTCGGTCAGGGCAGCGTAAGCGGCGGGGGTGACACACAAGCTGATTCCTCTCGGCGAGGTCATCCCGGTGTCCGGTTCCCGAGCCGGTACCCCTACACCCCCTGTCAGGAGTGTCAGTTCTGACAGGTTCGTCAGAAGTGTCAGGAGTGTCAGATTCCGAGGTCAGAGGCTATTTCACCCCGCCGAGGGGACGCCGGGAAGCGAATGCAACATCACACAGCAACTGTTTGCCACATCAAACTGACACTCCTGACACACCTGTCAGGATGGGAAAAGCAGCTCCGACCAGGCATTCTGACACTCCTGACACTCCTGACAGGGGGGGTGTCAGGAGGAACTGTCCGGAGTTTCGGTCCCGAGCACGAGAAACCCCCACCGCCGAGATGGCGATGGGGGCTCGCGGGGTCTGGCGACTACTCGCCGATGCCGCCGATCGGTGGGGCAACGTAGCTGGGCGGCATGGCACCGACCGCCGGCGCCACGCCCTCCGGCACAACCGGGGCCGCACCCGGGTACTTGAGCGGCGGAGCGTACCGACCGCGGCTCGGCTTGCTCAGGAACGGCCTCGACCCACTGCTCAGCCGCTGCAGGTACTTGTAGATCCGGCTGGGCGTCGAGTTCACGGCGTCGGCGATCTGCTGCGCGTCCATCGTGTCGTCGGGGTTGGGGCACCCGGCGATCACCGCCGCGACGATCTGCTGACTGGTGTCACCGATCGACTCCTCGTCGGGCTTGATGCGCGACTCCTCGATCACCGCCACCGCGGCGTCGATGCTGCCGCCGTCCAGAGTCCATAGACCTGTCTCCGGATCGCGGGTCATGGCCATCGTGCGCTCGATGACGTCGCGGCCGGTGACCGCCAGGACGCCGCCGTCCGTCTCCCGGTCGCGGTGCAGCACCATGGCGTAGTCGGCGGCGCCGGACAGGCCGAAGGTGCCCGACAGCTCCTCGACGAAGTCCGCGGCCCGACCCCCGCCACGTCCGGGCTCCGCCTTGCGGGTGTGGTGCACGATGAGCATGCCGGAACCGGGGATCGCGTCGACGCACTTCTTCAGGTCGCCCAGCGCCTTGTAGTCCTCCTGATAGGCGCTGGCGCCGCTCTTCGGTCCCGCACCGCGGGTCTTGCCAAGGGTGTCGACGATCACGAAGGGCTTCTGGCCGGGGTGCAGCGCGAGCCACTCGGTGATGGTGCTCACCGCGGTCTTGCCCTCTTCGATGGCGAGCACGTACTCGAACGCCGCGGGGATGGGGACGCCCTCGCCGAGCAGCTGCCGGGCGCGGAACTGGATCCGGCGGTCACCGTCCTCGAGTGCGAGGTAGAGGACGGGGCGCTGCTTGCAGGTCAAGCACCCGAGCGCGATGCCACCCGCAGCGATGGCCAGCGCGATCGCCAGCACCAGCCACGACTTACCTGCCTTCGGCGGGCCGGCAACGATGCCGCAGCCCTCCGCGACGATCCCGGGAACGTGGTACTCCAGCGGTGCGAACACCTGCTTGTCGAGCCAGGCGCCGTTCTTCAGCCCGACCAGGGCGCTCACCTCGGTGCCCTCCTGCGGGACCAGCTTCAGGGCGTTCGCTCCGGCGGTGGGCGGGGTCGCGCCGCCGAGGTTGCCGATGGCGGGGGCGGGACCCGCGGAGGCCGGACCGCCGAGGTTGCCGATGGACGGCGCGGCTCCGGTCGGAGCGGCTCCACCGGCCGGAGCCGGCGTCGACGTGAACGTCGGATGCACGACCGGGAAGGGGTACACAGTCGCCATCGGCGCGTCAGCCGGCTCGGAGGTGGGCTGGGCCGGCCGCTGGATGGGCGTTGCAGGCACCCAGCCGGTGACCGGGCCGTCGAGGTACGTCTCGCCTCGTTGCTCCGGGGTCGGGGCGACGCGGCGCATCACTGCGGCGGCTTCAGAGAACAGCGCGGCCCGATCCGGATCATGTGCGAAACGCGCCGCGAGCCGGTCGTACACGTCCGGGGTGACGGACTGGAGCTCCTCCCGCTCCTCGCCGAGGGTGATGCCGTGCCCCGCAGCGACCACGTGGCGGGACTCGCCTTGCAGGCCGACGGCCAGGTCCAGCCGTGAGACATGCTCGCCCGGCAGACCCAGCTCGGCGAGCATGGTGCCCGACCACACGTGGCAGCCGTTGCCGTTCTCGCACCCGTCGTGCAAGGTGGCGGACTTTCCGTGGCTCGCGCCCTGGTAGTGGACGATGTCGCAGCCGCAGCCGTCGAGCTCACCGGTGTAACTGATGCGGTGATCGCCAGCGATCCACGTGCTCCACGGGATCTCGTCGATCTGGTTCGACAGCTCGATGGAGCGCGCGCTCTGCTCCAGACGTTCCCGCGGGGACTCCGGCGCGATCGCGCCGTGCAGGCACTCCGCGCCGGGCGGGCACGCAGCGGTGCGGTCCCAGAGCCAGCGCGGCAGCTCCGCGACGGCAGCGCCGGTGAACGCGTACGCCCGGCCGTACGCGATGTCGAGCCGGGACGGAGGGGCCATCACCTGGGTCCGCACCGATGCGAAAACCTCGATGGTGCCGCCGTTCGGCAGCATCAGGGTCTTCTGGTCGGTGAGGCCTTCCGGCGCGTCGTCCGGCACGCGTAACCAGACGTGCGACCCGTCGAACTTGCGGTTGGGCTTGCCCGAGTCGGGGTCGTCGAGGCCCGGCTTGAGGATCCCGTCGATCGTGGCCTTGGCAGGAGTCACGGTGGGCGTGAACCCCATGCTCGCGGCCCACTCGGACGCGAGCGCATCCTCACAGTCGATCACCGCGAGCTTCGATCGGCCGGGGATGATCCCGATGTTCCCACCCGCCGCCACGTGCGCCCGGGCAGCGTCGGGGGTGAGCGGCGGCTGCTGACCCCACTTCTCCCCCACCGGCCGCTTGAGTCCAGCCTTGACCTTGATGGTGTATGCCTGCCCCGCGAGGCTCGCGGCGATGTCCGCGTCGGCGGCGGTCATGGTCGGCTCGCGACCCTCCCCCGAGACGGTGTCGGTCGGTGCGGACGGCGGCGCCGACGGCACGCCGGTGGCCGGCTTCTCGTCACCGATACCGCCCCACACTTCACGGCTCTCGGTGCCGGACTCGCGGACGAGCCCGCGGCGGGCCATCTCGGTCTGCACGTCGGTCAGGGACACGCCACCAAGATCGCCCGGGATGTCCAACAGGCCCAGCCCGACATCGGAGGCCCAACCCGCCGCCACTCCGTCAGCCCACCAGCGGCCGTCCGGGAAGTAGGGCGCGTCCGGCGTGTGACCAGCCTCGGTCTGTGCCCGGCGGACGATCACCGCCTGCAGGGCGCCCACGGCGGCGGCGCTCTGCGTCTGACGCGCAGGGGTCGGCACCAGCTCGCGCGCGATCCGGTGCGCCACCGCGAGGTCACGCGCCGCGGCGTTGTGGAACCGCAGCCCCCGGTAGTCGGTCTCGGGGCGAGCGCCGGCGGTGGCCAGCGACGCGGCGATCACAGCGCGGTACACCTCGGCGGCACTGGCGTAGGTGATGTCCGGGGAGAGTCCGCAGGACGCGGCGAGGGTGGCGAGGTCCGGCGTCTCCGCGGCGGACGGGGCGCTCACTTGGCCACCGCCTCGGGGTGAGCGGCGACCCACGCGAAGTGGACCTCCGCGCCGCGGGCGATCTTCAACGCCTCAGCGTGGTCACCGCGGCGGACGGCGTCCTCGAGCATCCGGACGAACGCCCGACTCATGCCGGCGGTGCTGATGGGCGGGACGGAAGTGCGGGGCGCAGGAATCTGCATGTGTGCCATATACTGTTCTCACTTACTTGGTAGTTCGGACTTCGGTCTGAGAGACAAGCCCGGCGTTGGCGCGCCGGGTTTTTCTTGTCTCAGGGGTAGATCAGGTCGGGTCAGGCGATCTCGATGACGTGGACGCCGTCCGCTTCCAACGCATCGCGCAGCTGACGGATGACCGCGCTCTTGCCGGATCCGGTGCGCCCGCTGACCGTGATGGTGACGCCCGGATCGTTCGACTGGGTCTCGTGCATCGTGACGCTGGCCGGGTAGCCGGTCTTCGTGGTGATCATGTTGTTGTGCTCCTTCGTGTTTCGGTTCGGGATGGGGTAGGTCAAACCGGAACGCCGGCGCTGATGCGGTCGAGGTACTCGTTGATCCACGCGCGCTTGATGCGGTAGGTGCGGCCCACTTTGGCGGCACGCAGCTCACCGCGACGGACCAGGCCCTGCACGGTCTGGATGTGCAACTTCATCAGCGCCGCCGTCTCGGGGCCGGTGAGGATCTCGTCCTCGTCCACCGCGACGGTGGTGATGGGGTTGGCGGAGATGCCCATCTTCGTCTCCTTCTCTTCTTCGTGTTCAGACGTGCTTAAAGCCGTTGTAGCACAACGAATCTCGGATCGTTTTCTCTAAAACAGAGAACATGCAGGTCAGCGAGGATTGGGACAGAATCACGGATTTTGTGTCAACCTTCGGCGTGTCGCGAGTCGAATCTGACTGCACCCCAACACTATTCTCTGTTTTGGAGAATGCCCGATCCCTGACACAGCTGTGCCCCTGACCGAAACAGTCAGGGGCACAGTGCAGTTCGTCTCGCTCAGCGGTCGCGTCGCTTCACCTCCGGCCGGTGGAACGCCATCAGCACGTCGAAGTTCTCCACCGTCGCCACGAACACCGGGAACCAGCGGCCGTTCCCCAGTCGACGCTTCGCTGCGTACATCGCCTTCTTCCGCTTGTCGGTGTCGAACACGAACCGGCCCAGCGGCGACTCGGCGGCATCCTCCATCTCGACCAGTCCGAGATCCCGCGCCACGTGCTGCGCGTACAGCCGCGACGCGTCGTCGTCGGGCACCAGGGTGAACAGCAGCGCCCGCGCCGCGTCACCCCGCTCCGCGCTGCAGATCAGTTCGCGGTACCCGAGCTTGTCCTCTTGTCGTGTACCGGCCACGGCCAACAGGCGGACGCGTTGAACGTCGCCGGTCTTCGCCACGTGTTCAGCCAGCCGGTAGAGCCACCGCGGGTGCACGGTCTCGGCCTGCGCCTCGATCTCTGCCATAGTGCGCGAGCTCCACGCGGGCCAGTCGGCCAGTGCGATGTGCTCAGTCACGTTCCCGCTCCTCCTCGTCCCAGCTCTGTCCGTCATCGCGGAGGTCTTCGGCGTCGTACACGTTCTCGTTCGGGTCCATGCACTTCACGTACTCCCCTGTCGGTTTCTGAGGCGGCCGCGGCGCGTCCAGTCACGGAACACACCTGCTTCGGCGGACCCTGCCGACCGGGGACGTGATCCGCTCTCCGCTGTCCCACCCCGTCGATACGATCAGCGCCTACCGGTACACAAGGGGGGCACGGCATGGCGAGAGAAGTAGGCAATTCGATAGGGCTCGGGTTCGGGAACGGCGCCGTGATCGACTACGGCGACTACATCGAGTACCGCCAGACAGGGAAGCTGCTGCCCGCGTTCCGCGTGACGGTCGCCGACATCACCGGGTTCTCGGTGCGCAAGGTGACGCGCGACGACAAGAAGCGTCTCGGCGCCTCGGGGCTGCAGCAGGTGTTCGTGATCCAGGGATCGGGCACAGTCCTCGCGGAGGCCGCCGTGAGCTACGGAACCGCCGAGAAGATCGAGCAGGTTCTGCGTGCGCATCCGAAGTTCGGCAGCAACGCGCGTCAGGTGGCACCCGCCGCTCCCGCACCCGCTGCTGCACCTGCCGCCTCCACCTCGTGGGTCGACGAACTCACCAAGCTGGCGGCACTACGGGACGCCGGAGCCCTGACGGCCGAGGAGTTCGAGACCGCCAAGCGCAAGCTCATCGGCTGAGCCACATGTTGCCCAAGCTGCGACCATCGGACCTCTTCCCTCGGCCTTGCGCGGAGTACACGTCCCACCTCGGCGCGGACCAGGCCGCGGCGTTCACCGCGTTGTGGAACCTGCACGACGACCCGAAGACCAACGCGGCCAACGCCGCCCGTCACATCCACGCCGCGCTCGACGCCCCCGCCGGGGACGGCTCCGTGAAGGTCGCCCCGCTGGACCTGCGCGTCGAACTGCACGCGGGCGTCGAGGCGGCGGAGTCGATGTACGAGGCACGTACCGCCACCGCGATGGACGTCGAGTACATCTCGATGTTCTCCGTCATCGCCGCGTGGAGCCACGAGTTCGTCGGCAGCAACATCGACGCGTTCGTGCTCGACGTGAACGAGTAGCGCCACCCCAGACAGCACTGTGCCCCTGACCGAAACAGTCAGGGGCACAGTGCGTTACGGGTCCGATCAGCCCGCCATCACCGCCGCCAGCAGCCGTTCGCGCACCCCGGGCGCCACGCCGAGCAGCTCCGCGACCTGCTCCCGCACCTCGTCGAACAGGGCGCCGTCCCAGTGCGCGTTCGCCTCGGTGTGACCCCGCACGCTGAGCAGGAGCAGGAGATCGACGGGCTCCATCCCGAGTCCGTGATCCCGTTCCCGGACGAACTCCTCGAAGGAGGCGAACGGCGGCCAGCTTTCGCCGCGGAAGGTGCGCCACGCGTCGTCCTCGAGCAACTTGCTCAGCCACAGCACGACGCCGGCCGGGTCGCCGCCGTCGCTCTCCACGGCGGTGACGAGCCGGCGCCAGTCGAGGTACTCGTCGCTGAACCGCACCTGGGTGGTGCGGGTACCGATCGCCCCGGTCACAGGTCCTCGATCCGGATGTCGGTCAGCAGCTGCCGCCGCAGCGCCGCCAGCTCCTCCTGCAGTCCCGGCAGCGCATGGCCCACCGTGCCCTCGGCGCCGGCCACCAGGAACGCGATGTCCTCGTCGCTGCTCCGCGGTGTGACGTGTCCCTCGGCGCGCAGCCGCGCCTTGATCGCATCGATCGCTGCTCGGTCTTCGGCGCTCATCTGGTTCGTCATGTTGTTCTCTCCCTTGAGGATTCGTCAGTGTTCCGGCCCGGTAGGCCCCGCGAGTCACGGTCGATGTCCGTGACGCACGGCCGCTCACCGGAAACGAACCGCTGTCAGCCCCGGTACGCGTGACGGCAGCTCGACTCCCCGGGCTGCACGAACTCGTCGGTCTCGCCCACGTTCGCGATGCGCGGTGCCGGGTCGGGTACCTGCACACGGATCGGATCGCCGAACGCGCCGCCCACGAACACGCGGCGCTCCGTCTCCCGCAGCGCCGTGGGGCAGAAGGGATCGCGAGAGTCGATCCGGGTGTAGCTGCCCCGGCTCCGGTGCTCCGCGGCCTCCGCGTCGCGCAGCAGGTGCAGCTCCTCCCGCAGCCCCGGGATCGGGCCGCCAGCACCGGCCTCCGCGGCGATCACCAGTGCATCGATCTCGGCGTCGCTCGTGGCGTGCGTGATCAGCTCGGCGATGCCCAAGTCGAGCACGGACTGGATGAGCAGCTGTTCGTCGGTCAGCGACTTCGGCCGGACAGCGGCGCGCGCCCGGTCCCGCACGGCGCGGAGATCGGAGGCCAGCTGGGGCGCGGCCACCGCGGTGGCGGTCGCGGTGATCAGCTCCAGTTCGGCGTCGGTGGTCTCGGCGTCGACCAGTCCGGACAGCGCCGCGTAGATGGTGTCGTTCATGTTCCAGTTCCCCCTCGGGGTAGTTCGTGGTCTTCGTGTGGCCCGGTAGGCCCCGCGCGTCACGGACATCGCCGTGGCGCACGGCCACTCACCGGGATCAAGCAGGTGCGGTCGTGATCCAGACCCCGCACACCAACACCTGCACGTTCGGGCTCTCCTCGATCGCCTGCCACCGCGCCGCGGCCCACGGGTCCGTGGCCACCATCGCGCAGAAGCGGCACCCGCACGCCGTCTCCGGCGCCAGGCGGGCGAGCAGCTCCCGACACGCGGTGGCCTCCGCCGCCGGCGTCGCCGGGTGCTCGGCGCGCGCACGAAGCGCAGCCGCACGGCGGGCGTTCACGACGCACGCTCCGTCGCGAGATCGTCGATCCGTTCCCAGGTCTCTTGGACCCAGTCGATCAACCGGTCCTTGGCCGCCAAGTCCAACTCACGCCGCGCGGCCTCCAGGACTGGATCCGTGGCCAGCTCGTTGAGCGACGACATGATCCGCCCGCCGTAGAGGCGATGCCACCGCGCCTCCGCCTGCCCACCGACATACCGGCACGCGGCCGCCACTTCACCGTCGCGCTGCGCGAGCTCCTCGGCCGCCGCCCGGTACGCAAGGGCAGCCGGAGGCGTCACCAGGAACGGGTCGGCGGCAACGTCGTCGAGCGCGTCGAGCACCGCGGCCGCATCAGAGATCGAGTCCCACGCGGCGACCAGCCACGCGCCGATTTCGGCGACCTTCTCGGGCGGGACCTCACGCCGTGCAGCCGCCAGCACGGCGTCGCCGGGCAGCCCGTCGACCAGGTCGCGGTCGTCGTCGAGCAGCGACGCGACGGACACGGTGACGCCGCCGAACAGGGCCACCATCGCGGTGCTGTTGCCGATCGCCAGGGCGTGGTCCTGCACCACGCGCACCTTCGAGGGCGTGCTCATCGCCGCCCCATCCACCAGTGCAGAACGCGCTTCCACCACGGCTGCTTCGCCGGGTGCTGCGCCGGTCCGCGGTAGCCCTCGCCGCTCATGCCGCGTCCCCCAGCTCGGAGCGCAGCCGCCCGACCTCGACGGCGATGGTGCGCCAGGCCCGGGCGACGATCATCTCCACGCTGAGTTGCTCGACCGGCGACAGCTCTCCGTACGCGTCGAAGGCGCCGGACGCGAGGAGTTCGAAGGCCCGGAACCGGTACGGCTCCGACTCCGTCGCGTACGCGGCCGCTTGCGCCGCGGCGTAGGCACCGGCCACGAGCACCATGGAGTCGCGGTTCGGCAGGTCCGGCGGAAGGCCGGCGGCGGCGATGCGGGCACCGGCCTCGCGCCAGAGGGCACTGATGTCAGGGGGAAGGGCGGTCATCGGGTCCTCCTCGAAAACTTCACTACAACAGTTGTAGTTAAGTTTTTAGCTCATCTACTGATGACACCGGTATACGTTACATTCGGCACCGTGCGCAAGGAACTGATGCGGATTCAGAGACGCCTTGCCCGAGCCTATTCTCCAATTCAGAGAATGGCTTCGACCTCGACGCTGCATGTATGTCTAGCTGCTCTGATACTGTCGATGGCGATTGATTCTCTAATTCAGAGAATCGCTCGGTGTCGGCCGGGAGAGAATCCGCAAGTGCACCTTGCGCACGGTGCCGAACGCACGTATAGCTGGAGCCATGAACCGAATTCGTGCAGCTACAGCAAACGTCACAGCATTCGCGATCGCCACGGCCGTCGCGGCCTCCTGCGCCACCGCTCCGGCCACCGCCTCGCCGACCCTCTTCTGCGACACGACCTCGTGGCTGTACGACCGGGATCTCTGCGCTCAGAGCGGCGCCGGCGGCGGCCCGACGTCTGTGCCGACCACCACCGCGCCCAGCTCCAGCGGTGGTTCCAGCGGTGAGACGCTCTACGCCGGCCATCCGCTCTCGCACTATGTGGTCCTCGCGGTGATCGTGGTGCTTGGGATCGCGGCTGTGGCCAAGCTGGCCGGTTGGGCGGCCGCCAGCACCGCCGCGGAGCAGGAGCGCACCGCGCAGCGGGAGCAGGGCGCGCTCGCCCGCGGCCGCCGCATCGCAGAGGACTGGCACGCCGGCGAGGTGCAGCGCATCCGTGCGCAGATGCCGCAGCCCGACCCGCACGAGTACGACCCGCTCGGTCTCGGTCTCGCCGCCCCGCGAGTGGCCGACCCGAAGGTTCCACATCCGCCGATGGACGCGCCGGATCTGAAGCGCTACGCGAAGTTCGGGCGGGTAGTGCCGTGGCAGGCGAACACCGCCATCGCCGCAGTGATGAACCAAGACGGCAGCGACGAAAAGGCACGAGACGCGTGGCTCGAGTCCTGCACGGCGGCGAACGCCGGCGAGGCCGACGAGGCGGGGAACTTCACCCCATGCGCGAGCTACCGCGGCCTCGAACTGCCGCTCGACGCCGCAGAGACGGGCGATGTGCTTCTGCGTGTGATGCCGGCGGGTCTGCATGTCGGTGAGCGCGAGATGAACGCAGCGGGCGCGTACCTCGCCCGCTGCGCGATGGTCACCATCGCGCACCCGTTCGTCCGTCACGCTCACACCGGCGAGTACTGGGCGCGCCTGAGCATGCACGCCGCGCCACAGCAGCCGCAGGCCGCGCCGGCTCCGCAGTCCGCCCCCGTTGCCGGACCGCTCGACGACGACGAGGACTGGTGATCATGGCCTCGACCGACAACGAGTTCGGCTTCTTGTTCGACGATGCCGACGACACCGAGCCGACTCTGTCGGAGCCGGAGGTCGCGCCGAAGCCGAAGCTCCACGTCGTCGGCGACGACGAGCCCGCCCCGGACCCGGCGGCACAGGCCGATGCGCAGGAGGCCGCGCTTCAGCTCGAGGTCGATCGCTACATCGAGATGCTCCCCGCGATCGAGGCGGCGCGTCCGTTGCAGCCACAGCACGAACAGCCGCAGCGGGAGCAGAAGAGCGGCGCGGACTGGATCCTCGACCGTGTGCAGCCCGTGATCACCGCCGTGGCTCCGGAAGGCACTCACTTCAACGGCGGCGTCCGAGGCGGCACCGTCGCGGTGACCGTGTGGCCACCGGCCGGTGTGAAGGGCAAGCCCATCGCGAAGGCGATGCTCGCGGCGACCGCGGCGCAGGGAAACCTCGGCGAGTTCCGGATCGTGCACGCCGACGGGAACGTCTTCACACTCCGCCGCGACGGTATCGGCGCGACCGATCCATGGGTGTCGCACGGGGTGAAAGCGTCGAAGTTCTACAGCGACCCCGAGGCGAGACCGGCGGTGTGGGATGCAGCTGGCCTGTCCGTCCCCGGGTCGGAGAAGGGGAAGCGCCGCCGGCCGAAGGTCCACGAGTTCGGAGCCGATGACCGTGGCGGCACCGTGGAGCTTCGGCTGCCCGACGGTCTGACCACGGCGCGTGTTCGGAAGGCGGTCGCTACCCTGCGTCAGTCGCTGTCCGCCCCCGAGTTGGAGGTGTCGGAGCACGGCGTGCATCCCGTGCTGCATCTGAACACGAAGAGCGCCGGAGCGGACTTCCCGAAGGTCAACGTGATGTCGCCAGCGCTCTTCGTGCGGCCGCGCACGGAGGCGGAGCGCCACGCCGCGGGGTCGAGTTTCGTGCTCCCGCTAGGTGTGCGTGGGGACGGTTCGCCGATCCTGGTTCCGCAGGCCGCCACTCCGCACATGGCTGTGTTCGGCGGAACCGGATCCGGCAAGACGACGCTGATTACCAGCCTGATCGACGCAGCGTGCCTCCAGGGGGCGTCGGTCCTACTGGCTGACGGTCGCGCCGGTAGTGACATGCGCCGTGTCGCTCTCAGCGGGCGAAACGGAGTGATCGGATACTGCGCCGGGTCACAGGCGACGCTGCACCGCGCGGTCCAGTTCGCCCACGACGAGTACCGGCGCCGGCAGGCTCTGCAGGATCTGGTCCAGCGGGCGGGCCGCGAGTACAAGCCCACGCCGCTGGTGCTGGTCTTCGACGAGTGGGGTAGCTGGCTTCACACGCTCGGCAAGGACGACAAGGCCGCCAAGGTCACCTTGAAGCGTATGGAGCAGCTCGCCGCGGAAGCCCGCGAACTGAAGGTGTTCGTCGTCCTTGTCGGGCAGCACGCCTACGTCAGCGCACTTCCCGGTGAGCTGCGCGGGAACCTCAAGACTCAAGTGGTGGTCGGCCGTCCGGATGACAAGCACCTCGCCGCGCTGTTCGCCGATCAGCGCGCGGCGGCGACGAAGGTGCGCGACGGGATCAACCCGAACATCAAGGGCCGCAGCTTGGTCGCCGACGTCAGCGAGGAGGGCGACATGACCATCTCGATGTTCCAGGGCTTCTTCAACCCGCCCGGACCCGCGGCGGATGCAATGGAAGCCGCGGTGGCCGCCGCTCCCCGGCCTCGACGGGTCGCCTGGCGGTTCCCGCTTCCGGGCGAAGAAGGCGGCGACGGCAGTTGGCAGGACTGGACTCCGGTGAGCGAGCCCAGTTCCGACTCGCTGCCGGTGGTGCTGCTCGATCTTCCCGACGGAACCCCAGACCCCGCAGCAGCGATGTTCGACCCGATGTCGAAGAGCTACCGCCCCGGCCGCAAGCCCCTGTCCAACGTCCACGCGATCTGAACCTGAACCTCAACACAAGGAGACAACCGATGACCGAGCTGCCGATGCACCTCAAGCGCACCCCCACCCCGTCCAACGTCGCCGCCTCCGCCGAGCTGAGCCGCGCCGCCGCCCGTGAGGCCGTCCGCCGGATCGGTCGCGCCGCCGCCGCTCTCAACGCCCTGGCGCAGACCGAGCACCCGAGCACGCAGCAGATGGTGGCCGCGTGCGCCGCCTGGCACGCCGCCGAGCGGGACATGCACTCCGCCGTGGTCGACGTGGCCGCCGCCGCGGTCCTCGGTGGCGCGGCGGCGAGCAGCGTCGCACGCGGCGCGTTCGGGGTGCGGCCTCAGACCCTGCGGGAATGGCTCCGGGGCACCGTCGCAGACCACCGCGGCGCCGACCTGGAGCAGCAGGTGGACGGCGACTGGAAGCCCATCCAGAGCGCTGACCTGCACGTTTCCGCGCCGGAGCCCCGAAACGGCCCGGATTCGTCGGGCTGGTACACGGGTAACGGCGGTCGGGACACGTCACTGGATTCGGCTGGTGCACATGGAAGTTCGGTCGGTACAGGTGTAGATGCGGTCGGTGCACATGCGCACCGTGCCGAAGCACCGGCCGATGCTTCGGCACCGGACCGAAGCACCGAGTCCGGCTTCGACGTCGAGGCGGCCATGGACGCCGCGGTCGGGGGTGCCTGATGGCGTTCAAGACCCCGACCCCCGACCAGCAGCGCGAGGCGGCGCAGGAGCTGCCCCACGCCCTGCCGCACCTGGCAGGGCTCTACTCCGCCGGCCTCGCGGACCTGCACACGGTGATCGACCGCGGCTCCGCCGACCCTGACCGCACCCTCGCCGCGATCGCCACCTGGTGGGACAAGGACCGGCGGGCGGGGATCCGCAGGACCGAGCGCCAGATCGCCGCGGTGCTGATCGCGGCCGGCGAACCCGGCGGGGCCGTGTGCCGCGGCCTGGGCATCAGCCGGACCCGGCTGCAGCAGCGGCTGCGCAACGATGCGTCCACGGCCGACCTGGTGCCGAAGGGGCAGCCGCCGATCCGGAAGCCGAAGCCCGAGGAGGCGCCCGATGCGGTCGCGTGACGTGACACCGCAGGCCCGCCTGGCCGCGAGCACCATCTCGGTCCGGCTCCTGCGTCAGATCGGCGACAAGGGCCGAGAAATCGACGACGTACTGAAGGCCGCCGCCGGAACCGATCCCGCGAAGGCGCGGGAGGCGGTGGCGTCGGCGCATCGACTCGCAGCCGAGATCGACGCCCTCGTCGTAGAACTCGCCGGCGCGACCATGCTGGCGGGTAAGACCGCCGAGCAGGTGCGTACCGCAACGGGGATCGGCACCGCGACGCTGACCCGCCACGTACCCAAGGCGCTCTCCGCGTTGCGCGGGCACTTCGTTGAGACCGCCGCGGACGCCCCGTACGGGTACCGCATCGCGGACTGACACCGGTCTACGGGCGCCCCTTCCGAACGGGAGGGGCGCCTTCTCGTTGCCGGCGCTTCTGACGCCAGATACGCCGAAATCGCTTCTACCACAGGGTTTTCGGGTTGCCGATCAATCGGCCGCCCCCTTCCGATCAGCGGGCCACCCACAGCCGATCAGCCGGCCACCTTTGCCGATCAGCGGGCCACCACCTGGCCCCGTGATCGGTTTCGCTACAAGGCGCTCTACACGTGCCGCTACGGACAGGTCTACAGGTGGGCCTACGGGGCGGGCCACGAGTCCTGACGCCCAACCCGACTGCGGGCTGTCGCGTGCACGGTGCCGAATCACGCTGGAGCTCAAGCGGTCTCGCAACCGAGACTGGCATCAGCAATTTCCTGCACATCAAGGCCGCCGACCTGCGTTGTCTCTGCTTTAGAGAATGAAACGTCCTGGCGCTCAAGCACTTTCGCGTGTACCTGTAGCTGTAGGCGCGAACTTGACGCCGACACGAACGACACTTCCGCGCCCTCACCGACTGAACCGACTCCGACCCGAAGGACCCGAACGATGAAGCTCTACCCCACCGACCTCGCCGTGGCGACCGCCGCGGTGGCCGCACTCCCCGCCGCCCTGACCGTCTGGCAGCGCCGCACGCAGACCGCCGCGGCCGCCCTGTCCGTGCCGGAGGACGCCGACCTCGAAACCGTCCTGGCCGCCCTGACGATGCACACCTCGCACTCGGACCGGGTGTCCCGTGCCCGCGACGAGGTCGCTCGGCTGCTCGCCGACGCCGGAGTACCGGTGCGCACCGTCGCCGGCGCCATGGGCTCCCACCACGCCACCATCACGGCGATGGTCACCCGCGCTCGCGGTGAACGCGTCGCCGAAGCCGCCGAAGCCGTGCGCGACCAGGCCTGACCCGGACTACCAGTTCCAGTTCCCCCGAGGAGGAACACCACCATGACCGCCCCGACCACCGAGTTCGTCGACCCGATGCGCAACGTGCGCCCCATCCTCTGGGTACTGCTCGTCGGTGGCACCCTGGCGAGTTTGGCCGGCAACGTCACCCACGCCGTCATGCACGCCCCCGCCGGGACGTTCCCGCTCGGTCCGGTGATCGCCGCAGTCCTGGCGCCGGCAGCCCTGCTTGGACTGGTGCATCTGATGGGCGTCTGGGCACGTGACAGCCGTGGCGGCGGTGCGATGCAGGGGTTCCTGCTGACCGCGGTAGCGGGAATCGGCGCTGTGGCGTTCCGGCTCTCCTTCTCTGCGGTGCGCGACCTCGCCAAGAGCTACGGCTACGGGACTGCGGACGCTGCGCTGTTCCCGGTCATGTTGGACGGCGTGATCGTGATCTGCACCGTCAGCCTGGTGGCGGCGTCGCGACTGACGGACCGGGCGCGGGACGCCCACGCCGAGGCGGTGCACACCGCGAACCCGGAGCCCGTGGTGCATGACGAGCCGGCGCAGCCGGTGTACGCGCCGGGGCCCGTGCACCAGGTGGCCCAGCCGTCGGTGGTGCAGCAGCCCGAGATCGCACCGGAAACGGTGGTGCAGGCCGATGCACCGGCCGTGACCAGCGACGACGTGGTGGTGCACCAGCCCACCCGCACCGTGCACCTGCCCGCCGAGATCGAGGCGGTGCAGGCCCCGGAGCACCCCGACCCCACCGCTGTGCAGGACGACCCCGAACCGGTGCACACGCACCAGGACATGGAGACCGAGTCGGCGCAGGAGTCCGTCGACACCGCACCGGTGCGCGTGCACCAGTCCCCCGATGAAGAGGTGGTGCACCAGCCCGCAGAGGCCGCACCGGTGCGCGTACACCAGGCCGTCGACTCGGCGGTGCAGGCGCCGGAGGTGTTGCCGGTGCACGTGGCGCAGGCCGAGGCGGTGGTGCAGCGCGGCGGAACCGAACTGGAAGTCGAGCGCATCGCCGAGGTGTACGCGCGCAAGGACGCCGGCGAGTCGCAGAACTCGATCTCGAAGACCGTGCCCGTCAACAAGCGCACCGTCTCGAAGGTCTTGTCGGCCCGCGCCGAGCTCGTGTCGGCAGGTGTCGAGACCCCCTGATCCGACGAGCGGCGGTGAGCCGCGGTCACCAAGACCGTGGAGCGCCGGGTCCGCCGGACCACCAGAACTCCTGAGAGAAAGAGGAACCCATGACCGAGAACCTGATCGAGATCGAGACCCGCTGGGCCGAGCGCCAGCTGCCCCGCGCAGAGCGGGCCAGCGTCACCATCAGCGCCTGGACGAACGACGAGGAGATCGCCCGCCGGGCCGCCGAACTCGAGTCCGCCTACGCGAGCCGCCACGAGTTGGACACCGAGTTCAGGCTGTTCCGCTCCTTCCTGCGCACCGCGGCGATGGCGACCGCTGAGGCCGGTGACAGCTTGGTGCTGATCCGCAGCGTGCTCGACGGCGGCGTCGACGAACTCATCAGCGCGGCCACCACCGACACCGAGCTCGAAGTGCTCGTCACCGCCGCCGAGGCCGGGCACGGCGGGTCGATCCCCGGCCTGCGCCGGGAGCTGGAACTACTCCGGGACGCCGAGCGCGACGACACCGTCGAGTCGGCCTGAGTCCGAAGAGAAGAGGAAAAGAACATGTCGAAGATCCCGATCCCGATCACCGCCGCGGGGATGGCGCTCGTCGCGGCCACCGCCCTCGCCGGCTGCGCCGCCGAGCCGGCGCCGGAGACCGGCGCGGCTCCGAGCACCAGCACGGTTGCGTCGGCGCACGTCGAGGACCCGCACTCCGCCGTCACCCGGTACCTCGGCGCGCAGATGGAAGCGAAGATGCAGGGCTGGAAGCTGAACGCGGCGGCGGCTCTGCCGCGCGACGCCGACCGCGGTCTGGCAGAAGCCTCCGTCGCGGACGGTGTCCCGTTCGCGGTGAGCTACCGGTTCCCCACCGCGGCGGACACGTGCGCCTGGGTTCGGCTGCCCAACGGTTCCCTCTGGAGCCTGAACGGCGACGCCAACGCGCTGACCCGCGACATCACCGCTGAGGAGTACCTGCGTCTCGGTTACCCGTCGCCCGCGCCGACGTGCGAGGGCGGGACCACCACCGCGGGCCGGTTCAACGCCGCCGCGGAGACCGCGGCCCTCGCGGCCGGAGCACCGTACCGGTGGACCGACGGCTGCAAGCAGTACGTGCGCATCCCCGGCTCGAAGGTGCGGTTCTGGATCCCGGACACCCCGCCCGCGGAGGGAGAAGCGCTGAGCAACTTGGAGAACCAGTACAGCTGCGGCGGCGTGGTGCTGCCCGAGCAGACCCCGGGAGGGAACTGACCATGAATACCACCAAGTTCGCCGCCGCCGGCCTCGCGCTCGCCGCGGTCGTCACCTTGGCCGGGTGCGCCGCCGACCCGACCACGGAGACAGGCGCGGCCCCGACCAGCACCACCCCGAGCAAGAGCGCGCTGCAGGAGTACGAGCGCTCCATCAAGCGCGACATGGAGGCGAGCGGCGCGGAGATCCTGCCCGTCAGCGCCAACCGCCCCCTCGCGCAGGCGGCCGCGCAGGACGGTGTGCCGTTCGCCTTCGCTTACGACAACCGGCCCGGTACCGGCACCTGCACGTGGTTGCGGCTGCCGGATCGGTCGCTCTGGTCGCTGAACACCGGCGGTGCGCTCAGCCGCGACACTCACGCCGAGACGCTGTTCCGCGAGCATCCTGGTGCGGCGGTGGCCCTGCTCTGCGACGAGCAGCCCGCACCGGTCGGTCTCGACGTCGCGGCCGCCGACGCCGCCAACGCCGCAGGGGCTCCCTACCGGTGGCGCGACGGGTGCTCGATGTTCGTCCGTGTGCCTGGTTCGCCCGGCGGGCCGTACCAGCTGCCGGACCGGCTGACGGCCGGTGGAGATGCACTCGGTCGGGTGGCGACGGACTACGTATGCAACAAGGGAGGGAACTGACATGACCAACGCCGAGAAGGCAATCGAGACCGTCACGTCCCCGACCGGCCGTACCCCGAAGCGGCGCAGCGTGATCGCCGCGATCGCAGCCCTGACGTTCCTCGGCGCGGGAGTCGGCGGGTACGCGCTCGGCGCCAGCCAGGACCACGACCGCGAGTCGAGCACGGCATCCGCCTCGCCCTCGACCACCGCGGTGGCGGTCGATCCGGCCGCGCTGCTCGCGGCGGTTCCGGAGGACACGAAGACGTATCTGGGATGGGCGCTCGAGAAGCACCGGCCGTACATCTTCTTGGCGCACAACGGCGCCGGCCGGAGCTGCATGACGTGGGTGCTCCAGAGCAACGGCGATGTGGTCGCGTTCTCGGGCGACGGGCCGTACCGCGGCGGCCTGCTGGCGAATCAGCGGCTGGCGGACATCCCGCAGGCGCGGTGGGCGGAGACGCTGCAGTGCACGATGCCCGATGAGTGGGTGAGCATCCCGTCGATCCCGGCGTCGGAGGTTCCGCGACCCACTCCGCAGCGGGCCGGCTGACCCTTCCGCACCAACAAAGCAGCCCCGCAACCGGATTCGGTTTGCGGGGCTGCTTCATGTCCCGGCACGGTCACGTCACCGCGGCTCCCACCACGACTCGAACCCCTCCATCCACTGTGTCGCGTCGGGGCCGTGCAGGTGCGGCGGACACCACCGCTCCGACTCGGCGGTGGGGTCGTCGTCGCGGGCGATCAGCTCGTCGGCGGCACGGTCAGCCGCGCTCAAGTACCCGGATGTGAACATGTCGTCGCTCATGCCCAGGCCGATCGCCAGCCGCGGAGCCAGGCCGCTTCGCAGTCGGGGTGCAGGCCGCGCGGGCACCACCGTTCGGCGTCGCCCGCGGTGACCGCCACGCCCTCGGCTCGCATCGAGCGGGCGGTGTCACGTCCCGCGAGAAAGGCTTCGGACTGCGCCAGGCCGGAGTAGATGCTCATGCTGTCGATGATGCCGAATCCTCTTGAGCTTCAGTGGGTTCGGCGCGTCCAGAGACGGCGAAGGGGCGGCCACCGCGCCGGCGACCGCCCCAGTACGTCTTGTTCACGCCGCGACGTCGCCCTCGACGATCCGGCGCAGCTCGGCCATCGGAACCAGCCGTCGCCGGCCTACCTTGACGCCGCGCAGGCGGCCGTCCTTCATCTGCGTGTAGATCAGTGACTCGGAGCACCGCAGGAAGTCCGCAGCCTCCTTCACGGTCAGCATCGTGCGCTCGGGGGCGGCCGGAGCCGCGGTCTGCGTCTGCCCGGCGGCGGCCACCAGTGCGGCGATGGCGGCGGCGAGATCGGGTGTGGTGTTCGTGCTCATGCCGGCATCCGATCACGGAAAAACGAAACCGACGAACGGGGTGCACCGGATGCCTTCGGCGTGTCGTTCCGAGCGCACCGGGCGCACCCCGGGCGGCGTGTCGTTCCGATCGCACCCCGGATGTCTGAGTGTGCTGGGACGCTGCAGCGCGTGGCGAAAATACCCGACTATGTGAAAGTACTGACCCTCGAATCCGGCGCTCGCCGATACCAGGTGCGGCCAGAGGTCACCGGCCTCGACGGCAAGCGGCAACAGAAGAAGAAGACGTTCAAGACCTTGAAGGAGGCGGTGGACTTCTACCAGGGCATCGCCGCGGACCGTTCCCGCGGCGTGCACGTCGCGCCCAGTGAGCTGACCGTGCGGCAGGCGGTGGACAGCTGGCTGCTCGGTCAGCGCGTTCGGCCGAAGACGATGTCCGCCTACGTCACCAGCTTGCGTCCGATCGTCGATCACCTCGGCGGGAAGAAGGTGCAGGACGTCGGCAAGAACGACATCGAGGAGGTGGTGTCCGCACTGCGGGCTGGCACCTCGAAGATGGGCACCTGGAACGCCCCGACGAAGCTCACGAAGAGTGCGAAGAAGGTGCGCGGCAAGTGGGCCGCGACGTCGATCAACCCGATGCTGGCCCGGACGCGGTCGATCTTCGAGGACCTGGTGAACCAGGGCGTGCTGGTGCGGAACCCCGCGGCGCTCGTGAAGTCGGTGCCGACGGAGAAGACGGAGATGCAGACCCTCGACGCAGACCAGGTGGCGCAGCTGCTCACCGCGACCAAGTCGGATTCGTTCGGGATCGCGTGGCTGCTCGCGATCTACGGTTTGCGCCGCGGTGAGATCCTCGCGCTCACCTGGAAGTCCATCGACTTCGACGCCGGCACCCTGATGATCGACGCGGCGCGGCTCCCCGTCTCGGGCGGGTCCGCGACCGGCGCGACGAAGACGCGGACGAGCACCCGGACGTTGCCGATGCCCGAGGACCTGGTGCGGGCGCTCAAGGCGGAGCGCAAGCGTCACCTCGAGATGCAGCTCGCGCTCGGCGAACTGTGGCCGGGCGACGATCACCTGGTGCTCGACGGCGACGGACACGCGCCGCACCCCGACACCATCACCCACGCGTGGGCCGATGCGCTGTCGGCGGCGAAGCTCCCCCATGTTCGACTGCACGATGCACGGCACAGTTGCGCGACGCTGATGCACATGCGCCGCGTGCCGGTCGTGGTGATCGCGGCGTGGTTGGGGCACCAGGATCCGGGGTTCACGTTGCGCACCTACGCGCACTCCAACAACGACGCCCTGGCCGAGGCGGCGGCGGTCCTCGGATCGATCACGGCGGGCACCAAGAACAAGGAGAAGGACGCGCAGTGACGCGGGACGTGACACGGCCGGTGTCACCTTCGACGGTCTCCGGACGAATAAGGAATCCGATGTGTCACTTCGTGTCAGATCCGGGCTACGGGACAGGTGCCCAGATAGCAGAAAAACCACCTGCAACCAGGTGGTTCTCGTGGTGGCCAGGGCCGGGATCGAACCGGCGACCTTCCGCTTTTCAGGCGGACGCTCGTACCAACTGAGCTACCTGGCCGGACGGCAGACCCAACTACTTACTGCCTCGCCGTACTGGCGACCCTGACGGGACTCGAACCCGCGACCTCCGCCGTGACAGGGCGGCGCGCTAACCAACTGCGCCACAGGGCCTTACTCTGCTCCCAGTATGACTGGTTGCGTACCCCCAACGGGATTCGAACCCGTGCTACCGCCGTGAAAGGGCGGCGTCCTAGGCCACTAGACGATGGGGGCCCGTTCCGAATCTCTCCGGGGTACCCACAACGCGTGTCGCGTTGGGAGCTCGCCCAGCTTAGGGCACAACTGCCTCAGAACCCAAACCGGATAACCTCGGTGCTCGCGCGCACACTCGACCAGTATCCTGTCTCGGCACGCCCCTATAGCTCAGTTGGTAGAGCTACGGACTTTTAATCCGCAGGTCCCAGGTTCGAGCCCTGGTGGGGGCACCAGCAGCACCGCCGTCGTCACCGCCGTCAGGCAGTGAGCGGTAACCGGTGAGGGTGTAGTTGGCATCAAGACCGAGCTTGTCGCAGATGTCGTCTACCTCCTCCACCTTCCATCGGACGCCACCGAGGGTTCGGCGTGACAGCCAAGGTTGGCTTACACCAAGCTCTTTGGCCGCCCTGTTCACCGATAGACCCAACGCAACCAGCTCTTGCTTCAGTCGGATCGAAATAGCGCCGCGACGTACTGCACGGCGACGACACGCTCGTGAGCCACGTCGAACCGTTCCCGCGCGACAAGGACACCACCCCGACCGCGAGGGACCACCGGGACAGGCACCAGGGGGCACTGTGGCATGCCCTGGCACTCGGCCGGGTCAACGGACGCGCCAGCGACGAGCTCGACCGAATCCGCAACGCGCTGTCGACGACCATCCGCGACATGTGCGAGACGCGCGGGCTGGAGGTGCCCGAGTTCCGCACGAGTCCAAGGCCTCTGCCGATGGTCGTCGAATCGGATGCACGGCGACCGGCAGATCGGTTCAGCCTCGATTCAGCACCGCCGGCCCGGGCGGGCTCGTGTCGACGATGCTTCGTCACGTTGCCCACCTCGGCGGCCGGACCGCTGTGCGACGACTGCGACGGCGCCCCGGAGACGCGCGCACTCGACCAGTTTTCCGCGGAAAACTGGCGCGTCATCTACGCAGGAAGGCGCGGCGACGAGACGCATTCGATCGCGACGACGGCGCGCATGGCCAAGTGGCTGCACCGGCACGCGGCCAATATCGCGTTGCAGGAGAACGGCGCCGAGATCTGCGACGAGATCGAGCAGGTGTACCGGTCAATTACACGCGTGGTGAACCGCCCACCCGAGCCCATGATCATCGGACCATGCATCACCGACCCGGCACCCGACGAGGTGCTTGCCGAGCGGGGCCGCAAGGGCGACAACTCAACCCGGTGCGGATACGCACTCATGGCACCGAGCCACAGCGGCTCAATCGTGTGCCCCCAGTGCGACACCGCGCATTCGGTGGCCGACGTGCTGGCACGCAACCTTAGCGAGCTCGACGACCGCAACGCGACCGTGCGCGAACTCGTCGACGTGATACTCCCCCGCCTTGATGAGCACGTGCCGCAGTCGACCATCGAGCGGTGGATCAGACGCGGGCGGGTGCCGGTGCGCGGCCGGGACGCCCAGGGGCACCAGATGGTTCGCATTGGCGATGTGCGCACGGTGCGGGCGGAGCGGCCACGGAACGCGAGGGGCCTCACATAAAGGTGTTCAAGGCGTGGTCGACGCCTAGCCAACTGGAACCGGTTCCTGCGGCGTAGTTTTCATCGGCCAGCGCTTGGGCCGGAAGACGCCTAGCATTGGCGGGGTAGGCGGATTGGTGTTGTCTTGCGCCTGCTTGATGAAACCAGTGGAGATCGCCAAGTAGTTTGCGCGGCTGTCGAGGTCTTCCCAATCGGCCCCGTTTGCCCTTGAGATTCGCTCTGCGAAGACCCACACCAGTTTCGATACGGGCGAACCGGAAATAGCGATGGGATAGTGGTGCTCGATAATGGCCTGATCAGATTCGGGCACTTCCACATCATCGGCCGAATCAACGATGGGGTCAACGTTGTCCGGGTGGTGTGATCTGCTCATCTCACATACGGCGTACTTCGGCTCGGGGGTGAGGGGATACCACCCGTCATCCATGTAAGCCCGGATATCGGCCTGCCCGTGCTCATCGGCTACCAGATACCAATGTCCTGCCTGTAGCCTGCGCTCGCGTTCCATTGTGCCGCCTTCCATTTCAGATCCCCCACGAACCATATTTGCCGTGATACTTACACTGGCGCCGTCAGGCCGTATGCATATTTAGGGGAAATTCAGAATTGGCATTGAAGCCGACTAGGTGCGTGGGAGCGTGCCGCACCAGGTGATCATCGCCAGCGACAGATAAGACACGGTGCCGATCACCCGCGGTGATGTCAGTTGCGTGCAAAGCCACGCCAGCACGGGGCGTAGCCCTCTAAATATAGATTTTCGACGTTCTCGACCCACCACGTAGAGATCCAAACAAAGTGCTAGGACCATTCCCACTAACGCCAGCATGGTCATGAACTTCAATGGCTCACCCACGATCTGGCCTAGAAGATGATTCATCTCATCGTGCGTGACGCCCTTCTCAGGCGAAGGCATCATGGCGCCAGCTAGGGCTCCCCAGAAGGCAGCGAGTCCGAAGGTCGTGGCGCCGACCAAGAATTTCGCAATCTGCTTCACCCGCACCGTAAGTCGATTGTCGGGTATCAGTGGTCGAGGCGGGCAGTTCCATAGAACGACAGCCGCGAGCAGGATGATCGCCGCGTTTATGCCGGTTATCGCCGCAGTCCACCAGAACAGATCAGGGTGGACTTGTTTGAAACGAATGATGCGCGGAACGTAGTCCAGATTCGCCAAGGCAAACAGCAGGATTAACCCGCCAATTCCTGTAAGCATCCGTATGCCAGCCTTGGCTGCCCTTTCATCTTCGGTTTCATTCGAAATCGAAGTCATTTCCGCACCCCTAACTTCAACCATCACGTGAACGTAGCAAATGTGTCAGACCCTCGGCGTAGAACCAGAACATGGCACGCCCACCACGCGACAAGTTCCCTAACGCGTACGTCGGTGACCTCGTGCCCAACGGCAATCAGGAGTCTCGGTACTTGTATCGCAGCGCACGCACCGCGCTGTGGGTTCGTCCCAAGCGCTGGGCGGCCTCAATCACGGTCAGGTTGCGATCTAGCGCGATCTCGATATCGCTGTCGGTCCAGGGCGCCTTGTAGTTGACCGCCGTGTGCCGGGTGGCCTCTTGGCGTCGCTCCCGCTCTGCTTCGGCCGCGTCCCGGCACCGCGGACATAGGCATCCGTATCGGCTCACGCCCGTGTTGGTTCCGTGCAGATGTTCAGGGACCTTGCCCTGCAGGCGCCCCAGCCACCGCGCACGAGCCACAGTGACCGAATTGATCGAAGGCGGCAATCTCCGTAGGTGTGCGGGACTCATCGGCCAGGACAGCGATCTCATCCTCGGTCCAGAGGCGCTGCCGTATCGGCTCCGCGCGCGACTCGCGCGCCGGGATCAAACCCGAGGCCTTTTGGCGCTGCAGGTCTCGAATGTGCTTGATCGCCCTGAAGGAACGCCCCAACCGGCGGGCCGCTTCAGTGCGGGAAATCGACCGATCCAGTGCGATCGCGATCTCCTGTGGTGTCCATGACCCATAGCAGGCGATGTCGGTCTCGGCTACCTGCTCTAGCTCGGCAGCGCGACCACGTTTCTGGGCGAGCAGTTGCTCAATATCGCGTCCCCGGTACCGCTTTCGAGCCTTCTCCACCTGTAGCCGGGTGCGGCCCAACCTCGCGCCAGCCTCGGCGCACGATAGTGACCGGTCCAGCGCCACTGCCAGCTCGTCAGCGGTCCACCGCCGCTGAGCTACACCATCAGCCACACATGACAGGCTACTTCTGGGTCTCCGTACATACCGTGAACCGGCGCACCGGATGTGCAAACCCGCCGAAAAGACAGCGGCTGGTATCAATCGTATTGAATAAGATCGTTATTGGCCGTTCTCGGTTCGGCAGATTTTTGTCATCACATTCGGCCCGGACAACCTTGTCCGGCGCGACGCTGATGCAGCCCTCACTCGTCCATGCGTAGTCCATGCAGGCAGTCCATTCGCCCTGCGGACTGCCCAAGTAGAATCGTCGGTCTGCGTCGTTGACGCATTGGTCAGGGAAGCCGACTCTCTGGATGACACGGTAGTTCGCATCTTGGGAGTCACAGTCCACTTTGTTTAGCGTGACGCTGCCGGGTTTTCCCTTGAGGTAGACGCAGGCTCCGATAGGCGCCTCTTCGCTTCCCTGCTGCGTCATTTCCGCCTCAGCAGGTATTTGTCCCGGGATCTTTGCGAAATCCACCGGACCTGACGCTACGGAGGTACGGACTGTCGTGGCGCCCGTCCCTGATGGCTCCGTGCTTGAGCATCCCGCTACTGAGAGTACGACCATCCCAGCGATCAAAGATCCGGTCTTGGCAAACATTCTCAGCGTTCCATCTTTCTCTCGATCGACACGGCCGCGATCACCGTGACCACAAAGATAACGATTTCGCCTATAACCACACCTTTGAGGCCTAATAGCGGATAGGTGAGCCACCACGCAGCGGCAATTGCACTATTCAAAAGAGTGAGGCGCTTGAGGGCGGTTTTCTTCTCCATCTGACGCACTCTATTACTCGTCGGTCTTCCCAGTGCAGATCATCCAACGGTCACCGTCCTTAATAAAAACCTGCTTCTGCGGAAAGGCGCCGGTACCGCCGTTTTTCTCATCATTGGCGTAGCGAATTTGAACCAGCGCAGTGGCCTTGGTTGACGATTCCAGGTGAACATCGGTGATGGAGTCGAGGGCCATCGCCCCATCCTGAACAAGAGCATCCTTCAAATCTCGGTCGGGCGATCTTGTTTTTGCTACACGCGAATCCCTCAGGCTTGGGCACATCGAACCTAGATACCGCTGAACGTCCCCGCTGTTATAGGCCTCAACATACCCCCGGACGGCCTTCTCTACCGCAGGGACTTCCCCCGCACCCTCTTCGGGGGCGGAGCATCCCACCAGCACGGCCACGGCACCAAACGCGACGGCATATCTCCTCATAAGCTGCTTGCTCATACACAGAACCCCGAATGATCAGCGTAATACCCGGCAGGGATACCCGCACGCACGCGCAGGCAACCAGTGCCGTCGCCCGCACGGTTGATGGCATTGATAAGAAAAGCCCAGCTGGCGGTATTCGCCAATCCGCATGCGCCACCCACATACGCGTTAGTTTTAGCGCCGACGACAGTGCACAGGATATAGCCGCTTACCGCCGGAGCAAGAGCAGTAAGTGCTGCGTTGTCCTTAAGCCACTTCGTTACGTTCTTGTGGAAATAGACCGAGCATGAGGTGATACCGCAGTCCGCCGTCGAGTTCTCCGAGAGCCACTTCTTCAACGGCTCCAAAGCACTGTCAATGGCCTCTTCTTTGGCTTCATCCATCTTCTCGTCGACGTACTTTTTGAGCACATCCCGCCACAACTGATCCAGCGGATTGTCCCCATCAGTGAATTGCTTAAGAACCGGTGGGTTACAGTCCGGGCAAATCGGAATACTCGGGTCCCGACCAGGCTCGAGGCGCGCATTCACCAAGGCGCCCCCTGCCGCACCGATCAGCGAGACCGGCACACTTCCCGACTGCAGCACATCAGACGCCAGACTGCACCTCTCGGAGAAATCCCGAATTCGATCACTATCGCGCTCCTGCCCCGGCTGCTGCTGTTGTGTCGGGGCTTGACTCGGCTGCTGCTGACCCTGCTGAGGCTGGTTGCCTTGCTGAGGCGCTTGAGCGTCCGGGTTGGGCTTACCGGGGCCTTGGGTGAACCCGGGATTCGTTTGATAGTCAGGAATCTGATTCCCATGAGCGGGCTGATCCCAGCCCTGCTGAGGCTGTTGCGCGCTTTGCTCACCCGGCGCCTGTTGCGGGGCACCTTGAACCCCGCTGTTATAGATGCTGATTCCGCCATTCTGATCTAGCGGCGGCAAGTTGTTTCCACCCTGATAGTCGGGCATCTGCTGAGGCGCAGAAGGTGGCTGAAACTGACTTCCATTCATTCCTCCGGGCCCGCTGCCAGGCCCGCCTGTTGGGCCGCCAGTGGGATCAGCTGCCACGGTCGCGACCGCCGAAAAGCCGCTACCAGCGACGGTGTGGCCGTCGATAACCTTCGCTCCACCGACAGCCAAAGCGACAATTGCCACCAGCGCCGAGGCTCGCCGCAAACCCGCTGGCATCGTCCAACGCTCCTTCATGACCATGAATACAACCGCCCCTTTCAGCCGACGCTGAACGCGCCCCTGGGCAGATCATTACACACATATGGTTGCCATGTCGAGAAAACCCCAGCTAAAGAGTTAGCCACTTCAGCACGGGCTTGCATCTCCGCTGGTAGACACAGCATGAAGACCCTCGCGCGGTACCGCGATCTTGGAGCAACATCGACCATGGGACGCCACGTCTCGCTCGGCGGGTCGGACCGTGTTCGCCAGATCTTCATCTTCTGCCCGCGATCTAGCCGTCATGTCGGACTCTCGGCGTAGAACTCGCCCATGGACGCCCGGAAGGCCATTCGTGAGGTCATCGAGAGCATCGGCGCCGAAGGTCAGACCGAGACCATCGTGTACACGCAGGCGCAGGTCGCCGACATCGTCGCCTCGATACTGCCCGACGCCCTCAAGTCCAGGGGCCACGTGGTCATCGCACTACCCGAGGTCGAGACCTACGAGTCCGGCCGGCAATATGTCCGAGTACCGATCACCGCACAACCATGGTCTGACGGCGCCGTTCGCATCAGCCCGCACGGCGACCAGGTGGCCATTCGCAACGTGCCCGACAAGCTGCCCGTGCAGGACGCGCCAGCGCTGGCCTCAGCACTCATGGCCGCGCACACCCTGTGGCGTCGCGACACGCGAAAGCGCCGATATCGCAGGCCTGACCTGCACGTATGGCAAAATGAGTCCCAACATGTCGGTGGGACAACTATATCCACCGCATGAAAACCCCAGCCTAGCTGGGGTTTTCGTCGTTTCGAGGCTCTGGCGGTCAGCTACCGCCGTCGCACCCACCACCGCCGTCACTAAATCCGCCGCTGTCGCAGTACCCGCCGCCACTGCCTCCGCCGAATCCGCCGAAGAAGCCAAAGGTTCCCGTGTCGGCCCCGGCTCCCGGGCTATACCCAGGCGCACCGTCCGAAACGCGACGACCGCCATGATCTGGCCCCCGAGGGCTCGCTTTGCGGACTAACTGCCAGCAGAGGTACCCGAGTAACACCGCAAACGGCGTCAGCGCGATCAGCCCAATGCTCACTGCAACCACTCCTTGCATCTGGCAGCCACTTTGCTGACGTTCTTCTCATTATGGACTGGCCAGAATCTCAACGCCGGGCAGTAGGTCACCAGCTCAAGACGCCGCTGGGCGGGCAATCTCTTGACCTGGACAACTATGTCCACCGTATGAAAACCCCGGTCTAGCTGGGGTTTTCGTCACTACTCCTGGGCTTCGGCCCTATGGTTCCGACTTCAATGAGTATCTCGCCTGCCTTGTTGAGGACCCTGAACTCGTCGAATCGCGGTAGGCACACAACGATGCCGCGATCAGAGTAAGCGATTACCTCCGGTACACCATCTCGAGTGATCATCGGCCTACCAGGTAACACGTACTCGATGAGCGCATCGTCGCCGCTAGGAAGCTGAACATGGTCACCTATCGGTTCTATCGCTAGTTCCCAGCTGGATTCGGATTGACTCTTCACGCGAATCCGCCCAGTAGGTTTGCCATCAAAGATTCCTGTGGCGTCCCCGGCCTCCGACTCGGATCCCAGGGCGGCATTTGAAACGTCACGGCGCCGACGATCTAGCACCCAGCGCCCGACGCCGCGGGCCGATTGCCAACCGAGATAGCCAAACACCACCACAACCGGCATCAGTGCCATCAGCCCAACGCTCACTGCAACCCCTCCCTTGCACATGACCACTACTTTGCTGACTTTCTTCTCACTATGCACTGGCCAGTTCATTTACGCCAGGCCGCCAGTCGCCAGAGCGACCCCGCCATAACGCTGGCAGCCTCCAAAGGAGGGCACACGCGCTGTGAACCAATCCCTAGTCGACCTGCTCACTCGCACGTTCGCTTCGGGAGCCCTTCAACATCCCGGCAACGCAAACAGTCCCGCACGAGTGATTCCGATTCCCGGCTTCCGGGCGACCGGTATGCCTGAAGACCAAGCGCAGGAAATGATCGGCCAGGCCGCCAAGCTCTGGGCCGAGGCCATCGAGTCGGTCATCGATGGCGAATTCGACGTACTCACCAAAGCCGATGCGGCACAGCTGCGCCAGGACGCCGCAGAAGCGCCGGACGGCACCCGAATCGTCACGCTGTACGACCGCACCGACCACCAGCGCGCCACGCCCTTGTTGGTGCTGACGGTCGGCAAGACCGACGACGTGACGATCGATGCCCGTCAACTACGAAAGTTCCTAGCCCAATGAGCAATATCAAGATCACCGTCGACGGCAAGGTCCTCATGGACACCGACCCAGGTAAGTGGCGTTCCACGCCGCCGGATATCCCCGACCTTAAGCGCCAATCCGGCGGGCAGGATTGGGGTCTGGCCGTGATAGTCACTCTCGCACAGGCGGGCACGCTGGCCGAGCTGGGCCAGCCCACTGGGAACACCACGATGACCATCACTACCCGCGCCAACGGCTGGACGCTGGATGTGGAGCAGGACGGCAGCGAGCCATCCGTCGCACCCGGGAAGGGTCGTGCCTGCGCCCACTGCACCGCCAGCGCACGCCGAGGCCGATACAAGCGCTGGGCGCCAAGGATTTTCGTCGGATGTGGTGATCATGGAACCCTATGTCGCCGAGGCCCGACCATAAGGCCAGCACCACCGATCGCGGTCTGGGCTGGAAACTACGGACTCTTATGCCGCCTTCCGCTCAGGCTCGACTGGGGCCTGAGCGGCTGGCAGCTGGCGAATCTGCGGATCTTTTGCGCAATCCTGCGGACTTTTAATCCGCAGGTCCCAGGTTCGAGCCCTGGTGGGGCACCAGATCATCCGTTGCAATCAGCGGGAGCAGGAGCCTTACCAGGCCGTCGACCGGCTCATACCGTTCGGCCAATGACTTCCACGGCCGAGAACACCACCGGGACGCACCCGCCCCAATCCCGTCCCGTGACGTTCCGGCAGGCGTTCTTCGTCGCGTTGACCGCAGGCCTCGGGTACGGGTTCGACTCCTACGCGGTGAACATCTACGGCCTAGTGCTACCGGAGATCAAGGACACACTGCACATCACCGAGGCGCAGGCCGGGTACATCGGCTCGATCTTCCTGCTCGGGTACACCATCGGCACCGTCGGATTCGGCCTCGCCGCCGATCGCTGGGGCCGGAAGACCACCCTCGGGGCCTCGATCCTGCTGTATGGCATAACCACCGCCCTGGCCGGCCTGACCACCAATGTGGCCGCGTTCACCGGGTTGCGCTTTTTGACGGGTGTGGGCGGTGCCGGCGAGCTCGCGGTCGGCGCGCCCTACACCGCCGAGGTGTGGCCGGCCAAGACACGGGCCATCGGCGTTGGTGGCGTGATCTTTTCGCTCTTCTCACTCGGTTACGTCCTGGCCGCCGGGGTCGCACTCGTATTGGTCCCGCGGTTTGGCTGGCAGGCGGCATTCATCGTCGCGATCATCCCCGCGGTGGTGCTTTTCCTTGCCCGCCAAGGCATCAAGGAATCGCACCGCTACACCCAAACCAAGGCGCGCGTCCAAGGCCGTGCCACCAGGCCGAAGCTGTGGCATGTTCCCGGAGTACGGCGGCGCCTCGTCGTCGGCTGGCTCGTCTACACCGCCAATGCGGTCGGCTACTGGGGCATGACCCTGTTCTTGACCACCTACATCGTCAAGAAGTTTCATGCCACCTCCATTGACGCGATCCGTTACGCCCTCGCCTTCTTCCTGCTACAGGCTGTGTTCGTCTTCATCGGCACCGCACTGGCCGACCGGATCGGGCGGCGACCCTCGGCCGTCCTCGGCGCCCTGATCGAAATCGCCTCCACCGCATTGGGAGCCACTTCGGACACCCTGCCGGAGTACCTGGTGTTCGGCGCCATCTCCATCGCCACCTTGGGCTGGCTGTGGGGAGTCGGTGACACCTACGTCGCCGAACTCTTCCCCACCGTGCTACGCGGCACCGGGTTCGGCATCGCCGTCGGCGGCGGCCGCGTCGTCTCCATCGCGGCGCCGGCCCTGGTGGGCTGGGCCATCACGCATTACGGAATCCAAACGCCCTACCTGGCTCTCAGCGGCCTGTGGATACTGACGATCATCGGATACCTGCTTGGACCGGAAACCAAGGGTAAAGAGCTGGAAGACCTTGCCGACGAGGCGCTTACCGAGGATCTGCCGGGCTGATCGCTAAGCGACCTCGCACACCTGTCCGCCGGTGATCCGGACAAGCTCGGCGAAGGTGAGCGGAAAGACAGTGCGCGGCGTGCCACCGGCCGCCCAGATCTCATCCCACTTTTCCAGCGTGCTGTCCACCAAGGTCCGGATCGGGTTCGGATGACCAACCGGTGCAACACCTCCCACTACCTGGCCGGTAATCTTCGCGACGGCCTTGGCGGGCGCCAACCGCACCTTGAGCGCACCGACCAGCTGGGCAACGCGGTCAGTGTCAACGCGATGTGCGCCGCTGGCCATCACCAGCAGCGGTGAATCGTCCGCCATAAACAGCAGACTGCTGGCGATGGCATCGATCGCACAACCGATTGCCGCCGACGCATCGTTCGCCGAATGCGTGGAATCGGGCAGCTGACGGATGCGTCCCCGACATCCCAAACCGGCAAGGGTGGCCTGCAATTGTCGGCTGGTTTCGGGCAATACTTCGGTCATCAGGGAGCCTTCCTCTAGGGTTCTGTAAACAGAACTCTAGAGTGGTCCCGTGGACAACGACCAATCGGCCCCTGCAGAGGTCGGCGCCCGGCTACGCCGACTCCGCACAGAGGCAGGACTGTCCCTCGCAGAATTGGCGACGCGAAGCGGCGTCGGCAAGGGCAGCATCTCGGAGTTGGAGAACGGACGTCGCACGGCCCGCCTGGACACCCTGTTCGCGTTGACCAAAGCACTCGGCGCTCCGTTGAGCGCAGCCGTCGGCGTCTCGCCTCCCGCCGACGGACCGTCGGTGCACGGTCAGGCCGTACACGCCGTGTCACTGAGCGGGTGGCAGACCGACGACGGCTACGTCGAGGTCTACCGGATCACCGTCGAGACCACCACTCAACACTCTCCGGCGCACGCTACCGGGGTACGTGAAACGATCACCGTGGTTGCGGGAACGCTCGAGGCGGGGCCGCTGGGCGACCCACAGATCGCGGCCGCCGGTGAAACCATGTGCTTCCCAGGGAATGTCCCTCACGTCTACCGTGCCGTGAACGGCCCCGCCGAAGCGGTCCTGACGATGCATTACCCGCCCGGCATCACGACACCCGTCGCTCAGTGACAGCGCACCGCCACCGGGGGCACCGGCGGCCGCAACCGACGCCCCCGGGCCTCGTTGCTACGCGATGTCCCCAGCGGCCTCGGCAATGAGATCGGCGATGGCAACCGGCTGAGACGCCAACGAGGCGTGACTGGCATCCAGTTCAATGGTCTTGCGGGGCTTGATGCGCTGTGCCATCCGACGCTCGTTCTCCGGGTTGATCATTCGGTCCTGCGTCGATACCTGATACCAGGACGGCTTGTTGCGCCACGCCGGCGCGGTGATGGCATCGCCGAATGTCGATGCCAGCGGCGCCTTTTGCGTGACCGCCATCACCAGCGCCGCATCCTCGGGAAGGTCCTGAGCGAAGCTCTCGCGGAACTTGTCCTGCTTGATCCACAGGTAACCGTCGCTGTCGGGAACCAGATTGGCCGCGGCGGCCGGCGGCAGTTGCTCGGTCAGCTGACCGGGGCTCTCCCCCGCGTCGGGAGCGAACGCCGCCACATAAACCAACCCCGCCACGTTCGGCAGATCGCCGGCCTCGGTGATCACCGCACCGCCATAGGAGTGCCCGACAAGAAGCACCGGCCCGTCGATCTGCTGGACCATCTGCCGCGTACGCGCCGCGTCATCTGCCAACGACGTCAATGGGTTCTCCACCGCGTGAAGATCCTCAAAGCCGCGCCCGTGCAGCTCAACGATCACGTTCCCCCAATGCGCGGCACCACCCCAGAATCCGTGGACCAGAACGATAGTCGGTTTGCTGGACATGTCTTCCTCTCAGTAGATGTCGGATGAATCATCCCGTTGCGCCCAGGGACTGCGGCACTCTTGACTTCCAGGGATCACACCAACATATTTGGATGATGAGGCAAGTTAAATGATCCATAATCCAGATTATTTTGCCGATCAGCCAAAATCTCTCAGCTGGCCCACAGGGTCGCCGAGTATCGACGCCTTCTCCGGGATCCTGTCTGCCATTGGGCTGCGCGGTGAATCCGCACTGCGTTGCTCGGCCGAGCTCCCGTTTGACGTCTCCGTACCCGCGAACGAGCGTGTGCTGCATATCGCCGAGACGGCCGGGCTTCGTGTGTATGTCGACGGGAATCCGGTGTGCGTGCTTGCTGCCGGAGACATGGTGCTCATGGCGCGCGGCACCGCGCATCGGCTCTCCGGAGCCCAGCCACACGGCGAGCCCGCGGGCACCCTGCACTGGGTCAGCGGGAGGTTCACGGCGGAGCGTAAGGCCGCCGACCCGCTGCTCTCGGTGTTGCCTCCCGCCATCATCATTCAAGCCGCTCGGCCCGGACACGAGTGGTTGCCGCTCTCACTTCAGCTCATCCTGGCCGAGATCCTGACGCCCAGTCCGGGCTCGTGGGTGATGATTTCGCGGATCCTGGACTTGCTGTTCATCCACGCCGTGCGCGAATGGTCAAGTTCCAGTCACGCCGAGCCCGGGTGGCTTACGGCCGCAATGGATCCGCGTCTGGCGCCCGTGCTCACCGCGATACATAACAACCTGGAGCACCCCTGGTCGATCGCGGAGCTCGCCCAGCATGCCCGGCAATCGCGCTCGGCCTTCACGCAGAGATTCACCGAGCTATTGGGCCAGCCGCCCGCCGCCTATATCGGCGAGCGGCGCCTCGACCGTGCCGCGCATCTGCTGCGCTCCACCACCGACCCGGTGCGCCAGATCGGGCGAGCCGTCGGATACACATCCGATGCCGCGTTCAGCCGCGCGTTTCAGCGCCGATTCGGTGAACCACCACTGCGTTGGCGTACACACCACCGGTCCGGATGACAAAGGTCACCGACTACCCCTGCGGCTCACCACAATTCCTGCGATCACGATCGCCCCGCCGAGCGGCTCGTGCCAGCCGATGTGCTCACCCAACAGCAACGCCCCCAACAACACACCGATTACCGGGGTCAGATACGTGACCGACGACGCCGCGGTGGCACCCCAGCCATTGATGATGTGGGTGTTCCAGACATAGGCCAAACCCGTTCCCAGCATCCCGAGCGCCAACATGCTGAGCACCACCGCCGACGTCGCGACGATCCGATGCGGGTCGACGAGCGCTACGACGGCCGTCATCAGCACCGCGCCCAGGCCAACCTGAATCGCGGCCACCGTCAACGCGGGCAACCTGAGCGGCGTGACGTACTTGCGCATGTAGACGAAGCCGATCCCGTAGCTCAGAGTTGCTGCCAAGCAGGCGAATTGCGCGAGCACGGGCCCCCCGTGACCGATCAGCTGCCACGGGGCCAGCACCACGCACACACCCAGGAACCCCAGGGCCAATCCGAGCAGCTGCGTCCGATCGGGCCGCTCGGCGCGCAGCGCCAAAAGCGTCACCAAGGTGGTCATCAACGGCGTTGCGGCGTTGTAAATGCTTGCCAGCCCGGAGTCGATGGTCTGCTCGGCCCACGGATAGAGCACGAAGGGCATCACGCACAGCGTCAGCGAGACGACAGCGATATGTCCCCACACCTTGATCTCGCGCGGCAGCGGAACCCGCAGCAGTACAAGCAGGGACACGAGGGTAAGGGCGCCGAAATCCAGGCGCGCCGCCGCCACCTGCAACGCCGACAGCCCCTGCAACCCGACTTTGATGAACAAGAAGCTCGCGCCCCACACCAGGGCAAGAGCCGCGAACTGAAGAGGCAGCCAACGGCTACGGGCCGGAGCGGCGGTCGCGGTATCCACCCGACAATTGCACAGGACTACCGGCGGAGGGCGCTAGCGGATTTCTGCCGTCGTTTACACGCCCGTGCTGGACCCGGGGCGCACAATCATCAGCACCGTCACCACCGCCCACAGCAGGTTGAAAATCCCGGTGAACATGGCCAATCTCCCGAACACCCGCGCATCGAGCGGGTGCCCACCGCCCAGCTCGGCCAGCACACGCTGCTGTCGGGGCAGCACCACGAACACCAGCACGGCCGCCGCCGCACCTGTGAGCACCAACGACGCGATCAGCCACGGGCTGGCCAACACGCCCATCAGATCGGCCAGCGGCAGACCGAACATCGGAATCGCGATGCCCACCACCGCGTACACGCGGCATACCCGGTGCAACGTGCGCAGGCTGCCCAGCTCCGCGCCGCCCTCGGCCGCGGCCCGGCGTGCGAACGCCGGAAACATGCTGGCCGCCACGGCGATCGGCCCAACCGCCAGGATCACGGCCAGGACATGGATCGAGAGCAATAGCTTGGTCACGCGCAGACGCTATCTGCCCCACCACCGGAACCGAAAGCCCGCTGCTGGCCATATTTCGACGACTTTTGGCCGTATCGGACCGCGTTCTTGGGAGTATGAGCCGATGGGCCGTCGAATACTGATGTATTTCACCGTGTTCGGGATAGCGATGTGGTTCTTCGGAAACCTGTACGAGGCCATCGTGATCGGCCCCAACATCGCCGGCGACAGCAAGGAGCAACTGAGGGCCTTTCAGCAGTTCACCGAGGTGACCAACCCGATGTACTACTACGTACCGCTGACCTTGATCGCCGCGGTCACGCTGATCGTGTGGTTCGTACGCACACCGCGCAAGGCCCCTGAGAAGCTTTCACTGCTTCTGGCCTGCGTCGCTGAGATCATGGCAATCGTCCTGTCCGTCTACGTCATCGCCAAGCTCAACATGACGCTCTACTTCGGCTCACTGGGCGAAACACCTCAGGAGCTGCACCGGCTCGCACTGCAATGGAATGTGCTGAACCTGGTTCGCGTGGCGCTCACGGCAGTTGCGTTGCTCTTCGCGATGCGAGCCCTGCGCCTTGTGTGGCAGGCCTGGGCTCGACACCCCGCAAGTGCCGTGTGAGACTTCTCGGTGTTCTGGACGTCTCGATGAGGAGATTCAGTATGCCCGGCACTCCGAAAACGGTGGTCATCACCGGCGCGAACGCCGGGATCGGTCTGGCCTCGGCGCATCGACTCGCCGCCGGCGGGCACTCCATCGTCATGGCATGCCGCAATCAGCAGAAGGCTCAGCAGGCGCGGGATCAGATCCTGGCCGCGACACCGGGGGCTCAGATCGACATCATGTCGCTGGACCTGTCGTCCTTCGAACGCATTTATCGCTTCGCCGGCGAGCTGGCCGCACAGCATCCGCACATCGACGTACTGGTCAACAACGCGGGCGCTTCCCCCATGCGCCAGTCCAAAACCGACGAGGGCTTCGAACTGCAATGGGGTGCGAACTATCTGGGCCCCTTTCTGCTGACGCATCTGCTGCTTCCGCAGCTGCAAGCCTCCCGAAGCGGAGACGCCCGCGTGATCCATCTGGCCTCCGTCGCCCACAGCGTAGGAAGGATCAACGAAAAGACTTGGCACGGTAGACGTTTTTACTTCACCTTCTCGGCGTACGCGCAGTCGAAGATGGGCAATCTCATGTTCAGCAATGCGCTGGCCCGCCGCCTTCCCGATGGGGTGACCTCGAACGCACTGCACCCGGGCAACGTCAGATCGGAAATCTGGCGTGAGATACCACAGCCCGTCCGCTCGCTGGTGATGCTGGCCCTGATCACGCCGGAGCGGCCAAGCCAGCTGATCGCCGATATGGCGGTATCGGAAGAGCACCGTGGGCGCAATGGCGACTACCTCGCCGCACAAACGCCAAGCCCGGTACGCCGCTACACGAAAAACCTAGCGGCACAAGATAACCTCTACGCTAAGAGCTGTGCGCTGGTGGGCGTCGAGCCGCTGCCCGTACGCGGCTAAGCCCAGCTCAGCCGACGATCGGCCTCGACGGCGAGATGGAGTTCAGCGATGTCGCGCGGCCGGGCGACATCACGCCCGGTCAATTGTTTTAGCCTGCGCAGCCGGTACCTCACGGTATTCGGATGACAGAACAACACCCTCGCTGTGGCGGGGATGGAGCCGTCGCAGTCCACCCACTGCCGGAAGGTGTCCACGAGCAACTGGCGGTCCACTACTCCGATCTCGGTAAGACTGCCCAGCACCAGATCGCGGTACCGTGCCATGGTCTGTGGATCGGTAATGGCGGCAACGGCATAGGGATTCGCGTCAAACGCCACCACCGGGTCATCCTCGGTGGCCGCAAGCAACGCCGCCTTCGCGTAGTTCAGAGGCGGGCCCGGCGGCGGATAACCGTCGTATACCGGACTGACGCCGATACGTCGTACACCAAGATTACGCAAGGTCTCACCGAGCTCCTCGAGCCGCGAAGGCGTGGGGAGCGCGACGATACCCACCTGCATGTCGGGGTCGACCCGCCATGCCGAAGCGAACCCCTGGTCACGCAAGGCCTTCTCCGCGCTCCGCAATGTCCGGTAGTCGAGCGGACCCGATTCGATAGCGACCACGACGAAGGCCCCGGATTCCGGTAATCCCAGCTGATGCGCCGCGTTCCAGGCGGTTATCCCCGCCGGGAAGCGCCCGTCAATGAGGCCACTCACCAGGGCGGCACGTTCCTGGTCCCGCTGGATGAGCTGCTCGACAACGACATCGCGATATCCCTCAGCCATCGCGTCCGTGTACCTGTCGTGGTTCTGCCACGCCTGCGACGCCGCGGCTCGCAGCTCCTGCCGAGACAAGCCCGCCGCATCAATAGCCTGTGAAAGTGCGTCCCACAGGAACTGGCCCCCGGCCCGGTAGGCCGACATCACGTCGGCCAGGGGCACACCTTGTTCAGCGCGCAGCCTGCCCACCCGGGCCGCCGCGCTCGTGTCAGGTGCCCCCGAGCCCATCGCCGCCAAGACGTACACCATCTGGTCACGGCCGGCCGCAAACAAATCCTCATCGGTGACCAACACCGGGTCGCGGTACGCGGCCACCCGCTCACGAATGATCCGACACTGTTCGGCACAAAGTTCGTCCACCCGGGCCAGTAGCTGCTCGCCCACCGTTTTCAAGTTTGCTCCTGCACTACCTGAGGGTGATTCACTCACGGTCCCAAGGATAGCGCTTTATCTCCGCGGCGAATTGTTCAAATGAACAATCTCATCCGCCAACTTGTTGGCTTGGATGCCATCGACGTGCGAGGAAGAGACCGATATGTTGTTCCTGTAGCCAGTATTTATCCGCGAAAGACCGTAATCGGCCTGCTGTCGCGCAGGGCGGGCAACCGGACGGCGAGACATCCAGACAGACATTGCTGGTACGCACAGGAGGAGCAGGACGATGAGTGATCAGCAGAAGACTATGGCCGTGGTGGGCGCCGGGGTTATCGGGCTCTCGTGGGCACGACTGGCCCGCAGCCACGGGTGGCGCGTCGGGATAACCGACCCCCGCGACGATCTCGACGCGGTCGTGCGAGCGGCCTTCGGCGCGGACGACTCCGATGTGTTCACGAGCCCCACGCTCGCCGATGTGGTCGCGGAAGCCGATCTAGTCCAGGAGAATGGCCCTGAACGCCTGGCCGTCAAACGCGAGCTGTTCGGCCAGTTTCTCGAATCAGCGCCCGAGCACGCCGTGTTGGCCACGTCCAGTTCTTCGATTGGGGCGACCCTCATCGCCGACGGCCTCGGCGCCGGTGACCGGGTGATTGTGGGGCACCCATTCAATCCACCCGAGCTGATGCCACTCGTCGAGGTGGTACCTGGAACCCAGACGAGTGATTCCACCCTGAATGACGCTGTCGACCTATATCGGAAACTCGGCCGTGCACCGATCGTAATCCGCAAGGAGATACCCGGTTTCGTCGCAAACCGGCTCCAGGTAGCGCTGACCCGCGAAGCGCAGTACCTCGTCGAAGAAGGGGTGGTCAGCGTTACCGACCTCGATACCGCATTGCAGAATTCGCTTGGGTTGCGTTGGGCTGCAACGGGATTATTCGAAGGGAACACGCTGGGCGGCGGTCCCGAGGGTGCGCGGCACCTCTACGAGGGACTCGGCGCCGAAGTAGGAAAGATCACAATGGGGACCCCGTCGTCAGATCCGCAGGTGATCGAGAAACTGATCGAAGATATAGACACCGCCTACGGTACGGGACCAGAGAACTACGAACGGCTGCTCGCTCGGCGCAACGAACGCACCCGCGCGGTCTTGGCGGCACTACGCCAGCTCGACGCCTAACCACGTGTTACACCACAAGGAGAACAACATGTTTCAATACTTGCTGGCCCTCAACCAGATCAAGAGGTCCATCCTGAAGTTCCCCACGTCCGGGGAAGAGTTCACCGAACTCGTGGTGGACCTGAATGAATTGCCTGACGGCATTGCCGTCGATCCGGCCCGGCAGAACATCTACTGGACCAACATGGGTGTGCCCACGCTCGTTGACACCAATGCGCCACCCACCGAACGTAATCTGGATTTCTCTGGCCAGACCGGTTCCATCGAACGGGCGGCGATCGACGGCAGTGCACGGACCTATCTGCTGACTCCGGGGAGTTTTGTTACCGGAAAACAACTTTCGGCGGCCTGGTCGCTTGGCCGCCTGTACTGGTCCGATCGCGAAGGCGCGGCGATACGCAGTGTGCTGCTGGACGGCAGCGACCTACGTGACGAGGTATTGGTCGCACTGGACGACGAGGGCCGTCACGTGGCCCGCAATCAGTGTGTCGGAATAGCGGTCGACGAGCAGAACGGGCTGCTGTACTGGACGCAGAAGGGCCCCTCGAAGGGCGGCGATGGCCGAATCTTCCGCACTTCCTTAAAGATTCCTGCCGGGCACACACCCGAAAACCGCGATATCGAGGTGCTGTGGTCCGGTCTCCCCGAACCGATCGACATCGAACTGGACCTCGAGGCGGGGGTGATCTACTGGACCGACCGAGGCGCCGCCCCGTTGGGCAACACCTTGAACAAGGCCCAGATTCCCGTCTCAGGGCAGGCAGGCGGCGAGGTCACCGTGCTTGCCTCGGGCTTCGCGGAAGCCATCGGCCTGGCGGTGGACAAGGAGGCCGGTATCGCCTACGTGAGCGATATGTCCGGCGAGATTCGGGCGGTCAACCTCGATGGGAGTGGCGAGCGCACGTTCGCGAAGGTCGACGGCAACCTCACCGGAATCGTTGGAGTCTGAACCAACTCACCAATCATCGTCATAGACCGCTAGAGACCGCTATAGACAGGACAGAACGTGACGTACTCACCCCCGGCAGATATCGACAATCGCCCGGTCGCCGTGCTCGGCGCAGGAACACTCGGGCGCCGCATCGCCCTGACCTTCGCCACCCGCGGCGGTGTGGTGCATCTCTACGACGTCTCGGAGGAATCACTGCAGTCAGCAAAGGAGTTCCTTGATCAGCGGATCCCGGAATTGGTCAAGGCTCGCTCCGCCCTGGGCGCTCAACCCGCGACCATCGAGTACTACACCGACCTGCCCAGCGCAGTGAAAGATGCTTGGTATGTAGTCGAATCGGTTCCCGAGGTGCAGGCGCTCAAGATCGATATGCTGGGCCAGCTGGACGAAATCGCCGCACCTGATGCGATCATCGGCACCAACTCGTCGTCCTTCATGAGCAGCGAGCTCATCGGCAAGGTCAAGCATCCGGAGCGGTTTCTCAACACCCACTACGGGCAGCCGCCCGAGGCACCGCAGGCCGAGCTGGTCACCGACGGACACACCGATGAACGGATTTTCGACATCCTCGGGGCCGAACTGCCCAAGCACGGATTCGTGACCGCCGTCGCGCACAAGGAAAGCGTCGGCTTCATCATCAACCGGGTATGGGCTGCCGTTAAGCGTGAAGCCTTGGCCGTTGTCGCCGAGGGAGTTTCGACACCCGCCGAGTTCGACCGCATCTGGGTCGCATCCGGCATGAGTCCGATCGGCGTATTCCGGGCCATCGATCGCGTCGGCCTCGACGTCGCACTGGATATCGAGGACAACTACATCAAACACTTCCCCTACATCCCCACCACGTCACGCGACCTGCTGCAGCAATATGTCGACGAGGGCAAGCTGGGGGTGAAGTCGGGCGAGGGTTTCTACCACGACTACCCGGAACCATCACACGACTAAGCGCACGCTCACCTCAGTGCGTGGATCCCGTTGTACAGCACCATCACACCGATGACGATCAGGATTGCGGCCATCAACGCGGCATTGTTCTTATCCATCCAGTCCTTGAGTCGTCGCATCGCGTCATCAAGGCGGTGGCCCGCAGCGACATAGGCCAGTATCGGGACGGCGACCGAGGCAGAAATCATGTCATCACGAACACGCCGACGGCGCCGAAATCCAAACTGCGGCTACGAGACCTTGGGGTTGTAGTGGTTCGGGCTGCCCCAGGTGTCCAACGGTGGAAGGTTGCGATCCGGAGTCTGCGGCAACGGAGCGTCGGCCGGGATGCGCCCGAGCGCGCGATCCCACCCCGCACGCGCACGGGGATGCCGGCGGAATCTCTCCGGGACAAACCTGAACACCACATTGACCAGTCGGCCGAAGCTGCGATGCAACCACTCGTCTCGATCAGACCAGGTGTAGCCCAACCGCTTTCGCACCGGCGGGTCGTACAACCCCACCGTGAACCAGACAAAGAACGGCGACAACATGCGCCGCTGCAACGCCCACAGCCACTTGGGGATCCACGGCGCGAAGGGCGGCACCGCCAAGGTCGTCAGGTCCAGCACATCGCGTGTGGCCTTGTTGTCCTCCAACACGTTGGTGCACATGTGATCCCAGTACTCCTGGAATTCCTCCCAGGACTTGGGCACCGGCCGCATGCTCATGCCGTACATCTGGTACCAGGTGATGTGCTCATCGAAGAGCTGCCGCTTCTCGGCCTCGGTGATCCCACCGCAGAAGCGCTCGGCCACGATGATCGTGCCCATGAAGAAAGTGGCGTGCGCCCAATAGAATACGTCGGGGTTGAGCGCGCTGTAGCGACGCCCCTGATCGTCGACGCCCTTGATATTGACGTGGTAATCACGAACCTCAGCCCCGGTCATCGGCGCCCGGTCCCCGTCGAATACCACTCCTCCGATCGGATACAGCGAACGCAACAACCGCTGCCAGCGCTCGCGGAAGAACTGCGAATGCTGCTCGACGGCCGCGCCCAACTGCGGGTGCATGTTCTGCATGGATCCGGCGTAGGGCCCCTGCAGCATGCCGCGCCAGTCGCCAAAGTACTTCCAGGTCAACGATTCCGGCCCCAGCGGTACCGGCATGGACTTGCCCGTCCCGTGACTCACCGGGCAGCCCGACACGAAGGCACCGGATTCGGCGGCAGGCTGCACCTTGGCGAGCTCGGACATATCGTTGACCATGCGGAACGCTCCATTGCGGTTCGACGTATAGTGACAATCAAGGTTGTCAACTTTGACATCACACTAGGAGGCCCGTGGCGAACGGTCAAGCGCAGCGACGGAGCTGGGCAGGTGTCTCAGCGGCCGAGCGTGCCGATGAGCGGCGTCGTGAACTCATGGCTGCCGGCGTGCGGCTACTGGGCCTGCGCCCCCGGCCCGCCGTCACCGTCCGCGCGGTCTGCCGCTCCGCGGGTATGACAGAGCGGTACTTCTACGAACATTTCTCCGACCGCGACACCTTTGTCCGCGCCGTATACGACCACGTGGGCTTCCGCGCGATCGAAGCGCTCAGTGGTGTGCGGTCAGCGTATGAGGGTGTCGACGCCTTCGCCCGCCTCATGGTCGATGAACCGACCATGGGACGAGTCCTGTTGATAGCACCGACCTTTGAGCCGACACTTTCCGAATCCGGGTATGACTGGCTGCCGCGATTCGTGGCCTTGTTGCAGGGAAAGCTCAGCACCAACCTCGCCGACGAGGTCCAGCAGCAGTTGGTGGCCACCAGCCTGGTCGGTGCCCTGACAAGCCTCTTCACGGCGTACCTGAACGAGGAACTGAACGTGGACCGACAGCGTTTCGTGGACTACTGCGTGCAGATACTGCTACAGGGAGCGAACGCGTCGGTTACGCCGCGGCCGACTTCGCCTTCTCCTCAGCAGCCTTCTTAGCAGCGGCGACCTCCGCCTTGTAGCAACGCAGAGTCACATGGACCATCTTGCCGCGGTCGTCCTGGCCCTTCTTGACGGTGAAGGCTTCCTGATGCGCGACGAGACAATTGTCCAGACCGACCTGATCACCGGAGCGGCCCGCGACGACGACCGTGTAGCCCTCGCCCTTGAGTGTCGAGGAGGCGTCGGAGTAGAACTGCCCGGTGGTGTCTGTAGGACCGCCCGCATGGGCCAGCCCGGCCATTGTCAACGAGAAACCCGCACCCGCAACCGCGACAATGGCCGCATTGAATACCGACTTCACTGGTTAGACCTCCACCTTGGGTTGTGAGCAAGCATACTGCGGGTGTAAGGGCCTCGCAGCCCGAGCGGGAAAAGCATTAATCCGCACGTCAGAGGGCGCGCGGAAGGGTGGATGTGTGCCACGGCCGGTCCACTTGTATGCAACCGCCGTTTACAGATATATTGACTGCAACTTCCAGATACAGATAACTCTGTCGAACCGAGGACCACATTCATGTCGCAGAAGGAATTCACCGACCTCGAGCTGCTGCACGAGCTGGAGCCCGTGGTCGAGGAGAATGTCCACCGCCACCTCGGTGTCACCAAGGACTGGAACCCGCACGATTACGTCCCGTGGTCGGAGGGCAAGAACTACAAGGCCTTGGGCGGGCAGGACTGGGATCCGGAGCAGTCCAAGCTCTCCGAGGTCGCCAAGATCGCGATGATCACCAACCTGCTCACCGAGGACAATCTGCCCTCGTATCACCGCGAGATCGCCATGAACTTCACCATGGACGGCCCGTGGGGCACCTGGGTCAACCGCTGGACCGCCGAGGAAAACCGGCACGGCATCGCCATCCGCGACTACCTGGTGGTCACCCGCTCGGTGGACCCGGTGGAACTGGAGAAACTGCGCGTGGAGCAGATGACCCGCGGCTTCTCCCCCGGCCAGAACCGCCAGGGCGGCGACGAACTCTTCGCCGAGAGCCTGTTTGACTCGGTGGTCTACGTGACCTTCCAGGAGCTGGCCACCCGCGTCTCGCACCGTAACACCGGTAAGGCCTGCGCCGAGCCCGTCGCCGACGAGCTGCTCAAGCGCATCTCCACCGACGAGAACCTGCACATGATCTTCTACCGCAACCTTGTCGAGGCGGGCATGCACATCGCTCCCGACCAGGCCCTGAAGTCCATCCATAAGGTGCTCGACAACTTCAAGATGCCCGGCTACACGATTCCGGGGTTCCGCCGCAATGCCGTCACCATCGCCACCGGCGGTGTCTACGACCCGCAGTCGCACCTCGATGAGGTCGTCATGCCGGTGCTGCGCAAGTGGCGCATCTTCGAACGCGACGACATCAGCAGCGAGGGCGAGTGGTACCGCGAAGACCTCGACCGGATCATCGGAGACCTCAAGAAGACGTCCGCGGACTTCGAAGAGGTCAAGGCCAAGTACCTGGAGCGTCAGGCCAAGCGCGCAGAACGCCAGGCCGCCAAGGCTGCCCGGGAAGCTGTCAGCGTCTAACCGGCTGTGACCGCATCTGTCGACCTACCAGAGGCCCGATCCCGCGAACTGCGGATCGGGTCTTTGGCATTGCCCAGCCCGGTGGTGCTGGCCCCGATGGCCGGTGTCACCAACGTTGCGTTCCGAACGCTGTGCCGCGAGCTCGAACTGGCCACCACGGGAACCGTCAGCGGGCTGTACGTCTGTGAGATGGTCACCGCCCGTGCGCTCGCCGAGCGGCATCCGGTGACGCTGCACATGACCACCTTCTCGCCGGAAGAGTCGCCACGATCCCTGCAGCTGTATTCGGTCGATCCGGAGACCACCTACCGCGCCGCCAAGATGGTGGTCGACGAAGGCCTCGCCGATCACATCGACATGAACTTCGGCTGCCCGGTACCCAAGGTCACCAGAAACGGCGGTGGCGCCGCCCTTCCCTACAAACGGCGGCTGTTCGGGCAGATCGTGGCGGCCGCCGTGCGTGCCACCGCGGGGACCGATATCCCGGTGACGGTCAAATTCCGCATCGGCATCGACGACGACCACCACACCCACCTGGACGCCGGCGCCATCGCCGAGTCGGAGGGGGCCGCAGCCGTCGCGCTGCATGCCCGCACCGCCTCACAGCGCTACTCGGGCACCGCCGACTGGAGCCAGATTGCCGCGCTCAAGAACCACGTGACAACCATCCCCGTCCTGGGGAACGGCGATATATTCGACGCCGCCGACGCGGTCGCGATGATGGAACAGACCGGTTGCGACGGCGTCGTCATCGGCCGCGGCTGTCTCGGACGTCCGTGGCTCTTTGCCGAATTGAGTGCCGTTTTCAACGGTCAGACGATTCCGGCGCCTCCGAATCTCGGTCAGGTAACGGTGATTATGCGTCGTCACGCGGAGTTGCTCGTCGACCATTTTGGGGAAGACAAGGCGTTGCGCGACATGCGCAAGCACATCGCCTGGTATCTCCACGGCTTCCCCGCCGGTGGTGACATCCGGCGGGCGCTCGCGCTCGTGTGCACCCGCGCCGAGCTGGACACCCTGCTCGAACAGCTCGATCAATCCGCGCCCTTCCCTGAGGGCGGAAACGGACCTCGCGGACGCCAGGGGTCACCCGCGAAGGTGTCGCTACCCGATGGCTGGCTCAATGACCCCGACGATTGCACAGTTCCCTCAGCAGCCGACGTCATGCACTCTGGTGGATGACGCGGGGTCACATCTAGGTCACCGGGCATGGTGATCTGCGGCAATGCTCAGTAGCATGTGACGACGACCGTGCCCCGGGCACGGCGTTATCTGCTGCCGGTGTGCCGTGAACTTGCAACTGTCCAGACGTTTTAAGCGAGGTTGAACATGGGTGATGGCCCAAACGCCACTCCTGCCCAACCACGCGCGTATGGCTCGGCCCCCTGGGAACGCGCGATCGAACCCGTTGGCAGTCATCCTGACATCGACGTGGCGCCAGAACCATCCAACACACCGTGGACGCCACCGCCGGCTCTCAATCACTCATTGCCCGACCCCACCGACGACGAGTGGACGCGACGGCTCGAGACCGAACAATCCCTACGCGAACCGCGGCGGGCGGTGCCCGAGGTACCGGCATCCCGGCCCGCCAGACCGGCCCCCAACGCAACGGCGCCCACGGCTCCGCAGCCGCCAGCGCCCTCCGCACACGAGACCGGATCGCACTCGTTGTCGGTCGCCGATCTGCTGGCCCGTGAGGGCGCCAACGGCAGCCGTCGTTCACGTCGGCACGCGCGCACCCAGGAGTCGGACGACTACGCAGAGGAGCCTGCTCCAGCGTCGTCCGCCGACGACAGCCACACAGACGTTCTCCCACAGGTGCTCGAAGCAGCACCGCAGCGTGCTCAGTACACCGATGGGCCGGCCGATGAGCACTCGCAATACGTGGACTACCCCGATGACGCGCCCCTCTACGACAAGGCCGCCGCGCGTCGGGTTCGGGCATCGAATCTGGACGACAACATCGACACCCGCGCCATTCCCGTCCGGGTGGGCAACCCGGACGCCGCGGTCCGAGAAGAGGAACCGAAACGCTCACGGCGGCCCATCTACCTAGGACGCTCGATCGCCGCCGTCGTCGCGGTGTGTTCACTCACCGTGACCGGCGGTGCGTGGCAATGGAGCAACGTCAAGAACAACAGGCTCAATCACGTTGAGGCGCTGGACCCCAACTCGCGCGACATCCGCGACCCCAACGCCCAGTACGGCGACGAGAACTTCCTCATCATCGGCGTCGACACCCGTGCCGGCGCCAACAGCGCCATGGGCGCCGGCGACACCTCAGACGCTGAGGGCACACGCTCGGACACCATGATGTTGGTCAACATCCCGGCCAACCGTAAGCGCGTCGCGGTGGTGTCCTTCCCCCGCGATCTGGCCATCCAGCCGACACTGTGCGAGGTCTGGAATGAGGACACCAAGTCCTATGGGCCCGATAAGGCCTACACCGAGACCAAACTCAACTCGGCGTTCGCCTTCGGCGGCCCCAAGTGCCTGGTCAAGGTCATCCAGAAGATGTCGGGACTGAGCATCAACCGCTTCCTCGGCGTGGATTTCGCCGGATTCTCCAAGATGGTCGACGCACTCGGTGGGGTCGAGGTGTGCACACCCACACCGATCGAGGACTACGAGTTGGGCACGGTGCTGCAAAACGCCGGCCGCCAAACGATCGACGGCCACACCGCCCTGCAGTATGTGCGGGCCCGCCAGGTCACCACCGAATACAACGGCGACTACGGACGCATCAAGCGCCAGCAGTTGTTCCTGTCCTCCTTGCTGCGTTCGATGATTTCGCACAACACCTTCTTCTCGCTGAGCAAGCTCAACAACGTGGTGAACACCTTCATCGACGACTCCTATGTCGACAACATCAGGACGAAAGACCTTGTGGACCTTGGCCAATCGCTTCAGGATGTGAAGGCTGGCCGAATCACCTTCCTGACGGTGCCCACCGACGGCACCGACTCCGAGGGCAACGAGACACCGCGCACCACCGACATCCGGAAGATCTTCGACGCCATCATCAATGACGACCCGCTGCCCGGCGAGTTGCTGCCCGATGGCACCCGTGTTCCCATGCCAGGCACCACCACTCAGGACACCACCCTGGCCGCCAGCGAGCACGGAGCCGCCAGCGAGCTAGGCGAAACATCCACTGCCCCACCGACTCCCGCAGCAACACCCACCGAGCAGGTCGACCTGGTGACCACCGAACCCAGCGAGATCAACGTGCACGTGTCCAACAGCACGGGCCAAACCGGCCTGGCGGCGTCGGCGGCCAGCCAGCTGAGCAACTACGGCTTTGGCATCACCACCACCGACGACTACCCATCGGCACTGCCCACCACCACCGTCTTCTTCTCGCCGGGCCACGAGCAACAGGCCGCGACGGTTGCCGCCTCATTCGGCGGAGCCAAGCTGCAGCGGATCACCGGAGCCCAAACCACGGTGCGGGTGGTGCTCGGCAGCGACTACGCGTCTACCGCGAACTTGCAGGCTCCGCCCGCGGCGGGTTCAACCGTCCCGCTGCAGCTGTCCTCGGGCGCAATGGCCCCCACCGAGCTGCCGATGGACCTGACGGTCGTGAACGCCGGCGACACTAGCTGCGGATAGTCCGACAATTTAGACGCTGCTCGCAGTTTCTTACGCGGACCCTGTAGTGGCATTCACTCGCCGTTCACACCAGGTCCATGACTCGACGGCGACGGGTCCGTAGGCTTGATCCATGCGTACCGCGTTTCAGGAGCAGCTGTCCTCATTGTCGGCACAGCTCGGGGAGATGTGTGGGTTGGCCGGAGCCGCTATGGAGCGAGCCACCCGCGCATTGCTACAGGCTGACCTCGTTCTCGCCGAGCAGGTGATCACCGATCACGAGCAGATCACCGCGATGAGTGCCGCCGCCGAGGAAAGCGCCTTCGCCATACTGGCCTTGCAAGCCCCGGTCGCCGGTGACCTGCGCGAGGTCGTCAGCAGCATCCAGATAGTCGCGGACGTGGACCGGATGGGCGCTCTTGCCCTGCATGTCGCCAAGATCGCCCGCCGCCGCCACCCGCAGCATGCCCTGCCCGAAGAGGTCAACGGCTACTTCGCCGAGATGGGCCGCGTTGCAGTCGATTTGGGAAATAGCGCGCAAGAGGTGCTGCTGACCCGCGATCCCGAGAAGGCTGCCCGTATCAACGAAGAAGACGATGCGATGGACGACCTGCACCGGCACCTGTTCACCGTTCTGATGGACCGCGAATGGAAGCACGGCGTGGCCGCCGCCGTCGACGTAACACTGCTGGGCCGCTTCTACGAGCGGTTCGCCGATCACGCTGTCGAGGTCGCCCGCCGGGTCATCTTCCAGGTGACCGGAAGCCTGCCGCCCGAGGGACAGGGCCACGACCACCTCACGGCGATCTAACGCGTTAGGGCACCAACACAATTTTTCCGCGGGTGTGTTGCCGCTCCAACAGTTCGTACGCACTGCGCACCTCGTCGAGCGGGAAGGTCTGCGCAACAGTTACTTCCAGCTTTCCATCGACGATCAGTGCGGCCAGCTCGGAGAGCACCTGCGCTGAGGCGCCCTCGGCATTGCCCACGCTCTGCACCCCGTATCGCTCGATCGCCGCGAAATCGATGATGGTGTCGATCCGCTGCAAATCCACGCCGAGCTCATTGAGTGCGAGATCCACATAGCCGCCGCCGAACAGGTCCAGAAACGCGTCGACACGCCCCTGGGGCGCGGCGGCCGTGATGCGCTCGGCCAGCCCGTCGCCGTAGTTGACCGGGATGATGCCATGCGCGGTGAGCCACTCGTCATTGTCCGGCCCCGCGATCCCGATCACCGTCGCACCAGCAGCCCGGGCGAGCTGGACGGCAATGGTGCCCACGCCGCCCGCGGCGGCAGAGACGGCCACCGTGTCGCCCGGACTCAAATGAACCGAGCCGACGGCGGCGTATGCGGTGGTTCCCGCGACGAATAGGCTGCCCGCCACCTCCCAGGACAGGCCCTCCGGTTTGGTGACCAGCTGACTGGCCGGGACCACGACAAACTCGGCATGACTGGCCCGATTATCGGTGTAACCGAATACCTCGTCTCCTGGCGCGAAGCGCGCGACTCCGTGGCCGGCCTCCACCACGACACCGGCCAGGTCGCTCCCCTGCCCGGATGGGAAGGTGGCCGGGAACCTGTCGTGCAGCATCCCGGTGCGGATCTTGGCTTCGCCCGGATTGATTCCCGCGGCACGGACCTGCACCAACACCTCGTCGGGCGCCGGAACCGGGCGTGGCACGTCGCGCACCTGCAAGACGTCGATACCGCCGTACTGATCGAACTGCACCGCCTTGGTCATACTCACCACAGTAGGTGCTATCGCCATGGGTCTGCCGGGATCGGCGGGCTGCCGCCGGATCAGCCGAAGCGGCCCGAGATGTAATCCTCGGTGGCCTTCTGAGTGGGGTTGGAGAAGATCTTCTCGGTGTCATCGATCTCTACCAGCATGCCGGGCTTGCCTGCGGCCTCCAGGTTGAAGAACGCGGTCTGATCGCTCACTCGGGCGGCCTGCTGCATGTTGTGCGTGACGATGACGATGGTGAATTCCTGCTTGAGCTCGGAGATCAGATCCTCGATAGCAAGGGTCGAGATGGGGTCCAGCGCCGAGCATGGCTCGTCCATGAGCAGGACATCCGGCTGCACCGCGATCGCCCGGGCGATACACAGACGCTGCTGCTGACCGCCGGAGAGCCCTCCACCCGGGCGGTCCAGACGATCCTTGACCTCGTTCCACAGGTTGGCACCCTGCAGCGAGCGTTCGGCGACCTCGTCGAGGGTCTTCTTGTTACGCACGCCCTGCAACCGCAGGCCGGCCACCACATTGTCTCGAATCGACATGGTAGGGAAAGGATTTGGTCGCTGGAACACCATACCGATGGTCTTGCGCACCGATACCGGATCGACTGCGGAACCGTAAATGTCGGCGCCGTCGAGCAGCACCGAGCCCTCGACACGGGCGCCCGGAGTCACCTCATGCATCCGGTTGAGGGTGCGCAGCACAGTGGACTTGCCACAGCCGGACGGGCCGATGAAGGCCGTCACGTTGCGGGGCGGAACCGACAGTGCCACATCCTGAACGGCATGAAACTTGCCGTAGAAGATGTTGACATCCTTGAGATCGAGGCGCTTGGCCATGAGAAACCCAGCCTACCTTTCAAATCTTCTTCGGCGCGAAAAAGCGCGAAATGAGCTTGGCGATAACGTTCAGAACCGCGACCAACAAGATGAGGGTGAGGGCGGCGCCCCATAGCCTGGATTCGGCAAGGCCCACCACCGAACCGCTGCGCTGGTCGAGCATCATGCCGGGCAGTGAAGCCATCTCACCGCCGAACATGTCGTAGTTGATCAGCTTGCTATAGCCGACAAGCACGAGCAGGGGCGCGGTTTCACCCATCACACGAGCCAGTGCCAGCATCACACCGGTGACCACACCCGAGAGCGCCGTGGGCAGCACGATGTGGGAGATGGTCTTCCATTTGGGAACACCCAGTGCGTAGGACGCCTCGCGCAGATCGTTCGGGACGATCTTGAGCATTTCCTCCGATGATCGCACCACCACCGGAATCATCAAGAGCACCAGCGCAAGTGACACCGCCAGCCCCGAACGCGGCAGCCCGAGCGTAGCCACCCATAGCGCGTAGATGAACAATGCCGCGACGATGGACGGCACACCGGTGAGGATGTCGACCATAAAGGTGGTGAGCTTGGCCAGCCGAGAGTTACGGCCGTACTCGACAAGGTAGATGGCCACGAAGATGCCGATCGGCACCGAGATCATCGCGCAGAACAAGCCTTGGAAGAGGGTGCCGACAATAGCGTGATACGCACCGCCCCCCGCGATCCGGTTGGTCATCATGTTTTGGGACTTGAACCACCAGTCGGCGCTGAGGATGGCGGCGAAACCACGATCGAACACCGTGTAGAGCACCCACACCAGCGGGACCAGTGCGATCAGCACCGCACTCGAGACCAGCACCGTGGCAATGGCGTTGGTGGCCTTGCGCCTTCCCGAGAGCGGATGGAACGCAGGCTCCTTGACCGGCCTGTCGAGAGTCGCGGTCATACCCGGCCCTTTCCGCCGACGACGGCACGCGCCGCCGAGTTCACCAGGAATGTCAGCACGAACAGCACCAGGCCGGCCGCGATGTAGGCGCCGGCCTCCAGCTCATTGTTGAATTCCGACGCGTTGGACGCGATGTGGGTTGCGAAGGTGCTACCGCTGTCGAACAGCGACCACCCGAACGCCACCGAGGTTCCCGAGAGAATCAGCATCAGTGCGATGGTCTCGCCCAGTGCACGGCCCAGACCGAGCATGGATCCACTGATGTAGCCGGAGGTGCCGAACGGGATGATGGTGGTGCGCACCACTTCCCACTTGGTGGCGCCCAAGGCCAGCGCAGCCTCGATCTGGCCCTTGGGGGTCTGGATGAAGACCTCGCGGGTGACCGCCGCGATGATCGGCAGGATCATCACCGCCAGCACGATGCCACCGGTAAACAGGTTGCCGCCGCCGGCGATGTTCACGGGGCTATCGGCGAACAGTGGTATGAAACCCAGATTCCTGTTGAGCCACAGGGCAACCGGCGCGATCGCCGGAGCAAGCACGTAGATGCCCCACAGGCCGTAGACGATCGAGGGCACCGCGGCCAGCAGGTCGATGACGTACGCCAGCGGCCCGCGCACCCGGTCGGGTGCGTATTCGGTGAGGTAGATCGCGATCCCCAAGGCCACGGGCATGGCGAGCAGGAGCGCGAAGATCGAGACGAATACGGTGACCGAGAACAAGTCGAGCACACCGAACTGCATGTGTGCCGTGTCGTCCGTGCGCCACGGACCGTTGTAGAGGAAGAAATTCTCGTCGTCGTTGTTCAGCGCGGGGACGGCGCGCAGGATCAGGAAGATCGCCACCAGGGCGATGAGGGCGACGACGAATACGCCCGATCCCGTGGCCAGTCCGGCAAAGATGCGGTCGCCGGGGCGGGTAACCGCCTTGGTGGACTTGGCGGGTGGCTGATGGTCGCCCTCGTCGCTCATGGGTTGTGGCTTCTCCTCGAAGACCGTTCCGTCAAGATCGGCCGGACGGGCTACCCCCACGGGATCGATGCCGCTGGTCTGGCTGCTCATTGAACTCGCTGTCTATGTCGTCGATGGTACGTCCCCACCCGGGCGCCCCGAGCGCACCGGGTGGGGACGTGACGTTGCTAAGAGAGCGCCTTGATGGCCGTCTCGAGGCGGGACTTGAACTGCGCGGGCAGCGGTGCGTAACCGACATCGGCAAGCCCCTTCTGGCCCTGGTTCACCGCGACCGTCAGGAACGACTTCACCGCGGAGGCGACGTCGGCGTCCTTGTAACCCTTGGAGCAGACAATCTCGTAGGTGGCCAACACGATCGGGTAGGCCCCGGCGGTCTTGGTCCCGTAGATCGAGGCCAGATCGAGCTTGAGGTCATTGCCCTCACCCGCGAACTTGGCAGTCTCCACCGACGCGGCGGCGGTCTCCGGGGTCAGCGCCACCGCACCGGCACCGCTGTCGATCTGGACGTACGGCAGCTTGACGTCGTCGGCGTAGCCCTTTTCCACATAGGTGATGGCTCCGGGCAGCGCCTTGACCTTTTCGGCGACGCCCGAGGACTTCTCGGCGCTCTCACCGGCGCCACCCTCCCAGCTGCCGCTGCTGCCCTTGGTCCAGCTCTCCGGGGCCGCGGTGGTGAGGTACTTGCCGAAGTTCTCGCTGGTACCGGACTTGTCCTTGCGGTACACCGGGGTGACCTTGGTGTCCGGCAGGGTCGCACCCGGGTTCAGCGCGGCAATCGCGGGGTCGTTCCAGGCGGTGATGACACCGGTGAAGATCTTGGCCGCGGCATCCGCGTTCAGAACCAGCTTGTCAACGCCGGGGAGGTTGTACGCCAACGCGATTGGGCCGAAGACAACGGGCAGGTTCCATGCTTCGTTGCCGCCGCAGCGCTCCTTGGCCTTGCCCGCCTCTTCCTCCGATAGCGCCGAGTCCGAGCCGCCGATGTCCACCTGGCCGGCGATGAAGTTGTCGCGGCCCTTGCCCGAGCCGGTGGGGTTGTAGTTGATCGACTTGCCGGGGCACGCGGTCGAGTACTCGTTGGCGAAGATGTCGAACGCGTTCTTCTGCGCCGAGGAGCCCTCCGCGCTCAGCTTGGCCTTACCCGCGCAGTCGCCCGAGGCGGAAACGGCGCTGGACGACGAGGCCCCGGTGGTGTTGTCACTACCGCAGGCGGCAAGGCTTGCGGACAGAGCGACCGCGGCGGCCGCCGCGAAGATCGTGGTGCCGGTGCTTTTAAGATTCACGGCCTTGAGGTTCACGGCTCTCGCTTTCTCGCATGTGTGATGGACGACGACGGGGATGGATCTTCTACGCGCACCCCGGAAACTAAAGGCAGTCGATGGACGGGCACCCGCTCGCAGGTGAACGGGAAGTGAACTCACAGACTTGACAGTCCGGTCGTTATCGCAGGTAAACGCCCTGTCAGGCGCGACCGTAGGCGGCATCGGTGAGCGCCACCGCAAACCCCAGCCGCTCGTACGTCCGCAACGCCGCCTGATTGTCCGATTCGACGTACAGCAACACGGTCTCCAGGCCGAGGCCGGCAAGGTGATGCAACCCCACCAGGGTCAGTAGGTGCCCCAGCCCTCGGCCCTGTGCGGCGGGGTCCACTCCCACGATGTACACCTCACCCATGCCCGGCTTGTCCAAATGCCTTTTGGTCCAATGGAACCCGAGCAGCTTGCCGGTCTGCACGTCATGCGCCAGGAACAATCCCCGCGGGTCGAACCAGGGTTCGGCAAACCGGTCGGCCAGATCCCCTGGTGTCCAGCCACCCTGTTCCGGATGCCAGGAGAACGCCGCATTGTTGACACGCAGCAGGTCCGAATCATCTTGGGGCCCAAGGTAGTGCCGGACCGTGACACTGGCGTCCACGCGTATCGCGGGCAGATCGGCCAATGCGCGCCGCATCTGATGCAGCCGTCGCAGCGCCACCAGCCCCAGCTTCGTGGCGAGCGACTGGGCGGCAGGTAGATCACCGTGAGCCCAGACCCGCGTGCCCGCACCACCTTCGGCGAGTGCTTCTCTCACCATCGCCGAACCGATCCCGCGGCGGCGGGCGGCCGGCGCCACCACCAATTCGGCCATCGCCGTGGCGTTCTCGGAGGCTGCCTCATCGGGCACCACCAGATTGAGGAATGCGGCCACATCGTCGCCATCCTCGGCAACGAGGTGCTTGGCGCCGGTTCCCCGCAGCTCGCGCAATACCTGTTCACCCACCGGGGCGATGCCGTCGGCGCGGGTGGCCTCGACAATCAACTCGCGGATCTGTAGTTGGCGCCGATTATCGAGAAGCGGGACCCATTCGGTCATACCGCCAACGCTAGTCGGAGATTCACCCCGCGTTGATCGCCCCCGGTTCGGAGGCGATGTCCTGATCGGTACCGTCGTCGTCAAGATCGTCGATATCGGACTCGTCGTCGTCATCGGCCGCGGACGGGCCGGGCTCGCCCTTGGCGCGCGGCGGGCGCACCGCCTTGTAGCCGACGTTGCGTACGGTGCCGATCAACGATTCGTATTCACCGCCCAACTTCGCGCGCAGCCGTCGCACGTGCACATCCACGGTGCGTGTACCGCCGAAGAAGTCGTATCCCCAGACCTCTTGCAGCAGCTGAGCCCTGGTGAAAACGCGGCCGGCGTGCTGCGCCAGATACTTCAGCAGCTCGAATTCCTTGTAGGTGAGATCAAGCGGGCGGCCGCGTAGCCGCGCGGTGTAGGTGCCCTCATCGATGACCAGTTCACCGAGTACCACCTTGCTGGCGTTCTCGACGTTGACCGCACCCGCGCGACGGCCCACCAGCAGGCGCAGCCGGGCATCGATCTCGGCAGGGCCCGTTCCGGGCAGCAGGATGTCGTCCAGACCCCAGTCGACGTTGACCGCCACCAGGCTGCCCTCGTTGACCACAGCGACCACGGGAACCGACGACCCGGCCGCGCCGAGCAGCCGGCACAGCCCCCGCGCGGAGGCCAGATCGGTGCGGGCATCGACGATGGCCACGTCTGCGGCGCCCGCCTCTAACAGCGAGGACACCTCGCTGGGTACCGGTCGCACGGTATGGGCCAGCAGCGACAGGGACGGCAGCACCCCATCGGGATTTGGGTCAGCGGTCAACAGCAACAGGTCCAACGAGCCCTCCAACACCCGGGTGCTTCGGTCTCCAGGTGTTCCATAATGTACCGCGCCACCTGCTGGTAAGCGCGGATGAGCCGCTCGTGTGAGCATCGGCGGGGCCTGTCGGGAGCGGCGGTCCCGCGGCAATGCGCCAGAATATGCGGATGCGCAAGCCCCTGATCGCCACCATCGCGGCGGTGTGTGCCCTGGCGCTCGCGGCCACGGGCACCGACTTCGGATTTGCGATTTTCGCCGAATACCGGCTGTCCCGGACACTGCGTACCGAGGCCAATCTGAGCTCCGATCCGTCGGTGGCCATTCTGGTGTTTCCGTTCATTCCGCAGGCCCTGAGACATCGATACAAGGAAATCGAGATCAAGGCGCACGGCGTCGACCACGCCGAGACGGGCAAGGCAACGTTGGAAGGCACGCTGCACGGCATCGACGTGTCGCGGGCGTCCTGGCTGATCCGCCCGGACTCCCCGTTGCGGGTGGACCGCCTCGAGAGCCGGATCATCATCGACTCGAATCACCTGGGCCGGTTCATCGGAATCAACGACCTGGCCGTCGAGCCGCCTCCCCGGGAACAGAACGACGCCACCGGCGGCACCACCGAGTCGGGCATTTCGACGGGCACCGGTCTGCTGTTCACCGGCACGCCCAAGACGGGTGAGTTCCAACACAAGGTGACCGTTTCGGTCGACGTGTCCGTCGGCGGGCCGGACAAGACAGATCTACAGCTCGTCGCAACGTCCGTGGTGACCGGCCCCGGAACGGCAGATCGCGATGTGCCCGAGGAACAGCAAGCCGGCGTGTTCGCCGCCTTCACCAAGGTGGTCCCACGGCAAAAGCTCCCGTTCGCCATCGAACCAACCACGGTCGGTGCACGTGGATCAGATGTGATCATCGAAGGTATCGCCGAGGGAGTAACGATCTCCCTGGACGCGTTCAAACAGTCATGACGTCGGACCTGTCCGCTCTCCACGCCAGCGGATCGTCGCCACTCGTGACCGCGGTCATCGCGATTGCGGTCGCGCTGCTGGCGTCGAGCCTCATCGCTGTCGCCATCAAGAGCAGATCCGGCAAGCTCCGTGAAGGCCCCGGTGGGACGGATGACGTCCAGGCCCCGCCCGGCATCGAGCTGTCCGCTACCGGGCCGACAATCGTGCACTTCAGTGCGGTGTGGTGCGGACCGTGCGCCGCGGTTCGCCGGGTTGTCGATCAGGTATCGGCCGATCATCCCGAGGTCGCACATATAGAGGTCGACATCGATGCCAACCCGGACGCCGCACGGGTGCTCTCGGTGTTGTCATTGCCGACAACCTTCATCTTCGACGCCACCGGACGCCAGGCCTATCGGGTCTCCGGGGTACCCAAGGCAACGGACCTGCGTACTGCGCTGCAGGGCATGACGCAGCCGGGGTAAACTCGTCGCCGTGCTAGCCCGCCTTGAGCCGATGCTCACGAAACGACGCGCCGTCGATCTGTGCCGCGTCGCGGGCTGCTGCTGTTGTTGCTGCTAATCGCGGCCACCTTTGAGTGTGCCGAAACAGGTGTAGCCATGTCCGCCACCCTTAGGAGCACAACAACCCATGACCACTGCCAACACAACGCCTGCAATCAGTCAGGTTGACGTCCGTGGCCCTCGCTTTTCCGCCTGGGTCACCACCACGGTTCTCATCATCACGCTGGCCGTGTCGGCCGTTTCGCCGACCGCCGCCGCGGTGATCCTGGGGCTCCAAGCTGTGGTGTTCGCGATCGGTGCGCTGTTAGGCCCGCATCGCGCCCCGTATGGAACGATCTTCCGGACATTGATCCAGCCTCGGCTGAGCCCGGTGACCGAACGTGAGCCGGTCCCCCCGCTGCAGTTCGCGCAGTTGCTGGGCTTCACCTTCGCCGCCGTCGGCACCGTCGGGTTTGCCACGGGCGTCACATTGCTCGGTGTGATCGCCACCGCCCTCGCACTCGGCGCGGCCTTTCTGAACGCTGCCTTCGGCATCTGCCTGGGCTGCCAGATCTACCCCCTGATCACCCGCCTCCGCCGCACCCAACCGTCTGCCCAGTAATCAACAACACGGAAGGAAATCCTTTATATGGCCCGCTCTGACGTACTGGTCTCCGCCCAATGGGCGCAAGACAATCTTTCCGCCCCCAACACGGTGTTCGTGGAGGTGGACGAGGACACCAGCGCGTACGACGTCGGCCACATCGAGGGCGCCGTCAAGCTGGACTGGAAGACCGATCTGCAGGACGCCGTCAAGCGCGACTTCGTCGACCAGCAGCAGTTCTCGAAGCTGCTGTCCGACAAGGGCATCAGCAATGACGACACCGTGGTTCTGTACGGCGGCAACAACAACTGGTTCGCGGCGTACGCGTACTGGTACTTCAAGCTGTACGGGCACCAGGACGTGAAGCTGCTCGACGGAGGCCGCAAGAAGTGGGAGCTGGATGGCCGCCCGCTGTCCACCGACACGGTCTCGCGCCCGGCGACCTCGTACCAGGCGGCCGCGCCCGACAACACGATCCGCGCGTTCCGTGACGAGGTGATTGCCGCGATCGGGACGAAGAACCTCGTGGATGTGCGGTCGCCCGATGAGTTCTCCGGCAAGATCCTGGCTCCCGCGCATCTGCCGCAGGAACAGAGCCAGCGCCCCGGGCACGTCCCCGGCGCCATCAACGTTCCCTGGAGCAAGGCCGCCGCCGAGGACGGCACCTTCAAGTCGGACGAAGAGCTGGCCAAGCTCTACGCCGATGCCGGGCTGGACGGCCAGAAGGAAACCATCGCGTACTGCCGCATCGGTGAGCGTTCCTCGCACACCTGGTTCGTGTTGCAGGAGATCCTGGGACACCAGAACGTGAAGAACTACGACGGCAGTTGGACCGAATACGGCTCTCTCGTGGGAGCCCCGATCGAGTTGGGAAGCTAGTTATGTGCAGTGCACCGAAGCAGGGCCTGGCCATTCCGGCGGGCGTTGACGTGGAGAAGGAAACCGTGATCACCGGCCGTGTGGTCGATGGCAACGGCCAGACGGTGGGCGGCGCCTTTGTGCGCCTGCTGGATTCCTCGGATGAGTTCACCGCCGAGGTGGTGGCCTCTGCGACCGGCGACTTCCGGTTCTTCGCCGCACCGGGCGATTGGACGCTGCGGGCGTTGTCGTCGGCCGGCAACGGCACCGCGACGGTGAGCCCCACCGGCGCTGGCATCCACGAGGTCGACATCAAGATCGAAAGCTGAGTGGCCTAGGCCTCTTCGTCGAGACCGCGACTGCGCACCTCCCACCCGGAGAACGACGTGCGCAGTTGCGGTCTTGTCGTTTAGCGGCCTTCGCGCCGTTCCTGGCGCAGCCGCACCGGAGGTGTGCCTGTCAGCTTGGTGTAGTCGCGGGTGAGATGTGCCTGGTCGTACCAGCCCAACCGGCTCGCCACCTCCGCGACGTCGAGATCGGTCTCGGAAAGCAGCTGGTGGGCATCGATCACTCGAGCCCGCCGCAGCAGCCAGCGTGGCGATACTCCGAGGTGGCTGCGACACAACCGCTGCAATGAGCGCTGGGACAGCGCCGCCCTCGCGGCGAGATCCGCCACCGATGCGATGCTCGGATCGGTACGTACCAACCGTTCGACGCTGCGAGCACGGTGACCGTCGGCGGTCGGCCGCCGACCGCCCAACATCTCTTGTGCCGCCCTCTCGATTGCCTCGGCACGAGCCCGCGCGTCGCACGCCTCCCATACCGCCGTCAGATCCCAGCCCGGCCAGGCCTGGTCCCAGGGAACCACTCGACCCGTCCACGTGCTGGCCTCGGTGCCGGTCAGGTCGAAGATCGCTCCCGGCCTCAGATGCAAGCCGACCACCCAGCCGGGTGCCGGCAGATCGACGGCAAATCTCTCGGTCACCACCCCGTGCAGCAGTCCGGCCGGAAGCCGATGCCCGTGCCGAATCTCGCCCGGCGGCCCGCCCTCAAGCGTGAGATGTACCGTCGGGTGGGCGATGACACCGGAGAAGTCCGCCGGTACGGGTTCGGCCCAGGAGAGCGACCAAATCCTTTCCACCCAGTCGCGCAGTGGTCCGCGACCCGGCAGCACCACTCGATCGATTCGCGGCAACAGCCCTTCGGGACGCACTACTGCGCGCCACGGATCCGCACCTAGGCCCTCCCGTGGTTCTGTCGGGTTGGTCCAAGACGGCACAGCCTCAGCTTAGGCAGGCTGAGCACATGAGTACTGCTGTTACCCAACTGCTTGCGTTCACCATCGATTGCTCCGACGCCTCCAGACTGGCCCGTTTCTATGCCGACCTCACGGGCGGCACGGTCACGGGTGAATATCCCGAATACGGATACGCATCGGTGGCGATCGGCTCACAGAATATCAATTTCCAAGGCGTGCAGAACTATTCGTCACCACAGTGGCCCAGCCAGGAGCACCCGCAGCAGTTTCATCTCGACTTCCGCGTGAACGACCTCGGTGCCGCTGTCGACCAAGCGACGGGTCTCGGTGCCACGGTTGCCTCCGAACAGCCAGGCGGCGACTCCTACCGGGTGATGGTGGACCCGGACGGACATCCGTTCTGTCTGTGCCCACCCAAGGAGTAGGCCATCGGTCGCCGATAGCCGTTGGGCGCCACCGTCCCGACACCTGGATCAGTTCGCGGTGTCCGGTGCGGCCGCCGCGCTGCGGGCCGGTTGCCTGGCCTCGAGGCCCGGCATCGGCCGATCGGGCGGGTTCCCAGTAGGAGACGGATCCTCCAGACCCATGGGCTGTCCGGTGGGGATGTTCTGCCGGCCGGTAGCGGCCGTCGCCCCCGGAGCGGTGCCCCCGGCCGCCTCCGGCACTGCGGTCTGCTGCATGGGCGACGACGGGCGGGCCCCGAACACCTGACCGAGCGGACCGGCTTCATGCGGTTTGACCGTGACATGTTTCAGCTGCACACCCAGGCGATCGCCCGGCATCCCGACATGGGCGGACTCGGGGTCGGCGTTGGTCATGGCCCGTGTGCCGCCCGCGTCGCGCACCCGCGGCGGTGGGGTCAGCGACCAAATAGATTGCAGCCCATAAACACCCGGGTAGTACCCGATGTAGCCGGGCGGGGTGTAGATCTGTCCGGTCGGGTCTCCCGGGACCGATGGGTCGGCGGTCGCGCTGGGCGCGCCGAATAGGCCGGCGATGGCGAACGCCACGATGACACCGGCCCGGCGGGTACAAGATCTCATGCAGATTCCTTGGGTTTTATTGCGGCTCGGGGAAATTCAGTGCGAGGCGGCAGGATCCGGGCCGCTGTTCAGCGAGCCGGGCCCGATGGTCCCATTGGCCTTCGGTTGGACGGACTCACTGTCCGTTTCCGGTGGTGGTTGATGCGTGCCCGGGACCGGGTCTTCCAGACCGCCGGGAGCCGCACCGGGCATGCTGGCCCCGGGCACCACGCCACCGGCAGGGTCGGGCGCTCCGATCGAGTCCATCGGCGATTCTGGGCGCACGCCCGGCGCGACCCCCAGCGTCGAGTTCCGCAGCGGTTCGACGCCCAATTCCGAGCCGGGCATCCCATATTCGGCCGAGGCGGAATCGGTGTTGGTCATGGCGCCGGTGCCTGCCGCGTCGAGCACCCGCCGCGGCCGCATCCAGAAGCCGAGGATGTATGTATAGGCGCCGGGTTGGTGCCCGATCCGGCCGGGCATGTTGTGGTACGGCAGCCCGTCGTATCCGGGCGGCGGACCGGGAGGAACCGGCGGCGACGGCGCCGCGAGCGCACCCGGCGCGAGGAAGATACCGGCGCCGACAACGGCAGCGAGCAGTCCGGCGCCCTTACCGATACGTGATGTCATGTGCGCGGCCCTCCCTGTCTAGATCTTGATCGGCTCGCCATAGATGGCGTACGAGGAGTGGGCGCCGGTAGTCGAGATGCGCAGGTACGCGTAGGAGCGGATAGTGACATCGCCACCGCAGGCATCCACCTTGACGTGCAAATTCGTGATATCCAGCGTCGCCCTGCCCGCCGGGTTCAGCGCCATGTTGGACATCGGCAGATCAACGATGACACCGGGTTCCAGGTCGGTCTGCACGTAACCGGTGGCGCCGCCGCCGACGGATCCGCCGATGGAGTTGCTCGAACCCAAAGACCCGGTCCCGCTGACACCGCCGGAGACCGCGCCGCCCAGCTGCAGTCCGCTCGACACATCGGACTGGCAGCCCAGCTGATAACCCATGATGAAGAGGCTGTCCAGGATCGATCCTTGTCCGCCGCTGACGGCCGCCGAGGAGTACAGGTTGACGAAGGCCTCGCGGGAATTACTCGCGTTGGCGAGGTTCGGAATCGAGTTGACGACCTCGTTGTAACTGTTCAGATGGATATGCCAACCGTCCGGGGTGACCTGATCCAGGTCCTCCGGCTGCATGGTCACCGGCTCCGCGAAGACGGGGGGAGCTTGCAGTACGGCAACACCAACGACCACTGCCGCGAAACACGCACTGCGGATGCATCGAATGAACGTTCCTGCCATGTCGGCCTTCCACGTGAGTGCTGAAAAGCCGTAGCAGCGGTTCTGCCCGGTCAGTTCAGCCCGAACTGAACGGGTTATTTCTAGCCAGCGCGCAGTTAACTCCGATCCGAGTCCCGGTGAACGCCGGTTGAACGCGAATAAGGTGGGGTCTGCCGCTATCTGGAGGTACGGCTGTCCCCCACCAGTGGGCGAATCAGTACGACCAACTACCCGAGGGCTGCACGACGAAGCCGTGTTCGCCGTAGTGCCGATCCGGCGGATCCTGGGTGTCCTTGGGCCAGGAATCGGGTTTCTTGGCCCGGCAGGTCAGGGCGTCATCGGCAAGGACCGCGCAGACGACGCCGTTACCGGGCGCGATCTTCGAACCGGTGGGCAGTAACGGATACGAGTGGTCGTCTGGGCTCTGCTCGTACCGCGCGATGAGGCCGGGCTTGGTGAGCGACACCGCCACGGAGTTCATGTCCGTGGCGGCGCCGACGATCGGCCCGGTGCACGAGACGCCCAGGTCGGCGATCATATTGCTCTGGCACCTGAGGCCGCCGGGCGTGCTGAAGACCCAGCCCGACATGCTCGGGTGGGCCCCGATGACCTGATATTCGGCGAGGTCGACGGCTGGATAGGAGTCCACGTCCGGGAACTTCGGCGGCTGCGCGTTCGCTACAGGTACCACGGCGAACGCCGCCAAGACGGCCCCAGCCATGAAATGCGCAGATAAAAGTCGCCCCGGAAAGATCGCCACACCCCTACATCGCGGTAGCTGAGATCGACGTTACCCGGCGAGTTGTGGGTCACACTGTTATCCCAGGTAAGCTCCCTTTCCGTGGTGCTCTTCTTCGAGATCATGTTGGTGGCCGCGGTGCTCGTCATCACCTGGTTCGCGCTGTACGCGCTGTACCGGCTGATCACCGACGAGTCGTGACGGAACCGGATCCGGCTGCCGCCGAACAGCGGCCATCAGTGGGCAGGAACCTCCCCACCTTTCAAGACCTTCCCATCCCCGCCGATACCGCGAACCTGCGTGAAGGCCCGGACCTCAATGCGGCGATGCTCGCGCTGTTGCCGCTGGTCGGGGTGTGGCGCGGCGAGGGTGAGGGACGAGACACCGACGGCGACTATCGCTTCGGTCAGCAGATCGTCGTCGCGCACGACGGCAGCGACTACCTCACTTGGGACGCACGCTCGTGGCGGTTGGACGCCGACGGGCAGTTCGAGCAGCTGACCTTGCGTGAGACCGGATTCTGGCGGTTTGCGCCCGACCCCAATGATCCCGACGAGAACCAGGCTATCGAGCTGGTGCTGGCGCATGCCGCGGGCTTTGTCGAGCTGTTCTACGGCCAGCCGCTCAATGCCTCGTCCTGGGAATTGGTGACCGATGCACTGGCCCGGAGCAAATCAGGCGCGCTCATCGGCGGGGCCAAGCGGCTGTACGGCATCGTCGACGGCGGCGATCTGGCTTATGTCGAAGAGCGGGTGGGCGCCGACGGCGGCTTGGAGCCGCATCTTTCCGCGCGACTGTCCCGCTTCGCGGGCTAATTTTTCTGCCGAGCATGCCCATATGTGCCAAAAACGGCGCAAAAAGCGCACTTTTGAGCATGCTCGCGGCTGCCTTGCTGGCCCGCCACCCCTGAGAAAGGGGCGGCCCCCGAACCGTTCGGCTCGATCGGACTCATCGAGGGTTCGGGGGCCGGGTGGCTGCCGTGGATTTGCCCACCGCAGCGCATGGCTGCAGCTAGCGGGCAGCCACCTCACATGTCCCATAAGCAATCAATTTGTCGGACCACCTCCTTCCTTGTGTACCAACGACGGTACGACGCAACGGGGTGTGCCACAACCGATTTATTCTGCGGCGATCCGAACCAGCGATCGGAACTAGAGCGCGATGGCCTTGTCGACCAGCTCGGGCAACCGCGGCGCCAGCGGCCCCGCGGGGCGCGCAACACCGTCGAGCGTGTGCACCCGGGCCGCGAGGGTAATACTTGCCAGCATCCAAACATCCTGCGCGGCAATCAGATCAGCGGGCTTAACGGCCTCGTACCGGCACGGGATCCCCTCGGACGCAGCCACCTCGAACAGCGCGCGCTGAGTGGTGCCGTGCAGAATCCCGTGCTCGGGGAAGGGTGTCACCAAGGCATCACCGGTGTCCACGATGACCGTCGAGCGCGGCCCCTCGAGCACGAACCCGTCCGAGCTCACAAAGATGACATCTTGAGCCCCTTGGGTTTCGGCGTACCGCAGGGCAGACATGTTGATCGCATAGGACAGTGTCTTGGCCCCCGAGAGCAGCCATGGCAGCGGTTCGGCAGGCTGGGCGGGCAATCCACGATCCAGGGTGATTACCGAGACGCCGTCGCGCCGTGCCCTCGACGATCGCTCGGGAACCGGCGCGATGGTCAGATATGCCGTTGCACCCCCACCACTTTCACGCCCTCTGGTGTATACCAGGCGTAACATCGCATCCTCGCCCGATATCGAATTCCATTGCTGTACAGCAATCTTCACTGCGGACCGCCAAGCAGCACGGTCCGGCTCGGCCAGGTCCATCGACGCGGCCGATGCAGCCATCCGGCCCAAATGAGCTTCCAGCTTGCAGACAGCGCCGCCCCGCACCAAGGCCGTCTCGAAGGCGCCGTCACCGCGCACAGCGGCAAGCTCGTCCGCGTACAGCAGCGGGACCGATGGGTCATGCACTTCACCGTCGAGTGTGACCACCACCGCTACCGCCATGGGCAATGAGATTAGCGGTCGTAGAGTTGAAACTGTGATGAGCCGCTTGCGCGAAGAAATATAGGGACCGATGACGGCTGTGTACGTACCCGAAGGCAACCCCGACGCCGGGGCGGTGTGGCACTATGGCGACCCTCTGGGTGAGCAGCGTGCGGCGCTCACGCACGCCGTCCTCATCGACAGGTCGACCAGGGCCGTGCTCGCCCTGTCCGGTCCAGAACGGCTGAGCTGGCTGCACACCGTCTCCAGCCAGCACGTCGCCGATCTGCGGCATGGCCAGACTCGGGAGAATCTCAGCCTCGACGGGCAGGGGCGTGTCGAAGACCACTGGGTGCAAACCGATCTGGACGGCATCACGTACCTGGACACCGAATCGTGGCGCGGCCAGCCGCTCAAAGACTTCCTCACCAAGATGGTGTTCTGGTCCAAGGTCGAAGTCGCTGCCGCCGACCTGAAGGTCTTCACACTGCTCGGGCCCGACACCGCGGGCCTGGCCGAGAAACTGGGCATCGCGGCACTGCCCGAGCTCGACAACGCGGTGGCGCTGCCCGACGGCGGCCTCATTCGGCGCGTGCCGTGGCCGCTGGCCGAGGCGACCTACGACCTCCTCGTTCCGTCCGGTAAGGGCCTCGCGGAACGCTTAGGGGTGCGTCCCGCCGGGCTCTGGGCGTTCGAGGCGCTGCGGGTGGCCGCCACCCGCCCCCGCCTCACCCTGGACACCGATGAGCGGACCATCCCGCACGAGGTCGGATGGATCGCCATCGGTGACGATCCACGGGCCGTGCATCTGGCCAAGGGCTGCTATCGCGGGCAGGAGACGGTGGCCCGCGTGCACAACCTGGGCAAGCCACCGCGTGCGCTGGTGTTGCTACATCTGGACGGTTCCGCCGATCGGCCGGCGCCGGGCGACGAAGTGGCCGCGGCCGGCCGCGCGGTAGGCCGGGTGGGTTCGGTGGTCGACCATGTGGACCTGGGCCCCATCGCGCTGGCCCTGGTCAAACGGTCGGTCATCGAGGCCCTTGCGAATGGCAATCCGGCACCCCTGACAGCGGGTCCTTCACCCGCCGCGGTCGACCTCGATCTACTGCCCGACCTGCATGCTGAGCAGCGCGGAAGGGATGCGGTGAACCGACTACGACAGGGGTCTGGCCAACCGGGCGGTTAGGGCGTGCAGCAGTTGGTCGATCGGCACGCTAAACTATCGTCAGGATCGATAAACAAACTCCACCGGAGCCGCCCTCGAATCGGGCCGCTCCGCTATTGCGCGAGGGGGTTCCCCCATGGGCCGCGGCCGGGCAAAGGCAAAGCAGACCAAGGTTGCTCGCGAGCTGAAGTACAGCTCTCCTCACACGGATCTTGAGCAGCTCCGCCGGGAACTTTCGGGTGCTCCGGTATCTCAGCCGGACGACGACCGCACCAGCGACCGCTGGTCGGACGACGAGGACGCCTGGCGCCGCTAAAACGGCACTGCGGTAAACACCCGAGGTTCTCAGAACCTCGGGTGCTGTCCCACGAGTAGGGCGCTCTCGCTGCCTGAATCCTTGCCCGACTTCTTGATGGTGCCCAGGGTCCAGCAATCGATGTGCCGTGCCGTCAGGACCGCAAGTGCCCTGTCGACATCCTCGGGCGCGACGACGGCCACCATGCCGACGCCCATGTTGAAGGTCTTCTCCATCTCGGCGCGCTCGATGCGGCCGCGCTGGGCGATCATCGCGAAGATCGGGCCGGGGGTCCAACTGCCGCGGTCGAGCTCGGCAACGAGCCCATCGGGGATGACGCGGGCCAGATTGCCCGCGAGCCCGCCGCCGGTGACGTGGCAGAAAGTCCGTACCTCGGTCTCGGCAGCCAGCGCCAGGCAGTCCTTGGCGTAGATCCGGGTGGGTTCCAGCAGCTCCTCCCCCAGAGTGCGGCCAAATTCTTCCACCTGACCGAACAGATCCATCCGATCGATCTCCAGCAGCACGTGCCGGGCCAGGGAGTACCCGTTGGAGTGCAGGCCCGACGAGCCCATGGCGATCACGACATCGCCCGGACGCACGCGATCCGGGCCCAGCACGCGGTCGGCTTCCACGATGCCGACGCCGGTGGCCGACAGATCGAAGTCGTCGGGAGCCATCAGCCCGGGATGTTCGGCAGTCTCACCGCCGAGCAGTGCGCAGCCGGCGATGGCGCACCCCTCGGCAATTCCGGCGACCAGCTCGCTGACACGCTCGGGCACCACCTTGCCCACCGCGATGTAATCCTGCAGGAACAGCGGCTCGGCGCCGCACACGACCAGGTCGTCGACAACCATGGCCACCAGGTCCAGACCGACGGTGTCGCGTTTGTCCATGGCCTGTGCGACGGCGATCTTGGTACCGACACCGTCGGTGGAGGCGGCCAGCACCGGCTCGCGGTAACCACCCTTGAGCGCGAACAGCCCGGCGAAGCCGCCGATACCGCCCAACACCTCGGGACGATGCGTCTTGGCGACGGATTTCTTGAACAGCTCGACGGCCCGGTCGCCGGCTTCGATGTCCACCCCGGCCGCGGCGTACGAATTACTGGGTTTGTCGGCTCGCTCGCTCATATCGGGCATTACGGTACCCGTCCCGACTGGCACAGGTGTCCGCACTGGTCCTCGATGCGGCTATTTGAACCGGCCCGCGAAGCCACGCAACGGCAGGTCGGCGGAGGTGAGGATCCCCGGCGGCGCGTCGATGACGCTCCGGATGGCGTTCAGGGCGGGCAGTCCGGTGACCGTCATCCCGACGGAGGCGAAGGCGGCCGGGTCGGTGAAGTCGGTGCCGGGCTTGGGAATGACCATGTGCTTGCTGTAGACGCAGGGGTCGCCCTGGATCTTCGTGATGTAGCAGCCCTTGACGTTCCAGTGCGGCTCGGTCTTTGGGGTCATCTGCCATTCGACATGTACTTCGACTTTCGGCACTCCGCCGACAATCCCTTGGTATTTCAGATAATTGGCACCCAATGAACCCTTGGGCAGTCGGTACCAACCGAGGTCGATGTCCTCCGTGCAGGCACCCAATTCATAGGAGAACGTGACGTCGTCGAGTTCCAGGCCAAAGCAGTCCGCCATCAGATACACCCCGTCGGCGAAGACCCGGGTGCCCTTCTCAAGCAGCGCCGGGATCGACGGATCCCCCACGGGAAGTCCGTATCCGACCATCTCCCAGGAGTCCACCGAGTGATGGCAGGACACATCCACCGACTCGATGACGGTCACATTCTCGATCTCGGCGACATCGCAGGAATGGATGACACCAAGAATCTGCGTCAGCCCCGGATTCATTCCGGTGCCATAGAACGTCGATCCGCCGCGTTCACACGCCTGCTGCAGTACCTCGGTGGTGGGCCGGCCCGACGGGTGCGGGTGGTTCTGGTCACGGTGATGCCCGGTGATCCAATCGGCGGTGGTCACAATGTCGATGCCCGCTTCCAGCACCTTGACATAGAGATCCTCGTCGGGGAACACGCCGTGGAAGGTCAGCACGTCGGGTTTGGCGGCGACGATTTCCTCGACGGTGCCCGTCGCGATCACCCCGTTGGGTTCCAGCCCCACCAGTTCACCGGCGTCCCGGCCGACCTTTTCCGGCGAGTAGCAATGCAATCCGGCCAGTTCCAAGTCGGGATGCGACGCGATGCGCCTGATCATCTCGGTGCCGACGTTGCCGGTGGCGACCTGGAACACCCTGATTACGCTCATGCCGTGCTCTCCTCCGGATAGAACTGAGTCGCCCATTTACGCAGGGCGATGAAGCCTTCGTATTCGGCGCGCACCAATGCGGGCGGGTCCGAATAGCGCTGATGCGACCAGATGTGGATATCGGCGAGGAATTGGTCGATGATGGCCTGCGCGAACGTCTTCGCGGACTGCGGCGGCTCGGCCGAATCGTCGCCGGGTTGCCTGCCGATGAAGACGGTGAACCGCACATCACAGGTCTCGTCATCGACTGGGGTCACTGCGGAGACCGTGCGGTTGTCGACCATTCCCCAGCTCTTGGTGACGGCGACACCCAAACCCCCGTTGATGGCCTGCACGCCGCTCTTTATGTCTTCGGCGGACATGCCCGGTATCTCATCGAAGGCGATGGTGAAGTCGACGTACGAAATCGGCGTGCCGAACTCCTGCCGGGTGAACCTCGGGATGAACGGCGTCTTGTGCACGTACTTGAAATGCGCGAAATCGACGCCGTTCTCCAGGACGTATTGCGGATGTAGTTGCAGCCGTTCGCGATACAACGTGCTGTGCGGGTATCCCGGATAGTAGTCCCGCGCGCTGCCGCCGTCGCCGAATCCGGTGAAGACGTCGGGAACGTCGAAGTACGGCGGACGCCCGGCGGTGTCGTGCCAGATGTAGACGGCCTCATTGCGTTCGACTACCGGGTAGCTCCGAATGCGCCGCAACGGGTTTGGCCGCCGCTCGTAGGGAATGCAGACATTCCTGCCGTCACGATTCCACTCCCAGCCATGAAACGGGCACACGATGCGGTCCCCTTCGACGTGACCACCGTGGCCCAGGTGAGCACCGAGGTGCTCGCAATAGGCGTCCATCACTGCCAACTCGCCCGATTGCGCCCGCCAGGCCACCATCTCGCGGCCGAAATAGGTCATCCGGTGCACGGCACCGACAGTGATCTGCGCGGACCAGGCAACCTGGAACCACCCGGTGGGCCTCATCGACAACGGCGGCTTCGGCATCGGAACCTCCTCAAGCGGCGACAGTAATCCATTCCGACCAACTTTCACAGAGACTTCTATGAAAAATTCCCGCACGCGCTAGCATCGTCCGGATGAGCGAAGTGGTGGCCACCGGGCGGCGGGCGAATCGTCGCGGTCTGGCAACCCGCGAGAGCATGCTTGAGGCCGCCCTCCGAGTGCTCGCCTCCGGAGATCCGGCAGCGGTGTCTGCCAACAAGATCGCCAAGGAGTGCGGCGCCACCTGGGGCGCGGTGAAATACCAATTCGGCGATATCGACGGACTGTGGGCAGCGGTGCTCCAGCGCACCGCCGAGCGCCGCGGCGAACAACCCTGGCGAAACGATCCGGTGGGTCCGCTGGATCGACGGGTCAGCGCGATCGTCGAAACCCTCTATCGCGGCCTGACCGCCCCGGACTCACGCGCGATCGAGAACCTGCGCCGGGCACTGCCACCCGAACCCGCCGAACTCGAGCGTCTGTACCCCCGAACGGCCGCCGAGCTGGCCTCGTGGAAGCATCGTTGGGCGCGGGCGTGCCAGCAGGCGTTCGACGGCTTGGAGGTGGATCCTGTCCGAGTGCGCGAGGTGGCGGCCTTCATCCCCGGCGCCATGCGAGGGCTTGTTTCCGAAAAACAGCTGGGTACCTATTCGGATCTCGAGGAGGCCCGTCGCGGGCTGACCAACGCGATCGTCGCTTACCTAGGAGGTCACGAATGACCCGCATCCACGCGTTTACCGAGGACGCCCTGGGCGACCTGGATGCCACCGGAGTCGCCGAGCGAATCGCCTCCGGCGAGGTCACTGCCGCCGAATGCGCCGAGGCCGCCATCGTCCGTCTCGAGCGGGTCAACCCGACGCTCAACGCAGTGGAATTCAAGGATTTTCCGCGCGCCCGCGAGCGCGCCGAACAGGCAGACGCCGCGTCCAGCACTTCCGGCACTTTTCGGGGTGTGCCCACCGCGACGAAATGCAATATCCACGTGGCGGGTATGCCACTGACGGAAGGCTCGGCGGCGATCACGCCGGCACCGCAGACTGACGATGGACCGTTCGCACGACAATTCCTCAGCACCGGCGTGATCCCCATCGCCTCGACGACCATGCCCGAATACGGCTGGTCTGCCACCACGGAGCGCGCAGGTGGCTCGGCTACCCGCAATCCGTGGCATACGGACTTCTCTGCCGGCGGATCCTCCGGCGGGTCGGCGGCACTGGTAGCCGCCGGTGTGGTGCCCATCGCACACGGCAATGACGGCGGCGGCTCGATCCGGATCCCCGCGGCGGCCTGCGGACTCGTCGGCCTCAAGCCGAGCCGCGGAAGGCTTTTGGGCGACCCGTCGAGCAGTTCGGCCCCAGTGAAAATCGTCGCCGAGGGGGTGCTGGTGCGCAGTGTGCGGGACTGTGCCCGCTTCTTCGAGTCGGCCGAACTGCACTATCGCAACCCAAAGTTGACACCGATCGGGCACGTGGATCGCCCGGTCCAGCGCCGGCTGCGCATCGGCCTATGCATGGATTCCCCCTTCACTCCCGCCACCGACAACCCAACCCGGCAGGCAGTGAACTCCGCCGCGGAATTGCTTGAATCCCTTGGCCACACCGTCGAACCGTACACACCCGCCGTGCTTCCGTCGTTCAAGATCGACTTCGAGGACTACTGGGCCTTCTTGGCCTTCGCCGTGGCTAAGGGTGGTCCCCGGCTGTTCGAGGGGTTCGACCCCGCTAAGTTGGACCGGCTGACCCTCGGGCTCAGCCGCAGATTCGTCAGGCGCTCGTACCGCACGCCGCTCTTCTTGGCACGCCTGGCCGCCGCCGCCCGGGTATACGAACGCGGCTTCACCACCGGTATCGATGCGGTGCTCACGCCCGTGCTCACCCACACCACGCCACGCATCGGGTATCTCACCCCGGACCAGGATCCCGACGTACTGCTGGACAAGCTCAGCTCGTACGTGGGATTCACTCCGGTGCACAACGCCTCCGGTGCGCCAGCGATATCGCTGCCGCTCGGCCAAGACCCCGACGGCCTGCCCATCGGAGTGATGTTCAGCGGCCGCCGAGGCAGTGAACGAACGTTGCTCGAGCTGGCGATGGAAATCGAGGAGGCACAGCCCTTCTCGATACTGGGCTGATGCGTGGCCGTGACTCCAATCACAAACCACCAGTGTTACAACAAAATTAGAGCGCTCGACATGCGATCCACAGTTTGAGCACTTACCGTCTAATTCATGCCGACGGCATCGCACCGGGCACGCGGTGCCTTACGGGATCCCGCACCGCAGCACCCACGTGCGGGCAAGCTGCGGATCCTATTGGCCACTGCCCTGGTCGCATCCTTGGTTGTCACGGAAGGGGCGCCCACCACACTTCAGGTGGTCTCGAGCAGTCCGCTGCCCGGGCCCATGACCTTCACGGTGGAGTCCGGGTTCATCTCTCTGACCTCGAGCTCGACGCCACTCGGAGTGGGCACCGATTCCCCAGCGGCGCTGACCATCACCCGCAGGACCACCGTCTCGCTGAACCCAGGTGACAACGGCCGTGGTCCGGGCGCGGTCATCAAGTCCGAATCGCTCGCGCCGGCTGCCGGAGCCGACAAACCCACGCCCGGCAGCATCCCGGTCGTCCTGGTTCATGGGACTGCCGAGAATCAAAAGTATTGGGACGCTATGACGACGAGTCTGCATGGCGCGGGCATGAAGGCCTTCACCTTCGAATACGGCCAGACCGGGTTTCAGGGCCTCATCGGGTCGATCGGAGAGAAGATCGGCCTGCGCGGCTTCGGTGACGTCGAGGTGTCCACCCAACAGCTTGCCGACGAGGTCTCGCATGTTCTGAACCAGACAGGCGCGAGCAAGGTCGACCTCGTCGGTCACTCCCAGGGCGGGCTGTTGATCAAGAACTTCGTAGCACAAGACAAATCCGACAGTGTGGCCAACGTGGTTCAACTGGCACCCTCCAGCCACGGAACCACCTTCAGCGGGCTTGCTGATTTCATTGGGCCCGTGGGCAATTCAGTAAACATCAACGGCTGGAAACCCGTAAAGGATGTGATCTACTCGGCCGCAAGCGCGCTGGCCTGGCCTTCCTTGTCACAACAAACCGTGGGCAGCCGCTTTCTCGATAGGCTCAACACACTGCCGGACACCAAACCGGGAGTCGACTATCTGGTGGTGAGTACCAACGATGATGTCGTGGCCACCCCGTACAAGTCTCAATTCATCACAGCGGCACCGGGTTCCACCGCTGTCAATATCGAAGCGCATTCTCTGCCGGGTGTACCGCGCGACGGTGTGGTCGGTCACGGCTTGAACAGCGTGGAAGTCATCTCCGCGGTGACCAATTACCTCAAATCCAGCCAGTCTGCCCAGCGTTCACCCGAGCAGGTCAAGGACAACCCCGGCACCACACTCACCAAGGATGGCAACACAACCACTATCTCTGAGGGCAAGAACATCGTCGCAACCGTCGACAACCACACCGACACAACACCCCAGCACCCCGAAAAGCAGGTGCGCCAATCGCCCGGCAAGGCAGCGACAGCGCCAGCGACCAAGGCCACTACCCCCTCGGGTGCGACTCTTGAGGTCACGGGAGGCGACGTCACGCTGAAGCGCGGCGGCCAGTCCGTCTCGATTAGCGAGACACACGGCGTGACGGTTGCCAACGCCCCCGCCGGACAAGCGCCAGACACCAAGAAACCGGCGCAGCCGGATCGCCTGGCCAAAACCGCCGAAGCCACCACCACGTCGTCCCCGGCGAGCACTGAGACGAAAACACATCAGTCACCCGGTAAGCCGGATGCCGGCAACACGCAGGTGACGCACGCGAACAACGCGATCACACCGAAGATCGGAATCGGCGCCAACGGGATAAGCCGAGACGGCAAAACAGCGGGCAGCAGATTGCCGTCCGACCATTCGACCGGCACGGCGGCCGATTCAGGATCCGCGAAGAAGCCGAAGACATCGGCTGCCATCAAGACCAACGACACACCGGCCGCGGCGGCCGAAACCAGCACACACACCAATGATAGTGCGACACATACCGTTACGCCGAGCAGTCCGGGCGCGCCGCCGTCGTCTGGCGCGACCGGCTCAGCCGCCGAGACCAAGGCAGCGCACACGCAGACCGACTCCGGCTCCGGCGGGCACACGGAGTCTTCCGGCGGGACCGCCCACGAGCACTCCGCGGGCGGCTCCTAATGACCGTTGCGCCGCGCGCGCTGCTTCACCGGATCCGGCACAGGCACGGCGGCCACCAATGCGCGGGTGTACGCGCGTGACGGGTTGTGCAAGATCTCGCCGCGGGGCCCCAGCTCTTCCAAGACGCCGTGGCGCAGCACCGCCACCTCGTCGGCCAGCCGATCCACCACGGCAAGATCGTGGCTGATGAACAGGCAGGCGAACCGCCACTGGCGCTGTAGTTCCTCGAAAAGATCCAACACGGCCGCCTGCACCGATACATCAAGCGCGCTGGTGGGCTCATCGGCGACCAACAGGTCCGGGCCCAGCGCCAAAGCGCGCGCCAGGTTGGCACGCTGTCGCTGCCCTCCCGAAAGCTCGTGTGGGTAACGGTTTTCGGTTCCTGAAGGAAGCTGCACCGCGTCAATCAGCTCGGCCACCCGGGCCACGATTTTGCCCCGATCGCCGTAACGGTGCACCCACATGGGTTCGGCGATGCAGTCACCCACGCGCATCTTCGGGTTGAGCGCGGTAGCCGGATCCTGGAACACGAATCCGAACTTGGCTCGCAGCGGGCGCAGCTTGCGCTGGCTCATGCCCACGATCTCCTGGCCGAGCACCCGCACCGACCCCGCGGCGGGTTGCTGCAAGGCCGCCACGCATCGACCGATGGTCGACTTTCCTGATCCGGACTCTCCCACCAATCCCAGGGTTTTCCCACGCCCGATACCGAAGCTCACATCATCGACCGCGCGGAACGCTGCCCGGCCCAGCAGCCCGGGGAACTCCACCACCAGGTGGGATACCTCCAACACGGGCTCGCCGATGTCTTCGCGCGGCTCAGCGCCATGTTCGGGATCTCCCTGCCCAAGGTGGGGCACAGCGGCCAGCAGCACACGGGTGTACGGCTCGGCAGGTTCAGCGAAAAGCCTTTCCACCGGCGCTATTTCAACGACCTTGCCCTGTTTCATGACCACTACACGGTCCGCTATGTCGGCAACCACACCCATGTTGTGGGTGATCAACACGATGGCGCTGCCGATCCTGTCTCGCAGGTCGCGCAGCAGCTCGAGGATTTCGGCTTGCACGGTTACGTCCAGCGCTGTGGTGGGCTCGTCGGCGATGATCACCTTCGGGTCGCACGCGATGGCTATGGCAATCACCACGCGTTGTTTCTGGCCGCCGGAGAGCTGGTGCGGATAACAGTCGTAGCGTCGCTCGGGGTCGGGCAGCCGCACCAGCTTCAACAGCTCGATGACTCGCGCGCGGGCCTGCACGCGACTCATATCCGAGTGCGCGCGGACCGCCTCGGCAACCTGATACCCGATGGTGAACAACGGGTCCAGGGCCGCACCGGGTTCCTGAAACACCATCGCGATGTCCTTGCCGCGCATGGCTGCCAGCTCACGACCCGAAAGTTTGGTCACGTCACGGCCATCCAGCAGAACCGAACCGGTGATCCGCGCGGTGTCCGGCAGTAGCCGGATCGCGGTACGCGAGGACACCGACTTGCCCGAACCCGATTCTCCGACGACGGCCAGCACTTCTCCGGGCTTGACGTCGAACGATACGTCGTCGACCGCGGACACCGGACCACTGTCGGTGCTGAACGTCACCGACAACGACCGAAAGGAAAGTGCCGACGAGGCTTCAACGTGGCTCATGCGTCACCCCGCCGGGTCCGCAACAGGGGGTTGATGACCTCGTTGAGGCTCTCACCCACCAGCGTCATGCCCAGCACCACCAGGACTATGGCGATACCCGGAAACACCCCCGTCCACCAAATTCCGTTGGCCACATCCGATAACGCCTTGTTTAGGTCATAGCCCCATTCAGCGGCCTGGGTGGGCTCGATCCCGAAGCCCAGGAAGCCCAGCCCCGCCAGCGTCAGAATCGCCTCCGCTCCGTTGAGGGTGATGATGACCGGCAGTGAGGAGGTGACGTTGGAAAGGATGTGCCGGAACAAGATCCGAGGGGTACTGGCGCCCGTAACTCTTGCGGCATCGACGAAGGGCTCCTGTTTCACACCTACGGTGGCGTTACGCACCACCCGAAAGTACTGCGGCACGAAGACCGCCATGATGGCGACGGCCGCCGCGAGTATGCCTCCCCCAGTGCTGGATTGCCCGCCGGTGACCGCGATTGACACCACGATGGCCAGCAACAATGAGGGCATGGCGTATAACGCGTCCATCACCAGTACCAACGCGCGATCCAGCCAGCCGCCCAGGTATCCGGAGGTAAGACCCAGCACCACGCCCGCGGGTAGCGAAACCACCAGCGAGGTAACAATGACCAGCAGCGCAGTGCGCGCGCCGAACAGCACACGAGACAACACATCTTCTCCGCGCACCGAGGTACCGAACCAGTGCTGCCAGGACGGAGCCTGCTGCCGAACGAAATCGAGGCCGTCCGCGCTGGTTTGCGAGAACCCGTAGGGCGCCAGAACGGGTGCCAACACCGCGATGGCGATGAATCCGGCGACAAGAACGAGACCGACGACGAGCGTCCAGCGCTGCAGCCCATGCACGGAGCGCAGTAGGTCGGCGCCCGGGAGCCTGCGGAGCCGGTTTCCGTGTGGCTTGCTCACTGACGTTGTCATCAGAACCTCACCCTCGGGTCGATGAAGGCCACCACCAAGTCGATGACGAAGCTCATCACCGCGACGATGATCGCGATCACTGTGACGATGCCTTGCACCGCTATGAAGTCGCGTGCGGAAAGATAGTGCGCCAGCTGCGAACCCAGACCGTTCCATTCGAAAGCCGTCTCGGTCAGTACGGCGCCGGCGAGCAGCATGGCGATCTGCATCCCCATGACCGTCACCACCGGAACCAGCGAGTTCCGGAATGCGTGCCGCCCTACCACAACCCGCTCCGGCAGCCCGCGCGCCCGGGCCGCATCCACATATCCGGCGCGCAGCGTTTGCAGCAGATTGACCCGCACCAGCCGAAGGAATACCCCGGCCGTCAACAACCCCAGTGCAAGCACCGGCAACACGAGATGTTTGAGGGCATCCACGAAATATGCCCCGTTGCCGTATAACACAGTGTCGACCAACAGCAGATGGGTGCGGTGCGGCATGGCGTCGAGCGCTATCTCGGTACCCACCGTGCTGCGCCCGGAGGCCGGCAGCCAGCCCAGCTTCACCGAGAAGAACAGCTTGAGCAGAATCGCCACAAAGAACACCGGCGCGGCATAGAAGAATACCGCCGCCAGCCGCAAGAACACGTCGGCGATTCTGTCGCGGTGCGTTGCAGCTATACGCCCCAACGGAATTCCCACCAGCAACGCCACCACGATGGCGCCCACCGCGAGCTCCAGCGTGGCAGCCCCATTGACCACGATGATATCGGCGATCGACCGCTTGTCGGTCAGCGTCTGCCCGAGGTCACCACGGAGCAACCCGGTGAGGTACTCCCAGTACTGGGCCCAGATAGGCCGGTCAAATCCTGCCTCGGCCTTGCGTTTGGCTATCTCTGCCGGCGTGAGCCGACCACCGGCCTGGGCGGTGATGGGATCGCCGATCCCCCGCATGAGCACGAAGACCAGTGTCATCAGGATCCACGCTGTCGGGATGATAAGCGCCAAACGCACTCCGAGATAACGCAGAAGCGTGGTGCTCATGCAGTACCACCCGTCTTCTTCAGCGGAGTGAATTGAAACTTGAACGAGGGCCCGAGCTTGATCCCGTCAACATTCTTCACCGACACCGCGATTTGTTTTCCGGTGAGCAGTGGCAGCGTCGAAATGTAGTCACGTGCCATCAGGTCCTGTATCTGCCCGATGATGCGCAGCCGCTTCGCGCTGTCCGGTTCGGTGACTTCGGCGGTGATGAGCCGGGTGATGGTGTCGTTCTGAAAGTGGTTCACCAACATGTTGTCTGGCATGAAGAATGGCGTCAGGTAGTTGTCCGGGTCGGGAAAATCAGGAAACCAGCCAAACTGATACACCGGGTAAGAATCCGATGATCGCCGTTCCTGGTAGGCCACCCACTCGGTGGACTGTAGGTCCACCGAGAACAGCCCGGACGCCTCGAGTTGTCCCTTGACCGCCGCGTACTCCTCCGATGAGTTGCCCCCGTAGTGGTCCGGGTTGTATTGGAGATTTATCAGTACCGGCGCCGCAACCTGGGCTTCGGACAAGAACTTTCGGGCAAGATCAACATTCGGCTTGACGCCGTACAGCGCCTTGAACGACTCCACGGAACCCGCCATCGATTCAGGCACCACCGAATAGACCGGGGTGTAGACACCCTTGTACACGTCACGCGACAGGGCTTCGCGGTCCACCAACGACGCGACCGCCCTACGGATGGCCAGCTTCTGCGCATCCGTGACACCCGGCATCGTCTTGAGGTTGAAGACGATGTACCTGAGCTCCCCGCCGGGGCCCTCATGCACGGACAGGCGCGGGTTGACCCGCAGCGTTTCGATATCGTTAGGCGACAAGCTCCGATATGCGACGTCGATGGCCCGGTTCTCAATATCGATCTTGAGATTTTCACCACCGGTGTAGTACTTGATGCCGATCAGATCCCACTGCGGCTTGCCCAGGCCCCCAACATATTTCGGGTTGGCGCGCAGGCCTATCAGCTGATTCTTGGTGTGTGAAGTGATGGTGTACGGCCCCGCGAACGGTTCTGCGCGCGCGATAGCGTCGTCGTCGAGCAACCGGTCGGGCGGGAAGACCTCTTCATCGATAACAGGCCCGGCGTTGGTGGCCAGCACTTGAGGGAACGTCTGATCATTGGGCAGCTTGAGCCGAAAGTCGACGGTCAGGTCATCGGGCGTCTCGACGCGATCAAGGTTGGCCAGCAGCGACTGCGGCCCATTGGGATCGTTGATCACGCGCTCGCGGTCGTACGAAAACTTCACATCCGATGAGGTGAGCTCGTGTCCGTTGGCGAACACCGAGCCAGGCTTGAGTGTGCAACGGTACAGCGTCGGGTTCTCGAACCCGCATCCAGCGGCCAGGTCGGGTTTGAGGTCGCCGGTCCCCGGCGTGAAGTTCATCAGGAACGGGTAGACCTGATTTTCGACCTGGAACGACCCATTGTCATAGGCGCCCGCCGGATCGAGGGTGGAAACGCGATCTGTGGTGCCGACCGTGAGGTATTCGCCGTCGATTGCGCCCGGCGGCCGGCCCATCCCGCATCCAGCGACGAGTATTGCGGATGCGGCCACGGCGAGTTTGCGCAAGCGGACCATCCGGAGAGTATGGCAACACTTGCCCCAACCCGCTGAGGTGCGCTGCAATAGATGTCACAACGCCAACCAAGCGAGCGTTAGGTAGGTTGGTTGCGATGCTGCCGGTCGCGCACGCGCCCCGGCGGTTATGACACCCGAGCCAGCCAAGGGACAAAGATGAAGACTGCCGTCACCGGAGCCGCCGGCTTCATTGGTACCAACCTAGTCAATCACCTCGTGGATAACGGCCACGAGGTGATCGCCATCGACCGGGTGGTGCCCGCCTCGCCGGAGACTCGCGAGGCCGTGACCTGGGTCTCTGGCGACGTCCTCGACCCCGACTCGATGACGAAGGCGCTCGACGGCGTCGAGGTGGTTTACCACTTGGTGGCCGTTATCACCCTCAAGCACGAAGACGAGCTGTGCTGGCGGATCAACACCGAAGGTGCCCGCACCGTCGCACAGGCCGCCCTGACCGTGGGGGCCCGCCGCATGGTGCACTGCAGCTCGATTGACTCCTACTCCAACAGCGTGGCCACCATCGACGAGAAGTCGCCACGCTCCGCGGCTGCCGACCTGCCTGTCTATCAACGCTCCAAGTGGGGTGGCGAGGTGGCGGTACGCGAGACCATCGCGTCCGGACTGGATGCCGTGATCTGCAACCCCACCGGCGTCTACGGTCCGGTCGATCTGCCCAATCTGTCACGCATCAACCAACTGCTGTTCGATAGCGCCCGGGGCAGGCTGCCCGGGATGGTCAACAGTCAGTACGACCTGGTCGACGCCCGGGATGTCGCTGCCGGGCTCTACCTAGCCGGCGAAAAGGGACGCACCGGCGAGAACTATCTCCTCGGTGGCCACATGGGGAGCCTGTTGCAGGTGTGCCGACTGGCCGCTCGGCGCGCCGGCAAGCGCGGCCCGCGGTTCGCCGTGCCCATGGGCCTCCTCAACGCGGCCATCCCGGTCATCGAGCCGATCGGCAAGCTACTCAAGAACGACGCGTTGAGCCGGGCAGCGTTCAACAAGCTGACGGTTTCACCGGCGGTGGATATCACCAAGGCCCGTACCGAATTGGGCTATGAGCCGCGGTCGACAGAAACCACCGTCAACGAGTTCGTGGACTTTCTTCTGGGCTCCGGCCGGCTTTAAATCCCGACCATCGCGGCGCTGGCGCGCCATAGTCCGTCGGCCGCTCGGTCGTCCCGGGCCAGCGGGGCTGGATCCGGGAAGGTCAGCTGCCCCTTCACAAGTGACGCATACAGGCGGCCCTCCGGCGGCTTGACGGCGCCAATCGACAGGTCCGCCAACGCCTCTCCCGCCGTCTCCACACGCCCGGGATAGAACGCGGGCCGCGCCGCAGAGAGCAGACGCAGCACCGGCCGCAGTGCCCCCGTGACCACCCGCCCCGACATCGACGCTCCCACCAGGTTTGTGCCCAGGGTGAGGCCGGGGTTGTAGGCAACCACATCGATTCGGCGGCGCACGATCTCGTCGGAGGCGGCGAAGGAGCGGGCGGTGAGCAGATTGCACAGTTTGGACCCTGCATAGGCACGAAGCCCGGCAATGGCCCCACCAGATTCCGGGTGGGCAAGGTGTGCCGGATCCAGTGCGCGAGGCCCGAATGGAATGATCTCCGGATCGTGCGTGTCACTCGTGGTAATCACCAGACGGCCTCCGTCGGCGATGCTGGGCACAAGCAGTCGTGCCAGGAGGTAGTGAGCCAGATGGTTGACCGCAAAGGTCGTCTCGAAACCGTCGACGGTGCGATGGTTGGTGTCCCGGAACTGGATCCCCGCATTCAGTACCAACACATCAATCGGGGTCTGGCCGAGTTCGTTCTTAACCTCGTCGGCGAACTGTGTGACGCTGTCGAGCGAGGCTAGGTCCAGTGGCAGCACCTGGGCGCCGGGAACATCACGCCCGGAGCCTCTGGCGCCCGCGATCACACGCGTATTGGGCTGTTCGGCAAGGAGTTTTGCGGCATACGCGCCCAGCCCGGCAGTGGCGCCGGTCATAACGGCGGTGAATTCGGTCACGACAAGCTCCCGCGAGGTTTAGGATCATGGATAACGTACCAGCAGTAATATTATCAATTGTTAAGATTGGCCATGTCAAGCACAACGAAGCGAGCGCTGCTTTTCACACTGCTCAAGGTGTCCAAGGCGTTGACGCAATGGACGAGATCGAACATCCCCACCGGCGGCGGCATGACCGTACCGCGTGCGACGGTGCTCGTAGGCTTGTCCATCAGGACCGAGCCCACCGGGATGAGCGAGCTAGGCGAATATCTCGGTATGTCCCCGCGGAACATGACGGTGCTGATCGATGGCCTCGAGAAGGAAAACCTGGTCCGCCGGGTACCACACGAACGCGATCGAAGAATTACCTGCGTCGAAATCACGGATACGGGAAGGAAAATCGCCAAGACGGAGCTCGGCCCCTCGGAACTGGCCTCTGCAGCGCTCTTCGACGACCTGTCGACCAGGGAACAAGCAGAACTGCTGCGCCTGCTGATCAAGGTCGCAGACTCCTTGCGCGCACGCGGTATTGACATACCGCAGTACCGCGGGTAGTTGAAACTGGCAACAATCTATACCAAGATCACCTCTCGAATCTTGATCAGGAGGTGACGTGGAACTGCTGTCCATCCCGCCGCGCTGGGGCACCCTGGCATCGGAGTTGGCACAGCAGCAGGGCATGGACGCAGCCAAAATGCTGATCGACGCCCAGATTTCGCCGCGGTTCCTCGCAGGCGAGCCCACCATGATCAGCCCGGCGCAGCTACGCGCGGTGACACGCGAGGTCTTGGCCCGTACCGGTGACCTGTCATTCGGCAGCTGCCAAGCCCCGGTCCCACCCGAGGCGCTCCGGGTTCTGATGTTCAGCCTGGCGACTTCGGAAACCGCCGGCGCGGCTTTTGCCCGCTGGGCGGCGTTCCGCGACGCCATGCCGCTGGTGCCGAGTATGACCGTCGCCAGATCCGGCGAATTCGCCACCGTGGTGCTGGTGTCACCAAGCCCTAAGTTGCCCGACGTCACGTTCACCGAGTGGACTCTGGCCCTGGTCATCCGGGTCTGGAGCTGGTTGATCATGCGGGCGATCCACGCGGAACGAATTCTTCTCCCCCAGGCCCGCCCGGCCGGACGATCCGATCGCAGCAACATTCTCAAGGCGCCGGTCGAGTTCGGAAGCAATTCGGCCGCGGTGATCTTGGACGCCAAACTCCTCGATGTGCCGATTCTTCGCTCCGAGCAGGAGATCACCTCCATCCTCGATCACCCCGAGCAGATCTGGTTCGACGTCGGCCGCTACCACCGGGAGCTGCCCGAGCGGGTGAGTCGGATAGTCGGATCGAGTATTGGGCAGGGCATTCCAACGGTGAGCGATATCGCCGCCGCACTGAACATGGCCCCCTCGGCGCTCCAGCGTTCACTTCGCAACGAGTTCGGCACCTCCATCCGGCGTATCCGCGACGCGGCGCTGCGGACGGAGGCCATCAAAAGCCTTGAGGGTGGCTCGGAGTCGCTCAACGATCTATCCGTCCGCCTGGGCTTCTCCGAATTGAGTGCCTTCACTCGCGCCTTCCGGCGCTGGACGGGCGCCTCACCGGCTCAGTACCGGAACGGAACACGTTCGGTCAAGTAATTCGCCCAATTCGGTCATCGCACGTGCCCCGTCGATCACATAGCCTCGGGCCAACCAAACCTGAGGGGGGAAGTTTGCTATCGGCTGAACGGCGCTTTCAGTTCCCTCGCCGCCTTGAGGAAATCTCCGCGGTCTCCGCCTTCGAACTACCGTCAGCGGCCGACATCGAACCGGGCAATCACGCACCCCTTGCCTTCGCCGACACTGCCCGTCGACTCGATGCCCTGAGCATCGGCGACACATTCACCACCCAAATCGGAATCGCCGGGCTGATGACGCCAATCGAATGGGTCGTCGTCGAAATCACCGATACAGCAACACTTCTCGCTGTACGGCGGGGGCGCTACCAGGTAGCCTCGCAGGGGCTGCAGGGCGCCAACGCGACCGTCGTACTCAATGTCTACGAACAGAAACCATCAGTCGTCGCGGAGCTGTTCGTGCTGATCGACGAAGTGATCCTGACCGGCGAACTTCAGCAATCCTTCATGGCAGCCCTCGAGGGCATGATCGACACTCACATCGAACTCATCAGGACCGGCGTTCCCGGGCTGCGAGACGTGATCGTCGACGAGGCGTACCCGCCGCCGCGCGGGCAAGGACGTTAGCGCGCCTGGACGGATTCCGAACTCTCGCTCGATGTCTCCCGCGCAGTGGCCGCAAGCATGTGCTCGACCACGTTCTTGCCGAGCGCGGTCTCCTTGGGCAGTTCGATCGGATAATTACCGTCGAAGCATGCGCAGCACAACCTCGACCGCGGTTCCTGGGTGGCCGCGACCATACCCTCGGCGGAAATGTAGCCCAGGCTGTCCGCACCGATCGCGGTGCGGACAGCGTCGAGCATCTCGTCATCGGATTCCACCGCGTTGGCGATAAGTTCGGCCGGGGAAGCGAAGTCGATGCCGTAGAAGCATGGCCAGCGCACCGGCGGCGATGCGATGCGCACATGCACCTCGGCGGCTCCCGCCTCGCGCAGCATCCGCACCAGCGCCCGCTGCGTGTTGCCGCGAACGATCGAGTCGTCCACCACCACAAGGCGCTTACCGCGAATGACCTCGCGAAGGGGGTTGAGCTTCAGACGAATACCGAGCTGGCGGATGGTCTGTGACGGCTGAATGAAGGTGCGGCCCACATAGGCGTTCTTCATCAGCCCCTGCCCGTAGGGGATGCCCGAGCCCTGGGCGTAGCCGACGGCCGCCGGGGTGCCCGACTCGGGAACTCCGATCACCAGGTCGGCATCCACAGAGTGTTCGGCAGCCAAGCGGCGCCCGATCTCCACACGGGTCGAGTGCACGGAACGGCCGTCGAGCATGCTGTCGGGGCGGGCCAGATACACGTATTCGAAGACGCAGGTCTTGGGTGTGGCATTGGCGAACCGACTGGAGCGCACGCCATCGGCGTCGATGGCGAGCAATTCACCGGGCTCGATATCCCGGACGAAGGAGGCGCCCACGATGTCCAGGGCGGCGGTCTCTGACGCGACCACCCAGCCGGTGTCCAGACGTCCCAGGCACAGCGGGCGGACTCCGTGCGGATCACGCGCCGCATACAGCGTGTTCTCGTCCGCGAAAACCAAGCAGAAGGCGCCACGCACGGTGGGCAGCAGCGTCATGGCCGCCTGCTCCAGGGTGGCGTCGGCGGCACCGTGCGCCAACAACGCACCCATGATGTCGGAGTCGGTGGTGGCCATGCCGGGCGTCTTCGAATTGATCAGACCGGCATCGCGCGCACGCTCCGTCAGCTCGGCGGTATTGACCAGGTTTCCGTTGTGTCCCAGGGCGACTCCGGTGCCCGCCGCGGTGGTGCGGAAGACCGGCTGAGCGTTCTCCCAGGTGACAGACCCGGTGGTGGAGTACCGGCAGTGCCCCACTGCCACGTGGCCACGCATAGCGGCGAGGGTCTGCTCGTCGAAAACCTGACTGACCAGGCCGAGATCCTTGAACACCACGATCTGCGAGCCGTCGGCCACAGCGATACCGGCAGCCTCCTGACCACGGTGCTGCAGCGCATACAGGCCGTAGTAGGTGAGTTTTGCCACCTCTTCACCCGGCGCCCAGACTCCGAATACGCCGCATTCTTCGCGTGGGTCGTTTTCCAGCTCGATCGGCTGTGCGGTCACGGTGTGGCTCCCTGGGCTGCGTCCTGCGTGGAGGTGGGTGACTCCCCCAGTTTACGGGGAAGGTTGCTGATCGGGGAATCGGCTGGCCCGAACACATCGGTACCATCGCAAAGTGACCCAGGCCACCGCGACATGGCGCCCGTCGACCCGCGTCGCATTCCGGTTCTGCGTCGTCTACTTCGGCCTGTTCTGCGTGCTCCTGACGCAGATCCCCTTCGCGCTGCTGGGGGTGGTGGGCCGGATGATCGGCGGCCAGTTCGCGCTCACGGCGATGTCGCTACTCAATCCTCTTACCAGCTGGGTGGGCAGCAACCTGTTCGGCGTGAATGCGGTCCTGCACGAGGACTCCGGAAGCGGCGATCAGGCCGCGATCTGGGTCCTGGTGTTCTGCATCCTGGTCTTAGCGATCGCGGCGAGCACGGTATGGACGGTGCTCGATCGCCGCCTCTCCTATCCGCGGCTGCTCGCGTGGTTCACCCTCTTCCTCCGGCTGTGCCTGGGCGGACAGATGCTCTTCTACGGGTTCGCCAAGCTCATCCCCACTCAAATGCCTGGCCCCACGCTGGCTCAGCTGCTACAGCCATACGGCACGCTGAGCCCTGCTTCTGTGCTGTGGTTACAGGTAGGCAGTTCTCACCCTTACGAGATGGCGCTGGGTGCGGTGGAGGTGATCGCCGGGCTGCTGCTGTTCGTGCCGCGGACGGCGGTGTTGGGCACCATGCTCAGTCTGGCGAGCATGGCCCAGGTCTTCCTGATGAACATGACGTTCGACGTACCCGTCAAGCTATTGTCCTTTCATCTACTCCTGATAAGCCTGGTACTGCTCGCCCCCTATCTGGACCGCCTGCTCGATTTCTTTGTGCGGCAACGTGCAAGCGAGCCGCTGAGCCAGCCTCCGCTCTTCAACGACCACCGCAGGAACCGTCTCGCCATCTGGGCCCAGGTGATGATCGGTCTCTGGGTGGCGCTAGGCGGCGTCTACGACGGCTTGACCACCTGGCACGAGTACGGGGGCGGCGGCCCCAAGTCCGAGCTTTACGGCATCTGGTCGGTGCAGGCGTTCTTCGTCGACGGAACGTATGTGCCGCCCGTCGCCACCGATAGGAGCCGTTGGCAGACAGTCATTTTCGACCAGCCTGGGGCCGCTACCTATCAGCGCATGAACGGTGAGCTGGTGGTGGTGTCGACCGAGTTCGACGATGGTCATCTGAAGCTCGCCGATATCTCGGACAACTCCGGCGGAAAGGTCGGCGGGAAAGCGCCCTTCGCGGATCTGACCTACAGCCAGCCGAATGTCGATTCACTGCTGCTGGGCGGGAAGCTCTACGGCAAACCCGTCACAGTCATGCTGAAACGGATGGATCCGGAGACTTTCCCGTTGCGCAGCAGAGGCTTCCACTGGGTACAGGAGTACCCGTTCTTCCGCTAGGACAGCGGTATCAAGGGCAGCCACTCGGCGATCTCGGCAGCCCGTGACCCGGATACGGTGACGGCGCGGTCGGCAATGGCCTGCTCCAGTGTGAGTAGTCCTGTCACCAGCAACAGCCAAGTCCGCGGGGTGGTCTCCACCACGTTCGGCGGGGTGCCCCGGGTGTGACGTGGCCCAGAGATGCATTGCACCGCAACGAATGGTGGCACCCGGACCTCCACGGAGGCGCCCGGTGCGTCGGCTGCGAGAGTACGGGCGGTGAACCGGACGGCGTCGGCAAGAACCGCACGCGCCGGCTCCGGCGCCTGTTCACCATGCAGCCAGTCGGCCACCGCAAGCACTGCCGTCCTGGTCGAGGCGGCATCGGGTGCACGGGCTGGCATGTCTACCAGCCTATCTGGGGCAGGCCGGGGTGCTACGCCCCGTCGCAGATCCCCGAGTCCCGGATGGTGTTTCCGTAGACGTTGGCCGTGGCGATGTTGGCGTTGATCACCCCGGAGGGCAGCTGTTGCTTGATCTTGTCGCTGATCTGGGTGAACTGGAACCACAGGTGATAGAACGAGTCGCCGTTGTAGAGCGGCGAGTACTGGCTCTGGTCCGGGTAGTTGGTGATGTATAGCGCGTGCACCCGGGGGTCCAGGAACGCGGCCGACTGATCCAGGTTGGCGGTTACCACGGTGCCGACAGTCTCCGAGCCCGACGCGGCCCAGACATCGTGGTGATCGCGCAGATAGTTCTGGAATCCATACACCGAGCTCATCAGCGTGTCGTATTGCGCATTGAACCACTGGCAGGAATCACGTAGCGCGGTCACCTGCTCATCGTTGGTCCGGCCCTGCCACAGGTTGTACGGGTACACCGAGGTGTCCGGCGCCCAGTCCGAGGGGTGCGGAACGAATACGGGCAACGATGCGCCCTGCCCGGGGTCAGCGCCGGCAGGTGCCGCCAGCGCTAGCCCGACGGCGACCGTCACGCCTGCCAGCGCTGCACCGGCCCTGCTCATCCAGTTCGAGGCCATCTGTGCAGTATTCCGTCGAATGTCGACTTTTGGTATCAGTTACTCGCACTTTCTGGTGACAAGTCGACATTCGACCGGCCGAGGTACAGGGTTGCCACCGCGCCGGCCTCGTTGAGCGCCAGGTGAGCCAGCATCGGCGCCACCACGCTGCCCGATCGCTCACGAAGCCGGCCCAGCAGCCAGCCGAACATTCCGGTGACCAGCACCGTCCCCGGAATGGAGTCGCCGGCGGCACGCGCGGGCCGGATGTGCGCCAGCCCGAAGACCATCGCCTGGACTGCGCTGCCCGCCGTACGCCCGAAGGCTTCGGTCGCCAGGGGCTGCAACACTCCACGGAAGGCGAGTTCCTCGGACCACACTGTGCCCACCGGGATGTGCAGGCCCAGCCAGACTGCCGGATGTAGGTCGATGTCGCGAGCTCGCATCGAGGCGCGTACTGGCTGTAGTGCGGGCGAGGCGCCTACGGCGGCGGCCACCGCCGACGCGACGATCCCACCGAGCCGCAATCCCGCGCCAAGCTGGGGCGGCCTGAGACCGAGCGGGATGCCCGCGGCACCGGCCAGGGCCGTGCTGGTGCCCGCCCCGATGAGAGGGCGCCAGCGCTGGGGGAACCGTTCCAGTACCGCCGGCCAGGCCACGAGCACAACGGCCAGCACCAGCACTCGCGCGCCGGACGTCACGTGTCGGGGCCGTCGAGCGACGCGGTGTCGACGAGTGCCTTCCGGATGCGTTCGGTGTCCTGGGGGGTCCAGCCCGCTGGCGGGGCGATGGCCGCCCAGCCGTTGACCGACGAGATGCCGTAGTTATGGCCGTGCCCGTCGGGCACGCCGACGGCATTCGCCAGGTCGGCCGCCACCTGCCAGAACGTGACGATCGGGTACCAGCGCATGGCAGCCGACCGGTCGCCCACCGGGGCCTCCTTGAGCCAATCCGGTTCGCTGAACAGCAGATCGGTGGACCACCAGGTCACCGGGTCCGACGGATGCTGCACGAAGAGCACCTTCGGGTTCTGCCACGGCGGTTTGGCGAGGGCGTCGATGTCAGGGCCGATCGCGAAGCGGGCGGTGAATCCGCTGTCGTACACCGGCAGTGCTTCCAGTGTGCCCCGGTCCCGCTTGGATACCAGCTCGTTCCAGATATGACTGAAGTTCGGCGGGCCGGTCCACAACACACCGTCGACACCCGCCGCCCTTATGTCGCCGAGGCCACCGAACGCACCTTGTCCCGCAAAAGATCCGAGGCTTTCGCCGTAGATCAGCAGCTTGGGGCGGTGTCCCTCAGGCTGCTGCGCCCAGCGCTTCTGGACGGTGTCCACCAGCAACTGACCCGAGGCGAGGGCCTTCTTTTTGTCGGCAAGGAAGGAGATCCAGCTGGGCAGGAACGAGTACTGGGTGGCGACGATCGCGGTGTCGCCGTTGTACATCAACTCGATGCCCCGCGCCGCGGCGGGCGTCACCCATCCGGTGCCCGTGGTCGGCACAATGACCAACACCTTGCGATCGAATGCCTTGGTGCGCTCCAGTTCCCGCACCAATATGTCCGCGCGCTCTTCGGCCGTATCGGCGGTCTCCAGCCCCGCGTACACGCGAATGGGCTCCTTGGCGGGACGCCCATTCACCTTGGCGAGTACATCGGCGTGCAAGCCGCCGGAGACGAAGTTGCGGCCCTCGTATCCAAGACTGTCCCAGGAGGACAGTGACGCCGGGCTGCCGGACCGCTCGGGTTGGAGGGGTTGTTGTACACCTGCCCTGGTGGTGTCGTTATGCGGGCCGAACGAGGCATTGGCGGCCGCGAAGAATCCGCGCACCAACACGCCGTTGAACAGCATGATGGCCAGTACCGCCACGATGGCGGTACCGATGAGCAGCGACACCTCCTGGCTCAGACGCAGACGGCGGATCAGGAACCGGGCCAGCAACCGCACCAGGTCACGCAGTATCCGGGCTACCGAAATGAACAGCGCTCCAACGGCTATGGACACGAGAAACGCCTTTGAGTATTCCAATGTCGTCGGGCCCTGGGCATCCATGAGGGCTGCGATCTGGCGCTGCCAACGGGCGGCGGGCACGATCATCGCCAGTGAGCACACCGCTCCCAGGACCACCACCCCGAGTTTGACGGTGACCATCACCCGATCGCGCAGCGGCCACCACTTCTGATGGCGCAGCCAGAAACGGAGCACAAGTTTGGAGAGAGCGACGCCGATGCCGTAACCGATGGCCGCGGTGGCGCCGCCGATAAGCCCCTGAAAAAGCCAGGTGCGCGGCATCAGCGACGGAGTCAGCGACAGGCAGAAGAACAGGGCGCCGAAAGCGATTCCACAGAAGTCCAACCGCAGCAGATTCCATGCCCAGGCCACCAGCGGGTGCCGGTGTTCGATGTGCTCTTCCAGTTCCTGAAATGCCAGCCAACTGCGGCCGATCCAGTCATCGGGATCGACGGTGCTCGTTGTTACCGGGACTCCAGGAGTCTCGCTCATCCGAACAGTCCGGGCAGCACGCCTTCGTGAATCTCGCGTAGCTCGGCCAGGGTGACCGAGAACTGTCCCTGCACCTCAACGGAATCCGAGCCCTGATCGACCACACCGATACGGACGGCGGGAAGCTGCCGCGCTTCGCACATCGACATGAATCTGCTCTCCTCGGTGCGCGGTACCGCGACCAGCACGCGCCCCGCAGACTCGGAGAACAACGCCACGAAGGGATCGGCGCCTTCGGGAAGCAGGAGGCGGCAGCCGGTTTCACCTGCCAGCGCCGATTCGACGACGGCCTGGATGAGCCCGCCCTCGGATAGGTCGTGGGCGGCGGACACCAGCCCGTCCCGTGACGCGGCGGTAAGAACCTGTGCCAGCAGCTGTTCGCGGGCCAGGTCGACCTTGGGTGGTGTGCCACCGAGGTGGTCATGTGCCACCTGCGCCCAGATCGATCCGTCGAACTCATCGGCGGTGTCGCCCAGCAGGATCAGTGTTTCCCCGGGCTCGGTTCCGAATCCCGTGGGAATGCGCCGATTCACATCGTCGATCACGCCCAGCACGCCAACCACCGGGGTGGGCAGAATGGGGGTCGTACCGGTCTGGTTGTAGAAGCTGACATTGCCTCCCGTGACCGGGATACCCAGCGTCACACAGCCATCGGCAAGACCGCGGACCGCTTCGGAGAACTGCCACATGACACCCGGATCCTCCGGCGAGCCGAAGTTCAGGCAGTTGGTCACCGCGACCGGAGTGGCCCCCGACGCGGCCACATTGCGGTATGCCTCCGCAAGTGCCAGCTGGGCGCCGCGGTATGGATCCAGAAGCGTGTAGCGTCCGGAAGCATCGGTGGCCAAGGCGATTCCACGCCCGGTCTGCTCATCCACCCGGATCACGCCCGAGTCGGCATGCTCGGCAAGCACGGTGTTTCCACGCACGTACCGGTCATACTGCTCGGTGATGAAGGCGCGGCTGCACAGGTGCGGGCTGCCGATCATGTCCAGCAGCGTTTGGCGTAGCTCGGCGGCGCTGGCCGGGCGCGCCAATCCGCCCGCGGTATCGGCGATCAACGCATCCTGGGTATCTGGGCGAGCCACCGGGCGCTGATAGACAGGGCCCTCGTGCGCGACGGTCCGCGGCGGCACATCGACAACGGTCTCGCCGTGCCAGGTGATCCGGAGCCGGTCACCGTCGGTGACCTCGCCGATGACCGTGGCCAGCACGTCCCATTTGCGGCACACGGCCATGAAGGCATCCACGTTTTCCGGAGTCACCACAGCGCACATACGCTCCTGGGACTCGCTGGAGAGCACCTCGGCCGGGGTCATACCGGTGGCACGCAGCGGCACCTTGTCCAGGTCGATGTGCATACCGCCATCCCCCGCGGATGCCAGTTCCGATGTCGCACAGGACAGTCCGGCGCCGCCGAGGTCCTGGATACCAACCACCAGGTGAGCGGCATACAGCTCCAGACAGCACTCGATGAGCACCTTCTCGGTGAACGGATCACCCACCTGCACACTGGGAAGCTTCTTGCGCGAGGCGCCGTCGGCCTCGTCACCACCGAATGTCTCTGACGCCAGGACCGAGACGCCGCCAATACCGTCGAGCCCGGTGCGCGCACCGAACAGAATGATCTTGTTGCCGGCGCCGGAGGCGAACGCCAAGTGTAGATCTTCCTTACGCAGCACGCCGGCGCACAGCGCGTTCACCAAGGGGTTGCCGGCATACGATGCGTCGAACACCGTCTCGCCGCCGATGTTCGGCAGTCCCAGTGAGTTTCCGTAGCCACCGATACCACGTACTACGCCATCGAAAACACGACGGGTGTCGGGCGCATCGGCGGCGCCGAAGCGCAGCTGATCCATGACAGCGATCGGCCGGGCACCCATGGCCATGATGTCGCGCACGATGCCGCCCACGCCGGTCGCCGCGCCCTGATAAGGCTCCACGTACGAGGGATGGTTGTGCGATTCGACCTTGAACGTGACTGCCCACCCGTCGCCGATATCCACCACCCCGGCGTTCTCCCCGATGCCGGCGAGCATCGCCGAGCGCATCTCCTCGGTGGTGGTCTGCCCGAAGTAGCGCAGGTGCACCTTCGAGGACTTGTAGGAGCAGTGCTCGCTCCACATCACCGAATACATGGCCAGCTCGGCGTCGGTGGGGCGACGACCGAGGATCTCGCGGATGCGCGCGTACTCGTCGTCCTTGAGCCCTAGCTCAGCGAATGGCTGCGGGTGATCGGGGGTGGATGCTGCGTTGTCGACCGTGTCAACCCGTGAAGTCACGAACAGATTCTACCGTCGAACCCGCCTTGCCCTCGCTACGCACCGTGCTGACCGTACGGAGCGGGCCTACCAGCCGGAGGGATGGTGCGGGCCGGGCACACGATCATGCTCGTCGGCGGCGGGCGTGCCCGGCGCGTGCCAGATCCGTCGCGTAACCGGACGACCCCTGCCGACGATGTACGTCATACTCGGAAGGTGCTCCGTGCAGGTTTGCTGGCCGCGGTTGGGATCCTGGTGGGTTCCTCTCTGCTGGCTGCGGGCGGATGTGCGGCAAGTCAGACAGATCCGTCCCGTTCGATCGCTCGAGCGATCAACAGCCTGCCCGGTGTGGACAGCACCACTCACAGCTTCTCGATCGGCTGGTACGACACATTCACGATGCATCTGGACGCCAACGTCCGGCCCGGCATCACACCAGAGCAGCTCACGGCAATCTGGGAGGTCTTCACCCGTCAAGCAGAGAGCGCCGGAGCCGATCACGCACATTTCGACGTCCGGCTGACCATCAACGACTGTCCGTCCACTGTCGCACCGCCGGATCGCTACTGCGGTCGTATCTCTGCGACTACCGACGGGGAAAGTGCCGAACCCGTACCCAACTGGCGAGAGTGGCAGGCGCTCATCCGGGGACACTACGGAAACGACATCCACGTGAACACCAGCCATGTGAACGGTCAGTCTCATAAACAGATCACGGTGACGTTGGCGCCATCGGTCGACGGGAAGCCGAGAGAAACTCGCGCACAAGACTTCTCCCCTGTCTTCCGCCGCATCGCTACCGACTTCCCCGGTCTGCGCGAGGCGGCGTGGACCGCCACCGCTACCCGTGGACAGACATCGGCGAACGCGAGCAATCTGGAACTCGGTACCTCGCGGGGATGGCCCACCGAGGCCGAGTTGGGTCTCTGGGAAGCACTCTCCGACATCGCCCCGGCGCAGATGAGTCTTGTCCGGGATGCGGGGAACAGTGACGAGATGTCATCGGTCACCGTCACACTCCCGGGCGTCGATGAGACGGCCTGGCGGCGCGCAGCGCTGAGCCAACTGATGCTGCTCAAGGCATATCAGCAACGCGTCACGTACGAGGCGACATACGGCGAGAGCACGCTGACGGTCATTGTCGGCGGTTGCTCCCCAGAGTTCGATACCGGGTCCGCGTTGCAGAACGAGCTGCGCCAGTGGTTCGAGAGCTGCGCCTAGCGATCCGCCCCGATCAGCACCTTCAGCAGTTCACGCCGGCGCAACACCAGGGCTGCCCAGATCAGCAATCCGAACCCGACCGCGAAGATGACCGGGAACCACGCCTCCTCGTGCATGTCGATGGTGACCGCGCCTCCCAGATAGGCGGTCAGGGCAACGGCGCCGAGCACCGCGGTCCGCGCGACGGCGAACACGATGGTGCATGCCAGCAGCACCCAGCCGATGAGCGCGGTTTGATAGGACGGAAACCCCAGCGCCTCCGTCGCGCTACGGGAAAACTGTGCTCCGAAGATCTTCGGGATGGCATCGGCCAACAGGAACAGCACGATGATCGCGGTCAGCGCGAGACCGATCTTCTCCGGGGGCGTCCGGGCAGCGAACGCGGCTTGAACGCTCGACACGACACTCTTGGCCTCAGCCATCACAGGTCCCTTCTCCATCGACCCTCTCACAGTATTGATATCGACCGACAAGAGCGTCGCGGCTCACCGGGAGGCCATACTCCAGCCATGGGAATGTGTGGTCAGTGGAGACGGCTCCGTGCGCTGGCGCTCATCGGGGTGTCCGTGCTCGCCGGTTGCGACTTCACCGGTGCGCAGTCCGCGGATCGAATCGACCAGGCCCTCAAGCCTCTGCCGGGGGTGTCGTCGGTGTCGCACACCGTCGGGCGCAATGGCGGATTCGGGCCCACCGAGGTCAGCTTCGACGTCTACGTACGCGACGAGGCGACCACCGACCAGCTCTCCGCGTTGACACACGTCTTCACCGATCAAATCCACGCCTCCCGCGCGTTCCGCACGCTCAGGGCCTCCCTCCATGTGCGGCGCTGGCCCCCGGGAAATCACATGCATTCGACGATGTATGTCGAACTACGGCCGTCGGTGACCACCCCCGAACCGCCGTGGCAGGACTGGCTGAGGCTGTCCCGGGGCGACTATGGATACGAGATCACCGGTTGGGCAACACCGGCCGACCATAACCGGTCCGCCGGGACCAGCCTCGAGATCACCTTGTTCGATGGCAAGAATCGGCGACCCGGCAACATAGGCGCCGAGGAGTTCGCGGCGGTGGTTCGCCGGCTCGCTGCCGACTTTCCCCAGTCGAGAAGCGACTGGGTGATCACCAACTCCTTTATCTACGCCAATGATCCACCCAGCATCCGATCCGCGCACGGACTGCCGACCCCGGCGCAGTTGCGCCTGTGGCAGGCACTGGATGCCATCGCGCCCGTCCACGGCGCCTTCAATCTGGACCCGCTCGCCTTCAATCCCAAACAACCCGACAGCAATCGCATCCGGCTCGGCAAGCTTGCCCCGCGAGACATGGATCGCGTTGCGGTCAAGCAACTTCAACTGATCGCGAAGTCGGAAACGGCCACGGTTTACGACATCGACGAGGCGCAGATCACGGTGCGCCCCGGGCGCTGCTCGGCGGGCGTGCAAGAACCGCAACCCAGAACGCCGGACCATGTGAATATGCAGGCCAAGCTGCGCGCCCAATTCGAAACCTGCCCGCGCTGACTCTCGTAGGCTCGGACCATGACCGTCACGATCGTCGCCAAAGAGCCCGTCGTCTCCGCGTTGGCCGCCGAGTGGAGCGCGCTGGATGAGCTGGGCGCCAGCTTGACCGACGACCAATGGGCCACGCCGTCCGTATTGCCGGGCTGGACGGTCAAGGACGTCGTCGCACACGTGGTGGGCACCGAACGCCTGCTGTCGGGCGACCCGATTCCCAGTACCGACGAGGCCGTCACCGACCTGCCGCATGTGCGCAACCCCGTGGGCGTCCTCAACGAGAGGTGGCTCACCTACTACCGCAAGCTGCCACCGGCCGCGGTGATGAACGACCTGCGCACCGTCACCAGCGCCCGCCTGGCCGTTCTGGAAGGTTTGTCCCAAGAGCAGTTCAATGCCGAGACCGCTACTCCCGTGGGGCCGGAGAGCTATGGCCGGTTCATGCAGATACGTGACTTTGACTGCTGGATGCACGAACTGGATGTGCGGGACAGCCTCGGACTGCCTGCTCCGACGGATCCGGTGACGGCCGCGCCCGCGCTCACCGAACTGATCAACGCGCTACCGTTCTTGATAGGAAAGCGAGCCGGCGCGCCCCAGGGCAGTCGTATCCGCTTTGTGCTCAACGGAGTTGGCGCGCAAACGGTCAACATCGAGATTCCGGACCGGGCTCGCATTGTGGCGGCCCTCTCGGAGGCCCCGCAGGTGACGCTCACCGCGGACACCTGCGAGTTCGCCCGTCATCTGGGCGGGCGCGCCAGCGCCAACCGCAACGGATTCACTCTTGACGGCGATCCCGACCTGGGCTGGAAGATCGTCGCCAATCTGCGTTTCACGATGTAGCGGGCAGCTCCAGAAACGCCTGCAGCGCATCGGCGTACATCGGCACGTCGTGTGCGCCCATCAGTTCGCGCACCGAGTGCATGGCAAGGGTCGCGGCGCCTACATCCACGGTGGTGATGCCGGTGTGCGATGCCGCGAACGGGCCAATGGTGGATCCGCACTGCATGTCCGCCCGGTGTTCATACCGCTGAACGGGAACCCCGGCCCGCTCACAGGCCAGGGCGAAGGCCGCCGCTCCCCGCCCGTCGGTGGCGTAGCGGACGTTGGGGTGGATCTTGATGACCGGCCCGGCATTGACCGCGATCTGGTGCCCGGGTTCATGCCGATCCGGATAGTTGGGATGGGTCGCATGCGCCATGTCGGCCGAGACCATGAGTGAGGCAGCCGCACGCCGCAGAAAGTCCTCGCGGGTTCCGTTACTGGACAGCACGATTCGCTCCAAAACCGTCGAGAGTAGATCTGAGTGGGCGCCGTGGTCGGAGACCGAGCCGATCTCCTCGTGGTCGAAAAGCGCCAGCACCGTCGTCGAACTGGACTCGGCCGCCAGGAACGCCTCCAGACCTGCATAACAGCTGGCCTGGTTATCCAAACGTGGGGCACTGAGCAGACTTTCGTCGGGTCCGACCAGCGCTGCCCCGGTCAGGTCGTGTGTCATCAGGTCGCGTCCAAGGACATCGGCCGGGCTGACGCCCAACTGCTCGGCGATGTACTCCTCGAACCCGAGTTCACCGCTCCACACCGAGTTCACATGCCACTGCGGGTCGATCACCCATTTCTTGCGTTCCTCGGCACTGACCATGTGAATCGCCAAGTTCGGCACCCGCAGAATCGGCTGATCGATCCGAATCAGTCTGGAGCGCACCGCATCTCCGTCGCGTACCAGCACGCGCCCGGACAATCCCAGATCGCGGTCCAACCAGGTTTGCACCCAGGCGCCCCCATAGGGCTCCAGGGCGACCATCGGCCACCCCGCCTGCATGCGATCAGCGTTGGCCTTCACCCGCAGGTTCGGGCTGTCGGTATGTGCTCCGATCACCCGGAAGGCAGCGTGTTCGCCTTCCATGTCAACGCCGCGCCAGGCCACGATCGAGCCCGACCGCACCACGAAGTAGTCCCCCGAGTGGCCCGGCCAGCGTTGCGCCTCGAACAATTCGGTAAAGCCCTCGTGGCGCAGGCGCTGCGCGACCGTGTCCACGGCATGGAACGGGGACGGCGAAGCGTCGATGAATTGGCAAAGTCCTACTGCGGTCGCGGTCACGCTTCCCATGATGGCTGACCGAATACGGTCTAGGGTCGAAGCGTGCCCGATTCCGTGCCGCAGGCCGTCCTAGAACCGCTGTCCTCTTCGGCCATCTTTCTGGTGGTGACCATCGACGAGGGTGCCGAACAGGCTGTTCATGGCGCCCTGCCGGAGCTGTCCGGCCTGGCAAGGGCCATTGGGTTCCGCGACCCGGCACGGAGATTGTCGCTGGTCACCGCCATCGGATCCGAGGCATGGGACCGACTTTTTTCCGGTTCGCGGCCTGCCCGGCTATGGCCGTTCCGGGAGGTGCGCGGCGAACGCCACGTGGCGCCGGCCACACCCGGTGATCTGCTGTTCCATATCCGTGCCTCGACCATGGACCGCTGTTTCGAGCTGGCCGCCCGCATCACCACCATGCTGGCGGGTGCAGTGACGGTGGCCGACGAGGTGCACGGTTTCCAGTACTTCGACAACCGCGACCTGCTGGGATTTGTGGACGGCACCGAGAATCCCGACGGGGCGGACGCCGCCGCGGCCGCTCTGGTCGGCTCCGAGGACCCGGACTTCATCGGCGGCAGCTACGTACACGTGCAGAAGTACTTACACAACATGGCCGCCTGGAGCGCTCTTCCCGTCGACGAGCAAGAGAAGGTGATCGGGCGTACCAAGCTGGACGACGTCGAATTCGATGATGCCGTCAAGCCGTCGAATTCTCATGTGGCACTGAATGTCATTGAAGACGAAGAAGGCAACGAGCTGCAGGTCTTGCGACGCAACATGCCTTTCGGAGAGCTGGGGAAATCCGAATTCGGGACCTACTACATCGCCTATTCACGCACTCCAGACGTGACAGAACGCATGCTGCACAACATGTTTGTCGGAGATCCGCCAGGCAACACGGATCGCATCCTCGACTTCTCGACCGCCATCACCGGCGGGCTGTTCTTCGCCCCGGCCGCAGACTTTCTCGACGCTCCTCCGTCGCTGCCCGCCGAGGTGGCCATCAAATCTGTTGAATACCAGGGTTCTCTATCGATCGGCAGCCTGAAAGGATCGTTGTCATGAACAACCTGTACCGCGAACTCGCACCCATCACCGACGAGGCATGGGCCGAGATCGAGAACGAGGCCGCCCGTACCTTCAAGCGCCACATCGCGGGGCGCCGGGTGGTCGACGTCAGTGAGCCGGGCGGCCCCTCCAGCGCGGCCGTGAGTACCGGCCACCTGCTGGATGTGGCGGCGCCCGCAGACGGTGTGCAGGCTCATCTGCGGGAGAGCAAGCCACTTGTGCGGCTGCGCGTTCCGTTCACCATCAGCCGGTCGGCCATTGACGACGTGGAGCGTGGCGCACAGGATTCCGATTGGGATCCGGTCAAGGAAGCCGCCAAGAAGCTGGCCTTCGCCGAGGACCGCGCCATCTTCGAGGGATATCCCGCCGCCTCGATTGTCGGTATCCGTGAGTCCAGTTCCAATCCCGAACTCAAGCTGCCCGAGGATGTCCGCGAGTACCCGGACATCGTCGCGCAGGCGCTCTCGGAGCTGCGGCTGGCCGGTGTGGACGGCCCGTACTCGGTGCTGCTGTCCGCCGAGGAGTACACGAAGGTCAGCGAGGCCTCCGACCGCGGGTATCCCATCCGCGAACACCTTCGCCGGCTGGTCACCGGAGAGATTCTCTGGGCACCGGCAATCGACGGCGCATTCGTGCTGACCTGCCGCGGGGGCGACTTCGACCTGCAGCTGGGTACCGATGTCACCATCGGCTACCTGTCTCACGACGCCGACAGCGTGCAGCTCTATCTGCAGGAGACCCTGACGTTCCTGAGCTACACCGCCGAGGCGTCGGTCGCGCTGCTGCCCTAGTGCCCCTTCTCGCCGAATGTCGACTTTTGGAGCGGTTCACTCGCAGTTCTTAACCGAAAGTCGATATTCGGTGAGGCTATCCCGCAGTCAGGACGGCATCCAGCGCCGAGTAGAAGATGCCGAGTCCATCGTCACTGGGGCCGGTCAACGGCTCGGTCGCGTGCTCCGGGTGCGGCATGAGCCCCACCACACGGCCGTTGGCCGAGGAAATGCCGGCGATATCGCGCATCGAACCGTTGGGGTTCTCGCGGTAGCGGAAGACCACCCGGCCCTCGCCCTCCAACTCGTCGAGAACCTCATCGGAGGCCACGTAACGGCCCTCTCCGGACTTCAGCGGCACCAGGATGTCGGCGCCCCGCTCATACCGCGAAGACCATGCGGTGTCGTTGGCGTCGACACCCAGCCATACATCACGGCATACGAAGTGCAGCCCGGCATTGCGGGTCAGTGCACCCGGCAGCAGGCCGGCCTCGCACAACACCTGGAAACCATTGCAGATGCCCAGGATTGGCAACCCCTGCGCAGCAGCATCGACCACCGAGCGCATCACCGGCGCGAACCGCGCGATGGCCCCCGCACGCAGGTAGTCACCGTAGGAGAAGCCGCCGGGCACGATCACGGCGTCCACGGACTTCAGATCGGCATCGTCATGCCACAGCGAGACCGCTTCGGCGCCCGAGAGCCGGGCCGCGCGGGCGGCGTCGACGTCGTCAAGGGTGCCGGGGAAGGTGATGACGCCGATGCGAGCGGTCATTCGGACTCCCGCACGATTTCCCAGTCCTCGATGACGGTGTTGGCGAGCAACGCCTCGGCGATCGACTCCAGATCGGAATCGCTGATCTCACCGTCGAACTCCAACTCAAAGCGCTTGCCCTGCCGGACGTCTGCCACACCGGCATAGCCAAGGCGGGACAGCGCACCCACGATGGCTTGTCCCTGCGGGTCCAGGATCTCGGGTTTCGGCATGACGTTTACGACGACTCGGGCCACGGCCTGACTTTACCGTGTGGGCCCGCACACATCCCGCCTAGACTCCCCCTCATGCAGCTGACCCACTTCGGGCACTCGTGCCTGCTGGCAGATTTTCCGTCTGAGAATGGGAACACCACCCTGCTGTTCGATCCGGGCAACTTCTCGCACGGATTCGAGGGGATCACCGGCCTGTCGGCCATCTTGATCACACATCAGCACCCCGACCACGTGGACCTGCAAAGACTGCCGGCACTGGTCGAGGCCAACCCGGGCGCGGCGCTCTATGCCGATCCGATGACCGCGGCACAGCTGGGTGAACCGTGGCAGGCCGTGCACGCCGGTGATAACTTCACCGTCGGCGATCTGACCGTGCGCGGGGTTGGCGGGCAGCACGCGGTGATCCATCCGGAGATCCCACTCATCGACAACACGTCGTACCTGATCGGTGACGCTGAGCACGCCGCACGCCTCATGCATCCCGGCGATGCGCTCTTCGCCCCCGGCGAGGATGTCGATGTGCTGGCACTCCCGGCTGCGGCACCGTGGATGAAGGTGTCCGAGGCAATCGAATACCTGCGGGCGGTCAACCCCGCCCGAGCGGTGCCCATACACCAGGGCATCCTGCAAGAGGCCGCATACCCGTTCTACTACACGCGTTTTCGAGAGATGTCCGATGCCGATTTCCAGGTGCTGCCGCAGGAGGACGCGGTCACCTTCTAGCCGATGTCCTCGGCGGCACCCCGGCCCGCGGCCCGTCCGCTGAAGATGCAGCCACCCAGGAAGGTGCCCTCCAGCGCCCGGTAGCCATGCACACCGCCACCACCGAACCCAGCAACCTCTCCCGCCGCATAGAGACCTTCGAAGCAGCTGCCGTCGGCGCGCAGGACGCGTGAGTCAAGGTCGGTCTCCAATCCGCCCAATGTCTTTCGGGTCAGGATGTGAAGCTTCACAGCGATGAGCGGGCCGGCCTTCGGGTCGGTGAGCCGGTGCGGCGCCACCACGCGGGCTACGCGATCGGCGAGGTACGCACGCGCGGCACGGATCGCCGCGATCTGCGGGTCCTTGCCGAACGGGTTCGCCACCTCACGATCACGCGCCGTCACCTGCTGAGCGATGGTCGCGTAGTCCAGGGGGCTGACGTCCGGCAACGCGTTCATCTTGGCTACCAGGTCGGGCAGATTGGTGGCGGTGACGAAGTCGACGCCGTTGTCGACGAACGCCTGTACCGGCGCGGGCGCGCCCGCCTTGCCCCGCCGCAGCACCCCACGCACATCCTTGCCCGTGAGGTCGGGGTTCTGTTCCTGCCCCGACAGTGCGAACTCCTTGGCGATGATCCGCGCGTTGAGTATGAACCAGGAATAGTCCTGCCCACTGCGGCAGATGTGCTCGAGCGTGCCCAGGGTGTCGAATCCGGGGAACAACGGAGCAGGTATTCGAGATCCGTTGGCGTCCAACCAGAGTGAAGAAGGGCCGGGCAAGATACGGATCCCATGGCCCGGCCAGATCGGATTGTAATTGGTGATGCCTTCGGTGTAGTGCCACATGCGGTCACGGTTGATCAGGTGAGCCCCGGCGGCCACCGAAATCCCCAGCATGCGGCCGTCAACGTGGGCGGGTACGCCCGTCAACAACTGGGACGGCACCCGACCCAGCCGCTCGGGCCAATTTTCCCGCACCAGGTCGTGGTTTCCGCCAATGCCCCCGCTGGTAACGATGACGGCTTGTGCACGGAATTCAAACTCCTCCAATGCGATTCGTGATGACGTGATACCGCGTGCGGCCGTCGAAGGCTCTAGCACCGTTCCCCGCACGCCCACGGCGGCACCCTGATCGACCACCAATTCGTCAACCTGGTGCCGGTAGGCGATGCGCACCTGACCGCGATCCACCGCGGCGAGCACGCGCCGGGCGAAGATCTCCACCAGCCCGGGGCCCGTGCCCCACGTGATATGGAATCGCGGCACCGAGTTTCCCGGCCCCAAAGCATCCTTGCCGCCGCGTTCAGCCCATGCCACGACGGGAAAGGTCTGTAACCCCCTGGCCCGCAACCAGCTTCGCTTCTCTCCTGCGGCGAAATCCACGTACGCGTGCGCCCATTGACGCGGCCAATGATCCTCCGGGCGGTCAAATCCGGCGGTACCGAGCCAGTCCTGCAGGGCCAATTCGTGGGAATCCCTGATTCCCAAGCGGCGCTGTTCGGGACTGTTGACAAAGAACAGACCGCCAAAAGACCAATACGCTTGCCCACCTAGATTGGCGGCGTTTTCCTGTTCGACGATGACGACTCTTTTGCCGCGATCCACCAATTCGCAGGCCGCCACCAACCCGGCCAGACCCGCGCCCACGACAATGACATCGGTACTCGTGTCACCCACCGGTTCACCGTAGCGGGCACGATTGCCGAATAAAAGGTCCGACTTCCTTGCGGTGAAAGCACAAAGCACTGGCCGTTATGCCCCTCGACCGGTCTCGGCGCGAGCTACTCCGCAGCACTAACGGCCTCCATAGACTCCGGCCCACCGCTCCATCCGCAGGCAAGTAGCAAACTATTGCCTCAGGCCACGCTGTGCAATACCTGCTTGGGCAACCACTCGTATACGCCAGGGGCCGAACCGTGTAGCAACGCCAGATCGATGGCATCGATCATCGCCTGGCGCGGCCCCGGCTTACGTAGATGCTTGGCCGAGATGGCGACTCGAACCACGCCGTCGCGGCGGGCCGTGCGCGCCGCCGACAACACCAGCATGCGGCACCACCACGGCTCGGAGAGGAAGCCTTCTCCGATACCCAACACCCGGGCGCGCACCGAGGTGCCGCGCACCAGATCGGTAATCTCGGACAGCCCGATGTTCAGGCGGAAACCATTGCGCGGCAGCATTTCTATGGCCCCGGCCGAGGCCGTCCAGCCGGGTGCGGCGAAGAGCCGCGTACGTAACCCGGTCTGTTCCATCACGCGGTCGGCGGCCATCAGACGCAGATTGGCCTCGTGCGCGGGCAATGCGGCGAACTCGTCTCGACGCTTCTTGGTCGCCGCCTGGTCATATCCGTGCAGAACGATGGCGTCACCGCGAGACCGACGCGCCGCCAGCCAATCGACCGTCGGCTGATCCTCCACGAGGCGATACTTGCCCTTCAAGCGCGGGGATACCAGGAAGGACAGCGGGATTGACCGCCTATCCATTTCCTCAGTGAACACCGCAATCTCATCGAGAGTGCGATCGCAGATTCCCGACACCGATACCAGCAGCTGTCCTGCCATGCCCCTAGTGTGGCAACGTCAGATGTACGCAAGGTGTCAGACACCCCGCATCGAAAAGAACGCTCCGGGAGCTAGCCCAGCTCCTTCTCGATGGCCGCGATCACCTCGGGCGCGTCCGGCACTGTTGTCGGCCGGAATCTATTGACCACCGAGCCATCCCGCGCGATCAAGAATTTCTCGAAGTTCCACTGCACATCACCGGCGGCGCCCTCCGCATCGGCGGTCTTGACGAGCTCCGTGTACAGCGGATGCCGGTTGTCACCGTTCACATCGGCCTTCTCCAGCAGCGGGAAACTCACCCCATAGGTGGTGGAGCAGAACTCCCGAATTTCCTCCGCCGTGCCCGGTTCCTGCCCCATGAACTGGTTACAGGGAACCCCGAGCACGGTCAGACCACGGTCGGCGTAGTCGGTGGCCAGCCTCTCCAGGGCCGTGTACTGCGGGGTGAGACCGCACTTGGACGCGACGTTGACCACCAGGACGGCGTTATCACCGAAATCGGCAAGTGACAGCGCCGAGCCGTCCAGGGCGGTCAACGGGATGGACGCGAGATCGGTCATGCCTCCCACGGTACCGGGGCCGCGATGGTTGACTGTCTGCACACCAAGCAAAGTTGCGGGAGGTCATGTATGAGCGAGGAGGACGAATTCTCCTCGGGCCACAGCGCCCTGCGGATCGCGTCGGTTGCCGCCCTGGGAGGACTCCTCTTCGGATACGACAGCGCCGTTATCAACGGCGCTGTGCAGGCGATCCAGGACGCGTTCGCCATCCGTGATGCCGAGCTCGGCTTCGCGGTCGCCTCGGCGCTGCTGGGGGCCGCTGTCGGCGCCATGACGGCCGGCCGCGTCGCCGACCGCATCGGGCGAGTTGCCGTCATGAAGATCGCGGCCGCCTTGTTCCTGTTGAGCGCGGTGGGCGCCGGCCTTGCACCGAACATCGAGCTGCTGGTCCTCTTCCGGGTGATCGGCGGCGTGGGAGTGGGAGTCGCGTCCCTGATCGCGCCTGCCTACATCGCCGAAACCTCCCCCTCGCGCATCCGTGGACGGCTGGGCTCCCTGCAGCAATTGGCGATCGTTACCGGGATCTTCTTGTCCCTCACCATCGATTGGCTATTGGCACACCTGGCGGGCAGCTCTCGCGATGAATTGTGGTTGGGCCTGCCCGCGTGGCGCTGGATGTTCCTGGCCATGGCACTACCGGCGCTGGTATATGGCACGTTGGCATTCACCATCCCGGAGTCACCTCGTTATCTCGTTGCCACGCACCGCATCCCCGAGGCCCGCACGGTGCTGGCCACCTTGCTCGGCGAAAAGAACCTTGACATCACCATCGGCCGGATCCAGGAGACGCTGGATCAGAGCACCGCACCCTCGTGGCGTGATCTACGCAAACCCACCGGCGGTCTGCACGCCATCGTGTGGATCGGCGTGGCACTGGCGGTGTTTCAGCAACTGGTCGGCATCAATGTGATCTTCTACTACTCGAATGTGCTTTGGCAGGCGGTGGGATTCGGCGAGAGCTCATCCTTCACCATCACGGTGATCACCTCGATCACCAATATTGCCACCACGCTGGTGGCCATCGCGCTGATCGATCGGGTAGGTCGCAAACCGTTGTTGCTCATCGGTTCAGCGGGTATGGCCGCGACCCTGGGCACCATGGCCGTCATCTTCGGTTCGGCCACCATGGTGGACGGAAAGCCACACCTGGGCCCCGTCGCCGGGCCGGTGGCACTGGTTGCCGCCAACCTGTTTGTGGTGGCATTCGGAATGTCCTGGGGCCCGGTGGTCTGGGTGCTACTGGGGGAGATCTTCCCCAACCGGATCAGGGCGGCGGCCATGGGTTTGGCGACGGCCGGAAACTGGGCGGCCAACTGGGCGGTGACGGTGACGTTCCCGGCACTGCGAGATGCACTGGGAATCGCCTACGGGTGCTACGCGCTGTGCGCGGTATTGTCCCTGCTGTTCGTGGCGCGCTGGGTGCAGGAGACCAAGGGCAGGGCGCTGGAAGATATGGACTCGGCCATCAGTTGAACAGCTGACCGGAGCGGACCGCCGCGATGACCCCGCCATCGACCAACAGATCTGTGCCGGTGACATAGGACGACTCTGGGCCCAGCAGGAAAGCCGCCGCCGCCGCGATGTCGTCGGACGTGCCGATCCGTCTGGATGCCGAACCGTCGACCATGGCCTTGGTGATGGCTCCGGTTTCGGAGGCAAGCTCCTGATGACCCATCGTGGTGGATACCACCCCGGGGCTTATCGAGTTGATGCGGGCTCCCCGCGTGCCCCACTGCCGGGCGGCGAACCGAACGCGAATGTGATTGGCACGCTTGGACACTTGGTACGCAACTGCGGGATGCTCGATGTCCCGTACATACGGCAGCGAGAGCAAGTCCTCGGCGTGGGCGGTGCCGAGTTCTTGTTCTTGCTCGGCGGTGAGCTCGTACGGCATGTGTCCGGCCATGCTGGCAATCACCACACCGGCACCACCGGAGGAGACGATCTTGCCAAATTCCTCCACCACCAAGGCCACACCGACCAGGTCGACTGCCAAGATGGCGGCCGTGGGCGACTGCGCCGGCGAAAGCCCTGCGGTGTGCGCCACCTGAGCGACCCTTCCCAGGCCCGCCGCGGCCTGGGCCAGCCCCGAAACCGAAGCACGCGACGAGACGTCGACGCGCTGCCCGATGACGTTGTGTCCATCGGCCTTCAGCTCATCGACGACGGCCTGCAGCGCCTGCTCGTTGTGGTCGGCGAGCAGCAGCGCCTTGCCGATGCCCTGACGACGGGCGATGACCCTGCCCATCCCGCCGACGCCGATGACGACGACGACCTCATCGGGCATTCGGCGTCTCCCCCTGCGCTCCAAGGATATCCAGTAGCCAGGCGAGCTGGAAAGCGCTTTCCTTCCAGCGTTCATAGCGGCCGCTTATCCCGCCGTGCCCCGCCGTCATCTCGGTCTTCAACAGGATGGGTCGCTCACCGGTGGTGGTGTGGCGCAGTTCGGCCACCCACTTGGCGGGTTCGACGTACAGCACCCGCGAGTCGTGCAGCGATGTCATCGCGAGAATGCTCGGATAGTCGGCGGCGCGGATGTTCTCGTAGGGCGAGTACGACTTGATGTAGTCGTAAACATCCTTGTTTTCCAGGGGATTTCCCCACTCATCCCACTCGGTGACGGTGAGCGGTAGCGAGGGATCGCAAATGGTGGTGACGGGGTCGACAAAAGGCACCTGCGCCAGCACACCGGCGAACAGCTCGGGCGCCAGGTTTACCGCGGCACCCACCAGCAGCCCGCCCGCGCTGCCGCCCCAGGCGACCAGCCGATCGGGCGACGCGACCCCTGAGTCAACGAGATACCTTGCCGCCGATACGAAATCGGAAAAGCTGTGCTTCTTGTGCAGCATCTTGCCGTCCTCGTACCAGAGGCGGCCCATCTCACCACCACCGCGCACGTGAGCGATGACGAACACCACTCCCCGATCCAACAACGAGAGCCGACCGATGCTGAACTGCGGGTCCTCACACATCTCGTATGCGCCGTACCCGTACAGCACGGTCGGGGACGGTGACGTGATGCCTCTGCGGTGGACCACGGAAAGTGGCACCCGGGTGCCGTCCACGGCGAGCGCCCATTCCCGCCGCTCCACATAATCCTCGCGGCGATAGCCACCGAGCACGGGCTGCTCCTTGAGCAGCGTGCGCTCCCCGGTGTGCACATCGAGGTCGTAGACACGGGTGGGGGTGATGAACGATGCACAACCCACCCGCAGCAGCGGCGAATCCCACTCCGGGTTGTCACCCAATCCCGAGAGCATGAGCTCGGAGTCGAACTCGACCTCCTGCGGTGAACCGTATCCGTCGGCCGTGACGGGCCAGACCTGGATACGTGGCAATGCTTCTCGCCGGTACCCGATCACGAACCGCTGTGCGAATGCCTCGACCCCGTCCAGCCGCACATCATCGCGGTGGGCGATCAGGGTGCGTGCCGCCGACGGGTCGGCCGGTCCGTCCACCACCGCGGCGACCGGCAGTTCCGCGAGCGCGAAATTCACGGCGCCGTCATTGTGCAGAATCAGCAGCCTGTCCTCACCACCGACCACGATGTGATCGACGGTGTATTCGATACCGGTGCGGCGCAACCAGACTGGCGAAAAGGTCGCCACGGGATCCTCGGCGTCCCCGATCAGGATCTCCGATGTCACCGACGAATGCACACTGATGGCGACAAAGCGATCACTGCGGGTGCGGCCGACCCCAATCCAGAATCGCTCGTCCGGTTCGGCGAACACCTCGACAGGTTCCGCGCCGCCACCCAATGTGTACCGGCGAATAGCGTAGGGCCGGAAGGCCTCATCGATCACGGGATAGTAGAGCGTGCGGCTGTCCATCGCCCAGGTTGCACCGGCACCGATATCGGCGATCTCGTCCGGATACATCTCGCCGGTGCGCAGGTTCTTGAACCGCAGCGTGTACATCTCATGGCCGACGACGTCGACCGAATAGGCCAGTGTGTTCCCGTCCGGGCTGACGGTGGCGGCACCGAGCGAGAAGAAGTCGTGGCCTGCCGCCTCCACGTTACCGTCGAGCAGGATCTGCTCACCAGGAACGTCGTGATCCAGGGCCGGAGGTGTCCAGTCGTTCGGATCGCCTATCGGACAACGACAATGAACTCCATACTGCTTTCCCTCAAAGCTACGGGCGTAGTACCACCACTGCCCCATCCGGGTCGGGATCGAAAGGTCGGTCTCCTTGGTGCGCGACTTGATCTCACCGAAGATGGTGGTGCGCAGCTCCGCCAGATGGCCAAGCTGGTCATCGACATAGGCGTTTTCCGCCTCTAAATGCGCGATGACCTCGGGGCTCTCCTTTTCACGCATCCATTCGTAAGGATCGACGAAGGTGTCCCCGTGATACTCGCGGAGAGTGTCGATACGGTTCGCGACGGGCGGGCGTACCGGCCCGCTCACGCCGACGGGCCAATCCAATCGGAGAAGCTCAGCCCTGAAATGCGCTCATAGGCCTCGATATAACGTTCCCGCGTAGCCACTGCCACCTCATCCGGCAACGGCGGCGGCGGAGTATCCGACGCGCGATCCCATCCCGACTCGGGGCCGGTGAGCCAATTGCGGACGAACTGCTTGTCGAAGCTGTCCTGAACCACCCCGGGCTGATAGTGGGCGGCATCCCAGTACCGGGACGAGTCAGGGGTGAACACTTCGTCGGCAAGCACCAAATTGCCCTCGATATCGACGCCGAATTCGAATTTGGTGTCGGCCAGGATGATTCCCTTGTGCAAGGCGTGCGCCGCGGCGCGCGTGTAGATCTTGATGGTCTCGTCACGCAGCTGGTTGGCACGCACAGCGCCGACCAGACCGACCACGGCGGCGAAGTCGACATTCATATCGTGCTCGCCGATGTCGGCCTTGGTCGCCGGGGTGAACAACGGTGGGTCCAGACGGCTGGCTTCCTCCAGTCCCTGCGGCAACACATGTCCGCACACCGCACCGGTGCGCTGATAATCCAGCAGCCCGGACCCGGTGAGGTAGCCACGTGCCACGCATTCCACGGGAAGCATGTCGAGGCGGCGCACCAGTAATGCCCGGCCCAACACTTCCTCGGGAATGCGCGGATCGTCGGGCGGACCGGCCAGATGGTTCGGCACGGTCAGCAGTCCGAAGAAGAACACGCTCATCGCGGTGAGGATGCGTCCCTTATCGGGTATCGGGGTATCCAGGACGAAATCGAATGCGGAAATCCGGTCGGTGGCAACGAACAGCAGGTGTTCGTCGTCGACGCGATACAGCTCACGGACCTTGCCGCTGGCCACATGCTGGTAATCGGACAGCGAAGGACGCATCGTGCCATCCTACGATTCATGCGATTCCTGCCCTACTCGACCCGACCGGGACGGTTGCTCGCCCAGCTGTTCAGCGATATAGCGGTCGCGACCTGGACCACGATCTGGGTGTTCGTCGGGCTTGCTGTGCACGCCGCGGTGGCGACGATCGCCGAGGTGGGCCGTCAGGTGAAGAACGGCGCCGACGGCATCTCCGACAACCTGAACTCCGCCGGTGACAGTGCCCACAGAATCCCGTTGGTCGGCGACAAGGTGGGCGCTCCGCTGCGCGCGGCCAGTGAGGCGGCCGCGGATTTGGCAGGCGCCGGCCACAATCTGGACACCACCGCCAGCTGGCTGGCCGTCGTTCTGGCGATCGCCGTCGCCGCACCTCCCATCCTGGCCTTCGCCGGTCCGTGGATCTTTCTGCGCATCAGGTTTTTCCGCCGCAAGCTGATCGCGGTGCAGCTTGCGGCGACTCCTGCCGGTGAACAACTACTGGCCCTGCGGGCGCTGGCCAACCGTCCGCTCAAGAAGCTGGCGGTGATCACCGCCGATCCGGTATCCGCGTGGCGGGCCCAGGACGCCACCGCGATGCGCGGCTTGGCTGCCGTCGAGTTGAAGGCGGCGGGGATCGGCGTGCCCAAGCAGTGGCGTACCTAACGCTCCCCTTCGCGCCTAACGCTCCCCTTCGCGCCGACACGCCGTACTGTGCGGCAACACGCCACAGGTTCGCAACAGAAGACGGCGTGTCGGCGCCTCGGGAGGCCGTGAGCTACAGAATGGCGCCCGGGCTGTACACCGCGGCATCGGGATACTCGGCCGCCAGCGCCTCGACCTCGGCAACCACCCGGTCGACTTGATCGGCGGCGGCACCGGTGAACGAGGCGCGGTCGGCCAGCGCCGCCTCCAGTGCATCGGCGTCCAGCGGCAGTCGCGCATCCTCCGCCAGCAGACCCAAAAGGTTTGGTTCGGCACCCTTTTCACGCATCGCCAGTGCCGTCGCGACCGCGTGTTCCTTGATCACCTCGTGGGCCTCCTCGCGGCCGACTCCGGCCCGGACCGCCGCCATGAGCACCTTGGTGGTCGCCAGGAACGGCAGGTAGCGGCGCAGCTCACGGTCGATCACCGCCGGATACGCACCGAACTCATCGAGCACCGTCAAGAAGGTCTCGATCATCCCGTCGATCGCGAAGAACGCGTCGGGCAGCGCGACACGGCGCACCACCGAGCAGAACACATCGCCTTCATTCCATTGCGCCCCAGCAAGTTCCGCCGCCATCGAGCCGTAGCCGCGCAAAATCACCTGCAGGCCGTTGACGCGTTCACAGCTGCGGGTGTTCATCTTGTGCGGCATCGCCGAACTGCCCACCTGTCCTGGCGCAAAGCCCTCGGTGACCAGCTCGTGTCCGGCCATCAGGCGGATGGTGTGCGCCAGCGACGACGGACCGGCGCCGAGTTGCACCAACGCCGACACCACATCGTGGTCCAGCGAGCGCGGGTATACCTGGCCCACGCTCGTCAGGGTCGTGGAAAAGCCGAGGAAGCCCGCAACACGCTCCTCCAGCTCGGCCAGCTTGACCACGTCTCCGTTGAACAGGTCCAGCATGTCCTGCCCGGTGCCCATCGGCCCCTTGATCCCCCGCAGCGGATACCGGTCGAGAAGCTCCCGCAACCGGGTCAGCGCGAGCAGAGTCTCGTCGGCGGCCGATGCGAACCGCTTACCCAACGTGGTTGCCTGCGCGGCGACATTGTGGCTGCGCCCGGCCATCACCACGTCCCGGTACTCGACGGCGTGACGCGCGAGCCGCGCCACCACCGCGACGCCATGGGCATGCACGTACTCCAGCGAGCGGCGAATCTGCAGTTGCTCCACGTTCTCGGTGAGATCGCGGCTCGTCATGCCCTTATGGATGTGCTCGTGTCCGGCGAGCGCGTTGAACTCCTCGATACGGGCCTTCACATCGTGGCGGGTGACGCGCTCACGTGCCGAGATCGAGTCAAGGTCCACGTTCTCGACCACACGCTCGTAGTCCTCGATGACACCGTCGGGAACCTCGATGCCCAGATCGCGTTGTGCACGCAGCACCGCGATCCACAACTGGCGCTCCAGCACCACCTTTGATTGGGGCGACCACAGCGCAGTCATCGCGTCGCTTGCGTACCGGGAGGCCAGAACGTTAGGGATTTGCACAACCAGAGTCTATGGGGACTAGATCCATGCTCTTCGCCCACGATGCTCATCGGCCGGAACCGATTCAGCCAGCTGTTCTGCTTCCAGCGGAGCTAGTACATCTATGACGTCCACCAGCATCGCGGTAGCCGTGGCGGTCGGGCTGGCCGCGGCCTCGGTAAGAGCACCGACCATTGCCCCGTCGACAGTCGAAATCAGCACCGCTACATGGTCGTTGTCTATCGACCGGCCGGACCTGCGCACCACTTGGGCCACGGCGTCGTCGCGCTGCTCCCGCAGCCGCTGCTGCACCTCACGCAGTTCGGGATGGCGACTGCACGCCAGTTCACGCTCGTATCGCGATACCAACTGCTCCCCACCACCAAAACCCGGTGTGCCGAACAACAGCTCCACCACGGCCTCGGCGGTGGCGGCAGCGCCACGGCGCCGGTATTGAACCAGCGACAGGCGTTCCTGAATCTGTTCCAGCTCGTGGGTTCCCGCATGTTCGACGGCCCGGGCGATGAGATCCTCCAGCGAGGAGAAATAGTACGTGGTGGAGGCCAACGGCAAACCGGCTCGTTGCGCCACTGCGCGGTGCCGCACCGCATCAATACCGTTGTCTCGCAATAGATCAGCTGCGGCACTTATCAACGCGCGCCGCCGCCGCTCACCCTTGGGGGTGGCTTGCGGACGGTGCGCGGCATTCCCGTCGGGGAACACCTCCGCGTGCTGCCTGACTGTCACGCCATGTCATGCTGCCAGCAGCGAAGCATCCCCACGGGCGTTTTGCGCTATCTCGTGCAAGCGGTTGATATCAGCCCCGGCCGAGCGCGGGCCGCATTCTCGCCAATGCCTGTGCAATCTCGTCCGAACCACCCGCGAAGCTCAGCCGCACGGTCCGGTGGCCGCGCACAGTGTCGAAGTCGATACCGGGCGCGACCGCTACCCCCGTGCGCGCCAACAAGTCCGCACACCACTGTTCGGCATTATCGGTCAGATGCTCGATATCGGCGTACGCATAGAACGCACCGTCGGGTGGCGCGATCTTGGTAATTCCCATGGCGGCAAGGCCGTCGATGAGCAATGTCCTGTTGGCCGCGTAACGGCGTACGTGCCCGTCGAGCTCGTCACGAGCCTCGGGACTGAAGGCCGCGAGCGCTCCATATTGGGAGACGGCCGGCGGGCAGATCGTGAAGTTGGAGGACAGCCGGTCCACGGCACGCAGAAACCGGCGCGGCACCAGCATCCAGCCCAGGCGCCAGCCCGTCATCGAGAAGTACTTGGACACCGAGCCCATCACGACCGATTCACGGCTGAATTCCCATGCACTGGAAGTCTTTTGGTCGCCATAGGAAAGCCCGTGATAAATCTCGTCGGAGATCAGCAGAGTGCCGTTGGCCTCACACCACAGCGCGATCGCCTCCAGCTGGCCCGCATCGATGATAGTGCCGGTCGGGTTGGCCGGGCTGGCGACGATGAGGCCCGCGGGTACGCGGCCGTCGGCCTGCGCGAGAGCCTCCAGCATGGCCACTGTCGGCTGATATCGCGTCTCGGGGCCGCAATCCAATTCCACAACTCGACAGCCCAGCGCGGCAAGGCAATTGCGATATGCCGGGTACCCTGGCCGAGTCATCACGACGGTGTCCCCCACGTCGAAGGCGGCGAGAAATAACAGCGTGAATCCTCCCGAGGACCCCGTGGTGACCACGACGTCGTCGGCGGTGACAGCAATATCGGAACGTTCGCGGTGATACGCGGCGATCGCGCCGCGCAGCTCCGGCAGACCCAACGTTTCGGTATACCCGAGCACCTGGGTACCGAGCGCCTCCCGCACCGCGTCGAGGACCACCGCGGGCGCACCCGTCGACGGCTGCCCGGCTGCCAGGGAGATCATGTCGCCGTGCGTGCGCTGACGCGTGGCCGCCGCCGCCAGCACGTCCATGACATAGAACGGCGGAACGTCCGAGCGCCGCGAGAGGTCTACCACGGCTGCGACGGTATCGGACAGAACCGGCATGATGGTCGGCATGCGTGATCTGTCCCGACGCTCACTACTCAAGCTGGGTGCGGCCACCGGTGCCGGCACCGCGTTGCTCGGAGCAGGGGCCTTCCCCGCCGGCGCCGACGGCGCCATCGCGGCCGGCTCGTTTGTTTCCGCCGCCCGCGGCGGAGTCCGCACCGAATGGCGTATTGCCCGGCCACCCGGGGTCACCGGGCCGATCCGGCCCATCATCGCACTGCACGGTAAGGGCCAAACCGCTGCCGGTGTCATGGAAGGCGGCGTAGAGAACATGCTGGCGCAGGCGGTGGCCGCGGGCGCCAAGCCGTTCGCGCTCGCGAGTGTCGACGGTGGCGGTGGCTATTGGCACAAGCGGGCGTCGGGTGAAGATTCCGGTGCCATGGTGCTCAATGAATTCATCCCGCTGTTGGCAGAACAGGGTCTGGACACCTCGCGTGTGGCGTTCCTCGGCTGGTCCATGGGGGGATACGGCGCCATGCTGCTGGGTTCACGCCTGGGAGCGGGCCGCACCGCCGCCATCACCGCCGTCAGTCCTGCGCTGTGGACGTCCTCGGGTGCGGCGGCGCCGGGCGCCTTCGACGGTGCCGAGGACTACGCCGCCAACTCGGTCTGGGGATTGGCCGCGCTGAACTCGATCCCCCTGCGCATCGACTGCGGCGACAGCGATCCGTTCTACAGCGCCACCAAGCAGTTCATTGCTCAGCTTCCGACACCTCCGGCAGGCGGGTTCAGCCCCGGCGGTCACGATGGCGCCTTCTGGAGCTCGCAGATCGGCGCGGAAATGGCCTGGATGGCGCCGCTGCTCAACGCCTAGCGCGGCTGATTAAACCTCGACGGCTTTGCCATCCGCTGGCATTATCGAGCGGGTGACCGAAATGAGCCGTCGTCGCCTGCTGCAGCTGGGCGCCGCGCTCGGTGCTGGTGCCACGCTTCTTCCGGCGCTCGCGGCACCCGCGCGGGCCGCTGTCGAGGTCACCAGCGGGTCCTTCATCTCCGAAGCCCGCGGAGGTATTCCGACCGGGTGGAAGATAGCCAGGCCGCCGGGAGTCGACTGGCCGGTGCGGCCGGTGATCATGCTGCACGGCCGCGACGAGAATGCCGATCGCACTATCTACTGGGGTTACGAGCGGATGCTCGGCGATCTGGTCGCGGCGGGCGCACCGCCGTTCGCGGTCGCCGCGATAGACGGCGGCAACAGCTATTGGCATCCCCATACCAACGGTGATGACCCCGGCGCGATGATCATCGACGAGTTCATCCCCATGCTGGCCGACCAAGAGGGGCTTGACGTGTCTCGGGTGGCCTTCATGGGCTGGTCCGCCGGTGGATACGGAGCGCTGCTCAACGGTGCCCGGCTGGGCGGTCCGAGGACCGCCGCTATTGCCGCGGTAAGCCCGTCGATCTGGATGACATATCCCGAGGCGACCGCCGATGCCTTTGACGACGAAGAAAACTGGGCCGAGAACACCGTGTTCGGCCTGCCACAGCTCAACGGCATACCACTGTGGGTCTCGGCCGGATTCGATGACCGGTTCTACGCCGCCAGCAAGTCTTTCGCCGAGCAGCTGCCCGCACCTCCCGCCGGAGAATTCGGTCCGGGCGCGCACGAGGGCGGATATTGGCTGTCCCAAGTGCCGCAGGCACTGGGCTGGATCGCACCGATCCTGGCTGGCTAGACCGTACCCTAGATACCCCTAGATGCTGATGCGCCCTTCGGCAGCGGCCAACCCGATGTCGCTGCGGAAGTGGCTGCCCGGCAGGCGAATCGCCTCGATCTTCGCATAAGCATCGGCGCGCGCGGCCTGCAGATCGGTACCGGTGCCCACCACCGACAACACGCGTCCACCGGACGACACCACGGCGCCATCCTCACGACGGGCCGTACCGGCATGCAGCACACCCTCTGCCTCAGCGCCGGTGATCACGTCGCCGGTGCGCGGGCGCAACGGGTAGTTTTCCGCGGCCAACACCACTGTCACCGCGCTGCCGTCCCGCCAGCGCAGCGGGCCGAAATTCTGGAGATTCCCGATCGCGGCGGCGTTGAGCAGTTGCCCCAGCGGCGACTCGAGCAGCGCAAGTACCGCCTGCGTCTCGGGATCACCGAAGCGGCAGTTGAACTCGACGACGGAGGGGCCGTTCGAGGTGATCGCCAGACCCGCGTAGAGCACGCCGGTAAAAGTACTGTCCCGCTTGACCAGCTCGGCGGCAACGGGTTTGACAATGGTGTCGACGATCTCGGAGACGGTCTCAGCGGGCAGCCACGGCAGCGGGGTGTAGGCACCCATACCTCCGGTGTTGGGGCCGGTGTCTCCGTCGCCCACCCGCTTGTGATCCTGGGCCGGCAGCAGCGGCACCACCGTCTCGCCGTCGACGATGCACAGGAGGGAGACCTCGGGCCCGTCGAGGAAGGACTCCAGCAGCACGGGATGCCCGTCGTCGAGCAGGCTCGCGGCGTGGGCGCGCGCGGCCGCGCGGTCATCGGTGACCACCACGCCCTTGCCCGCGGCCAGTCCGTCGTCCTTGACCACCCAGGCCGGCTCGCTGGCGAACCGGTCCAGGGCCGCATCCAGATGCGCTGGGTTGTCCACGATTTCGCTGCGCGCGGTGCGCACCCCCGCGGCGGTCATCACGTCTTTGGCGAATGCCTTGGAGCCTTCGATGCGCGCGGCGGCGGCCGAGGGACCGAAGCAGGCGATGCCCGCGGCCCGCACGGCGTCGGCGACACCCAGCACCAACGGCACCTCGGGGCCGATGACCACCAGGTCGATGTTGAGGGTGGTGGCCAAGGCGGCAACCTCGGCACCGGAGCCAATATCGACGGCATGCTGCTCGGCCACGGCGGCGGTTCCCGCATTGCCCGGCGCTATCGCCAGGTAGTCCACGCGTGGGTCTCGCTTCAGGGCGATCGCCAAAGCGTGTTCACGGCCACCGGATCCAATAATGAGGACACGCAAGGACTCCATGCACCAGACCCTAGCGGTCGGGGCAGCCCCGGCCACGGGGCAGGCTAGGCATCCGGGCGGTACCCTCGCAGCAACTTGGCCAGTAACTCGTCACGTCCGGCGACCAGCTCCGGATATGGGCGCAACGTCTGCACCAACGCCTCGCCGTCGAACATGTCGGTGATCATGAAGACCAGCGTGATGAGCTCGGACTCGGACAATCGGTCCGTCCCCGGCACCGACCGCGCGAGCTCGACCATCTGCGCGCCGTACTCGGCCACCGCGACCTGCAGCGTCTCGCGCAGCTGCTCATCGGTGCGCGCGGCCACCATGAGCTCATAGAGCACGGCGTTGATGGGCTCTTCTTTGAGTGAGCGCATCACGGCCATCACGTCCTCGAATTCCGCCAGCCGGTCCCCGGCCCGGTCGAACTGCGCCCGCACGGTCGCCAGCTGACGGCGCAGCGTCTCGCGCGCCACTTCTGCCATGAAATCGCCAACTGTCGGAAAGTGCCGGAATAACGCCCCGTAGGACAACCCGGCTCGTTTGGCGATGCGCTGCACCGAGGCGCGTGAATACCCCAGTTCGGCGATGGTGTCGATACCGGAGTCGAGCAGCCTGGCAATGGTCGACTCGCGGCGCTCGGCCTGGGTGGGGCTCACAAGGTCACCGTAGATCACGTTGGACCATGTCACTAAGGATTGTGATCGGTTGCCATCTTTTCTAGACTGGGCTCATCACCCAACGAAGGGCAGCCCCCATGAGCGTTTACGACCTCATCATTCGCGACGGCCTCTGGTTCGACGGCACCGATTCCGAGCCCCGTAAGGCCAACCTCGGCATCAAAGAAGGGCGGGTCGCTACCGTCTCCACCACTGCGCTCGACGAGTCCGATTGCCCCGAGGTGATCGACGCAGGCGGCAAATGGGTGCTGCCCGGCTTCGTCGATATTCACACCCACTACGACGCCGAGGTGCTGCTCAACCCCGGACTCGACGAGTCGGTGCGCCACGGTGTCACGACCATCGTGCTGGGCTGCTGTTCCATGTCGACCGTCTACGCCAAGCCCGAGGACGCCGCCGACCTGTTCAGCCGTGTGGAGGCGGTGCCGCGTAAACATGTCATCGGCGCGCTCAACGAGTTCCAGGACTGGACCGATCCGGAGAGCTACGTCAAGAAGATCGATGCACTCCCCCTCGGCCCCAATGTGACGTCCTTCCTTGGGCATTCGGATCTGCGCACTGCCGTCATGGGGCTGGGCCGTGCCACCAACAACTGGTCCTTCCCCACCCGCAAGGAACTCGACCGCATGGCCGACATGCTCGACAAGGCACTCGACGCGGGCATGCTCGGCATGTCCGGCATGGACGCCCCGATCGACAAGCTCGACGGCGACCGCTACCGCTCCCGCGCCCTGCCATCGACCTACGCGTGGTGGCACGAGCGCTGGCGCCTCATCAACGTCTTGCGCAAGCGTGACCGCATTCTGCAGAGCGCCCCCAATATCAACAACCCGCTCACCGCGGTGCTGTTCTTCCTGTCCACAGGAACCCGATTCTTCAAGCGCCGCAAGGCTGTTCCCGTCAGTCTGCTGGTCGCGGCCGACTCCAAGAGCATCAAGGGCGCGAACGTGTTCTTCAGCGCCGCCGCCCGGATCGGTAACAAGGTCTTCAAGTCCAACGTCAAATTCCAGCACATGCCGTTGCCGTTCACGCTGTATTCCGATGGCATCGATCTGCCGGTGTTCGAGGAGTTCGGCGCCGGCACCGCGGCATTACACATTCGCGAGCAACTGGATCGCAACAAGCTGATGGCCGACAAAGAGTACCGCCGCAAGTTCCGGCGTGAGTTCGCCATCAAGAAACACAAGCCGGGCTTGTGGCACAAGGACTTCCACGATGCCGTGATCGTCGAATGCCCCGATGCCTCGCTGGTCGGCAAGACGTTCGGACAGATCGGCGACGAGCGCGGCATCGCCCCGCTCGATGCGTTCCTGGACGTACTGGTCGACAACGGCGAGAAGAACGTTCGCTGGACGACGACCGTCGGCAACCACCGCCCGAAGGTGCTCGACGAGATGGCCAAGGATCCCAACTTCCAGCTGGGCTTCTCCGACGCCGGTGCGCATCTGCGCAATATGGCCTTCTACAACTTCTCCCTGCGCTTCCTCAAGCGCATGAACGACGCGCAGAAGGCCGGGAAGCCGGTCATGTCCCTGGGACAGGCGGTGCACCGGCTGACCGGCGAGCTCGCCTCGTGGTTCGGGCTGGACGCCGGCTACCTACGCGAGGGCGACCGCGCCGATTTCGTCATCATCGACCCGGAGAAGCTGGATGGCACCGTCGACGCCTATAACGAGGCCCAGGCTCCGTTCTTCGACAACCTATCGCGCATGGTGAACCGCAACGACGAGACCGTGGTGGCCACTGCGGTCGGCGGCAAGGTGGTGTTCCGTCTCGGCGAGTTCATCGAGGGATACGGACATGACCTGCAAACAGGCCGATACCTGAAGGCCGGTGAGAAGCTCGCCCTCCGATGAGCAGACTGAGCACCTTCACCAATGACGGGCTGACTTTCGACGTCATCGACGAGGGTGCCCTCGACGGTCCGGTCATCGTTGCGCTGCACGGCTTTCCCGAACGCGCGACCATGTGGGAAGAGGTCATCCCCCAGCTGACCGGCGCCGGCTTCCGGGTATTGGCCCCCAATCAGCGAGGCTATTCCCCCGGTGCCCGCCCTGTCGGTGTCCGAAATTATGCCGTGGACAAGCTCGAGGGCGACATCATCGCGCTCGTCGATCAAGCCGGTGTCCGTAAATTCCATGTGCTGGCACACGACTGGGGTGCGGCGGTGGCCTGGCAACTCGCCGGCAACCACGCTGACCGCGTGCAAACGTTGTCGATTCTCTCGGTTCCGCATCCACGTGCGTTCCAGGATGCGATGCTGCGCGGTCAGCTGCTGCACTCCTGGTACATGCTGCTGTTCCAGATCCCGCGGCTTCCGGAGTGGCTCTTCGGCTTCAACGAGACGGAGGCGTTCAAGAAGTTCGGCAAGTCCTGGATGAAGGTGTCCGACCGGCTCGCCGAACGTATCCGGGAGTTGTTCAGCGAGCCCGGTGCCACCACTGCGACGGTGAATTGGTATCGGGCGATGCGTTATTCGCTTCGATCGCCGGCTCGGCCCTCGCGCGTGCCCACCCTGTTCATTTGGAGTGACGGAGACTCCGCCGTCACCCGCGCGGCCGCGGACGCCACTCCCAAGTATGTGGAGGCGCCGTATCGCTTCGAGGTCTTCGAGGGTGTGTCCCATTGGATCGCCGAGGAGCGGCCTCTTGAGACTGCCGCGTTGGTCCTTGAGCATATCGCCGAGTACTCGGCCTAACGCGATTCCAGCACCGCCGCCGCGTCCCGCAGCCCCTGGATGGTCGCGGCGATAGCCGGCCGGTGCCGTGCACCGGGCCGCGCCAACACCTCGTACAACCGCGCGGCACGCACCTCGCGGATCACCACTCTTGCCACCCGCGGGCTGCGGCTCGCGTATCGCGGCATCAGCGCGACACCGTGCCCATGAGCCACCATGTCCTCAACGATCTGAAAATCCTTGAACCGGAACCGGACTCGCGGAATGATCCCGGTGGAAACCCCGAGAGAGACCAGAACGTCGTCAACCGGGAAGCCCTCGGGCACGCTGATCCACGTCTCATCGGCCAGCTCGGCCGGTGTCACCGAGTCGCAGGCCGCAAGTGGGTGATCCCGGTGTACCAGCAGATCGATCGGCTCACGCAGCAGTGTCGTCGACCAGACTCTCGGCGACTGCAAGGCCGCGGCCCGCTCGTCGCGGTGCGTGATGACAAGGTCGTATTCGGTCAGCAGCCCCGGCGCCTCGCCGTAGGTGACGTCCTCATCGCTGGGGCGTATGTCCACCGCCTCCGCCACGGCCGCCACCACCCTGGGCAGCAGCACCCCCGCTCCGGATGGGAATGACGCCACCCGCACCACAGGCTGCGTGCCCTCCCGGTACGCCACCATTTCCTCGTCCGCACGATCGACCGCGGCAATCACCTCATCGGCGCGCAGCACCAGCGCGTGGCCGGCCTCGGTGAGCGCGATACCCCGGCCATCCTGACGCAGCAGCGGTACACCGGCCTCACGCGTCAGCACCTTCAGCTGCTGGGATACCGCCGAGGGCGTGAGGCTCATCGCATCCGCCACCTCTCCGACGGTGCCCCGGTCGGCAAATTCACGCAGAATCCGCAGGCGGCGCACATCCATGAAGTAAAACTACATGAATAGTGCATATTAATTAGATTGTGCTGAATCGTTTCGCTGCGCAGGATCGACGCCATGACTACTCGGCACCGTCTCCTCGGATTGACCGTCGCCGTGCTGTGGGGAGTCAATTTCGTGGCCATTCACGCTGGACTGGAGCACTTCCCACCGCTGTTCTTTGCGGGTCTGCGGTTCGCTGTGTTGGCGCTGCCGGTAATCCTGTTCGTTCCCTGGCCTCGGGTGCCGGTGCGATGGCTGCTGCTCTACGGACTCGGATTCGGCACCATCCAGTTCGCATTCCTGTTCCTGGCCATGGCCAACGGCATGCCGACCGGTCTGGCGTCCCTGGTCCTGCAGGCCTCCGCGCCGTTCACGGCGATCCTCGGTGTGGTGCTGCTCGGCGAGCGGATGTCCGCCGTGCAGGTCACGGGAATCTCGCTCGCGGTCGCCGGGATGGCACTCATCGCGGCCGATCGCGCCACGCATGGTGCTTCGGCCGCGGTGGTGCCGGTAGTCGTGACGCTGCTCGGCGCGCTGGGCTGGGCCTTCGGCAACATCGCCAGCCGAAAGGCCATGGAACACAACACCGATCCCCACACGCCCCTGCGGCTCACCCTGTGGATGTCCGTGGTGCCGCCCATCCCTCTGTTCGCCCTGTCGGCTTTTCTCGAAGGGCCGGACGCGGGCTGGAAGGCGCTCACCTCGATCGGCACACATAGTGGGCTGATCGCCCTGGCCGGCCTCGTCTACATCGTGGTGCTGGCCACCATCGTCGGCCTGGGCCTGTGGACGTATCTGATGGGCCGATATCCGGCGAGCCGGGTGGCCCCGTTCTCGCTGCTGGTTCCCATCGTGGGCATCACCACGTCCTGGCTCGCACTCGGTGAGCGGCCCACCGCACTCGAACTCGTCGGAGCCGCGGTGGTGATCACGGGGTGCCTGATCGGCATGACCGCACGCCCCGCCGCCCGCGCACCCCAGCACACCGACACACCCGAGCGCGGACCGCGTGAGCTGTCTGCCTGCGCCGCCCCCACGGGCCACTAACCTGGGGGCATGTCGAGTGTGTTCACGAAGATCATCAACGGAGAACTCCCCGGTCGGTTCGTCTACGAGGACGACGACGTCGTCGCCTTTCTGACCATCGCCCCGATCACCCAGGGCCACACCCTGGTGGTGCCCCGCGCCGAGATCGACCAGTGGCAGGACATCGACGAGGCGCTTTTCGCGAAGGTCAATCTCGTGGCGCAGCGCATCGGCCGCGCCGTCCGCAAGGCCTTCGACGCACCGCGCGCCGGCTACATCATCGCGGGCATGGAAGTGCCACACCTACACGTACATGTTTTCCCGGGCTACCAGCTCACCGATTTCAGCTTCGAGAATGCCGATCCCAACGCTTCGGCGGAATCCCTCGACGAGGCACAGGCCAAGATCAAGGCTGCGCTGACTCAGATCGACTAGCCCGCACGATCTTTGGTTCGGATGCCGCGGCATCCGGCGTCGCCGATTCGGGCTCGTCCACGTCCGCGTCGTCGTCGGTCATGTCGGCGCGCGGCAGCCGAACCTCGAATCGACAGCCCGCGCCGGGCGCGGTGTGCACCGTGACGGTGCCACCGTGCGCGGCGGTGAGGGCGTCAACGATCGACAGGCCGAGTCCGGTGCCGCCGCTGCTTCGGGTGCGCGAGGAATCCGCGCGATAGAACCGTTCGAAGACACGCTCGGCGTCCGTCTTGGTCATACCGGGTCCACGGTCGATGACCTCGAGGACGGCGTCATCGCCCTCGGTACCGACCCGGACCCGCACTGCGGCAGTGGTGTGACCCAATGCGTTGCTCACCAGATTGCCGAGGACCTGACGTAGCCTGAGCTCATCACCGATCACCTCCGGAGTGCCCGGGCCATCGAACACCTCCAATTCCACATCACGTTCGGGGGCAGTGGCTTTCGCGTCGTGAACGGCGTCGGTGGCCAGCACCAGCAAATCGACCAACCGCTGCTCCATGGGGCGATGCGCGTCCAACCGCGCCAGCAGCAGCAGATCCTCCACCAGTTGTCCCATGCGGGTTGACTCCCCTTCGATGCGGCCGAGCACCAGTTCGGTATCGGTGGCCGCGCCCTGTCGATAGAGCTCCGCATAGCCGCGAATGGTGGTCAAGGGTGTGCGCAGCTCATGACTGGCATCGGTGATGAAGCGGCGCATGCGCTCTTCGGAGGTGCGCGCGGCCTTCGCGGATTTCTCCGAGTCTGCCACCGCACGCTGGATTTGCGCGAGCATTCCGTTGAGCGCCAACGATAATCGGCCCACTTCGGTGCGCGGGTCACGTTCTGGAACCCGGCGGTCCAGGTGCCCGGCGGCGATGTCGGCGGCCGTCGCCTCCACCTCAGCCAGCGGACGCAGGCTGCGGTGCACCAACCAATACCCGGCTACGCCGAGCACGGTCAGCACCGCGATCCCAATCGCCACTTGCAACCACAGCAGGTCTCGAACCGTCGTACGCACATCGGTGATATCGCGCGCCACAGTCGTGTAGCCGCCCAACGCGTCGTGCCGGGACACCGCGCGCCACTCGGTTCCGCCGTCTGACGACCGCACCGTGACCGGCCGGCCACCCACGTCGTTGTCGAAGGGCAGATCGGGATCGGCCCGAGCCCGATCGTTGAGCATGATGACCACCCGGCCACGGTCATCGGTGGTGCGGATGAAGAACAACGACGGGGGTCGATGGCGCGTTGTCTCAAAGGCCGGCGGCGGTGGAGGCGGCCGATTGGCCCATCCATTCGCGGCGTCGATCAGTTCACGATCGGCGCGGTTCATCATGGTGCGCTGCATGGTGGTGGTCACCGCGATGCCAGATGCCACCAGCCCCAGCGCAACCAAAACCAGGGTTCCGACCACAAGGCTCACCCGCAGCGGTACACCCCGACGAACGCCGGGGACTGCCACTAGCAGCGCCAACTGCTCTTCGCGCAGACGCTCATCGCGGCTCGCGCAATACGTATCCCACGCCACGAAGCGTATGCAATAGCCGCTTCTCACCGTTGTCGATCTTGCGGCGCAGATACGAGACGTAGGACTCCACCACGTTCACGTCGCCACCGAAGTCGTAGCGCCACACATGATCGAGGATCTTGGGCTTACTGAGCACGGTGCCCGCGTTGATCATGAAATAGCGCAGCAGTGTGAACTCCGTGGGAGACAGCGCCACCGGCTCCCCCGCCTTCCACACCTCATGGGTGTCCTCATCGAGTTCGATATCGGCGAAGCTCAGTCGCGACTTGCGAGCCGGCTCGGAGCCCATGCCGGACCGGCGCAGGATCACCCGCAGCCGGGCAACCACCTCTTCCAGACTGAATGGCTTGGTCACGTAGTCGTCTGCGCCCAGCGTCAGGCCGGCGATCTTGTCCTGCAGGCCGTCCCGTGCCGTGAGGAACAGTGTCGGTGCGTCGATGCCGTCGGCGCGCAGCCTGCGCAGAACTCCGAATCCATCCATTCCGGGCATCATCACGTCGAGGATCACCGCGTCGGGGCGGACCGTGCGCGCCAGGTCCAGGGCGGCGGCTCCGCTGTCTGCGGTATAGACATCAAAGCCCTGGAATTTAAGACTGACCGAGAGCAACTCGACGATGTTCGATTCATCGTCGACCACCAGCACCTTGGCGGGGGTGGTGCCGTTGGCGGAAAAGGTTCCTTGGTGTGTCTCTGTCGTGATGCTCACCATAGGTAATCTTCCCCCCAAAATTTACGATGCGCTGGATCTTCACTGTGAGCTTCCTGTGAGTTACTCACAGGAGATTGTCAGCCAACCGCGCGAGGTCGCCCTACAGTTGAGCCATGAAGCTGGTGTCGCTGATCACCGCGCCTCTCAAGATTTCGCTGGCCGTTGCCGACACCGGATTGGCGGTGGCGTCTAGGGCGATCGATACCGGACGCGAGATCCTCGCTGCACTTCCCGACGGCCGGCCAGCCGACGACCAGGGTGACGCCCCCGGCGCGGGCCTGGTGAGCGCCGTCGAATCCCTGTTCGGGATGGCCGGACGCAAGAGTCCCCTGCACTCCGCGATGAAGGTCGCCGAGCTCATGGAGGAAGACAAACCGCTAGGCCGAGCACTACGCGCCGGAGGACCGGTGGAACGCATCATGGCGCCCGGCGGGCTTGCCGATCGCCTCACCGAACCCGGAGGCGTCCTGGACCGCTTGTTCGCCAAGGACGGGCCGGTGGACCGACTGACTGCACCGGACGGCGCCGTGGACCGGGCGTTGGCTCCCGGCGGTCTGGTCGATCAGCTCCTTGCCGAGGACGGAATCCTGGAAAGGCTGATGCGGGAAGAGGGCGTGCTGGACAAGTTCACCGCCATCGACGGCCCCCTACAGCAGTTGGCCGATCTATCGGAGATGCTCACCAAGGCCGCGCCGAGCATTGACGCGCTGACCCCTACCGTCGAACTGCTGACCGATACGGTGTCGGCCTTGAGTTCCGTGATGAGCCCCTTGGGCGGGTTCCTGCCACGCCGGCGCCCCGCGCGGCCGTCGGGCTCGCCGCGGCCAGTGCGGTCCGAACGAGTTATCGAGGGCGAGAGGTAGCCGGCGGCGTCGCTATCGGCTAGTACGACTTACCGTCGGCATAGCGCCGCCGGCGGGAACTGCGTCCATTGCCACGATTGCGGCTCTTGTAGGTCGGCAGTTGCGAGTCGCAGTTCGGGCAGACGAGCCGCAGATTGTCGCGGCAATTGTTGACCGGGTTTCCGTCGACATGGTCCAGAACGAAAACGAGCGGGGAGCCTTGCCAACTGCTCGCGCCGCCACAGATCGCGCAACGGTCCGATTGAGCCTCGGTAAGGAAAAGCCGAATGAAGTGGCTCTGCTCGCTGCGCACGCGAGCCTCACCGGACTGCAGCCACAGTCTGATACTGGCGTCGCGTCGGGCTGTTGCCTGACAAGCATTGCCGCAAAATATCTTCTGGCTTCGCCTGGAAAGTAGCGCGCCACAAGCACGGCACCGTCGCATGGGCTGAAATTACGTCATGGCACCGACAATGCCGGACACCGTATTGAGCCCCCTGTCAGGATTGAACTGACGACCTTCGCTTTACAAGAGCGGTGCTCTACCACTGAGCTAAGGAGGCGGTGGAACGCCGTACAGCTTAGCGGGCCGCACAGATGGCAGGTTCGGAGACCACCCCGGGCGGCCAGCCTCTACCGCGCAAGGGGCTCCACACGTGCTAGCCCGTGCACAGCAGCGCCACCAAGAGCACCACCATCGCCAGCAACAGCACGCTGAGGAACGTCGGCATATGGCTCGGCGGCAGCGCCATATCGCGCCGCATGGCCTCCTGCACACAGCGTCGGCGCCGTGCGGCCGCCATGGCCAGCAACCCGCCCGTCGTCACCAACACGATGCTCACCACGTGCCGGGCACCCGGAATCCCGAACTCCGGAACGAACTGCATGAGTGCGACACCGCTGGCGATCAGTGCCAAGGAAGTACGCACCCACGCCAGGTAGGTCCGTTCATTGGCGAGCGTGAATCGGTAGTCGGGCTCGGTACCCACGATCTCGTCGGAGATCACGAGCCGTACTTCAGCCACAGCGGCAAGGCCTTGGTGAGACGGTCCATGAACTTCTGCAGCCCTACCCGATATTCCCCGAAGCCCATCGGGTCAATTCGGTACTCCGGGAAAGCAATTCCAACGCCGAACAGGCCAGGGGCGATGATTCCGTTGGCCGCGTTACATTCCAGCTGATCCCACTGCGGCGCGGCGGGAATGGGCCGAGGACTGAATCCGACCGTATACACCGCGTAATCGCAACTCTCGAGTAGCTCGGGGAATTCCGGGCTGTCCACGAGACAACGCTGTAGCCGGTCCGGAAGCACTCCGTCGATGTTCTCGCGGGCCCAGCGGGCGGCCTCACCCTTGAGTCCGGTGTCGTCAAACAGGGTCCACTCCCCCATGTCCACCGCGTAGCGCAGCGGCCCGCGGTAGAAGTTGATGACCTTGGCAGCCGGGCCCGCCAACAGGTTTGGCAGCGCGATCATGCTGGAGTGCGACGCACCGAACACCGCGACGGTGGCCCCCTCCAACGGCTGCTCGGCCAATTTGGCGGGATCAAGTGCCACCTCAATCGGAATTTCGTTCAGCCACGGGTATGCAAGCTTTTTGGGGACCGATCCAACGGCCAAGATCACGTTCTTGGAAGTGATTTCACCCAGTTCGGTCTGCACCTCCCACCGCCCGCCATGCAGCGCAAGACCTGTCGCACGGGTACGCAGCGCACTCACCTGAGCGCACAGCTGCCCGGTAATCCATACCAGCGGATCCGCGACATCACCGAGCAGACAGGTGTCGGTAGGCGCCAGGTCGTTCAATGCGAAATGCGGTGCGTGGGCAAAACGGAATGAATCTGCGCCGGTGAGGTAGTTGATGAACAGCTTCACCGACGTATTGCTCGGCACCGCACGCCATTTCGCACCCAGATCGCCGGCGGTGAACTCCGGATCGATCCAGGCGATCGACGCGGGCAGCACTCCGTGATCAATGAGCTTCCCCACTGCCGCAATTCCTGCGGGTCCCGCTCCGACCACTGTCCACGCGTATTTGCTCACTGTTCCGCCCTCTCTGCGATCTCACGAACATCGCCGCTATATCGCCGCTATTACGTGCGGCAACTGTCTTCGATTGTTCGGCGCAAAAAGGATCGTGAGTAGGGACCAATCCGTGAGCAGCCCCAAAGTTTTACTTATACATGCAGTTCCAGACGCTAATTCTGGTCGCCGCCATCGGCTTCCCACGTGCTCGGCAGCATGGGTATCACCTGCCGGGCCTCATCGGACGAGAGCCTGACCATTGCGGCGACATGTGTACTCGCTGCGGCCGGCGCGGTGCCCGCGAAGCCGAGGGAGCCGGTGCCCCGGCCGGTCGCCGCGTACGCCGGAACGTCGGCAGTGGCCGTCGCCCCCATTCCGGCCGTCTCTTCCAGGTACTCGTGTCGCCTGCCCCCGGCCTTGGCCTTGGTCTTACCGCGCAACCTGCGCCGAGCCTGGGCCGCCACAGCCCCTCTCGCCGCCGCGACGGCAGCAACGGTGTCGACTGCCGACTCGGATGACTTCTCGGTGCTCTTGGGTCCAAAACTCACCCCGGGCGGTACCAAACCCGGTATCGCGTAGCTGATGGCCGCGGATGGCGCCGGGACCGAAGACACGGTATGAGCGGGCGCGGTCGGTGTGGATACCGGCGCCGAGGAGCCACCCGAGGGAACCACGGAGGAAGTGGGCAGCGGCAGGGCAGCAAGATTGGGCTCCACGTGTTGGGTTGGCCGGCGTATCGGCCTGTCTCCCGGGGACAGCGCGGCCGCCGGCACCGGTCCGGGAGCCGCCGGCCGCAGGTGCATCAGCGCGGCCAGGCCGCTCAGCCCGCTGAGAGCGGGGATCAGGAAGGGCAACAGGTACGAGGCGTAGTACGGGTACCACAACAAGTCATAGAGAAACAGCATGATCACGGCCAGTACTGCCGAGGTCGCCGGGTTGAAGCCCATCTTCTCGAACCACTGCTGAAAGCCCTGCAGCATCTTCATGATCTGATCCGGTGATCCCGGAACGTCCGATTGATCACTGCGGGCCTCACCGCCCGGGCTGAGGATTGCGGGCGGCTGCTGGGTTGGCGGTATCGCCGACGTCATGGCCTCCGTGGTCGCTTGGTAAGCACTCATGGTGGCCGCCGCCTGCACCCACATACGAACGTAGTCGGCTTCGTTGAGCGCGATGGGGATGGTGTTGATTCCAAAAAAATTCGTGCCGACCAGGACTCCGTGCGTAATGTGGTTAGCGGCCAACTCCGCGAGCGTGGGCATGGCCGCCAGGGCGCTGTTATAAGCTGCTGCGGTTGTTTCATGTTGTGCGGCAATGACACTGCTCTCCGCCGCGGCCTGTTCGAGCCAGGCCAAGTAGGGCAGGTGAGCGGCCACGTATTCCGAGGCGCTGGGCCCTTGCCAACTACCCGCCCGCACCCCGGCCAATACCTGAGCCAGCTCCACCGCCGTGTTGGCGTAGTTGTTCCCGATCTCTTGCCATTGCACGGCAGCGGCCAGCACCGCACCCGGCCCGGGTCCCGCGCTCAACAGCGCCGAATGCACCTCCGGAGGCTCTGCCATCCATATCGGTGCCGTCACGCGCCGCCTCCCTACTGAATGGACGCAAACGGTTTCGCGTCGCCATAGGAGTGGTCGGGCCGCGTACCAGAAAGTTCCCGAACAATCAGAATCAGCGTCGGAAATCACATTTATCGTTGTGCGCCACGAATTCCCACTCGCGCGTGCCGTCCCGTACAGTCGGGCCCATGTCTGGCATCGATGTTCGCCATCTCGACGGCGTGTCCGAGACCGCGCTGCTGACGTTGCATCAACGAGCAACTGAAGCAGCGCGCACGGACGGCATCCTCGACGACCCGATGGCCATCTCGCTACACGCCAGCGTCGACTACGATTTTGCGCACTTCGGTCGTACCCATCAGGCTACAGCCTTGCGCGCCTTGATATTCGACAAGGCGACACGGGAATACCTGGACTACCACCCCTGCGCCACCGTGGTGGCGTTGGCCGAGGGACTGCAGACCAGTTTCTGGCGCGTCGACAACGGCCGGCTAACCTGGCTCTCGGTAGACCTGGAGCCCATTGTGCGGTTGCGGCAGCGGCTCCTTCCGCGATCGGAGCGGTTGTCTCACTGCGCCCAATCAGCGTTGGACTACTCGTGGATGGACAGGGTCGACGACTCCGCGGGTGTGCTGATCACCGCGGAGGGCCTGTTCCAGTACCTGGAGCGCGATCTGGTATTTGACCTGATATCGGTCTGTGCGCAACGCTTTCCGGGCGGCAGGCTGATTTTTGATTCGGTACCTAAATTCCTGAGCACGCATTCACAGCGCGGCATACGGCTCAGTGAGCAGTACGTTGTTCCGCCAATGCCATTCTCGTTCACCGCGAATCAATACGACGAACTACGCGCCATTCCCGGCATCCGCAGTGTTCGGGAGCTACGGATGCCGGCAGGGCGCGGCAAGGTACTGCGCTGGGCGGCTCCGTTGCTGTACGCGCTACCCGGCCTCGACCGGTGGCGCGCACCTCATACCGTTGTCGAGTTCGGCTGAGGCATCAGCAATTCGGCTTGCCCTGGCTATCCTGCGGCCACGGCGAAATCGCCACCGGCCCGCACGAGCGTGTCATGAACCTCTTCGACAGAGAGCACGCTGTCGGTCAGGACACGCACCGTCGAGGCGCCCTTAGGGTCCAGGTCCACCGACACCTCGCGCACCGGTGCGAGCGCGGTGAGCGCCTCGGTCACACCCATCACACATGAGTTGCAGTGCATCCCGCTGATGGCAAAGATCTGTTCGGACATATTCATTTCCTCCTGAATTGTTTAATCACAATAGATTTAGGCCTGTCGACGGGCGTTTATGCGCCCCACTTGGCTCCTTCGGCCATGTCGCGGGCGTTCATCGACAAGGTGTTGGTTTCGTGGGTGGAGCCCATGGCGCGGTAGGCGCGGATGAGTTCTTCCATGGCGGTGTTCCACTGGGCCTGCCAGGCGGCCTGGCTCATCGAGGTATCACCATGCCAGGCCGCCTGCAGGGAGGCCTGCTGGGCGGCCAGGTCAGCACCCAGTGCGGTCAGCACACCCGAGTAGGTGTTCATCTCACCGGCGTGGGCCAGCATCGCGGGGTAGTTGAAAGTAATCTGCGACATTTCTCTGTCCTGTCTGTTGGGGTTAGACGCCGACGTAACGGCTGGCGGCGGCGGCGTCCTCGGCCACATAGGTGGCCGCGGCATCACCGAGGTTGACCTGCGCGATATCCAGCAGCGCGTTGACCTTGGCCGCTACCTCCACGAACCGGGCATGAGCGGCCTGGAACGCCACCGAGGACTCACCCACATGAAACGCCTGCGCCGACAACGCCGCCGACTCCGCCTGCGAAATCGTCGAACGCATCAACGCCGTCTTGGCACCAAAAGTGCCCTCCGCGGCCACCAAAGCCGGAATATGCGCATCAAGCAAACTCATAACATTGCCTTTCTCTGATCGTGGTGATTTGTCCCGGGCACTATGCGATTCCCGGTAGATACGTTGCAGCAGCTTGTATATCGCCGACGGTGTAGCTTGCGGCGGCCTCCGTGGCGCCCACTCCGGACCGCCCCAGCTCATAAGCGGCCCTGGCACCGGCACCTGTGCGTTCGAGCCCGTGCGCGCTGAACAAGGCCGCGCTCTGCATCGATACGGGATCCGCAGCCGGTGGCATCACCGCGCCGATCACCGGGGCGGCGGCCGCATTCACCGCGGCCAGCCGGGCGGTCAGGGCCTCCACCGCGGCACTGGCCGCGGTCAGGCCCTCGGGAACGACATTGAGACTCATCGCGAATTCTCCTCCTTTGGCTGCGCTACAGTCATCGGGAACATCCCTGGGTAAGTAGGTCCCTAATCGATTCCGGGACAGCGAAAAGCTCGGCTATGTGCGCTGTTTCGAGCGGTATGGTCCGATGGCCCGCGAGATAGTCGCCATAGGTGCGCGACCCCAGCCGCATCCCCAGACCTGCCCAGGCATCGATCACCGACCATCGCCGCGGATTCCGCTTTGCCCAAGCACTGCGATCCAGAAGTCGTTTCCATTCGCGTAGCTCGAGCCCTTCAATACCGAAGCCACCGAGGAAGTCTGTGTACGAAACCGGCATGCCGCGCACCACGTTCACTCCCCGACCGAGCGGGGACGGTGCTGCGGCCACTCCCAGGATCGCTCTGGCTGCGCTAGCACCGGTGGTCACCTCTTCGATCAACCTGACGGAAGGGAAGGCGTGCAACGCCATACATGCATCAACAATCGACACCAGGATGTCGGCGCTGCGACCCAGTTGGCCGGCCTCACCGAGCACTCGGGGTAACCGCACGAGCGTGAAGTCGAGCTCGCCCGGCGCTGCCGCAACAATCAGTTCCGCCAGCGCCTTTGACGCCGCGTAGGGGTACACCGCCTCGCGAGGGTCGGTGACCTGGGCGGCGACAGCATCGGCGTTGACGACGAAGGTCGACATGTGAATCAGCCGCACACCCCCAGACGTGCAGGCGCGAGTGACCGCAGACACCCATTCCACATTGGCATCCCGGATATCGCGATAAGGGGCCAGCACATTGGTGTTCCCTATGCAGTTGACCAGCGTGCGCGCGCCGGTGACGCGAATCAGCTCGTCCACTGCCCCGGGATTGAACTCCGGCCCAGCATGTAGAACCCTGACACCGCCGACACCCGTGAGGCCCGGCCAGGGGCCATCGTCGGGGAGTGGCGATCTGGTGACCAGGACGACGTCGGGCCGCAGCCTGCCTTCGCGTTTCAGCTCCAGCGTGGCGCGCGCGAAGCCGGTGCCGACAATTCCGGAGGCGCCGAGCACGACGATCGGACCATCGTCGACGGCGCCGGAAGCATTGCCACACAACGCCGCAAAGGCTCGTGAGTGCGTCATCCGCTCTAGATCGGTGGCGATATCGGCGATGTCTCGCCTTGCCAGCTCATCGACCGCCGCACCCGCTGCCGCAAGGTAAGCGGCGCTGTCCGCGCTGATCAGATCCAACACCGACAGTTCGCGGCCGAGATGCCGGCGACTGGCCGGCAGGATCCTGATCAGGTCGAGCGAGCCGATCCCCTCGGCCAGAAGCGAAGATTCCGCGCCGATCCTGCGTCCCAGCAGCTCGCTCCAGATTCGCGCCAGGCCGGCGGCCAATTCTCCGGCCTTGGCTTCATCGGGCACCGCTTCCACAAATTGCGGCAGGGCGCGCAGGCCGTCCTTGTCGACCTTGCCGTTCGGCTTCCGCGGAATACTCGGCACGGCTACGACAACAAAGGATGAGACACCGAGTTCTACCAGTAGACGTCTGATACTCACGGCCGATTCGTTGTCATCCACACCGTGACGGGTCTGGAACCAGACCACCAATGCGCCGTTGTGCACCGCCACGTCGACATCGGCAACCGCCCGGTCCTCGGCTACGCGGGCGATGATCGCGGCGGTGTCAATCCTCTTGCCCGAGATCTTCACGATGGCATCGCGGCGCCCGGCGAACGAGGGAAGTCCGTCCTCGTCGAACACCACACGATCGGCGGTCGCGAAGGCCGGTCGCGACTTGCCCTCTCCGGTGCGGACCACACCGAAACTCTCGCTTGGGGTGCCCAGATACCCCGCCGAGACGGTACCACCCACGATGACGACTTCGCCGAACGCGACAAAGACGGTGTTCGGCACAACCGGTACGCCCATTCGACGGCAGTCGACACCGTCGCCCGCCGCGATGGACAGGTGTGTGACGACCACCGTGGTCTCGGTTGGCCCGTAGGTTGAGATGAGCGAGATGCCGTTCTTGTCCGTCGATTTCACCCATTGATCTACGGCACCGGGACGGATGGCTTCTCCCCCGACGACGACCTGGCGCACACCGCAGGCGCCGATCAGGGCCAGCGACTCAGCGTCCTCGCATAACAGATGCCACACGGCGGTCGGCAAGTCGAGCAGGGTTGGGCCGGCCTCACGAATGTCATGCACAAGTGCGCTCAGGTCTGCGGATTTCATCGCGGCAGAACGGATGACCTGCACGCCGCGGCTCGCGGCCACGAAGACTTCCTCGACGCTGATATCCGATGTCAGTGGTGCACACTGCAGAATGCGGTCCTGCGCGCACCAGCCATATGCATCACCGGCCGCACGAACGAACAGCGCCAGTGCGCCATGGGAGATCGGCACCAGTTTGGGCCGGCCTGTCGACCCAGAGGTGGCCATTATGTACGCCGTCTTCTCCGCCAGGGCACCATCTTTGGCCACCTGCTCTCGACGTTCGGCGACGCGTCCCCGCATCGAAGCATCCAGCTCGGTGGGGATGGTCACAGCGATATCTACCGCATGCACCGTGATGTCGTCACCCTGCATCGCAATCGAATCAGAGCGCGCGACAAGCCCTTCTGAGTTCTCGCACACACTGTATCCACACCCGGCAAGGTGGCAGGCGATCAGTAGATCAATGGCCTTATCGGAGTCGTCGTCGGCGCACACCACAATGTCACCGGGCGAGGCGCCGGCAGCGATCAGCCATCCGATCCACGGCTCGACGAATCTACGCCTCTGTAAGAACTCCGCCACGGCGTCTTCACTGTCCACGAACCAGGCAGGCAGCGCAGTAGGTTCGGCCGGCGCGTGGTCGTCGCCGCGGCGACGGGCGCCGTCGGCGCCGATCCCGAACCATTCATTCACCGTCATCGCGATCGGCATGTGCCACATCGCTTCCATCGAGCTCAGTGCCCCGGCGATCCTCTCGGCGACCCATGGGTGGGCGCTTGCCTTCGGCAGATCGCTACGGTGCCAGATGGACAGGGTGAGAGTGCGCCGATCTTCATCGGCGACGCAGGACACCGTCATGCCCTCCACCGGACCGATGTCCGTCACACGGGGGGCGGCCGAGAGGAAGGGGCGCAGCGCGGGCGCGCACGTTTCGCGAATGAAATTGAAGGTCAACGCCTCGACCTGCGCTGTCTTGTTGATTGCCAGATACATGCGGCGGTACTGCTCTTCGCGGAGCCACCGGCGACGCGAAGCCTTGACGTAGTCGCGATCCAGGGAACGCACGACTTCCCGTACCGAGGCAAAGGCCGGGAAGCTGACCGGATGCGCGATGGAGTTGACCAAACAGGTGGCGACCTCCAGGTCGGGCTCACCGAACCTGTTGTCCACCGCGTGAATCAATAGCGTCTGTGTGCTCTGCCGCAGACTTGCATCCACCGCCACCGCGGCCGCGGCCACCAGGATATTCAAGGGCACCTGCTCGCGCTCGGCGAGAGCGGTGATCGCATCGAACGCCTTGGCGGATACGGTGACCGATTCCAGCAGCACGCCCTTGGCGGCGCCGGCCGCCGCGCCGTCGCAGTGTTGCCCGGGCACGGAGCGCCGTGCGGCGTCCGTCAGTTCGCGTTGGATCGCCGCCCCGAAACGCTGCAGCGATTCATCCGCCTTCGCGATCTCGCGGCTGTGTGCCGTAGCGATACGTGTCAGTGCGCCGGTGGTACGAGAGACCTTGACTTCCTTGGCTGACGAGAGGTTTCGGCCGAGGTCGGCCTCGATGACACCGATGGCACCGCCGTCGAGCAGCAGATGGTGTGCGTGGATGTCCAGACCCCGCACTCGTCCATCCGCGCCCGTGCGCACGGTATAACGCACAAGCGGCCTGGCCTTGAGATCGGCGGCCCATTGGCTTGCCACTGCGTCGGCGGTACGGGCGGTCAGCCCCTCCTCGTCCGCGGCAATCGACACAATGTCTCCGAACTGCAGCCGCTGCACCAGCTCTGGATGTCGATCGTGCTGAACACCTGGTTCCAGGACACACAACTGCACCGGATTGGCGGCCACCGCCGCTTCCAGCGCACACATGAATGCCGCCAGTTCGACGGGATGAAAGCGAAAGCTCTTGCCAATCAGATACAACCCTGGATCGCTCGCCTGTACGGCACCGTTGTACATGTTCTGCTGAGACCGGCTCATCGGCACGCGGTCCACCTGAGGTTCCAGGACTACCGTCATGTGGCGCTCTCCGGCTGTCCCTGTTCCAGGATCTGAGCCCAACCCGCGACGGAAAGGTCGGAAACCAAACGCTTCTGCAACTCCGAGCCACGGGTCACGCCGAGCTGCTTCATCAACAGCACGAACCGGACCGAGTCCAGGCCCAGCTCCCGCAGATCGGTCGAATCACCTTCAAAGAGATCAGCTTCCGAGATGTACAGCACCTCGCACACTGCCGCCAGAATCCGGTCCCTCGTAGTTTCAGACACGCGCACGTGCCCCGTTGAGCGAGGCGGACAACGCTGAACGCATCACCTTGCCGGATTTGGTCCGGGGGATGTCCTCAACCAGGACGATGGTCGACGGCCTGGCCATCGACTCCGACTCACGCCGATACCTGGCCGCGATCCGCTGCTTCAACGCCGCGGTGCCCGCACCATCGAGTTCGGTGGTGGCAACTACGGCCAATCCGACCAGTGCTCCGAATTCCTCGTCGGGTATCTCGTAACACGCCGCTTCACGCACACCCGCTATGTCCTCAGCGATCCGGTCGACCTCATCGGGAACCACGTTGACACCGCCAGAGATGATCATTTCCGACGAGCGTCCCCTGATATAGAAGAACCCGTCGGCACGACGCTCCACCAGATCACCGGTGTTCACCCAGCCTTCGGCCAGCACCTCACCGGTGCGCTCGGGGCTTCCCCAGTACCCCAGCATGTTGGCCGGCGACTTGATCCACAATGTGCCGTAGGAGGCGGACTCGGCACCCGTGGTCGGGCCGCCCCCGCCCTCAGGGGAAAGGTAGGTTTGCACGCCCGGGTAGGGGCGGCCCACAGCCCCCTGTTCAATCCTGGAAATGGATTCGCTATCTGTCGGCAGACATATTGCGGTACAGCCTGTTTCACTCAGCCCATAAACCTGAGCCGTCCGCACTCCGGCTGCTTCGATGAACCTCACATCGGCGGCTATCGCCCGTGAACCGCCGTAGGCAATGAAGCGCAATGCGGGAAGATCCGTACCGGTGAGCTTGAGTTCCGAGACCAATCTGGTGAGGAGAGTGGGCACCAGACACGCGGTGGCCACCTCATTGTCGACAAGTAGTTCCCGCAGCGACGCTCCCTGCTCGCCACCGGTGATGCACGAAGCACCGTGCATCAGCCCATTGAGGATCCACCACAGCCCGCCGATATGTGTCGCCGGCAGCGGTGAGTAGGTTGTCTCCCCCGCTACCCAATCGATCCAGCGCAGTCCCTCGGCGCGCAGAATGTCCGGAATAGCGAAGAACGTCCGATTGGGCAGCAGCACGGCCTTCGGCTCACCGGTGGTGCCGCTGGTGAAGATCATCGCGAGCGCTTCGTCCGCACCACTGTCGGGTTGCGCCTTCGGATAAGCTCTTTCGCCATTTTCGGCACCGACACCACCGCCCTTGTTCGGAATGATGGCAGCAGGCCGGGTTATCTCACTGAACCGCGCGACAGTCGCCGCGGGCAAGGAATCGTCAACCATGACCGCGATGGCGCCGAGCCGGGCACATGCCAGTACCGAAAGATATGTCTGGGGTCCATTGTCCGAGAGGACGACGACACGCGAACCGTGCGTGACCGAGCCGGCTTCAAGTGTCGCGGCCAGGTCTTCGACGGCACCGATGAGCTCACCATAGCTCATGGCGTCACGACCATCGCAGCGACGCAACGCGATTGAATCCGGCCGTGTCCGGGCCTGTGCGACGATTCGTTCCAGCACGGTGGGCGGTGGCGAATGAGACATGACGGCGACGATGTGCTTCCTGTCGGAGGGCTAGGGGATGTTGAGGACCGCGATGTCGAATTCTCCCGCCGCAGATCCTCCATCCTGATCCCAGAATTCGATGGTGCTGTGGAATTGGAGATAGCGCCATGAACGGTCGACGATATGGAAATCCCGCGCCTGTAAACGGGCGGAGAACTGCCTCGGATTGACCAGGCGCCGAAACCGCGACGACGTGCTCTTGATCAGCATGCTGGCGAGTTGGTTCTCGCAATAGTCGTCGATCGACCAGCCCCGAAACGCCCAGATATCGTCGTTGACAACACCTTGCGCGAAGGCGCAGTACGCCAACTGGTTAAAGCACAGCACCAATTCCACGGCGTTGAAGTGCCCGGTGCTCCGGATGTACGCGGATTCGTCGATCGCAAAGTTTCCCTGTGCATGCACCGCGTCGGAGGTGATGCCGTACTCGGCATCGTTCAGGTAACGACACCCCTTGTACGAATACGGTTCGAGAACCCTGCTGAGCAAGGCCTCGGACATCGGCACCATGCCCGCCGACGGCAGTCCGGTCTGTACCGACAGTGTTGCGGCGACCGCGCTCACGCCGCGAACCCCGGAGCCTCGAGTCCGTCCAGCATGGTCAGACGGTAGGTGGTCAACGTGCCCGATGCTGTCCCATGCTTCGCACGGTGCACAAGAGAGCGGTTGTCCCACAATACGATATCCCCGACTTCGTAGTGCTGGGCGTGGATGAACGGCGACGCGTAGTCCGGGTCGAGCTGGCCCGAAGCCTCGAGGAGCTGCTGCAGCAGCGCGGCGTCCTGTATCCGGCCGGCCCCGTCCTCGATGGTCTCGGTGCCCGCCTCGCAGATGTAGAGGATCTCCTCCCCTGTCTTCGGGTGCTTGATCACCGTCGGCCACTTCTGCGGAGGAGTGGTTCGCTCGATCTCCGCCAGGATCTCACCGATAGGCCGGTATACATCACTCGGGCGGATCTTGATGTAGCGGCGCGGGGTATGTGTGCTGAATGTTCCGAGTGCGGCGTCTTTTGTCTTTGCAGGCAGCGATTCCCATACCTTGCTGAGATCGATGAAGTAGGTACCACGGTCATGCCCAGGTACCGCCAATGGCAACACCATGGAGAAGGCGAAAGGCTTCGGCATGAACATGTAGTCGACATGCCAGAACGCACCTGTGCGCGGAACCCCTTGCCCCTCCTCGGTAGAAGACACGAAGATCTCCGGGTGGTCTTGATGATGGTAGACGGGTTCGTAGTAGGGCACGATCTCGCCGATCAATCTGCCGAGCTCAATGAATTGCTCGGGCGTGGGGTGCACGCCCTTGAGGACGACGAGCTTGTGCCGGTAGACGAGTTCGCGGATCTCCTCGGTGGTAATGCCATCCAGGTTGCCTGGATCAATCCCGGTGACCTGCGCCCCCAGTCCCTCGCCCTTCACGTTGAGCGTCATCGACTCCCTAACCTTCTCGCGGATATGACCAACTAATGCGACTAAGGGAGCAGTCGATCCCGGCGTACGAAAAGTTCCCAGGAAAATAGAGACCGGTTGCGCGGCGTGGGGAAATCGTTGGAAAACAATGCCGTTAGTGGTCGATGTCACGCCCCGGGAGAAGAGCTGAGCACGTCACGGCCAACCGGCGCAGCGTCGGAGACTATTCGGTATCGGTACCCGAGGCCGTCGAGTTCTCAAGGGAACGCTTGAGCACATCCGCCGGATCGCCCTGGTCGGGGTGAAGCTCGTTCGCACCGTTCGCGCCGCTGGTAGGAATCCGGTCCGGCCCGACCGGGGTCGGAGCCTGAGTAGGCTGCCCAGGGCTTGGGCCCTCCTGGGTCGGCTCGCCCGGTAATGAATTGGGTTGACCATTCTGATCACCGCCGCGCTGACCGTCGTTGTGGTCATTGCCACCGCCTTGACCATCGCCGCCGTTACCACCGCCTTGACCGTCGCCGCCGTTACCACCACCGCCGCCACCACCACCGCCTTCCGGCGGAGGCGGCGAAGGCGATGTCGTGGGACTGGGAGAGGCCGACGTCGCAGGAGGGTCTTTTAGCTTGTCCAGCAGTCGTTGTTCGGTCTCGTTGAGGTGCTTACGAACCGCTTCGTCGGGTTCGCTGGTGGTGTTGAAGCAGCCTGCGGGCGCCTCCCTGGTGACGGCAAGCGCTTCCTCCCAAAACTTCTTGGCGTCATCCCGCTTGTGGTCGGCGGACTTGAGGTCGCCGCGCGTTTCCAATACCACTTCCAGATTGATCCGCACCGGACAGGACTCGGGCGGATCCACCCGCTTGAGCGACTCCTTGAATTCGGTTTCCGCTTCCGCGAGTCTGCCTTCCAGTACGTACCGGTCGCCCTCCGTGAAGTATGCCTTGTACGAGTCGATGATGTTCCACGACTTAAGAATTCGCACGTCATCTCGCAGCGAGTACGAGTCGTAGGCGAGATAGTGCGACTGCGCCGCGTACCCCGTGCTCACCATGACAATGAGCTTCACCGCGAACCCGAGCAACAACAATGCGGGCAACACCGAGAGGGCCACCAGTCTGCGCCGCAGCACCTTGCGGCTCGGGCCTTCACTGAAGAACCGTTGCACCAAAACAAGAATCGACCGCGGGTTCACGTCGGCCTCACCCTCGTGATGCGCGACGTGCGGTACTCGCGAACCATGGCAAACAGTTCATAGAACATCAGGACCATCGCAATACCCGTGAATACCCAATAGAACTCTGTCCGGCTCCCGGGAAGCGAAATTGAACGCTGCTCGCTGGTGGCCGCCGACGGATCGAGCGCCGGGATCACCGGGGCAATCGAATCACCCTGTACCCGATGGACATATCGCACGTGAAGCTGTTCTGCGAGGCCTTTCAGGGACCGTTCGTCAAGGATGGACAGGAACGGACCGGTACCCGCGGCGTTCTGAAAATAGGTCTTCTCACCGTTGGCCGCGAGCTGACTGGCCACTGCGCCACCGTCAGTGGTTCCGTAGCCGAGCACCGCGCCTCCGTCGACCAGATCCGCGGGGATATCAAAGCTCTTGGCGGGCTGGCGCGACGCACCCGCCCCCTCTCCGAGGTAGAACACGACGTTGCTTGAGCCGGGGTACTGCCGACGAGCCAGTTCGAGTTGCCCTCTGAGCTCATCGGCGGCAGCCGCCACCTCGACCCGGTACACCGAGTCCAGCTCCGACACATATGCCGAGTAACCCTTGAGCAGCGCCCGCAAACTCCAAATATCTTCAGAGAGCGGCCAGTCCACACGCGCGCCCGTGGCGAACGAGGTAATGGAAAACCGACCTTGCGGATACTGGTTGACGACGGCATCCATATCCGCGCGAATACCCGCCATCCGGAATTGCCCGCTTCCGTAGTCCTCAGCCCTGGAGTTGATGGACCGATCGACAACAAAGAAGACATTCACGTTGCTGTTCGCGGCCGCAACCGCATGGGATTCCGTCAGCACGTGCCGCGTGGGCTCGATCCCCGGCCGGGCCGAGGCAGCGAATACGCTGACGATCACGAGCGTCAACAGACTCCAACGCAGAACAACCTTGCGCTGACTGCCTCCGCCCACCACTACCAGCACGCGATACAGCGTGTACATCCGTAGCGCGACGATGACCACCGCCAGCACGATGAACATCCACCACGGCAGCACCGGCTCGAAGGTCATCGGCGCACCCCAGCCAGAGCCGACGCGAAGACTACCGCGATCGCAAGCGCGATCGCCAGGATGAGATTCGGATGGTCCTGCACCTTCTGCACATAGACCGTGCCATCGGACTGGGTGATAACCGGAGGGTTGGCACGAATCTCGTCGAGATGCCCACGAAAAGTCTTATCGATACCGGCCTGCTCGCCCGGGCTTGTCGTCTTACCGCCTTGCAGATACGTGATGAACCGGCCACCCGTGGCCTCGGCCAGCCGTCGTACCGCACCACCTTCTTCTGCGGCGGTCGGCGTCAGAACGTTGAGCTGTATCTGTGCAGTCCTGGCTAATTCGGCCAGCTTGGCATCGCTGTAGATCGGGCGCGCTTGTCGCTGTTCGGCGGTGGGCCCCAGGAAGATGGCCGACCGGCGCCGATCGCCGGCCTTGGTGAAACCCGGAAAGCCGGTCATACACAACGCCAGAGCATCGTTGACCGTGCGGGCGTAGTCGGCATAGGCCACACCACGGGAGAATTCCAGTCTCCCGCGCTGCAGCGCTTTGCCGTCCTCAGGTCCCTGTTTGTCCTTGCCCACCAACGCGTTGAGCCCACCGAAGTAGCCGAGTCGATCGGCCACATAGGCGTTGTCCCCCGTCATGGGGATTACCCGAAGCGTAGCCGAGGTCAACGCCAGACGTTGAGTGTCGAAGGTCTTTGCCTGGTCGCGGAAGTAGTTCAGTAATTCCGAAACATCGTGAGCCGCAGGGTCATAAGCAATGCACAGGTTGATGTCTTCCGGGTGTGCCCGGTTGATTTCTGCCGCTGTCGCCTTGCTGCTGACCGGCCGTGCGGTAGCGACGATCGCGGCCAGCAGCAATCCCGTGGTGGCAATCGCAATGGCCGCCAACATGATCCGATACCGGCGGTAGGCCCGCACATATTCGGGCAGGGCCGTCAGTCGCTGCACCCAAGCCAGTGGGCGGAGACTGCGTGGACGTTGCCGTATCGGCCAGCAGTAGGCGGCCAGCGCGACCCCCGCCAGCAGGGCCAACCCGCCCGCCATGACAAACCACCATCTCAGCTCCACGACTGGATCACATCCCGAACGGCTGCCGCGGCCGCCACGACGTCGGCGTCGTCGCCCATCTCGAACTGGCCCGAATACAGTCGAGCCACCACCGGAGCCACCCTTGGGGCGCCGCCGTGTGCCACTTCACCGAGCGACATGTACGGCGCACGCACGCCAGTACGCATGTAGATGAACGTACGCAGCACGCGGCTCATCGCACCGTGCGCCTGCCGTGAATCCAGCGCTCCGGCCTCGTGGTCCCTACGTACCTTGTCAATGGCCGCGCTGAACTTACGACGCAGCACCCAGGCGGCGATGTCCCGGACCACCGGAATCGAGCGCAGCTTCTCTACCGGCATCGTCCACACGAAAATGCCTACACACCAGCCGACCACCAACAAAATCATGATGACTCCGAGCACCAGCCACAGCACCGAGTACGGCAGGGGCGCCACCACCCACTTCAGATAGTCATGTGGCACGGCTGGCCCTCTTCAGCATGGTGGTGATCGCCTTGACCAGGTCGCGGCTACCGGCGACGCGAGCGCACCGGATGGCCGACGAATTCACGTACTCGTCGAACGCGGCCTCTCGCTGCGCTTCGGCCCGTTGATAGGCCTCGATCACCCCGCCTCCGAGTATCTCCTCCCGAAGGATGGAGCGACCGGAATCGACGTCGTAACCCTCACCGCCCAGTTCTGGAACACCTACCAGCGGAGCATCTTTGATGGTTATCCAATAGACGCTGTGGCGCGCCGCCAGACGGCGAAACTCTCCGTCGAGTTCGTCGGACAAATCGGGCTCATCGGACACGACGAACACGATGTGACGATGCCGATAGTTGCGTTCGACATAGCGCAATTGGGCGGCGATGCTGCTGCGTCCGCTCGCCGTGATATCACGGCTGTTGATCCTCTCGAGCATGTGCTCTAAGTGCGGCTCGCCGCGGCGGTTCGGCATCCGCCCCGAGGCGTGCTCGTCACCATAAACCAGCCCCATTTCGTCGCCCTTGCTGTTGGCGATGAGACCCACCACACCCACGGCATTCACCGCGACTCGTTGCTTGGGTTCACCGCTGGCCGCCAGGGCAAGCATGTTTCGCCCGATATCGGCGACCGCCAGAATCCGCTGCTGGCGGTACGACACAAAGCGTTTCACCAGCACCGAGGAAGATCGGGCAGACGCCCGCCAATCGATGTCGCGGACATCGTCACCGAGGATGTACGGACGCAGGTCGTCGAACTCGAGACTGCGGCCGTGGAACATCGAACGGTGCTCGCCTTCGAGCAACCCGCGAGACAAGCCGGTGGGGCCGGTCAGCCGATTATTGGTCAGCGTCTCCGCTTTGACCTGCTGAAGTAGTACTCCCATAACAGGCTAGGGGGTTCGGACGGCCTGAATGATGTTGTCTATCAACACCTCGGCTGTCACATTCTCGGCGACGGCCTCGAATCCGAGAATCAGCCGGTGCCGCAGGATCCGATGCGCCAGTGCCTTGATGTCGTCGGGTAACACATGATTGCGGTCGGCCAACAGCGCCAACGCACGTGCCGCTTTGCAGAACGCGATGGTCGCGCGCGGGCTGGCGCCGTATTCGATGAGCCGGGCCAGGTTGGGCGGCAGGTACTGCTTGGGATTACGGGTGACGTTCACGATCTGCGTGACGTAGTGCACGATCGCGGGATCGACATAGATACGCCGGACGACGTCTTGGATGTACAGGATGTCTTGGATCGAAGCCACCGGTGCACCTTGATGATTCGTGTAGACGCCGGCATCGATCCGGAAGACGACCTCGGCCTCTTCCGCGGGGTTCGGGTAGGTCAGAATCTCCTTGAACATGAATCGGTCCATCTGCGCCTCCGGCAGTGGATAGGTCCCCTCCTGGTCGACCGGATTCTGCGTGGCCAGCACCAGGAATGGTTCAGGGATCTTGTAGATCTCTCCGGCGATGCTGGTTTGTCGTTCCTCCATCGCCTCCAGCATGGCGCTCTGCGTCTTCGCACTGGAACGGTTGATCTCGTCCAGCAGCACGATGTTGGCATGCACCGGGCCGAGTTGGGTCTTGAACGTGCCCTTTGAGGCATCGAAGATCTGGGTGCCGATGATATCGCTGGGCAGCAAGTCGGGGGTGCACTGGATGCGGCGGAACTGCGCTTGAATGGCATCCGCGATAGCCCGTGCCGCAGTGGTTTTGGCCAGCCCAGGCACGCTCTCCAGCAGCACGTGACCACCGGTGAGCAGACCAATCAGCAAGGACTGCTGCAGTCCGGACTGCCCGACCACCTTGACGGAGAATGCCCGCGCGACGGCCTGGATGACCGCACGCGCCTGGTCGAGTTCCTGCCGCGAGGGCTGTGTCTGCGTCGCGGCGGTCACCGGCCGAACCACTTCACTATCAGCGGATCCTGTGTCATATCGATTTGCCCCATCGTCGGCACAATCGCCCTCCCTTGCACGGTGCTGCCGTTGGTGGACTGCACAGTAAGCATCCACGTGGTTACGCCGGTGGTCCGCACCGTCAGGTCGAACGCGGTAAATGTGTATTGCACCTTGTCCACGTCCGATGGCGGCTCCCAGCGAGCCGTACCGTCAACATAGGCCGGGTTACGCAGTGCCTGAGGGCATCCCGGCGGCGCCAGCGACGTAGATTTCGCACATTCGGCAATGTTGTCCGCCACGGCCTTCTTCACCGCCGCGGCGCCCTCTTCGCTCATCCGCATCTCGATCCCCGGAAATACCGGGGCACCCTGCACCAGGATCCCGTTGAGCAGAACCGGGCGCGCCGAGACCGCCGTCAGATTCTTGTTGGCCGAGCCGATATCCAACCAACCCGGAAATACGTATGCGACAGACATATTCGAGGCGGGCTTGCCAAACAGCGACAGCGTACGGAGGGCGCCGGCCAGGATACCGTTCTGGTCAAGTGACAGTTTGACCGCCGCGGTGCTGAGCTTCCAGGATCCGTCCGTCTTCTTGACAAGAATTGTCTCGTCGGAAGTTTGATCGCCGAAGTTCGCGGCTACATGTACACGTGCCATCACGCCACCCATATCCTCGGAATTGAGAATCCGGATGTTCCCGACCGGCCACTGTGCGATCTGCTTCTTCAGGATGTCGTCGGTCAGAAATTCCTTGGACGCCGGCTGATCCGCCGAATAGGAAAGCGCCGCTTCGGCATCTCCCTTGGACAGTGCCTCCAAGTATCCCTTTACCGCGGCCTCGGCGGTCGCCGCGCCGCCGGCGGGCCGCGTCTCGCCGTCGCCGCCACCGGAAAACGACACGATTCCCACCACAACGGCCACCACCAGCAGCACCACACCGGTAGCCACCCCGGTGACAATCAGTGCCTTGCGGTTCTGCTGCGGCGCGGCCGGTGGTTGCCCAAACTGCTGATACTGCTGCGGCTGACCGCCGAACTGGTTGGGCCAACCGGGCTGCTGGGGAGACTGAACAAAGTTAGGAGGCGGGCCGTGGGGATCTGGCTGCGGCGCACCCACGGGTGCCGGGCCCCCGAATTGCGGGCCGTCGTACTGCGGCGCGGGGTTGGCCGGTCCGTCAATGGGATTGGGGCCGCCGAACTGCGGCGGCTGCGTCACGCTCGTGCCCCGTCTTCGCGATAGCCGAACACCAACCGCCCCCTCTCCAGCAAGCAAGATCCACCCCGGCCCAACCGAGCGTATCACCGCATAATGCGAGGCACCGCGACTCGACGTCGCGCTGCCACTCCCCTCCGCCACCCGGCCCGGCGACACTCGCCGAATTCAACACTTAGCAAACTTCCCTGTTGCTAACCTAGCCGCGTGACCTATCCACCACAGGAGCCGCCTACCTCGGGCGATCCCTCAGCGTACGACCCGAATCAGCCCCCTCCGGGATATCCGAATCAGCCGCCGCCGGGGTACCAGCCACCACCACCCGGGTACCAGCCCGGGTATCAGGCCGGCCCACCCCCGGGGGGCCCTCAGTACCAGGGCGCCCAGTTCCCGCCGCCGGGCTATCCGCCGGCCGGCTACGGCTATCCCCAGCAGAGGCCGTGGCCACCGCAGGGGCCCTTCTCTGCCGGTGAATCGTGGAGCTGGTCCTGGGCACAGGTCAGCAAGCGCTTCGGAACCTTCATTCCCCCGTACCTGGTGTGGTTCCTCGCCATCGGACTGCCGGTCGGGATCGTCTACGCCATCCTGATGGCGAGTCTCCCTCAGACCAGCACGAGCGGCTACGGCGGAAATTCAAGTTCCTCGTACTCGTATTCGTATGAGGGTCCAGAGCTTTCAGGCGGCGCCATCGCCATCATGATCTTGCTCTACGCGGTAGTTTTCGCGGTGAGTCTCTATGTGGGCGCATGCCTCATCAGCGCCAACCTCGATGTCGCGGACGGTAAGCCGGTCAGCTTCGGGACCTTCTTCCGCGCCCGCGGTTTCGGCCTCTATGTCGGCGCCGCGCTGCTCGTGGGGGTGGGGGTTCTGATCGGTAGCCTTCTCATCATCGGTGGCGTCATCTTCGGGTTCTTCGCGCAATACGCGGTGTTCTTCGCCATCGACCGCGGCCTCGGCCCTGTCGATGCGCTCAAGGCCAGCTTCCAGCTGGTTAAGGACAATCTGGGGCAGGCGTTGGTGGTTTTCCTGATCACCCTAGGTGTCGCCTTCGGAGGCTTCGCGCTGACCTTCATCACGTGCGGTTTGGGTGGCATCATCGCCTACCCGGCAGCGGGCGCCCTGACCGGACTGATCCACGTCTACACGTACCGGCGCCTGACCGGGGGCACCATCGCACCCGCGCCGGTGTAAGCCGCCGCGCCACATGCCGAGTGGGATCTCCCGAGAAAATCGAGACGGATTCCCACTCGGATTCCCACTCGGCCCGGACCAGTAACGAAAAAGGCCCGGTCTGCACTGGATTTCTCCAGGCAGGCCGGGCCTCTTCGTTGGGGGACTTAGAAGTCCATGCCACCCATGCCACCGGTCGGGTCGCCCGCAGGTGCGGCGGCCTTCTCCGGCTTGTCGGCAACGACGGCCTCAGTGGTGAGGAACAGCGCCGCGATGGACGCCGCGTTCTGCAGCGCCGAGCGGGTGACCTTCACCGGGTCGGCAACGCCAGCGGCCAGCAGGTCCTCGTACTCGCCGGTGGCGGCGTTCAGGCCGGTACCGGACGGAGAGTTGCGAACCTTCTCGGCCACAACGCCGGGCTCCAGGCCCGAGTTGAAGGCGATCTGCTTCAGCGGGGCCTCGACGGCGACCTTGACGATCGCGGCGCCGGTGGCCTCGTCACCGGTGAGGGACAGCTCATCCAGCGAGGGGGCAGCCTGCAGCAGGGCCACGCCACCACCGGCGACGATGCCCTCCTCGACGGCCGCCTTCGCGTTGCGAACGGCATCCTCGATGCGGTGCTTGCGCTCCTTGAGCTCCACCTCGGTGGCAGCTCCGGCCTTGATCACCGCAACACCGCCGGCCAGCTTGGCCAGGCGCTCCTGCAGCTTCTCACGGTCGTAGTCGGAGTCGCTGTTCTCGATCTCGCTGCGGATCTGCGCCACGCGACCGGCGATGGCGTCGGAGTCGCCCGCGCCCTCGACGATGGTGGTCTCGTCCTTGGTGACGACGACCTTGCGAGCGGTACCCAACAGGGTGATATCGGCGGTCTCGAGCGACAGGCCGACCTCTTCGCTGACGACCTGGCCACCGGTGAGGATCGCCATGTCCTGCAGCATCGCCTTGCGACGGTCACCGAAGCCCGGGGCCTTGACGGCGACGGACTTGAAGGTGCCGCGGATCTTGTTGACGACCAGAGTGGACAGAGCCTCACCCTCGACGTCCTCGGCGATGATCAGCAGCGGCTTGCCGGCCTGAATGACCTTCTCCAGCAACGGAAGCAGATCCTTGACGGTCGACACCTTGGAGCTGACCAGCAGGATGTAGGGATCCTCCAGGACGGCTTCCTGACGCTCGGCGTCGGTCACGAAGTAGCCCGAGATGTAGCCCTTGTCGAAGCGCATACCCTCGGTGAGCTCCAGCTGCAGGCCGAAGGTGTTGGACTCCTCGACGGTGATGACACCCTCGTTGCCAACCTTGTCCATGGCCTCGGCGATCAGGTCGCCGATGGACTGGTCGCCCGCGGAGATACCGGCCGTGGCCGCGATCTGCTCCTTGGTCTCGACCTCCTTGGCGCTCTTCAGCAGCGTCTCGGTGACCTTCTCGACGGCCTTCTCGATGCCGCGCTTCAGGCCGAGCGGGTTGGCGCCGGCGGCGACGTTACGCAGACCTTCCTTGACCAGGGCCTGGGCAAGAACGGTGGCGGTGGTGGTGCCGTCACCCGCGACGTCGTCGGTCTTCTTGGCAACTTCCTTGACCAGCTCAGCGCCGATCTTCTCGTACGGGTCCTCCAGCTCGATCTCCTTGGCGATGGACACACCATCGTTGGTGATCGTGGGGGCGCCCCACTTCTTCTCCAAGACGACGTTGCGACCCTTGGGGCCCAGCGTCACCTTGACCGCGTCAGCAAGGGCGTTGAGGCCCCGCTCCAGGCCGCGGCGGGCCTCTTCGTCATACGCAATTGTCTTGGCCATTGCGAAGTGATTCCTCCGTGTAAGGGGGTTGCACGTTCTCGGCCGGGCTCAGTGCCCGCGACGGACGGACGCAGCTGTGTGGGCTGCGGCCTCACCGTCCCGGCCTAGCACTCACCGGTCGTGAGTGCCAATGCCATTTTTAGCACTCGGCCATGGCGAGTGCAAGGGCGATCGAGGGCACTTTGTACCAACAAACCCGACGTCGGCGCCCGGCCCGATCTTCCGCCGAGCCGGAGCCGATCACGAGTCGGGCTCGCGCGAAGACTCACCGGACATTCAGGAACGCGGTCTACGGTGACGCCATGTCACGTGAGATCCTCATCAGCGGTGGCGGTATCGCGGGCCCTGCGCTGGCGTACTGGCTTGTGCAGGAAGGACACTCCGTCACGATCGTCGAACGTGCCGCGACCGTACGAAATGGCGGTCAGGCCGTCGATTTCCGGGGTCCGTCCATCGACGTGCTGGACAAAATGGGTGTGCTCGACGCGGTGCGGGCACAGGCCACGCACATGGGGTCCCTGGTGATGGTCGATGCCGACGGCAAGGAAATAGCCCGGTTTCCCTCTGAGGTCATCAGCGGTGAATTGGAGATCCTGTGGGGCGATCTTGCGCGCATCCTGCACGAGGCGGTACGCGAACACGTCGTGTTTCGTTTCGCCGATTCGATCACCGGCGTGCGCGATGACGGCGCGAAGGTCACAGTCTCCTTCTCCAGGTCCGCACCGGAGAGCTACGACCTCCTGATCGGCGCCGACGGTGTGCATTCGGGTGTTCGCGCGCTGACCTTCGGGCCGGAGCACGAGTTCGTGACCCAACTGGGCCAATACTTCACATTTTTCGCGATGGACAATCATCTCGGCCTCGACCATCAGACGGTGGGCTTCCGGGAGGGGACACGCGGCGTCGGCATCCAGGCAACCGCACCCGACGCGCCCGCTCGCGGCTCACTCTCGTTCTCCGATGACCACCTCGAGTTCGATTACCGGGACGTCGAAGGCAACAAGAAGCTGTTCTCGGAACGATTCACCGGCTTCGGCTGGGAAACTCCCGCTGTTCTGCGCGCCCTTTCCGTCACCGCTGAGCCCTATTTCGACTCGTTGTGCCAGGTTCATCTGGACACGTACTCCCGTGGGCGCGTGTGCCTCCTCGGCGACGCGGCCTGGTGCGCGTCGCCCCGATCGGGCATGGGCACCAGCCTGGCGATCGTCGGCGCATACGTGCTCGCCCACGAATTGCGCTCCGCACAGGGCGATTTCAGCATCGCCTTCGCCCGATTTCATACGTTGATGGCTCCATACGCCGCGCGGTGCCAGCGGCTGGCACTGGATGCTCTGAAAATCGGCGAGGCCGACTCACCGTGGGCGACCGGGCTGAGAAGGCTCGGGCTATGGTCCCTGCGGCTGCCCGGCATTCGCCAGTTGGTCGCCCGTCAGGCACTCAAGGTGGGACGTTCGTTCGCGCTCCCCGCCTACGACTGACCAAATTTCCTGCCCGCCGCCACGGCCACCCGTTTGACGTCGTCGCACGACGAGGTTCCGCGTACTACCGCCCCGGGCCGCCGGGAGTCACCGGGACGGGCGCGCTCGGGCGGGAAGTACATCGGCTGATACTCCTTGCCCAGGTATACGAAGACCTCGCAGAACGGCTTGTCGTACGTGCTTGTGACCGTGCTGACGTGCAGCTCCACCCCGTCGCGATCCTCGACGACCGTACGCCGATCCTGTCCGTACCTGGAGGTATCCGGTTCGTGCGGACCCACCGGGCGCAATGCCACCTCTACTTCCTTTACGTCCGGCTCTACGTCCGGCGCCTTCCCATCGGCAGCCGGGCCGGCACCGAACCTGCAGGCGTAGGGGTCCAACCCGGCGCCGGGATTGGACCGCCGATAGCTGGAGAATCCATCCAGGTGAGGTAGCAGGGAGCATGGATCCTGACCGGCGGGCCCGGGAGCCGAACCCTCTCGGCGAGGCAGGTGCTGCGATCTCATCTGTGCGGCGCCGCTGGCGATTGCCGATGCCTCCCGGCAGGGATAGACGGGGCGCCCAGGCCCTGGGTCCCGAGCAAGACTGGCCACCACGTTCACCCGGACACGGCCCGCGGGTTGGACCGGCCGCTCGTCCAGCCCAAGGTTGAAGACGTACCGGCACCATCCCCGATTGCTGGTTGGCCCCAACATATGGGTGATCGCTATCCCGTTGACGCTGACCGAGTCGGTGGGCTGCTCCACCGGCTCCCCGGCTTCCGGGGCCAGGTCGAAACCAATGGTTGCCGAGACATCGCTGGGAAAGTCGCCGTCGTACGCGCCCAGCGCCAGCGTGCACCGATCAAAGCCATCGGTGTATCCGAAAGAGATCGCCCGGGGAATGGTGGCCTTGATGGATTCCGCATCCACGAGCCCACACGGATCGATAGCCCGCACCGCGTCCGCCACGCTCAAGATTGCGGCGTCGTCGTCTGTCTTGGCACGCCAATCACCGGACCGCGGCGCACCGAAAAACGAACAGCCAACGGCCAGCAACAGCACCGACACCGACACCGACACCGACCATCGACGAAATGACATTTGCTACCTCCGACTCACTCAAGGTAGCGAAGCTAACCGCCCCTGACTACGGGCGCGGCCGCAGTCCGTCGAACACGACGTCGGTCACCTGGCGCGAGACATCCTTGTTGTAGCTCTGCATGGCCTGGCAACCGACCAGGAGTGCCTTCACCTCGTGCACCCCCACATCGGAGCGCACCGTGCCCGCCTGCTGCGCGGCTCGCAGCAGATCACCCAAGACCGCATAGAAGGACTCCTCGATATGCGGAATGAGCGCCTGAACGTCGATGCCCGCACCTGACAAGGCATCCACCAAGCCCTGATCGGTGCCGCCCCAATCCATCATCGAACGCAGAAATTCGAAGAGCGCTTCGCCGGGGTCGACGGCCGCCAGCAGCTCGCGGCCCTTGTCGATCACGCTGCCCATGCGATCCTCGGCAATCGCGCGATACAGGTCCTCCTTGGCCGGGAAATGCCGATACACCGTCCCCGCACCCACGCCGGCGCGTCGCGCGATCTCATCGATAGGCACCCCAAGCCCCTCTTCGGCGAAGGTTTGGTAGGCGACCTCCAACACCCGCGCACGGTTGCGGGCAGCGTCTGCCCGTAACGGACGGGCGGGTTGATCCATCTCACACTCCTTGACGCCTTGACAAAACGGGGCGAGCGTTCCGTATATTTACAAGCGGAGTAACCGCCCCGGTTACTGACAGACTATCAAGGAGCACCCATGTCGCGATCCACCACCAAATGGAGCACCACCGACATCCCCGATCAGACCGGCCGCATCGCCATCGTCACCGGTGCCAATACCGGACTCGGCCTCGAAACCGCCAAGGCACTCGCCGCGCACGGCGCTCACGTGGTACTCGCCGTCCGCAACGCGGAGAAAGGAAAAGCCGCGGCTGAGGCGATCACCGCGGCCCACTCAAACGCCGATGTCACCCTGCAGTCATTGGACCTTTCCTCACTGGAATCCGTCCGCCGGGCCAGTGATGAGCTCAAGGGGCGCTACGACAAGATCGATCTGCTGATCAACAACGCCGGCGTCATGTGGACGGAAAAGTCCAGCACCGCCGACGGCTTCGAGCTGCAGTTCGGCACCAATCACCTGGGCCATTACGCACTCACCGGCCTGCTCTTGGAGCGCCTGTTGCCCGTGGAGGGCTCACGCGTGGTGACGGTCAGCAGCATCGGGCACCGCATCCGCGCCGACATCCACTTCGATGACCTGCAATGGGAACGCGACTACGACCGTGTCGCGGCATATGGACAGTCGAAGCTGGCCAACCTGTTGTTCACCTACGAGCTACAGCGGCGCCTGGCCGGCACCAACACCGTCGCCCTGGCCGCGCATCCCGGTGGCTCCAATACCGAACTGGCCCGCAATTCTCCGCTGTGGGTCCGGGCGGTGTTCGACGTCGTGGCGCCGGTATTGGTCCAGGGAGCGGATATGGGTGCCCTGCCCACGCTGCGAGCCGCCACCGACCCGGCTGCTCTGGGCGGCCAGTACTACGGGCCCGACGGATTCATGGAACAGCGCGGTAACCCCAAGGTCGTCGCGTCGAGCGAACAGTCCTACAACCTCGATTTGCAGCGTCGGCTGTGGTCGGTATCCGAGGAACTCACCGACGTGGTCTTCCCGGTCAAGTGAGCTGAGCCGGTGGTGGCGAGCGCTGTGCTGATCGTCTCCAGCTATCACTCTGGTGACACGACACGCGGTGCTCGCCACGCCCGTCGGGATGCACTCCCGTAATCCGTTGCGTTAGTCTGCGACTCAATCGTTTAGGCAGAGCGGAGTCCATAGGGTGCGGGCTGTAGAAGCGCCCAGCACCCATACATTGCGGGGCTGGCAGCGCAGGGCATTGGTGCGGTATTTGGCCGCCAAGCCCCGCGATTTCTTGGCGGTGGCCACTCCCGGATCGGGGAAAACTCGGTTTGCCCTGCGCATTGCTACCGAGCTGCTGGCCGATGGCACCGTCGACAAGATCACCGTCGTGGTGCCCACAGAGCACCTGAAGGTGCAGTGGGCCCAGTCGGCCACCTCCTTCGGCCTGTCACTGGACCCCAGATTCAGCAACTCCGATTCACAGACCTCCTCGGAGTATCACGGCGTCGTCGTCACCTACGCGCAGGTGGCCAGCCACCCCACGCGGCACCGGGTCCGCACCGAGAACCACCGAACGCTGGTTATCTTCGACGAGATCCACCATGCCGGTGATGCCAAAAGCTGGGGCGAAGCGGTCCGCGAGGCGTTCGACGACGCCACCCGGCGCCTCTCGCTGACCGGAACCCCGTTCCGTAGCGACGACAGTCCCATCCCCTTCATCAACTATGAGCCCGATGGCGCCGGCTACCAACGCTCACAGGCAGACCACACCTACGGATACTCCGAGGCGCTGGCCGACGGTGTGGTGCGCCCGGTGGTCTTCATGGCGTATTCCGGTGAAGCCCGCTGGCGGGACAGCGCCGGGGAGGAGCACGCCGCACGCCTTGGCGAACCACTGAGTGCAGAGCAAACCGCGCGCGCCTGGCGCACCACCTTGGATCCCAACGGCGAATGGATACCCGCGGTGCTGCGCGCCGCCCATGCACGGCTGCTACAGAAGCGCAAAGGAGGCATGACCGACGCGGGCGCCATGATCATCGCCACCGATCAGAAGGCCGCCCGCGCGTACGCGAAGCTGCTCACCCAGATCACCGGCAGCGAGCCCACCGTGGTGTTATCGGACGACCCGAAATCTTCCGACCGCATCGCGCAGTTCTCGGCCAGCACCAGCGAGTGGATGGTGGCGGTGCGCATGGTGTCCGAGGGGGTTGACGTGCCGCGGCTGGCCGTGGGCGTGTACGCGACGAGTGCCTCGACTCCGCTGTTCTTCGCACAGGCGATCGGGCGGTACGTGCGGTCACGTACGCCGGGCGAGACGGCAAGCATCTTCCTGCCGTCGGTACCGACGCTACTGGAACTCGCCAGCCTGCTGGAGGAGCAGCGCAATCACGTGCTCGGCAAACCACATCGCGAGCCGATGGGCGATGAGGAGCCGGTGGAGCGCAAGCGCACCGAGCCCGGCGAAGAGGAGAAGGGCTTCGAATCGCTGAGCGCCAGTGCCGAGTTGGACCAGGTGATCTTCGACGGCGCGTCCTTCGGCACCGCAACACCGGCGGGCAGCGAGGAAGAGGCCGAATACCTCGGCATCCCCGGCCTTCTTGATCCCAACCAGATGCGAGATCTATTGCGGCGCAGGCAAGAAGAACAGCTGACCAAGCGCACCGCCTCAGGGGAGGTGCCTCCCGAAATCACCTCGACGCACGGCCAGTTGCGCGAGCTACGGCGCGAGCTCAACGCACTGGTATCAGCCACCCATTTCAAATCGGGGAAGCCGCACGGCTGGATTCACAACGAGTTGCGACGGCGGTGTGGCGGACCACCCGTCGCCGCGGCCACACGCGATCAGCTCAAGGAGCGCATCGAGGCCGTCCGGACCCTTCATCGGGAGCTGTGACGCGCGTAGCGTGGAGCGCATGTCACTGATCGTTTCTGGATACCCCGAACCGCGGTATCACGGCGAGACCGGCGAGATCAGCGCCACGTTCAAACCGGTGACCGACCCGCCCGACTACGCCCCCGACGGCGGCAACGTGCAGTATCGCTACCTGGCCACCCAGCAGTCGACGGCCGGCGACTACGGGCTGTACCGGATCGATGCCGGGCCGGTGAAAGGCTTTGGTGCCGCTACGCATTTCCACAAGGCGATGTCCGAGGCGTTCTTCGTGCTATCGGGTACCTGGCGTCTCTACAATGGCGAAAACTGGGCCGACGCCACGGCGGGCGACTTTTTGTTTGTACCGCCGGGCGGCCTACACGCCTTCCAAAATGATTCGGGTGCAGCGGCTTCCATGCTCATGCTATTTGCACCGGGAGCACCCCGACAGAAATACTTCGAGGGCTTCGGTGCACTCGCCGACATGACCGATGACCAGCGCACCCAGTGGTTCATCGACCACGACAACTTCTTCGTTTAGACCGGGAACCGAACGCCGGTCAGCTCCTCCGACACAGACCAAAGCCGTTGTTGCAGAACCTTATCGTGAGACTGCTTGCTCGACCTGACGACCTTCGGGTAACCGCGGAACTCACCAAAACCTGAAGGCCCGTAGTACTGGCCGCCCTGTGCGGCCGGGTCTGTGGCGGCACGCAGACTGGGCAGCGCTCCCATTGCCGGGCTCTGTGCGATTTTCAGTGCCGCCGCGGTGAGCGCCTCCGGGCCGAATGTGATGTGCCGCATCAGCTCGGTGCCCGATGCACCCGGATGTGCGGCAAGCGCCACGGTCTCGGCTCCAGCAGCCTGGAGACGTCGCTGCAGCTCATAGGTGAACAGCAGGTTCGCGAGCTTGGATTGCGCATAGGCCCCCACCCTGCTGTAACCCCGCTCCCACTGCAAATCATCGAAATGTATTGCTGCCCTGAATTTATGGCCGTTGCTGCTGACGGTGACAACGCGTGAGTCAGGCACTGCGGTGAGATTTTCCAGCAGCAACCCGGTGAGTGCGAAATGCCCCAGATGGTTGGTGCCGAATTGCAGTTCAAACCCGTCGGCCGTGAGGCTCTTCGGCGGATACATCACACCCGCGTTGTTGATGAGGAGATCGATCCGTGGATAGTCGGCACCCAGCTGTCGGGCGGCGGACCTGATATCCGAAAGCGACGACAGGTCCAGCCGCTGTAGCGCGAGGTTGCTCCCAGCCGCACCCTTCGTAATATCGTCGGCCGCGGCGGCTCCCTTGTCGGGGTCGCGCACCGCAAGAACCACCTGGGCTCCCGCAGCGGCCAAGGCACGCGCAGTCTCCAGACCGAGGCCGGTGTTGGCGCCGGTGACGACGGCAACACGTCCGGTCTGGTCGGGAATATCGGCTGTCGTCCAGTGCACCGTCACGTTTGCATACTGCCCCAGATCCCTCACATTCACCACGCTGATCGACACTGACACGTCCGATGACACGTCAACGCGTACGGGGACACCCCCGACCTCTGAGCCGTCGACGAGGACACCGCGCGACCCGGCGGCGACAAGAAAGCGGCATCCATGCCGATTGTGCAACCCAAGGGCACGTCCGCCTCGGCACCCGTGCTCACGAGCAGGGACTCGATCACCCCGCCCTCGCCGATCGTTACCCCACGCCGCTAGACGTGGGACTCATCCGTGGAAGACCGCCTCGACGTTGTTCCCATCCGGGTCGCGCACAAAGGCGCCGTAATACCCCGGGTGATACTCGGGCCAGAGCCGGGGCGCGTGCAGCACCTCGGCGCCCGCACCCGTTGCCGCCGCGAAGAACTCGTCGACCTTTGCCGTGCTCGCCGCCGAAAACGCAACATGGACTTCGCGATTGGACTCCATCGAGGCATGCCCACTCGGGTCGCCACCGATCCAGAATTGCGCTTGTCCCTCGGGTCCGTACCCGATGGCAACACCGAAATCCATCTGCCGCGTGAAACCCAGAACCCCGAGAACCTTGTCATAGAAGGCCGCTGCGGCCGGCAGATCCGCACAGTTGATACCGAAATGATCGATCATGACGGCGATTCTGGCTTATAGGCCCGACAGCAGGGGCGGTAAATCGGCGACCGAGTCGACCACGTAGGCCGGCTGCATCGCGTACTGATCGGCGGCCCACCGGTCCAGGGTGTCCTGACGGAATTTGCCGGTGCGCACCAGCACCCCCGTCATCCCGACAACCTGAGCGGCCAGCACGTCGACATGTAGATCGTCACCCACCATCACCACCTGATCCGGCTCGCAGCCCATGCGTTCGGCGGCGAGCTGGAATCCCGCGGGAGCCGGTTTACCGACGGCCACGGCTTTGCGGCCGGACACCTGTTCCATACCGGCCAGATACACGCCGGTGTCGACGCGCAGTCCCTCGCGGGTACTCCACACCGCGTTACGGTGCATCGCGACGACGGGAATGCCCTGGGCCATCAATTCGTACACCCGGCTCAACGCCACATGGTCGAACTGCGGGCCTGCTCCGCCCAGAATGATCACATCGGGATCGTCGGAGAGGGATTCGACAAAATCGACCCCTGCCATGTCGGCGGTGATGTCGCCGTCGTTCAGCAGGTAACACCGAGCGCCCGGATGCTGGGTGATCACGTGATCGGCGGTCAACATCGCCGCGGTGATCACCTCGTCGGCGGGCACCGCCAGCCCGGCGGCGCTGAGCAACTCGGCGATCTGCACACGGGTCCGCGACGTGGTGTTGGTCAGGAAACATCGGCGAATGTCGTCGTTCTCGAGTGCCTTGAGAGCCTGCGCGGCGCCGTCGATCGGCTCCCACGAGGTCACCAGGACCCCGTCGATATCGAAGAGCACTCCGCCGACGGTCATGGCGCTATTTTCCCGCGATGGTGTCGCCACCGCACGTCGAGGGCATGCCGGGCGCACACAACTCGGCGAAAACCCCTGCGTGCGGTATGCACTCGGCATTCGGGCAATAATGAGCCGATGCGTTCCGTCGCAGAGCACCAGCAAGTCGTTGCCGAACTGATCCAGGCACCCGTGCCCGTACGGATACCGGTCGGCGCGGCTGAGCGGTTGGTGCTGGCCGCCGACGTCGTCGCACCGCTGAATCTGCCGGTGTTCGACAACTCCGCGATGGACGGTTATGCGGTTCGGCACGAGGATTTGGTTGGGGCAAGCCCCGCTGGCCCGATAACCCTTCCGGTCACCGAGGACATCCCCGCCGGGCGCACCGATGAACTGACCCTCAACCCGGGCACCGCGCACCGGATCATGACCGGTGCGCCAGTTCCCGCCGGTGCCAGCGCCGTAGTACCCGTCGAAGTCACCGACGGCGGCACCGAGACGGTGACCATCACCCAGGAGCCCGCTGCCGGACAACATGTCCGCTGCGCGGGAGAGGATGTGCGGACCGGCGACACCGTGTTGACCGCAGGCACCCGCCTCAACGCGCCGGCACTGGGCCTTGCCGCCGCGCTCGGCCTGGACGAGCTGACCGTGCATCCCCGCCTGCGGGTGGTGATCGCGTCAACCGGCAGCGAGCTGGTGCCGCCCGGCACACCCCTTCGGCCAGGGCAGATCTACGAATCGAACGCGGTCATGCTCGCCGCCGCCGTCCAGGAGGCCGGTGCGGACGCGGTGGTGGCACCGACCGTCGCCGACGATGTCGAGCAATTCCTGGCCGTACTCGAAGAATTCGGCGCGCAGGCCGATCTGGTGATCACCACCGGGGGGGTGAGCGCGGGCGCCTATGAGGTGGTCAAGGACGCGCTGACCGATGCGGGTGTTCAGTTCGTTTCGGTGGCCATGCAACCCGGCAAGCCGCAGGGGGCCGGTCACGTCAACGGTGTTCCAGTGCTCACGCTGCCGGGCAATCCGGTCAGCGCACTGGTGTCATTCGAGGTGTTCATTCGCGAACCGCTGCGCGCCGCGATGGGATTGACCCCGGCGCGGACACGCCACGAAGCCGTCCTCACCGATGCCATATCCGCCCCCGCCGGCAAACGCCAGTTCCGGCGCGGATGCTGGGCCGCCGACAAGGGCACCGTGACCGCCGTCGGACCTCCCGCATCGCATCACCTGCGCTGGCTTGCGGTATCGAACTGCCTGCTGGACATCCCCGAAGACGTCACCCAACTGCCTACGGGAACGACAGTGAGTGTGTGGAATCTGAGCTGATCAAGGCGGCCGTGAGCGGCGTTGCGATCAGTGTGTTCCCCAGCTCGCGGACCGCATCACTAGGATGGTCCGGTGGCAAGACGCCCCCGCCCCGCAGGTTCAGAGCCGGATTCCGGCATTCCGCATATCGTCGAGCTCGTCCGCTCGACGATTCCCCCGATCCATCCGGCAGGTCTTCCGTTTATCGCCGGCGGATTGGGACTGGCGGGTCTGGGCGTCAAGAACAGGTGGGTTCGCGGGACCGGGCTGGCGCTTGCGGGCGCGTGCGCCGGGTTCTTCCGGCACCCACCACGTGTGCCACCCAACCGCGCCGATGTGGTGGTGGCCGCCGCCGACGGGCAGGTCTGCCTCGTCGATCGGGCGGTGCCGCCGCCGGAGCTGGGCCTGCCCGCCGAACCACTGCCGCGCATCAGCATCTTTCTGTCCGTCTTCGACGTGCATGTGCAACGGGTGCCTGTCGCGGGTGAGGCGACCGCCGTCATCCATCGCAGCGGACAGTTCCTGTCCGCCGATCGTGCCGAGGCGAGCGTCGCCAACGAACGCAACAGCGTGCAGATCCGCACCCGCACCGGCCACGACGTGATCGTGGTGCAAATCGCCGGGCTCATCGCTCGCCGCATCGTGTGCCACGCCAAGGTAGGCGATCAACTGTCCATCGGCGACACCTACGGCCTGATCCGATTCGGTTCCCGGGTGGACACCTACCTGCCCGAGGGGTCGAAAATTCTTGTCCAGCAAGGACAGCGCGCGGTGGGTGCCGAGACTGTGCTGGCCGAGTTGCCATGATCAGCAGTCCAGTACCCAAACGCCCGGTTCATATCCGCATCCTGCCGAGTGTGATGACGGTGCTGGCGATCTGCGGTGGCCTGTCGTCGATCAAGTTCGCGTTCGACGGGAAGCCGTACATCTCACTGACATTGATAGCCGCGGCCGCCATCCTCGATGGCCTCGACGGCAGAATCGCCCGGCTGCTGGATGCGACGTCCCGGATGGGCGCGGAAATCGATTCGCTGGCCGATGCGGTGAATTTCGGTGTCGCTCCCGCCGTGGTGCTCTACATCTCGATGCTGGCGGATACCCCTACCGCGTGGGTCTTTTCCCTGCTCTATGCGGTCTGCATCGTGTTGCGACTGGCCCGTTTCAATACGCTTCTCGACGACGACACCGCGCCCGCGTTCACCAAGGAGTACTTCGTGGGAGTGCCCTCCCCCGCGGGCGCCCTGATGGTGCTGGCGCCATTGGCCGCGTATCTGCAGTTCGGCGACGGCTGGTGGTCGTCGGTGTGGGCGATATGCGGATGGATGGTATTCGTGTCCATGCTCATCGTCAGTCAAATACCCACTGCGGCCATGAAATCCGTCTCGGTACCGCCTCGCATGGTGGTGCTGCTGCTCGCTCTGGTCACGGTGGCCGCAGCGCTGCTGCTGCAGTACCCCTATGTGCTGTTACTGGTCCTGATCGTCGTCTACCTGACACACATCCCGTTCGCCTGGCGCAGTCAGCGCTGGGTGGCCGCGCGGCCGGAGTCTTGGGACGCCAAGCCAAAAGAACGCCGGGATCTGCGTCGTGATCAGCGGCGTGACCAGCGCCGCGCCTTCCGTCAGGCAGCACTTCCCAAGCGGCGCACCGCCGAGCGCCTGGGCCTGCGCCGCCCCGGCAGACCGCGCTAGGACCGCATGAGTTCCCTTACCCTCACCGCGCGCCTGAACACCTCGGCCGTCGACTCACGACGCGGTGTGGTCCGGTTGCATCCGGAAGCAATTGCCGCCCTAGGCATCCGGGAATGGGATGCGATTTCTCTGACAGGGTCGCGCACCACGGCCGCGGTGGTCGGAGTCGCCCCGCGCTCGGTTCCCGCCGGGACAGCCCTGCTCGACGATGTCACCCTGTCCAACGCGGGCCTGCGCGAGGACGCCTCGGTGATCGTCGCGGCGGTCACGGTGTATGGCGCACGATCGATCACCGTCAGTGGTTCCTCGATCGCCACCCAGTCGGTTTCGTCCGCGACGCTCCGCATGGCCCTCTTGGGCAAGGTGATGACCGTCGGTGACACGGTTTCGCTGCTACCCCGAGACCTCGGGCCCGGCACCTCCACATCGGAGGCGACGTCGGCGCTGACCCGCTCGGTGGGCATCACCTGGACCTCCGAGCTACTCACGGTGACGGCGGTCGATCCTGACGGCCCGGTCAGTGTGCAGCCCAATTCGCTTGTCAGCTGGCAGGGTTCGACGGCAACCAGCGCCACCTCGGCGACCGCAGCGCGGCAAACGGAGCTCGCACCGGCGGCCGGTCCAGCTCCGGCGGCTTCCACGGTGATATCCGTGGAAGATCTCAAGGGCTCTCAGGCGCAAGCCACTCGTCTCACCGAATGGCTCAAACTAGCGCTCGATGAGCCAGAATTACTCAAAACACTTGGTGCCCAACCGAATCTTGGCGTACTGATATCCGGACCAGCCGGAGTGGGTAAGGCAACGCTGGCGCGAGCCGTCTGCGCTGCACGCACGCTCATCGAATTGGACGGGCCGGAGGCTGGAGCCACGAGCGCCGACGGACGGCTCGACATGATCCGCGAGGCGGTAAGCAGGGTGCGGCAATCCGGGGGTGTGCTGCTGATATCCGATATCGATGCATTACTGCCCGCCGCCGCCGAGCCCGTCGCAACGCTCATCCTTGCCGAATTACGCACTGCGGTAGCCACTTCCGGTGTGGCCTTCATCGCAACCACCGCACATCCCGATGCGCTCGACGCACGGCTGCGTGGCCCCGAGCTGTGCGATCGCGAGCTCGGTCTGAGCCTGCCGGACGCCGCCACCCGCAAATCGCTCCTTGAGGTGCTGTTGGCCAAGGTGCCATCGCAAAACCTACAGCTCGACGAGATTGCCTCACGCACGCCCGGTTTTGTCGTAGCCGATCTGGCAGCATTGGTACGAGAGGCGGCGCTGCGCGCGGCCGCGCGCGCCAGCGAGAAGGCGAGTGCCCCAGCGCTCGCCCAGGAGGATCTGATTGGCGCGCTGTCGGTGATCCGCCCGCTCTCCCGCTCGACCACCGAAGAGGTCGCCGTCGGGTCGATCACCCTCGACGATGTCGGCGATATGGTCGCCACCAAACAAGCTCTGACAGAAGCCGTGCTGTGGCCTCTGCAGCATCCGGACACCTTCCAACGGCTCGGCGTCGACCCGCCCCGGGGTGTTCTGCTCTACGGGCCGCCCGGCTGCGGCAAGACGTTCGTGGTGCGCGCGCTGGCCAGCTCCGGGCGGCTCTCGGTGCATGCCGTCAAGGGTGCCGAGCTGATGGACAAATGGGTGGGGTCATCCGAGCAGGCGGTGCGCGATCTGTTTCGACGGGCACGCGATTCGGCACCGTCCCTGGTGTTCCTCGACGAGGTGGACGCGCTGGCACCGCGCCGCGGGCAAAGCTTCGATTCCGGAGTCACCGACCGGGTCGTTGCCGCCCTGCTCACCGAGCTCGACGGGGTGGAACCGTTGCGCGATGTCGTGGTGCTCGGCGCCACCAACCGGCCAGAACTCATCGACCCCGCGCTACTCCGGCCCGGCCGGATGGAGCGGCTGGTATTCGTCGAGCCCCCGGATGCTCAGGCCCGCACGGACATCCTCAGGACCGCGGCTCGCTCGGTTCCGCTGGGTGCGGATGTCGATCTGAATGCGCTCGCCGCCGACCTCGACGGTTTTTCCGCCGCGGACTGCGCGGCGTTGTTACGCGAGGCCGCCATGGCTGCGATGCGGCGATCCATCGACGCCGCCGACGTCACCTCCGCGGATATCCACACCGCGCGCTCCGTCGTGCGTCCGTCGCTGGATCCGGTGCAGGTGGCATCACTGCGCGCGTTTGCTGACAACCGCTGAAAAGGGTTGCGTCGCGCCAATCATGGAGCGCCCCGTAAACTAGACATCACGACACCCCGCCCAACAACCGATAGACGGGAGTGCCTTTGCTTGCGATTCTGCTTGCCCATGCCCTGGCAGCCGCGGTGGCACCGCTACTTGTGGCGCGCATGGGCCGACTGGCCTTCTATCCCCTGGCCCTGGTTCCCTTTGGTTCGCTGATCTGGGTGTTGGCAAGATGGCCGGGCAACGGTCCGGGTGTCCGCGTCGACATCCCGTGGGTGCCCGAGCTCGCAATGGACATCGCCCTGCGATTCGACGCGCTGGCCGCGATCATGAGCGTGCTCGTGCTCGGTATCGGGTCGCTGGTGCTGTTCTATTGCGCAAGCTACTTCCGGCATCGCGACGGGCACACCGAACCACGCCTGCCTAGCTTCGCTGCCGAGTTGGTGGCGTTCTCCGGCGCCATGTTCGGCCTGGTAATCAGTGACAACCTGCTGGTGCTCTACATCTTCTGGGAGCTGACGACGGTGCTGTCCTTCCTCCTGGTCGGGCATTACGCCGAACGGCTCGCGAGTCGGCGCGCGGCGGTGCAGGCCCTGCTGGTCACGACGGCCGGCGGTTTGGCCATGCTTGTCGGGGTCATCGTGCTCGGTCATGTGGGTGGGAGCTTCCTGCTGTCAGATCTCATCGCGAATCCGCCGACGGGCCTGGCGGCCAGTGTGGGTCTGGTACTGGTGCTGATCGGCGCGTTGAGCAAGTCCGCCATTGTGCCCCTGCACTTTTGGCTGCCCGGAGCCATGGCGGCCCCTACTCCGGTCAGCGCCTACTTGCACGCCGCTGCCATGGTGAAAGCCGGCATCTATCTGTTGGCCCGGATGTCACCGGGGTTCGCGGAGGCCGCCCCGTGGCGGCCGGTGGTCCTGGTCTTGGGTATCGCGACGATGATCCTGGCGGGCTGGCGCGCGCTGCGGGAGTACGACCTCAAGCTGATTCTGGCCTTCGGCACGGTCAGCCAGCTCGGATTTCTGGTGGTACTCACCGGAACCGGTGATCCCGATATCCTGCTGGCCGGGCTGGTCATGCTGTGCGCACACGCCTTGTTCAAGGCCGCACTGTTCATGGTGGTGGGGATCATCGACCACACCGTGGGAACCCGCGATATCCGCAAGCTGGCCTGGCTCGGCAATCGGCAGCCGCCGCTGCTGGTGATCGCCGGAATCGCCGCGGCGAGCATGGCGGGAGTTCCGCTGACCCTCGGATTCGTCGGCAAAGAGCTGGCCTTCGCCACCGTATTACACAGTCGGGTACTCGGCTCGGCCGCGCCGTGGGTGCTGGCCGGAATCGTCATCGGTTCGATGTTCACCATCACCTACAGCATGCGATTCATGTGGGGCGCGTTCGCTCGCAAGGGTTTACCCGAGCCCAGCGCCCGCGTGCAGGGTATGCACACTCCGACTCCCGCATTTCTGACGGCGCCCGCGCTGCTGGCGGTCACGAGCATGGCGGTCGGCATCTTGCCCGGCTGGCTCAACGGGGCCCTGGGTAGCTACGCCGATCCCGTCGACGCTCACATCGCGATCTGGGAAGGATTCGGGGTTCCGCTGCTACTCACCGCGATGGCGTTCGCCGTCGGTATTCTCGCGTTCTTCTCGCGCGGACGCCTGCGCCGGGCACGCCTGGCCGTCAACCCGCTCGGCAATGCCGATCGTGGCTATGACGCGGTGCTGCGGGGTGCCGATGTGCTCTCCCAACGACTGACAGCACTGACCCAGCGAGGCTCAATTCCGTTCACCCAGGCCACCATTCTGGTGACTCTCGTGACGCTGCCGACGATCGTCCTCGCAGTCGGCGACCGCGACCCAGCACGTCTGAAGCTCTGGGATTCACCGTTACAGGGCGTGGTCGGCCTACTGATACTCGCCGCGGCGATCGGCGCTACCGTCATGCGCAACCGTCTGGCCGCGGTGCTGTTGGTGGGCATCACCGGCTACGGAACGGGCACCATCTTCGCCCTGCACGGCGCACCCGACCTGGCGCTGACGCAATTCCTGGTCGAAACCCTGACACTGGTGATTTTCGTGCTGGTGCTGCGTGCGCTGCCCGCCGAATCGGACATACAGCAGGCCAACAGGTTCCGCCTGCCCCGCGCCGTCCTCGCGATCGCGGTCGGCTGCACTGTGACCGCACTCGGGGTGTACGCGATGGCCGCGCGGCGTGATCGCCCGATCGCTGATCTGCTTCCGCAGGCGGCGTATCAGCGCGGCCACGGCGCCAACACCGTCAACGTGCTGTTGGTGGACATCCGTGCCTGGGACACCCTCGGCGAAATTTCCGTGCTACTGGTCGCCGCCACGGGGGTGGCCTCGTTGATGTTCCGGCACCGGCGTTTTGGACGGGCTCCCCGCGTCGGGGACGCAGCCGGTCAACCGGACGTGGTGGTGGCATCCGGAATCTGGCTGCGCGGCAGCGAGCTACGTGATCCCAAACACCGATCGCTGGTGCTCGAAGTGGCGACTCGGCTCATCTTTCCGCTCGTGATGGTGCTGTCGTTCTACTTCTTCTTCGCCGGCCACAACGTTCCCGGTGGAGGGTTCGCCGGGGGACTGACCGCTGGACTGGCACTGGTGCTGCGCTATCTCGCCGGTGGGCGTTACGAGCTGGGTGAGACACTGCCGTTCGACGCCGGCAAGATCCTCGGCCTCGGCCTGGCATTCTCCGGCGGCACGGCGCTGTCCTCGATGCTGCTTGGTGCGCCGGTTTTGTCTTCGGCCACAATCCAATTCGACATGCTCGGCTTTGGGCACGTGAAAATCGTGACCGCGATCTTCTTTGATCTGGGCGTATACCTGGTAGTGGTCGGTCTGGTGCTCGACGTGCTGCGCAGCCTGGGCGCACGTCTTGACGTCGAACTCGAGGAGTCGCCACGTACCCGAGCGGGAGCGCGCACATCATGACCAACCTCGGGCTACTCGTCATCATCGGCGCGCTTACCGCGTGCGGCGTCTATCTGATGCTGGAACGCAACCTGACACGCATGGTCTTGGGTCTGCTTCTGATCGGCAACGCGGTCAATCTGCTCATTCTTACGCTGGGCGGGCCCTCCGGCAATCCGCCGATCATCGGACGGCATTCCGATAACCGGACCTCGGTGGCAGATCCCTTGGCCCAGGGCATGATCCTGACCGCAATCGTGATCACCATGGGTGTCGCGGCGTTCACCCTTGCGCTGATCTATCGCATGTTCACCCTGGAAGCCGACGATGTCGTGGACGACGACGCCGAAGACGCGCGCGTTGCCCAGGAGCCCCCGGAGCCGGTCACCGACGGCAAGGACGAACATCGGGACGTATCCGAGTCGCTCGACGAAGACTCACCCGCTGAACTCGACGCATTGCCCACGGGTGAGAAGTCATGAGCACCATGTCTGTTCTGACGCCGCTGCCCGTCCTGGTGCCGACCACCGCCGCGGCACTAACCCTCATCGCCGGCAGACGCCCCCGGTTGCAGCTGTTGATCACGGTCACCGCGTTGACCACGGTGCTCGGAGTCTGTACCGCGTTGCTATACCTCACGGACCGCGACGGCACCTTCGCCCTAGCCGTCGGCGGCTGGGGGCCCACCGAAGAGAAGCTGGGGCCACTCGGAATAACCCTTGTGGTGGATCGCCTTTCGGCGCTGATGCTGGTGGTTTCGGCCATCGTGCTGCTGGCGGTGGTGCTGTACGCGGCCGCTCAGGGTATCCGTGACGGCGACGAACGACAGCCGGTGTCGATCTTCATGCCCACCTACCTGGCGCTGTCGGCCGGAGTGTGCAACGCCTTCCTCGCTGGCGATCTGTTCAACCTCTATGTCGGATTCGAGGTACTACTGGCCGCGAGCTTCGTGCTGTTGACCATCGGTGCCAGCGCCGACAGGGTGCGTGCGGGCATCTCGTATGTGATGGTCTCGATGATGTCCTCGGTGGTCTTCCTGCTGGGCATCGCCTTCATATATGCGGCGACCGGGACCCTGAATATGGCCGAAATCGCGCTCCGCGCAGACGGTATCCCATCGGGTACCCGAATGGCGATCTTCGCGGTGCTGCTGGTGGGCTTCGCCATCAAGGCTGCCGTGTTCCCGTTGTCCACCTGGCTGCCCGACTCCTACCCCACCGCACCGGCACCGGTGACCGCGGTCTTCGCGGGGTTGCTCACCAAGGTGGGCGTATACGCCATTATTCGCGCGCATTCCCTGCTGTTCCCCGGCGGCGGGCTCAACACCGTGCTGCTGGTGGCGGCGCTGCTCACCATGATCGTCGGCATCCTGGGTGCCATCGCGCAAAGTGATATCAAGCGATTGCTGTCCTTCACCCTGGTCAGCCACATCGGGTACATGATCTTCGGCATCGCGCTGTCCAATGAACTTGGCATGTCGGGTGCCATTTACTACGTGGCACACCACATCATCGTGCAAACCACCTTGTTCCTCGTGGTAGGCCTCATCGAACGCCAGGCGGGGGCATCGTCCCTGAATCGTCTGGGTGGACTCGCCGCCGCGAGCCCGCTGCTTGCCTTTGTGTTCGTGGTTCCCGCCCTGAATCTGGGCGGCATTCCGCCGTTCTCGGGATTCATCGGCAAGGTTGCGCTGTTAGAGGCCGGATCATTGCAGGGCTCGGTGCTGGCCTGGGCCCTCGTCGCCGGCGGCACTATCACCAGCCTGCTGACTCTGTACGCCGTGGCCCGAGTATGGACAAAGGCGTTCTGGCGCCCGCGATCCGACGCCCCGGAGGGAGATCTGGCCGCAGCCGCGCCCACAGCACTTCTCGACGATGCCGAGGATGTCGCGTTTGTGGATCGCGCAGATGTGGGCAGAATTCCGGCCGGCATGCTGGCCCCTACGCTGGGACTGATCGCGGTGGGGGTGGCGCTGACGATCTTCGCCGGGCCCATCATCGCGATCAGCGATCGCGCCGCGGCCGAGGTCCGTGATCGCACGGTATACATCAGCGCTGTCCTCGGGGGTGCACCGCGATGAAGCGACTGGCGCGGTACGGGCCACGTGAAATCGTGCTGCGTGCCTGGACATTGGTGTGGCTCATGCTGGTGTGGACGATGCTCTGGGGCAACTTCTCGGTCGCCAACACCATCAACGGGCTGTTGGTGGCGCTGGTCATCACGGTCCTGCTGCCTATGCCGCGGCTACCGGTCGAGGGCCGCCTGCACGTGGTCTCCATGATCCGGCTGGCATTCACCGTCGGTTGGTACATGGTGCTGTCCAGCCTGCAGGTTGCCTGGTGGGCGATCAGGCCGGGGCCACCACCGCTGAGTGCCGTGCTGCGCGCGCAGCTCTCGGTGAAATCGGACCTGGTGATGGCTCTCCTGATGAACACCTTGACGATCATCCCCGGATCGGTGGTCCTGGAGATCGACCAGGAGCGTCGGCTGGCCTACGTACATGTACTGGATGTGGGCTCGCCCAAAGCCGTTGCAAGTTTTTACGCCCAATTACGGCAATTAGAACGGCTTTTCATCTCGGCGTTTGAACGCGACGTGGATTGGCATCCGGACACTGACCCCTTGCGTGAGTCCGACACGAGGGAGGAAGTATGAGCCTCGTCTGGCATATCGCCGCGGTGTTTCTCGTCGCCGCAGCCAGCATCACGACGTACCGATTACTCGCCGGACCCAACACGTTGGACCGGCTCGTCGCGGTCGATACCCTGGTGGCCGTCACCATGTGCGCACTCGCGGCGTGGGCGGCCTACAGCCTGGATTCCACCGTGCTCTACGGCATGGTCGCGCTGTCCTTGATCAGCTTCCTGGGTTCGGTGAGCGTGACTCGATTCCGGGTGCCCGACACCGCGATAGACCCCGACGACCCCAGGAGTAGGCCGCGATGAACGCGTTCCTCGATGCGATCTCAGGCGTGCTGGTGTTGTTGGGATCGGCACTGGCTCTGACCGCAGCGATGGGTGTGGTGCGGTTCCCTGACACGCTGGCCCGGATGCATGCCGCGTCCAAACCACAGGTGTTGGGCCTGCTGCTGGTCCTGGCCGGCGCCGCCCTGCGGCTACGCGGACATGCCGACGTCAGCATGATCGTGCTCACCGGGCTGTTCACCATCATCACTGCCCCGGTGGTCGCACACCGGGTCGCACGGCTGGCCTACCACGAGCGCAGCGTCCGTGACGACCTGATGACAACCGACGAGCTGGAACGCTAGCCCCAGCTCGTCTGCCGGGTGTTGCCCCCCTCGTAGAAGCCGTCGGCAACCGAGCCGGCGAGTTCCATGAACGCCATCCGGGTCTTCTTACCCATCAAATCCAGTGAGATCTCCGACCCTTCCGACAGATGGTTGTCGAACGGAATGATGTGCACCGCCCTGGCACGAGTCAGGAAGTGCCGGCTCAGCTGTTCGAGGTCGATGGAGGATGCCCCCGGCCGCGACGAGCTGATGGCCACCACCGATTGCCGCACCAAGTGCGAATAACCATGGTGGTCAAGCCAGTCCAGAGTTGCCAGGGCACTGCGCGCACCATCGATGGCCGGCGACGTCACCAAGACGATGGCATTTGCCTCACCCAGTACACCGGCCATCGCCGAATGCATGAGGCCAGTGCCGCAGTCGGTCAGGATGATGTTGTAGAACCGCTGCAGTATTCGCATCACCGCGAGGTAGTCGGCCTCGGAGAACAACTCCGACGCCGCCGGATCGCGTTCTGAAGCCAACACCTCCAGACGGCTCGCACTCTGCGAAGTGTGCCTACGCACATCGGAGTACCGGTGAATATCAGGATCGCGCAGCAAGTCTCGCGCGGTTGAACGAGTCTCGTCGGGACCGCGCTGAGCCAGCGTTCCAAAGTCCGGGTTGGCATCCACGGCGATTACGCGATCACCGCGCAGCGAGGCGAAGGTCGCCCCCAAGGAGAAGGTGGTAGTGGTCTTGCCCACACCACCCTTCAGGGACAGCACCGCGATTCGATAGTCGCCGCGGACCGGCAGATTGATCCGGTCGATCAACTCGCTGCGGTGCGATTCCTCCGAGGACTCCCCGGGGTTGATGGCACCACCCGACAACCGGTGAACTGCCTTGCGCCATCCGCTCTTCGGAAGCGGCTTGACCGACCTGATGAGGCCGAGCTGATCGTGACTCGGCCCCTGCGGGCGCGATGGCTGCTGGGGCTGCGGCACCGGCCTGTACACGGGCGCTTCCGGCCGCGCAGCCGTAAACGGAGTCTGGCCCGGAACATAGGGCGCCCGCGGTGGCGCGGCAGGCGCGCTCCAGTCGGCACGCGAAAACGCCGCCGGCGGTGCGGGCGCAAGCGGCGGGCCGGCGGGGGGTGGCGCCCATGATGGCGCGGGCGATGGTGGCGCAGAGGGCATCTGAGGCGCCCGGCCTCCCCACGGGGTGAGGCCTTCCGGAATCATGGCGGACGCGTCGTCGGCCCGTACCTGTGGGGCCGGGTCGGGCGCCACCGGCGCGGGAGGCGGAGGCGGCGGCACCTCGACGGGCGTCTGCTCCTGCGCCGCCTCGTCCCGCCCCTCGGGAGCGGGGGACTGCTCGGCGGGTCGCGCCGGCGCGGGAGCCTCGGGTGCCGGCTGTTCGGGTACCACCGCGGAGGCGGGCCACGCCGGCAGCTGAGTTGCCGGTGCGGGCGGTGGTACAGCGGGTGCGGCCGGTTCCGCAGGAGCTACGGGGGTCGCCGGCTGATCGGTTGGCGGGCCGTAGTAATTCTGTGGCGGCGCATAGTAGTTCTGCGGGGGCGGCTGGTAATTCTGTGGAGGCTGCTGAACCGGCGCACCGTACCCCTGCGGCGGCGCCGGGGGTGCTTGGTTCTGTTGCTGCGGCATGCCGTACGCACTCAGCGGATCCGGTTCCCAGATCGGGTTCATCGGGCGCTGGTGATTACGCTGTCGCCGCGACAACTTGGGAGCCTTCGGCAGTGGAGGCGGCGGCTTGAGCGTCGGCTGCGGGAAGTAGTCAGCGCTCGGCGGCACGAATTCCTGGTTGGAATTCTTGGATCGACGAAATGGGCTGCCCTTGGTATCGCCACCACCCAGCCCGTCGGCTATGGGTTCGCGCCACGGACCGCTCGGTGGTGGCGAATCTGGTGCGTTGTCGTTGGTATCAGCCATGCCAGATCACTTCGCCATCATCGCAAGTAGGTTCTCGGGCCGCTGTGCCCCGAACTGATCGGCGATGTCACGGACCATTCCCGGGCAGCCAATCGGAATACCGAGCGAGACTACCCCGGCGTCAAAGAGCCGCTGGGTGTCTCTAGCGTCAACCATCTTGCCGTCCTGCCTCTTTCGTGTTATCGCTGCTCATCGCCGCGCACGCGAAGTCGTGGGAAACTCTCGGAAATCGCGCCGGCCAACTTCAGATATGCCGCATTCGTATCGGCGTTGAGCAGGTTGAAGTCGACGTCGGCGCCCTCGGCGAGATGCGGGTCGAACGGGATCATATGTATGGACCGGCAACGCGCCTGGAAATGCTCGTAGACCTTGTCCAGCTTGATCCCCGCGGACCCCGGGCGAGACGCACTCAAGACCACGTGGGCTTCGCGCACTAGCGATGAATACCCGTGCTGCATAAGCCAATCGAGCGTCGCAGAGGCGCTGCGCGCGGAGTCCATCGCGGGAGAGCTCACCAGCACGATGGTGTGGGCGAGGTCGAGCACACCCGCCATCGCCGAGTGCATGATGCCGGTGCCACAGTCCGTCAAGATGATGTTGTAGTACCGCTGCAGGATGTCGATGGTGTTGCGGTAGTCGATCTCGCCAAACGCCTCCGATACCGCTGGATCCTGTTCACTTGCAAGCACTTCCAAGCGGCTGGTCGCCATGCGGGTGTGATTGCGCACGTCGGCGTAACTTCTGATGTTCTGATCGTTGAGCAGATCTCGAACGGTCGACTGCGTCGAATGATCCCGTACGCGTTCGGCCAGCGTTCCGCGGTCAGGGTTCGCGTCGACGGCGATGATCCGGTCCGTGCGGATGGTCGCGAATGCCGAGCCCAATCCCAATGTGGTGGTTGTCTTTCCCACGCCGCCCTTGATGGACAGCACCGCAATACGGTAGTCGCCCAGGATGGGCTGGCGGATGCTTGCCAGTAACAGGTCCCGCTCGCGATCCTTCCTCGAGTCGCCGGGATTCACCCTTCCGCCGGTTGAACGGTGCACGGCCTTACGCCAACCGGAACGTGGCGCATAGCGCCCACGGTTGATGACCTCGGCCTCGTCAAGAGAGGGGGGCATCCGGTATGCCTGCGGCGCACGGTAATTGGCCGGGGGAGTGCCCCCTTGAGGCGGCGGCGGGTAACCGGCCGGCGGTTCCTGCTGCGCGGCAGACTGCGGCCCCTGTGGCTGCTGGGGCACCCATTGCCATTGGCCCTGAACGCTCGTTGGCTGCGGCGGTGGTTGTGACGGAAACTGTTGCCCACCATAGGGCTGCGGAGCCGCAGGTGCAGGCTGCGGCCATTGCCCCGGGTAAGGCTGGGGCGGGCTCCATCCCGGTGGAACCTGTGCCGCCGGTTCCTGCGCTGGCGGCGCTTGTGTATCAGGTTGCGGTGAGGCGGCAGGCGGCACGTAGTACGCCGGCGTGGCCTGCGGCTCCCCCGTCGCCGCGACTTCCACTGCCGAGCGGTTCTGCCACGGCGACGGCTCCGCCGATCCCGGCTCTGGCGCCACGACGGATATGGATTCCTCCTGTCGATCCGCCGTGGGGGTCTGCGCCGGTGACTCCGGTGCGGCTGACTCCGGTGCTACATCGGCGGTCTCACCAGCCGGCTCCGGATCTACCGCACGCGCCGCCGGGGCTTCCGCCTCGTCGGGAAGCTCGGACTCCAATATCACGTCATCAAGTCCGGCGTCTGCGGGCGCCTCTTCATACACCGCCGGAGCGGAAATCACGATGTCCTCATCGACCAGAGGCGCAAATCCCTCCAACTCAGCAGCGCCGCTGGAGGACGTCGCGGTGTCGGCGGTTTCATCGGCATCGTTGGCGGGTGCGGCGGCCTCCGGCGCAGGTGAACGCACCGGCTCGGGCACCGAGGCCCATGGCGCCACCATCGGCACGAATGGGGCGGGTTCCGGTTCGAATGCGCGGGCCTGCGCATCGGCGGCGTCATGCGCGGCCAATTCCTCGTCGAGTTCGGCACGTCTGGCCTCGATGCGCTGCAGCAGGGCGGCGGCTCTCGCATCGGCGTCACCGCCCCCGGCCGCGGGCGCCGACTCCGGGGGCTCCACGACTTCCGCTGCTGTGGGCTGCTCGACGGCGGGAGGCTGCGGCGCCAGCGGGTCACCGCTATCGGCACTCTCCTCGGGCTTCGGGGATGAGAAATCGGAGGTCTGGTCGGTAGCCGGTTCATTCCCGGCGGAATTCGGCTCGGGCCGGTCCGCAATGGGGGGCACCGCGGTCACGGCGGCCTCCGGCTCGCCACGCGCGCCGACAGCCTCCTGGTCCACCGCGGGAACGTCGTCTTCGGGCTCAGGTGCGGTGAAACCGAGCGTGGGGGTGGGCGCGGGCTCCTCCGATGGCGACTCAACCGCCGCCTGTGCCTCCCCGAGCGCCTCCGTGGGGCCGTCGGGAGTGCTGGCGGCGACTTCCGGCGGCGTAAAGCTGAGAGCAGCTGCGGGCGCGGCTGCGGGCTCTGCCCCGGGCGCTGCGTGACGCCGGTGACGCTCAAGCTCGTCATCGGTGATGCTCTCGTCGAGGCTCATCTGGCGCAGCTGCGCCTCCAGCAGGCTGAATCGCGAGAATGGATCCGCGCTACCGGAGTCGACGACAACCCGTTCCGGGCCGGTCACAGGCTGCTCGGGGCGGGGTACGACCGGACGCGTCACCTCCGGCGTGGCGGCGGCCTGCAGGGAAGGCTCCGGCTCACCGGTGACGGCCAGGGCCGACTCAACCACGGGGTTGGAGGCGGGGACCTCGGGCTCCTGCTCGGGCATTGCCGAGGACTCGACGGGCACCGACGACGAGAGTTGCTCGACCTGCGGCGTGGGCTGCGGCTCCGGGGCTACGTCCGCGCTGGGGCCGCTAACGATGCGCGGGGCCTGCGCGTCAGACTCTGCAACCGGGCCGGGGACGGCGATCGGCTCGCTCGTCGATGACGAATCGTCAGCAGGCTCCGCGCGACGCGGTGGCGTGTAGTACTTGGACAGGTCGGACACCGGCTGGTCGCCGTCGGCACTTTCATCACCCGATGCGAGGGTCGGACGCCCTTGCCCGGAAAGCTTCACCGATTCGGCGCTGGGTTTCTGCGCGGCCGTCTTGGGCGCGGACGGCCGCTCGGTCTCGTGGGTTAACGATTCGTCGTTGGGTTCGCCCTCATCGGGATTGCGCTTTTTGCGCCGCAACGACCGAAGAAAGCCTCGTTGTTCGTCTTCTTCGGGCAGCCATGGGGGACGGGGTGGTGCGCCACGATCCTGCTTGGGCAACGTCCCCCTCCCCTTCCTCAATCGCTAAATCACCGTAGAGTTCGATGGTACTCAGTAGCTAGCGCACGGGTATCAAGACTGGTTACCCAACCGAATAAACCCCCACACTCAACCAGCAGCTTAAGGGAGATTGCGATGTCCCCGCAGCGTTCGGTGCGATCCCATGCCGAGTCGATACCGGCAGCAGGGCATGCCCGCCGACCGCTACTTGGACCACCACGCGCTGGCTAAGCAACGGCGGCGCCTTAGCCGCCAGCCCCCGACTGCCAGCCCACAGCTCGCGAATCTGAGGCAATTCTACGGTGCCGGACCACGCTCGACCCCGGCGACCGAGGTCTGCGGCACCGACCTGGGCACAGTCGCCGAGGTCGTCGATCCGGGAGCGCCTACTGCCCGTTCGCGGCATTCTCCCGCTGGATCTCCAGCGCGATGTCGATGAGCTGGTCCTCCTGCCCACCGATCAGCTTGCGTTCGCCGGCACGGTGCAGCAGCTGATGCGCGGGTACCCCATACCGCTCACCCTGACGGATGGCGTGCTTGAGGAAGCTGGAGTACACACCGCTGTAACCCATGATCAGCGCATTGCGATCCAGCAGGCATTCCGCGGGCATCGCGGGCGCCACAACCTCTTCGGCGGCGTCGGCGATATCGAAGAAGTCGATGCCCGTCTTCACACCGATCTTGTCGAACACACCGATAAGCGCCTCCACCGGAGCATTGCCTGCACCGGCGCCGAATCGCCTTGTGCTGCCGTCAATCTGCTTGGCGCCGGCGCGCACCGCCTCGATGGAGTTGGCGACACCAAGCCCGAGGTTCTCATGCCCATGAAAACCCACTTGAGCATCCGACCCCAATTCCGCCACTACCGCGGCGACCCGGTCGGCCACTCCGTCCAGGACCAACGCACCCGCGGAATCCACCACGTATACGCACTGGCAGCCGGCGTCTGCCATTATCCGTGCCTGCTTGGCCAATTTCTCCGGCGAGATGGTGTGCGACATCATCAGGAAGCCAACGGTTTCCAGACCGCGCTCACGGGCGAGTCCGAAGTGTTGGATCGAGACGTCGGCCTCGGTGCAGTGAGTGGCTATGCGACAGATCGACCCGCCGTTGCCCTGCGCCTCGATGATGTCTTCCTTGGTGCCTACGCCCGGCAGCATCAGGAAGGCGATCTTGGCATTCGTCGCGGTCTGGGCGGCAAGCTTGATCAGTTCCTGCTCAGGGGTTTTCGAGAATCCGTAGTTGAACGAGGATCCGCCCAGGCCGTCGCCGTGAGTCACCTCGATGACGGGGACGCCGGCGCCGTCCAGCGCCGCCACGATAGCCCGCACCTCATCCGCGGTGAATTGATGCCGCTTGTGGTGCGAGCCATCACGCAACGACGTATCGGTGACCCGCACGTCCCATGCGGCGTCGAAGAAGATGCCGTCGGTGCCCAAGAGCTGAGTGCTGGTGTCCGAACCCATTTCACGAAACCTTTGCAGATAGAAGTTCTTTGGCGATTTCCTCGCCGACCTTGGTCGCGGCCGCGGTCATGATGTCCAGGTTTCCGGCATACGGCGGCAAGAAGTCACCGGCGCCCTCAACCTCGACGAAGGTGGTGACGACATGGTTGCCGCCGTTGACCACCGACGGCTCATCGAACTGCGGCTCATTGAGCAGCCGGTATCCGGGCACGTACTGCTGAACCTGGCTCACCACATCGTGAATCGACGCGGCAATCGCCGCACGGTCCGCGTCCTCAGGAATTGCGCAGAAAATTGTGTCGCGCATGATCATCGGCGGATCCGCGGGGTTCAGGATGATGATCGCCTTTCCGCGCTTGGCGCCTCCGATCACCTCCACCCCCTTGGACGTGGTCTTGGTGAACTCGTCGATGTTGGCGCGCGTTCCGGGTCCTGCGGACACCGAGGCGACCGAGGCGACGATCTCGGCGTAAGGCACCTCGACAACGCGCGACACCGCGTACACGATCGGAATCGTCGCCTGGCCACCACAGGTGATCATGTTGACGTTCGGAGCATCAAGGTGGGCGCGCAGATTCGCGGGCGGCACAACGGCTGGTCCCACCGCCGCGGGAGTCAGATCGATGGCCCGGATGCCCGCTTCCTCATAGCGTGGCGCGGCGGCCTTGTGCACGTAGGCGGACGTTGCCTCGAAGACCAGATCCGGCTTCTCGTCCTGCCCAAGCAACCAGTCCACACCCTCGTGCGAGGTTTCCAGACCGAAACCGCGGGCACGCTTGAGACCTTCGGACTCGGGGTCGATGCCGATCATCCACCGCGGCTCCAGCCACTCGGAACGCTGCAATTTGTACAGCAGGTCGGTGCTGATGTTTCCCGAACCGACGATCGCTACAGATGCCTTTGACGCCACAATCTCTCCTCTACTCGAAAGCCAGTCGGACCGAACCAAGTCCGGCGAACTCGGCTAAAAACTCGTCGCCCGGATGCGCGTCGAACGCCCGCGTGCACGAACCTGGCAGCACCACGTCGCCGGCCCGCAGACGCACCCCGAACGAGGCCACCTTGCGTGCCAGCCATGCCACCGATGTCACCGGATTACCCAGTACCGCATCGCTTCTCCCCTCGGCCAACTTCTCACCGTTGCAGGTCAGCACCGCGTCGATCGACTTGATGTCGATGTCCTTGGGTGAAACCCGTTGCTTACCAATGACAAACCCCGCAGAGGAGGCGTTGTCAGCGATGGTGTCGCAGATCTTGATCTGCCAGTTGGTGATCCGGCTGTCCACCACCTCAATGGACGGCACGTACGCCGCGGTCGCGGCCAGCACATCGTCCTCGGTGCAATCTTCGCCGGGCAGGTCTGCGGCCAGGATGAACCCGACCTCCACCTCAACCCGCGGGAACAGGAACTTGGACGCCGAGGCCGCCACATCCTCGAACAGCTCCATATCGGCCAACAGATGCCCATAGTCCGGCTCGTGGACGCCCATCATCTTCTGCATCGCCTCGGACGATAGGCCCACCTTGTGCCCCACGACCTTGGCGCCGTCCGCTAGACGGGAGCGAATATTCATGAGCTGGATCTCATAGGCGTCGACCACGTCAAAATCCGGATGCGTGTCGGTGGGCGGCGCGATCGCCACTCGGGTGCGCTCGGCCTCGGCCAGGTCGGCCGCGATCGAATCGCGTACCTCGGAACTAAGCATCTATACGCCTTCCAGTCTCGGTCCCGGCCCGGCGTCCGGAGAAGACGCAGTCGGCCAAGGACAATCCGCTCACATACGAATTTGAGCAGATACCGACCGCCGCACGCCCGGCGGCATAGAGCCCCGGGATCGCCGCGCCCGACGTGGTCTGCACGGCACCAGTCTCCTCGTCCACGACCAGACCGCCAAGAGTCAGCATCGGACACGGATTGAGCATGTTGGTCTTGATGGACACGTTGAACAGATAGAACGGCGCCCGCTCAATGGGCACCCTGATGTCATCGGGCTTCCCCAGCGGATCGGGGGTGCCACCGGCAATGGCCCGGTTGTGTTCGGATACGGTGCGCGCCAATCCTTCCGGGTCGATACCAGCCTTGGCTGCCAGCTCCTCGATGGACCCGGCCTTCTTGCGCCCCACGTTGAGGAACGCCTCGGCCTGAATCCGCTGAAACCACAGCGTCTGCGATCCCAACTGTTGGCGGGCCCGCTTCACCAACGGCTGGTCGGCAACCAGATATCCCACTCCGCCGGCCGTACGCACAATCTCCTTGCCCAAGGCCGCTCCATAGCGAGACTCGTCAATCATCCTCTGCCCCTTGGTATCTACCAGCAAGGAACCCAGGAAAGCGGCAGGCGGCACAATAAACCGCCAGGCCGAGATCTCGTCGAGATGCCCCGTTGCCGCGCTCAACGGCTCGGCCAGCTTCAGTGCGGTTCCGTCGTCGCCGGCGGTGCCGAGCTCGAGCCCGTCCAGATAGGCCGGCGCATGCCGCCGTACGAGCTCACGATTGGCGATGAAACCACCGGACGACAGGATCACTCCGTCGTCGGCACGGATCTCAAATGGCTTGGCGAACCGGCGCTCCAACGCATATGCGGGGCCTTCGAGCGTCTTTCGCATCGGCGGGTAGTAGATGCCCGGCTTGGTCGCGTAGTGCGTAAGACGCGAGTACAACCGGCGGGCCCAGGCCGGCGCGTCCTTCAGCGTCATCCCGCGCACCCCGACAACGCGCCCCTCCTCGACGACCAGCCCGGTGACCCTGGTCTGCCGCCACACGTCGGCCCCCAAACGCTCCGCAGAATCCGCCAAGGGCGCAAACAACGCCTTACCGGACACCCCCCGGCCAAAGGCACGGTGCCCGCGCTGGCGGGGCGGGGTGGCGGCACGCGCCATGCCGGAGGATTCACTGCCGGAAAAGTAGAGGTAGTAGTCGTCGGTCGGGTACGAAGTCTTGAAAGGTGCCAGCGAACCTTCGAACGGAACTCCGTAACCTTGCAGCCAATTCAGAGTGTCCACGCTGCCGTCGACGAATTTCCGAAGCGTCTCGGGTTTGACGGCATCGCCGACCTCAAGCCGCAGGTACTCCAGCATCAGCTCCGGAGTGTCCTCGACCCCGGCGTCACGCTGAATATTAGTGCCGCCGCCAGCGTAATAAATGCCTCCTGAGATGGCCGAAGCTCCGCCACCATCGAATCGCTCAAGGATGATCACGGACGCCCCGCGCTCCAGGGCCGCCAGTGCGGCGGACGCACCCGCCACCCCATACCCGACGATGATGACATCGGCCGACGGCATGTCCGAACGACCCGGCACGGGGCCTCCCTCATCGTCGTGTAGCCAAAACAGCAACATGTTTCTGTTTTCACCGCAACATCACAGCGTCCCGGCGATGAAACCACAGGCCAGCGCCGGTAGCGCCAGGCCGCCTCAATTCTATAACGTGTTCTACATGACTGAGCAGGAGTACGACGTCGTCGTCGTCGGGAGTGGTGGTGCCGGCATGGTTGCGGCGCTCACCGCGGCACACAACGGGCTGAGCACCGTACTGATCGAAAAGGCCCCCCACTTCGGTGGATCGACTGCCCGCTCCGGCGGTGGCGTCTGGATCCCCAACAATGAGGTCCTCAAGAAAGCTCGCCAGACCGATACTCCCGAGGCCGCCCGCGAGTACCTCTACAGCATCATCGGCGACGTCGTTCCGCGCGAGAAGATCGATACCTACCTCGATCGCGGGCCGGAGATGCTCTCATTCGTTCTCGCGAACTCCCCGCTGAAGCTCGACTGGGTGCCCAACTACTCCGACTACTACCCCGAAGCCCCGGGCGGACGTGCCGCCGGTCGCTCGGTGGAGCCAAAGCCCTTCGACGCGAAGAAGCTCGGCGACGAGCTGCCCAACTTGGAGCCGCCGTACGGCAAGGTTCCCTTGAACGTCGTGGTGCGCCAGCAGGATTACGTCCGGCTCAATCAACTCAAGCGCCACCCGCGCGGAGTGCTGCGCAGCCTGCGGGTGGGTGTGCGTACCTTCTGGGCCCAGGGCACCGGCAAGAAACTGGTCGGCATGGGGCGGGCGCTCTCGGCCGCACTGCGTATCGGCCTGCGCGACGCCGGAGTGCCGGTCAAGCTCAATACCGCCCTCACCGACCTCTATATCGAGGACGGGACCGTCAGGGGCGTCTACGTGCGCGAGACCGGGGCTCCCGAAGCCTCCGAACCGACCCTCATCCGGGGGCGTCGCGGCGTCATTCTCGCCTCCGGCGGTTTCGAGCACAACGAGCAGATGCGCGTGAAGTACCAGCGTGCACCCATCACCACCGAGTGGACCGTGGGCGCCAAGGCCAACACCGGTGATGGCATCCTGGCCGCCGAAAAGCTCGGAGCCGCACTGGAGTTCATGGAGGACTCGTGGTGGGGCCCCACGGTTCCGTTGGTCGGCCGGCCGTGGTTTGCGCTGTCCGAGCGCAACTCCCCCGGATCGATCATCGTCAACTCGTCGGGCAAGCGCTTCATGAACGAGTCGCTGCCCTACGTCGAGGCCACTCACCGGATGTACGGCGGCCAGTACGGCCAGGGGCCCGGCCCGGGCGAGAACCTGCCTGCGTGGCTCGTCTTCGACCAGGAGTACCGCAACCGTTATATCTTCGCCGGATTGCAGCCGGGGCAGAAGATTCCAAGTAAGTGGATCGAATCGGGCGTCATCGTCAAGGCCGACACCATTGAGGAATTGGCGAAGAAGGCGAATCTCCCCGTCGAGGAATTACGCGCCACCATCGAGCGATTCAACGGCTTCGCCCGCAGCGGTGTCGACGAAGACTTCGGCCGCGGCAAGAGCGCGTACGACCGCTACTACGGTGACCCCACCAACAAGCCGAACCCCAACCTCGGCGCGCTGACCAAGGCTCCGTTCTATGCGGCCAAGATGGTGCCGGGAGACCTGGGCACCAAGGGCGGCGTGCGTACCGACGTCAAGGGGCGTGTGCTGCGCGACGACAACAGCGTCATCGAAGGCCTTTATGCCGCAGGCAATGTCAGCACCCCGGTGATGGGCCACACCTACGCCGGTCCCGGCGCCACCATCGGCCCGGCGATGACGTGGGGCTACCTCGCCGCGCTCGATATCGCCGGGAAGTAGGGTCCGAATATGCCTATCAATGTCGATATCGCGCTGGGCGCGGCTACCGAACCGGCCGAATTTTCGTGGACTGCGTCCGATGTGCAGCTGTATCACCTGGCGATCGGTGCCGGTGCCGATCCGGTGAGCGAGACCGAGCTGCGCTACCTGCAGGACAAGACCCCGCAGGTACTGCCGACCTTCGCGACCGTCGCCTCGGGCTTCCACGCGGTGGAGCCGCCCAAGGTGTCCTTTCCGGGGATCGAGATCGACCTGGCCAAGATCCTGCACGGCACCGAACAGGTGACTGCGCATCGGCCGCTCCCACCGTCAGGCACCGCCCGCTCCGAGGGCAAGGTCGTGGAAGTCTGGGACAAGGGCAAGGCTGCCGTCATCGTCACGGAGACGACGACATCCGATGATCAGGGCCCCCTCTGGACCATCCGTCGTTCGATCTTCGCCCGCGGTGAAGGTGGCTTCGGCGGCGAGCGCGGTCCTTCTTCCCACGGCGGCGTTCCCGAACGCGACGCCGACCTCGAGGTGTCCACGCACATCCTGCCGCAGCAGGCGCTGCTGTATCGGCTGTGTGGTGACCGTAATCCGTTGCACTCCGATCCGGCCTTCGCGGCAGCGGCCGGGTTCCCCCGCCCCATCCTGCATGGGCTGTGCAGCTACGGCGTGGTGTGCAAGGCAGCGGTCGACGCGGCGCTGGACGGGGACGTCTCGCGCGTGACGTCGTATGCCGCGAAGTTCGCCGGAGTGGTGTTTCCAGGCGAGACCCTGAAGACCCGCATCTGGAAGGAAGACGGCAAGCTGCTGATCTCCGCGGTGGTTGCTGACCGGGAAGATGCCCCCGCGCTCGCCGATGTGGAGCTCACCCACTCCTGACCTCGTTCCCGTTGCCATCCCACGCCCGACAGTAACTACACGCACGTTTTCTGCCGGAAATCTGTGCGTGCGGTTACGCTGGCGGCGTCGGCCGTGCATAATTTGCCCATGACTCGCTGGACCGGCCTGATGGTGGCCGCTATTACGCTGACCACGGGCGGTATCGCCGCCTCTAACGCGGTCGCGCCAAATGTCGCATGCGCTTGCTCCTGCGTGGATGTCCGAAAGGACTCGGCATCGATCAAAGAGTGGCTGGGACACGCGCAAGCCATCTTTGTGGGCACACCCACCGACACCCAGCTGATCAGTGATCCGGAGACCGGCAGGACGATCTACCAGTTCGCTGTCCGAGAGGTCTACAAGGGCGACGTCGGGCCGACCACCACCGTCAAGGTCGAAAACTTCGGCCCGACCTGTGGTCGCAGCTACGACATCGGCACCGAGTACTTCGTCGTGGCGGGCAAGCCCGACGAAATCCCCCACGACACCCGCCCGAACGCCCCCGCCGCCTATGGCGACAACCGATGCTCACTGACACAGGTCGCGGCCGGTTCAGATCTGTCCGGCCCCGCACAGACGGCGTACGGCACCCCACACGCGCCGACCGGACCGGCCATCACGCTGCCCGGATAACGCTCACTACAGATAATCGGTTTCCACCCATGCAGACACCCACCAACAGCAATGCAGCCTTATAGCTCCCGGATGCCAGCGCCTAACCACTCACGAAGCGCCCGCGCATCTGCCCCGTCCCCTAAGGGGAACCCGCCGGCTTTGAAGACCCAGTTGAGATAGGAAACGAAGCTCATGTGCCGGCCGCCCATGTTGACAGTGCCATCTGCGTAGGCGTCAGGTACGAAGATCCCATACGGCTCATCGCCACTAATGTTGGCCTTGTGTAGCCGATCTGGGGCGAAATCCATTTGAAACGAACCAATCCCGCTCTTCAACCACTCCTCATGCTCGCCCTCGTAGTATGAGTAAGCCACCGAGTGGCCGCCCGAATACGCGCCCTCGAACTCGACTACCAGAGGGTCAGACTGGTGGATGCCCAGCCAACGTGGGTGGCTACCCACCAGCCATACGTCCCCCACAAACTCGATCCAAGACGCCACAGTGAGCGGAATAGGCCCGAGTTTCTCTGTTAGCTGCGCGACGAACACTCGCGAATCTTCACCAGCAGGTATGAACGGAACTCGCGACTTCCGCTCATTGCCGTTGGTGTGAGCAACAAACCCGCTGTCAACGAGCCGATCCGCTATCAACTCGATGTTCCGTCGCGCGCGTATTGCCATCGTGTGCGCAACCTCTGTGGCATCTTCCAGATATCGAGGTTCACGAACACGAGACCCCAACTGCCACAGATCACGCCACACCTCGACCGTCTCGCCATTGCGATACCTCTCCGAGTAGCTCACCCGGCGACTGTAACCGCATACACAGAAATCGCCCGAGATACGCGCGTGCGGTTACGTTCGGCGCGATAGACGCGCGCGTTATCCTAGGATCAGACCGGAGGTCGGCACACCGGTGCCGGCGGTGACGAGGACGTGCTCGACGTTCGGCACTTGGTTGACCGACGTGCCACGCAGCTGGCGCACACCTTCGGCAATACCGTTCATGCCGTGGATGTAGGCCTCACCGAGCTGACCACCGTGGGTGTTGATGGGCAGCTTGCCGCCCAGCTCTATCGCGCCGTTGGCGATGAAATCCTTGGCCTCACCCTTACCACAGAAACCCAGCTCTTCGAGTTGCAACAGCGTGTACGGCGTGAAGTGGTCATACAGGATGGCAGTCTGAATATCGTTGGGGGTCAACCCAGATTGGTCCCACAGCTGCCGACCGACCAGCCCCATCTCGGGTAGTCCGAGCTCGTCGCGGTAGTACGAGTACATGGTGAACTGGTCCTCGCCGGACCCCTGCGCGGCGGCCTCAATGATCACCGGCCGGTTCTTGAGATCCTTCGCCCGCTCCGGCGTGGTCACCACAATCGCCACCCCGCCGTCACTTTCCTGGCAACAGTCCAGCAGCCGGACCGGGTCGGCGATCATCCGCGAATTCTGGTGATCCTCAATGGTGATCGGCTTGCCGTAGAAGAACGCCTTGGGGTTGGTGGCCGCATGCTTACGGTCGGCCACCGATACCGCACCGAAATCCGCACTCGTGGCACCATATTCGTGCATGTATCGCCGGGCGATCATCGCGACGGACGCTGCCGGCGTACTCAGCCCGTGGGGATACGACCAGCTGTACTCGACGCCGCGAGAGTCTGCGGTCGAGCTCAGACCGGTCATCACCTGACCGAACCGGAACTCCGAGCGCTCGTTGAAAGCACGGTACGCGACAACAACTTCGGCGACCCCCGCCGCGACCGCTAGGGCGGCCTGCTGCACGGTCGCGGCCGCGGCACCGCCGCCATAGCCGATCTGGCTGAAGAACTTCAGCTCTCCGATGCCCGTCGCCCGTGCCACAGCGGTCTCGAGGTTGGAGTCCATCGTGAAAGTCACCAAGCCATCGACGTCCGACGGAGACAGCCCCGCGTCATCGAGGGCGTCGAGCACCGCCTCGGCTGCCAGCCGGAGCTCGGATCGACCCGACTTCTTCGAAAAGTCGGTAGCCCCGATACCGGCTATCGCGCTCCGGCCAGATAGCCCGGTCACTGTTCGGCTCCGATCGTCAGCTTCACTTTGGCGGTCACATGTGCACCAAGGCTGTTGTTGCCCACCACATCCACTTCCACCACACCGTCTTCGACAGCGGCCACTTCACCGGTGAACACCGTGGTGTCGTAGGCATACCAGGGCACCCCCAAGCGCAGTGAAATCGATTTCACGCGAGCAGCGGGGCCCGCCCAGTCGGTCACGAACCTCTCCACCAGGCCCGTATCGGACAGGATGTTGATGAAGATATCCTTGGATCCTTTGGCCTGCGCCAGGTCCCGGTCGTGATGCACGTCCTGAAAATCGCGCGTCGCCAATGCTGTCGACACGATGAACGTGGGCGTGCCTTCGAGTTTCAGCTCGGGCAGCTTCTCTCCGACAGTGGTCACGCCGCCTCCCATGCGTACAGCGTCCATGCAGGGTCCTCGCCGTCGGCCGGGAAGTCCAGATATGTCGCCCGCACCGGCAATCCGATCTGGACATCGTCGGGCGACACCCCTCGAAGCTCGCCCAGCATCCGCACACCCTCGTCAAGTTCCACCAGCGCGATTACGAAAGGCAGTGTGCGACCCGGTACCTGGGGCGCGTGATGCACCACGTAGCTGTACACGGTGCCCCGGCCGCTGGCCACCTGATACTCGATAGGAGCCTCTTTGTCCTGCCAGACCGCGGGCACCGGCGGATGCTGCAACGAACCGTCCGGGCGCTTCTGAAGCCGCAGCTCGTGAGCCGCCACACCCTCCCAGAAGTAGGCGCTGTCCCGCGACCAGGACGGCCGCATGAGTTTCGACGGGTCCAGATCTTCGGGAACGTCCGCCGCCTTCTTGGCACCTGGCCGGAACTTCATGATGCGCCAGTTCATCTCGTTGACGAGCTCGTCGCCCACATGCCACTCGGCGTGGATATTGATGAACCAGCTCTCGCCCAGCGCCGTCTGCTTGGGCCCGAAGACCTCGGTCACCTCATTGGTGGTGGTGACCTGCTCACCCAACTCCAGATAACGGTGATAGATCTGCTCGTAGTTGGTGGCGACCACCGACTCGTAGCCCGCGGAATCGAGAAGTGCCATCACCCGCCCCAGCGGGTCATCGCCCGAGCGCTCTCCGTACAGCCCGGCCATGGTCCACACTTGCGCCATGGCGGGAGGCGCGACGATTCCGGGATGACCGGCTGCTTTCGCGGCCTCCTCGTCGACATAGATCGGGTTGCGGTCGCCCATCGCCTCGACCCAGTTGTTGATCATCGCCTGGTTCACCGGATCCCGTGCCAGGCGGGGCGCGCTCGGGCCGTCGGCCTTGATCTTGGCGAAACCCTCTTGGATGTCCACCACGCTCATCGCGGAACCCTCGGCGTGCCCAATCCTGCCGTCGACACCATCTCGCGCATCACCTCGTTCACGCCGCCACCGAAGGTGATCACCAGGTGGCGTTTGGTCTGTGCATCAAGCCATTCGAGAGTCTCCGCGGTATTCGCGTCAGCGGGATCGCCATAGCGCCCGACCACACCCTCACTCAGTCGCCCGAGCTTCTGAATCCATTCAGTGGCAAGGATCTTCGTCGCAGCGGCATCGGCCATGCTGATGTCGTCGCCCGATGACGCGACCTGCCAGTTGAGCAACTCGTTGAGCCGCCACACGGCCTTCATCTCGCCCAGCACCCGGCGCACATCCTCATGCGACAACGGCGCCACACCGTCCGGCCCCGGCTTGGACGCCCACTCGTACACGCGGTCGTACATGCCCGCGATCCGCCCGGACGGGCCGAGCGAGACCCGCTCATGGTTCAGCTGGGTCGTGATGAGCTTCCAGCCCGCGTTTTCCTCGCCCACCAGCATTTCCACCGGAACCCGCACATCGGTGTAATAGGTGGCATTGGTGTGGTGCGCGCCGTCATTGGTGATGATCGGGGTCCACGAATAGCCCGGATCCTTGGTGTCGACGATGAGAATCGAGATGCCCTTGTGTTTAGGGGCGCTCGGGTCGGTGCGGCAGGCCAGCCAGATGTACTGCGCCTGATGCGCACCGGTGGTGAAGATCTTCTGCCCATTGACGACGTAGTGATCGCCGTCGCGCACCGCCGTGGTGCGCAAGGACGCGAGGTCGGTTCCGGCCTCCGGTTCGGTGTACCCGATGGCGAAATGGATTTCACCGGCGAGGATTCCCGGCAGAAACTTCTTTTTCTGCTCCTCGGTACCGTACTTCTGCAGGGTCGGACCAACGGTCTGCAGTGTCACCAGTGGCATCGGCACATCGGCACGTATGACCTCGTTCATGAAGATCTGCTGTTCCAGCGGGCCGAATCCGTGACCACCGTATTCCTTGGGCCAACCGACTCCCAACCAGCCGTCCTGTCCCATGCGGCGCACCACGGCCTCGTAGGACGACCCATGCCGGTCGATCATCATCTCGCGGGTCTCTTCGGCGGTCACCAGATTCGAGAAGTAGTGCCGCAGATCATTTTGCAGCTTCGCCTGTTCCGGCGTGAGGTCAATTAGCATCGCTGGCTCCTAACCCTGCGCCGCGGCAAGGACGTCTAGGCGCTCGGAGGACCCGCCGACCAGACGGCTCAGATCCTTGATCGTCGAGTAGTAACGATTCATCGGGTATGTGATGTCCACACCGAGACCACCATGCAAGTGGTGGCAGATCTGCATCACCCGCTGCGCCTCGGCCGCCATCCAGAAGGACACAATGTCCAGATCCTCGGTGGCGTCCAACCCCTCACATAGGCGCCAAACAGCAGATGTGACACCGAGATTCAAGGTCCTCGAGACCACATAGACGTCCGCCAGCTGCTGTGACACGGCTTGGAAGGTGGCCAGTGGCTTACCGAACTGCACCCGATTCGACACGTGGTCGGCCGTCAGACGCAATGCACCGGACACCAACCCGTCGGCGTAGGAGCCGATGGCCGCGAGCGCAAGCTCGTTCAGCCTCTGCACCGACCCGCTCAACTGATCCGCGGCGGGCACCGACACATCAGAGAAGGTCACCGCGTACTCTGCGGCCTTGCTTGCCGTCGGTGTCCGGGTGATCGTCACGCCCGGGGTGTTGGGTGCCACCACAACGACGCCATTGTCGGTGGTGACAAGTATCCAATGTGCCTCGGCGGCATGAAGAACGCCAATCTTGCGTCCGTTCAACACCAGCGAGGACCCGTCCCGCACCGCGGAAACCGCAGGTGCCGACGGCACCGCGCGGCCCGGCTCGTCGAGGGCCGCCGTGAGAATCGCACCGTCGCCGACACCGGCAAGGTAGCGATCCTGCTGCTCGCCGGAGGCCAGCTCCACCAGCGGAACCACGCCAAATCCGAGCGTGGCCAGCGCCGGAGTGAGGGCTCCGTGCTTGCCAAGCACCCGGAGCGCTACCGACACCTCAGCCAGGCCCAGACCATCACCGCCCAGCCGTTCAGGCAGAGCCAGACTCAGGACGCCATTGGCGGCTAGGGCCCGCCAGGCGGCTTCGTCGTATCCGATCTCGGGTACCACACCGACGAACTCGCGATCGGCAAGCACTGCTTCGACCACATCGGAGACGGCCTGCTGCTCCTCCGCGAAAGCGAAATCCATTATGCTCGTTTCCCTTTGAAAACTACTGCAGAACCGGGCAGCCACTGGCGCCGGTGAAATCGACCTGCCAGTGCTTGATGCCGTTGAGCCAACCGGACTGCAACCGCTTCGGGTCACCCGCCGGTGCCAAGTTCGGCATGTGGTCGGCGATGGCGTTGAACATCAGGTTGATGGTCAACCGAGCCAGGTTTGCACCGATGCAGTAGTGCGCACCACTACCGCCAAAGCCCATGTGCGGGTTCGGGTTACGCATGATGTTGAAGCTAAAGGGATCTTCGAACACATCCTCGTCGAAATTCGCCGAGCGATACATCATGACGACGCGCTGACCCTTCTTGATCTTCACGCCGTCGAGTTCGGTGTCCTCCAGCGCGGTCCGCTGGAACGACGTCACGGGCGTGGCCCAGCGCACGATCTCGTCGGCCGCCGTCTCTGGGCGCTCCTTCTTGTACAGCTCCCACTGCTCCGGGAACTGGGTGAAGGCCATCATGCCCTGGGTGATCGAGTTGCGGGAGGTCTCGTTGCCTGCCACCGCGAGCATGATCACGAAGAAGCCGAACTCGTCGTCGGAGAGCTTGCCCTCCCCTTCTACCTCGGCGTTGATCAGCGTCGTCACGATGTCCTCGCCCGGGTTCTCGGCCTTCTGCTTGGCCATCTCCATCGAATAGGCCAGGATCTCCATCGAGGAGGCCGCCGGGTCGATATCGGCGTATTCCGGGTCGTCGTACGAGGTCATTTCGTTGGACCAGTTAAAGAGCTTGCCGCGGTCCTCGATCGGCACACCAAGCAGACCAGCAATGGCTTGCAGCGGCAACTCACACGACACCTGCTCGACGAAGTCGCCGGTGCCACTCGCCGCGGCAGCCTTGGCGATCTCCTGCGCACGCTCGTTGAGCTCGTCGCGCAGACGACCAATGGCACGCGGGGTGAAGCCGCGGGAAATGATCTTGCGCAGCCGCGTGTGGTGCGGGGCGTCCATGTTGAGCATGACGTATCGCTGCAGCTCGATGGCCTCGCGGGTGATGTCGTCCTGAAAACGCGGGATAGCGGTGTTTTCCCAGCTAGAGAAGACATCGCTGCGCAGCGACACCTCCTTGACGTCCTTGTGTTTGGTGACGACCCAGTAGCCGCCATCGTTGAAGCCGCCGACTCCGTCGGGCTGTTCCTGCCACCAAATGGGAGCCGTCTTCCGAAGCTCCTTGAGCTCCTCGACGGGAAGCCGTTCTGCGTAGATTTCCGGGTCGGTGAAGTCGAAACCGGCGGGAAGGCTGGGGTGCACCACGTTGAACTCCTATGGCCTTTCGGGGCGTCTTTCAGGGACGATCTGGTTAGAGCGTCTAGTGAGGGCCGAGTGAGCTACGACACTCTCTAGCCCCATTGAATCACACGATCAGCGCAGACAAAACGTGGTGCACGGGGGGAGAACGCGTTCTCGTTGCTTCCGGACTGGAACGTGTTCTACCGTGAAGCCAACGTTCAGAGTGCAAAGGAGCAGCTCCATGGGTAATCCGGTCATCGTCGAAGCGACGCGCAGCGCCATCGGCAAACGCGGTGGATGGCTCGCGGGGCTGCATCCCGCCGAGCTGCTGGGCAGCATCCAAAGGTCGGTGATCGCACGCGCCGGCCTGGATCCGAATGAGGTCGAGCAGGTCATCGGCGGCTGCGTGACCCAATTCGGCGAGCAGGGCGGGCACATCACACGACAGGCATGGCTGCATGCCGGGCTGCCCGAAGCCACTGGCGCCACCACCATCGACTGCCAGTGCGGTAGCGCGCAGCAGGCCAACCATCTCATCGCCGGCCTGATCTACTCCGGCGCGATCGATACCGGCATCGCCTGCGGTATCGAGTCCATGAGCCGAGTGCCCCTTGGCGCCAACGTCGGCGGTACCGGCATTCCGCGGCCCGACTCCTGGGATATCGACATGCCCAATCAGTTCGAGGCCGCCGAGCGCATCGCCAAGCGCCGCGGCATCACCCGCGCCGACGTCGACGGGCTGGGGGTGCGTTCGCAGGCGCTCGCCGCCCAGGCCTGGGCCGAGGGGCGATTCGACCGAGAGATCACACCGCTCGATGCCCCGCAGGTGGACAAGGAAGGCAACCCCACCGGCGAGACCAAGACCGTCAACCGCGACCAGGGTCTGCGCGAGACCACTCTGGAATCACTGGGCAACCTGAAACCCGTTATCGCCGAAGGTATTCACACCGCAGGTACGTCCTCGCAGATTTCCGACGGCGCCGCGGCGGTGCTGCTGATGGACAGCGATAAGGCCAAGGCCCTCGGATTGCGGCCGCGGGCCCGCATCGTGTCTCAGGCCCTGGTGGGCGCTGAGCCCTACTACCACCTGGATGGCCCGGTGCAGTCGACACAGCGTGTACTGGACCGCGCCGGCATGAAGATCGGTGATATCGACGTCGTCGAGATCAACGAGGCCTTCGCTTCTGTGGTGCTGTCATGGGCTGCCGTGCACAAGCCCGACTTCGATCGCGTGAACGTCAACGGCGGTGCCATCGCCCTGGGCCACCCGGTGGGCAGCACCGGCAGCCGCCTGATCACCACGGCGCTGCACGAACTCGAGCGCACCGACAAGTCAACGGCTTTGATCACCATGTGCGCTGGTGGCGCGCTGTCCACCGGAACCATCATCGAGCGCGTCTAGCACCTCTGACGAAAGGCCCCGGCGTCATGGCGCCGGGGCCCTTTCGTCAGCTTGCCCGTCCGTAGCCTGCCGGGCAGAAGTCCACTTCCCAATGTTTGACGCCGTTGAGCCAGCCGGACCGCAACCTATCCGGTTCCCCTGCCGACGCGAGGTCCGGCATGTGATCGGCGATGGCGTTGAACATGAGGTTGATGGTCATGCGCGCCAGGTTCGCGCCCACACAATGGTGCTCGCCATTTCCGCCAAAACCCACGTGCGGGTTGGGATCCCGCATGATGTCGAAGGTAAACGGATCCTCGAAGACCTCTTCGTCGAAGTTGGCACTGCGGTACATCATCACCACGCGCTGCCCCTTCTTGATCCGCACTCCGCCGAGTTCGGTGTCCTCCAATGCCGTCCGCTGAAACGAGGTCACCGGCGTGGCCCAGCGCACGATCTCGTCGGCGGCAGTCTCGGGCCGCGTCTTCTTGTACAGCTCCCATTGCTCCGGGAACTGAGTGAAAGCGTGCATCCCATGAGTGATCGAGTTGCGGGTTGTCTCATTGCCGGCAACCGCCAAAAGCATGACAAAGAAACCGAACTCATCGTCGGATAACTTCTGCCCATCGATATCGGCATTTACCAGGTCGGTGCAGATGTCGGCACCCGGCTCGGCGGTCTTGCGGGCCGCCACCCCCATGGCATACATCAGCAGCTCGGCACTCGCGACCGCGCTATCGTCCTCACCGTCAGAGGATCCGACGAGCCTGTTGGACCAGTCAAAGAGCTGCTCGCGCTCGTCCAGCGGCGTGCCCATCAAACCCGCGATGGCCTGCAACGGAAGCTCGCAGGCCACCTGTTCTACAAAGTCACCGTGCCGCAGCTGCGCCGCCGCCCTGGCGATACCCTGTGCGCGCGCATTGAGGTCGTCGCGTAGCCGACTGATCGCTCGCGGCGTGAATCCGCGACTGATGATGTGCCGCAACCTGCTGTGCCGGGGCGGATCCATGTTGAGCATGATCAACCGCGTGGCATCGATCCGTTCGCGCGGCGTGGTGGGCAGATAGCGCGGTATGGCGGTGTTCTGCTCGCTGGAAAAGACCTCGCAGCGCAGCGAAACCTCTTTGACATCTTTATGTTTGGATACCACCCAGAAGCCGTCATCATCGAATCCGGCAACGCCGCGTTCGGTGTGATTCCACCAAATCGGCTCGGTATGCCGCAGCTCGGCGAGCTCACGCTCGGGGATGCCGTGCACGAAAAGCTCGGGATCGGTGAAGTCGATACCGTCCGGCAGATGGGGGTGTTGGGCCTGTACCACGCTGTACCTCCCGGCCTGTGATGTATTTCACTACTGGCTCTAGTCGCAGTGAAGCACAGAAATCGACCCCAGGACAAGGGTGCGCGGCAGAAAAACCGCAGATCTAGAACGTGTTCTAGGCGCGTGCCAGCTTCGGGACGAAGATCGCCCGGATGTGATGGATTCGGGGATCGTCGGCCGGAATTCTGAACTTCTCGTCCACTTTGGCGACAACGCGCCAGCCGGCGACCTTGGCCTTGGTCTCGATGACGAAACTCGCCACGACGTCGTCGCCCTCAACCCGGAACTGCCGATTGGACGCGGCGGCGATAAGGCGGAACTGCGGACCGTTGTTTAGGCTGCGCCGCAAGTGATCTCCGGAGAATCCCGTCTTGACGCCCTGTTCGATCCGCACACATTCCGGGGTGAACGGCACCGCGTCCGCCTGGTGCGTGACGAGGGCTTCGATGTAGGCATTCGCAGCGGCGATACGTGCTTCGTCTGAGGCTCCGGGTGTTGACACACTCGTAGCATAGGGCCATGACCGCACCGGGATCATCCGCGAACGCACCCGCCCAACTGAATTCCGAGTTCGCCGGCAAGGTCATCAAGTGGATGACCACGGTCAATGTTTGGCTGTATCAGCGTACCGACGGCCGTCTCGGTGGAAAGTGGCGTGTCGGCGCGGCTTTCCCGTGGGGCATACCGGTATTGCTGCTCACCACGACCGGCCGCAAGACCGGGCAGCAGCGTCTCAGCGCGCTGCTCTACCTACCCGACGGCGACAAGGTGGTTTTGGTCGCGTCGCAGGGCGGGCGCGCCTCCAACCCGGCGTGGTATCTCAACCTGAAGGCGAATTCTGAAGTCACCGTTCAGATCAAGGGCGATATCCGCACCATGACGGCGCGCACCGCGACCGACGCAGAACGTGCCTACTACTGGCCCAAGCTGGTCGAGCTGTACGCGGACTTCGACAAATACCAGTCGTACACGACCCGCCAGATCCCGGTCGTCATCCTGGAGCCCTAGCCCCATCGACACGCCGCGTTTTGCGCGGATCACTCGCGAAATGCGTCGTAACACGGGGTGTCGGCGGAAAGGGTTAGCCTTGCGAGCCGTAGACCGGAACCGGCGTGCGGGCCTTGTCCAGCAGGTCGGTGACCACGGGGCCCAATTCGCTTGGGTCCCAGCGTGCTCCCTTGTCCACCTGGGGGCCATGCGCCCAGCCCTCGGCAACGCGAATGATGCCGGCCTCGACCTCGAACACCTTGCCGGTGACCTCACGCGACTCCGGGCTACCCAGCCATACCACCAGCGGCGAGACGTTCTCGGGAGCCATCGCGTCGAACGCGCCATCCTCCGGCTTAGCCATGGTCTCGGCGAAAACAGCCTCGGTCATTCGCGTGCGCGCGGCCGGCGCGATGGCGTTCACGGTGATGCCGTAGCGCCCCATCTCGGCGGCGGCCTGCAGCGTCAGGGTGGCGATACCAGCCTTGGCGGCGGCGTAATTCCCTTGTCCGACACTGCCCTGCAGGCCGGCGGCGGAGCTGGTGTTGATAACGCGGGCGTCCACCGCGTTACCGGCCTTGAACTCGTCGCGCCAGTATGCGGCGGCGTGCCGCAACGGAGCGAAGTGACCCTTGAGATGCACACGGATCACTGCGTCCCACTCCTCCTCACTCATATTGGCAAGCATCCGGTCGCGCAGGAATCCGGCATTGTTGACCAGGACATCCAGGCGGCCAAAGGAATTGACGGCGGTGTCGATGAGGTTCTTGGCCCCGCTCCAGTCGGCGACATCGTCCCCGTTGGTGACGGCCTCGCCACCGGCGGCCGTGATCTCCTCGACGACCTCCTGCGCGGGACTGGTGCCCGCCGACCCATCCAGGCCGACACCGATGTCGTTGACGACGACCCGCGCCCCTTCTGCGGCAAACGCCAGTGCGTGCGCCCGGCCGATGCCACGGCCCGCGCCCGTGATGATGACGACCCGACCGTCGAGTAAACCTGGCATGTTCTATTCCTTTTCGCCGTTCTCATTGCTGTTGACATTGGCCGCGTCGAGGAACGCCGGACGCTCCCCTCCGCCGTGAACCGTGAGGACCGAACCGGTCACATACGAAGACAGTGGTGATGCTAGGAATGCCGCGGTCCAACCGATCTCGTCCGGGTTGGCCAGGCGCCCGAGCGGTACGGTAGCGCCCACGGCAGCAATCCCGTCTTCGTCGCCGTAGTGCATCTCCGAGAGCTCGGTACGGATCATCCCCGCGGCGAGGGCATTCACCCGTACCTTGGGTGCCCATTCGACGGCCAGACTCCGGGTCAGGCTCTCCAGCCCGGCCTTGGCAGCGCCGTAGGCGGCGGTACCCGGCGACGGACGGCCCGCGCTGACGCTGGTGATGTTGACGATCGTGCCGCCGCCGTCCTGCTTCTGCATCACGGCGTTGGCACGCTGAGAGACCAGCAGGGCGGAGAGCAGGTTCAACTCGATGATCTTGCGATGGAAATTGTGACTCGCATCGGCAGCGAGCGCGAAGGGTGCGCCCCCCGCGTTGTTCACCACGGCGTCCAGGCGACCATGCGCGGCGACGATGGCGCCGATGAGCGTGTCCACCGACTCTTCGTCGCGCACATCGCAGGAGTGGAACTCGTAAGGAGCGTCACCGGGCCGGCGCGCGCAAGTCACCACCGTCGCACCCTGGTCGGCGAAAACCTGGCTGATTCCGGCACCGACCCCGCGGACGCCGCCGGTAACGAGGACGACGCGACCCTCAAGGCCGAGGTCATAGGGGGTTCGCACGTGACTCCTTGCCCTGTTCCTGCTGTTTGTCCTGCGCTTTCGAGCCATGGTAGCGTACCAAGCAAGTGCTTGTTTCGGTACCTTGAGGAGTCTCATGGGCATCACCACCGCGACGGTTGAACCGGGCATCGTCACCGTCACCGTCGACTATCCGAAGGTCAACGCCATCCCGTCGCGCGGATGGTTTGAGCTGGCCGACGCCATCCTGGCCGCGGGCAACGACCCGTCCACGCACGTGGTGATCCTGCGGGCCGAGGGCCGCGGGTTCAACGCCGGTGCCGACATCAAGGAGATGCAGGCGACCGACGGCTTCACCGCACTGATCGACACCAATCGGGGCTGCTTCGAGGCCTTCAGTGCGGTGTATCGCTGCAAGGTGCCCGTCATCGCCGCCGTCAACGGCTTCTGCCTCGGCGGCGGAATTGGCTTGGTGGGCAACGCCGATGTGATCGTCGCCGCCGATGACGCCGTGTTCAGCGTGCCGGAAGTCGATCGTGGCGCGCTGGGCACTGCCACCCATCTGCAACGCCTTGTCCCCCAGCATGTGATGCGCCGAATGTTCTACACGGCAGCCAAGATCGACGCAAAGACGTTGCATCACTACGGGTCCATCCACGAGGTCGTGCCACGCGCGGAACTCGACGAGGCAGCACTACGCGTTGCGCGTGATATCGCCGCCAAGGACACCCGGGTGATCCGGGCCGCCAAGGAGGCCATCAACTTCATCGATCCGCAGGACGTCGAGTCGAGTTACCGCATGGAGCAGGGCTTCACATTCGAACTCAACCTTGCCGGAGTCGCCGACGAACACCGTGATGCGTTCGTCGAGACCGGAAAGCCGAAGGGGAACTAACTCATGGGAGACAAGCGCACCACGCTGGACGAGGTTGTCGCCGAGCTGCGCAGTGGGATGACCATCGGCCTGGGCGGCTGGGGTTCCCGCCGCAAGCCCATGGCCTTCGTGCGCGCGATTCTGCGTTCGGACATCACGGATTTGACGGTCGTCACCTATGGCGGACCGGATCTGGGTCTGCTGTGTTCGGCGGGCAAGGTCAAAAAGGCCTACTACGGCTTCGTGTCGCTGGATTCGCCGCCCTTCTACGATCCCTGGTTCGCCAAGGCCCGCACCACCGGTGCCATCGAGTCCCGCGAGATGGACGAGGGCATGGTCAAGTGCGGCCTGGAAGCCGCCGCCGCCCGGTTGCCGTTCCTGCCCATTCGCGCCGGAATCGGTTCGGACGTCATGAATTTCTGGGGTGACGAACTCAAGACCGTCACCTCGCCGTACGCGGACTCATCGGGTCAGGCGGAAACCCTGGTGGCGATGCCCGCGCTGAACCTGGACGCCGCCTTCGTGCACCTGAACCTGGGCGACGCCACCGGCAATGCCGCGTACACGGGCGTCGACCCGTACTTCGACGACTTGTACTGCTTGGCCGCCGAGCGCCGCTATCTGTCGGTGGAAAGGGTCGTCTCCACCGAGGAACTGGTCAAAGCCGTCCCACTGCAATCACTTCTGCTGAACCGAATGATGGTCGACAAGGTCGTTGAGGCGCCCGGTGGCGCACACTTCACCATCGGCGCAGCCGACTACGGCCGTGACGAGAAGTTTCAGCGGCATTACGCCGAGGCTGCCGGTGACCCGGAGACCTGGCAGAAGTTCGTCGACACGTACCTGTCCGGCTCCGAAGAGGACTACCAGGCAGCCGTCAAGCGTTTCAAGGAGGCTCAGGCATGAGTGAGGCAACCCGCGCTGAGGTATGCGCCGTGGCGTGTGCCGAGTTGTTCAGGGACGCAGGCGAAATCATGGCCTCCGCGATGTCGACGATGTCTTCGGTCGGTGCCCGGCTGGCGCGCCTGACCTTCTCCCCCGACCTCGTGCTCTCGGACGGCGAGGCCTTGCTCATGGCGGATACCCCGGCTATCGGCGCAGCCTCGCCGATCGAGGGCTGGATGCCGTTCCGCAAGGTATTCGACGTGGTGGCCTCCGGCCGTCGCCATGTCGTCATGGGCGCCAACCAGATTGATCGCTACGGCAATCAGAACCTCTCGGCGTTCGGCCCCTTGCAGCACCCCACCCGGCAGATGTTCGGGGTACGCGGCGCCCCGGGCAACACGATCAACCACGCCACCTCATACTGGGTGGGCAACCACACGGCGCGCGTGTTCGGGAACTCGGTCGACGTGGTCTCCGGTGTCGGCTACGACAAGGTCGATCCGGCGAACCCGGCCTACAAGTACTTGGGCGTGTTCCGCGTCGTTTCGAACCTGGGCGTCTTCGACTTCAACGGCCCGGAGCACCAGATGCGCGCCCTGACCCTGCACCCCGGTGTCACGGCCGATGACGTCGCGTCCAACACCAGCTTCGAGGTACACGGGTTGGCCGATGCCGGCGAGACCCGGCTACCCACCGCGGAAGAGCTGCGGCTCATCCGGGAAGTAATCGATCCGAAGTCATTCCGGGACAAGGAAGTAAAGCAGTGACGCAGGTGCTCAAGACAGCACTGACCGAGCTGGTCGGTATCGAGCATCCCGTCGTGCAGACGGGTATGGGCTGGGTCGCCGGACCACGCCTGGTGGCCGCCACCTCCAACGCGGGCGGGCTGGGCATCCTGGCCTCGGCGACGATGACACTGGACGAGCTCATCGCGGCCGTCGCCAAGACCAAATCACTGACCGACAAGCCCTTTGGGGTGAACATCCGGGCCGATGCCGGTGACGCCACCGAGCGCATCGAATTGCTCATCCGCGAGAAGGTCAAGGTCGCCTCATTCGCGTTGGCACCCAAGCAGGACCTGATCGCCAAGCTCAAAGACAATGGCGTGGTGGTGGTTCCGTCCATCGGAGCGGCCAAGCACGCCAAGAAGGTCGCTGCCTGGGGCGCCGACGCGGTGATCGTGCAGGGCGGCGAGGGCGGGGGCCACACCGGCCCGGTCGCCACCACCTTGCTACTGCCCTCGGTACTCGATGCCGTCAAGGACACCGGAATGCCCGTCGTCGCCGCCGGCGGCTTCTTCGACGGACGCGGCCTGGCAGCCGCGTTGTCGTACGGGGCCGCAGGTGTCGCCATGGGCACCCGCTTCCTGCTGACGTCCGACAGCAGCGTTCCGGACGGCGTCAAACAGCGCTACCTGGCCTCCGATCTCGCCGGCACCGTGGTTTCCACCCGTGTCGACGGCATGCCGCACCGGGTGCTGCGCACCGAGCTCGTCGAAAAGCTCGAAAGTGGTTCGCGGGTACGTGGTTTCACCGCTGCGGTGCGCAACGCCGCCAAGTTCAAGAAGATGACGGGCATGTCATGGGCATCCATGGTCAAGGATGGCCTGGCGATGCGGCACGGCAAGGAGCTCACCTGGTCACAGGTGCTCATGGCCGCGAACACGCCGATGCTGTTGAAGGCAGGACTCGTCGAGGGCAACACGAATGCCGGTGTGCTGGCCTCAGGTCAGGTTGCGGGCATCCTCGATGACCTGCCGAGCTGCCACGAGCTGATCGATGCGATCGTCACGGACGCCGTCGCGCATCTCAAGGCCGCCAACGCGACCATCCTCTGACGGCGAATGTCGGGTTTCGGCGCGGATCACTCGGACTATTGCCCCGGAAGTCGACGCTCGGCAGAAAGGCTGAAGTAAAACTCCAGGTGATTCACAGACTCCGGGAGAATCCTGGACGTGTGATTCACCGAATGTTCACTGTGCCGACCGTCGCCTGTTGTTGTGCCGCCGCCATCGCTCTTTCCCCCATCGCCGCGGCCGATCCCGACCAGCCCTCCGGCCCCAACCATGGTCTTCACACGCCCGCGCAGGGCGCCATGGAGCTACCCACCGACCGTGGCCGGCACCATGTGTTGCGCCAAGATCAGAACGTCGGCGGGGCAGATCCCGGGGTTCCGTACGGAACTGACCCCTACGTACCCGATCATGCGAACGATATCGGCGGCGCCGATCCGGACACCCCGCTCGGTACCGATCCCGAGGTGCCCTACGGAACCTGGGCCCAGAACTAGTCCCCCGGAGCAGGCGCGGGCACCTCGGGCGCCGGGGTGTCGTAGATATCGATACTGTCCCGCTGGTTCCAGCCACCCCAGCGCTGATCGCCCCAGCCGCCTGGATACTGCGAGAGCTGCGGCGGCAGGTCACCCATCGATTGCGGCAGCATATTGAGCACGCCGCTGGGCACCCCAGGGATCGCCGGGACGTAACAAATCTCCGGCGGGCACGGTTCGGCGTGCGCCGGGGCGACGCCTGCGACGACACCTAACGCCGCCACGGCCGTGCCGATCAGAATTCCTGCGCGCATGCCCCTCAGGCTACGCCCGCCTCGATCAGAGGCGTTCGATGATGGTGACGTTGGCCGTGCCACCGCCTTCGCACATCGTCTGCAGGCCATAGCGGCCGCCGGTGCGCTCCAACTCGTTGAGCATGGTGGCGAACAGCTTGGCCCCGGTGGCACCCAGCGGGTGCCCCAAAGCCATCGCCCCGCCGTTCGGGTTGACCTTCTTCAGGTCGACGTCGAGCTCCTTGGCCCAGGCCAGCACGACGGGCGCAAATGCCTCGTTGATCTCCACGACGTCGATGTCATCCATGGTCAGACCGGTCTTCTCCAGCGCGTACCGGGTGGCGGGGATCGGTCCGGTCAGCATGAACACCGGGTCGTCGCCCCGGGCACTGATGTGGTGGACCCGCGCCCTCGGCGTAAGCCCGTGCGCCTTGACGGCCCGCTCCGAGGCGACCAGCGTGGCGCTGCCGCCATCGGAAATCTGTGAAGCCAACGCCGCGGTGAGACGGCCGCCCTCGACCAGGGGATTCAGGCTGGCCAGCTTCTCCAGGGTGGATTCGCGCGGCCCCTCGTCGACGCGGAAGTCGCCGACCGGGATGATCTCGTTGTCGAAGTGCCCGTTGCGGATTGCGGCGAAGGCCTTCTCATGACTGGAGAGCGCGAAACGCTCCATCTCCTCACGGCTGATGTCCCACTTCTCGGCGATCATTTCCGCACCGCGGAACTGGGAGATCTCCTGATCGCCGTAGCGGTGCAGCCAGCCCTCGGACTCGGCCGTGGGCGAGGTGAATCCATATTCCTTGCCAACGAGCATGGCGGCCGAGATCGGAATCTGGCTCATGTTCTGAAAACCACCCGCCACGATCAGGTCCGCGGTGCCGGACATAACAGCTTGGGCGGCAAAGGAAATGGCCTGCTGACTCGAGCCACACTGCCGATCGACGGTGGCACCCGGCACCTCTTCCGGGTATCCACCCGCGAGCCAGGCCAGACGTCCGGCATTTCCGGCCTGCCCGCCGATGGCATCAAGCACACCCATGTACACGTCGTCGATGGCGTCGGGATCCACATCCACGCGGTCGAACAACCCCTTGAAGGTGGCCGCACCCAGATCCAGCGGGTGCACCTTGGACAGCGCGCCGTTGCGCTTACCGACAGCGGTACGCACAGCGTCAATGATGTACGCCTCAGACATGGTGAATCTCCTTATTTTTCAGGGCTATTCGAGAATGACCCGACGGTGATCCCGCCGAGAACGATCGAAAGATACTGTTCGGCGACTTCCTGCGCCGTACGTGAGCCACCGGGACGGAACCACCGCACCGACACCCAGGTGGCGTCGCGGATGAATCGGTACACCACCGCCACATCCAGGTCGGGGCGGAAGTAACCCTGCGCAATGCCGTCACGCAGCACTTCCAGCCATAGCTGGCGCTGCTCGGTGTTGAGCTCGTTGAGGTAGGCGAACCGTTCTTGCGAGAGCAGTCGGGGCGCCTCCGCCTGATAGATGGCGACCTGCGCGTGCTTGGTCTCGATAGCGTCGAAGGACGCCAGGAACAGGCCCTTGAGGGTGTCGACAGGATTCAGATTCGCGGCGGCAATTTCGCGATAACGCGCGAACAAACCCTCGAGAAAGTCGCGCAGCAGCTCGTCGACGATCGCTTCCTTGGAGTCGAAATGGTGGTAGAGACTGCCCGACAGAATGCCGGCGGCGTCGGCGATATCCCGCACGGTGGTCGCCCGCAGACCACGCTCGGCGAACATCTCGGCGGCAAGGCTCAACAGCTCCTCGCGCCGAGACGGCTGCGGTGAGCCGCCCGCGCGCAGTGCGTCCGACTCTCGCACCTCTGACACCTTATCCACCTCCTCACTGTATCAACCAAGCGCTTGTTTGGTCGAACGCGTGCGCGATGTCACGCCCGCTGGCTGGATACCGAGATGACCTCGCCGGTCAGGTAGCTCGAATAGTCGCTGGCCAGGAAGGCGATGGTGGCCGCGACCTCCCACGGCTCGGCAGCGCGGCCGAAGGCCTCGTCGGAGGACAGTTTGTCCAGCAGGTCCGAGGAAGTCACCTTGTCGAGGAACTTGTGCCGAGCAATGCTCGGAGCGACCGCGTTGACGCGTACCCCGTGCTCGACGGCCTCGATGGCACTGCAGCGAGTCAGGGCCATGACGCCGGCCTTGGCGGCGGCATAGTGCGACTGTCCGTATTGCGCGCGCCAGCCCAACACGCTCGCGTTGTTGACGATCACCCCGCCCTGGCCCGCCTCGCGGAAATAACGCAGGGCCGCACGGGTCGCCCGGAAAGTCGAGGTGAGGGTCACATCGAGCACCCTGTCCCACTGGTCGTCGGTCATATCGGCGACCGGAGTCTCTCCACCAAGACCCGCATTGTTCACCAGCACATCGATACGGCCCAGGGCCGCAACGGATTCTGTGATCAATGCGTCGACCGCCTCGGTAGAGGTGACATCGCACACCACCGCCGCGACCTTGCCGAGCCCTAGCGCGGCGAGTTCGTCGCGCGTCTCGGTCAGGCGACGCTCGTGATAGTCGGAGACGACCACGTCGGCACCCTCGACCAGTGCCCGCCGCGCGGTCGACGAGCCGATTCCGGTGCCGGCCGCTGCGGTCACGACGACGGCCTTGCCCTTCAGGAGGCCATGGCCCTCGATCTCTGTCGGCGCCTCTGCCAGGTTCATTTAGCGAGCCTCTCTGGGTAGACCGAGCACCCGCTCGGAGATGATGTTGCGCTGGATCTCATTGGATCCGCCGTAGATGGTGTCAGCACGAGAAAACAGGAACAACCGCTGCCATTCGTCCATCTCGCCCGCATTCGTCAGCAGCGTCGACGTGCCGATGATTTCCATCGCCAATTCACCTAGGTCACGATGCCAGTTGGCCCACAACAGCTTTGACACATTGTCCTGGCCGGGCCGTTCTTCGTCCATGGTGGCCAGCGCATAGGCGCGCATGGTACGCAGACCCACGTAGGCCTGCGCCAAGCGTTCACGAATGGCCGGATCGTCTGCCGCGCCGTTGGACTTGGCAAGCTCGGCGAGCCTGGAAAGCTCACGGGCATAGGTGATCTGGTTACCAAGGGTCGAGACACCACGCTCAAAAGTCAGCGTACCCATGGCGACGCGCCAGCCGTCGCCGGGCTCGCCGACCACCAAATCGGCGGAGGTACGCGCATTGTCGAAGAACACCTCGTTGAACTCCGAGGTGCCGGTCAACTGGATGATGGGCCGAATCTCGACACCCGGCTGGTCAAGGGGCACAAGCAGATACGACAAACCCTTGTGACGCGAGGAGCCGGGCTCGGTGCGCGCCACCACGAAGCACCATTGCGACTGCAGTGCCAGTGAGGTCCACACCTTCTGCCCGTTGATCACCCAGTCGCCCCCGTCCAGCACTGCAGAGGTGGACACGTTGGCCAGATCCGAGCCCGCGCCGGGTTCGGAATATCCCTGGCACCACAGCTCCGTGACGTCGCGGATGGCGGGCAGGAAGCGCTGCTGTTGCTCGGGAGTGCCGTAGGCGATAAGCGTCGGACCGAGCAGCTCCTCACCCAGGTGGTTGACCTTGTGCGGCGCCTCGGCACGGGCGTACTCCTCGTAGAAGATGACGCGTTGGCTCACCGTGGCCCCGCGGCCCCCGTGCTCTACCGGCCAGCCCAGGCAGGTCCAGCCCGCCGCGGCCAGGTGACGATTCCAGGCAAGACGCTCCTCGAAGGCCTCGTGCTCGCTGCCGGGCCCGCCGAGCCCCTTCAGCTCGGCGAACTCTCCGACGAGGTTCTCCGCCAGCCATTCCCGGATTTCGGTGCGTACCTGATCATCGGACATCTCCGACATAGGTTCTCCGGCTGGCGCCGGTGATACTTGCGACTCAACCACTCCCGTAGGCTAACCTACCAAGCACTTGCTTGTTATTGGAAGGTGGGTCGGACGCGTATGGAATCGGCGCAGCAGACACCCGAGCTCACCATTCCGGCAGCGTTGGACCAGGCAGCCGCACGTTTCGGCGAGCGCGACGCCCTCTACGCGGACGGCTCCTGGCTCTCATTTTCCGAACTGCGCGCCCACGCCCGGCGCTTCGCCGCCGCGTTGCTCGCACTCGGTGTCGAGCACGGCCAACGAGTCGCCATCTGGTCGCCGAACTCATGGCATTGGCCCGTCGCCTGCCTGGGTGGGCAATACGCCGGGGCCGCCGTCGTCCCCATGAACACCCGCTACACCGTGGACGAGGCGACCGACATCCTGCAGCGCAGCCACGCTCGGGTGTTGGTGTCCGTCGGAAAGTTCCTCGGCACCGACCGCATCGAGCAGCTCGACACCTCGTCGCTGCCCGACCTGCGACACATCGTGAGAGTCGCGGTGGAGGACGGCGACGAATCCGGCTGGGACGCGTTCGTCGCGCATGGAGATGGCGTCAGCGATGGGGACATCGACACACGCAAAGCCGCGGTGAGTTCCGAAGACATCAGCGACATCCTCTTCACCTCCGGTACCACCGGTCGCAGCAAGGGCGTGCTGTGCATGCACCGCCAACCGCTGGCGGCCTCGCTGGCCTGGGCCACCTACGGCGAGTTCACCGAAAACGATCGCTATCTGTGCGTCAACCCGTTCTTTCACAACTTCGGCTACAAGGCCGGGATTCTCGCGTGTCTGCAGACCGGCGCCGCGCTCATGCCACAGTTGACCTTCGATCCCGAAAAGGCAATGGCCGCAGTTCAAGAGCACAAAATCACCGTGCTTCCCGGCGCACCCACCATCTTCCAGATGCTCCTCGACCATCCCGCACGCAAGAACTACGACCTGACCTCGCTGCGGTACTCCGTGACAGGTGCGGCGGTGGTGCCGGTGGTGTTGATCGAGCGCATGCAATCCGAGTTGGACTTCGATCTGGTACTCACCGCGTACGGCCTCACCGAGACTCAGGGCTTCGCCACCATCTGCCGCTCCGATGATGACGCCGTCACCGTCGCCACCACCTGCGGGCGGCCCATGCTCGGTTACGAACTGCGCATCGACGGAGCCGAAAAGCCCGGTGACGAGGGAGAAGTGCTCCTGCGCAGCGCCAACGTGATGAAGGGTTACCTGGACGATCCGAAGGCCACCGCCGAGGCCATCGACGACGACGGCTGGCTGCACACCGGTGACATCGGCAAGCTTGACGCACGCGGAAACCTGACCATCACCGACCGCCTCAAGGACATGTACATCTGCGGTGGATTCAACGTGTACCCCGCCGAGATCGAACAGGTGCTGATGCGCCTCGACGGTGTGGCCGATGTGGCCGTCATCGGGGTACCCGACGCACGGCTCGGCGAGGTCGGCAAGGCGTACATCGTTCTCAAACCGGGTGCCACGCTCAACGCCGACTCCGTGATCGAATACAGCGCAAAGCATGTGGCGAATTTCAAGAAACCACGGTTTGTCGATTTCCTCGATGAGCTTCCCCGCAACCTGGGCGGCAAGGTGGTCAAGCCCACGCTGCGGGCCATGCATGGCGAACAGCGCAGGGCACAGAAGGAGAGCAGTTAGTGGACCTACTTCTTGACGATGAGACCGAGGCGTTCCGGGCCGAGGTCCGCGAGTTCCTCGTATCCAATGTCCCCAATCCGCCGCTGCCGTCCTATGACTCACCGGAAGGTGCGGTGGCACACCGGCAATGGGAACGCACCCTGTACGACGCGGGATTCTCCGCCGTGTCCTGGCCCAAGGAATACGGCGGCCGAGATGTCACGCTGCTGCAGTGGGTGATCTTCGAAGAGGAATACTTCAAGGCCGGTGCGCCCGCGCGCATCAGCCAGAACGGCATGTTCTTGTTGGGGCCGACGCTGTTCGCCCACGGCAGCAAGGACCAGCTGGATCGCGTGCTTCCGAAGATGGCCAACGGGGAAGAGATCTGGGCACAGGCATGGTCCGAGCCCGAGTCCGGCAGCGACCTGGCGTCGCTGCGCTCCCCCGCTCGAAAGGTGGACGGGGGCTGGCGTCTGTCTGGCCAGAAGATCTGGAGTTCACGAGCGCCCTTCGCGGACAGAGCATTCGGCTTGTTCCGTTCCGATCCGGACGCGCAGCGCCATCAGGGTCTGACGTATTTCATGTTTGATCTGAAGGCGGAGGGCATCACCGTGCGCCCGATCCCGCAGCTCGACGGTGATCCCGGGTTCGCGGAAATCTTCCTGGACGACGTGTTTGTGCCCGATGAAGACGTCATCGGCGCGGTGCATGACGGCTGGCGCGTGGCGATGAGCACCTCGAGCAACGAGCGCGGCATGTCGCTACGCAGCCCCGGACGCTTCCTGGCCACCGCAGACCGCCTGGTCGAGCTGTGGAAATCGGTTCCGGAGAACGAGTTCGCATCCGAACGCGTTGCCGACGCCTGGATCGCGGCGCAGGCATACCGGCTGCACACATTTGGCACCGTGACCCGGCTGGCCGGTGGCGGGGAGCTTGGCGCCGAATCCTCGATCACCAAGGTGTTCTGGTCCGAGCTCGATGTCGCCTTGCACGAGACCGCAATCGACCTGCGCGGGGCCGACGGCGAGTTGACGAATGCTTGGACGGACGGATACCTGTTCTCGCTCGGCGGTCCGATTTATGCGGGCACCAACGAGATTCAGCGCAATATCATCGCCGAGCGCATTCTGGGACTGCCCAAGGAGAGCGCTCGCACGGGAGGTGCCAAGTGAAATTCGATCTGGACACCCAACAGCGCGACTTCGCCGCCAGCATCGACGCGGCGCTGTCGGTGGCCGATGTTCCGGCCGCGGCGCGTGCCTGGGCCGCGGGTAATCACGGCCCCGGCCTGGCGGTGTGGTCCACGCTCGCCGAGCTCGGCGTCACCGCCCTCGCGGTATCCGAGAAGTACGACGGCATCGGGGCACATCCCGTGGATCTGGTTGTTGCCCTTGAAGGCTTGGGCAAGTGGGCCGTGCCCGGCCCAGTCGTCGAGTCGGTCGCGGTGGCCCCGGTGTTGCTGTCCAGCCACGAGGACGGAGCGGAGCCGTCCACACGTCTTGCCTCCGGCGAATTGATCGCCACGGTCGCCGCGCCACCGATCGCCCCCCGCGCCCTGGACGCCGACATCGCCGGGCTCGTGCTCATCGCCGACGACATCGGCGTCCGCGAGGCGCAGGCCGGCGCGCAGCACGAATCGATTGATGCGACCCGCCGTGTCTTCGACGTCCAACCGAAGGAAGCCGGTATCTCACTCGACACCAGTCGCGCCATCGACTTTGGTGTGCTTGCCATTTCGGCGCAGCTGATCGGGGCCGGACAAGCCCTGCTGGACCGTGCCGTAGCGTACGCCAAACAGCGTTCTCAATTCGGCCGTCCGATCGGCTCGTACCAGGCCGTGAAGCACAAGCTGGCCGATGTGCACATCGCACTGGAGCTGGCCCGGCCCCTGGTATACGGCGCAGCACTGTCCCTCGCTGACCAATCCCCCACTGCCGCACGCGATGCCAGTGCCGCGAAGGTCGCCGCGGCGAAGGCCGCCTACCTCGCTGCCCGCTCCGCCCTGCAGACGCATGGCGCCATTGGTTTTACCGCCGAATACGACCTGTCGTTGTGGATCCTCAAGGTACGGGCACTGACCTCGGCATGGGGTACCTCGGAATGGCACCGTGCACGAGTGTTGGAGGCACTGTGAGTCCTTCCGGAAACACCGAACGGCAGATGCTGCGCGACACGGTCCGGTCTCTGGTCACCAAGCGGGCCGACTCCGCAGCGGTCCGCACCGCGTTCGAATCCGAACGCGGGTACGACGAGAACCTGTGGGCCGTCCTGTGTGAACAGGTCGGTGCCGCGGCACTGTTGATCCCGGAGGAATCGGGCGGAGCCGGGGGCGAACTCGCGGATGCCGCTGTCGTGGTCGAGGAACTCGGCCGCGGGCTGGTGCCCAGCCCACTGATGGGTACGCTCTGGGCAGAGCTGGCGCTTCTGGAAGCCGGATACGAGGGCGAGCTGCTGGAGGCGCTGGCCGCCGGTGAATCGATCGGTGCGGTCGCCTTCGACCCCGGATATGTCGTCAACGGAGACATCGCCGACGTGGTGCTCACCGTGCAGGGCGAGACCGTGTGTCGGGCGGGGCAGGTCACCGCATCCGCGCTGTCCACCCTGGACCCCACCCGTCGGCTGGCCTCGATCGCAGTGGGCGCCGCCGAGCCCGTGGGGACTGCCCCGGGGTTGATCGACAAGGCCGGGCTGTTGCTGGCTGCCGAACAGGTGGGGGCCGCAGCACGTGCACTGGATCTCACCGTCGAGTACACCAAGACGCGGGTCCAGTTCGGACGCGCCATCGGAAGCTTTCAGGCCCTCAAGCATCGGATGGCCGACCTGTACGTGCTGGTCGAATCCGCACGCGCCACCGTGTATCAGGCCATCCACGATCTGACACCGGAGGGTGCGACCGTGGCGAGAATCAAAGCCAGCGAAGCACTTTCGGCGGTATCTGGCGATTCCATCCAACTGCACGGCGGTATCGCCATCACCTGGGAACATGACGCGCACCTGTACTTCAAGCGTGCTCACGGCAGCGCACTGCTGCTGGGTACGCCGCGCCAGCTGCTGCCAAATCTGGAGACCGCTGCCGGACTCTGATCCATCTGCCTAGACTCCGGGCATGGAGACCAAAGCCAGCCCCTGGCCCGCCTACCGACTGGCCGCGATGCTGCTCGGCGTCGGCGTGGTGCACTTCGTCGCGCCGAAACCGTTCGACGACATCGTCCCCGCAGGACTCCCCGGTGATCCCCGGCTCTATACCTACGCCTCCGGTGTTGCCGAGCTCGGCACCGGCGCGTTGCTGCTGGCACCCAAGACGCGCAGGCTCGGCGGCACGCTGGCCGCACTGCTGTTCATTGCCGTCTTCCCTGCCAACATCAACATGGTGCGGCTGTGGTGGGACAAGCCGCTGGCGCTGAAGCTCGGCGCCATTGCCCGGCTCCCGCTGCAAATCCCGATGATCACCGAAGCACTGAAGGTGCGCCGTACGGCATAGCCCCCGGTCGTCTGTCAGTCATAGATGACCGCGTTTCCCTTGCGCTTGAGGTCGGCCAACCCGGCCCGGAAGGTTTCCATGAATTCGGGCGGGGGCCCCTCCCAGTCCAGTACCTCGCCTACGATGCGCACCGGCTCCCGGGAACGGTACGAGTGAGTGGGGTTGCCGGGGAATTTCTTGTCCGTCACGTTGGGGTCGTCTTCCAGGGTGCCTTCCGGTTCCACGATGTAGACATGTCCCCTGCCCTCACCCTTGGCCATCATGGCCGCCAGGCCCGCGCCAACTAGCGTCTTCGTCACATAAATGTGGTTCATGACGCGGCCCTCCTCGTAATTCGACAGATGTCCCGGCGTCAGCAGATCGCCTATCGCGAGGTCGGCCTTGGTGCCATGGAAGTACGCACCCGATTCGTGCGCCTCGAAAAAGTTGGGCATCGTCATACCGGCTCCCATCAGTACAAATCGGTGATCGCAGGATTGTGCGTCATGGTGGGGGCCTTGCCGCAAGCCCCCCACCATGACATATTTTGAAAGGGGACAAGCCAAAAGGTTGACTGGAAGAGTCGCTCGGTGGTCGAGTTAAACCCATGCCGCTGCACATATCCGACCGAGAACGCGAAGCCCTGGCTCAGGTCACCCGGTTCCCATTATTGGCAGCGCTCACCGGCCGCCGGTCCCGGCGCTTCCCCGCCGGAGGCCGTATTCCCGCCGGCCCGCTCGCCTACACCAGCAGCGAGCCCATCACCCCGATATCAGAAGTTGAACGCGCACTGATACTTTCGGTGGTCGGCGGAGTAACCGGGTGGCACTACGGCATCACCTACCACCCCGGTTATGCTCCCGCCTTCCCGAACTACTCCGGCAGTGCCACCGGTCGCACCTTTCCCTCCGCCGCGGGATTTCATACCAGCCAGCTCTTCTTCACCGACGACACCGGCATCTACCTCCTGCCCACCCGTGACGAGCCGCCACAGGAGTTTTCGACAATCGAGCAGTGGATTACCCACACCGCCGACTCGTACGTCCAGATCTCGGACAAACGTCTGGAGCTGCCACGCGAAGAGCCCTATATGGAGGGCCACAACATCTGGATCGGCAACCACCCGGGCAGCCTGCTGGCCTTCCCGGTAGCCGATCTGGCCGAGCACTTGATCGCGAATCTGTCCTTCTTCGCCGCGAACGGCTACCTCGTCTATGACGACATCAACAAGCAGAGCATTCCCGGCACCGAGAAATTCGGTGGACTGCGCAACTACGACGACCCGATTCCACTGTCCTTCGTCGAGCAGTACACACTCACCGAGGCCAGCGCCGAGCTGGCCACCGCCACTCACAACGGGGTGCTCCTTCTGCAAGCACTCGGCTTGGGCGGTTGGATGTTCGACGGACTTGACCGGCTGTCGGTACTGGGCGGGTCCGGCGACCCCCGCGCACCCGGCATTGGATTCCGATCGGACAACGACGACCGATGGCCGTTCCCCAATGCCACGGGCCTTCCCGGCTACTTCGAAACCCTCAGTCCGCCGCACGTGCCGACGGTCGCGGACGGTGTCGCCAAATACATCGAGCGCAAGTACGGCCCCGGCGGCCCGTTCCATCCGGATACTCCGGGCGCCTGGGCAGATTCGCGTAAGGTGCGCTCGGCCGCGTTACCCGCCGAGGCAGTCCAGGAGATCGTGACGGTGCAGGCCTCATACATCTACGACACCTTCGGAAAGATTCCCGGCACTGTCCCTACCGTGCATACCCTGATGTACCTTCAGGCACAAAACATCGACTTGGGCTTCTACGACACCTACTTCGGTCCCGGCGCCTACCTGCCGACGCACGCCGAACACGCTAGGCGCTGGTACGGCTAGCGTGTTCGGGGCGCGTTCAGTCCTGCGCCGCCTCGGCCACCAACCTGCTGTTGTCGAACAAGAACGGGTACAGCAGGCCGCCGATCAGACCGCCGATCAGCGGTGCCACCCAAAACAGCCACAGCTGCCCTGGCGCCGCACCACCGTTGAAGAAGGCGACAGCGGTCGACCGCGCCGGGTTCACCGACGTATTGCTGATCGGAATCGAAATCAAGTGAATCAGCGTGAGACACAAGCCGATTGCCAACGGGCCGAAACCCTTGGGCGCGCCCGCATCGGTGGCACCCAAAATGACCATGATGAACACCGCCGTGAGCACGATCTCTGTGACCAACACCGCCGCCAACGAGTAGTGGTTGGGCGAGTGCTCGCCGTAGCCGTTGGCAGCCATGTTCCCGGTCGCTTCAAAGCCCGGCCTACCGCGCGCGATGTACCACAACGCGGTGCCCGCGAGCAGCCCGCCGAGCACCTGCGCCACCCAGTATCCGGGAAGCTCCTTGGCGGGCAGACGCCCACCGGCCACCGCACCCAGTGTGACCGCCGGATTGAAATGCCCGCCCGAAATGTGACCAACCGCGTAAGCCATTGTCACCACGGTCAACCCGAACGCCAGTGCCACTCCGAGAAAGCCGATGCCCAATTGAATTGCACCCGCGTTTCCTTCTCCTGCATCCGCGACATTCTTCGCCGCAAAAATCGCGCTGCCACAGCCGCCAAAAACCAGCCAGAACGTGCCGAATAACTCGGCCAGCAATTTAGTACTCGTCTTACTCATCGTCGGATCCCTTCGTTTCGTAAGAACTCACATGATCCTGATTACTACCAATGCTGGACCCAAACACACAGCCACTTATCAGAAACAGTTGTGTCACGAATTCTGGTCTCGCTCAATAACTCGAATTGGTCGACACTGAGTTGATGCACAGACGACATCTGTTCAAGCTCGGTGCGGCGACCGCGGGTGCCGTCATGCTGACCGCCTGCGCAGACCCACCGGACGGTGACGTCGATACTGACGTGGTGAACGACAGCACCTCATGGCGCATGCCGGATGAAGGCGAACCCCATCTGCGCACCTGGATGGCGTTCGGCGCCAGTGCAGAGATCTGGGGCAAACGACTCAACCGAAAGGTTCAACAGAATCTCGGAGCCATCGCCCGAGCCATCGCACAGTTCGAGCCGGTGTCAATGTTGGTGCGACCAGAAGAGACCGAATTGGCCCGCCAATTGGCGGGGCCCGGCATCGAGCTGGTACCCGTCGCACTGAACGACCTGTGGATACGGGACAGCGGACCCGTGTATGTCCACAATGAAAGCGGCCGGGCCGCTGTCGATTTCAACTTCAACGGCTGGGGCGGCAAACAAGAACACAAGTCCGACGCCATGGTTGCCGCCGAGGTCGCCAAACGGACCGGAGTCCCCACCATCCACACCGAACTCGTCCTGGAGGGCGGGGCCATCGAAGTCGACGGCCAGGGCACCGCAATCGTCACCGAAAGCTGCGTGCTCAACGACAATCGAAACCGAGGCCGCTCCAAGAGCGAGGTGGAAGCCGAGTTGCGGCGCTTGCTCGGTCTGCACAAGGTCATCTGGCTGCCCGGCATAGCCGGCATGGATATCACGGACGGGCACACCGATTTCTACGCACGGTTCGCCGGCCCGGGGGTCGTCGTCGCCGGGCTGGACAACGACCCCGGCTCCTTTGACTATGAGGTGACACGACGGCACCTCGACATCCTCACATCGGCCACCGATGCGGCCGGGCGCCCCCTACACGTGGAGGTGCTCGAAGCCCCGGCGCAGGGGCGAGATGAGTTCGAGTCAGAGGATTTCGCTGCCGGATATATCAACTTCTACCTCGCCAATGGCGGCGTCATCGCACCCCAATTCGGCGACCCGCAGGCAGATACGAAGGCCAAGTCCACCCTGGAGCGACTCTTCCCGGGCCGCAGGGTGGTTCAGCTCGATATCGACGGTATAGCGGCCGGTGGAGGCGGCATCCACTGCGCCACACAGCAGGAACCTCGATAGCCGGCCTCAGCGCGCGACCGAGCGAGGCGCGCCCGGGCCGGGATCGATCCGGACCGGCCCGGAGGCCGTCGGCGTCACCGGAAAATCAAAGATGGCAGTCGGAATATAAACAGTGGCACAGGAATTCGGAATATCCACCACACCGGACAATCGCCCCTCGATGGGCGCGGCGCCCAGTAGCAGATAGGCCTGCTCGGGACTGTAACCGAACTTGGTCAGATAGTCGATGGCATGCAGGCAGGCGCGCTGATACGCCAAATGCGAATCCAGATAACGCTGTTCATCGTCCAGAGTGACGGAGGTCCCCGAGAACGCCAGCCACTGAGAATACTGCGGATCGGTGTTGCCCGGCATGAAGATGGCGTTCTCGAAGACCCCGTAGGTGTCCATGCCACCCTTGATCACGTCTACATGCAGATCGATGAAGCCGCCCATCTCAATGGCGCCGCAGAAGGTGATCTCGCCATCGCCCTGCGAGAAGTGCAGATCGCCCACCGACAGCTTGCCGCCGGGCACGAACACCGGGTAGAACACCCTGCTGCCCTTGGTCAGATTTTTGATGTCCTGGTTGCCGCCGTTCTCCCGCGGTGGCGCGGTGCGGGCCGCCTCGGCCGCAGCCCGATCAAAAGAGTCCCCGCTCAGCGCGCCCAGCACCGCGTCCCTGGGTTCGGGTGGAAGTGCCAGCGCGGGAACACGGTTAGGGTCAGTGGCGATCAACGCGCCCTCGCGAGCATTCCACCTCGCCAACAATTCCGCGGACGGTGCCGTGCCCATCAGACCCGGATGCACGATCCCCGTGAATCGGACACCCGGGACATGCCGCGACGTCGCCGTCTGCCCCGAGAAGTCCCAAATCGCCTTGTACGCGTCGGGAAAATGCTCGGTGAGAAAACCGCCGCCGTTCACCGTCGGGAAGATCCCGGTGTAGCCCCAGCCCTGACCGGCTAGCGGACCGGAATCCTCCTGCGGTATCGGTCCCACGTCGAGAATGTCGACGATGAGCAGGTCGCCCGGCTGCGCCCCTTCCACCGAGAACGGCCCGGACAGGGCGTGCACAGTGGTTAGCGGGGCATCTCGAATGTCGTCAGCGGAGTCGTCATTGTGGATCGCGCCGTCGAACCATTCGCGGCAGTGCACCCGGAAGGAAGTCCCTGGCTTCACGACGGCGGCCGGCGGAATATCGGGGTGCCACCTGTTGTGCCCGATGATTTGTTGCTCGGTGAACTTCTTGTTCGAATCCAGCGGGAACAACACCTCGGGCATGGCATTCCTTCCGGTTAGGGGCGGGGCAACTTGCGGTGCAAGGGATTGGACGTCACCGGGGCCGACCGACGCGCTCGAGGCAACGCAGAAACCACGCGCGGCTCACTGGCACTGCGATGGGTGGAGTCGAGTAGATCCATACGTGACGAGGGGCCCCGGCCCACTCCGGCGATGCCAAAAACCCGGCGAGCCGAATCAGGGCAGCCCGGGCAGGGCACGGCGTCGGGTGCGGTAGCCAACGGAAAGTTGCACGAGGTATCGCCACAGCTCGTACATCGGTACTGATACAACGCCATGACCCGCCCTCACCGAGGTAGCACCTGGATATGTGACGCTACACCGGATTGGCCAGGCCCACAGGGTAATAAGCGACGGCGCGGTTACAACCAGGTGTCCTCGGTGGTCGCGGTGAGGAATGCTTCCAGATCGTTGCGCCAATCCGCGGGCGTGTTCTTGTCCGGCTCGATACCGGTGTACTGCCCGCGGTAGAACAACAGCGGACGCGCGGCAGATTCGGCCGACGGAATCACCGCGCGTTCTGAGAGCTCCTTGACGGATCCGAAGACCACCCAGTGGTCCCCGCCGTCGTGGACGTTTGCGACTTCGCAATCGATATGCGCCAGCGAACCATTGATGATCGGTGAACCGAGACCTGATGGACGCCAGTTAATTCCGGCGAACTTATCGGGCTCTCGTGATCCGAATCGGGCCGAGACCTCACGCTGGTCCTCGGCGAGAACATTCACACAGAACTTACCGGACGCCGCAATGGCCGCCCAGGATCGAGATTGCTTGGTCGGGCAGAACAGCACCAGCGGCGGCTCCAGTGACAGCGCCGCGAAAGACTGGCAAGCAAACCCCACCGGCACGTCCTCATGCGTCGTGGTGATGATGGTGATACCGGTGCAGAACTGCCCCAGTACATTCCGGAAGGTACGAGGATCAATCTCCGGTGTAGACATATCGGCGCGAACCTCTACTTGAAACCGACGCTGAAGTCGTGACCCCACAAGCTGACGCCGACGCTCTCCCGCGCGACCCAGCTCTCGTCATCGACTTCCATGCCTTCGCAGCCGAATTCCATGTCGAAGCCACCCGGAGTCTTCATGTAGAAGGACAGCATCTTGTCATTGATGTGCCGGCCCAACGTTGCCGACATCTTGACCTTCCGCCGGTTGGCGCGGTCCAGGCAGAGCCCGACATCATCGGAGTTCTCCACCTCGACCATCAAGTGCACAATTCCGGTGGGATTCGGCATCGGCATGAACGCCAACGCGTGATGACGCGGGTTGCATCCGTAGAAGCGCAGCCACACCGGATCACCGTCGGCCGGCCGGCCGACCAGCTGAGGAGGCAGCTTCATCGAGTCACGCAGCTGGAAACCGAGTACATCCTGGTAAAACTCTTGTGCCGCAACGTCATCAGTACACGTGAGCACCACATGCCCAAGTCCTTGTTCGGCGGTGACGAACTTGTGGCCGTACGGGCTGACAAACCGCCGTCCCATGTACTGGGCGCCGTGGAACACCTCCAGCGTATTCCCGGACGGATCGCTGAATTGGATGAAGGCCTCGACCTTGCGATCTGAGACCTCCGCCTTGTCGCCCTCGGCATACTCAACCCCGGCCTTGGCCAGACGCTCCCGCACGGCCTGTAGTGCGGGCGCATCGGCGACCTCCCAACCGGAGGCCAGCAGCCGATCACTCTCACCCGGCACGATCACCAGGCGAGCCGCGAAATCATCCATCCGCAGGTAGAGCGCCGCGGGGTCGTCGCCGGTGCCCTCCATCATGCCAAGCACCTTGGTTCCGAACTCTCGCCAGGCCGCAACGTCTGTTGCCTGGATCCGCATGTATCCGAGTGCCTTGATGATGCTCATGGTCGTACCGCTCTCCTTAAAACCTAAAACCCGGCCTAAACCATTGTGTCGGTGGCGGGCAGCTCAAAGGCGTGGTTACCCCAAATCTGGTAAGCCCGCTCTGCGTCATTGGCCGCGTGCACGCGGCCGGCGTGGGCGTCGCGCCAGAAACGCTGCACCGGAGCGTCGTTCGACAATGCGGTGGCGCCGGAGTTCTCAAAGAGCAGGTCGATCGAAGCGATCGCCCGGCCGGTGGCACGTACCTGGTCGCGTCGCGCCGCGGCACGCAGCTCGAAGGGAACCTCCTGGCCCGCCGCGATCAGCGCGTATTCATCACCCACATTGCCGATCAGCTGACGCCACCCGGCGTCGATGTCACTGGCCGCCTCGGCCACCCGCACCTTGGTGAACGGGTCGTCCTTGGCCTTCTCGCCGGCGTAAGCGGCACGTACCCGCTTGCCCTGCGCCTCGACATGCGCGTCGTACGCGCCGTAGGCCATGCCCATGATCGGCGCGGTGATGGTAGTGGGGTGCATTGTGCCCCAAGGCATCTTGTAGACCGGCGCGGTGTTGGTCTGATACCCACCGGCGGTCTGGTCGTTCATCTTCTTGTACGACAGGAAACGATGCTTCGGCACGAACACGTCCTTCACCACCACGGTGTTGCTACCGGTGCCGCGCAGGCCGACCACGTTCCACACGTCATCGATGCGGTACTCGGTGCGCGGGATCAGGAAGCTGCCGAAGTCGACGGGGCGACCGTCCTTGATGACCGGACCGCCAAGGAACGCCCAGGTGGCGTGGTCGCAGCCCGAGGACCAGTTCCATGAACCGTTCACGAGGTAGCCGTCGCCCGCGTCGGTCACCACACCGGCACCCATCGGGGCATACGAGGAGGACACCCGCACATCGGTGTCGTCTCCCCACACTTCCTCCTGCGCCTGCTGGTCGAACAGGGCTAGGTGCCAGTTGTGCACGCCGATGATCGAGGCAACCCAGCCCGTCGAGCCACACGCGCTCCCCAGGCGGCGGACCGCCTCGTAGAAGGTGGTCGGCGCGGTCTCGTATCCACCCCACTGCGACGGTTGCAGCAGCTTGAAGAAGCCGATCTCCTGCAGTTCGGCGACCGTGGCGTCGGGCAGACGCCGCAGGTCCTCGGTCTCCTGCGCACGCTTGCGCAGGGTCGGCAGCAGGTCGTCTATCTGAGAAAGCACCGAGAGAACCTCGTCAGAATGCTCCCGCTGTTCGGTCGTCGTCACTGTTCATCCTTCCGCGTTCCGCCGACACTTGTCGTTAGCATCAGTCGGCACAAACTAGGGCTAGTAGTTCGCGACACTCGCTGCACACCCTCGGTGGCAGCGCGCGTTCACTGCTGAGACTAGAACACGTTTCGATCTGTGTCGACATCGCCTCTCCCACCCCAGGAAGGCGGGCTCATCTGGAACGAAGCGGCGACGGTGTTGTAGGGCCAAAGGTCAATTCTGTAACCTGTTCTAGTTCAGCCAATCGCTGACGACGACTGACGGAGGAAATGACGTGACGGACGTTCCGCTCGGGAAGCACGTCCTGGAGGTTCGAATCGCCGAGGTCATCGAAGAGACCGCCGACTCCCGGTCGCTGGTCTTCGAGATTCCCGACGGGGCGGCCGATAAATTCGCGTACGCCCCCGGCCAGTACCTCACGCTGCGCATTCCTTCCGACCGCACCGGATCGGTGGCGCGCTGTTACTCGCTGTCCAGCTCTCCGCATCTGGACGATCGGTTGGCCGTCACGGTCAAACGCACCGCCGACGGCTACGGGTCCAACTGGATCTGCGACAACGCCCATGCCGGCATGCACATGCATGTGCTGGCACCGTCCGGGGTTTTCGTTCCCAAACAGCTGGACAACGACTTCCTGCTGCTGGCCGGCGGCAGCGGCGTCACCCCGATGATGGCGATCTGCAAGTCCGCGCTCTCGCAGGGCAGCGGCAAGGTCGTGCTCATCTACGCCAATCGCGATGAGCAGTCGGTGATCTTCGGGGCGGCACTGCGCGAGCTGGCGGCCAAATACCCGGATCGGCTGACCGTCATCCATTGGCTCGAATCGGTGCAGGGGCTGCCCTCGCAGCAGCAACTGGCCACGCTGACCGCACCCTTCGCCGAACATGAGGCCTTCATCTGCGGCCCCGGACCATTCATGGATGCCTCGGAGGCCGCTCTCAAGGGCAATGGCATGCCGCACGATCGCGTGCATATCGAGGTTTTCCGCTCCCTGGAAAGCGACCCGTTCGCAGAGGTCGTGCTCGCCGAGCCCTCGGACGACGACGAACCACCGGCGACCGCGACCGTGGAACTGGACGGGGAGACCCACGAGGTCAGTTGGCCACGCAGCACCGTGCTACTCGACGTGTTACTCGCCAAGGGCCTGGACGCGCCGTTCTCCTGCCGTGAAGGCCACTGCATGACCTGCGCCTGCGTCCTCAAGGACGGCAAGGTCCGCATGCTGGTCAACGACGCGTTGTCCCAGAACGACATCGACGATGGCTACATCCTGGCGTGTCAGGCAGTTCCGGAAACCGACGATGTCAACGTAACCTTCGACGAGTGAGAGACCCCTTGGCCCGCGTCATCTGCACCGTCGCCGTGATCGCCGCCGCCACCCTGACCGCTCCCGCGACGGCTCATGCGGAGGTCAAAACGGCCGACGTCAGCACGCCTGTGGACGACGCTCGTCAGCTCGAGGTCCACGCGACCGCGGACTGCCGTAAGGCCGAACGACAGTGCTATTACACCGCCACCGTCAATCTGCGCGGCCCCAACGGAATCGAGGGCTTTCCCGGCGACCTGTGGGCGAGGCAGACTACGGAGCTGCGCACGTCCGACCGGCTGAACTACCTCTGGGTGCAGTGGGCCGACAACCCCAACACCGTCGAGCACAACGGCGGCAGTACCTGGACCCTGACGACCGTCTACATCGGCGGTGGTACGCCCGAGCGCTTCCAGATCTCCGGGACCACGCAGCCCACCGACTGGGCCACCGGACAGCCCAAGCTCGACGCCGACTACATCGTCTGCAGTCGGATCGAGGCCAATTTCGATGGCCGTTACGTGATTTCGCCCGACGCCTGCGCGGTGGCACGTTTCAGTTAGCCGCCTCGGTGTGCATGTAGGGACTGCCCGCCTCTATGCGACAACCATCGGCCCGCCATGGCTGTGATGCGGGTTGATTCGCACGTAGTCGGATACAAGTCGGGTACAAGTCGGATACCAGGTTGTCGCATAGAGGCGGGCATCAACAGTATGTGGCCCCCAGGCCACCGAGATCCGTCGGCGCCCTGTGTCGGTGCTCTTTGAGATCGTGCCTACATGGCTGCCGGCACACGCTCGCTACGCACCGATCTACGCTATCTGCTGGTACTGCATATCCACCGTCATGGGCTCACCACGGTGTCCGAGCTCGTCACCATGTTGGCCGACATTGGATTTGACCTAGACGGGCGGCCGTCGAAGACGGTTTCGGACACCCTGCGCACCGACGTCAAACTCGACCGCGTCCGACGGCGCGGGCGCGGACTCTACAGTCCCGGGGCGTTGCCGCGAAGCACCCAACACCGTATGCGCGCCCGAACCGACAAGTGGTCGCGGCTAGCGCGGCAAGCCGAGTAGCCGCTCACCCGCCACGCTGAGCAGGATCTGGGTGGTGCCTCCGGCGATGGACAAGCACCGGTCCCGCATGAACAGCCACATCTCACGCGATTCCACCGCACCGTGGGTGTCCACGTAATCCAAGATGTGCTCGGAGAGCCCTTGGCGATGTCTCACACCGACGAGCTTGCGCACACTGGAGGCCGCGCCGGGGTCCTGGCCGCCGATGGCGCGTAGCGCGGTGCGCAGATCCAGCAGCGCGCCCGTCTGCGCCGAGCATACAAAAGCACCGAGCGTATCCAATTGCGCCGCATCCAATTCGGTATCGCCAATGAGCGCCAGCAGCGACTCCATGGCCTCATCCAATGTGCCGCCACCGGCCATCGCCACCCGCTCATTGGCCAAAGTAGTACGGGCCAGGCGCCAGCCGTCGTCAACAGAGCCGACTACGTTCTCGTCCGGAACGATGACACCGTCAAGGAAGACCTCGTTGAACATCTCCTCGCCGGTGATCTCGCGCAGTGGCCGCACGGTGATCCCCGGCGTCTTCATGTCCAGTAGGAAGTACGTGATGCCCTTGTGCTTGGGGACATCGGGATTGGTGCGGGCCAGACAGATGGCCCAGTCTGCTATCTGCGCCTTGGAGTTCCAGACCTTCTGCCCATCGAGCTTCCAGCCACCATCGACCCGGGTTGCCTTGGTACGCAAAGCCGCAAGGTCACTACCGGCGCCGGGCTCGGAGAACAGCTGGCACCACTCGATCTCACCGCGCAGCGTGGGTGCGACGAATTGCGCTATCTGCTCCGGTGTTCCGTGCTCAAGGATCGTAGGAGCCGCCCACCAGCCGATGACCAGATCAGGACGGTTGACGCCGGCGGCATGCAGCTCCTGATCGATGAGCAGCTGCTGCGCCGCGCCCGCGCCAAGCCCATAGGGCGCCGGCCAGTGCGGCGCCAAGAAACCCGCCTCGGCCAGCCGAACCTGATGCTCAGCCTTTGGCGCCGAGGCGATTTCTGCGACCTGCCCGGCGACCTCCGCGCGCTGGCTCTCCACCTCGCCGAGGTCGATCGTCAGTGACCGGCGGATACCACCGATGGTCAATGCGGCGGCCTTGCGCCGCCATACCGCCGGCTTGCCCACGAAGGACTGCAGGGCATATGCCCGCCGCAGATACAGATGGGCGTCGTGTTCCCAGGTGAACCCGATACCACCGAGAATCTGGATACAGTCCTTGGTGTTGGCCACCGCGGCATCGACAGCCACCGCCGCCGCAACGGCCGCGGCCAGCGAAAGCTGTTGGGAATCACCCTTGTTCGCGAGGACGTCCTGCGCGCAACCAGCAGCGTCCCAGACGGCGACATCGGCCTGTTCGACACGGCACAGCATTTCCGCGCACATGTGCTTGATGGCCTGGAAACTGCCGATCTGCTTACCGAACTGCTCGCGCACCTTGGCGTACTCGACAGCGGTCTGCAGCGCCCACCGCGCCACACCCACCGCCTCGGCCGAGAGCGTGACCACCGACAGATCGGCGATCACCGGGGCGGGCAGGCCCACCGGTCGCACCGCCGCGCCATGCAGTGTGACCGTGACCCAGGGACGCGAGAAGTCGGTCGCCTTCTTGGCCTCGACCGCGACGCCCGCCTCGGCACAGTCCACCAGCACCCAGCCGTCGGGCACCGGGGCCAGCAAGACCCCGTCAGCCGTACCGCCCAACACGGCCGGCAACACGCCCGAAGCCAGCCCATCGGCAATGGCCAGGTTCCCGGTCAGCGCCAGTCCCGCCGTGCGCTCCCCGGCCGCCAGCGGTGGGACCAATTCCTCGTGCCCATCGGCGGCGAGCACCACCGCCACCAATGCGCTGGTGGCAACAGGGCCGGGCACCAATGACGCGGCGGCCTCGTCGACCATCGCGATCATGTCATCGAATCCGGCACCCGATCCGCCCGCGGCCTCCGGTACGGCGACACCGAAAATGCCCAGTTCAGCCAGCCCTACGTACGCGGGACCCCATCCATCAGGCTCGGATTCCATCTTCCGGACCGACTCGATGACCGCCGCACTCCTGGCCCACTGACGGACGGCATCCCGCGCGGCTTCCTGGACTTCGGATGAGCCGCTCGCGCGAAGACCGGACGGTACCGACACAGTTTCCTCCTGCTATTTTTCAGCACAAATCAGACTAGAACGTGTTCTAATATCGTGGTTGGGTTCAGTGTAGTAGGAACGCATTCAGGCTGTACAGAGCGCTACCAACGAGCCAGGGAGACCTGATTCGGCCGATAGGCATCCGTATAGTCGTGCGCTGAAACCATCGCGTGCATACGCGAGATCGACGGCAGGGAGTACAGACGCATGGCAACGCCTCGGACATCTAGCGCATCGGAAGCCGCGCAGTCAGGTGACGGCGACACCGACGCGACAAGCCAGCCAGCCGCCGTCTCCGCACTGTCCGACGACGATCTCGGTTCGAGCGCTCAACGCGAGCGTCGCAAGCGCATCCTGGACGCCACCTTGGCCATCGCCTCCAAGGGCGGCTACGAAGCGGTACAGATGCGCACCGTCGCCGAACGAGCCGATGTCGCCGTCGGCACCCTGTACCGGTATTTCCCTTCCAAGGTGCACCTGCTGGTGTCGGCACTGGAGCGCGAGTTCGAACAGATCGACGCCAAATCCGATCGCAACGCGGTCAGCGGCGGCACGCCGTACGAACGGCTGCACGCGGCCATCACCCGGCTGAACCGCAACATGCAGCGCAATCCGTTGCTCACCGAGGCGATGACACGCGCCCTGGTGTTCGCCGACGCTTCCGCCGCCGGTGAGGTTGATCACGTGGGCCGGTTGATGGACGGCATCTTCGCGCGAGCGATGGCCGGCGAGGACGATCCGACCGACGCGCAATTCCACATTGCTCGCGTCATCTCAGACGTCTGGACCTCCAACATGATTGCCTGGTTGACGCGGCGAGCATCCGCAACCGACGTGAGCCACCGGCTGGATCGCACCGTCCGCTTGCTGCTCGGCATCACCTAAACCACGGCGCTTGGCCAAACTGCCCCGCGCAGGTAGCGGACGTAGACTCGGGACCCGTGGTGAGTGCCCAAGATCTGCCCGTGGAGCTGCGCCGGGCTCTTTCCGAGGTCGCCCGTACACCCCGACTGCTGGTGGCCTCCGACTATGACGGAACCATCGCCCCGCTGGTCAACAACCCGGACCATGCGCGCCCGCATCCCGAATCGACCACGGCCCTGCGCGCTTTGGCAGGGCTACCGTCGACGACCTCCGCGCTGATCTCCGGACGTGCGCTGCGCGATCTGGCGACCCTGTCGCGACTGCCGTCCGAGGTGCATCTGGTCGGCAGTCACGGCTCGGAGTTCGACGCCGGCTTCGTGCACGCCATCGACGGCGACGCCAAGGCGCTGTTGAAGACCATCGCCACCAAGCTGTCGGCCATCGCCGCCGAATATCCCGGGGTGGCCATCGAACTGAAACCGGCCAGTGTCGCGCTCCACGTGCGCAACGCATCCGAGGAGGACGCCGACGCCGCCTTGAGACAGGCACTCTCCGTCGCAAACGGCTGGGGCGCGCAGGTCACCGAGGGCAAGAAGGTTCTCGAGTTCGCCGTCATCCCCACGGATAAGGGCCAGGCCCTCGACATCCTGCGCCATCAGGAGGGTGCGACCGCCGCGGTATTCTTCGGCGACGACGTCACCGACGAAAAGGCCTTCAAGCGGCTGCACGGCCCCGATGTGGGCGTCAAGGTGGGTGATGGCGAAACACTCGCCGGCTATCGCATCCCGGACACAGAATCGGTGGGCACAGCACTGGCTTTCCTGCTCGAGGAGCGACGCACGTGGCTGCTCGGCGGACATGCCACCCCCATCGAACGTCTCACCATGCTCGCCAATTCGCGCACCATCGCACTGGTGACGCCCACCGGCGATGTCACCTGGATGTGTCACCCCGAACCGGATTCTGCGGCGGTGTTCGCCCATCTACTCGGCGGGCCCGAGGCAGGACACTTCACGATTGGCCCCGCGCGATCCGCGCTACCGCTGGGCCAGAAATACATCGACAGCACAATGACCGTCGAAACACGTTGGGCCAGTCTGCAAGTAACCGACTACCTGGCCCATGACGAGGTTCCCGGACGTACCGACCTCATCCGGGTCGTCACCGGCGAGGCCGATGCGGTGGTGACCTTCGCGCCGCGTCCGGAATTCGGCCAGGCCCCGGTACAGCTGGTGGCCGAGGCCGACGGCCTGCGAGTACTGGGCACCAACGATCCGATCGTGCTGCGAGCGCCCGGCGTCACCTGGATGATCGGGGCCGACGACCAGACCGCGACCGCGACCATCAGCCCTGCCAACGGGCCCATCATTCTCGAGCTACGTTGTGGCACAGAAGACCTCGGTGAGAATCCCACATCTGAGCCCGAGCTGCGGGAACGGGCCGAGTCGTATTGGCGCGATTGGGCACAGACCCTGACGCTGCCCGAACGCAAGCCGGGCCTGATGAAGCGGTCGGCACTGACGTTGCGGGGCCTGGTGCATGCCGAGTCGGGCGCGATCCTGGCCGCGGCCACCACCTCACTTCCGGAAGACATCGGCGGAATCCGTAACTGGGACTACCGGTACTGCTGGCTGCGCGATGCGTCGATGACCGCGTCGGCGCTGGTCGCATTGGGATCCCTGAGCGAGGCAGAGGGCCTGCTGGGATGGCTACACAGGGTACTAGAGCATCTGCCCGGACCCGACCGTCTGCACCCGCTCTACACACTGGCCGGCACGGCGCTGCCTCCAGAGGCGGTGATCGACTCACTGCCGGGGTATGCGGGCTCGCGACCGGTTCGTGTCGGCAACGCCGCCAATTCGCAAGTGCAGCTGGATGTATTCGGCCCCGTGGTGGAACTGATCCACGATCTGAGCCACGCCCGCAAGCATCTCGGGCATTCCGATCCGCTGACCGATGCCGACTGGAACCTGGTGTCCGACATGGTTCTTGCCGTTGAACGCCGATGGTACGAGCCCGATCACGGCATCTGGGAAATCCGCGGGAATCCGCGCCACCACGTCTACTCCAAGGTGATGTGCTGGGTAACGGTGGACCGTGCCGTGAAGTTGGCCGAGGAGTTCGAGCGTGCGGCCCCGTCGTCGTGGGCGGCGCTGCGCGATGAAATCGCCGCCGAGGTCATCGAGAAGGGCTGGAACGAGTCGGTCAACTCCTACACCGCCGCCTACGACGGCACCGATCTGGACGCCGCAACCCTGTACATCGGCCTATCCGGGCTGATCGACCCCACCGATCCCCGATTCACCGCGACGGTCATCGCCACCGAGGCAGAACTGCGCAGCGGTGCGACAGTCTACCGCTACCACCGCGATGACTGCCTACCCGGAGGCGAAGGCGGATTCCATTTGTGCGCGGCCTGGCTGGTCGAGGCCTATCTGCTCATCGGTGCGCGATCGCAGGCCGAGCTGCTCTTCGATCAGCTGGTCAAGGCCACCGGCCCCACCGGTCTGCTGTCGGAGGAGTACGACCCGGTGGCCGAGCGCTCGCTGGGTAACCACCCCCAGGCCTACAGCCATATCGGGCTGCTGCGCTGCGCCGCCCTGCTGTCCTGACCGCAGCGGCCGGGCCGCATGCAGCTCAGCGAATTCTGGCCGGTTTTGCACAGATACCACTCCATGCCCCATAATGAAAATCGTTTTCATTACTGGGATTCCCGGAGGTGTCTGATGCCCGCTCGCGTGACTGGGTTGGCCGTGGCGGTGGCAACCGCTGGAACGCTCGCACTCTCCGGTTGTGGCCAGTCCCACGAGCGAAGCGGAGCGCTCACCGTGGTGGCGTCGACCGACGCCTGGGCCTCGGTAGCCCAGGCCGTTACCGGAGATCACGCCAAGGTGAGCGCCCTGGTCAGCGGCGCCGATACCGACCCGCATTCATTCGAGGTGACCCCCGCGGCAGCCGCCCAGGTCCAGGACGCCACTCTGGTGGTCTACAACGGTGACGGATACGACCCATTCATCGACAAACTGCTCAAAGACGGCGAGCCCCGGGTCAACGCATACCAGCTTCTTCCCGCAGACTCCGCCGACAAGAACGAGCATGTGTTCTACAGTCTGCGAACCGCCCAGCAAGTCGCCAATAACGTCGCCGATGATCTGGCCAAGGCCGACCCGGGCAACGCCGGTTCCTACCACGCCAACGCCAAAACGTTTGGACAGCAGCTCGATTCCATCGCGAGCCTGCAAGAGGACGTCGCCACCAAGTACCGCGGCAAGGCAATCCTGGCGACCGAACCCGTGGCCAGTCACCTGGTCTCTCGTTGCGGGTTGGTGGACCGCACACCGCATGCCTTCGCCGAAGCAGCCGAACAGGGGCAGGATCCCTCCCCCGCCGACGTCGCTGCCGCACTGGACCTGATCAGCACCAAACAAGTTGCGGCGCTGCTGTTCAACCCGCAGACGGCCGGATCGGTCACCAACCAGATCAAGCAGGCCGCCGAATCACACGGCGTTCCGGTGGTGACGGTCACCGAAACGCTGCCCGAAGGCACCGACTACGTCACCTGGCAGCGACGCACCACCGAACAGCTCGCCGCGGCCCTGGGATGAGCCGCGTGCGCGAAGACCAGTAGCGGATAATGACCGCATGAGTGCCGCGACGCTGCGCGACGCATCGCTGAATCGCGGTGGACGCACCCTTTGGCAGGGTTTGGATCTCACGGTGGAACCCGGTGAGTTCATCGCCGTACTGGGACCCAATGGTTCCGGGAAAACCTCGCTGCTACGCCTGCTTTTGGGCCAGGTGCCGCTCACCCGCGGCAGCATGACCGTCACCAGCGACCTCGGATACGTACCCCAGCACCGACTCGCCGACAACGCACTTATCCTGCGCGCGGAGGATCTGGTGGGACTCGGAATCGACGGGCACCGTTGGGGATTGGCGTCATTCAACCCGGCTCGCCGGGCCCGTTATCGTGCGGCGGTCGACCTCGCGCTGAATCAGGTGGACGCAAGCCATCTGGCGACCAAGGCCGTCTCGTCGCTGTCCGGCGGCGAGCTGCAGCGGGTGCGCATCGCGCAGGCATTGGCCGGTGATCCTGCACTGCTACTTTGCGATGAGCCCCTGCTCAACTTGGACCCGGCAAGCGCACAACAGATCTGTGCCCTGATCGACAAGCGACGATGCGACGCGCAGACGGCAGTGCTGTTCGTGACACACGAGATCAATCCGATCGTGCCGTACGTGGACAGGATCCTGTACCTGGTGGATGGACGCTTTCAGATCGGCACCGTCGACGAGGTGATGACGACCGAGACGTTGTCGGAGCTGTACCGGGCGCAGATCGATGTGGTGAAGATACGCGGACAGTATGTGGTGGTGGGCGAAGACCGGCAGATCACCGCAGAGTGTGCCGAGCACGCCCATGAATAACTTCTTCGATCTGTCGCTTACCGCCGATCTACTCGGGCGCGACTTCGTGCAACAGGCGATTTTGGCGGCCGCGCTCCTCGGACTGCTGGCGGGGCTCATCGGCCCCTTTGTGGTGATGCGGCAGATGTCCTTCGCCGTCCACGGATCCAGCGAGCTGTCCCTGACGGGTGCTGCTGCCGCACTGCTGGCGGGGGCCAACGTGGGCACCGGCGCCCTGCTCGGGAGCGTGGTCGCGGCAATACTTTTCGGTGTCCTCGGACAGCGGACCAAAGATCGTGATTCGTCGATCGGCGTGGTGATGGCCTTCGGACTGGGGCTAGCAGTGCTGTTCATCCACCTCTATCCGGGCCGCACCGGTACCAACTTCGCGCTCCTGACCGGGCAGATCGTCGGTGTCGGGTACAGCGGCCTGCTGATGCTGGTGGTGGTGAGCATGGTGGTGGGGGCGGTGCTGGCCGTCACCTACCGGCCGATGCTGTTCGCCACCGTCGATCCGGACGTGGCCGAGGCCCGCGGAGTCCCGGTGCGTGCGTTGGGGATTGTCTTCGCCGCACTCGTCGGTCTCACCGCGGCACAAGGTGTACAAATCGTCGGCGCCCTGCTGGTGATGTCGCTGCTCATCACGCCTGCCGCGGCCGCCGCGCGCATCACGTCATCTCCCGCGCGCGCCATTGCGCTGTCGATCGTCTTCGCAGAGATCGCCGCCATCGGCGGCATCATGCTTTCCCTGGCACCCGGAGTGCCTATCTCGGTCTTCGTCACCATGATTGCCGTCGCGATCTATCTACTCTGCCGCCTCGTCGGACGGTATCGACACGCGTAAGGGCGTTAGGCTTCCCGGATGGCGAGCATCGACCTGAATGCAGACCTCGGTGAGGGTTTTGGGGCCTGGCGCCTCGGTGACGACGATGCCATGCTCGACGTGGTCACCAGCGCCAACCTCGCCTGTGGATTCCATGCGGGCGATCCGGCGACATTGCATCGCACCTGCCACGCCGCCGCCACGCGCGATATCCGCATCGGCGCTCAGGTGGGCTATCGCGACCTCGCAGGATTCGGGCGCCGGTTCATCGATATCGCGGCAGCAGACCTGTACGCCGATGTCGTGTACCAAATCGGTGCGTTGGACGCGCTCGCCCGCACCGCCGGGTCCCGCGTGAGCTACGTCAAACCCCATGGCGCGCTCTACAACACGATCATTCACCACGAGGCGCAGGCGGACGCGGTGGCGCGTGCCGTGCGGGACTTCAACGCCGATCTCCCCGTGCTGACCCTGCCACACGGCGTATTCGGGGATCGTGCGCGCACATTGGGCCTGCGTGTGGTCACCGAGGCGTTCGCCGACCGGGCCTACCTCGACGATGGCACGCTGGTGCCCCGGAGCGAACCGGGTGCTGTCCTGCACGATCCGGACGCCGTGGCGGCGCGCATTCCCGCCCTCAGCCGCACCGCCGAATCGATATGCGTGCACGGTGATTCACCCGGAGCGGTCACCATCGCGCGAACGGTTCGCGCCGCGCTGGCCGCCAGCGAAATCGAGGTGGCCCCGTTTGTCTAGCGATGATAAGCCGGCGGCAGTGGCAGGTCGCTTTCGGCCATCACCTTCCGCAGAGTCGTCGGATAGTCGCTGATTATCCCGTCCGCACCGGCGTCGATCTGCGCCTTCATGGTCTCGGCGTCGTTGATGGTCCAGGGAATGACCTTCAGGCCCAACCTGTGTGCCTTGTCGATGAATTTCTTGTCGGCAACCAGCGCGAAACCGGGATCACCCACCTTGCCGCCATACGGCACGGTATATCCCGGCGACAAGATGGTGGCGCCTACTTGCTTCGCCCCGGCAATCGGATCCGACACGATCGCGGGATCAACCCCACCCAGCCAGGGCGAGCCTGGGTACCAAGTAGTTTCGTCCCACAGCGCCACGAGCGGAATGCCCGGCTCTGCCCGCTTGGTCATCGGCAGGGTGCGCCAATCGAAGCTCTGAATTTCCACCTTGTCGAGCTTGCCCGCTGCCCGGATCGTTTCGAGGATGATGTCGACGAACCGCTGCGGTTCGGCGGATTTCTGCGGTTCGGCGGCCTCTACCTTGGTCTCGATGTTGAACCGCACATCCGCATGGTAGGAGTCTGCGAGGGCGAAAACATCTGATAGCTGGGCGATCTTGTCGTTCTTGACCGCCTCCGCCCGTGGAAAGTCGGTGAGCAGCTTGCCGCAGTCGAGGGTATGCAGCTGCCCGGACGTCAAATCCTTCACCAGCTTTCCTACATAAGGGAACTGCGGATCACCGGGCCGCACCGGCCCGGTATCGGAGCATTTCGCGGGATCGATCACCGGGTCGTGCCAGACCATGGGTTTGCCGTCTTTGGAGATGACGATGTCGAGTTCGAGAGTGCTGACACCCAGCTCGAGGGCTTTGGCGAAGGCGCGCAACGACTCTTCGGTGGTCTCTCCCCGCCCGCCGCGGTGCGCCTGCAGGTCGAAGGATTTCGTGTCCTTGTCGCCGCATGAGACCAGGGCCAAGGTCACGGCAAGAACGGCAGCTATGCGCTTCATGGCTGCACATTGTGCCCGAGATGACATCTATGTGGGTGAAACGCCAGGAGACACCTGCGTGAATGTCATTTCGGCAAAAGATGCTCAGCGGCGCTGGCGGGCGATCTCCGCGAGCACTACCCCTGCGGCCACCGACGCATTCAACGATTCGACGGGCCCTGCCATCGGAATCGACACCACGGCGTCGCAGGTCTTGCGGACCAGCTGCGACAGCCCCTTGCCCTCCGACCCCACCACGACAGCGATATCGCCCACGCCATCGAGGTTGTCGAGCTCGGTGTCGCCGCCGGCGTCAAGTCCGACAATGGTGATGCCCTTGTCCTGCCAATCCTTCAGGGTGCGGGTCAGATTCGTGGCACGCGCGACAGGAAGACGTGCCGCGGCACCCGCACTGGTGCGCCAGGCAACGGCGGTGACCGACGCACTGCGACGCTGGGGGATGACGACGCCATGACCACCGAAGGCAGCCACGGAACGCACGATGGCACCGAGATTACGTGGGTCCGAGATGTTGTCCAGCGCTACCAACAGCGCGGGCTGCGCCTCCGCACGAGCGCGCGCCAGCAGGTCGTCGGGATGCGCGTACTTGTACGGCGGGATCTGCAACGCAAGGCCCTGATGTAATCCGTTGGTGCTCATGCGGTCCAGATCGGGACGCGGCACCTCCAGGATCGCGATGCCGGCGTCGGCGGCCAGCGCCACCGATTCGGTCAGCCGCTCATCGTTGTCGGCGCCGACGGCCACATACAGCGCCGTCGCCGGGACACCGGTACGCAGGCACTCCAGCACCGGGTTGCGGCCCAGCACCATCTCGGCCTCATCGCCCTGCTTGAGCCGGCGCTGCTTGGCGTCCGCGATTTTCCTTTGGACGGCAGCACGCTTGGCGGCGGGATGTTTGGTGCGCTGCTCCGCCGGAGGCGTCGCCCCCTTGCCCTCCAGCCCGCGGCGGCGCACGCCGCCCGAGCCGACAGTGGGGCCCTTTTTGGTGCCGGGCTTACGTACCGCGCCGCGGCGCTGCGAATTACCTGCCATGATGCTACTGCTCTTCGTCGCTACTGGTAAGGGTCCATTGCGGGCCATCGGCCGTGTCGGTGATCTCCAGACCCGCGCGCTTGAGCCGATCTCTGATCTCGTCGGCCAGTGCCCAGTTCTTTTCTGTCCGTGCGGTTTCGCGCCGCTGTAGCTCCGCTGTCACCAATACGTCGACCGCGTTCAGCGCGGCAGAGGTCTCATCGCGAGTCTCCCAGCGCTCATCAAGCGGATCGCAACCGAGAATCGACATCATGGCCCGAATGCTGGCCGCCGCCGACAGCGCACCCTCGTGATCACCGGCATCGAGCGCCCGGTTTCCATCGGCCCGGGTGGAATGCACCTCGGCCAGCGCGATCGGCACCGAGAGATCGTCGTCCAGGGCTGCGGCGAACGCCGGCGTCCAGGTGCCCACCGGCACGTCTCCGACGCGGATCCGCACCCGATGCAGAAAGTCTTCGATACCGCAATAGGCCTTCACCGCATCGGCGAGCGCGGTCTCGGAGTACTCGAGCATCGAACGGTAGTGCGCGCTACCCAGGTAGTAGCGTAGTTCGACTGCCCGAACACGTTGCAGCACAGCCGGAATGGACAGCACGTTGCCCAGCGACTTGCTCATCTTCTCACCGCCCATGGTGACCCAGCCATTGTGCATCCAGTAACGGGCGAACCCGTCCCCGGCCGCACAGCTCTGCGCAATTTCGTTCTCATGGTGCGGGAAGACCAAATCCATTCCACCACAGTGGATATCGAAGCTAGGTCCGAGATATGTGCGCGCCATCGCCGAGCATTCCAGGTGCCACCCGGGACGACCCGGACCCCACGGCGTGGGCCACGACGGTTCACCGGGCTTGGCGCCCTTCCACAAGGTGAAGTCACGCGGATCGCGTTTTCCGGTGGCAACCCCCTCGCCCTGATGGACATCGTCGATCTTGTGCCCGGACAATTGCCCGTATTCGGGATAGCTCAACACGTCGAAGTAGACATCGCCGCCGCCCTCTCTGAGGTCCCGGTAGGCGTGTCCTCTTTCTATGAGCCGATCGATCAGCTCGATCATCTGGGTGATATGCCCCGTGGCGCGCGGGGACACCGAGGGCGGCAGCACGCCGAGGGACTCGTACGCCTCGTCGAAGGCGCGCTCGTATGTCGCTGCCCATTCCCACCACGGCCGGCCGGCATCGGCCGCCTTGTTCAGGATCTTGTCGTCGATGTCGGTGACGTTCCGGACAAACAAAACGTCATAGGCGCGGGCGCTGAGCCAGCGGCGCAACACATCGAAGGCCACACCGCTGCGCACATGTCCGATATGGGGCAGACCCTGCACGGTTGCCCCGCACAGGTAGATGGAGACGGTCCCGGGCTGCAGCGGCACGAAGTCACGCACGGCACCCACACGGGTGTCGTACAGCCGAAGCGGAACGTGACCGGTCACGACCAGCGAGCTTACAGCGCTGTGACGAGCGCCGTTGCCACCGCGGCCAACCCTTCGCCGCGTCCGGTCAGACCCAGCCCGTCGGTGGTGGTTGCCGATACCGAAACCGGTGCCCCGATCAGGCCGGAAAGCAGCTCCTGCGCCTCAGCCCGGCGCGGACCCACCTTCGGCCGATTGCCGATGACTTGCACCGCGGCATTACCGATCTGGAAGCCATTGTCGTGCAGCAGGTCCCGCACGTGACTCAGCATCTTCGCACCGCTGACGCCCGTCCACTCGGGACGTCCGGTACCGAACACCGCACCAACGTCGCCCAGCCCGGCCGCGGACAGCAGGGCATCACAGAGCGCATGCGCGGCAACGTCCCCGTCGGAGTGTCCTTCGCATCCGTTCTCATCGGAAAAGAGCAGTCCCAGCAACCAACAGGGCTTGCCCTCCTCGATGGGGTGCACATCGGTACCGATGCCCACCCGGGGCAATGCGTTCATTGGACGCCTTCCGTAGCACTGAGAATCGCCTCGGCCAATGTCATGTCGAGTGTCGTGGTGATTTTGAAGGCCAACCGGTCGCCTTCCACCACGTGAACCCTCTCACCGATCTGCTCAACCAGTGCGGCATCATCTGTGGCGATATCACCTGCGGCCGCGTACGCACGCCTGAGAACGTCGGCGGCGAAGCCCTGTGGGGTCTGTACGGCGCGCAGGCCCGCCCGGTCGGGAGTGCCGATCACGTCACCGTGAACGTCGATCGATTTGATGGTGTCCGCGACGGCAACCGCCGGAATGACAGCGCCGCGGCCCGTACGCAGCTCTGCGACGATGCGGGCGATCATGTCCGGAGGGGTCAACGGACGCGCGGCATCGTGAACCAAAATCCAGTCGGCCGCATCCACGGCGGCCAAACCGGCCCGCACCGAGTCGGTGCGCTCGGCACCGCCCTGCACAACGGTGGCCCCGGAGCCCACCAGGGCAGCGGCCCTTTCGAGCTGATCGGCACCGACCACGACCACTACCTCGTCCACGGCCCCGGATGCGAGCAGGCCGTCCACACAACGCTGAAGCATGGTCCGGCCGCCGACACTCACGAAGGCCTTCGGGGTATTTGCACCCAGCCGCACACCGAGACCGGCGGCCGGAACGATCGCCGCGGTCCTACGAGGCAGCTGCGAGCACCTCGTCGAGGATGGTGTCGGCCTTGGCCGCGTTGGTGTTCTCCGCAAGCGCGAGCTCGCCGACCAGGATCTGACGGGCCTTGGCCAGCATGCGCTTCTCGCCCGCGGACAGACCACGTTCCTGCTCACGACGCCACAGGTCGCGCACAACCTCGGCGACCTTCTTCACGTCACCGGAGGCCAGCTTCTCCTGATTGGCCTTGAAACGACGGGACCAGTTGGTCGGTTCTTCGGTGTGCGGCGCGCGCAGCACCTGGAAGACCGTGTCCAGACCTTCGCGTCCCACCACGTCACGGACACCGACATATTCGGCATTTTCCGCAGGGACACGCACCGTCAAATCGCCTTGGGCAACCTTCAGGACGAGATACTCTTTCTGCTCGCCTTTGATGGTTCGGGTCTCGATCGCTTCGATCAGCGCTGCACCGTGATGTGGATAGACAACGGTGTCTCCGACCTTAAATATCATCTTGTTTCGTGCCCCTTTCGATACCCAATTCTAACACGGCGTATCTCGACGTGCTCACCAACGGTGCAGGTCAGGGGCACTCCAGGTGAACCCCCGGGGTTGACATGGTGACTTTTTCGTGCATCCGGCAACCCTCGCGAGCCCTGCCGGAGAGCCCATAAACCAGTCCCCACGAGCGGTAATCCAGGTCACATCGGTTGCCCGACGGCAGACTGGGACACCGGGCGCGGCCTTATCCGGAGCGTCTTCGGGCACGCCGCTCGTCCCGGGTGCCCCACTGTTTTAGTCGAGGCGAGGGACCTACTACTGTCTATAGGACATATCGGCCGCAGGTGGTTTCCGGACCCGTCCGGAGCCGCTTCGAATCAGGGAGATGCCTGTGTTTCGCACCCGGTCCCGGCGCAGCACCACTCGCGTTACGACACTTCTCGGCGCCGCCGTGTTGGCGACTGCTCTGACCGGCTGCGGTGCCGGCCAGATCTCGCAGACCGCGAACCAGTCGTCGGCGATCAACGGTGGCAGTGCCAACCTCGGCAAGCTGGCACTGCGCAACATTCACCTCGTCGGAAATTCCGACCCGGTCAAGCAGCGTGCCGGACAGAAGGCAGAGCTGGTTCTGGTCATCGCGAATGAATCCGCGGATATCAGCGACAAGCTCACCTCCATCACCTCGCCCGACGAGATCGGCAAGGTCACGCTGAGCGGTGACAGCGACATCCCCGCCACCGGGCGTTTGTTCGTCGGCTCGGCCGAGGGCCAGGAGCCTCCCGCCGAGGCGAAGGCCCCCGAGACCGCCGCTCCGGAAGCCGGCAGCACGGAGATCACCACGGCCGTGACCCCGGCGCCAGAAGCCAAGCCGCAGGCCTCTTCTGATCCGGCGATCAAGCACGGCAAGGCACAGCTGACACTGACCAAGGATCTGGCCGACGGACTGACCTACCGGTTCACGTTCACGTTCGAGAAGGCCGGAGAGGTCACCGTCGCGGTGCCTATCGACGCGGGGCCCAACGCCCCCCGCCAGCACACCATCGACGGCGGCGGCCACGAGGGTGGCGAGCACTAGCACAGTCGTATCGCGAGGGCCTGGAACGGCGATCTGCCGTCCCGGGCCCTCGCGTTTTTCGTGCTAGCTTGCGCCCATGAAACGGCTCTTCACCTGCGTGGTGGCGGTGGCCACGATCGGCGCGATGCTCAGTGCCCCGGTCGCCCACGCGGTGCCCCGCACCGTGACGTACCGGGTCTGGGCAGAATACGGCCCGTTGGTCGCGGCAACCATCGGCTACAACGATGCCGATGGTGCCCGCCGTGGCGCGATGAACCCACAGTTGCCGTGGGGCAAGGACATCACGTGGACCGATGACACCAAACATCCACTCATCAACGTCACCGGGTACAACACCGGAGATGGTCCGCGCATCTACTGCCAGATTCTCATCGACGGGCAGGTGGTCGACGAGGACGACCGGGTGGATCTGGCCACCTGCAGCTACGCCACCGATGGTGTGCCCCGGGAACATTGCCAGCGCGGCAACTCCGGCTCGGTGGTCGGGATATTGAGCAAGGTGGACGGCGACCCATGCAGCCGCAATCCCTGACTCCCACGGTGTGACGATTCAGCCCCTTTGCCCACCCCTGCGTGATAACTTCCGGCGCAAAGCCGAGAACCGGGAGGACACCGTGAAGCGAACGTTGGCGGCGGCAACTGCGGCGACCGCAGTCATGAGTCTGGTCCTTCCCGCGACCGCCCAGGCCGCACCTCCCAAGGTGACCTACCTGGTGTGGGCGGCAGGCAAGACACCCGAGGCCGGCACCATCAGTTACGGCGACTACTCCGGGACGCCCCAGGCCGTCAACGACGTTAAGTTGCCGTGGTCGGTGACGGTGGCCTGGCCATACAAGGACACCGTCAAGCAGGTGACGGCCATCTGGGGTTCCGGACACATCTACTGCCGGATTCTGGTGGACGGACAAACCGTGCTGTCCAACGACGGCGAGAAGACCGTGAACTGCCAGGACCGCATCGTCCCGCTGCCTCCCGACTGAACACGGCGGTAGGTTGACTCGACTTGTCACACCCGACGGCTAACGTCGCGGTGTGGCCAAACCCCGCGCGCAATATCGCTGTTCGGAATGTCAGCACACCACCGCCAAATGGGTTGGCCGCTGCCCCGACTGCGGCACCTGGGGCAGCGTCAGCGAAACCGCGGTGTTGTCCTCCATCGGCGGTCTGGGCGCGGTTCGCGCGGTAGCGCCAGCCTCGGCGGCGGTGCCGATCACCAGCATCGCGACCGATACCACCCGGCATCAGCCCACCGGCGTCTCCGAGCTGGACAGAGTGCTCGGTGGCGGCCTCATCCCCGGCTCGGTCAATCTGCTCGCCGGCGAGCCGGGAGTCGGGAAGTCAACCCTGCTGTTGAAGGTCGTCCATCAATGGGCCGCCTCCGGCGGGCGAGCCCTGTACATCAGCGGTGAGGAGTCCGCGGCTCAGGTCCGGTTGCGGGCCGAACGCACCGGCTGCGTGCACGACGAGGTCTACCTGGCTTCGGAATCGGACCTGCACAGCGTGCTCGGACACATCGAGGCAGTCAAACCCACACTGGCGATTATTGATTCGGTACAGACCATGTCCACGACCGACGCCGACGGCGTAACCGGCGGTGTGACTCAGGTGCGCGCGGTGACTACGGCACTGACCATGGCCGCCAAGTCGTCGGGTGTGGCAATGGTGTTGGTCGGGCATGTCACCAAGGACGGCGCAATCGCCGGCCCGCGGTCACTGGAACATCTCGTCGATGTGGTGTTGCATTTCGAGGGCGACAAACATTCCGCGTTGCGGATGGTGCGCGGTATCAAGAATCGATTCGGTGCCGCGGACGAAGTCGGTTGCTTTCAGCTACGGGACAAGGGAATCGAGTGTGTTTCCGACCCCTCTGGGCTTTTTCTGGAGCATCGCGAGAAGGCGGCGGCCGGTACCGCGGTGACAGTCACCCTCGACGGCAAGCGGCCACTGCTCGGTGAGGTGCAATCCCTTGTCACCACGTCGACCAACCCATCACCCCGGCGTGCGGTGAGCGGCCTCGATCACGCACGCTCGGCGATGGTCACCGCCGTGCTGGAACGGCATGGGCGACTTCCCTTGGGAAACAACGATATCTACATGGCGACAGTGGGCGGCATGCGCATGACCGACCCGTCGGCCGATCTAGCCATTCTGATGGCAGTGGCATCCGCGTACACCGATATAGCGTTACCCGCCAATATGGTTTTCATCGGCGAGGTTGGGCTGGCGGGCGATATCCGCCGCACCGCCGCCGTGGGCAAGCGCATCTCCGAGGCCGCCCGGCTCGGCTACACGCACGCGGTGATTCCCCCCGAAGGCGACGACCTGCACCCCGCCGGGATGCACCTGCTGCGTTGCCCGACGGTGGGCAGGGCCCTCGAAGTGCTCTCCGAAGCACGCAAGATCGAACCGGAAAAGCGCCCAAATCTGCGCTTGGCGCAACAATTTACGGACTGATACCCAGGGTCCGTGAAGCACCCTCGCCATAGTGGGCGTCCGGATCGATGATCACGAAGATGCCCTGCGAGCTGGCCACCAGTTCTCCATCGATATGCGCGCTCGCAGTGGTGTAGAGCTTACGTCCGGTTCGGCCCTCGACGGCGGCGGCCAAATCCACCGTCGAACCAACCGGAATCGGCTTGCGATAGTCGATCTCCAAATGTGCTGTTACAGCAACCAATTGAGTGACGATGCCTAAAATGCCCTGCAACTCATCGAAAATCGCAGCCATCACACCGCCGTGAATGACGCCCGGCCCACCCTCGAGTTCGGGCAGCACCTCAAACTGACCGGTCACTGCGGCACCCGCACCGGCAAAGAACCGCGTGCCCCATAGGTCTGCGTCGGTGCCTGGATGACTAAACCTGCGCGGCCAACCCGGGTTCAACTCCAGGCCCGGAGCGGGCGCTTGTGGGCCGCGGCTAACCGGCTCTAGCCCCTCGGGCAACATCCGGTGCTGCCGGTCTTCGCCCGAGCGGCTCATCCACGTCGACATGACCACGTAATCTAACTGCGGCGAACCGAGCCTGGAGAGGAGGGGCATGATGGACAACGCGGAAGCCAACGCACGAATGCGGGAAACCCTGGCCCGATTGGCGCCGGGCACACCCCTGCGCGACGGCCTGGAACGCATTCTTCGTGGTCGCACCGGGGCGCTGATCGTGCTCGGCTACGACGACAAGGTGGAGAGCATCTGCGACGGCGGCTTCTCGCTGGACGTTGCGTTCGCTCCCACCCGGCTTCGCGAGCTGTCGAAGATGGACGGCGCCGTGGTGTTGTCCACGGATGGCTCGCGCATCGTGCGCGCCAATGTGCAGCTGGTGCCCGATCCGTCCATTCCGACGGACGAATCCGGCACCCGGCACCGCTCCGCGGAACGCACCGCCATACAGACGGACTATCCCGTTGTGTCTGTGAGCCATTCGATGAACATCGTGAGCGTGTACACCGCCGGAATCCGCCACGTCGTCATGGATTCGGCCACGGTTATGTCACGGGTAAACCAGGCGGTCTCGACCCTCGAGCGCTACAAAACCCGGCTGGACGAGGTGACCTCGTCGCTGTCCACCGCCGAGATCGAAGACTTCGTGACGCTGCGCGACGTCATGACGGTGGCGCAACGTCTGGAGCTGGTGCGCCGGATCAGCCAGGACATCGAGCTCGATGTCATCGAGCTCGGCACCGACGGTCGCCAGCTCAAGCTACAGATCGGCGAGCTGGTGGGCGATAACGACACCGAACGTGAGTTACTGGTCAGGGACTATCACGCCAATCCCGAACCACCTACACAAGCGCAGATCGCCTCGACACTGGAGGATCTGGACGCGCTCTCCGACACCGACCTGCTGGACCTCACGGTGCTCTCGCGTACGTTCGGATACCCGTCCACCGTCGAAGCCCAGGACACCGCCATGAGCTCCCGTGGCTACCGGGCCATGACACACATCCCGCGGCTTCAGTTCGCGCACATCGACAGGCTGGTGCGGGCATTCGGGTCCTTGCAAGGACTATTGGCCGCCAGCGCGACCGATCTGCAGTCGGTGGAAGGCATCGGGGCGATGTGGGCCCGACACATCCGTGAGGGCCTGTCCCGGCTTGCCGAGTCGACGCTTACCGAGCAGACCGGCTAGGCCGGTGGCCCTGCCGGCGGCGGCGCGTCGGCCGGCTTCTCGCCGATGATGAAAGGCACTGGTGCACTGCGTAGGTCACCAAGCTGCACCACCAACGAATAAGTTCCCGGGCCGATTGCCGGGCGTGGCAGCGGGCAGTTGGGTGCGGAACCCATTCCGGTCCAGGTGACCTCGGTGGTCACCTGCTCACCGGGATTGAAGCTCTTGATCGACGATTCCTGTGACGGAGCGCAGTCCAAGTTCGCCCAGATCCGCTTGTTGTCCACGCTGAAGACGGAGGCGGCCAACACCGCTGCCCCCACATCGCGCTTGCATTGCACCAGGCCGATATTGGTGACCACCATGGTGAACTTGGGCTGCTCACCCGCCAGGTAGCTGGGCTTGTCGGTCGAGGCCTTCACCGCGAGCGTCGCGTCGGGGCAGTCGTCCCCGGGGTTCAGCGCCACCGGCGGCACCAACTCCGGCTTGGCGATCGGCGGCCCGTCATGAACCGGAGCCTCCGCTGGTTTGTCGGCGGGCTTGTTGATCTCATTGGGCGGCAAGATGACCGGCTTGCCGGCGGGGGCGGCGGATTCGGCGGGCTTCTCGGCAGCCTTTGTATCGGCTCCGGCACTGCCGCCGACCAACGCGAAGATCACCGCCGCAACGATGGCGACCACGACCACCACCACGCCGATCGCGAGCGCGCGGCGCCGCCAATAGATCTCAGAAGGCAGCGGGCCTGAAGGGTGCATGTCCATCACGATTCAACGGTAAGCGCAGGTCACTTTGGGATGGCCGACCTCGCTCGGCGTGTCGGCGAGCTACACACACGTCACAGTGCTATTTGGGGGCTATTGGGGCTATTTGGGGGGGGCTACCGGAGCGTGCTTTAAGGTCGTCCGGGCTAGTTCACGCAAGGGACGCCGCTGTTGCTGCTGACCACGGGCTTTCCCGAGTCCGGCGGCGCATAGTCTCCGGACGCCCCCGAACTGGACGAGCTGGACATCGAGCTCGCGGTCCCGCTGTCCTCAGCGCTCAGGACGTCACTGGGCGCGGAGTACCCGGTGCCCAACATGACGCGAATTCGTCCGGGCGCCAACGTGGGATCCGCGACGGGCTCTGTCTCGATACCCAACATGGTGGACATCGCCTTGGCATCCGCGTCGGCGCCGACACCGTAATCGATGGCGGTGCCGGTTGATTCGCCACTCAGCGGATCCCGCACATCGCCCTTGGTATAACCACGGCTGACCAGTGCAGATGACACCGTCGATGCCAGGCCGGATGTAGAGGTGGCGTTCACGACATCGACGGTGCTGGTTGGTGTCGTCGCGGCGGAGGCGGGGGCGGCGTCCTCGCCCTTGAACGCGGCTGCCACCTTGGCCCGAATCGCTACCGGGTCCACGATATTGACGTCCGCACCGTTGATGTTGTCGTATCGCACCACGGGCAGCGTCTGGAAGTTCACGTTGCCGTCGGCGATCTGCCCGAGGCGCTGGAACTGCTTCTCGGTCCAGCCCTTCGAAAGCACGACATCCTTGTGGACGACGTTCATCAGCCCGTTCAGCTTGGTGATGTCGGTAAGGGTGCCCGCATTGCGGAGCTGCTGCATCACCGAGATCAGAAACGCCTGCTGACGGTGGGTGCGGTCCAGATCGCCGTTTTCCAGCCCATGACGCTGACGTACAAACGCCAGGGCCTGGGAGGCGTTGAGGGTCTGTTCCCCGGCGGGGAAGTTGGCGCCCGAGTAGCTGTCGTAGACGGCGTTGTTCAGGCAGACGGTGATGCCGCCGAGCTCGGAGGCCAGGTCATAGAAGCCGACCAGGTTGACCTCTGCGAAGTAATCGATGGGCTGACCGGTCAGCCGGTGTACGGCATTGAGCGTGGCGCGCCGACCGGCCTCACGGCTCTGCTGCTCCAGCGTCGCTTGGTCGGTGATGCCCTCGTTGACGAGCTTGTCCGCCTCATTGGCCTTGGTGAGGCCATAGGCTTCCTTGATCTTGATGTGCTTGTAGCCGGGTATGCCTTCTGCGGGCACCCAGTCATCACGAGGGATCGAGAACGCGGTGACCTTGTTGTCCGCGCCCACGTGCACCAGGATCAGGGTGTTGGTGTTGTAGCCACCGGCATCCGAATCGCCCGCGTGCAGCTGGTTCAGGACCGCCCTGGGCAGGTCGTTGCCGTCTTGGTCCTTCCGCGAGTCCAGACCGATCAGCAGCATGTTCATGGAGCCGTCGCTGGACTTGCCGCCCTCGGCCTCCGCGCCGGAGGTGGGCACATGACTGAACGCCTTGTAGAAGACCTGCCAGCCCGCACCGGTTACTACCAAACTGCCGCAGGCCAGCAGCGCGAAAATGGTCCGCGCGGCCGCGGTTTTACTAACTGACCAGCGCTTATTCGATTTAGGTAGTGCGTGTTTTGGCCGCCTGCGACCCGTGTCGCGGCTCATCAGTCGCCACCCCCGCGTGGCAGCAACGTACACACCGAACTACCCATCCCTCCCCCAGAGAAATCTGCATTCGTTCTAATTCTCCCATCACAGGCGTCAAGATGCCATGTGATGTTTGCCGAAAGCGCCTTGACCTGGGGATTTATATCTCTACTCGCCGATATCGCCGACGTGGCCGTGGAGCACGACGCGTCCGTCGGCCAGTTTGTAGGTCAGATACACAATGGCCAGCTTCTTGGCCTTGACCGCATCAGCCACCACCTGCGAACGCTGCAACAACTTGGT